>Ga0105044_10000003_pt1 | contig 232870 bp, 223 predicted proteins | sample MAT01_FD_78092 | JGI IMG/M metagenome (GOLD analysis project Ga0105044, IMG submission 78092) | Freshwater microbial communities from Lake Fryxell liftoff mats and glacier meltwater in Antarctica - MAT-01 | ecosystem: Environmental > Aquatic > Freshwater > Ice > Liftoff microbial mat | place...
CACCCGGAGCAGCAGTGCGGCGCGGCAGCCCCTCACGCCTTCTCTTCCGTCGCCAGGCCGAGGACGATCGCCGTCGAGCAGTTGTAGACGACGCTCGACACGCCGTAGCACCAGTTGATGTCGTTGCTGCGCGGCGCAAAGTAGATCGGCTTGTCGCCCTCGTTGCGGTGGCAGAAGCACAGACCGCAGATGTGTTTGCCGCAACAGTCGTTGTACGAGATCACGTAGTCCTTGCCGTCGGCCGGATTGCGGCAGGTGCCGATCCAGGTCACCGGCGCCTGCTCGGTGCCGGGCGGACACGACCGCTGCGTGCCGCCGCAGCAGCTGCACAAGAACCCATCGATCGCGCAGTGGCGCCAGTACGAGCAATCGCCGGGATTGCCGGCCGGAGTCGCCGCATCGGGCTCGCCGGGAATGGGCGCCCGGGCGCCGTCCGCGCCGCGCGCCCGCGACACCGGCAGCAGCGGCACCGCCGCGGCGCCGACCGCCAAGGCGGCGAGACGGGCCAGCGCGCCGCGGCGCGAGGTGCGCCGCGCCACCTGTCGCGTCAGACGGTTGAACCAGCGATCGAATGCGCTCGCAACGCCTGCGGTCATGGGCGGCCTCCCAGTCTGATCCCCTCGCCCTCGTGCGTCGGCGCCGGCAGCGGCGCATCCGCCGGCAACGTCGCGCGGAGATACTCCTGAATCGAGCCGACGCCCCGCTCCATCGCCTCGAAGAGACTCTCGAGGTGTTCGCGGGTGTTGACCAGGCCCTTGGCGCGCAGCACGCCAGCGGCGTCGATGAGCACGGCGTAGGGCAGCTTCGGCACCTGATAGACGAGCCCGAGGTCGGCCGAGAGCAGATACGGACGCGCGGCGAGATCGTGCGCGCGCACGAAGGCGTCGTGCTCATCGCGCGGGCCGTCGCTGGCCAGCACCAGGCGCGCCCGTTCGCCGCGCAGCAGCGAGGGCAGGATCTCGAGCACGGTCTTACACACCGGGCAGGTCGGCGAGACGAAGACGAGCAGCGTCGGCAGGCCGTCGGCGGCGGCGCCGCCGAGGACGACCGGGCGACCGGACCAGTCCGGCAGCGTCAGGCGCGGCGCCGCCTCGCCCAGGCGCGGTCCCTCGCGGCCGACCAGGGCGCCGGCCGGCGCGACGCGCTCGTGCAGTATGCCGACCTGTCGCACCAGGGCGACGACCACGGCGGCGAGAACCAGCACCACCACCCACAGGACGAGCGTCGAGACCAGCAGCGCCTCAGCCATGCGCGGCCTCGAGCGCGGCGAGTCGGCGCAGATGGGCCAGGCGCGGGGCGCGGGCGAGCAAGCCGTCGGCGGCGGCGTAGAGCAGCGCCAACGCCACGATGGCGCCGGCGATGGTCACGGCGTCGAGCCAGGCGAGGCGGCGGTCGCCAGCCGGCAGCGCCGCCGCCAGCGCCGCCAGCGCTAGCGCCGCGTTGCGCGCCACCAGGGCGGCGCGGATGGGCTGCCGGTGCGCGGCGCCACCGCACCCGCAGTCGAGGTGATGACGACCGCGGCGCAGATTGACCTGGATGGCCGCGGCATACAGCAGCAGCAACGCCGCCGCCGCCAGCGCCGCCACCGGCGCCACGCCCGGCAGCCACAGGGCCACCGCCAGGCCCGCCTCGACGGCGATCAGGCCGGCCGCGGCCGGCAGCGTCCACACCTGCGGCAGCACCCGGTAGCCCTGCACGGCGGCATGGAACGCGCCGACGTCGCGCAGCTTGTGCGCCGCGGCGGTGACGAACAGCGCGCACAGCGCGCCGCGCAGCACGAGCAGGATGGCCGGATCGACCGTCATGCGCGGCGCCATCGTCGGCAGCGGGCGGCGCTGGCGCGCCGGCCGACGGCCGCGCTCACCGTCCGCCCCAGGGGGCCTGTAGCACGTCGCTGGTCCAGCCGGTCGGGCCGACCCGCCGCAGGAAGGCGCCGCTGCGCGCGTCATACACCCCGAGCGAGCCGCTGAACTGCGATGCCGTCACCAGCAGCGGCTGGTCGTCCTGGGTCACCTCGATGAAGCCGACCATCGCCGGCGTCAGGGCATCCATGGCCCAGTCGCTGAGGGCGGCGATCGGCGCCGGCCAGCCGGCGCCCGGCCGCAGGGGGAAGCCGTAAATGGTAATGCCGGGATTGACCAGAGGCACGCGGGCGATGCGACGACGCGCGGCGACGTCGAAGATCCACACCTCCTCGCCCGGATCCTTGTGCGTGTCCGGCCCGCCGCGGTGCATGAGCACGTAGAGGCGGCCGCTGCCGCCGTGCACGGCGAGCGGCTGGTTGCCGCCGGGGCGCCACGACTCGGCGCGGTCGGCGTCGCTGACGATCGACCACGGGTCGCCAAACACCGGCACGGCGCCGCTGGCATCGACGGAATGGATGCGGCCCGCGAAGGACACGAAGAGCCACTGGTCACCCAGCCGCACGCCCTTCTCCATCACCGGGTCGCGCGTGGCGTCGAAGAACGGCGCGCTGGTGGCGCGCGACGCCTCGCGGCCCTCGTCGTCGAGGGTGACAGTGAACAGGGCGCCGTCGCCACACAGTGAGAACAGCCGCCGCGGCCCGGCGGCGAAGACCAGGCTGCAGCCCGGCAGGGCGATCTCGCCGGTGAAGCGCCGCGCGACGACGTCGACGATGCTCAACGAGGTGCCGGTGGTCCAGTTGAAAATGGCGGCGAAGCGGTCGTCGTCGGTCAGTGCCGCGTGGCCGATCGAAAAGGCGTTGGTGGCGCGCTTGTTCGGGATCTCGACCTCACCGCGCAGCGCCAGGGTTTCCGTATCGTAGAACTCGACCACGTCGGTGCGCGTCCCGTGTGTCCCGCGCGAGTAGTACGTCGCCGGCATGTACAGCTCCGGACGGGTGCGGGCGAAAAGCGGCATCGGCAGCCCGTAGCCGCCGTTGACCATGCCGAGGAAGCGGTTCTCATCGAGGTCGAGCAACGCGGTGCGCTGCAGGACGGGATCGGCGATCCACACCCAGTGCGGCCGCGGCGGTTGCGGCAGCGTGGCGATGACCCCGGTCTGCTCGGGCGCCACCTCGGCGAGCAGCAGCGGCGGCAGCAGCAGCGCGAACAGCGCGAGCAGCGCGAGACGATGCATGACCAGCGCCTCGTAGCGGAAGCACATCGCCCCGCCAAGCCCGGCGCTCGCCGCCTTGCGGCATCGACGCCGCCGACGCACGCCACCCGGCGCCGACGGGGCGGCCCCCGCCAGTTCAGGTATCACTTGAACTCTCGCGCACCTGCTGCAAGGCGCCGCCGCGGCGCCACATGTAGCAGGAGTCGGCCATGCCGATCAGTCCCGCGTGCCCGGGGGTCGTCGCCGCGACGTTCAGCCACTTGTCCGGAAAGGACGCCCGGCACTGGATCAGCGCCGGACCGAGTTGCTGCAGCGCCGCCTGCAGGGCCGGGCGCCCGGCCGCCGTCTCGCGCAGCGCCGGCGCCGATCCCTTCCCCAGCGTAACGCCGGTGAGCGGCGCCAGCGCCGCGGTCAGGTCGACCCACGGCGCCGTCGCGAACTGCGCCAGGCGGCGCCGCCGCTCGGCGCCGCGCAGCGCCACGACGCGGGCCGGCCAGCCATCCAGGTCGACCCACAGTCGCAGCTCGTCGTGGCCGGCAAAGCGGGCCATCGGCCGCTCGCCGGCAGCGGCCGGCTCGGTGTGCAGATCGGAGAGCTGAATCCCGATCGCCAGCCGCCCGTCCCCGCGATCATGCCCGTCGAAGACCAGATCGCGGCGCAGCACCGTCGCCTGCACCGGCGCGGCGCCGCCAGCGCCCGCGTACGCCGCCGCGGTCGCGCAGAGCAGCTGCGCGGCGGCCAGCAGGTGCGAGCAGCCGAGGGCGCCCCCCAGCGCCTCGCGCAGGCGCGCGGAATCGTCGCACGCCGTGCCGATCAGCGCCGCCACGCGGGTCACGACCGTCCGGCAGCTCTCGCCGCGCGTCGCCGCGGAGGCCTCGAACGCGACCACCGGCTGGCGGGCGGCCAGCCGGGTGATGACCCCGCCGGCGAGGTGCGCATCGAGACCCATCTGGTGGATGATGCCGGCTCCCTGCATCTCCGTGCCGACGGGCGTGAAGCCACGCTTGCGCAGGTCGAGCAGATCGGCGCTCACCGACAGCCCCTGCGCCTCGCGCCCGACCACGACACTCAGGGCGCGCGTATGAAGCGGGTGGCCGCCGAGGTCCAGTCGCATCGCCGGCCTCAGAGCAGGAACTTGCCATTGCCGGCCGCCACCGGCCGCGCCGCCTCGTCCTGCCAGGCGACGACGTGCACGGTGGCGATGCGGCGCCCGAGCTTGAAGATCTCGGCCCGCGCGCGGGTCGTCGTCGGCCCGGCGGAGCGCAGGTAGTCGGCGCTGAAGTTGATCGGCTTGGGAATCCGCTCCGTTCCGTTCTCGTCGATCAGGCGCAACAGGGCGGTGAGTTCGAGAAACGCGCCGAGGACGCCGCCGTGCACCGCCGGAAGGCGGGCATTGCCGACGATCTCGTGGCGAAACGGCAGGACGCACTCGATCCCGGTCGGCGTGCGCTCCAGGGCGACGCCGAGAAAGCGGGCGTACGGAATGGCGTCGAGGATCGCGCTCACGCTGGGGCTCCGCCGCCTTCGCCATCGCGACTGAAGGGCACGCCGCTGCGATTGGCGCCCAGCATGAAGGCGCCCATGGCGCTGGCGAAGGGATCCGCCGGGTCGCGGTCCCAGGCAATGGCGCGCGCGAAGGCGACGTTGCGCGTGACGCGGTAGCACTCCGAACGCCCGAAGAGATCCAGCCCCGGCGTCGCCGCGCGCAGGTAGTCGATGCGCAGGTCGATGGTCGCCACCGGGATGAGTTCCTCGAGCGCGCAGGCGACGGCGATGCCGGAGGCATGGTCGAGCAGCGTCGTGATGGCGCCCCCGAAGACGACGCGGCGCTGCGGGTCGCCGATGATCTCCTCGCGATAGGGCAGCTTGCAGATGGCAAAGCCGGCGCCGATCTCGATCACCCGCATGCCGAGATACGCGGCGTGCGGGGTGTGGCTCACCATCTCGTCGCGTCCGGGTCCGAAGAACCCCTGCAACGCGTAGCGTCTGCTCTCTGCCATGCGGCGAGGAGTTACCATCTCCGCCGCGCAATCGAAACATTGCCGCGTCCGGGCCCGACGCGGGGCGGACCCGACGGGTGCGGACTCATAGCCGCAGGCGGTGCAGACCGAGCAGACGCGTGACCAGCGCGCGGCGCCAGCGACTCGGCATCTTGCCGCGCAGGAAGTGGTCGACGCGCGCCTGCGGGCTGACCGGGATGCGAAAGGGCGGCCGGCGCGCCGCCAGGGCGTCGGCGATGGCGCGCCCGACCTCGCGCGGATCGCGCGCCGCGGCGACGACATGCTGGTCGATGGCCCGTTCGACCGGTTCGAGCAGCGCCCGGTAGGCGCTGTCCGCCGGCAGGATGCGCGGCGAGGTGTTCCAGATCTCGGTCCGATACGGCCCTGGTTCGATCAGGACGACGTCCACCCCAAACGGCGCCACCTCATACGCCAGCGATTCGGCCCAGCCCTCGATGGCCCACTTCGAGGCAACGTAGATCGAGTTGGCCGGCTCGCCGAAGAAGGCCGAGTTGCTGGAGACGATGACGATGCGGCCGCGACGCTGAGCGCGGAACAGGGGCAACAGCAGCCGGGTCAGCGACAGCACGCCGAAGAAGTTGGTCTCCATGACGCGCCGCAGCTCGGCCTCGGGAAGATCCTCGAAGGCGCCGCCGACGGCGACGCCGGCGTTGTGCACCACCGCGTCGAGCTCGCCGCCAGCGGGCGCCAGCGCCCCGCGCAACGCCTGCGGCAGTGCCGTCGCGTCGGTCACGTCCAGCGAGGCCACCGTCACCGGCCCAGGCGCGCCGGCGACGGCCGCGTCGAGGGCCGCGCGCCGGGCCACATCGCGCATCGTCGCGAGCACGCGCCAGCCGCGCGCCGCCAGCTCCGCCGCCGCCGCGCAGCCGATACCCGAGGAGGTGCCGGTGATCAGGACGGATGGCGGCCGCGGGTCCATGGACTGATGGTTAGTCCCCGTCCGTGTCCTTGCCGAGCGGCGGGATGGCGAGGAACTGGTCGACGCGGCGGTGGATGCGGGCGACGCGTTCCACCTGGCCGCGGGCCGGGAAGCGCTCGTAGAACCCCTCGGCGCGAAAGTCTGGCTCGAGATCGCGCAGCTTGCGCAGCTTCGCCGTCCAGCGCCGGACGCGGTCGTCGGCGGCTCCGTCGGCGCGATTGAGATCGGCGCAGACGCGCACCAGGGCCTTGAGCGTCACGGCGCGGGTGACCATGTAGCGCTCGTTCCCCCAGGCATTGAGCAGCGCCTGCTGCACGGCGACGAGGAAGTCGCGTAGCGGCTCGTAGAGATCGTGGCGCGCCACCCGCTCGACGTCGCGACCGCGCGTCAGCGCGTTGACCTTCAGGCGACGCGTCTCGAGCCGCACCCAGCGATGGATCTCGTTGAACAGCTCCGCCTGCAGGATCCACTTCGCCTGCCGCGAACGGCCGCCGAGGCGGTTCACTTTGTACTGCAGCGGGCTGTCGGCCTCGGCGTAGATCATTTCGCAGACTTTGGCGGCGAGGCGCTTGTCCGGCGCCGCATACGCGACCTTCTCGTAGAGATCGACGAGGTGGCTCTTGTTGATGCGCGTCGGCGTCGAGTTGATGGTGACGAACATCTCGGTAGCAAAGTCCTCGGTGCGGCCGTCGAAGATCATGCACGGCACATGCATGCCCTTCGCCTCCTCGGGCAGCTTCTCGCGATAGAAGTGCAACGCCGCCAGTCGATGCTGGCCGTCGATGATCAGATACGGCTGGCGCGGCTCCTCGAGATTGCCGACGTTCTCGAAGCTGCCGATGGGCTCGAAGTGCAGGGCCTCCGAGGTGAACAGCAGGACCGCGCCGGGAATCGGCGGCTGGTTCACCGCTTCGGCATAGAAATCCTGAATGGCCTTCACCTTCTTCTTCGCCAGGTCGCGCTGGAAGGCGGCGTCCGAGCGCTCGATGCGGCCGATGAACGCCGCCACCTCGTCGTCCTTGCGCGGCGTCGTGGCTTCGATCGTCTCGCCCTCGCCATAGAAGCGGCTGATGAATCGCACCCGCCGCAACAGGTCCTCCGCCGGGTAGGCGACGAAGTAGAAGCGGCTGTCCTTCTGGCGAATCTGCGTGGCAAGCATCACATCCCTCCGGCGCAGCGGTTCTGGGCCGCGACAGGGCGCGTGTCAACCACCGCCGCGGCGCCCGCGCGGCACGCCTGCCGGCGCGGCAGGCCCTGCCCGCGAGGTGGGCATTGGCCCGACCCGATGGCGGGCGCGGCGCCGACAACACAGGGCGGGCCGGCGCGGCACATCCCCTGCGTGCACGAAGCACATGGCACAGCTTGCGATTGGCGAGACGGCGTCGCCGCGACCCGGGTGCACGGAAATGGCGCGCCAGCCTCGGGCGGTGCGGCTCGAGATGGTCGAGCTGCGCGGCATGATCGATAGTTGCCCGGCGACGCAGCGCAGCGACGGCTTCCGCGCCACGCTGTCGGTGCTCGTCGCGCGCCTGCGCGACCGTCTGACCGTGCACTTCGAACTCGAGGAGGAGCGCGTCCGCAGCGAACGCCTCGGCGCCGGCGTGCCGCTGATCGCCGACGCGCTGGAGCGCGTCGCCGGCGGCCACGCCGCCCTGGTCGCCGAGGGGCCGCGCCTCACGGCGCTGCTGCGCGCCGCCGCCGCGCCGCCCAACGTCGTCGCCAAGACCATGCAGTGGATCGATGAGCTGCGCGCGCACGAGCAGGGCGAAGATGCCTTCCTCGCCGAGTCCATCGACGACGATCATTAGCCTGGTGCCGCGGTCTGGCGCCGCGGTCGGTGGCCACGGTCATTGACCGGCGCCGCGGCGCCGCGCTAGCAGGCGCGCATGGACCTCCCCCGCCTTCCTGCCGGCGCCGCCCATGCGGACCTGGCGGCCGCCCTCGCCACGCACGGGTGCGCCATCATCGAGCACCTCGCCACGCCGACGCTCCTCGAACAGGCGCGCCGCGAGTTGGCGCCGTGGATGGCGCGCACGGCGTCCGGCGTCGACGACTTCTCGGGCCGCCACACGCGTCGCACCGGCGCCCTCCTCGCCCGTTCGCCCGCCTGCCGCGACTTGGTGCAGCACCCGCTGGTACTGGGCGGCGTCGGCGCCGTGCTGGCGCATGGAACGAGTTTCCAGCTGCACCTGACGCAGGCGATCGCCATCGGTCCTGGCGAGCCGGCGCAGATGATCCACCGCGACCAGTGGGCCTTTGACTTCTTCCCCTTTCCGTCCGGCTACGAGGTCAGCTGCAACACCATCTGGGCACTGACCGACTTCACGGAGGCCAATGGCGCGACGCGGCTGGTGCCGCGCAGCCACCAGCGCGAGGATCGGCTGCAGTTCACCGCCGCCGATACCGTCGCCGCCGAGATGCCGGCCGGCTCGGTGCTGCTCTACACCGGCGCCCTGTACCACGGCGCCGGCGCCAACCACTCCGACGCCGTGCGCGTCGGCCTCAACCTGACCTACGCGATGAGTTGGCTGCGCCAGGAGGAGAACCAGTATCTGGCGGTGCCGGCCGAGCAGGCGCGCACGTTCCCTGAGCCGTTACTGCGCCTGATGGGGTACGCGCGCGGCGCCTATGCGCTCGGCTACGTCGACGACCTGCGCGACCCGCTCGACGTCCTGCTCGGCCGCAGCGGCGGTGCAGCCCTCGGTGATCTGGGCGCGGCCAACGCGCGGTTGCGCGAGTAGTCGTGCGGGCTAGCGGCTGAGCTTCTTACACACCCGACCGGTGCGGCTGGCGGCGCGCGCGAGCGAGCGGCTGTCGCCGGCGGCGAGGAAGATCTCGGCGCGCGTCAGGCGTTTATCGAGGCGGGCCCAGCGCGTCGGCAGCAGGCCGTCGTTGGCGATCGCCTCTGGCGCCGCGGCGCGGGCCTGGGCGATCAGCTCGCCGATCTGCACCACGTCCGCGGCGACTCCGGCGGCGCAGGCGGTCTGCGCCGCGGCATTGCGGGCCCGCGCCGTGGCCGCGCACGTGGCGTCGCGCATCAAGAGGTCCGCACGCGCCACCGCGAACTTGGTGATGCCGCCGACCAGCGGTGCGGTGGAGAGTCCGAGGACGCGGGCGTAAATGCGCCGCAGTGGCGAGTTGCCGATATACAGCGCGCCATCTGGCGCCGCGCTCATCACCGCGACGGTTTCCTCGCCACCGCCGGTGAAATGGCGCACGGCGCCGGTCTCGCGGTCGAGGACGCCGGTGCCGACCAGACTCGGCAGCGCGACGCCGTTGAGAATCACCCCGGCGCCAGCCTGGAAGGCCAGGCCGTTGGCGCCGATGCCGACCAGGTTCATGTTCAGGTTCTGCTGGCCCGTGGCGAGGTCGAAGACGTCGAGATTGGCGCTCCAGACGACCGACCCGCTGGTCCCCTGATCGACGACCTTGGTGATGCCGAGCTGGGTCGAAGCGTAGATCTCGGCGCCGTCCGACGACAACGCCACCGAGCCGAAGATCTGCGCGCCGACGTCGACCGACCACACCTCGGTGCAGCTCGCGTCAATGGCGAGCAGCAGCGTCGAATTGTCGCCGATGTAGACGCGCGAGCCGTCGGCGCTGATGGTCGGCGTCGAGGCGGATCCGCCGACGAAGGAGCGATGGCAGACCTCCTGGATTGCATAGCCGCTGGTGCCGGCGACCAGACCAAGGCCGTACAGGGCGCCGAGCGAGGAGACGTTGTCGAGCGTGCCATCCTCGCCATCCGGCGCGGTCGCCGCCACCCACATGCGGCCGCTGCGCGGGTCGATCGAGAAGTGGTTGCCGACCTCGACGTTGTTGCCGAGCAGGCCGCTGGTGAACACCGGCAGGCTGCCGGCAGGGACGTTGACGAACTGGCGGAACTCGACGTCGGCGGCGGCGCTGATCGCCGGCGGAATGGTCGCTGGCACGGCCGGTGAGCGCACCCCCGGCAGGGTGAACGGCGTCGCCAGCAGCAGCGCGCCGGTCTGGCGGTCGAGGGCGACCATCTGCCCGTCGCCGGTGAGGGCGACCAGGGCGTCGTGCACGGCGTCGTAGTTGAAGCCGAGGACGAGCCGCTCGAGTGCACTGCCGGACAGCGTCAGGCCGGTCGGCACGTCCCACACGATGCTGCCGTCCGGACGCACGGCCAGGGCCCGATCATACAATGCCAGGTAGATGATCTCCTGGCCCGGATTGGCCGGATCGGCGAGCACCATCGGCGCCGAGCCGCCGGCCGGCGCGCTGCTGCCGGCGATCGCCCAGCGCCGCGAACCGTCGCGTCGGTCGAGCGAAATTAGGACGACGTTCTCGTAGGGGATGAGCGGCGAGAAATACAGGTTGCCGTCGCCGTCGAAGACCGGCCCGGTGGGATTGTACGTCGCCGCCTCGGCCGTCCAGTCGGTGCGCAGCATCGGGCCGATCGCCGACGCGACCTCGTCGCTGCTCGACGCGTCGCCGTGCAGATTGGTCCAGCCGCTGCGCGGCGGCAGCGCCGGCGCGCCCGCCTGCGCCAGCCGGCAGCCGAGTGGCGCCCAGGTGGTCGCCGCCGGCGCCGCAAAGGTTCTCGCTGCCGGCAGCTGCGCCGTGGCCGCGCTCGCGGCGAGCAGCAGCGCGGCGCCGAGGTACACAGTTCGCATCGCCATCATCTCGCCCCCTGGCATCCAGTGCTCGCACACGCCGCACGGGTAAGTCGACCCTCCCGGACGGGCGTCCAGGACGGGCGCTGCCTGGGTCCGCCGCGGCGCCGCCGCGGCGCGGATGCGAGGGGCCAGGCATGACGCAGGAGTTCCTTCGCATCGTCGGTGCGCCCGGCTCGCCATACAGTCGCAAACTGCGCGCCGTGCTGCGCTACCGGCGCATTCCGCACGCCTGGGTGGTCTTCGGCACGCCCGAGAGCCGCGGCCTGCCGCAACCGCGCGTGGCACTGATGCCGCAGCTGATCCTGCCCGGCACCGAAGGCGTCCTCGAGGCGGCCGTCGATTCGACACCGCTGATCCGGCGCCTCGAGGGCCTGGTCGCCGGTCGCGCGGCGGTGCCGCCCGACCCGGCGCTCGCCTATCTCGATGCGCTGCTGGAGGACTACGCCGACGAGTGGCTGACCAAGGCGATGTTCCACTACCGCTGGGCCTTCGCCCCCGACATCGCCCATGCCGCCGCCATCCTGCCGCGCTGGTCGCGCACGGATCTGCCCGAGGCGCAGGCGCTCGCCTTCGGCGAGTACTTCGCGGCGCGACAGATCGAACGCCTGCGCGTCGTCGGCTCGAACGAGACCACCGCCGTGGTCATCGAGGACAGCTACCGCCGCCTGCTGCAGCGACTCGACGCGCACCTGGCGACCTCGCGCTTCCTCTTCGGCGGCCGGCCGGCGAGCGCCGACTTCGCCCTCTTCGGCCAGCTGACGCAGCTGGTCGGCTTCGACCCGACGCCGGCGGCGATCGCGGCGACGACGGCGCCGCGCGTCGTCGCCTGGGTCGACGTCGTCGAGGACCTCTCCGGCCTCGAGCCGCAGGAGGACGACTGGAGCGACCGCGACGCCCTGCCGGCCACGCTGCGCGGACTCCTCGGCGAGGTCGGACGCGTGTACGCCCCCTTTCTGCTCGCCAACGCCGCCGCGCTCGCCGCCGGCGCCGCGCACGTCGAGTGCGCGATCGACGGCCACCCGTGGCGGCAGCAGCCCTTCCCCTATCAGGGCAAGTGCCTGCAGTGGCTACGCCAGGGCCGCGCCGCGCTTGGCGACGCCGATCGCCGCGCGGTCGACGCCGTCCTCGACGGCACCGGCTGCGAGCAACTCTTCGCCTGAGGCGGCGGCGCGGCGCGCGGGCCTTGCACGACGCACCGTGCCCGGTCAGGGTCAGCGTATGTCCCGCGCCGCGTTCCTCGCCCTGCTCCTGCTGCCGGCGCCGCTGCGCGCCGACGGGGTCGCCCTGGATTACCTGGTGCGCTACGGCCCCCTGACCATTCTCGAACTGCGCACCACGGCGCGTCTCGACGCCGCCGGCTACGAGACCTCGTCCGAGATGCGCACCGTTGGCCTCGCCGGCGTGCTCTTCCCCTGGACCTCCGGCGCGACGACGCGCGGCGGCCGCGCCGCCGGCGCCCTGCGCCCCCGCACGCACCGCTCGCACGGCGAGTACCGCGGCGCCCGTCGCCAGGTCGAGATCGACTACGATGAGACCGCCGTGCAGGCTCGCGTCGCCCCGCCGCCGGAGGCGGACGACCGCGAACCGGTGCCGCCGGCGGCGCAACAGGACACCATCGACCCGCTCACCGCCAGCCTCGCCGCCATTGAATCCGGCTGCCGCGGCACGCTGCGCATCTTCGACGGACGGCGCCGCTACGACCTGGCGTTGCAGGACCAGGGTGACGCACCGCTGCCCGATGGACGGGCGGGGATCTACCAGGGCTCGGCCCGCCATTGCCGCGGGCGCGTTCTGCCCTACGCCGGCTTCTGGCGCGCCGCTGGGCGCGAGGACGAGCGGCCGGCACAGGTGGACGTCTGGATCGCGGCGCCGACGCCGGGCATGCGACCGGTGCCGGTGCATATGCAGCTCACGGCGCCGCGCGGCACGCTCGGCTTCGACCTCACCGACGCCCGCGCGCTCCCCTGACCGTGTCGTTCCGCCTCGCGCTCGCCACCCTCGCGGTCGCCGCGGTCGCCGTCGCCGCTCCGGCGACCGCCGGGCGCCTCGACCCGGTGATCGTGCGCGGCGCCGCCCTCGCCGCCCTGCCCGACCCGCACACCGACCACCTGCGTCTGTACGCGCGGCGCGACGGCGCGCTGCGGCCGATTCCCTACCAGTTCGACGCCCGCGACGCCGACGACACCATCGAGCTCGCCGGCGACGCCTTCGCGGTCGACGCCAATGACGACCTCGTCTTCATGGCCGCCGACGCCGGGGCGCGCGTCAGCGGCGCGCCATGGCCGCCGGGCGCCACCGCCGGCCTCGAGCTCGAGCTCAGCGATCCGCGCGACGGTGGCCGCAGCTGGGCGTACCTGCTGCACTTCGCCGCGCCGCCGCCGCGCGCCGCCACGGCGCCGTATGCGGTGCTCGACGCCGACGGCCTGCACGCGCGCTCGGCGCTCTACGAGGTCGACTACGCCCCCGGCCGCAACATCTTCACCGCCCTGCGCGTCACCCCGGCGGCGGGCGGCAACGGCGACAGCCTGCTGCGCCAGACGCGCATGGTCGGGGAACCGACGCTGCGGATTCTCCTCGCCGACCTGCGCCTGCGTTTCGACGAGCAGAGCACCATCGTGCGCGTCGAGGGCGTGCGCAACGGCCCGGTGCGCGCCATCCGGCAGGTGCACCTGTCCGTCGACCTCGGCCGCTTCTTTCCCGATCTGCCCAACGGCATCGTGCACACCTACCATTACGCCGGCGCCTTCGACACGCCCTCGCGCATCGACATCCCGTGGCTGGTGCTGCGCACGCTGCGCGCCTTCCGCTTCGAGAACGTCGCCGTCTTCGCCCCCGCGGCGCTGCCGTTGCGCTATTGGGACGGCGCCAACCCCGCCGGACTGGACACCCCGGACGGCGCCGCCACGGCGCAGGCGGCTGCCGACCACGACTGGTGGGCGGTCAGCAGCGCGGCCGGCTCCATCCTGCAGGTGATCGCCATCCCCCCCGCCTGGCTCGACTGGGGTATCGCGCGCGGCACGGTCACCCGCCCCGACGCCGCCGGCTGGAGCCTGCTGCACATGACGCGCTTACAGCGACACGGCACCTATGAAGTCCGCCAGTTGATGGCGATCGTCCCGCACGGCTATCGGCCGGGCGCCGAAGCCGAGGCGCTGGCGATGGTGCATCAGCCGTTGCAGGTGCAGGTCCGCCGCCTCGATCTGACCACCCTCACCGCGGCCGACGGCGCGCCGCCCTAGTTGCCGCCGCTGCGCCGGGCGAAGCCCTTCGGGCGGCGCTTGCGCAGCCGACCCGCCTCCTTGCGGCGCCGCTCCGCCATCTCGATCTGCAGGTGCTGGCAGCTCGGCAGTTCGGGATCGGCGACCTTGAGATAGGTGCCATCGGACTGCATCTCCCAGGCGTCGCGATTCGGCGCCAACTGCGCGTCGAGGACCGCGCGCAGATCCTTGCGCTGCCCCGGATCCTCGATCGGCACCACCACCTCGACGCGGCTCTCGAGGTTGCGCTGCATGCAGTCCGCCGAGCCGATCAGGTACTCCTCATCGCCACCGTTCTGGAAGTAATAGACGCGGCCGTGCTCGAGGAAGCGACCGACGATGCTGACGACGCGCACCTGCTCGGAGATGCCGGGCAGCCCGGGCCGCAGGCGGCAGGTGTCGCGCACGATCAGCTCGATGCGCACGCCGGCCTGCGAGGCGCGATAGAGGGCGCGGGTGATATCGGCGTCCTCCAGCGCGTTCATCTTCATCTGGATGCGCCCGGGCGTCGCGGCGGTGTGCAGCGCCGCCTCGCGCGCGATCCGCTCCAGCAGGGCGGTCTTGAGCACCGTCGGAGCCGGCAGGATCTTCCCGTAGACGCGCCTCGGCCGGTAGCCGGTGGTGAGGTAGTTGAACAGCTCGCTGAGATCCTGGCCGAGCTGCGCGTCGGCGCTCAGCACGCCGAAGTCGGCGTACACGCGCGCCGTGCCGGCGTGGTAGTTGCCGGTGCCGACGTGCATGTAGCGGCGCAGGCCGGTGTAGTCCTGCCGCACCACCAGGATGACCTTGGTATGGGTCTTCAGGCCGACGACGCCGTAGGTGACATGGATCCCGTCTTCCTCGAGCTGCGTCGCGAACTGGATGTTGGCCGCCTCGTCGAAGCGCGCCTTGAGTTCGATCACCACCGCGACCTGCTTGCCGTTGCGCGCCGCGGCGCGCAGATACTCGATGACGTTCGAGTCGCTTGAGGTGCGATACACGGTCATCTTGATCGCGCGCACCTTCGGGTCTTCGCTGGCCTCGCGCAGGAAGCGTTCGACCGAGGTAGAGAACGACTCGTAGGGGTGCTGCAGCAGCAGCGAGCCGGCGTCGCGGATGATGTGGAAGATGTTGCGCGTCGTCTGCAGGCGCGGATGGTCGACGGGATGGTGCGGCGTCTCGCGCAGGGAGGGGTCGTCGAGCTGCGCGATTTCCATCAGGTCGCGCAGCGCCAGCAGCCCCTGCACCTCGGCCACGTCGGCCTGTTCGTCGAGGCCGAGTTCGGCGGCGAGCATGCCGCGATGCACCGGGTCCATGCCGGCCGCCACCTCGAGCCGCACGATCGGCGCGAAGCGGCGGTCGCGCAGCTCCGACTCAATCAGTGCCAGCAGATCGTCGGCTTCTTCCTCGTCGCGCTCGGTGTTGGCATTGCGGATGACGCGGAACACCTCGCACGACGCGATCGCCATGCCCGGCAGCAGGAGGTCGAGATTGTGCGCCATCACGTCTTCGAGGCTGACGAAGCGGCGCCCCTCGCCGACGCGGACGAAGCGCGCGATGCCGGCGCCGACCGGCACCTTGACGCGGATCATCAGCGGCTCGGTCCCCTTCGGGTGGTGACCGGTGACGAGCAGATTGAGCGACAGGTTGGAGATGAACGGGAACGGATGCGCCGGATCGAGCGCCAACGGCGTGACGAGCGGGAAGACGTTGCACAGGTAGTGCTCGCGCAGCACCGCCTGCTCGTCGGCGCTCAGTTCGTCGTAGCCGACGATGCCAATGTCGTGCGCGTGCAACTCCGCTTGCAGTCCGTCCCACAGCAGCCGCCAGTCGCGTTTGAGCTCGCGGACGCGTGCGGCGCATTCGACGATCTGCTCCGACGGCGTGCGACCGTCGACGGTGCGCTCCTGCACGCCGGCGCCGACTTGCTGCTTAAGGCCGCCGATGCGCTTCATGAAGAACTCGTCGAGGTTGGCGGCGGCGATCGCCAGGAACTTGACCCGCTCGAGCAGCGGATTGCGACGATCGCTGACCTCGTGCAGGACCCGCGCGTCGAACGCCAGCCAGGAGAGTTCGCGATTGAGATACAGGTCCGGCGCCGCCAACGCGTCGGGCATGGCGCCGGGCGCGGCTGCGGCCGCGTCCGATTGACCCCGCGGCGCGCGCGCGGTGCCGCGATCGGCGATCCTCCTCACATCAGCCACTGTACACCTCCAGCGGCGCAGTCTGACCTGCGGGCGCGGCGCGCGCAACCGCCGTTCCAGCCCTGGATTCGCGCCGCCCGGCTCGCTAGCGTCGGCCGCCGTGCGCACGCTCCGTGACTGGATCTTCACCGGCCCCTTCCTGCTCGCCTTCGGCACCCTGCTGCTGGTGTTCGATCCCGCCCAGCGCCTGGCGCGGCTGTTCGGCCAGCGGCCGCAGGAGTACGTGGTCGGCGCCCTGCAGTGGATGCTGCTGCGCGCCCTGACGATCTGCGGCACGCGCGTCGTCGTCGAGCGCTCGCCGGCGGTGCGGCCGCGCAGCCCTTACCTGGTCGTCGCCAACCACCAGAGCATCTTCGACATCCCGATCTTCGGCGCCCTCTTGTACACCAACTTCCCCAAGTACGTGTCGAAGCGATCCCTGGCGCGCTGGATTCCCAGCATCTCCTACAATCTGCGGCGCGGCGGCAACGCCCTGATCGACCGCGGCGACCCGGGTCAGGCCGTCGACGCCATCCGCCAGCTCGCAACGTCCGTGCGCGAGCGCGGCGTCGCGGCGGTCATCTTTCCCGAGGGCACGCGGGCGCGCCACGGCGCATTGGGGCCGTTCAAGCGCCGCGGCACGATGGCCCTGCTCGAGGCCGCGCCAGACACTCCGGTGGTGCCGATGTGCATCGACCAGTCGTGGCGTCTGCTGCGCCACAACATGCTGCCGGTCCCCTTCGGCACCACGGTGCGCGTGTGGATCGGCGACCCCATTTCCCGGCACCCCGATGAGGACCGCGAGGCGCTGCTGGACCGTGTGGAAGCCGAGATCCACGCCGCGCTGGCGCGCCAGCGCGCCGCCGCGGCGACGTGATCCTGTCGCGTCCCCCGCCCGCTGACTGGCGGGGACTGGGCCGCCGCGGCCCGTGTGGCCATCGCCGTGAATCTGTGGTTTCGTCCCGGTTTATCCCATTCCATCCCAAGGAGACTGTGAATCATGCGTGAAGCCGTCATCGTCGATGCCGTCCGCACCCCGCTCGGGCGCGGCAAGCAGAACGGAGCCCTGAGCGGGTGGCATGCAACCGACCTCGCGTCGGAGGCTCTCAAGGCCCTGGTCGGCCGCACCGGTATCGACCCAGCGCTGGTCGAGGACGTGATCATGGGCTGCGTCGGCCAGGTCGGCGAACAGGGCCTGAATATCGCCCGCAACGCCGCGCTCGCCGCCGGCTTCCCGGACTCGGTCGTCGGCACCAGCGTGGATCGCCAGTGCGGCTCGAGCCAGCAGGCGCTGCACTTCGCCGCCCAGGGCGTCATGGCCGGCGCCTACGACGTGGTCATCGCCGCCGGGGTCGAATCGATGAGCCGCGTCCCGATGGGGACCAGCGCCGCCGTCGGCGGCATGCCGTTCGGTCCGCGCATGATCGACCGCTACGCGAAGGAGAACCGCTACGGCGTCGGGGGCCTCTGCAATCAGGGCATCTCCGCCGAGATCATCGCCGACCGCTGGAAGTTGTCGCGCACCGATCTCGACGAGTTCTCGCTCGCCTCCCACCAGAAGGCGGCCAACGCGGCGCGGCAGGGATGGTTCGACGACGAGATCTTCGGCATCGAGATCACCCACGCCGATGGGAAGAAGGAAACGCTCAAGAGCGACGAGGGCATCCGCGCCGACGCCTCGCTGGAGCGCCTCGGCTCGCTGAAGCCAGCCTTCAAGCCCGACGGGGTCATCACCGCCGGCAACTCGAGTCAGATCACCGACGGGGCGTCGGCGGTGCTGGTGATGTCGCGCGAGAAGGCCACGGCTCTGGGTCTGCGCCCGCGCGCCCGCTTCCATGCCTTCGGGCTCGGCGGCTGCGATCCGGTGATCATGCTGTCGGCGGTCATCCCCGCCACCCAGCAGGTGCTCGGCCGCGCCAAGCTGGGCATCAACGACTTCGACGCCTTCGAGGTCAACGAGGCCTTCGCGCCCGTCGTCCTGGCCTGGGCGAAGGAACTCAAGCCGGACATGAGCAAGGTCAACCAGAACGGCGGCGCCATCGCCCTCGGCCATCCGCTCGGCTGCAGCGGTGCGCGCCTGATGACGACGCTGCTCAACACCCTCGAGCGCAGCGGCGGCCGCTACGGCCTGCAGACGATGTGCGAGGGCGGCGGCATGGCCAACGCCACGGTCATCGAGCGCCTCGACTGATCCGCGGCGGGGTGCGGCCGCCGCTGCGGCGCCGCACCCCGTGCGTTGGTCCGGTTGGGTGTGCCGCTCGCCCCCTCACCGCCATCCTGCGTCGGAAACACCCGGCGGCGCCGCGTGTCTCGATTCTCAACGTTGGGGCGAATGCGCGGCTCGTGCGCCCGCGGCGGCTATACCTCGACAGCGTTGGCGCGGGCGATGGCGCCGAGCCAGGCGGCGCTCGCCTTGGGGCTACGCCGCTGCGTGGCGCGGTCGACGGCGACGATGCCGAACTGCGGCGCGTAGCCGAACAGCCACTCGAAGTTGTCCATCAGCGACCAGTAGAAGTAGCCGCGCACGTCCAGCCCGTCGCGCAGGCAGCGCGACACGCCCGTCAGGGCGCGCTGCACGTAGGCCTGGCGCTGCGCGTCGTCGGTGGTGCCGATGCCGTTCTCGGTGACGTAGATGGGCACACCCGCCCGGTCGGCGGCATAGCGGATGGTCTCTTCGAGCGCCTCCGGCCAGAACTCGTAGCCCATGATCAACACCGGCACGCCGGGCTCAGGACCGACCGGGCCGGCGGCATCGAAGCGCACGCGGCTGTAAGTCTGCACGCCGAGCAGATCGTCCTGGCGCGCCGCGTCGAGGAACGGATCCCAGCTCGCGCGCCGCGCCGCATCGCGCCGCGCCTCGCCACCCGGCAGCGCCTGGTAGTCCTGCATCGCCAGCGTGATGCCGACCGGGAAGTGGCCCGGCCCGGCCTTGAGGACGTCGCGCGAGCGCACGTGCGCCGCCAACATGGTCTCGGCGATGCGCAGCGGGTGACCGAGGAAGAACGGCCCGAAGCGCCCCAGGGTCGATCCGGCCAGGCGTGCCGCTTCGGCGACGAATGGCGCCTTCGACTTGAACCCCTCCCTCGGCAGCACGCCTGAGACCGCCAGCGTCGCCAGGAGGTTCGCTTCGTTGATGGTGTACGCGGTGTCGATCAGATCACCGAGATGGCGCACGGTGCGCTCGCAGTAGCGCAGGAAGCGGTCGACGTTGCCGAGCACCTCCCAGCCGCCGTCGGCGGTGAACCAGCGCGGCGAGGTGAAGTGGTGAAAGGTCACGCACGGCCGCACGCCGTGCTCGAGGCAGCAGGCGAGCATGCGCCGATAATGGTCCAGCGCGGCGCGCGAGAACTGTCCCTCCTCGGGTTCGATGCGCGCCCACTCGATCGAGAAGCGGTAGGCCTGGAAGCCGAGATCGCGCACCAGCCGGATGTCGTCCGGATAGCGGTGGAACGAATCGCAGGCGTCGCCGGAGGGCTCGGCGAACAGCGTCCCCGGCGTGTGCTCCATCAGCCAGAAGTCGCTGTTGACGTTGTTGCCCTCGATCTGATGCGCGGCGGTCGCCGTGCCCCACGTGAAGCCGTCCGGAAACTGGAATGTCATCCGCCCCCCCTCCGTGCTCAGCGCGGCTCGAGGACGACGACGGGAATGTCCCGCGCCGTGCGCGCCTGATAGTCGTCATAGTCGCGGTACACCGCCACCGCCTTCGGCCACAGCGCCGCCTTCTCCTCGCGACTGGCGGTGCGGGCGCGCATCGGCCGCACCGCGGCGCCGATCTGCACCTCGACGTCGGCATGGGCGACCAAGTTGCGGTACCACTGCGGATGGTGGTCCATGCCCCCCTGCGAGGCGATGACGACGAGGCGCTCACCGTCGCGAACGTAGATCAGCGGTGCGACGCGCCGCACGCCGCTCCTGCGGCCGGTCGTCGTCAGCAGCAGCACCGGCGCGCCGCGCCGGAAGCGGCCGCCGAGGCGGCCGTTGGTGGCGCGGTAGATCCAGGTATTGAGACGGCTCATCACCTGGATGATCGGCGTCGCGAAGGCCACCTCGGTTTTCGTGTACGGACGCGGTGCTGCAGCCATGGCGACGATGCTCTGCCCGCCCCGCGCCACCCCGTCAAGCCGCCACCCGGCCCGCCACCACGCCTGGACTTTCGTCGCGGCACGGGGTGCCCGGCGGGCATGCAGGGTTGCGCCAGCGCTGATCGACGGGCCGGCATCCGCGGACCGCAGGGGAACGCACGATGACCACGCCACGATTGACCGCCGCCAGTCTACTCGTCGCCCTGCTCGTCGGTGCCACCGGCGCCCTGGCGAGCACCGCCCGCGAATCGTGCTGCGCGTGTCTCCCTGGAGACAAAGCCATGCTCAGCGGCCCGCCGCCGCCCGTCGCGGCGCTGTTCTGCGGCGAGTTTTCGATGGGCGAGCAGCAGGCGGCAGAGGTGCGGTGCACCGACATCGGTGGCAGCCTGGAGTGCGCCGCGGAGGCCAACAGCGCTACGATCAGCGCCGAGTGTCGGGAGGTCCTGCTCCAAGCGGGCGTTGCGTGCCCGCAGCAGGCTGGAGCGCCGCTGGCTGGCCCCTGGGCGTTGGCCGGCCTCGCCATCGCCCTGGGCACTCTGGGCGCGGCGGCGCGGCGCCGCCGCTGAGTGGCCCTATCATCGAGACGTTCGCCCCTGGAGGAAGATGACATGCGCAAGCTCGCAACGACGTTCACCGTGTTGGCGATCCTCCTGCTGATCGCCACGGCTCCCGCACCCGCCACCCTCGGCGGACTGTGTTGCGCCTGTACACAGGGGGACACCTTCAACGCCTCGCCGAGCGGCCCGCCGATGCTGATTCCCACCAACGCGCTCTACTGCGTCGACATTCCCACCGCCGACCTGGCCAACCAGACGATGCGCTGCGAGAACCTCTGGGGCACGCTCGAGTGCGAGGCCTTTCACGATCCGGTGCCGTGCGCCGACTTGCTGGCCGAGGCGGGATTCATCTGCCCGGCGGCCGGCGCGCCGGCCGCCGGGCCGTGGATGCTGACCGGCATCGTCGTGGCGCTCGCGCTTGCCGGCATGCTCGCCGCCAGTCGCCGCGTCGCTTGAGTCGCGCTCGGCTCGCCCGCGGCGCCGCCATCTGCTAGGCGGCGCCGATGCCGACACTGAACGCGAACGGGATCCGTATCGCCTACGAGGAGTTCGGCGACGGCGCCGCCCCGCCGGTGCTGCTCATCATGGGCCTCGGCGCGCAGATGGTGCTGTGGCGCGAGGACTTCTGCCGCCTGCTGGCGGCGCGCGGGCACCGCGTCATCCGCTTCGACAACCGCGACGTCGGCGAATCGAGCTGGCTCGACGCGCTCGGCGTCCCCGACGTCATGGGCGCCTTCGCCGCTGCCGCGACGCAGCAGCCCTTCGCCGCGCCGTATCAGTTGCGCGACATGGCGGCCGACACCGCCGGCCTGCTCGACGCCCTGGCCATCGACGCGGCGCATGTGGTCGGCACCTCGATGGGTGGCATGATCGCGCAGACGATGGCGATCGAGGCGCCGACCCGCGTCCGCACCCTGACCTCGATCATGTCCACCACCGGCGCCCCCGGCCTACCGCCGCCGCGACCCGAGGTGGCGGCGGTGCTGATCACGCCGCCGCCGTCGACCCGCGCCGCGGCGATCGAGCACGGCGTCACGGTCTACCGCACCATCGGCAGTCCGGGCTTCCCGTTCGACGAGGCCGAGGTGCGCCACCTGGCGACGGTCATGTACGACCGCGGCTTCAATCCGGTCGGCGTGGCGCGTCAGCTGGTCGCCATCCTCGCCTCCGGCGACCGCACCGCGGCGCTCGGACGCCTGCGCCTGCCGACGCTGGTCGTGCACGGCACGCAGGACCCGCTGGTCCCCTTTCCGGCTGGCCAGGCCACCGCCGCCGCCGTCCCCGGCGCCGCGCTGCTCGCGATCGAGGGCATGGGTCACGACATGCCGCGCCCGGTCTGGCCTCGCCTCGTCGACGCGATCAGCGCCCTCGCCGCCCGCTGATCGCGAGGCGCCGAAGCGCCGCGCCCCCCGTCAGCGGCCGTGGCGCCCTGTCACTGCAGGCTCGCGACGCCGCGGCCGCAGAGCTGTTCGATGGCTTCGAGCATGCCCTCCGTCGGCGCCACCCGCAGGGTGCGCGGCAGCGCGATGACGGTCTCGGTCTTGTTCGGCAGCAGTAGGTGCACGAAGCACGGGCAGTCGCCCTGGTGGGCGCTGAGCGTATCTCTCAGGCGGGCGAAGAAGTCGTCGGTCACCCGCTCGGCGATCAACGCCAAGTGCACCCCCTGCGCGCTCGTGGCGCGGAACGACGCCAGCAGCTCGACTTTGTCGGCGATGATCTGACAGCGCTCCTCGCTCACCTCGAGGGTCCCGCTGACGCACACCGGCTCATCGGTCGCGAAATCGATCTCCGCCTTGCGATAGGTCTCCGGCCAGCAGATGACCTCGACGATACCGGTCTTGTCCTCGAGCGTGAACGACGCATAGCGATCGCCCTTCTTGCTGTTCTTCAGCTGCAGGTTCTGGATGACGCCGCCGATGGTGATGCTGCACTTGTCCGGCTTGTCCGGCAGCTGCTCGCAGAGGGCGGTGGTGAAGCGTTTCAGGTCGGCCTCGAACTTATCCAGCGGGTGCGCGGTGATGTAGAAGCCGAGCGCCTCGCGCTCGGCGCGCAGGGTGTCGCGATCCGACTCCGCCACCGCCGGCGGCAGCGGTGGCTCCGGTGCCGCCACCGAGATCCCCTTGGCGGCGAACAGCCCGATCTGCGTCGTCTGCTCCTCGCGCGCATGCGCGGCGCCCCAGGCAAGGGCCTTGTCGAGGCCGTCGAGGAGCTGCCGGCGCGGCGCGCCGAGGCTGTCGAAGGTGCCGCACTTGACCAGTGACTCGACCGCCTTCTTGTTCATCGCCGCCGGGCCCTCGGTCTTCACGCCGAGCACGCGCTTGCAGAACGTCGCCAGGCTGGCGAAGGGCCCGTCGGCGTCGCGGGCGGCGAGCATCGCCTCCACCGCCTTGGCGCCGACACCGCGCACGGCGGTGAGGCCGAAGCGGATCGGCCGCCAGCCGTTCTCGTCCGGCTGGGCGCGCACGGTGAAGTCCTGCCGGCTCTCGTTGACGTCCGGCGGCAGAATGCGGATGCCGTGCTCGCGGCATTCGGCGATGTTCTTGAACGTCTTGTCGGTGTCGCCCATCTCCAGGGTCAGCAGCCCGGCCATGAACTCCTCGCGGAAGTGGGCCTTGAGCCATGCCGTCTGGAAGGACACCAAGGCGTAGGCGGCTGAGTGCGACTTGTTGAAACCGTACTGGGCGAAAGTCTCCATCTGGTCGAAGATCTCGGCCGCCTGCTTCTCCGGAATCTTCTCTGCCGCGGCGCCGGCGACGAAGCGCTGGCGCTCCTTCTTCATCTTCTCGGCGTCCTTCTTGCCCATCGCGCGCCGCAGGTTGTCGGCGTCGCCGAGGCTGTAGCCGGCCAGGACCTGGGCGATCTGCATCACCTGCTCCTGGTAGACGATGACGCCGTAGGTCGGCTCGAGGATCGGCTGCAGGCGCGGATGCGGGTACTTGACCTCCTCCTTGCCGTGCTTGCGCTTGATGAACTGCTCGACCATGCCGCTGTCGAGCGGGCCGGGCCGGAAGAGGGCCAGCACGGCGATGATGTCTTCGAACGTCGTCGGACGCAGCTGGCTGACCAGCTTGCGCATGCCGCCTGATTCCATCTGGAACACGCCGACGGTGTCGCCCTTGGCAATCAGCTTGTAGGTCGCCTTGTCGTCGAGCGCCAGGCGGCTGACGTCCACCTCGACGCCGCGCCCCTCGCGGATGCGGCGGACGATGTTGTGCACCAGCGTCAGCGTCTTGAGGCCGAGGAAATCGAACTTGATGAGGCCGATCTCCTCGACGTGCGGGCCGCTGAACTGCGTCATGACGCTGCCCTCTTTGTCCATGAAGAGGGGCAGGTCCTCGACCAGCGGCCGCGAGCCGATGACGATGCCGGCGGCGTGCTTCGAGGCGTGGCGCAGCAAGCCTTCCAGCTTCAGCGCATGCGCGAACAGCTGCTGTTCGCGCTCGCCGCGGTCGCGCAACTCGCGCAGGCGCGGCTCCATCTCGAGCGCCTTGCCGAGCGGAAAGTCCTTGCCCTGCTTCGGCGCCGGGTAGAGCTTGGCGATCTTGTCGGTTTCGCCGAAGGTGAACTCGAGGGCGCGGCCGACGTCCTTGATCGCCGCCTTCCCCTTCAGCGTCCCGAAGGTGATGATCTGCGCGACGTGGTCCTCGCCATACTTCTCGCGCACGTAGCGGATCACCTCGTCGCGGCGCTCGAAGCAGAAGTCCATGTCGATATCGGGCATCGACTTGCGCTCGGGGTTCAGGAAGCGCTCGAAGATCAGGTTGTAGGGGATCGGATCGAGGTCGGTGATGCGCAGCGCCCACGCCACCAGGCTGCCGGCCGCCGAACCGCGCCCGGGGCCGACCGGGATGCCCTGCCCCTTCGCGTAATTGGTGAAGTCGGCGACGATGAGGAAATAGCCGGCAAAGCCCATGTCGCGGATGACGCCAAGCTCGGTGGCGAGCCGCTCCTGGTAGAGCTGCTCCCGCGCCGGGCTCCAGTCGGCGCCGGCACGCGGCCCGGCCAGGCGCACCGCCAGCCCGGCGCGCGCGTCGCGCTGCAGCTGCTCGTCGAGGGTGACGCCGACATCCGCCTGATAGACCGGGAACTGGTAGCGGCCGAACTGCAACTCGAGCGTGCAGCGGTCGGCGATGTCGAGGGTGTTGCGGATCGCCTCGTCGTAGCGCGGGAAGGCGGCGCGCATCTCGTCCGGTCCCTTGACGTACAGCTGGTCGGTGCCGAAGCGCCAGCGCTTCGGGTCGTTCTGCGTCTTGCCGGTCTGAATGCAGAGCAGCACGTCGTGCGCGTGCGAGTCGTCCTGGTGCAGGTAGTGGCAGTCGTTGGTCGCCACCAACGGAATGCCGAGCTCGTGCGCGAGGCTGACCAGGGTCAGGTTGTTGCGCTCCTGCTCGGCCAGGTGGTTGTCCTGGATCTCGACGTAGTAGCGGCCGTGGAAGAGCGCCTGGTACTCGCGCATGACGGCGCGGGCGCGATCCAGCGAGCCCAGCAGCAGCGCCTGGTTCACCTCGCTGGCGAGGCATCCGGAGAGCGCGATGAGGCCACCGTTCAACTCGCGCAGCAGCGCCTTGTCGACGCGCGGCTTGTAGTAGAAGCCCTCGGTGTAACCGAGCGTCACCAGCCGGCACAGGTTCTTGTAGCCCTGCTCGTTCATGGCCAGCAGCACGAGGTGGTAGTTGCCGGCGGTCTCCGACTCGTCGCTCTTCACCACCCGCTGCTTGTCGCGCCGGTCGCCGGGCGCGACGTACATCTCGCAGCCGATGATCGGCTTGATCCCCGCCGCCGCGGCCGTCTTGTAGAACTCGACCGCCCCGAACATGTTGCCGTGATCCGTCATCGCCACCGCCGGCATGCCGAGCGCCTGGATGCGTGGGATCAGGTTGGCGATCTTGTTGGCGCCGTCGAGCAGCGAGTACTGGGTGTGCAGATGGAGATGGGCGAAGGACATGGCGGCCGGCCTCACTCCCACTCGATCGTCGCCGGGGGCTTGGAGCTGATGTCGTACACGACGCGGTTGACGCCGCTCACCTCGTTGATGACGCGCGAGGAGATGCGCGCCAGGAGCTCGTAGGGCAGGCGCGACCAGTCCGCGGTCATGCCGTCGACCGACTCCACCGCGCGCACGGCCAGCACATGCTCGTAGGTGCGCTCGTCGCCCATGACACCGACGGTCTTCACCGGCAGCAGGACGCAGAACGACTGCCAGATGCGGTCATACCAGCCGGCGGCGCGGATCTCCTCGTGCATGATCGCGTCGGCCGCCTGGACGATGGCGACGCGCGCGGCGGTGACCTCGCCGAGGATGCGGATGGCCAGACCCGGGCCGGGAAACGGGTGCCGACCGGTGAGCGACGCGGGGATGCCGAGGGCGCCACCGAGCGTGCGCACCTCGTCCTTGAACAGCTCGCGCAACGGCTCCACCAGTTTCAGGCGCATCCGCTCCGGCAGCCCGCCGACGTTGTGGTGGCTCTTGATGGTCTGCGACGGCCCCTTGAACGACACCGACTCGATGACGTCCGGGTAGAGCGTGCCCTGGGCGAGGAACTCGACGTCGCGCAACTGCCGCGCCTCCTCCTCGAACACCGCGATGAACGTGGCACCGATCGCCCGCCGCTTCTCCTCGGGATCGGTGATGCCGGCGAGCCGCTGCAGAAAGCGCGCCCCGGCGTCGACCGCCTTGATGCGAAAATGGAACGCCGCGCCGAGGACCTCCATCACCCGCGTCGCCTCGTCGCGGCGCAGCACGCCGTTGTCGACGAAGATGCAGGTGAGCTGGTCGCCGATGGCGCGGTGGATGAGCGCCGCGGTGACGGTCGAGTCGACGCCGCCCGACAGGCCGCAGACCACGCCGGCCGCACCCACCCGGGCGCGGATGCGGGCGCACTCGGCCTCGATGAAGTTCTCCATCGTCCAGTCGGCCCTGGCGTGACAGATGCGGAAGAGGAAATTCTCCAGCAGCTCGCGACCGCGCGGCGTGTGCACGACCTCGGGGTGAAACTGGATTGCATAGCGCCGCCGCGCCCGGTCGGCGAGCGCCGCGATGGGCGAGTTCGCGCTGTGCGCGAGGACCGTCCAGCCGCGCGGAATCTCCTCGAGCCGGTCGCCGTGGCTCATCCACACCGGCGTCTTGTGACCGACGCCGAAGCCCTGGAAGAGATCGCTGTCGTCGTCGACCACCAGCTCGGCCGGCCCGAACTCGCGCGCCGCCGCCCGCGCCGTGCGCGCCCCGTCCTCGCGAGCGAGCACGCCCATGCCGTAGCAAATGCCGAGCAGCGGCACGCCGAGCGTGGCGATGTCCGGATCGGACAGTGGCGCATCCGCCTGGTACACGCTCGCCGGCCCGCCCGAGAAGATGATGCCCTCAGGCGCCAGCGCGCGGATCTTCTCCAGCGGCAGGTTGTACGGGTGCAACTCGCAGTACACGTGCGCCTCGCGCACGCGGCGCGCGATGAGCTGCGTGTACTGCGAGCCGAAGTCGAGGATGAGGATCATCGCAGCGCCGCCGTCAGCGATCCCCGGAGCGTTGGTAGTTCGGCGCCTCCTTCGCGATGAACACGTCGTGCACGTGGCTCTCCTGCAGCGAGGCGTTCGAGACGCGCATGAAGCGGGCGTTCTCCTGCAGCTCGTGCATGGTGCGGCAGCCGACGTACCCCATACCCGCTTTCAGGCCGCCGACGAGCTGGGCGATGATGAAGCTGAGCGGCCCCTTGTGCGGCACGCGGCCCTCGATGCCCTCGGGGACCAGCTTCATCTGATCCTCTTCGTCCTGCATGTAGCGGTTGCGGCTGCCCTCGCGCTCGCGCATGGCCTCGAGCGAGCCCATGCCGCGATACAGCTTGTAGGTGCGGCCCTGGTACAGGATCGTCTCGCCGGGACTCTCCTCGGTGCCCGCGAAGAGGCTGCCGATCATCACCGAATCGGCGCCCGCCGCCAGCGCCTTGGGGATGTCGCCGGAAAACTTGATGCCGCCGTCGGCAATGAGCGGGATGTCGAACTCCTTGGCGACCCGCGCCGCGGCGGCGATGGCGGTGAGCTGCGGGACGCCGACGCCGGAGACGACGCGCGTCGTGCAGATCGAGGCCGGCCCCATGCCGACCTTGAGCCCGTCGGCGCCCGCTTCCGCCAGGGCGCGGGCGCCCTCGGCCGTGGCGATATTGCCGGCCACCAGATCGACGTCCGGGAAGGCGGCACGGATCTCCTTGACCGTCTCGATGACGTTGCCGGAGTGCCCGTGCGCGGTGTCGATGATCAGCACGTCGGCGCCCACGGCGACCAGGCGCTCGGCCCGTTCGCGCCGGTCCTCGCCGGTGCCGATGGCCCCGGCGACGCGGAGGCGACCGTAGGAGTCCTTGCAGGCGTCGGGAAACTGGGCCGACTTGTTGATGTCCTTCACCGTGATCAGGCCGCGCAGGCGGTCGCCGTCGTCGACGATGAGCAGCTTCTCGATGCGATGCTGGTGCAGGATCTCCTTGGCGTCCTCGAGGCTGATGCCCGGGCGGGCGGTGACCAGACGTTCCTTGGTCATCACCTCGGCGACGCGCCGGTCGAGGCGCTTCTCGAAGCGCAGGTCGCGGTTGGTGAGAATGCCGACCAGGGTGCCGTCCTTGGTCACCGGCAGGCCGGAGATCTTGTAGCGGCGCATGACGTCGAGCGCCTCGGCGATCGGCTGGTCGGGGTGCACGGTCACCGGATCGATGATCATGCCGCTCTCGGACTTCTTCACCTTGTCGATCTCGTGCGCCTGCTGCTCGATGGTCAGGTTGCGGTGCATGACGCCGATGCCGCCCTCCTGCGCCATGGCGATCGCCATCGCCGATTCGGTGACGGTGTCCATGGCGGCGCTGACCAGGGGGATGTTCAGGCGCACCCGGCGCGACAGGCGCGTCGCCACGTCGGCGTCGCGCGGCAGGAAGTTCGAGGCGCCCGGCACCAACAGGACGTCGTCGAAGGTGAAGCCCTCGGGCATGTCATACGTGAACATGGAACCCCCCGCGTTCAGACCCGTCCGCGGCCGGCCAAGCGGCGTCGATCGACCTCAATCGACGGTCAGCGGCGGCATCCAGACGAACCATGCGGTCGAGTACCAGAGACGCTAGGGCTTTGGCAAGGTAGCGGACCCGGCCACAACATCTTGTGGCCGCGCCGGCGTGAGGGGTATGTCGTTCGGCTATGCTGATCAGCCTCGACGGCGTCCACCCGACGCTCGCGGCGAGCGCCTGGGTGCAGGCCAGCGCCCAGGTCATCGGCGACGTGCATCTCGGCGCCGGCAGCAGCATCTGGTTCAACGCCGTGCTGCGCGGCGACGTCCACCCGATCCGCATCGGCGCGCGCACCAGCATCCAGGACAACAGCACCGTGCACGTCACCGGCGGGCGCCACGCCACGGTGGTCGGCGACGACGTCACCGTCGGCCACAACGCCGTCCTGCACGGCTGCCGCGTTGGCGCGCGCTGCCTGATCGGCATTGGTGCGATCGTCCTCGACCGGGTGCAGATCGGCGACGACTGTCTCGTCGGCGCCGGCGCGCTGCTGACGCCCGGCACGGTGATCGCCGCCGGCTCGCTGGTCCTCGGCAGCCCGGCGCGGGTGGTGCGGTCGCTGACGGACGCGGAGCGCGAACAGGTGCTGCGCTCCGCCGCCGACTACGTCGCCCACGCGGCGCGCTACCGCGCGCAGGGGCTGTAGCGGGCCGGCCCGGACGCGTTCCGAGACGCGCGCGGACACGGCGGGCGACGCGACCGTCAGGGGCAGCCCTGCACGGCGCTGGCGACAGCGGCGACCAGCTCGTCGATGCTGACCGTGGCGCCGCCATTGCGATCGAACACGGCGCACGTCGTCACGGCGTCGCTGCCGAGGGCGATGCGCACGCCGCGCACCAGCTCGTCGATGCTGACGGCGCCGTCGGCGTCGCAATCGCCGGCACAGAACACCTCGCTCCACAGCTCGGTGCCCGTCAGGCCGTCGTCGGCGGTGAAGTAGAGGCGGCCGCCGGACATCGAGAAGGCCGCGGCGTTGGAGGACCCGGCCCCAGGCCGCACGTCGGCGAGGCGCGTCACGGCGCCGGTGGCGTCCACCTGCCAGGGCTCGCAGCCGGCCACCGGCTCGCAGGCCTGAAAGACCAGCCGCTCGCCGGCGGCCGCGAAAAAGGCCGGGAACGACCCGTCGCTGCCCGGGGCCAGGTCGGCCAAGCGGGCGGTACCAGCCTCGCTGCCGTCGCTGCGCCACAGCTCGGCGCCGTGCGTGCCGTCGTCGGCGGCGAAGTGCAGCCGGCCCGCGAGCGTGCCAAACGAGAAGAAGAACGACTCGAAGCCGAAGGCGCCGCCGTCCGGATTGATGTCGCGCACCAGGCGCGTGCCGGCCTCACTGCCGTCGCTGGACCACAGCTCGAGGCCGTGCGTGCCGTCGTCGGCGATGAACAGCAGCTGGTCGCCGACGGCGCGCAGGAAGGACGGATTCGACCCCGACAGGCCTGGGTAGATGTCGCGCACCAGGACGGTGCCGGCCTCGCTGCCGTCGCTGCGCCAGAGCTCGACGCCATGCGCGCCGTCCGCAGCGGTGAAGAAGAGCGTCTCGCCGACCACCGCCATGAAGAAGACGCCAGGCGGCAGGAAGGCGCTGCCGGTGGGATTGATATCGCGCACCTGGCGCGTGCCACGCGGCGTGCCGTCGCTCATCCACAGCTCGACACCGTGCGCGCCGTCGTTGGCGGTGAACGCCACCTGCTCTCCGAAGGCAGTGAGCAGGCGCGGATCGGCGTCGCCGGACGGATTGATGTCGGTGATCGGGAAGGTCGCGCCGGCGGCATTCGTGCGCCACAACTCGACACCGAACAACCCCTCGTCGGCGCTGAAGAAGAGCGTCTCGCCGACCGTCGTCAGTTGCGCCGGGCCGCCGCTGGCCGGCCCCGTGGCGAGGTCCTTCCACAGCCGCGTGCCGGCGCCGGTGCCGTCGCTGCGCCACAGTTCGCTGCCGTGCTCGCCATCGTCGGCGGCGAAGAAGACCGCGGCGCCGAGGCGCTCGAAGTCGGTGAAGACGGAGAAGCCGCTGCCGGCCGGGTTGATGTCGGCGACCAGGCGCGTCGATGCCGCCGCGCCACCGCTGGCCCACAACTCGGCGCCGCGCTGGCCGTCGTCGGCGGAGAAGAGCAACGTGCCGTGGAGGTCGATGAGCCCGGAGGGAAAGGCGCTGCTGACGGTGTCGTCGGGGGCGATGTTGGCGAGCAGCACGGTGCCGTCGCTGCTGCCGTCGCTGCGCCGGGGCTCGGCGCCGACCGCCGCATCGGTCGCGGCAAAGAACAGACCGAGCGGCGTCGCGGCGAGCGCGTCGACGCCACCATCGGTGCCACCCGGGCCGATGTCGCGCACCAGCGCCGTCCCCGCCGGCGTTCCGTCGCTGCGCCACAGCTCACGACCCTGCAGGCCATCGTCGGCGATCATGAACAGGTCGGCGCCGAGCCCGGTGAGCTGGGTGGGCACGGAGCCCGCGGGGCCGGGGCGCAGGTCGGCGATAGGGCGCGTGCCGTCCGCGCTCCCGTCGCTGATCCACGGCTCCTCACCCGCCCCGTCCGAGGCGGTAAACGCCAACTGATCGCCGACCGCGGTGAGCCAGAACGGGAACGAGCCCTCCGCCCCGGCGACGATGTCGCGCACGCGCCGCGTCCCCTCGGCGCTCCCGTCACTCACCCACAGCTCGCTGCCCGCCTCCGCGTCCTCGGCGGTGAAGAACACCCGCCCCCCGGCGGCGGTCAGATCGTTGGGGAACGAGCTCGGCGGCCCCGGATTCAGGTCGCCGAGGGGCGCCGTGCCCAGCGCCGTGCCGTCGCTCCGCCACAGCTCGCGGCCCGCCACGCCGTCGGCCGAGAAGAGGACGGCGGCGCCAAGCGCCGTCAGCGACTCGGGGAAGGCGCTGTCGGGACCGGGCAGGACGTCCGCGACCAGCACGGTCCCGTCCTCCGTGCCGTCGCTGCGCCAGAGCTCGTCGCCGTGCACCGCCTCGTCGGCACTGAAGTACAGCAGCGCACCGACGGCGGTCAGCGCGCTCGGAAAGCTGCCCGCCGCGTTGGGCGCGATGTCGCGCAGGCGGTCGGTCCCGGATGCCGACCCGTCGCTGCTCCACAGCTCGCGCCCGATGCGGCCGTCGTCGGCGACGAAGAAGACGCGCTCCCCGACGGCGGTCAGTTGGCTCGGCTGCGAGCCGATGACGCCCGGCCAGATGTCGCGCAGGCGCGCCGTGCCCCGGGCCGTGCCGTCGCTGCGCCACAGCTCGAGGCCGCTGGTGACGTCGTCGGCGACGAACAGCACCGCGGCGCCCAGCGCGGTGAGCCAGAAGCGCTCCTGCCTAACGCTGCCGAAGCCGCGCAGCAGCTGCGTGCCGGCCGCGCCGCCGTCGGTGACCCACAGGCCGACCCCGGCCGCCAGCGTCTCGGCGATGAAGAACACGCGCGCCCCGGCGGCGACGAACTCGCGTGGGGAGGAGGAGGCGACCAACTGCTCCGCGTTGATATCACGCACCAGGGCAACACCGGCGACCGCTGGGCGCGGCAGGGCGGCGAGGAGGAGGCAGCACAGGAACGGACGCAGGGACACCGCCGCCCAGGCTAGGGAGGCGAACGGCCTATTGCCACCCCCGGCGTCGGCCGCGACGGATTCGCCGCGGCGCGCTACGCCGAGCGGCGCGCGGCGGCCCGGCCGGGGCGGCGGTCCCACAGCCCGCCGATGACGGCGCGAATCGGCAGGTGGTCCGAGGCGCGCCGGGCGCGCTGGGTGGAGTGCACGTCTACGGCGACCAGCGCGTGCCGCGGCTGTACCCAGATGCGGTCGAGGGCCAGGACTGGAAACGCGGAGGGGAAGGATCGCACGCCGGGAGTCCGGCCAAGGCGGCGATGCAGGCGGCGCAGCGGCGCGCTCGGCGGCCGCCATTCGTTGAAGTCGCCCAGCAGAATGAGCGGCGTGTCGCCCTGGTCGCCGATGGCATCGAGCAGACGGTGCACCTGTTTCTCGCGCTCCGCCAGTCCCAGGCCGAGGTGGGCGGCGATGACGCGGACGCGCGTCCCGTGCACGTCGAGATCAACGTCGAGGGCGCCGCGCCGCTGGTAGCGCGGCACGCTGAGATCGATGCCGCGCACCTCGAGCACTTCGTGCCGCGTCAGCAGGCCGTTGCCGTACTGGCCCCGCCCCGCGTACAGCACCGGCCCCCAGACGCTGACGTGACCGGTGGCGTCGGCAAGAACGCGCAACTGATCGACGCCCTGCCGCACGTGGTAGCGGAAGTCGACCTCCTGGAGCGCCACCAGGTCGGCGTCGAGTTCCTGGATGACCCGCGCCACCCGCGCCGGATCGCAGCGCCCGTCGCGGCCGATGCAGCGATGCACGTTGTACGACGCAACCGTCAGCGTCCGCATCCGACTCCCCTGACTCCCGAGCAGCTGCCGCTCTCCGGCCGATCCCGACAAGTTACATGTTTATGTAGCACGTTCCCCGCGGAAGGAAGAGCGATGTACGAGGTCGTGATCGTCGCGGCGGTGCGCAGCCCGATCGGCCGCCGCAAGGGCGGCCTCGCCGGTCTGCGCCCGGCCGACCTGCTCGGCGCCGTGCAGCGCGCCGCGGCCCTGGGGCTGCACCGGCGCGCGCCTAATCACCACCGCGTTGCACGAGCTCGAGCGCACCAATCGCCGCTCCGGCCTCATCGCCATGTGCTGCGGCGCTTGGCGGCACTACTTTTTGCGCTTGGCGCGACGCGGGCCGGCGTCCTCGCGCGGCCGGGCGCGGAAGCGCAGGCGCAGCGGCGTGCCCTCGAGACCGAACTCGGCCCGCAACTGGTTGAGGAGGAAGCGCTCGTAGGACACGGCGATGCGCTCGGGCCCGTTGCAGAAGACGGTGACCGTCGGTGGCGCCGTCGCGGTCTGGGTGGCGTAGAACAGCTTCGGCCGCAGCCCCTTGACCATCGGCGGCTGCTGCAGCCGCCCTGCCCGTTCAATGACCGCGTTGACCCGCGCGGTCGGCAGGCGCACCCGGTGCGCGGCGGCGAGCCGATCGATGGCGGCCCAGATGCGCTCGACGTTGCGGCCGGTGCGGGCGGAGATGAACATCTTCGGCACCACCGCCAGGCTCGGGTAGCGCTGATCGATGTACGCCTCGAACGCCTTGGCGTCCTTCGACTCGGCCGGCGCGACGTCCCACTTGTTGACCAGCAGCAACAAGCCGCGGCCGCGCTCCCAGGCGTAGCCGGCAACGCGCGCGTCCTGCTCGGTCATGCCCTCCACCGCGTCGACGACCAGCAGCGCCAGCTCGGCGCGCTCGAGCGCGCGCAGCGCACGCACGACGCTGGCGCGCTCGATGTGCTCCTGCACGCGCGGCCGACGGCGCACGCCGGCGGTGTCGACGAGCAGGTACTCACGCGCGCCATGGCGTACCGGGGTATCGAGCGCGTCGCGCGTCGTACCCGCCACGGCGCTGACGATGGCGCGATCGAAGCCGACCATGCGGTTGAGCAACGACGACTTACCGACGTTCGGGCGGCCGATGATGGCAATCGCCGTCGGCGCCTCGCCATCGACGGTCTCGGAGACCGGCTCGCGCTCCGGCAGGCGTGCCAGCACCGCCTCCAGGAGCTCGTCGATGCCGATACCGTGCTCGGCGGAGACCGCGTACAGCGGGTCGACACCGAGGGCGTGGAACTCGTGCACCAGGTCGCCGTGCTTGACGGTGTCGATCTTGTTGATCGCCACCAGCACGGGCTGGCGCAGGCCGCGCAGCCGCTCGATCAGCAGCTGGTCGAGCGGATTGACGCCGGCGCGCCCATCGAGGACCGCCACCACCACGTCGGCGGCGCCGGCCGCCACCAGCGCCTGCTGGCGCACGGCCTGGCTCAGTTCCTCGTGCTCGTCGGCTTCGAAGCCGCCGGTGTCGACGACCAGGAAGCGTCGTTCATCCCAGCGCGCCACAGCGATGTTGCGGTCGCGGGTCACACCCGGCGTCGGCGCGACCAGGGCGCGGCGGGAGCGCGTCAGGCGGTTGAAGAGCGTCGACTTGCCGGTATTGGGCCGCCCCACCAGGGCCACCACCGGCAGGCGCTCGATCTCCTCGGCGCGCGGCAGCGGCGCGTCGGTCGGACCATGTGCGGGACGGCGCGGGGCGGGCGGGCGATGGGCGGAGCGCGGGGCGGTCATCGGTCAGAGCCCGAAATCACGCAGCCGCGCGACGTGCTTGTTCCAGTCGTCCTGCACGCGCACGAACAGCTCGAGGTAGACACGCGTGCCGAGAAACTCCTCGAGCTCGACCCGCGCCGCCTGGCCTATCTTCTTGATGCGCGCGCCGCGATGGCCGACCAGGATCGGCTTCTGCGACTCGCGCGCGACGTGCAGGGTGGCGCTGACCACCACCAGGCCCTTCTCGGGCTTCTCTTCGAAGGCATCGACGCTGACCGCCACGGCGTAGGGGATCTCGTCGCGGGTCTCCATCATCGCCTTCTCGCGCACGATTTCGGCCGCAATGGCGCGCTCCGGCTCGTCGGTGAGTTCATCGGCCGGGTAGAAGCGCGGGCCTTCCGGCAGTCGGGCGGTCAGCACGCCGAGCAGATCCTCAACGTGCTCGCCCACCAGCGCGCTGATCGGTACGATCTCGCGTCCGGGCAGGAGCGCCGCGACGGCGGCCATCACCGGCAGCAGGCTCGGCTTGTCGACCGCGTCGATCTTGTTCAACGCCACCACCACCTGCGCCCGCCCCGCCAGCAGCCGGGCGCCGATCTCGCGGTCCGCGCCGCTCAGACCCTGCGTCGCGTCGACCACCCACAGCGCCACGTCGCCCTCGGCCAGCGTCGCCCAGGCGCGCTCCACCATGCGCTCGTTCATCACATCGCGCGCCTTGTGGATCCCCGGCGTGTCGAGGAAGAGGATCTGTGCCTGCTCGAGCGTCTTGATGCCCAGCAGACGGCGGCGCGTCGTCTGCGGCTTCGGCGTCACCGCGGCGATCTTGCGGCCGAGGACGCGGTTGAGCAGCGTCGACTTGCCGGCGTTCGGGCGGCCGACGATGCTGACGAATCCGGAGCGGTGGCCGGGCGGCAGGTCGTCGCCGAACAGGGGGTCGGTCACGACCCTAGAACTGCTGCCGCGCCGACTCGACGGTGCGGGCGCTCTGGGAGGCGGGCGTCCAGTTGGTGCCTTCCGGCCGGCGCAGGTGCATCGGATCGAGGAACAGGCGCATGATCACGCCGGTGGGCACGACGACGCCGAGATAGATGCCGAACATGATGCCGCGCGTCTGCACGACGCCGACCGCATGGGCGCCGCGCCGCCAGCGATCGAAGACGCGGCGGAAGAAGCCGCGCGCCGCCAGGGCCGGCGACGGATCCGGCACGGTGACGGCGGCGCCCAGGGCGCGGTGTTCGGGCATGGTACTCATATGGCAGTCGATACGCGGTGGCTCAAGGGAGAAATCAGGCCGCGCCGGACAGGTGACCGGGCCGGAAGATGACCTTCTTGTCCTTCACCACCAGCTGGTCGGAGGCAAAGAGCTGCACGGCCTGCGAGAGCACCTTCCCTTCCAGATCCTGGCCGCGCCGCTTGACGTCATCGAGGGAATCCTCGCCGACCCGCAGGTGGAAGACGTCCTGCAGGATCACCGGCCCCTGGTCGAGCTGCTCGGTGACGAAGTGCGCCGTACACCCAGAGACGCGACAGCCCTCCTCGAAGGCCTGCTTATACGCGTTGGCGCCCGGGTGGTAGGGCAACAGCGACGGGTGAATGTTGATGATGCGATTGCGGAACTGCACCACCAGTTCCGGGGTGACGACTTGCATGTAGCGAGCCAGCACCACCAGATCGGGCCGCAGGTCGCGCAAGCGCTCGAGCAGGAAGGCCATATGCGCCGCCTTGTCCGTCGACGGCATCCACGCGAACGGGATGCCCGCCTCCTCGGCGATCGGGCGCAGCACCTCGTGGTTCGAAAGTACGGTGACGAAGTCGCCGGCGATCAGGCCGGCGGCGCGGTCGGCGATCAGTCGCCGCAGGCAGTGCGGCTCGCGGCTGACCAACAGGGCGATCTGCTTCGGCAGGCGTTCGCCGTGCAGGCGAACCGAGACCTCGAGCTGCATCTCGGTACCGATCTGCTTGAGACCGAGGATGAGTTGGTCGAGCGACAGCGAGACTTCGCCGAGGTCGACCACCATCGTCATGATGAACAGCCCCTCGACGACGCGCTGCTCGATGTCCTCGATGTTCGCGTCGCACGACGCCAGATACGTCGAGATACGGGCGACGACGCCCTTCTGGTCGCGGCCGATGACCGAGACGACCGCCAAGTTCTGCGCCGGAGCTGTCATGGGGGTGGTGCCGCCGCGGCGGCGGAGCGGGCCTCAGCCCGCCCAACCCCACTTCGCTTTGTTCGCCTCGATGTCCTCGGAGCTCGGCTTGCCCTTCTCCTCGTGCGGTGAGACCTCGAAGCTGTCGCGCTGGTCGACCGTCGCGGCATTGAGCTTCACCTCGTCAACGAACACCGCCGGTGTCGCGGCTTCCTCGAAGATCGCCTGCCAGGGGCACTCCGGCTCGCAGGCGCCACAATCGATGCACTCATCCGGGTGGATGTACAGCTGATTGGGGAAGGCGGCGTTGTCGCTGCCGGTGTAGCGGTAGATGCAATCCACCGGGCAGACCGCCACGCAGGCGGTATCCACGCAGTCCCTGCACAGACGGGTAATCACGTAAGCCATCGGTCCTCCTAGAAACGCCGCCTCAGGGGCGGGATGCTGAGCCGTTCGGCGCCGCCGCCAGCCGCGCCACCAGGCCGGAGCGGTCGGCGATCTGACGCACGCTGACGCCATCGAGATAATCGAGCAACACCGCTTGCGCGCCGCGCCACACGTCGCGCTGGGCACAGACGGACGCGAAGCAGCAGAAGTCGTCGGCGCGATCCACGCATTCGATCAGGGTCAGGTGCCCCTCGATGCACTCGTACACTTCGCGCACCGAGATGCGCTCCGCTGGGCGGCCGAGGCGAAAGCCGCCGCGCGCCCCGGGCACCGATTCCAGGACACCGGAGGCGACCAGTCGGCGCAGGATCTTCGAGAGAAAATGCGGCGGCACATCCTGGCGGGCCTGGATCTCGGTGCAGGTGACGACGCGTTCGTCGCCCTGCCCGGCCAGGTAGCAGAGCGCGCGCAGCGCGTAGTCGACACGCCGCCCGACGTTCATCAGCGAGCTGCGCGCCGGCGCGCCGGCGCGGCGGCGCGGCGCGGCCGCGCTCGCGGCGCGCGCGCTCACCGCCATGTCTGCCGTCCGTCCCGGCGCTCGACCGGGTGTGCCGCTGTCACGTTCGTGCCCTCGTCCGTCGCATCCTCTGCGGGTGCGCGTGAACGCTGGCACCGAGCGGAGCAACCCCTTCGTATAAGCGTGCGTTTTTTGCGGAAGTCAACGCGGGTGGGTGCATGCGAACCGCGGCGCCGGGCACGCCGTCGCGCGACATCGGCGCCGGCGCGCCGACGCCGATCCGTCGCCGGGAGGGCGCCGCCGCAGCGGCGCCCTCCCGGCGATCAGTTGACCTGGTCGAACGGAATCGTGATCAGGTCGGCCGCGGCGCGCGCGCCCTCGACGTGGTAGTTCACGTCGGCCGTGCTCGCGACCCCGAAGGCGCGCCAGGTCTCGGCGCCCACCATCATGAAGCCGGAGCGGGTTTGGCTCGACGGCCGCAGGCGGCTCTGGGCGAAATGGGTGCCGAGGGCGCCGCTATAGCTGAGTACCGAGGAGTTGATCTCCTCGAGCGTCTGCTCGTCCCAGCAGGTCACCGTGGTGAAGGATGAGAACGCCTGCTCGAACTCATTCCACGTCTCCAGGAAGATCGTGACCGATTCCGGAGCCTGCGTCTCGAAGTTCTGCGTGCACGGCACGATCGTCCAGGAGGTCGAGATATCCGAATCCTCGTCCTGGATCGGCGCCGCGCCCTCGGCCCAATGGTTCGCGATCCAGGTCTGCGGGCAGGCATCGTACTCCGCCCCGTTCGGGCACGCCTCGCTCGGCTCGCCACCCAGGCACAGCACCGGATCGCCGTCGTTGTTCTCGTTGCCGATGACGCCCAGCGCATTGTACTTCGCCACATCCTGGATCGACGAGTCGCAATCCGAGTCAATCGCACAGCCCAGAATCGGCTGGAGCACGCACCGGTCGGTAATCGGGTCACAGACGTTGAACGTCGTCGTCGTCGCCTCGCCTTTGAGGTGATTCCCCGACAGCGGGGCACCGGACGGATCGACCTCGATGCACTTCAACTCGCCGGTGAAGTACTCCACCACCGGCGGCACGCGACCGGGATCCAGCCCGGCGCCGTTGCACGCCAGGCCGTTCGGCCAGAGGTCGCTGTCCGCTTGGCCCTCGCTGCCCTCGGGCTGCGGCAGCGCGTTGTTGGTGCACGGCGCGTCGGTGGCATCGACCAGGCGGCCCTGCGAGACGACCCAGTGGGTCGGCTGCTGCTTGGTGAGCCAGATGTCGAAGTCGACCTCGATCCACAACGGCGGATTGCTCGGCCCGGCCGGCAGCTCGGGGAAGGTCAGCGCGCCGTTCACATAGAAGCAGTGCGCGTGCACCGTAGAATTCGAGGTGTTGGTGATCTGGATCACCGTGTCGCGGGTCCCGTCGGAGACCACCTTCGGGAACACCAGGATCGACGCGCTCTGCTCCGTCGTCACCTGCCCCTGCGCCATCCCCGCGATCAGCAGCACTGCCAGACCGCCCGTCCACCACCCGTGCTTGCGCATCGTCATCTCCTCACGTGCCGGCGGGACGGGAGCGCAGGCGCCCGCTCCGGTTGGGGCGCCCAACCTCGCGCCGAGGCGAGTTCTACTCGCGACTTATCGAATGTCAAGGAATCGGCCGGAGCATCGCCTCGCCCGCGCGGCGGCCTTGACCCTGCCGTCCGACGCAGCCTAGAAGGTCGCTCTGCGCGTGCCGGGCGAGCGGCAGACGCAGCTGTGCAGGGGGATCGAATGATGCGACGCGGGCATGGGGTACGACTGCTGCGGGTGGCCTGTACGGTTCTGCTGCTGGTTCAGGCGGGCTGCAGTGCAGCCAGCCGCCCGAGTTGGCTGCAGGAGCCCGGCTGGGACAAGCCGTGGACCTATCGGTCCGGGGTCGCATCCGCGGTGTGCGCCGCGATCGGAGCCGGCGCCGGCGTTGGCATCCAGGAGGCGCGTACCAGCACCGCATGTGCTAACGTCGGTGGCGTTTGTGTTTCCCGAGACAGGCAGTCGCTCGGTGACTCGGGTGACTCGACCTTCTGGGTCTGGGGCGCCCTCATCGGCGCCGCCAGCGGCGCCCTCCTGTGCGGCGTGCTCGGCCACGTCTTCCTCGACCCCGCCGTGCAGGCCGAGGTGCCGCCGCCCCCCCCGCCGCTCGAAGCCGTCGCGGCGGCACCCGAGCCGGTGGTCAAGCAGCGCATCGTCCTGCGTGGCGTCACCTTCGACTTCGATTCCTCCACGCTGCGGCCCGATTCCGGCCCGGTACTCAACCAGGCGGCGGAACTCCTGAAGGAGAATCCGGAAGTGATGGTCTCCGTCGATGGCTTCACCGACTCGGTGGGCACGGCTGCCTACAATCAGGCGCTGTCGGTGCGGCGCGCCGAGTCGGTGTACCGCTATCTGGTCAACCGCGGCGTCGACCCCGAGCGGCTGCGCGTCCAGGGCTTCGGCATGACGAATCCGGTGGCGAGCAACGAGACCGAGGCCGGGCGCGCCCAGAATAGACGCGTCGAGCTGAATCCGAAGCCGTAGGCGGCGCGCTCGCGGTCGCGCGTCACGCGGGCGTGCCGGCATCGGCAATCGCGGCGCGCGCTGCGTCCTGTTCGGCGGCGCGCTTGCTCGTGCCGGTGCCGACCGCCAGCACGGTGCCCTCGACCAGCACTTCGACGGTGAACTGACGGGCGTGTGCCGGGCCGTGCTCCTCGACGACACGGTAGATCGGCACGGTCCGATACGTCGACTGCACCCGCTCCTGCAGGATGGTCTTCCAGTCCGGCGCGCCGGCCGTGCCGCCGCGCGCGATGTCGTCGGCGAAGTGGCGGCTGATGACCGCACGGGTGCGAGCGAAGCCGCCGTCGCGGAAGACCGCGCCGAGGACCGCCTCATAGACGTCGGCGAGTATCGACTCCTTGTCGCGCCCGCCGCTGCGGTCCTCGCCGCGTCCCAGCCGCAGGGCTTCGTCCAGCCCGAGGCCGCGCGCTTTGCCGGCCAGCGTCACCGTGCGCACCAACGTCGCGCGGCGCTTCGACAGTTCACCTTCGTCGAGATCGGGGAAGTGGCGCAACAGCAGGTCAGCCACGACGAGGTCGAGCACCGCATCGCCGAGAAACTCAAGTTGCTCGCCGGCGCGCAGCGCCCCGACCGGCAGCGCCGAGGGATGGGTGAGGGCGGCGTCGAGCAGGCTGCGATCGAGAAACACGTAACCGAGGCGCTCCTCGAGCACCGGCACCGCGTCAGCCGGCGGCCAGGTCATCGCCGGCCGTGAGGGGTTCATCGAACACCGCCCACCGCCGCCGCGATCCAGCCCCCACCCAGTACCCGAGCCCCGTCGTAGAGTACTGCCGCCTGGCCCGGCGTCACGGCGCGTAGCCCGTCGTCCGCGGCGATCGCGAAGCCCAGCGCATCGGCACGCAGCACGCGCGCGGCCTGCGGCGCGACGCGCGACCGGATCTTCACCGTCACCCGGGTTCCCGACAGCGGCGGCGGGGCCAGCCAGTTCGGCGACGTCGCCACCAGGCCGCCGGCGACGGTGCGCGTCGCCGCGCCGACGCGCACCGTGCCGGCAGCGGCGTCGATCGCCGTCACATAGCGCGGCGGGCCACCGGCGACGCCGAGACCGCGGCGCTGCCCAACCGTGAAGCGATGGACGCCGTCGTGCGTCCCGAGGACGCGACCGTCTTCGTCGACCACCGCGCCCGGGCGCAGCGGCTGCGCCGAGTCCTGCCCGACGACGAACGCCGCGTGTCCGGCGCGCGATACGAAACAGACGTCCTGGCTGTCCGCCTTGCCCGCCACGGACAGGCCGCGGCGCGCGGCCGCCTCGCGCACGGCGGGCTTGTCGAGTGCACCGACGGGGAAGAGGGTGCGCGCCAGGACGGCGCGATCGACGCCGAAGAGGAAGTAGGACTGGTCCTTGTCGGCGTCGATGCCGGCGAGCAGCGCCGGTCCGTCGGCTGGCGCCGCCACTCGTGCGTAATGCCCGGTCGCGATCGACGACGCACCGAGTTCGCGGGCGCGATCCCAGAAACCGGCGAACTTGACGAACTGATTGCAGCGCGCGCAGGGGTTCGGGGTCCGTCCCTGGCGGTACTCGGCGACGAAGTCGTCCACCACGGCGCGCTGGAACGCGGCGCGGAAATCCATGACGTAGAAGGGAATGCCGAGCTGTTCCGCGACCAGGCGGGCGTCGAGGAAGTCGTCGAGCGAGCAGCAGCCGCTGTCGCTGACGCCGCCCCACAGACGCATCGAGACGCCGACGACATCGTACCCCGCCTCGACCAGCAGCGCCGCCGCCAGCGAGCTGTCGACGCCGCCGCTCATGGCGACCACGACGCGTTCGCGCATCGCCCTATCCTGCCGCCGCCCGCGACGCGCCGACGCCGCGCATGCGTTCGACGATGCGCTGCAGCGCCGCCGCCGTCGCATCGATCTCCGCGCCCGTCGTCGTCGCGCCAAGGCTGAAGCGCACGCCGCCGCGCGCCGTCGCCGCGTCGCAGCCCAGGGCCAACAGCACCGGCGACGGCTCCCCCGAACCAGCGGCGCAGGCTGAACCGACCGAGGCGGCAACCCCTTCGAGGTCGAGCGCCGCCACCACCGCCTCCCCAGCCAAGCCGACGACGCTGAGGCACAGGGTGTTCGGCAGGCCGTCGTGCTCGGGACCGTGGCGCGTCACGCCGGGCAGGGCCGCCGCCGCCGCCCACAGGCGGTCGCGCAGCGCCGCAACGCCGCCGCCGAGCGGCCGCTCGGTCACCACCGCCGCAAAGGCCGCCGCGCCGGCGGCGTTCTCCGTCCCGGGCCGCAGGCCGCGCTCTTGCTCGCCCCCCCAGCCGAGGGGGCGCAGGGCGACGCCGCGGCGCGCCACCAGCGCGCCGATGCCGACCGGCCCACCGAGCTTGTGGGCCGAGAGGGTGCAGAGGTCGGCACAGCCGACCTCGATCGCCACTTTGCCGAACGCCTGCGCCGCGTCGACGTGCAGCAGCACGCCGCGCGCGCGACAGAGCGCGGCGATCTCGGCGATCGGCTGCACCGTGCCGATCTCGCCGTTGGCCCAACCGACCGAGACCAGCGCCGTCGCCGGCGTCATCGCCGCCTCGACATCCGCGACGCGGACGCGCCCCGCCGCGTCGACCGGTAACCACGTGAGACGCGCGCCGCGCCGCTGCAGTTCGCGCAGTGGCGCCAGCACCGACGCGTGCTCGATCGGCGCCGCGATGACGTGCGCGGCGGCCGGCACCGGCAGCGCGCCGAAGAGGGCCAGGTTGTTCGCCTCGGTGGCGCCGCTGGTGAAGCAGACCGCCGCGGCGGGCACGTCGAGGGCGGCGCCGAGTGCCCGTCGCGCCTTCTCCAGCGCGGCGCGTGCGACGCGACCGGCGCCGTGCGCGCTGGAGGGGTTGCCCAGCGCCGCGTCGAGCACCGCCAGCAGCGCCGCGCGCGCCTCGGGACGCAGCGGCGTCGTGGCGTTGTGGTCGAGATAGATCACGATCGACCCCAGTCTGCCCCGCCCACGGCGCTCAGCGCCGTCGCGCCGCCGCTGCCCGCCTCGGCGGCTTCGGCGCCGCCTTGACGCGGCGGCCGCCGCGCTTGGCGTCCTTGTAGATCTTGTACTCGACGCTATCGACCAGGGCCTGCCAACTGGCCTCGATGACGTTGACCGACACGCCGACGGTGCCCCAGCGCTCCTGGCCGTCACCGGACTCGATCAGCACCCGCACCGGGGCGGCGCTGCCGGCGGCGCCGCCGAGCACGCGGACCTTGTAGTCGAGCAGGCGCACCTCGTCGATGCGCGGGTAAAAGCGCCGCAGCGCCCGCCGCAGCGCCAGGTCAAGGGCGTTGACCGGCCCATTGCCTTCGGCCGCGGTGTGCTCGATGTCGCCGGTCGGCCCCTTCAGCATCACCGCCGCCCAGGCCGAGGCCGGGTCATGCTCGATGCGCTCGTCGGTCTTCACCGCGTAATCGCCTTCCGTGCCGACGACGAGGCGCATATACCCCTTCTCGTCGACGACGCGGAACTGCACCAGCTCGAAGTAGCGCAGATCGCCGTGCTGGATCCGGTGCATGCGCAGCTCCAGCGACGCCTCCGCGCCCTCGAACTGAAACCCCTGGTGCTCGAGGCGCTTGACCTCGTCGACGAGCTGGCGGACGTGGCCGCTGATCTCCTCGCCGTCGAGACCGAACTGGCGCGCCTTGTACACGATGTTGGCGCGCCCGGAGAGGTCCGACACCAGCACGCGCTGCCGATTGCCGACCACCCCCGGTTCGATGTGCTCATACGTCCGGGGGTTGCGCTGCACCGCCGCGACGTGGACGCCGCCCTTGTGCGCGAAGGCGCTCTGCCCGACGTACGCCTGGCGCTTGTTGTGCTCGACGTTGGCCAGTTCGTCGACGAAGCGCGACAGCTCCTGCAAGCGGCGCAGGTTGGCCGGGCTGACGACGCGCAGGTCCATCTTGAGCTGCAGGTTCGCGATCACCGAGCACAGGTTGACGTTGCCGCAGCGCTCGCCGATGCCGTTGATCGTGCCCTGCACCTGCACCGCGCCGTGCTGCACGGCGATCAGACTGTTCGCCACCGCCAGTTCGGCGTCGTTGTGGCAGTGAATGCCGATCGGTGTCGGGACGGCCGCGCGCACGGCGTCGACCGCCACGCCCACCTCCCACGGCATGCGTCCGCCGTTGGTGTCGCACAAGCAGAGCACGTCGGCGCCCGCGTCCGCCGCCGCGGTGACGCATTCCAGCGCATAGCTCGGATTGGCGCGGTAGCCGTCGAAAAAGTGCTCGGCGTCGTAGACGACCTCATCGACGTGGCGTTTCAGGTAGCGCACGGTGTCGTGGATGAGTTCGAGGTTCGCCTCGAGTGGAATGCGCAGGTCGTCGCGCACATGCAGATCCCAGCTCTTGCCGAAGATCGTCACCACCGGCGTCTCGGCGCGCAGCAGTTTCTCGAGATTGCGGTCCTCGCCGGCGCGCGCGCCGGCGCGGCGCGTCGAGCCGAAAGCGGCGACCTTGATACGCTTCAGCTTGCGGTCCTTGACGGCCTGAAAGAACGCCTCGTCGCGCGGGTTCGAGCCCGGCCAGCCGCCCTCGACGTAGTCGACGCCGAAGTCGTCGAGCCGCTCGGCGATGCGCAGCTTGTCCTCCAGCGTCAGCGCGATGTCCTCGGCTTGGCAGCCGTCGCGGAGCGTGGTGTCGTAGATGTGAATCGTGCGTGTCACGCCGGTCACGCCGCCGCCGGCGGCTCCTCGATCAGCGCCCGATGCAGGGCGCGGACGGCGAGTTCGCCGTACTTGGCGTCGATGACCACGGAGATCTTGATCTCCGAGGTCGAGATCATCTGGATGTTGATCCCCTCCGAAGCCAGCGTCTCGAACATGCGCAGCGCCACCCCGGCATGGCTGCGCATGCCCAGACCGACCACGGACACCTTCACCACGTCGGTGTCGGCGCTCACCCCCTGCGCGCCGATCTCTCGCGCCGTCTGCTCGACCATCGCCAGCGCGCGCGGGTAATCGGTCTTTGGCAACGTGAACGTGAAGTCCGCGTCGCCACCGCTACTGGCGTTCTGGATGATCATGTCGACGCTGATGTTCGCCTGGGCGATCGGCCCGAGCACCTTCGACGCCAACCCCGGCTTGTCCGGGACGTGCCGCACGGTGATCTTCGCCTGGTCGCGGTCGAGCGACACGCCCGACACCAGCACCTGTTCCATCCCGGCCTCCTCCGGCACCACCCAGGTGCCCTCGCGTTCGTCGAAGCTCGAGCGCACGCACAACGGCACCCCGTAGCGCTTGGCGAACTCCACCGAGCGGATCTGCAGCACCTTGGCGCCGAGGCTGGCCAGCTCCAGCATCTCGTCGTGCGAGATGCGCGCCAGCTTGCGCGCCTGCGGGCAGATGCGCGGATCGGTGGTGTAGACGCCGTCGACGTCGGTGTAGATCTCGCAGACGTCGGCGTGCAGGGCGGCCGCGACGGCCACCGCCGAGGTGTCGCTGCCGCCGCGCCCGAGGGTGGTGATGTGCCCCTCCGCGTCGACGCCCTGGAAGCCGGCGACCACCGCTACCTCGCCCGCCGCCAGCGCGGCCTGCAGACGGTCGCCATCGATGCTGCGGATGCGCGCGCGCCCGTAGGCGCTATCGGTGTCGATGCGGATCTGGTGCCCCTGGAAGGCCCGCGCCGGCGCCCCCTGGGCGTGCAGGGCGATGGCCAGCAACGCGGTGGTGACCTGCTCGCCGGTGGCGAGCAGCGCATCCACTTCACGCAGGCTCGGCTGCGGATCGAACTGCTGGGCCATCGCCAGCAGGCGGTTGGTCTCTCCCGACATCGCGGAAACCACCACCACCACGTCATGCCCGGCGCGGCGCGTGGCACCGACCCGGGCGGCGACGGCCTGGATGCGCTCGACGCTGCCGACCGAGGTACCGCCGTACTTCTGCACTATCAGGGACATGACCGATCGGCGCTCAGCAGTCGGCGGCGAGCAACGCGCCGATCGCCGCTTCGTAGCCCGAACCGTGCGCCACGGCCACGAGGCGGCGGGCGTCGGCGCCGGCGGCGGTGAAGTCGATGGTGATGGCGAGGTGGTCGCGCATGGGTTCGTCGAGGCGCTCGGGCCACTCGATGGCGCAGACGCCGGGTCCGTAGATGTACTCCCTGAGCGACAGGGAGTCGATATCACCGGCCGGCAGGCGAAAGAGGTCGATATGGTAGAGCGGCAGGCGGCCGCTCTCGTGCGGGATGAGGATGGGAAAGGACGGGCTGCGCACATCCTCCGGCGCGATGCCCAGGCCCTCGGCGAGGCCGCGCACGAAGCAGGTCTTGCCGGCCCCAAGGTCGCCGGAGAGGGTGATGCGCTCGCCGCCGCGCAGCGCCGCCGCCAGGCGTCGGCCGGCCGCGTGCGTGGCCTCGGCTGACCCGCTGAGGAGTTCACCACGGGGCCCGGGACCCGACATCACGCGGCACCATCCAATGCCGCGCGCAGGCGATGCAGGGCCGGGCGCAGGGCCTCCGCCACATCCCCGGCCAGCAGCCCGATCTCGCCATCCGCCGCTGCCGCGTCGCCCGCCGCGCCATGCACATACGCACCCAGGCAGGCCGCTTCCGGTGCCGGCAGTCGCTGCGCCAGCAGGGCGCCGATGGCGCCCGCCAGCACGTCGCCCATGCCGCCCGACGCCATGCCCGGGTTGCCGGTGGGGTTGATCCATACGAAGCCGTCCGGCGCCGCGATCACCGTACGCGCCCCTTTCAGTACCAGAACGCAGCCGTGGGCGGTCGCGAAGCGCCGCGCCACGCCGACGCGGTCGACCTGCACGGCGGCGGAGTCGATGCCGGCCAGGCGCCCCATCTCGCCCGGATGGGGGGTCAGCACCACCGGCGCGCGGGCGTCGCGCAGCGCCGCGAGGTCGCCGGACACGAGGGTCAACGCGTCGGCGTCGAGCACCAGCGGCAGGCGCGCCTCCGCCAGCAGCCAGCGCAGCGTGTCGGCCGCGCCGGCATGCGTGCCGAGGCCCGGGCCGACGACGACCGCCGCCTTGCCGGCCGCCAAGCTCGCCAGTCGCACGGGATCGAAGCGGATCCGTCCTGCATCGTCCGGCAACGCCTCGGTCATCGCCTCGCGCACCCCGGCCGCGTACACGGGATAGAGTGAGGCCGGCGCAACCACCGTCACCAGGCCGGCACCGGCGCGCCCCGCGGCGCGCGTTGCCAACTGCGCCGCGCCGGTGTGCCCGAATGATCCCGCCAGCACCAGGACATGCCCACAGGTGCCTTTGTGTGCCTCGGCGTCGCGCTGCGGCAGCAGCGCCGCCGCGCCGGCCGCGTCGAGCAGAGCGGCGCGCGCTGGCGCCGCCAGCGCCGCCGCGGCGAGGCCGATGTCGACGACCGCGAGCGCGCCGCAGTGCCGGACGCCCGGATGCTGCACCTGCCCCAGCTTGGCGAAGCCGAACGTCGCCGTCGCCTCCGCCTGAATGGCCGCACCGAGCACCTGGCCGGTGTCGGCGTCGAGCCCGGAGGGGATGTCGACGGCGAGCACCGGCGCTCCGCAGGCGTTGACGGCCTCGATGAGCTGCGCCGCCAGGCCCTGCACCGATCTGTTCAGGCCGGTGCCGAAGAGCGCATCGACGATGAGGTCGGCGCGGGCCCCCGCCACGGCGACGCGTGCCACCGCAGAGCCGTCGACGACCTCGAACAGCGGCTTTCGCAAGCGCCGGTAGGCGCCGAGGTTGCGCTCGGCGTCGCCGCGCAGCGCCGCGGCGGCGCCGAGGATCGCCACCTCGACGACGGCGCCGCGCTTGGCGAGCAGGCGGGCGATGACCAGCCCGTCGCCACCGTTGTTGCCCGTGCCGGCGACGACGAGGACGCGGCGCCCGGCGCGGCGCAGGCGCGGAAAGCACTCCAGGATGACGCGCACCGCGCCGGCGCCGGCGCGCTCCATGAGGACGTGCCCGGGCGTCCCCGCGGCGATGGTCGCCGCGTCGAGCGTCCGCTGCTCTTCGGCCGAAACCAGGCGCATGTCAGGCCGCCGCCGGGACGCCCGGCAGCGCCGCGCCGCGGCTGGGGTCCGCGGCCCGGATCATGCGGCGTGGCCGAGCATGACCGCCTTCATCTCGCGCACGGCGGCTTCCAGGCCGATGAAGAGCGCCCGGGCGACGAGGCTGTGGCCGATGTTCAGCTCGTGCATGCCCGGCAGGGCGGCGATCGGGCCGACATTGTCGATGTTCAGGCCGTGACCGGCGTTGACGATCAGGCCGAGCCCGCCGCCCCGCTCGACGCCGGCGCGGACACGCCCCAACTCCGTGGCCTGGGCGGCGGCTGCCACGGCCGCGTAACGGCCGGTATGGATCTCGATCGCCTGCGCACCGACCCGGTGCGCGGCATCGATCTGCGCCGGGTCGGGGTCGATGAACAGGCTGACGCGGATGCCCGCGCCGCGCAGCTGCCGGACCGCTTCGCCGACGACGCGGCTGTTGCCCGCCACCTCGAGCCCGCCCTCGGTGGTGAGTTCCTGGCGCCGCTCCGGAACCAGACAGACGTCGGCCGGTCGTACCCGGCAGGCGAAGGCGATCATCTCCGCCGTCACCGCCGTCTCCAGGTTCAACTTCGTCGCCACGGCCGGCATCAGGCGCTCGACGTCGGCATCCTGGATGTGGCGCCGATCCTCGCGCAGGTGCACGGTGATGCCGTCCGCCCCGCCCCGCTCGGCCAGGTGCGCCGCGGCGACGATGTCCGGATACGCCGTACCGCGCGCCTGCCGCACGGTGGCGACGTGATCGATGTTGACGCCGAGCAGGCTCATCGCGCGACCGCCGTCCTCACGCCCCGACGTGCTCGCGCAGCGCCGCCGCGATCTCCTCGCAGTAGCGCTCGACCTCGGCGAGCTGTTCGCCCTCCACCATGACCCGCACCAGCGGCTCGGTGCCGGAGTAGCGGACCAGGACGCGGCCGCGATCGCCGAGCGCGGCACTGACACGGGTGATGGCGCCCTGCACGCTCGGCAGGGTCGCCAGGTCTCGGCGCTCGCGCACCCGCACGTTGACCAGGCGTTGCGGCAGGCGTCGCATGACGCCGCGCAGACGGCTCAGCGGGCGACCGGATTCGACCATCAACGCCAAGACGCCGAGCGCCGTGACCAGGCCGTCGCCGGTGGTGCCGTGCTCGAGGAAGACGACATGTCCCGACTGTTCGCCGCCGAGCAGGAAGCCGCCGCGCAGCATCTCCTCGACCACGAAGCGGTCGCCGACCTGGACCCGCGTCAGCGCGATGTGGTGCTCGCGCAACGCCAGATCGAGGCCGAGGTTGCTCATCACCGTCGCCACCAGCCCGCCGTTGGCCAGGCGGCCCGTGCGCTGCAGCTCGATGCCGAGCATGGCGAGCACCTCATCACCATCGACCACCTCACCCAGCTCGTCGACGAGAATGACGCGGTCGGCGTCGCCGTCGAGTGCGACGCCGAGGTGGGCGCCCTCCGCCGTCACCCGCCGCGCCAGATCGCTCGGGTGCAGGGCGCCACAGGCGCGATTGATGTTCTCCCCGTCAGGCTGGTGCCCGACGGCGATGACCGCGGCGCCGAGTTCCGACAGCACCTCAGGACCGACGCGATAGGCGGCGCCATTGGCGCAATCGATGACGACGCGCAGCCCCTCGAGCGTCAGGTGTTTGGGGAAGGTGTTCTTAAGGAAGACGTTGTAACGGCCGACCGCGTCATCGAGGTGATAGGCTTTACCGACCTCCGCCGCGGTGGGCCGCAGATGCGCCGTCCCGTCGTCGCCCACCAACTGCTCCAGCTCGCGCTCGAGCTCGTCGGGCAGCTTGAACCCGGTCGAGCCGAAGCACTTGATGCCGTTGTCCTGGAAGGGATTGTGCGAGGCGGAGATCATCACGCCGGCGTCGGCCCGCATGCTGCGCGTCAGAAAGGCGATGCCCGGGGTCGGGATCGGGCCGCACAGCAGGACATCGACCCCCATCGAGCAGATACCCGAGGTGAGGGCGCTCTCCAGCATATAGCCGGACAGGCGCGTGTCCTTGCCGATGATGATCTTGTGCCGGCGGGCGCTGCGCTTGACCACGTGCGCCAGGGCACGGCCAAGGCGCAGCACGGTTTCCGACGTCATCGGCTCGACGTTGGCCGTGCCGCGAATGCCGTCGGTGCCGAACAGCCGTGCCCGGCCGGTGGTGCCGTCATCTCCCATCCGCTCTCCGTTTCTGACGCAGGACGCGGAGTTCGACGGCGACGGGCTCCTGCTTGACCAGCTCGACACCGGCCGGGAGATCCACCGCCGGCGTCACCGGATAGGTCCCGGGCTCGCGTTCGGCGGCGTCGATATAGACCGCACCATGATCGAGCTCAAGCGCGTCGGTCGCCGAGCGCGGTCCGCGCACCGTGATCTGCACGCGGCCGGGCACCGCGCTGGCGCGGTAGAGGCCGTTGCGCACCACCACCGGGACGTTGGCGAGGACGCGCGTGCGCTCCGGCTCCTCGAGGCGTACCTGGGCGTTGACCAACCCGGCGCTGAACGACACATATTCGCGCGGCGGGTCGAGGACGAGCTGACGCTCCAGCACGCCGGCGGCAACGCCCGAGAGGTCGAGCGGTTCGGTCTCGGCGGCCTTCAGCGCCTGCACCTCCTTGGCCGGGCCGACCACCTCGACCGATTCCGGCGCGACGCGGGTATCGGTGACGCGCAGGCCGCCGGGCGGCTTGCCGGTGAAGGCGACGTGTACCGGCACGCGCTTGCGGAGGATGGCGGCGAACTCGAGCGTCACCTCCGACGGCGTCAGGCGGACCACCGTGACGCCGCGCGGCAGGTCCAGGGTCTCCGGCAGGACGCGAAAGACGGCGGGGCCCGACCGCACGCCCTGCAGGTCGAGCGCCACCGCGACGCGCTCCGGGTCGATGCGATTCAGCAGCGTGCGCGGCCCGCTCACCACCAGGTCGATGAAATCGACGCGCGGGCTGGTGAGCATGACGTTGGCGGGCAGGTTGCGCAGCTCGACCGGCACCTGCACCGCCATTTCCGCATCGCGTTCGCCGGCGTTGACGAAGAACCACATGCCGGTGGCGATCAGCAGGGCCAGGAGCTTGCTGCCGGCGTTGTGCAGCACCAGCCAGCGCAGCGAGCCGCCGAGATCCCGCACGCGCAGCCCACGCAGGCGCTCGCGCACGCGTTCGCGCCAGGTCATGCGACGAACAACTTCTGCAGCGTGCCGCGCAGGGTCCCGGCGTCGACGTCGCGGGTGATGCGGCCGTCGACCACCAAGGACATGCCACCGTCCTCCTCCGACACGACGATGACCACCGCGTCGCTCTCCTCGGTGACCCCGATGGCGGCGCGGTGGCGGGTGCCGAAGGTCTTGCTGACATTCGGGTTGGTGGTCAGCGGCAGGATGCACCCGGCCGCGGTGACGCGCCCCTTGCGCACGATCAGCGCGCCATCATGCACCGACGAGCCCGGGGCGAAGAGCGTGACCAGCAGTTCCTTGCTGATCTGCGCGTCGAGCGTAATGCCGCCCTCGACGAACTCGTTCAGGCCGGTCTCGCGCTCGATCACGATCAACCCGCCGATCCGGCGGCTGGCGAGCATCACGACGGCGCGGATGATGTCCTCGAGTTCCTGGCCGCGCAGGCGCGCCTCGGACCCAAAGAATGGTCGGCTGCCAACCTGCACCAGCGCCCGGCGGATGTCGTGCTGGAAGATGATCACGATCACCAGCAGCACCGAACTGAGGAAATTGTCGAGGATCCAGCTGAGCGTGTACAGGTCGAAGAGGCGCGAGGAGAGGTAGATCAGGAAGATGATGCACAGCCCGACCAGCATGCGCGCGGCGCGCGTGCCGCGGATGAGTTCGATCAGGCTGTAGGCGAGGAACGAGACGATGCCGATGTCGACGGCATCTTGCAGGCGGAAGTTGTCGAGCAGCTCCACCCGCTCAGGCGCGCTGCTCACCGCCGGCGGCGGCGCTCAGCCCCGGCTTGGCCGATTCGCGCTGCTCGCGGTGGACGCGCAGGATCTCGTCGATCTGGGCGCCGTCCAGCGACTCCTTCTCGAGCAGCTGCTCGGCGATGCCGTGCAGTTCCTCGAGGTGCTCGGTGAGCAGCGTCTTGGCGCGCTCGGAGCCCTCGCTGACGATGCGCCGCACCTCATCGTCGATCTCCTGGGCGGTGCGCTCCGAGTAATCCTGCATCTGCCCGAAATCGCGCCCGAGGAACGGCTGGTCCTCCTTGCGGCCGAGCGACACCGGCCCGATCTTGTCGCTCATGCCGTACTCGCAGACCATGCTCTTGGCGAGTTCGGTCGCCTTCTTGATGTCGTCGTGCGCGCCGGTGGTGACGTGGCCGAAGATGAGTTCCTCCGCGGCACGGCCGCCGAAGCACATCTGCACGCGGCTCAGACACCAGTCCTTGGTGACGTTGTGACGCTCGTCGGCGGGCAGCGTCGTGGTGACGCCGAGCGCCATGCCGCGCGGGATGATGCTCACCTTGTGGACCGGATCGACGCCCGGCGTCAGTTGGGCGACGAGCGCATGGCCGGCCTCGTGGTACGCCGTGTGCCGGCGCTCCTCGAGGCTGAGGATCATGCTCTTGCGCTCCGAGCCCATCAGGACCTTGTCCTTGGCGACCTCGAAGTCGAGCATCTGGACGCGGTCCTTGTTCTGCCGCGCCGCCAGCAGGGCGGCCTCGTTGACGACGTTCTCCAGGTCGGCGCCGGCGAAGCCCGGCGTGCCGCGCGCCAACGTCTCCAGGTCGACGTCCTCGGCGAGCGGCAGCTTGCGCGCATGCACCTTGAGAATGCCCTCGCGGCCCTTCACGTCCGGCCGCGGCACGACGACGCGGCGGTCGAAGCGGCCCGGGCGCAGCAGCGCCGGGTCGAGGACGTCGGGCCGATTCGTGGCGGCGATCAAAATGACGCCCTCGTTGGCCTCGAACCCGTCCATCTCGACGAGGAGCTGGTTCAGGGTCTGCTCGCGCTCGTCGTGGCCGCCGCCCATCCCGGCGCCACGGTGGCGGCCGACGGCGTCGATCTCGTCGATGAAGATGATGCAGGGGGCGTTTTTCTTCCCCTGCGCGAAGAGATCGCGGACGCGCGAGGCGCCGACGCCGACGAACATCTCGACGAAGTCGGAGCCGCTGATCGAGAAGAACGGCACCCCGGCCTCACCGGCGATGGCCCGCGCCAGCAGGGTCTTGCCGGTCCCCGGCGGGCCGACGAGCAGCACCCCCTTGGGGATGCGCCCGCCGAGCTTGGTGAACTTCTTCGGGTCTTTGAGAAACGCGATGATCTCTTCGAGCTCGTCCTTGGCCTCGTCGATGCCGGCCACGTCGCTGAAGGTCACCTTGTGCGTGTTCTCGGTCAGCATCTTGGCGCGGCTCTTGCCGAAGGACATCGCCTTGCCGCCGCCGACCTGCATCTGGCGCATGAAGAATATCCACACCCCGATCAGCAGCAGGACCGGGAACCACTGCACGAAGGCGATCACGTACCAGGGATCCCCCGCCTCCGGCTTGGCGACGATTTTCACGTCCTTAGACCGCAGCACCTTCATGAGGCTGGGGTCTTCCGGTGCATAGGTCTTGAACCGTTCGCTGCTGTGGAAGCGGCCGCGAATGTTCTGACCCTCGATCTCGACATCCGTCACCTCGCCCTTTTCGACGGCGGCGACGAAATCGCTGTATGAAACCTCCTGCAGCTTGGTCTGCTGCTTGGTCAGCAGGTTGAACAGCAAGAGAATCATCAGCCCCAGCACCAGCCAGAGCGCGACGTTTCTCGAAAACTGATTCACACGACCCCCAGAAAGACGAAGACTAAATCGCACACTAACATGGCACATATCCTGCGGCAACGACCCAAAACAGCTTCTCGCGCCGGCGCGTCAGCGGCGCCGCTTGCGCGCAAGCGCAGCGCGAGCACTGCGGGGCGTCGGGTGCGCCGTCAGTGCCCCGCGGCGGCGGTGGACGACCCAGCCGCCAGGCAGGTGCGCCTCGGCGCTACCGCGGGCGCTGGCGGCCAACGCTGTGGCCGCCTGCACATGGCGCGCGCTCAGCCCGCGCGACGGCACGCCGGCGCGCGCCAGCCAACGGCGCACCAGCAGGCGATGCAATGACGCCGGCCGCGCCGCCAGCCAGGCGACGGAAAGACTCCCCTGCACGGCGCCGGCGGCGAGCGTGCGGTCCGCCCAGCGACGCGCGGCGAGGCCTTCGGCGTGCGCACTGAGCGCGAGATGGGCACAGGCGTCGGCAATGGCCGGGTTGAGCTCGCCGAGCAACGGCAACAGTCTTGCCCGCACGTGGGTCCGCAGGAAACGCGGGTCGTCGTTCGAGGCGTCGTGGCGCGTCGCCAGGCCCGCCGACGCGACCACCGCGCCGACCGCGGCGCGGCGGCAGTCGAGCAACGGACGCACAACGCCGTCGCGGCGCCGGCCGCGAATGCCGGCCAGCCCGGCCACGCCGCTGCCGCGGATGAGGCGCATGAGCACGGTCTCGGCCTGATCGTCGCGCGTGTGTCCGGTGGCGATGCGGGCGCAGTCGTGCGCGGCGGCGAGGCGGTGCAGCGCCGCGTAGCGCTGCGCCCGCGCGCGCGCCTCGAGATTGCCGCCGCGGCCGAGCCGCCGATCGAGTTCTGTGCGCACGAACGGCACCCGCAGGGCGGCGGCGGCGGCCGCCGCGCAGGCTTCGTCGGCGTCGGCATCGCCGCCACGCAGGCGGTGGTTCACGTGCGCCGCGATCACGGTGATGGCGAGCTTGCGCTGCAGTCGCGCCAGGACCAGCAGCAGGCCGACCGAGTCCGGTCCGCCGGAGACCGCGACCAGCACGCGCTCGCCACGCGCCAGCATGGCGTGCTCGCCGATACTCCGCTGCACGGTCCCAAGCAGGGTCGCCAGCGCGTGCCGCACAAGAGAACAGTTGCGGATGCGACGGGACCGGGCAAGCGCTCGACGTACCTGCCGCCGTCTCGAAGCGCGCGCCGCCCCCACATGTTCGGCAGGCTCGGCGCCTGCCCTAGCGCCGTTCTACTTCTCGCCGCTCCGGCAGCGCGACCGGCTCCAGCTGCGCCGCGACCGGCAGGGCTCGCCGCTCCTCGCGATAGGGCATGACCATCCACAAGATGACGTACAGCACCAACCCTGCCCCACCGGCGATCAGCGTCAGGAGCACGAAGGCCAGGCGCACCGGCGTCGCGGCGATGCCGAACTCCTGCGCCAGGCCGGCGCAGATCCCGGCGATCTTCTTGCCGTCGCGCGACCGATACCATTCGCGCGACAGCAGCGAGCCGCCGAGCGAGCTGCCGCACCAGCGGCACTTGGTCGCTTCATCCTGGATCAACTCGGCACAGAACGGACACGTTTTCATGCGAACACCTCTGGGGGCTGCGCGTCGCGCGCCACACGGCGCGCCAGCAGCAGGGGAATGGATGCGTAGGCGAGCCCAAGCAGGACCGCGGCGCCGAAGGCGTAGCTGCCGACCAGATACAGGGCGAGACCGCTCGGCAGCCAGGTCGAGGCGACGTCGTAGAGCCACAGCACCAGCACCACATCGACCGCCACGACCACCGGCAGCGGGACCAGCGACAGCCCGACCACCGTCGCCACCCGGCGCCAGAACGCCGCCCGCGCCCGCGCCGCCAACAGCGGCGCGACGCGCGTCAGCACCTGCGCGGACAGCGCTGCCGGGTCTGCGGCGACCGGCAGCGCGTCGAGCGCGGCGGCGACATCGGCCGGCACCGCCGCCGCGTCGCGTCCGGTCATCTCACCTCCGCCGCGCCGGCGCCGCGCACCAGCGCGGTCAAGTGCGCCAACGCCTGGTGCATACGGCTCTTCACGGTGCCCTTCGGAATGTCGAGAATCGTCGCCACCGCGTCCTCGCTCAGGTCGTGGAAGTAGCGCAGCACGATCACCTCTCGCTGCGCCTCGGGAAGGTACTGCAAGAGGCGCGCGGCATCGAGGAGCGACTCGCTGCGCTCGAGGGTCGCGCCGGCCGGTTCCTCGCCGGCGAGGCTGGATTCCGGCGGTCGGCGGCGGTGCCAGTCGCGGCACAGATTGACGGCGATCTGAAACAGCCAAGTCGAAAAGCGGCGCTGCGCGTCGAAGCGATCGGCCGCGCCGACGACGCGCAGCCACACCTCTTGGTAGAGATCCTCGACGTCGCGCCCGCCGGTGTGACGGGAGAGAAAGGCTGACAGCGGTCGCTGCCAGCGGCGCAGCAACTCGCGCACGGCCGGCTCGTCGCCCGCCGCCACCCGTGCGAGCAGCTCTTCGTCGGTCGGCATCGCCTCGGCGTCATAGCAGGTCCGTCGGCGCCGCGGCGCGCCGTCCTCCACGTGCGATCGGTTCAGGACTCCATCACGCTCGGCGGCCCCGAGCGCCCGATCGGCCGCCCGCTCAGGCGACCCGCCTGGTCGAGGCCCCAACGCAGGCCGCGCTCGAGCAGCGACTCCGCGCCCGGCCGGCGCGGCACCGCCAACCACAGCACGGCATACAGGTAGAGGCCGTAGAAATGGTAGAGCGCCAGCGCCAGGAAGACCAGGCGCACGGCGCCGACCGGCAGCGCAAAGGCGCGCGCCACCGCCGCGGCGACGCCGGCGATCTTCGCCTCGCCGTGGCCGCGATGCCAGCGGTCGCTCTCGAACGACGTCAGGCGACTGCGGCAATAGCGACAACGCGTCGCTTCGGCGCGGATCTCCTCGGCACAATAAGGGCAGCGCTTGCTGGCGGGCATCGGCATCCTCCTCTGGGTCTCGCTACGGTGATACGCGCGCCGCGACGAAAAGGTTCATCGGCTGCCGCGCCCCCCTTTGACTCCCGCCAACGGCTTCGCTAGCAACGATGGCACGCGGGCGTAGCTCAGTTGGCTAGAGCGTATGCTTGCCAAGCATAAGGTCGCCGGTTCGACCCCGGTCGCCCGCTCTCTGAAAAAGCCCTGGATCCTTCCAGGGCTTTTTCTTTTTTCGGCCAGGGCTTCTCCCCTCCCGAGCGCACTGCGTGAGGGCAGCGAAGCTGCTGCGCCGTTGGCGCCCACACGATCATCGTTGGCCGACGCGTCACGCATCACGGGTGCAGGGCGGCACAGGCGGCACGGAGGTGTTGCACGCCGACGCACCATGGCGATCGACTCGGGACGGGACCCTCCCGCCGGCCGGGGGCCGGCAAGCGGCCGCGGCCGGCACACGAGCGTGCGCCGCCACCCCGAGCGCGGCGTCCTGCACCAGGTCCTGCGCGAGCATCTCGAAACCTTCCTCGCCGAAGCCCGCCAGCGCGGCAACGGCGCCGGCCTGCCGCACTTCGTCGAGCGCGAGTTATGCACCTTCCTCGGCTGCGGCGTCATGGCCAGTGGCTTTGCCCGCTGCCGCTGCATGGGCTGCGCGCGCGAGATTCTCGTCGCCTTCTCGTGTAAGGGGCGCGGGTTTTGTCCCGCGTGTTGCGGCCGGCGCATGGCCGTGCTCGCCGCCCACCTCGTCGACGGCGTCCTCGGCGACCTGCCGGTGCGCCAGTGGGTGCTGACGCTGCCGCACCGGTTGCGCTACGCGCTCGCCTACGACCCGCCGCTGTGCCGGGCCGTGCTCGGCGTGTTCGTGCGGGCGGGGCTCGCGTTCGAGCGCCGCCGGGCGCGGGTGCGCGGGGTGGTGGGGCGCGGCGGCGCGATCACCGCGATCCAGCGCTGCGGCGCGGCGCTGAACACCAACGTCCACTTCCACACCCTGGTGGCGGAGGGCGTCTTCGCGACGGCGCCCGATGGGGCGGTGCGCTTCGTGCCGGCGGCGCGGCCGCCGACCGACGTGGAGGTGGGCCGCCTGCTGGCAACGGTGCGGCGCCGGATCGCGCGCCTGGCGCGCCGCCACGGCCTCGCCCTGGACGCCGCTGAGGCCGACGGCGGCGGCGCCGACACCCTGGCGCTGGCGGCGATTGCCGCCGCGTGGGTGCTCGGGCGGGTGGCCACCGGCCCGCGGGCTGGTCACCTGGTGCTGCGGCTCGGCGCCGATGCCCGGGCGCCGATGGTGAGCACGGCCGGGCCGCGCCACGCCCACCGCGAGGGCTTCGATCTGCACGCCGACGTCGCTGTGCGCGCCGGCGACCGGCGCCGGCTCGCACGGCTCTGCCGCTATGTGCTGCGGCCGCCGGTGGCGCAGGACGCGCTGGAGCTGACGGCGGAGGGGCGGGTGCTGCTGCGGCTACGCCGGCCGTGGCGCGACGGCACGCGGGCGATCCGCTTCGAGCCGAGCGAGTTGCTGGAGAAGCTGGCCGCGCTGGTGCCGCGGCCGCGAGCCAATCTGCTGCTCGATCACGGCGCGTTTGCCGCCCGCGGCTGTTGGCACGTCGCCCAGGCCACCGCCCCGCCCGCCGACCATGCGTCCGCGCCCGCCGCGGCCCCGCCCGCCGCCGCCGGGCCGGCGCCGCCGACTCCATCGCCACGGTCCGCCGCGGCCGCGCCCAGCGCGCCGCGCGCGCCGCCGGCCGGCCCCGTCCGCCCCCGCCACGTCGCCTGGGCCGGGTTGCTCCGCCGCACCTTCGGCCTCGACGTGCTGGCGTGTCCGGACTGCGGCGGCCGCCGGCGCCTGGTGGCGCCCATCGCCGCCCCGCGCGTGATCGCCCGCATCCTCGCCCACCTCGGGCTGCCGGTGGACCCGCCGCGCCCCACGCCGCCGCGTCAAGCGAGCTGGCTGCCTGCGGACGCGAGTTGACCGCGCCGTCCCAGCCCCCCCTGCGCACGGCCCAGACGCCGTATGGCCGCCCACGTGCGCCCGCGTGCCTCACCTCGTCCCGCCGCGCACCCGCCGTTCGCCGCCAGCCCCCAGCTGCCAGGCCCAATTCGCCCTTGCCAGCGCCGCCCGCCACCCGGTACACGCGTCGTCGGCACCTCGGGAGCCTGGACACCGGCACGTCCGATACCGCGCGATATGTGAAATCCGCAGCTCATACGGACTATCCGCCGCCTCTCAAGAAAGCCCTAACACCTTGCAGTGTTTTTTCTTGTTTCCACCAGGACTTTCCTCTCCGAGCGCGCCGCGTCAGGGTAGCAGGACCGTCGAGCCAGTCGTCCGCCGGCCCTCGAGGTCGCGGTGGGACTGCGCCGCGTCGCGCAGAGCGTAGGTCTGGTGCACCTGGATCGTGACGGCGCCGCGCGCGACGACTTCGAAGAGCGCCGCGGCCGAGGCGCGCAACTCGGCGGTCGTCGCGGTGTAGTCCATCAGGGACGGTCGGGTGAGGTAGAGCGAGCCGTGCATGCCGAGCAGCGCCGGCTCGAAGGCGGGCAGCGGCCCGGAGGCATTGCCGAAGCTGACCAACATGCCGCGCCGCGCCAGGCTGCCGAGCGAGGCGGTGAACGTGTCGCGGCCGACGCCGTCGTACACCACCGCGACGCCGGCCCCGCCGGTGAGCTCGCGCACGCGCGCGGCGATGTCGTCGGCGCGCGAATCGAGGACGTGTTCGCAGCCGTGCGCCGACGCCAGCGCCGCCTTGTCGGCGCCGGCCGTGCCGATGACGCGCGCCCCGAGGTGCTTCAACCACTGGCAGGCGATCAGGCCGACGCCGCCCGCGGCGGCATGAAACAACACCCACTGCCCGGCCCGCACCGGAAAGGTACGGCGGATGAGGTACTCCGCGGTCATGCCCTGCAGCATCATCGCCGCGCCCTGCTGATCACTGATCGCGGCGGTCAGCTTCACCAGGCGCTCGACCGGGAAGACACGCCAGGTCGCGTACGCGCCGAGCGGCGCCGAGGCGTAGGCGACGCGATCCCCGACGGCGGGCCCGTCGACCCCAGGCCCGAGGCGCTCGACGACGGCGGCGCCTTCGAGACCGATGACGCCGGGCAGCGGCGCCGGGTACAGGCCGCTGCGGTGGTAGGTGTCGATGTAGTTGAGACCGACGGCGGTCTGCCGCAGCAGCACCTCACCGGCGGCGGGCTCGCCGACCTCGATCTCCTCCCACTGCAAAACCTCGGGACCGCCTGTGGCCTGAACGACGATGGCATGCGCACGCATGCGCCTTCGTTAGTCCCTCGGCAACGCGGGCGCCAGCTGCGGCGGGCGCGGTGTCGCCGCGCCCGCCGTCGCCCCGTCAGGCGTACTTCTTCAGTTCGAGGCGGGCGACCATGCCGCGATGCACCTCGTCGGGTCCGTCGGCGATGCGCAGCGCCCGCGCCATCGCCAGCAGGCGGGTCAGCTCGGCGTCGGCCATGCCCTCGCCACCGTGCATCTGGATGGCCGCGTCGGTGACCATCTGCAGGACGTTCGGCGCCACGACCTTGATGGCCGAGATGTCGGTCAGCGCCCCGAAGGTGCCGTACCGGTCGAGCGCCCATGCGGCCTTGAGCGTCAGTAGGCGCGCCTGATCGATCGCCATGCGGCAGTTGGCGATGACGTCGCGGTTGCCGCCGAGGTTGGCGAGCGGCTTGCCGAACGCGACGCGGCCGACGGCGCGCTGGCAGAGCCGCTCGAGGGCGCGTTCGGCGGCGCCGACGGCGCGCATGCAGTGATGGATGCGCCCCGGTCCGAGGCGACCCTGGGCGACCTCGAAGCCGCGGCCGGGACCGGCGATGACGTTGGCCTTGGGCACCCGCACGTCCTCGAAGAGAATCTCGGCGTGCCCGTGCGGCTCGTCGAGGTGCCCAAACACCGGCACCATGCGCAGGACCTTCAGGCCGGCGGCGTCGCGCGGCACGATGACTATCGAGTGACGCTGATGGCGGTCAGCGGTAGGATCGGTGACCCCCATGAAGATGAGGAAGCGACAGCGCGGATCGCCGGCACCGCTGGTCCACCACTTCGTGCCGTTGATGACGATATCGTCGCCGTCGACGACGCAGGTGGCCTTCATGTTGGTCGCGTCGCTCGACGCCACCGCCGGTTCGGTCATGGCGAAGCCGGAGCGGATCTCGCCGGCCAACAGCGGCGCCAACCAGCGCGCCTTCTGCTCGTCAGAGCCGTAGCGCACCAGCACCTCCGCGTTGCCGGTGTCGGGGGCGCTGCAGTTGAACACCTCGGGCGCGAGGAAGCTGCGGCCGGTGACCTCGGCGATCGGCGCGTAGTCGCGGTTGTCGAGCCCGGCGCCGTGTTCCTCGTCGGGGAGGAACAGGTTCCACAGGCCAGCGGACCTGGCCTGTGCCTTCAACTCCTCCAGCACCGGCGGGATGCGCCACTGGCGCCAGTCGGGACTGTGCGCCAGTTGCGCGTCGTACACCGCCTCGGCCGGTACCACGCGCTCGCGCACGAAGCGCTCGACCTGACCGATCAAATGCTGGGCGCGCTCGGAATGATCGAAATCCATCGTCGGAACCCCCCCGCGACTGCTCCTAGCAGAGGGGCCGCCGCCCACACACCTGCGCGCGCCTCGATACGCCCCGGCGGTTTACCAGTCGCGCCCCACGCACCAGCGGTCAGGGCGAGGGGGGCTGGACCATGACGGCGCGGAACAGCACCTCGCCCCCTGCGCGCTCCTCGTACACGGTGCCGCCATGGCGCCGCACCAGCTCGGGCGCAAGGTCGACGTAGCGGCCGAGCAGCACGAAGAGCGTGGCGCGGTCACTGTCGGCGGCGAGCACTGGGCCGCCGTCGTCGGCGCGAGCGGCGCCGTGTTCGGGAGAGCGCTCGACCACCTCCGCGTCGGGTGCCCACCAGCGCCGTGTCTCATAGCTCGCCGGCCAGCGCTCGCTGTACCAATAGACGGCGGCGCCGGGCGGTTGCGCGGCGAGAAAGTGGGCGGCGGCGTCGACTTGGTACGGAAAGACGTAGCGCATCTGCTCGCTCGTCTGCAGCGGCCCGAAGTAGCCCAGCGCGGTGCGCGCCGCCGACAGCGTCAACAGCGCGCCGAGGGCGGCGGCGGCAGCCTGCCGCGGCGCCCGACCGCGCTGCTTTGCCTCATGCCAAAGGCGCGCCAGCGGCAGCGCCGCCAGCACGGCGAGGAGCGGCGCCAGGCCGAGGGTACGGCGATACAGCCCGTCCTCGATGGTCAGCAGCGCGCCGAGCGGCAGCAACACCACGGCGCCGATCAGCACTCCGCAGGCCGGCTCGCGCCAGCGGCGCACGGCCAGCCCGAGCCCGACCAGCGCCGCGATGCCGGTGAGCGGATCGAGCAGCGGGTAGCCGACGGCGCCGAGGCCGTCGCCGTCGTCGGGGCGGCCGCCGACGGCGAGCCCCCTGCCCCACTCCGCGGCGCGCGCCGCCAGCAGCGCGGCGCGATCGGACCAGTCGCCGCCGCGCCAGGCGGCCGTGTGGGTCACGCCCACTTCCTCCTGGTGCCAGAAGTACTCCTCGTGGGTGCGGATGTAGTCGAGCAGCGGCAGGGCGACGACGAGCGCGGTGACGACGGCGACGGCGGCGGCGGCGACCGTGCGGCGGCGGGTGACGGGTGGGTGGAACAGGTCGTAGAGGAAGGGGATGGCGAAGAGGGGCAACGAGAGTGGGGCGGCGTTGTATGTATAGAGGGTCAGGCCGGCGGCGACGCCGACCGCGATGGCGCGCGGCGCCGCGCCCGCTGCGCCGGGGCGGGCGCGGAAGATGAGCCACAGCGTGGCCATCTGCAGGCAGGGCCAGGCGTTGACCATGAAGGCGATGCGGCTCACGTGCAGGTGCCACGGCAGCGCCGCCAGGAGGATCGCCGCGAGCACGGCGACGGCGCGTGAGAACATGGCGCGGGCGGCGAGGTAGGTGAAGAGCACCGTGCCGATGCCGAAGACGGCCATGGAGAAACGCAGGGTGGCGGTGCTCTCGCCGATTATGCCGAGTACTGCCGCGGCGACGTACACCGGTCCGGCGGGTTGACCGAGCGCACTCGGGTAGAGATACGGACCGATCCAGCCTTCGCGCAGGGCGCGGCGCGCGTCCATGCCCGTGATCGCCTCGTCGCCGTGCAGGCCGAGCGGCACGCGGTCGAGGCGCCAGAAGCGCGGAGCCGCGGCCCCCAGCACGAGCGCCAATGGTACGGCCCAGACCGCGAAACGGCGCAGCACGGGCATCGGCTCAGGCGACGGCGCGGTGGCCGAGCACTTCGACCACCTCGACCGGATGTTCCTTGCCCTTCACCGCCAGCACGGCGCGGCGCCCGAGGTCGATGTCCGCGCCGAGCCTGGACGCGGTGACGGCGGAAACGAGGATCGCCGTCTGCATCTCCTTCGTCAGCCCCTCGATGCGGCTGGCCAGGTTGGGCGCGTCGCCGACGACGCTGTACTCGCTGCGTCGGTCGGGACCGAAGCGTCCCGCGACCACCTCGCCGGTATGGATGCCGATGCCGATGCGCAGCACCGGCAGCCCTTCCGCCGCGAGGTCGCGGTTCAGTCCCGGCAACCGCGCCACCATGTCGAGGGCGGCGCGCACGGCGCGGGCGGGATCGTCGGCGTGCTGCACGGGGGCGCCGAAGAGGGCCATGACCCCATCGCCGGTGAACTGACGGATGATGCCGCCCTGCGCCTCGACGGCCTCGACCATCTGGGTGAACAGGCGGTTCACCACCTGCACCAGGCGGGTCGGGGCGATATGCTCGGCGATGGTCGTGAAGCCGCGCACGTCCTGAAAGAGGATCGTCACCTCCCGCCGCTCGCCGTCGAGCGGCAAGCCGCCCAGCACCGCGGCGGCGACGTCGTGCGACACGAAGCGGCCGAAGGTGTCCTTGATGTGCTCGCGCTCCTCCAGGCCGCTGACCATCTCGTTGAACGCACGCGCCAGGAAGCCGATCTCGTCACCGCGTTGCAGGGGCAGGCGGGGCGCGAAGTCGCCGTCAAGGACCCGCCGCATGGCGCGGACCATCGCCTGCAGGGGCGCGGCGATGCCCGCCGCGATGAGCGCGCCGACGAGCAGTCCACTTGCCAGGGCGACGGCGCCGATCACCGCGACGCGGCCGGGCAGGCGCCGCAGCGGCCCGAGGGCGCGGTCGTACGACTCTTGGACGATGGCGAAGAGCGGTTGTGGCAGACGCGCGTCGATCGGCACCAGGCCGGAGAGGACGCGATCGCCGGCCACCGCGACGAGCGCGGTCGTCTCGCCGCCGGCGGCGAGCACCGGCGCCAGCGGTCCGTCGCCGGGCCGCCCGAACGGGAACAGCACCTCGCGCTGCGACGGCACCAGCGAGGACGCGTACACCTGGGCGGCGGTGGCGAACGTCACCGCCGGCCCGGTATCGAGCTGCAACTCGCGCGCCGTCACGTCGTCGATCGCTTCGCCGGCGATCAGGAACCCAATCGGCTCGGCATCAGGCCCGAGCACCGGCGCCGCGACCAATTGCAGCAGCCGACCGTCGATGGCCGCGATCGCCGCCCCGCCCTCCGCATCGGGCGCCGCCAACGCCTCCGCGAGCGGCGGCAACTCGCGCACCACCCGGCCGGCTTCGACCGCGCCGCCGAAGTCGGCCAGCAGACGCCCGTCCGCGTCGGTGATCCACAGCAGATCGACGTCGCGATAGCTGCGGTTCGCCGCCATCGAGATCAGCGTCTCGGTATCGTAGGTGGCCACCGCGCGCTTGAAGGCGAAGTCGCGCGCCAACAAGCTGGTGATGCCGCGCAGGCGCGCTGTGCGTTCGTCCATCAGCGCGCGAAAGACGCGCGCCGTCACCGCGAACTGCGCCAACAGACTGCGTTCGACCCAGGCCCCGACGGCGGCGTTGATCAGCCCCAGGGTCGCCAGCAGCACGGCGAGGATGAGCAGCGCGAAGGGAAGGAAGATGCGAGCGCGCAGACGCCGCCGCGCCCACCAGGCCCTCATTCACCGCCCCTGGCGCCGACACTGCGGCCGCGCCGCGCGGCGGCGTCGATCGTAAAACGCGGGGGCGGCGTCGCGGCGCCGACGTCGATGCGCTGCACCGTCGCGTCGAGCGACGTGCGCAGGCCCTCGTGCCACGCGGCAATCGGCGTCTTCCCGTCCGGCAGCCCGACGAGGGTGAAGGCGCCGTCGGCATCGCTGACGGCGAAGTACGGCGTCGGCACGACCAGGATCACTCCCGACATCCAGTCGTGGATGTTGCAGCCGATTTGCACCGCGCCGAGCACGTCGAAGACGACGGGCTCCGTCGCCTCGCCCTTGTACAGCGGGATCTCGAACGTCTTGGCCTTGGAGAAGGAGTACACGTGATGGTGGATCTGGTCGCGGTTGGGGAACGACACCGCGGTACCGATCGCGACGGGTAGCACGCGCGGCACGAACTGCTTGTCGATCTGGTCCATCAGCGCCGTGCGCGGCGCGGGTGGCAGTGTCGTGCCGGCCGGCAGCGCCTGCGCGAAGACCACCGCGCCGGCCAGGGGAGCGCCCGCCCCATCGACGACGGTGCCGGTGAGGTCGGCGGCCTGCGCCGCCGTGGCCAGCCACAAGAGAGCGACGGCCGCGGCTCCGCCGCGCCTCAGCCAACGCGGCGCGGCCGGGCCGCGCCCTCCGCCCGCCCCTCGTCGCGCGCTGCGGCGCGTGTCCCGGGTTCCCATCGCCTCGTTCAATACCTAAATCGGTAGCTGATCTGCCACTGGTCGTCGGACGGGTCCGGGACGGCGCGGTCGGGGCGGTACGAGTCGAGGGCGACGTACTCGACGGCGATGCGATGGCGCAGCCAGAACTCGTACAGATATGCCGCCGTCACCGCCCAGCCGCGCTGGCGGTCGACGGGCGCCGCACCCGCGTCGTCCTGGACGCGAAAGTTGTCGTAGCGGACGCTGACGCGGTGCGCGCGCCAGCGGTAGCTGACGAGCGGATAGAAGGCCTGGAAGGTGTCGTCGAAGCCGCCGGCGCGATTGTTGGTCTTGCCGATCATGTACTGGAACAGGACGTCAAGGCCGGCGACCGGCGCGACGGCGAGGCCGATGGTCGCGTAGCGCGTCTCCCAGACGCCCGCGACGGAGAGGTCGCCGAGATTGTCGTAGTAGCCGGCGCGCAGCGCGCCGAGCTTCCAGGGGTCACGCACACTGCCGCCGACATACACTGCCGGACGCCCGTCGCGCTCGTCGAACTCGCGCGCCGTACCGCTGCCAGGCAGCGGCAGGGTGCTGTTGATGCCCGCCAACCAGTCGCTCAGCACCCAGCCACGGCGCGACAGGAGAGTGCCCTGCTGATCCGGGCCCCACCCGGCGCCGGCGAAGGCGCTCAGCTCGGTGTCGCCGGCGGTGTCGGCCCACCATTCGGCCTGCAGCCCGAGCACGCGCCCCTCCTCCCACAGCCAGGTGTCGAGCGCCGACGGCGTCAGCGTGTAGCGCGGCGTCCAGGCCGGGCCGATGTGTTCGAGCGAGTTCGTCGGGTTGGTGACGCCGACCATCAGCGCCCAGCCGTCGGCGGCATCGCCAAAGCCGCGCCGCGCCCAGGCTTCGACCAGGCGCGGCGCGTCGTAATCGGGATCGACGCCGCCGTCGCTGTCGACGTTGCCCTCCCAGTTCACCTGCGCGTGCAACTCGATCTCGCCCGGCAGCCTGCCGCCGGACTCGAGCGCCAGCTGCGAAATGGCGAAGCGGGTGACGCGGCGATTGCGGCCATTCTCGTTCACGCCCCCGTAGCGCGTCAGGCCGGGGCCGCGGTCCATCCAGCTCGGCGCCGCGCCGGGGACGACGACGCGCAGGTCGAGCAGCGCCCGCACCCACACGCCCGCTGCCGGTGCGACGGTGTACTCATCTCCGCGCGCCGGCGGCGCGGTGAGCAGCAGCAGCGCGAGGGCGATCCGGAAGCGCACGGCGCTCGTCTAGCACGTCGCCGCGGATGCGTCCCGCGCGCAGGCGCCCATGACGCCTCGCGACACCCCACTGGTCGACTAGCGCCGCGGCACGACCGCGCCCGATCGCGCTGACGGGTCGTCGAGGGGCGTCAGGCAAGCGGGGTCGTCGTGTGCCGGCGAGTTGACGTGCGTGGAGACCGGGAACGCCTCCAGCCAGTCGTCTGGACACGGCACGAGTAGCGGCGTCAGCGCGCCGACGGGACGTTCGGACGGGTCGAGCCAGGCGCTGAATGCCGCCGGCGGCAGGATGGCCGGCATGCGGCCGTGGATCGGTGCCAGCAACGCATTGGCGGCCGTCGTGATGATGGCGCACGAGCCGAGCGCGACGCCGTCCGGGCCGCGCCACAGTTCCCACAGTCCGGCGAAGGCCAGCGGCGCGCCGTCGCGGGCGCGGATGTGGAAGGGCTGCTTCGTCGCCTTCCCCTGGCGCCGCCACTCGTAGAACCCGTCGGCGGGCACGAGGCAGCGCCGCCGCGCCAGGGCGCTGCGGAAGGCCGGACGCTCCGCCAGCGTCTCGGCGCGGGCGTTGATCATGCGCTGGCCGATGGCAGCATCCTTCACCCAGCTCGGCACCAGCCCCCAGCGCAGCGGATGGACGGCGCGCGGCGCGCGGTTGGCGATGGCCAGGACGTCCTGCGACGGCGCGATGTTGTAGCGCGGCGACATCGCCTCCGGCATCTCGTCGAGGGCGAAGCGCTGGCGCAGGCGCCCCGGCGTGGCGGTGAGCGTGAAGCGTCCGCACATCGCCGCGAATCTCGCACACGGCGGCTTGCGTTCTCAACCGTGACGTATCCTTCTACGGGCCGACATGACGCGGAGGGTCCTGGTGCTGTTGCTCCTGGCCGGTTGCGGGGCGAGCGAAGGGTGGAAGGCACCGCCCGCCGGCCGCCCCGGCAGCGAGGCGCGCAGCGGCGACCAGTCCGAGCCTCGCCTCGAGCCCCTCGGGGCACCGCCGACGGCCACGCCCGCCGCCCTGCCGGTCGACGAACTGGCCGAGGCGGCGGCGCTGAGCAGCGAGGCCAGCGCGCTGCGCGCCGCCGGCAATCTGACGACGGCGATCGCGCGCCAGCGCGGCGCGCTGGCCCTGCGCGAACGAGCGCTCGGGGGCCAGCATCCGGACGTCGCGGCGACCCTGACCAGCCTCGCCGCGCTGCACGCCGCCGGCGACGACTACGCCGCGGCCGAGCCGCTGCTGCGCCGCGCCCTGGCAATCCGCGAGGCGGCGCTCGGGCTGGACGACGTACAGACCGCGCAGAGCCTCAGCAACCTCGCCCTGCTGCTCGCCGCCGCCGGCCGCTTCGCCGACGCGGAGCCGCTCTATCAGCGCGCCATCACGATCTTCGAGAGCACCGACGCGCGGGCCCTGGCGACCGCGCTCGACAACTACGCGGCGCTGCTCGACGACACCGGGCGGGCCGACGACGCGGCGGCGACGACGCGGCGCGCCGACGCGGTGCGCGCGGCGCTCGGCAGTCCCCCGCAGGCCTCCGGCGCGCCCTGAGCGACCGCGCCGCCGCACGCGCCTACCTGCCCTTCCACTCCGGCCGGCGTTTCTGCGCGAAGGCCGTCACGCCTTCCATCATGTCCTCGCTGCCGAACAGCGCCGCGACAAGCGGATAGCGGGCGCCGATCGACTGCGCGAGCGGCAGGCCCTGGCTCTGCTGCGCGACCTGTTTCGTGGCGCGAATGGAGATCGGCGAGCACTCGAGGATCTCGCCGGCGAGGCGGCGCGCGGCGGTCATCAGCTCGGCGGCCGGCAGCACCTCGTTGACGAGGCCCAGCGCCAGGGCGCGTGCGGCGGTGACTGGTTTGCCGGTCAGCATCATACCCATCGCCAGCTTCGGTGAGATGAGGGTCGGCAACCGCTGCATGCCGCCGGCGAGCGCGGCGAGACCGACGCGCGGTTCCGGCAGACCAAACGTGGCGTGGTCGGCGGCGACGATGAGATCGCAGGCGAGCGCGATCTCGAAGCCGCCGCCAAGCGCCAGGCCATTCACAGCGGCGATGACCGGCTTGAACAGATCGAAGCGCGCCGTGATGCCGCCGAAGCCGCCGCTGCCCATCTCCATGTCGGCCATGCCGTGCTGGGCCGAGTACTTGAGGTCGTTGCCGGCCGAGAAGGCCTTGTCGCCGGCACCGGTGATGATCGCCACCCAGGCGTCGTCGGCGGCGGCGAAGGCGTCGAAGGCCGCCGACAGCTCGCGGTTGGCCGGCGGGTGCAGCGCGTTGCGCACCTCGGGACGGTTGATGGTGATGACGGCGAGACGACCGTCCCGTTCGTAGGTGATGAACTCGTAGGCCACGTGGGCTCCTTTCGCGCCTTCGTGCTTAGCGCAGGGGGCGCGCCTGCGATATGCACCGCGCATGACCTCACCCGAGAGCGATAGCGGTTCGCGCGGTCGCGACTTCCCCGCCCTGGCGGCGGCGGCGCGGCAGGCAATCCTCGACGTGTTCAACGTCGACAATCCCTACTTCCCCGGCCACTGCGGCTTCCGCGTCGCCGACGTGCGCCACGGATACGCGCGCCTCGAGGTGGAGAACCGCACCGAGACCAGCAACCCGGCCGGCATCATGCACGGCGGCGCCAGCTTCGGCCTCGCCGACACCGCGGTCGCGGCGGCGCTGATCACCGTCTGCGGTCCCGGCAACGCGCTGCTGACCATCGAGATGAAGATCAACTACCTTGAGCCGATCTTTCCCGGCCTGGTCACCGCCGAAGCCTGGGTGGTGCGGCACAGCCGGCGCAGCGCCTATGCCGAAGTCGACATCTGGTCCGCCGGCAACCTCGCGGCGCGCGCCAGCACGACGTACATGATCAAGCCGCTCGGCGAGATGCGGCCGCCGGCGACATGAGCACCGCCAGCGGCCGGGGCGGCGCGGTTCCGCAGACTCGCGGCGCGCGCCGACGTGGTGATCGAGAACTTCGCCGCCGGCGTCGTCGAGCGCCGCGGCGTCGGCTACGAGGACCTGCGCGCCGACAACCCGCGCCTGATCATCGCCTCCGACAGCGGCTTCGGCAGCAGCGGACCGCGACATGACCCGCAGCGGCAACCGCCACGTCGGCGGCGGCGGCGGTCATCGGCTAACCCGCCCGCCCGGACTGGTTCTGTATGCGCCTGACAATCCATCGGCAAAGAGGAGATAAAGGCGTGACTTATCGGCCCAGCCGATCTATGAATATCGTCCATGGAGTGGTTGAACTACCATCACCTGCTGTACTTCTGGACGGTGGCGCGCACCGGCGGCGTGTCGGCTGCCAGCATCGAGTTGCGCCTGGCGCAGCCGACCATCAGCGGCCAGTTGCGGGTGCTCGAGGAGCACTTTGGGGAGAAGCTGTTCCAGCGCGTCGGGCGGCGCCTCGAGCTCACCGAGACCGGCCGGCTGGTCTACCGCTACGCGGACGAGATCTTCACCCTCGGGCGCGAGCTGACCGATGCGGTGCGCGGCCGCCCGACCGGCCGGCCGGTGCGCTTTGCGGTCGGCGTCGCCGACCAGTTGCCGAAGCTCATCGCCTACCGTTTGATCGAGCCGGCGCTCAAGCTCGCCGATCCGGTGCGCATTGTCTGCCGCGAGGACAAGCCGGAGCGGCTCCTGGCGGACCTGGCGGTGCACGACCTCGACCTGGTGCTCTCCGACGCCCCGCTCAACCCCAGTATCAAGGTGCGCGCCTTCAGCCACCTGCTGGGCGAGTGCGGACTGACCATTTTCGGCACCAAGGCCCTGGCGGCGCGCTACCGGCGCGGCTTTCCCGGCTCGCTGGACAACGCGCCGTTCCTCCTGCCGACCGAGAACACGGTCCTGCGTCGCTCGCTCGACCAGTGGTTCGCGCAGCAGGGCGTGCGCCCGGCGGTGGTCGGTGAGTTCGAGGACAGCGCCCTGCTGAAATCGTTCGGCGAGCGCGGCATCGGCCTGTTCGGCGGACCGACCGCCATCGAGGCGGAGATCCGCCGCCAGTACAGCGTCATCCCGCTCGGCCGCATCGAGCAGGTGCGCGAGCGCTTCTACGCTATTTCGGCCGAGCGCCGCCTGACGCACCCCGCGGTGGTGGCGATCTCGGAGGCGGCGCGCGAGAAGCTGTTCGGCTGACGCCGGGGGGTCCGGAGGGCAGGGGCGAGCGGCGCCCTCCGGGACCGATCCGCTCAGGCGGCGAGGAGCTGGCGGGCGATGACCTTGAGTTCGAGGATCGGCTTGACGCCCTCGAAGATCGGCAGCACGGTCGCGTCGACGACGTAGCGCGAGATCGGGAACTCCTCCGCGTAGCCCCACCCGCCGTGCACCAGTTGACCTTCCTGGGTCACCCAGACGGCGACGTCGGAGGTGAACAGTTTCGCCATCGCCCCTTCCAGCGCCACCGACTCGTCCTTGTCCATGGCGAGGGCGGCCGCGTAGGTGAGCTGGCGGCCGGCCATGCAGTACGTCCCCATGCGGCCGAGCTTGTGTTGGGTGAGCTGGTAGGAGCCGATCGGCTGGCCGAACTGCTTGCGGTCGTTGGCGTACTCGGCGGTGCGCTCGATCGCGGCCTGCGACAGGCCGGTGGCGCGCCCGCCGGTTTGCAGCCGACCGGCGGCAAAGCCGTTCATCTGCAGGTAGAAGCCCTTGTTGAGCCCGCCCGCTTCGCCGACGAGGTTCGCCGCCGGGACGAAGTAGTTGTCGAAGGTGAGTGAGAACGAATGCATGCCGCGGTAGCCCGGCGTGCGATCGGCCTTGCCGTGCAGCATGCCGCCGCTCGGCTGCTGCATGGTGAACTCGTGCCCCTCGAAGGTGTCCTTGGGCACGATGAACAGCGACAGCCCGCGCGCGCCCGACTGCGGGTTCGCGTCGGTGCGGGCAAGCAACGCCAGCACGTTGGCCCGTCCCGCGAAGGTGCACCAGGCCTTGGCGCCGTTGATCACGTAGCCCGTGACGCCGCCGACCTCGGCGACATCGGCGCGGCACTTCACCGCCGCGACGTCCGAGCCGGTGTCGGGCTCGGTCACCGACACCGCCGCCATGACCTGACCGGCGGCGATCTTCGGCAGCCACGCCTGCTTCTGCGCCTCGGTGCCGCCCTTGAGCAGCGCCTTGGTGAGAATCTCCGGCCGGGTGATCAGACTGCCGGCGGCGGCGAGCGAACACCGCGACAGCTCCTCGGTGGTGATGATCATGCCGAGGTTGCCTATGCCGCCACCGCCGTACTCCTCGGGCACCGCCATGCCGAAGAAGCCGAGTTCGCCCATCGCCGCGATCAGGCGATCGGGCACCAGGTCGTCGTGGCGATGGATGTGCTCGGCGATCGGCAGGACCTCGGCCTCCGCGAACTGACGCACCGAATCGCGCGTCATCACCGCCAGCTCATCGGGCAGCCACGAGTGGTTGGCCCCGCGCTGCGCCATGACCTGACGGCCGATGGCCGCGACGGTACGGTCAGCCGTCGCGGCACGGATCAGCTGCCGCACCTCGGCGCTGCCGAGCGTCGCGTTCAGGCGCGCGTCGGAGATACCGAACTCGTCCGGGTGGGCCTCGATCTGGGCGCCCAGCTTGCCGGCGACCTCGCCGGCGAACAGCGCCGCCATGGCCGTCATGGTGGCATCGGGCTGCGCGACGGCTACCCCCGCGGCATAGGTGAGCAGGTCGCGCGCCGCACGCGCCTCGGTGGCCGCGTACGCCAGGCGCTCGGCGTGCACCTGCTCATCGTCGATGCCCTTGCCGCCGGCGGTCCGCTTGGCCGCCACGGCCAGCGCCTCGCGCACCAACGCGTCGAGCGTCGAGACGATCTTTTCCACCCCGGTCAGTTCCACCGCCTGCGTCATCGTCTTCTCCATGGACTCTCTCCTACCATCGGCCCGCCGGTCCGACTAGGTGGCGACCCGACCCGCCCCACCCGCATCAGGTCCCCGGCGCCCCGGCGGAGCATCGCTTATTTGACCTTTGATTTCCGAGCGTATAGCCGCAGCGCAGTGTCGCGATCGCTGACGGGGTCGTCCGCGATCGTCCCCCCAACCGAACGGCTCCATTCTCTCCACACAGGTGCGCTGATGCGGTTCTACGAGTACGAATCCAAGCAGCTCTTCGGCCGCTACGGCGTGCCGCTGCCGACCGGGTCGAAGGTCGCCCACACGGCCGCGGAAGCCGCCGCGATCGCCGGCGAGATCAAGGGTCCGGCGGTGCTGAAGTCGCAGGTGCTGACCGGCGGGCGCATGAAGGCCGGCGGGGTCTTGTTTACTGACACGCCGGCGCAGGCGGCGGAGGCGGCGCAGACGATCCTCGGACTGACCATCAACGGCCACGAACCGCGCGGCGTGTTGGTGGAGGGGCGTGCCCCGATCGCGCACGAGTACTACCTCGGCGTCACCTGGGACGGCTTCGCGCGCAAGCCAGTGATGATCTGCAGCGACATGGGCGGCATCGACATCGAAGAGGTCGCCGAGACGCACCCGCAGCATATCGCCAAGCGGCACTTCTCGACGCTCCTGCCCTTCTCCGACTTCATGGCCAAGGAGCTGATCGCGCAGCTGAAGATCGGCGGCAGCGATCTCAATCAGCTGAGCCGCATCGCCGCCACCCTGGCGCGCGTCTTTATCGCGCACGGCCTGACGCTGGCGGAGATCAACCCGTTGGCGAAGCTCGAGGACGGCCGCTTCGTCTGCCTCGACGGCCACGTCGACATGGAAGACGACGCGCGCGATTCGCAGAAGGCGATCCTCACGGCCCTCGGCATCGCGCCTGAGGAGAAGCGCCAGGCGCGGCCGCCGACGCAGTTCGAGATCGACGGCGCCGCCGTCGACGCGGCCGACCACCGCGGCGTCGCCGGCAACGTCGTCGAGTTCGACGGCGACCTGGGCTTGGTCATCGGCGCTGGCGGCGGCTCGCTGACGCTCTTCGACGCCATCCGCAAGCACGGCGGCAAGCCCGCCAACTACTGCGAGATCGGTGGCAATCCGTCGGTCACCAAGGCCTGCGAGCTGACCAAGCTGATCCTGCGCAAGCCAGGCGTGAAGAGGATCGCGGTGATGATGAACGTCGTCTCCAACACGCGCGTCGACATGGTGGCGCGCGGCGTCATCAAGGGCGTCATCGAGTCGGGCCACACGCCGGCCGACAAGATCGCCATCTTCCGCATCCCGGGTTCGTGGGAAACGGAAGGATTCAAGATCCTGCAGCACTACGGCGTCGAGTACTGCGACCGCACCGTCTCGATGTACGAGGCCGCCGGCCGTGCCGTGGCGAAGATGAAGGGCGCCTGACCGATGTCGATCCTGATTACCAAAGACACCACGTTCATCATCCAGGGTATCACCGGCCGCGAGGCGGTGAACATGAGCCGCGAGTGCCTCGACTACGGCTCGAAGATCGTCGGCGGCGTGACGCCGGGGCGCGGCGGCCGCGATATCTACGGGATTCCGGTGTACGACACGGTCCGCGAGATCGCCGCCAAGACCCGCGTCGACGGCTCGGTCGTCGCCGTTCCGCCGGCATTCACACGCGACGCGGTCTTCGAGGCGCTCGACGCCGGGGTGAAGATCATCGTCATAATCACCGAGCGCATTCCGCGCTACGAGGTGGCGCAGATGGTCGAGCTGGCGCAGTTGCGCGGTGCGCGCATCATCGGCCCGAACTGCCTCGGCATCCTGTCGCCCGGCGAGGCCAAGATGGGCGGCCTCGGCGGCCGCGCAGTGGACGCGCGCAAGGCGTTCAGCAAGGGCTCGGTCGGCGTCATGTCGCGGTCGGGCGGCATGACCACCGAGATGTGCAACACCCTGACCGCCGCCGGCCTCGGGCAGTCGACGGCGGTGTCGATCGGCGGCGACGCGGTGATCGGCTCGACGTACACCGACCTGATGCCGCTCTACGAGGCCGACGCGGAAACCAAGGCCATCGTCATCTACTGCGAGCCGGGCGGCCGCATGGAAGCGGAGCTCGCGAACTACGTCGTCGAGCAGAAGTCGCGCCTGCCGATCGTCGCCTTCATGGCCGGACGATTCATGGACGAAATGCCCGGCATGCGCTTCGGCCACGCCGGCACCATCGTCGAGGGCAAGGCCGACACGACGGCGGACAAGATCGCCCGCCTGGGCAAGGCGGGGATCTCGGTCGCCGAGCGCATCGAAGACATCCCGGGCCTCGTCAAGCAGCGCCTGGCGGCGTGAGGAGCACCGACATGACGAGCAAGAACGGGGGAGCGCTGTTCATCAGCGTTGAGGTCGACGGCGCGGTCGCGCGCGACGCGGCGGTGGTCAAGAAGCTGGCCGAGGTCTGTCCGGTGAACATCTTCGCCCAGGCGAGCGACCAGTCGCTGCAGATCGTCACCAAGAACCTCGACGAATGCACGCTCTGCGAGTTGTGCCTCGAGGTCGCCCCCGCGGGCGCGGTGCGGATCAGGAAGCTTTACGGCGACAACGAGGTCGTCAGCCGCAAGGGCTGAGCGCCGGGCGCCGATCGAGAGCGGCGCCCGGCGGCGTTCTGCACCGACCACCGTGCCCTCGGCGCCGCCCACGGGGCAGATCGTGCGCTGATGCGCATCGCCGCAGCGGCTTGTGGCGTCCGGCGAACGCGGCGATACCTCGCCCGGCGGCCCATCCGGCGCGGCGCGGATGGATTTCAACCGATCGGCCGACTTGCTAGCGTCGCTCCGGATCTGAGGGGAGAGTCGATGGCTGACACGAAACAGGACGCCGCGCAGACCCGTTGGCGCGAACTGGCCAGCAAGGAGAGCAAGGGCGCCTCGCTCGACGGACTCGTCTGGCACACCCCAGAAGGGCTGGCGGTCAAGCCGCTCTACACACGGGCCGACGTCGAGGGCCTCGACTTCAACGACACCGTCCCCGGCGACTACCCGTTTCTGCGCGGTCCGCGCGCGACCATGTACGCCGGGCAGCCCTGGACGATCCGACAGTACGCGGGCTTTTCCACCGCCGAGGAGTCGAACGCGTTCTACCGCAAGAACCTCGCCGCCGGGCAGAAGGGCCTCTCCGTCGCCTTCGATCTGGCGACGCACCGCGGCTACGACAGCGACCACCCGCGCGTCGTCGGCGACGTCGGCAAGGCGGGCGTCGCGATCGATTCGGTCGAGGACATGAAGATCCTCTTCGACGGCGTGCCGCTCGACGAGATGTCGGTGTCGATGACGATGAACGGCGCCGTCCTGCCGGTGTTGGCGAGTTTCATCGTCGCCGGCGAGGAACAGGGCGTGCCGCGCGCCCAGCTGACCGGGACCATCCAGAACGACATCCTCAAGGAGTTCATGGTCCGCAACACCTACATCTACCCGCCGGCCCCCTCGATGCGCGCCGTCGCCGACATCATCGAGTACACGTCGAAGGAAATGCCGCGCTTCAACTCGATCTCGATCTCCGGCTACCACATGCAGGAAGCCGGGGCGACGTGCGATCTGGAACTCGCCTTCACCATCGCCGACGGCCTCGAGTACGTGCGCGCCGCGTTGTCGAAGGGCCTCGACATCGACGCCTTCGCCGGTCGCCTGTCGTTCTTCTTCGCCACCGGCATGAACTTCTACATGGAGGTGGCCAAACTGCGCGCCGCCCGGCTGCTCTGGGCGACGCTGGTCAAGCAGCAATTCAACCCGCAGAAGCAGGCGTCGCTGATGCTGCGGACGCACTGCCAGACCAGCGGCGCCAGCCTCACCGAGCAGGACCCGTACAACAACATCATCCGCACCACCGTCGAGGCGATGGCGTCGGTGTTCGGCGGCACGCAGAGCCTGCACACCAATTCCTTCGATGAGGCCATCGCCCTGCCCACCGACGCCTCGGCGCGCATCGCGCGCAATACCCAGCTCATCCTGCAGCTCGAGACGGGCATCCCCAAGGTCGTCGATCCGTGGGCCGGCTCCTACTTCATGGAGTCGCTGACGCACGCGCTGGCGGGCAAGGCCCTCGGCATTATTGAAGAGGTCGAGCGCCTCGGCGGGATGACCAAGGCCATCGAGGCCGGCATGCCGAAGCTGCGCATCGAGGAGACGGCGGCGCGGCGCCAGGCGCGCGTCGACCGCGGCGAGGACGTCATCGTCGGCGTCAACCGCTTCCGTCTCGACGAGGAGCCGGAGATCGACACGCGCGAGATCGACAACAGCGCCGTGCGCGAGGCGCAGGTCGCGCGCCTGGCGCGCATCAAGGCGACACGCGACGGAGCCGCCGTCGCGCGCACCCTCGACGCCCTCACCCGCTGCGCCGAGAGCGGCGCCGGCAACCTCCTCGCCCTGGCCGTCGAGGCGGCGCGGGTGCGCGCGACGGTTGGCGAGATCTCCTCCGCCCTCGAGAAGGTCTGGGGCCGCTACCACGCCGAGATCAAGTCGATCTCCGGCGTCTACGGCGCCCAGTTCGCCGCCGACGACGAATGGCTGGGGTTGCAAGCCGACGTGCGCCAGTTCGCCAGCGAGCACGGCCGGCGGCCGCGCATGCTGGTCGCCAAGGTCGGCCAGGACGGCCACGACCGCGGCGCCAAGGTGATCGCCACCGCCTTCGCCGACCTCGGCTTCGACGTCGATGTGGGCACGCTCTTCCAGACGCCGGAGGAAGTGGCGCGCCAGGCCGTCGAGAACGACGTCCACGTCGTCGGCGTCTCGACGCAGTCGGGCGGCCACAAGACGCTGGTGCCGCAGATCATCGAGGAGCTGAAGAAGCTGGGCGCCGGCGACATCGTCGTCACCGTCGGCGGCATCATCCCGGCGCGGGACCGCCCGTTCCTCGAGCAGGTCGGCGTCAAGGCCGTCTTCGGCCCGGGCACGCAGATCCCCAAAGCGGCGCGCACCGTGCTCGATCTCATCCGCGGCAGTGGTGCGGGTGACGCGGACAGCGCCGTGAACGCCTGACGTGACCGCGCAGCAACTCGCCGACGGCGTGCTGGCCGGCGACCGGCGGGCCCTGGCCAAGGCGATCACGCTGGTCGAGAGCACGCGTCCCGATCACCAGGAAGGGGCACAGCGCCTCCTCGAGCGGCTGCTGCCCGCGACCGGACGGGCGGCGCGGGTCGGCATCAGCGGCGTGCCCGGCGTCGGCAAGAGCACCTTCATCGAGGCCTTCGGCGTCCACCTGGTGGAGAGCGGCAAGCGCGTCGCGGTGCTCGCGGTCGACCCCTCGAGCGCGCGCTCCGGCGGCAGCATCCTCGGCGACAAGACGCGCATGCCGCGTCTGTCGGTGTCGCCGCGCGCCTTCATCCGCCCGAGCCCGGCGGCCGGCTCACTCGGCGGCGTCGCGCGCCGCACACGCGAGGCGATGCTGGTCTGCGAAGCGGCCGGCTATGACGTGATCCTGGTCGAAACGGTCGGCGTCGGGCAGTCGGAGTTCGCCGTCGCCTCCATGGTCGACTTCTTTCTGGTACTCATGCTCGCCGGGGCCGGCGACGAGCTGCAGGGCATGAAGAAGGGCATCCTCGAGCTCGCCGACGGTCTGGCGATCAACAAGGCCGACGGCGACAACCTGCCGCGCGCCCAGCGCGCCGCCGCCGAGTTGGAGAGCGCGCTGCGCTTGTTCCGGCCGCGCAGCGCCCACTGGGATCCGCCGGTGCTGCAGGTGAGCGCCATCGAGAGACGCGGCATGGAGGCAGTCTGGGACGCGGTGGCACGCCACCGCGCCGCGCTCGACGCCGCGGGCGAGCTGGCCGCGAAGCGCCGCGCCCAGCAGCAGGACTGGCTGTGGGCCATGGTCGACGACGGCCTGAAGCGGCAGTTTCTCGCCCGCCCCGACGTCGCGGCACTGCTGCCGGAGGTCGAGGCCGCCGTGCTCGAGGCGCGCCTGACGCCGACCGAAGGAGCGCGCCGGCTGCTCGCCGTGCTGCGCGAGCGGCGCGCGTGACCTCCCTGCCGGGTTGGACCTGGCACATCCCGGAGCGCTTCAATATCGCGGCGGCGTGCGTCGACGCGCACCTCGGCACGCCGGTCGCCGCGCGGCCGGCGGTGATCTGCGACGACGCGACCACCGGCGTCGCCGCGCTCAGCTTCGCCGCGCTCGCCGAGCGCACCAGCCGCTTCGCGCAGCTCCTCCGCGAGCACGGTGTCGCCGCAGGCGAACGCGTCCTCATCCGCCTGCCCAACTGCCTGGACTACCCGGTGGCCTTCCTGGGCGCGCTGCGACACGGCGCGATCGCCGTGCCGAGCTCGATCCAGCTCACCGCCGACGAACTGGTCTTTCTGGCGCGCGATTGCGGCGCCGCGGCGCTGATCGTCGATGCCGCCGGCGCCGCCGACGCCCGCGCCGCGTTGGCTGGTGTCGAGACCCTCCGACACGTGTGGAGCAGCGGCGCGGCACTGGACGCGGCACTCGCCGGCGTCGGCGCCGGCGCGCCGCCGCACCCGACACGCGCCGACGATCCCGCCTATCTCGTCTACACATCCGGCACGACGGGCTACCCCAAGGGCGTCCTGCACGCACACCGGGCACTACTCGGCCGCCAGCCGGCGTCGCACTACTGGTTCGACTTCGCCGCTGACGGCGCCGACCGCGTCTTCCACTCCGGCCGCTACAACTGGACCTACGTACTCGGCACCGGCCTCACCGACCCACTCCTCCGCGGCTGCACTACCATCGTCCACGAGGGCCCCGCCGACGCGCACGCCTGGCCGCGCCTGATCGCTCGCCACGCGGCGACGATCTTCATCGCCGTGCCCACTCTCTACCGACAGATCCTGCAGAAGACCGCCGCCGGCGCCGCCGACGTCCCCACCCTGCGCCACTGCATGAGCGCCGGCGAACCGCTCTCCGGCGAGGTGTTGGCTCACTGGCACGCGCGCTTCGGCCAACCGATCTTCGAGGGACTCGGCATGACCGAGTGCTCCTACTACATCTCACAGCCGCGCCGGCTGCCGATCCGGCCGGGCTCCGTCGGAGTGCCGCAGCCTGGCCACGCGGTGACCCTGCGCGACCCAGAGAGCCTGGCCGAGGTGCCGGCCGGCAGCGAGGGCATGATCTGCATCCCACGCGACGACCCCTCCCTGTTGCTGCGCTACTGGCGCGGCGCCGAGGAGACGGCCACCGCCTTTCGCGGCGAGTGGTTTCTCACCGGCGACTACGCGCGGTTCGATGCCGACGGCTACGTGTGGTTCCTCGGCCGCCGCGACGATCTGATCAACACCTTCGGCTACCGCGTGTCGCCGTACGAAGTGGAGCGCGTGCTCAAGGACCACCCCGACATCGCCGACTGCGCCGCCGTCGGCGCCGAGGTGGAACCGGGGAAGGTGGTGGTCGCCGCGCACGTCATCGCGCGGCCCGGCGCGACGCTGTCCTCCGACGCGGTCCTCGCCTACGGCCGCGAGCATCTGGCCGCCTACAAGGCGCCGCGCGTCGTCCATTTCGTCGCCGACCTGCCGCGCACCCGCAACGGCAAAATACGGCGCCGGGCGCTGTGAACGGAGGGCGCGGCGGTAGCCGCGCCCTTGGATGGGATGCCGATCGCCAGGCGACGGCTCCGAATCAGCCCAGTCGCTTCACCAGACTCTGTCGCTGCGCTTCCATCTCACCCGGCAGACGGTCGCCGAACTTGCCGAAGAACTCGCCGAGGTTGGCGGCGTCCTGCTTCCAGTCGTCCTTCGACACCGTCAGCAGCTCGTCCATCGCTCCCGGCTGCAGGTCGAGCCCGTCGGTCTCGATGGCGCCCTTTGCCGGCAGCAGGCCGATCGGCGACTCGACCGCATTGCCGTTGCCGCTGCCGTCGCAGCGGCTGAGCATCCACTGCAAGGGGCGCATGTTCTCGCCGAAACCGGGCCAGGTGAACTTGCCGTGCTCGTCCTGACGGAACCAGTTGACGTGGAAGATCTTCGGCGGGCTCTTCAGGGCGGCGCCCATCTTCAACCAGTGGCCGAAATAGTCGCCCATGTTCAAGCCGCAGAACGGCAGCATCGCCATGGGGTCGCGGCGCACGACGCCCACCTGGCCGCTCGCCGCCGCCGTCGTCTCCGAGGCCACCGAGGCGCCGACGAAGACGCCGTGGTTCCAGTCAAACGACTGCATGATCAGCGGCGCCGTGCGGGCGCGGCGACCGCCGAACAGGATGGCCGAGATCGGCACGCCCTGCGCATCCTCCCAGCGCGGCGAGATCGACGGGCACTGCGCCGCCGGCGCCGTGAAGCGCGAGTTGGGATGCGCGGCTTTCTCGGCCGAGTCCTTGCGCCAATCGTTGCCGCGCCAGTCGATCAGGTGCTCGGGCACCTCGCCGTCGATGCCCTCCCACCACGGCGTATGCGCGTCCGTCAGCGCCACGTTGGTGAAGATGCTGTTCTTCTGCAGGCTGGCCAGCGCGTTCGGATTGGTCTTCCTGGATGTGCCGGGCGCGACGCCAAAGAAACCGGCCTCGGGATTGATCGCCCACAGACGGCCGTCGGGCCCGGGCCGCATCCAGCAGATATCGTCGCCGACCGTCCACACCTTCCAGCCCTTCTGGCTTGCCGGCGGCACCAGCATGGCGAGGTTGGTCTTGCCGCAGGCGCTGGGAAACGCACCAGCGACGTAGGTCACCTCCCCCTGCGGGTTCTCGATGCCGACGATCAGCATGTGCTCGGCCATCCAGCCCTGCTGCGCGCCGAGGAAGCTGGCGATGCGCAGCGCGAAGCACTTCTTGCCGAGCAGCGCGTTGCCTCCGTACCCGGAGCCGACCGACCAGATCAGCCGCTCTTCCGGAAAGTGCATGACGAAGCGGCGGTCGGGGCTGAGATCGCCCAGCGAGTGCAGGCCCTTGACGAAGTCGTCCGAGGCCCCGAGGCGGTCGAGGGCCACCTGCCCCATGCGCGTCATGATGCGCATGTTGACCACCACGTAGGGGCTGTCGGTGATCTCGACGCCGATCTTGCTGAACGGCGACGCGGCCGGCCCCATGATGTAGGGCACGACGTACATCGTACGGCCCTGCATGGCGCCCTTGAACAGCGACCCGACCTTGGCCTTCGCGTCGGCCGGCGCCATCCAGTTGTTGTTCGGCCCGGCGTCAGCCTGCGCGGTGGTACACACGAAGGTCAGGTGCTCGGTGCGGGCGACGTCCGACGGATCGCTGCGGTGCAGGTAGGAATTCGGGAACCTGTCGTGATTGAGCGCATGCAGCGTGCCGGTGCCGAGCATCGCCTTGATCAGGCGTTCGTTCTCAGCGTCCGACCCGTCGCACCATACGATGCTGTCCGGCGTCGTGTGCGCCGCGACTGACTCAACCCACTGTTCGACTGGCGTGGCCATGCATCACCTCAACGTGGTCTTCATTGAACGCACAGGTTACGGAGGGTACCCAGGCCCTCGATGGAGCTGACGATCTCCTCGCCGGCCCGCAGGTAGCGGCGCGGCTGCTGCGCCGAGCCGACGCCGGAGGGGGTGCCCGTGAAGATGATGTCGCCGGCCTCGAGCGTACAGCGGCTCGACAGGTAGGCGACCAGCTCGGGCACCGAGAACACCATGTCGCTGGAGCGCGCGTCCTGCATGCGTTCGCCGGACACATCGCAGGTCAGCGCCAGGTCGTTCGGATCGCGCAGCGCATCGAGCGAGACCACCGCCGGGCCGAGCGGTCCGAAGGTGTCGAGCGACTTCCCCATGCTGAACTGCGGCGGTTGGTCGCTGAACTGCAGCTTGCGGTCAGAGATGTCCTGGCCGATGGCGTAGCCGGCGACATGCGTCAGCGCCGCCGCTTCGCCGATCGCCTTGCCGCCGCGACCGATGACCACCACCAGCTCGACCTCCCAGTCGACGAACTCCGACGACAGGCGCACCGCGCCGCGCGGGCCGGTCAGGCAGTTGACGAACTTGGTGAACACCATCGGCTTGCCCGGTAGCGGCAGGCCCGCCTCCTGAGCGTGGCTCTTGTAGTTGAGACCGATGGCGAACACTTTCGCCGGGCGAGGCACCGGCGGGCCCAGCGCGCTCTCGTCGAGAGCGCCGGTCGCCGCCCCGGCGCCGAGGCCGACCGCCCAGGAGGCGAAGGCGTCCCAGTCGCGCAGCGCGGCCATCGGATCGGCGCCGAAGCGCCCGTTCGAGACGCGCTCGACGTCGGCGACGGCGTCGCCGATCAGCAGCACCGCCCTGCCCTGTGCATTCGCCAGGCGTATGGCCATGCTCAGAGCCCGTAAGCGGCGGCCAGGTCTTTGTCCTTCGCCGCCAGCATCTGCGCCAGGTTGACCATCACCCGACACTGTTTCCAGGTCGCGTCGTCCTGCATCTTGCCGTCGAGCATCAGGACGCCGCGTCCATCCGGCATCGCCTCGAGGACGCGCTGGGCGAACTTCACCTCGTCGACGGGCGGGCTGAACACCCGCTTGGCGATGGTGATCTGGCTGGGGTGCAGCGACCAGGCACCGACGCAGCCGAGCAGGAAGGCGGCGCGGAACTGGTCCTCGCAGCCGAGCGGATCGGCGATGTCGCCGAATGGTCCGTAAAACGGCAGCGCTCCGGTCGCCGCGCAGGCGTCGACCATGCGCGCGATCGAATAGTGCCAGGGGTCCTGCTGCGCGGTCGGTCGCGGCGCGTCGGGACGAGCCGGATCGGGGTCGTTGCGGACCAGGTAGGCGGGATGGCCGCCGCCGACGCGCGTCGTCTTCATGCGCCGCGAGGCGGCGAGATCGGCGGGCCCGAAGCTGATGCCCTGGATGCGCGGGCTGGCGGCGCAGATCTCCTCGACATTGGTGACGCCGAGCGCGGTCTCGAGAATGGCGTGGATGAGGATCGGACGCTTGACCTTGGCACGGCCCTCGAGCAGGGCCAGCAGGCGGTCGACGAAGTGGATGTCCCACGGCCCCTCGACCTTGGGAATCATGATGACCTCGAGCGTGTCGCCGATCGCCTCGACCAACTGCGTGACGTCGTCGAGGAACCACGGGCTGTCAAGGCTGTTGACCCGCGTCCACAGCGGCGTGTCGCCCAGGTCGGCGTCGCGGCCGACCTGGATCAGACCCTGGCGCGCCGCCACCTTCTTGTCCGCCGCCACGGCGTCCTCGAGGTTGCCGAGCAGGATGTCGGCCTGGCGCGCCATGTCCGGCACCTTGGCCACCATCTTCGGGTTGCTGGCATCGAGGAAGTGGATGCAGCGCGACGGCTTGAGCGGCACCTCGTGCAGCGGCTCGGGGGCGCCGATCGCCAGGGGCTTGAAGAAGTCTCGCGGACTACGCACGGATGGTCCTCACCGGCAGCGGCCCGACGACCCGCGCGCTTGCGACCGCCGCTGCCCTCGGCCGTGCTCCGCGCGCCCAACTGAACTGTGAGTGACACTTTTCGAACAGCAACTCAACACATAAGGACTGCTTACACTCGGATAACCCCGCGAGCGCGCGCTTCGCGCCCTCGCGTTCACGGCTGTGGGGTCCAGTTGCCGGTGCAGTCGCCGAGCAGGACGGCGACGAAATCCTGACCACCGACCGGCGGCTCGACCGGCGTGAAGTTGATGCGTCCCGGCTGGCACACGCCGCTCGACACCAGGGGCTGGACCAGCGTCTGGTTCGCCGCCGCGGCGGGTTCCGGGCGGAAGAGCCAATCGGACCCGCACAGGTCGGCGGTCGCGAAGCGGTCGATGAGGCCGGCCTGGAACTCGAGGATGCGCACCGCGTCGAGGGTGCTGACCGTGCCGTTGCCGGTGACGTCGGCGGCAAGACGCTGATCGGCGGAAAAGGTGCGCAGGCCGGCCACCAGTTGCAGGACGAAGGCCGCGTCGAGAGAGGTCACCGCATCGTTGACGTCGCCGTCCTTCTGCGGCCGCAGCGCGATGGTCCCCGGGCCGGCGCTGGCGAACCCGAAGGCTCCACTGGCGTCGGTGCTGGTACTGGCCGGCGCGTCGCCCAGTACGGCGACGGTCACGTCCTCGACCGGTCGTTCGCCGACATAGTAGCGCACCAGGCCGCCGAGTGCCGCCGTCGGCGACGGGGTCGGCGTCTCGGTCACCGTCGGCGTCTGCGTCGGCGTGTCGGTGGGCGGTGTGGTCGGGGTCTCGGTCGGCGTGGCGCTCGGCGTCGGCGTCTCGGTGTCCGTCGGCGTGGCGGTGGGCGTCGCCGTATCGGTCGCGGTGGCAGTGGGCGTCGCGCTCGGCGTCTGCGTGCGCGTCGCGCTCGGGGTGGCGGTCGGCGCATCGGGTTGCACGCCGCATCCGCCGGCACAGGTGTCGACGCTGTCGAAGACCGTGCTGGCGCACCCCGATTGGACGCAGAAGTTGGCGCAGGCGACCGCGCCGCCGACGCCGTCGACGCAGAACGGCGCGACACCGCAACTGCGGCACAGGCAGCACATCGCGTCCGCCGCCCGCGGCGCCGCCAGGGTGAGCGCCGCGGCCAGTGCCAGCAGGTGTCCGAAAAATCGTTTGCTCCGGTCGTACATCACCGTCCTCCCCGCAGCGCCGTCAGACCAGCGTGTGGACCCCCCTGTCAAGCGCGCACCGATCGGGGCATGACGTCGCCGACACTAGGAGTCTGTACCGGTTGAATCGGTAGTCGGCACCCCCTCACCCTGACCCTCTCCCGCCGCAGGGTCAGGGTGAGGGGATCACACCTTACGACCGATCTCGCCGATACAGGCCACTAGCGCTGGGCTTCGGCGATGACGTCCGCGAGGTCGCCGATGATGTCTGTGAGGGTCGCTTCGCCCGGTGTCCAGATGCGCGCGACGCCGAGGGCCTGCAGGGCGCGGCGGTCGGCGTCGGGAATGATGCCACCGACCACCACCGGAATGGTGCCGCCGCGCGCGCGCAGCAGATCGAGAATGCGCGGCACCAGGGTCATGTGCGAACCGGAGTGGATCGACAGGCCGATGGCGTCGACGTCCTCCTCCAGCGCCGAGGCGACGATCTCCTCCGGCGTCAGCCGGATGCCCTGGTAGATGACCTCGAAGCCGGCGTCCTTGGCGCGCACCGCCACCTGTTCGGCGCCGTTCGAATGACCGTCGAGGCCGGGCTTGCCGACGAGCAGGCGCAGCGGATGGCCGACCTGCTGCGCCACCGCCGCGGTGCGAGCGCGCAGCACGTCAAGCGCGTCGCTGCGCGGCGCCGCGGCGGCGCCGGCCAGGCCGGTCGGGGCGCGGAACTCGCCGAACACCGCGCGCAGGGCACCCGCCCATTCGCCGGTGGTGATGCCGGCCTGGGCGGCGCGGATCGAGGCCGGCATGATGTTCTCGCTGCCGCGGGCGGCGTCGGTCAGAGCGCGCAGCGCCGCCGCCACCTCCGGCGCGTTACGGGCGGCGCGAAAGGCGCGCAGGCGCTCGATCTGCTCGCGTTCGTTGGCCGGATCGACGGTGAGGATAGCGTCGAGTCCGCCGGCGGTGAGCGGCGACGCCTCGTGCTCGGTGTAGGCGTTGACGCCGACGACGAGGAGGTCCTTCGACTCGATGCGACGCTGGCGCGCGGCGTGCGAGGACACCAGCGCCTGCTTCATGAAGTCCAGCCCCTGCGCCGCGCCGCCGAGCCCGTCGATACGCTGCAGCTCGGCCTCGGCGCCGGCCATCAACTCCGCGACCTTCTCCTCGATGACCAGCGAACCGTCGAAGATGTCGCGGTCGTACTCGAGCATGTCGGTCTCGAAGGCCATCACCTGCTGGATGCGCAGCGACCACTGCTGATCCCACGGCCGCGGTAGGCCGAGCGCCTCGTTCCACGCCGGCAGCTGGATCGAGCGCGCTCGCGCCTCCTTCGACAGGGTCACCGCGAGCGCCTCGAGGACGATGCGCTGGACGTTGTTCTCCGGCTGCTGGGCGGTCAGCCCCAGCGAGTTCACCTGCACCCCGTAACGGAAGCGGCGCTTGCGGGCGTCCTCGACTCCGTAGCGCTGCTGCGTCAGGCGATCCCACAGGCGCGCGAAGGCCTTCAGCTTGCAGATCTCCTCGACGAAGCGAATGCCGGCGTTGACGAAGAACGAGAGCTGGCCAACCACATCGGGGATCGACACGCCCTGGCGCTGGCCGGCGCGGTCGAGGATGGCGCAGGCATTGGCGAGCGTGAAGGCGATCTCCTGCACCGGCGTCGCTCCCGCCTCCTGCAGGTGGTAGCTGCAGAGATTCATCGGGTTCCAGGCTGGGATGTGGCGCACGGTGTACTCGATCGTATCGACCGTCAGGCGCAGCGACGGCTCGGGCGGGAAGATGAACGTGCCGCGCGAGAGGAACTCCTTGATGATGTCGTTCTGCGTCGTCCCGCGCAGGCTCTTGCGGTCGGCGCCCTGCCGCTCGGCCGTGGCGATATAGAGCGCCAGCAGCCAGGCAGCGGTCGCGTTGATGGTCATCGAGGTGTTCATCTTCGCCAGCGGAATCTCGGCGAAGAGCGCCTCCATGTCCTCGATGTGCGAGACCGGCACGCCGACCTTGCCGACCTCGCCGGCAGCCATCGGGTCATCGGAGTCGTAGCCGGTCTGCGTCGGCAGATCGAAGGCGACGCTCAGGCCGGTCTGCCCCTTGCCGAGGTTGGTTCGGTAGAGCTCATTCGCGGCGCGCGGGTTGGAGTGCCCCGCGTACGTCCGCATCAACCAGGGTTGCTCGCGCTGCGCCATGCGCGGACCATAGCGGGTCGCTTCGCGGGCCGGCAACCGTAGTTGCTCGCCTTGGCGCGCCGCCGCGGGTATGAGCGGAAGTCGGTGGTGGCGATGCGCGATTCCTCCGTTCACGGCGGCCTGCTCGGGTCGCTCGCTCGATTCGCCCTGCGGCGGCCGGGTCCGATTCTCGCCGTCTGCGCGATCGTCCTGGCCCTCGCCGGCCTGATGCTGTGGCACGGCGGACGCCTCAGCGCCGGCACCACGGAGGGCATCGAGTCGGACAGCGCGCAGCGCCTGATCGAGCGGGAACTGTCGTACCCCGGCGACTCGTCCTTCGTCATTCTGTTGCGCGGTCGCGATCTGGCCCCGGGCGACCCGCGCTTCACGGCCGCCCTGACCGCCGCTCTGGCGCCGCTGCGCGCCGACGCGCGCGTGCGCAGCGTGCTGGCCCCCGACGACGCGCCGCCGTTGGTCGTCGAGCGCCTGTCGGCGCCGGCCGAGCGCGCGGCGATGGCCATTGTCGCGTTGCGCGCCGACTTCTCGACCGCGGCCGAGCAGTTCCCCGCGCTGCGCGACGCCGTGCGTTCGGACGTCCTCGACATCGGCTTCACCGGCAACCTGCCGTTTCGACACGACCTCAATGAGGCCAACGAGCGCGACCTGCTGCGCGCCGAGCTCATCAGTCTGCCGTTGGCGCTGTTGGTGCTGCTGGTCGTCTTCCGCTCCGCCGCCGCGGCGGCGCTGTCGGTCGGCATCGGCGCGCTGGCGGTGACCACCGGCATCGCCATCGTCACGGCCCTGTCGCACGTCATGGACATGGCCGTGTACGCGATCAACATCGCCTCGCTCGTCGGCCTGGGCGTCGCCATCGACTACTCGTTGTTCATCGTCAGCCGCTACCGCGACGAGCTCGCCGCCGGCGCCTCCTTGCGCGACGCGCTGGTCACGGCGATGACCACCGCCGGCCATGCCGTCGTCTTTTCCGGCATCGCGGTCGCCATCGGGCTCGGCAGCCTGTTGTTCTTCCGCGGTTCCTTCCTGGCCAGCATGGGTCTCGCCGCCGGCATCGTCGTCGTGCTTTCGGTCCTGGCCGCCCTGACCTTCCTGCCGGCCATGCTGGTGGTGCTCGGCCCGCGCATCGACGCCGGCCACCTGCCCTTGCCCCGGCTCATCGACAGCGAAGGCGTCTGGAAACGCCTCGCTACCTGGGTCATGCACCGCCCCCTGCTGGTGCTGTTGCCGACGCTGGCCTTCCTGCTCGCCCTCGGCACGCCCTTCGTCCGCTTGACGATGGCCGCCGCCGACGTGCACACGCTGCCGCACGGCATCGCCGCGCGCGACGTGTACGAGGAGTTGCGCGTCGCCTTCCCCGACCAGGTGCGCAACCGCATCCAGGTCGTCGCCAAGTTCCCAACCAGTCCGGCCCTGACGACGGAACGGGTGACGGCCCTCTACGATCTCGGCCAACGCTTCCTGCAGCTGCCCGGCGTCGCCAAGTTCGAGGGCGTGGTCGACAGCGACTCGCGCCTGACGCGCGACTTCTTCGCAGCCGACGCCGAAATGCCCGACGATTGGCTGCCGCCCGACGCGCTGCGCATGCGCCGCCTCGTCGCCGGCGAGTCGGTGGCGCTGCTGACGCTGGTCACCGACGCCGCCCCGGCCAGCCCCGAGGCGCGCGCCATCGTGCATGCCGTGCGCGCCGACCCGCGCGTCGCCGACGGCACCCTGCTGGTCACCGGCGCCACCGCCCACGACCTCGACATCAGCGAGTTCACGCTCGCCCGCGCGCCGCGCGCCATCGGCTGCATCATCGTCGTCACCTATGTCGCGTTGTTCATCCTGCTGCGCTCGGTGCTGCTGCCGCTCAAGGCGGTGCTGATGAACCTGCTGTCCATCACCGCCTCCTTCGGCGCCCTGGTGTGGATCTTCCAAGATGGCAACCTGGCCACGCTGCTGCACTTCGAAGCGGCGCCGATCGACCCGACCGTGCCGACGCTGCTCTTTTGCGCCGTCTTCGGTCTGTCGATGGACTACGAGGTGCTGATGCTGTCGCGCATGCGCGAGGAGTACCTGCGCTGCGGTGACAACACCTCGGCGGTGGCGGAGGGCCTCGAACGCACCGGCCGGCTGGTCACCAGCGCGGCGCTGATCATGGTCATCGTCTTCGGCGCCTTCGCCATGGCCAGCGTCGTCGTCGTCAAGGCGCTGGGCGTCTCGCTGGCCCTGGCCGTCGCCCTCGACGCGACGTTGGTGCGCGTCCTGATCGTCCCCGCCACCATGCGCCTGTTCGGCGACTGGAACTGGTGGGCGCCGCGCTGGCTGGGCGGATCGCCGCGGCGCTGAATCGCGCCGCGGCTCCTCGCCTGCGTTCCTGCCGACCTGCGCAGGCGCCGAAAGACTTCGTAGACGTCCCGGCGGACGCCGAAGTGGTCGAGCTCGACGACGCGTGCCGATTCGCGCCGACGGTAGATGACGCGCTAGTGCACCGCCGTCGAGATACGTTCAAGTTGCCGATGGTGCCAGCCTGCGAGCAGCCGGGCAGGTTTGGGCTCCCTGAGCACGATCAGGTTGAGGCCATCTGGACGGCGGTGCACTAGTGACCACCTGAGGGAGCACTGCCGCCCCCGTCAAGCGCATTCTCCAGCGCGCCGGACGGCGGCGGCCAGCCCCTCAGGCTGGCCGCGTCGGCAGCAGGATGCGCTGCGGCCAGGCGGCCAGACCGCGCCGCCAGCGCGCCTGGGTGACGCTGACGCCCTGGTGCAGCACGCGGCGCGTGCAGCGCGCCACCTGCCAGCGCGGAAACCCGACGACCAGGGCCCAGCGACCGCGACGCAGGCGCGTCGGCCGCAAGCCGAGCAGGGCCGCGGCGCGGAGACGCTGCGGCCCGTACAATTCGACGTAGCGACCGACGCGCCAGAACAGCAACCCGCCGGGCGGGGTGGCGCGCGCCAGTCGCCAGTAGGCGGCATCGAAGCCGCGCGCGGCGTCGCCGGCCCAGCGTGCGGAGACGCGCGCGCCAGTCATCGCGAACAGGCCGTCGAACCACGGACGGCGCTGGCGCAGCCGCGCCAGATCGCGCCCGGTGGCGCCGTGCCGCAGGTGGCCGCTGTACGACGCCACCGAGGTCGCCAGCGCCGCCACCCGGCGCGGCGCCATCTCGATGCGCAGCGCCAGAGCGCCGAAGGCCCGCCGCACGCAGCGCCGCTCGAACTCGCGCAGGCGACGATCGAGGTTGGCGAGGGTCTTCCGCCGCACGACGCGATGCGTCGCCCAGGTGCGCCAACCGACGAAGGTGACGCCGCGCGCGATCGGCGTCGGCTCGCTGCGCGGCGGCCGCAGTCCAAGCTTCAGTTGCGTGGCGAGGAACTGCTCGATCTGCGCGCGCCAGTCGCGCAGCGGCGCCGGGTCCTCGGCGAGCAGGACCAGGTCGTCGACGTAGCGCAGGTACCAGCGGCAGCGCAGGACGGGCTTGACGAATTGGTCCAGCCCGTCGAGGTAGACGTTGGCCCACACCTGGCTGGTGAGGTTGCCGATCGGCAGCCCGCGCCGGTTGTCGGTGCCGAACAGGCTCTTGCGCGGCGCTACTGCATAGCCGGGATGGCCCGGCGGCGGTTCGCCGCGGCGGCGGCTGCGGAAGACGTAGTCGCGCGTCGGATCGTGAAAGAGGACGACGCGCGTCAGCCAGCACACCTCGGGGTCGGCGACGTGCTGCGCCAGGATGTCGTACAGGACCTGCTTATCGATCGAGGCGAAGAAGCTGGCGACGTCGAGCTTCAGCGCCCAGGCCGGGCGCCGGCCGTTGGCGCTGACCTGGCGCAGGAAGGTCGTCAGTCGGTCGCTCGCCGCCAGCGTGCCCTTGCCGGCGCGGCAGGCAAACGAGTCGTGGATGAAGCGCGGCTCGCACACCGGCAGGTGCCGGCCGACGAGCACGTGATGGACGATGCGATCGCGGAAGTCGGCGGCGAACACCTCGCGCGGCTTCGGCCCGTCGGTGAGGAAGCAGACCGAGCGCCCGGGGCGATAGCGGTGCTCGCGCAGCTCGCGTTGGAGGCGCAGCAGGTTGGCTTCGGCATCGACCTCGAAGGCGAGCGCGTTGAGCGTGTTGCGCTTGTTGCGCCGGCACTCGCGGTAGCAGCGGAAGAGCGTCGCGAAGGCGTACGGGTCGGCAGGTGCGTGCATCGGCACCCCCTCACCCTGACCCTGCGGGAGAGGGAACCTGGCCAGGCACCGCGCTGCTTCGCGGGGCTCCCTCTCCCGCCGGGAGAGGGTCAGGGTGAGGGGATCCCCACCACGTCGGCATCGGCCGATAGACGCCAGCCGGTCGGGCCGGGGGACGCGCGGCCCCCGGCCCTCGGTCGATCAGGCCGCGATCACGAGCCGCCACGGACGGCACGCACGTAGTAGCTATTGGTCTTATTGTCGTTGTTCATGTTGCCGTTGTTGTACTCGACGATCCACGCGTTGTTCGGATTGGCCGCGATCGAGGTAGAGGACCAGTAGTTGTTCGACCGCGTCTGCCCCCTGCGCTTGTGCCCGGCCGTTGCCGGATCCGGACGTCTGGCCCCGCCGCGGCGGGGGAAGGCGTCCTTGGGCCTCGGCCCCGCTATGGGGCCTCGGCGTTCGCCCGCCGTCGCGTTCGAAGAACGACCTGGCGGGCGGCAGAGGGACCTCGTGATCATGGCGCGCTCGGCCCGGCTAGCTGAGCAGCATCACCGGCCGATTCTGGCCACGGCCCGTGCGTTGGCTCTTCAGCCAACCTTCATTCTGCTTCGCGATCTCGGTGACGCGGCCGATAGCGTGCTCGAACGAGTTGAACTTCGGGAACGCCTGCCCGTCGTGGCAGAGGCGCAGCAGGACTTTCAAATCTTCCAGCTCCTCGCGCACGTCGAGGAGCGCCGACACCTTGTCATCGCGCGCGTTGGCGCGCACCACCAGACGCAGGACGTTGAGCGCGCCGCCGCGCAGTTGCGCGCCGAGGGAGTACTTGTGGTAGCGGGAGAAATTGCGCACCACCTGCTCGAGGTACAGACAGAGATCGTACGCCGCCTTGTAGATCGGCAGATGCTCGCTGCGCGCCATGGAGTGCTCCGTGCGGGGGGCTCCGCCCCCCGCACCCCCCGGATCAAATAAGCAAATAACTCAAAGGGTCAAATGACCAATCACGAGCCGCCACGGACGGCACGCACGTAGTAGCTAGCGGTCTTACCGACGCCGTCCATGACGCCGTTGAAGTACTCGACGACCTACGCGCCGCCCGGACCGGCCGCGATCGAGGTAGAGGGCCAGTAGTAGTTCGACCGCGTGCACGAGCACGTCGTCACCGTGCAGGCCGGCAGGCACGCCGTGTTGAACGCCGGGTTGATGCTCGGATTGAACACGCCGAGGTTGACCAGGCTCTCCAGTTCGTACCGGTTTGGCAGGCGCCAGTCGCTGTAGCCCGCGAAGGTACCGCTGTTGAGCGTCGCGACCTTGCTCGCCAAGGCGTTGGTCCACGTATAGGTCGTGTCCCGGTCGTGGATCGAGCCGTCGTCGCTGAGCTTCTCCCACATCAGCCCGGTGCGGCTGTCGGTGACCGTGCCGTCGCCATTGTCGACGTAGGCACGCGCCAGGCCCTTCTGCAGTTCGCCGTCCTGGCCGGTGCCGGCGCAGGCGATCACCGTGCCGGCGGCGTTGTAGCAGGTGGTCTGCCCGGTCTTCAGGCGCTGCCCCTGCGGCGCCGCAAGACAGGTGGCGAGGTCGGCGGGGCAGTCGGGCAGCGGACCGCCGTCGAGCGCCGACGCCAGGTCGTCGGTGTGCTGGGTGATGAAGCTCTGGATCGCCGTCTGGTCGACGTTGGAGGGGCACATGCCGCCGCCGCCGGTCTCGATCGCCGTCCACTTCACGCCGTACTTGGCGTCGCACTTCGAGTAGTCCGGCAGGCTGGCGGTCTTGACCGCCTTGGCCTCGGCCTTGAGGCGGCAGAAGCCGTACTTGCCGGCTTCCTTCAACTTGCCCGCCTCGCACTTGTCTGCCGGCGTTAGCGCCCCAGCGCTTGCCGCCAGCAGCAGCCCCATTGCTGACAATCCGATCATGACCTCTCTGCGCATGCGTCCTCCCATGTCCCCGCTCCTGCCTCCCCCAGTGGAAGCGCCGCGAAGACCCTGTCTCTCTGCCCCACCGGCAGGGCATTTTTCAGGGGGAGAAGTAGCGCCCCCACCTACGGGATTTCCCGTATCCCGATTTCGGGTGGCCTGGTCGCCGCCCGCCGCCTCGGCGGGCGGCGACATCGACACACATCGGCTTGACGGCGGCGCCTTACCAGAATACCTGCTGGAGTAAGGAAGAGGGCATCCACCATGATCGTGAAAATCACCGCCAAACGGCAGGTCACTTTCCCCGCTCGCGTGTTGCAGGCGCTCGGCGTGCAGCCCGGTGATCGGCTCGAGCTGCACGAAAGCGCCGACGGGTTCCTCCTGCGCGCACAACGCATCGATCGCACGCGCCTGGCCCCGCTGCGCGGCAAGTTGAGGAAGGACAAAGTCCCCTTCGACGTCGAGGCCTTCCGCGGCCAGCCGCATGACCCCGCGCTTCGGCATTGACACCTCGATCCTGGTGCGCCTGGTGAGCGGCGATCCCGTCGCGGAGTTCGAGCGCTGCGTTCGCAAGCTGACTGCCCTGATTCAGAACGATGACGCCGAGGTCTTCGCATCCAACCAGGTCATCGGCGAGGCCTACGTCGCCCTGCAGCATCACTACGGCGTCGCCCAGACCGATGTCCGCGCGGGCCTCCTGCAGGTCCTGCGCAGCGGCCTGGTCGCGCCGCTGAACGGACGCGCCACGCTCAGCGCACTCGCCGCCGACGGCGGCTGCGGCCTGCTCGACCGGCTGATCGCCGATGACTACCGTCGCGCCGGCGTCGACACGCTGACGCTCGATCGGAAGATGGCCGCACTTGCCGGCGCGCGCCGCCTATAGCACCGCCGGCCCCATCGCCGGATGAGAGAGCCCGGGCTGCTCCCGCCGGGGATCCAACGACGCGGCCTACACGCGCGGCCGCACGCACCCGCCGTTCTGTTTCATAGTGACGCGCTAATCGCCCTAGCGGCCTGGCGATGCGCCGCGCCCTTCTTTGGCGTCGGTCTCCATCGCCTTGTTCGGCCTGCGACCCCATTTGCTACGCACGACCGGTGCCGGCTACAGACGCTCGATTGGCTGTCGCCCTTTGCTCGATGCCGGCTCTTTCTGCCTCCGTGGGCCCGCGGTGTTGTGACCGATGAATGTCGACCAAGCCAGTAGAATGGCTGACGCCTCTGATCGGCAACTGCAAGGATTCGAAGGACAGGCGGCCGGACGGAATAGTAGATCGTGTACGGGAACCCGGATGGGATCTTCGATCGAATTGCTCCCCTCACGACCGGGCCCGACTCCGGGAACTCTCGAATTTGCAGGATCGCGGCTTCGAAGGTTTCGATGAAACGAAGACGGACATCGCTCCGGTCAGCGGCGCACCGCTCAACTGCCGCTCCGTATTCCTCTTCGGCGAGCGGGTTGAAGGTCAACTCCAGCATTACCGATATTTGGCTCGGATCCGAGCAAGAACCTGCTCGCCTGGGACGCCGTGCACTTTTCCGTCGTCCATCTCCGCGTCTCTCCGTTCCGCCTCGTCGATCCAGAGCTCGCGAATAGTCTCCGGGTCGACTGAGTCAAGGCTGCGCACGAGAGCGTGGGCCAGTCGTAGGCGTGCCCGCGGAGCAAGTTCCAAAGCAGCATTCTCGATTTCACCAGACTGCATTTTGCGTCCTCCGAATCACCTCGGCCGCGGCGTACGCCGACTCAGCGGCGCGGACAAGCAGAAGGTCTCAGTCTTCCCCCACATCCTGCCCAGCCGAACGCGGCGGCTCAGGCGCTGGCGGACGCCACTGGAAACCCGCTCCCGCCCGCCGTCGCCTGCAGCCTCATTGTTCGGGGAGCACCGGTCTCCAGGGATGGGGCGATTCGCAATGCTCGGCGTTCTTAGGTGCCAGTCGTTACCGCTTCCTCGATCACAGACCGCCGCGGACGGCAGGAAGAGCACGGCGGCTAGCGCCTGGTTCTGCGTCGAGGCCGCGACATGCCGTTCGACCGCGAGCGCCGTCAGGAGCCAGCTTGAATGGGCTATCCGCCCTGGCGAAGTCCAACGCCGCCGAGCCCACGCGATGGCCGAGCGAGCCGAGCATCGCGTAGATTAGGGACGTCTCGTCCCACGGCCCATCGTAGCGCCTGCCATTGATCGAAAAGGAAGGGCGCACTATGACGCCGCTCCGTCGGCTCTTGTTGCACGGCGGGCCGCGCCACTCGATGCAACAGGCGCCGATGGAGCGGCGCCGTCTAAATACGCCTCCCGCCCTGTCGGCCGCACGTGCTTGAGTTGCCTCGGGAACTATTCTAGGCACCGAGAGTTTCACCACAGTCCGTCACTCCAAGGAGCACCCGCGCGTATGGTCGACATCAAGCGAGTCGTGGTTCTCGGTGCCAACGGCACCATGGGCGCCGGGAGCGCCGAGGTCTTCGCCGCCGGCGGCTGCAACGTTGTGCTGCTCGCCCGCTCGGCCGAGAAGGCCCGCGAAGGGCTCGTCGGAGCGCAGAACATGGCCAAGTCCATCACCATCGGAAATCTCATGTCGGTGGGGACTTACGATGCCGACCTGAACGAAGCGGTGAGCAAAGCCGATCTCATCTTCGAAGCGCTGGCCGAGGACATGGAGATCAAGAAGGACTTCTTCGCGCGCGTCGACAAGGTGCGCCGGCCGGACTCGATCGTCGCCACCGTCTCCTCCGGCCTGTCGATCACCGGCATGGCGGCGGGCCGCTCGCAGAGCTTCCGCAAGAATTTTCTCGGCATTCACCTGTTCAACCCGCCGAGTGTCATCGTCGGTACCGAAGTCATCCCGCACGCCGAGACCGACCCCAAGCTGGTGCCGGCCGTCGTCGAAATGATGGAGCGCCGCTTCGGCCGCGTCATCACCCTGTGCAACGACCTGCCCGCCTTCGCCGGCAACCGCGTCGGCTTCAAGGTCCTCAACGAATGCGCCCAGCTCGCCGCCGAACACGGCGTCGCCTTCATCGACTACCTGATCGGGCCCTACACCGGCCGTGCCATGCCGCCGCTGTCGACGGTCGACCTGGTCGGCTGGGACGTGCACAAGGCAATCGTCGACAACGTCCACGCCAACATCAAAGACGAGGCGCACGCCGCCTTCCTGTTGCCGACGTATGTCGCCGAGCTCGTCGAAGAGGGCCACCTGGGCAACAAGACGCCCGAGCGCGGCGGCTTCTATCGGCGCGTCAAGGAGGACGGCAAGAACGTCAACCTGGTCCTCGACCCGCAGAGCGGCGGCTACAAGTCGCCCAGCGATACCAAGGTCGCGCCGCTGCCGTTCGTCGAGCGCATGCGGACCTTGCACAACGTCGGACGCTACCAGGAAGCGTTCCAGGTCTTCCTCGACGCCAAGGGCACGGAGGCTGATCTGGCTCGCAAGGTGGTCCTCGGCTACGTCAGCTACGCCCTCAACCGCGTCGGCGACGGCGAGGTGGTGCGCACCGCGAGCGACGTCGACAAGATCATGGGCTTCGGATTCAACTGGGCGCCGCCGACCGTGCTGGTCGATGTCATGGGGCTCAAGCAGACGATCGCCGCCCTCGAGAAGGCCGCCCTCCCCGTCCCCAAGGTACTGGCGAGCGCCAAGCCCGGACAGCGGCTCTTCAACGTCCCCGGCGTCAACGTGGGCCGCTTCTTCGCGGCCTGAAGCACCGTTCAGTTACCTTGCCTCGGCATCGGGCCGGGGCTAGTCTACAAGCCTGTTGGGTGGGCAGACCCAGAGACCCACCGCGGAAGGAGAGACCCCATGGCGGCACCGGCAGTCTACATCCTCGGTGGGTATCAGACCGATTTCGCCCGCAACTGGACCAAGGAAAGCAAGCACATCGTCGCCATGATGCGCGAGGGCGTGCTGGGCGGCCTGGAACAGACCGGCCTCGACGCGCAAGAGGTCGAGGTCGGGCACGTCGGCAACTTCGCCGCCGAGCTCTACGCCATGCAGGGCCATCTCGGTGCCTTCCTGCTCGATGTCGACCCCGCCCTCTCCGGCCTGCCGACGTCGCGCCACGAGGCCGCCTGTGCCTCCGGCTCGATCGCCATCCTCGCCGCCTCGGCGGAGATCGAAGCCGGGCGGTACGATGTCGCGATGGTCGTCGGCGTCGAGCAGATGAAGACCGTCGACCCCAAGCGCGGCGGCGACTTCCTCGGCACCGCCGCCTGGTACGACCGCGAAGCGAAGGGCATCGAGTTTCCCTTCCCCAAGCTGTTCGGCCGCCTCGGCGATGAGTACGACAAGCGCTTCGGCCTCAAGGACGAGCACCTGGCGCACATCTCGGCGGTCAACTACTCCAACGCCAAGCGCAATCCCCTCGCCCAGACGCGCAACTGGTACATGACCGAGGAGCACGCCAACGCCAATGACAAGTTCAACAGCGTCATCGGCGGGCGCATCAAGATCTCCGATTGCTCGCAGGTGACCGACGGCTGTGTGTCGCTCTTCCTCGCCTCCGAGAAGGGGGCGGCGGCGTACGCCAAGAAGCGCGGCATGGCGCTCGGCTCCATTCCCAAGCTTCTCGGCTGGGGCCACCACACGGCGCCGATCGAGTTCAGCACCAAGGTCGCCGAGAGCAAGGATAACCCGTACGTGCTTCCGCACACTCGCCAGACGATCGTCGACGCGTTGATGCGCGCCGGCGTCAAGGACTGCTGGGGCGTGCAGGCGATCGAGACGCACGACTGCTTCACCACCTCGGAGTACATGGCCATCGACCACTTCGGCCTCACCAAGCCGGGCGAGTCGTGGAAGGCGGTCGAGGACGGCACGATCGAGATGGGCGGCAGGCTGCCGATCAACCCCAGCGGCGGCCTGATCGGCGCCGGACATCCGGTCGGCGCCACCGGTACGCGCCAGGTGCTCGATGCCTATCGCCAGGTGACCGACACCGCCGGCGACTACCAGGTCGAGGGCGCCAAACGCATCGCCACGCTCAACATCGGCGGCTCCGGCACCACCAGCGTCTGCTTCGTCGTCGGCAACTGACCATCCCGCAGGGCGGCGCCGCACGCCGCGCGCCCCCCTCCCTCTGCATACATCAGCACCCGCCCCCGTCGCGAAAGGCCGCCCTCCCCATGACCGAACTGGACAAGGAATCCGTCGACCTGCACTCGCGCTTGCACGGCAAGCTGGAGGTGAAAAGCAAGGTCGGACTCAACAGCCGCCGGGATCTGAGCCTCGCGTACACGCCCGGCGTGGCGCAGGTGTGCCAGGAGATCGCGGCCAAGCCCGAGCGCGTCTTCGAGCTGACGCTGAAGCACAACACCGTCGCCGTGGTCACCGACGGTTCGGCCATCCTCGGCATTGGCAACCTCGGCCCGGAAGCGGCGATCCCGGTCATGGAGGGCAAGGCGGTCCTGTTCAAGGAGTTCGCCGACGTCGACGCCTTTCCCATCTGTCTGGCGACCCAGAACGTCGACGAGATCGTCCAGACGGTGCGTCTGATCGCGCCGGTGTTCGGCGGTATCAACCTCGAGGACATCGCCGCGCCACGCTGCTTCGAGGTCGAGGATCGGCTGCAAGACCTTGGCATTCCGGTCTTCCACGACGATCAACACGGCACCGCCATCGTCGTGCTGGCCGCCCTGATCAACGCGCTGAAGGTCGTCGGCAAGTCGATCGACCAATGCACGGTGGTCTTCAATGGCAGCGGGGCCTCGGCCCTCGCCTGCTGCCGACTGATCCTGAGCTACGGCGCCCTCGGCCGGGCGCCGATGCCGGGCGACGTGATCATGTGCGACTCGAAGGGCATCGTCGACCGCACCCGCACCGATCTCAACGACCACAAACGCGAGATCGCCAGCCGGACCAACAAGCGCAATCTTTCGGGCGGACTCGCCGAGGCGATGGCCGGCGCCGATATCTTCGTCGGCCTGTCGCAGGGCAACCTGGTGACGCAGGCGATGGTGCGCTCGATGAAGCCGCATCCGATCATCCTGGCGATGGCCAACCCGACGCCCGAGATCATGCCCGACGAGGCGCGCGACGCCGGCGCCGCGGTGATCGGCACCGGGCGCAGCGACTTCCCCAATCAGATCAATAACGTCCTCGCCTTCCCGGGGGTCTTCCGCGGCGCCCTCGACGCGCACGCGACCGTGGTCAACGAGGCCATGAAGGTTGCCGCGGCCGAGGCGTTGGCGAGCTACGTCATCGAGCCGACGCCGGAACGCATCATCCCCGAGGCCCTCGACAAGCAGGTCGCCTCGCGCGTCGCCGCCGCGGTCGCGACGGCGGCGCGCGCGACGGGCGTCTGTCGAAAGTAGGTATGGACCGACCCTGGCCGGCACGGCGGCGGCACGCCCTCCTCCTCGTCTTGGCGTTGGCGGCTCCGAGCCTTGCCCAGCAGCCCGTGAGTGAGGACGCCGGCCCGATGCGCCAGGACTCCCTGCCGCTGCGCGACGTCCCTCGCTCCGTGCATGACGGCGGCGGCACGATTGGCGAAGCCGACCAGTCGACGCGACGGTCCCGATCGGTCCGCGACGCGACGACCCGCAGCATGGTGAGCGGGCCGGTCTCGTCGATGTCGAGCGGCTCGATGCGCGACGCCAACGCGCCACGCCAAGGCGGGTCGATGGCCGAGGCGTCGGCGGGGGCGGTGAAGCACGACAGCGACCAACCCCTCGGCACCCGTATCTCGCAACCCATGCGTGAGCTCGGACCGCTGCAGCAGCAACTCCGCCAGGTGCGCGAACAGGGTGCGGCCGCGGCCATGGCGGCGGCCGGTGCCCCGGTGGCCGCGCCGCCCAGCGAGTGATGGACGGCGTCATGGAGGGCGTCGCCATGCGGCGCCACCGCGGCCTCGGCGCCGCGTAGTCACGCCCACCGTCGATCATGGAACTGCGCGGCGCGACAGCGCTGATCACTGGCGGTGGCCACCGGCTCGGCCGGGCGATCGGGCTGCGCCTCGCCGAGGCTGGCGCCAACGTGGCGTTCACCTACCTGCGTGCGGGCGCGGCGGCCGCCGCGACACTCCGCGAACTCGAACAGCGTGGCGTGCGCGCCGTCGCGGTGCGCGCCGACGCCGCTGACGACGGGCAGATGGCCATCGCGCTCGCGCAGGTCCGGCGCGCACTCGGGATTCCGGATCTCTGGGTGGCCAACGCCGGCGCCTTTCGCCGTACGCCCATCGCCACCGCCACGCCAGCCGACTGGGACGATATGCTGCGGCTCAACTTCGACACCTTTCTCATCCCCGCCCTGCGCCTGGCGGCGCCGATGCGGCGGCGCGGCGGCGCGATCATCGCCCTGGGGGACGTCGCGGCTCTGCATCCGTGGGCCGACTATGTGCCCTATTGCGTCGCCAAGCGCGCCCTCGTCGCCCTCGCCATGCGCCTCGCCCGCGAGCTGGCGCCGACCGTGCGGGTCAACGTCATCGCACCCGGTCCGGTGTTGTTCCCGCCGGATTTCCCCGCCGCGGCGCGGCGCCGCGAGGTCGCGCGGACGCTGCTGAAACGGCCAGGCGGCGCGGCGGACATCGCTGAGGCCGCCCTCTACCTGGCGCGCGCCGAGTACGTCACCGGCGTCGTCCTACCCGTCGACGGAGGGCGCCGCTTTGGCTGAGGAGGCGCCGTGGTTGCCACCCGACTGCTGGCAGCAGCTCTTCGCCAACCCGAACCCCGTTGCCGTCGAGGTCGGCCCGGGGCGCGGCGAGTTCCTGCGCGCCGTCGCCGCGGCGCGACCGGACTGGAACTTTTTCGGCATCGAGCACTCCTCGACGCGGACGCGCCACATCGAACACCTGCTCGCCAGCCGCCGCCGGCAGAATGCGCGCGTCGTCTGGGCGGACGCGGGATGGCTGCTGCCGCTTCTGCCTGCCGCCTCGGCGGCGGCGGTGTACGTGCAGTTCCCCGATCCGTGGTGGAAGCGGCGCCATCATAAGCGGCGGCTGTGGACGCCACCGTTCGTCGCCGCCATCCGTCGGCTGCTCGCGCCGGGAGCGACGGTGGAGTTCCTCACCGATGTCGCGGACACCTTCCAACGCGGACTCGCCCTGCTCGACGCGGACCCCGGCCTGGAACGCGTGGCGGTCGGCCTACTCGACCGGCACGACACCAACTTCGCCCGCAAGGCGCTGCAGGTCGGCGGCCAGATCCACCGCAGTCTCCACCGACGCCCCTAGCCGCGCGGCGAGCACGCTCCGCCGGCGATCGGCGGAAAGAGAATCACCTCTTGCCCGTCGACCAGCAGCGCCTGCAGCGCCAGCTTCTCGTCGCGCGAGATGACCATACCGGCATGGGTTGGCGGAATGCCCAGGCGCGCCAGCAGATCCGCCACGGTGGCGCCGTCCGGAAGCTCGATGGGGGCCGGATCGTTGCTCTCGCCCGCCGGATGGTACTTGCGCAGCGTCGCGAACAGCTTCACCTGGACGATCATCACGCGAGCCGTGTCCCCCGCCGCGACGTTCAGGCGTGCGCCGGCGCGCCGCCGGCAGTCCGCAGGCCGCAGAACTCCTCGTAGTCGATGAGCTCGGTGACAGTCGGTCGCTCGCCGCACAGCGGGCAGGCGGGATCCTTGCGCAGCCGGTGGATGCGCAGCTCCATGCTCAGCGTGTCGAAGTAGATCATGCGGCCGATGAGCGGCTTGCCGGCGCCGAGAATGAGCTTCATCGTCTCCAGCGCCTGCACGCAGCCGACCAGGCCCGGCAGGACGCCGAGAACGCCGGCTTCCTGGCAACTCGGCGCCGCCCCCGGCGGCGGCGGCTCGGGGAAGAGGCAGCGGTAGCAGGGACCCACCCCCGGGGCGAAGACCGTCGCCTGTCCTTCGAACTGAAAGATACTGCCGTGCACGTTCGGCTTGCCAGCCAGGAAGCAGGCGTCGTTCACCAGGTAGCGAGTCGGGAAATTGTCACAGCCATCGACGATGACGTCGTAGTCGCGGATCAGGCCCATGATGTTCTCGGAGGTCACCCGCTCCTGATAGCCGACGACCTTTACATCCGGGTTGAGCGCGTTGAGCGTTTTCTTCGCCGACTCGACCTTCGGCATGCCGACGCGATCGTTGGTGTGGAGGATCTGGCGCTGCAGGTTGCTGACGTCGACGACGTCCATGTCGACGATACCGATCGTGCCGACGCCCGCCGCGGCGAGGTAGAACGCCGTCGGCGAGCCCAGCCCGCCGGCGCCGATGCACAGGACCTTGGCATCGAGCAGTTTCGCCTGCCCCTTCTCGCCGACCTCAGGCAGGAGGAAGTGGCGACTGTAGCGATTGAGCTGGTCGGTCGTGAACTGCTTGTCGGCCTCCCAGGGATGGCCGGCGCCCTTCCAGCCGCCGAAGCCACCGGACATCGAGACCACGTTCGTGTACCCGAGCTCGCGCAGCGTCCGCCCGGCGAGCAGCGACCGCGTGCCGCCGGCGCAATACAAGATGATCGGAGCATCTCTGTCTGGAACCGTCTCCTCGATGCGCATGTCGAGAAAACCGCGCGGCACGGAGACGGCGCCGGGGAGATGGCCCTCGCGGTACTCCTCCTTCTCGCGCACGTCGATGAGCGTGTAGCCGGCGCCGTTTGTGGCGCGCTGGCGCACGTCATCGGGCGTCCACTCCGGCACCAGCTGCCGGGACTCGGACATCAGATCACGAATCGTCTTCGCCATGGTGAGATCCTCAGCGCGCGACGCGGATCTCTTCCGCCTCGAGCTTGCGGTACGCCTCGCGCATCTCATCCATCAGGCCGTCGCGGCCCTTCTCGGCGAGCACCTTCGAGCGGTGAATGAAGATATCCTTGGTCTCGATGAAATCCTTGCGGGTATAGCCCCAGATGCGCGGATGGACGTAGGTGTCCATGCGGATCGCATCGCACGGGCAGGCTTCGACGCACAGGCCGCAGTAGATGCAGCGCAGCGTGTCGATCTCGTAGCGGAGTGGGAACTTTTCGACCTCGGGATCGGGATGTTCGCCGGCCTCGATGTAGATACAGTTTGCGGGACAGGCGGTGGCGCACAGAAAGCATGCCGTGCAGCGCACCGAACTATCCTCTTTGAGCGTCAGGCGGTGGCTGCCGCGAAAGTTGTCCGGGTAGTGTTTTACCTCGTCTGGCCACTGCGTCGTCACCGCGGCACGGATTCCCTTCGCCAGGCCGACCGCGTGCAGGGCGTGCAGGCCGAGATTGCGCCAGAAACGGTACATCGTCACCATCAGGCCGCCGACGATCTGCGGCAGATAGGTCCGCTCCCAGAACGTCAAGGCTTCGCGTCGCTTCATCGTTTGGACATACCCTTTCTGCGTCTGCGCGAGACCTACCGTGCGTGCAACCGCGGAATCAAGCCAGCCTCAGTGGACCCACTTGTCGCTCTCACCGCCGCGTCGGCGCGCTTCGAGGGCGAATTGGACGACGTCGCAGAGGCGCGCACCGCGGTCGGCCAGCACCGACGCCTCGAGCAGTGCCTGCTTCTCGATCGCCGAGAAGTCGAGGGCGTAGCAGAGGAAGTTGATCAGGAGCTCGTCGGAGAGAGACGCGTCGGCCAAGACGCGCGCCACCAGTCCCGGCTCGCGCTCGTCGAGGTAGCGCTGCGTGAGGGCGTGAATACGGGTGCGCAGCAGCGGCGCGACGCCGACCGTATCCGACGGACGCCAGCGCACCGTCGCGGCGCGATAGCTGTGGCCGCCGCGTTCGTCGGCGATTTCGAACTCGCGCGTGCCGTGCAGGAGGATGTTATAGCGGCCGTCGGCCAGCGACTCGACGCTGACCACCTTACCGGCGCAGCCGACCGGGTAGATCTCCGGTCGCCCATAGTAGTCCTTGCGCCATTCGCCGCCGAGCAGAACGACGCCGATCAGCTTGTCCTCGCCGCGCTCGACGTCGCGTACCATCTCCCGGTACCGCGGCTCGAAGATATGCAGCGGCAGCGGCACGCCCGGGAACAGCACCGCGTTGGGCAGCGGGAACAGAGGAATCGCCTCGGGGAGGTGCTGCATCACGCCGTCCGCGTTGCGGCGCACGTGCGCACGCAGTCGCTGCAGTGCCCGTAGTACGCCGTCGTCTGCCACTGCACGACGCAGCCGGCGGTGCGCGTCTCGTCGACCGGCGTCGCGCTCGGCGCACCCGGCAGATCCTGCACGGCGCCGCAGCGCAGGCAGGCGAAGTGATCGTGCGCCTCGGTGCGCGCGTCGAAGTGCGCCTCGCCGCCGTCGAGACGCAACACGCGCACGCGGCCCTGCTCGCGGAGCTTGTCGAGGTTGCGGTAGATCGTGCCGAGGCTGACGCGCGGCAGGCGGCCGCGCACGCGCGCGCACAGCACTTCGGCGGTCGGATGGTCGAGCGCGGCGGACAACACGTCGTACACGGCCGCCATCTGGCGCGTCGCACGCGGCGTCATGTCGCGCCCTGCAGGTCGGCGGCGAGCGAGGCGCGCACCGCGCCGGTGAGGGGCGCCGCGTGCCGGTAGTGCGGCAGGTCGACGATCAGGCGCGCCGGGGTCGCCGTATCGAGAAATGCCGCGCGCGCCTCCGGCGACAGGGCGAAGCGCACGTACTGCACGGCGCTCAGTTTGTCCGCCCGGCTGCGGCCCGGCTCGAACTCCGCCGCGATACGCTGCGCGTCGCCGAGCTCGAGCCAGGTAGCGGTATCGATACCGAGAAAGCCGAGCAGGCGCTCGGGAATCCGTTCCTGCTCGGTGATCTCGATCAGCAGCGTCGCGCTCAGCTCACCCGGCCTGGGCAGCAAGGCGTTGTACACCGCCAACTCCTCGCGCACCGCGTCGAGGTCGGTGATGCGCTCGGCGCGCAGCATCTCGTGAATCTGAAAGTAGACGGTATCGTGGTTCTCGAAGACCAGCGTCACCTCGGGACCGACGCCCACCCGGCGAGCGCGCTTGAGCTCGATGGTGCGCCGGCGCACGTCGTCGCGCACCGCCTCGTAGCGATCGAGACCGACGACGTCGTCGAGCGTAACCGGGCGTATGGAAGGATCCATGGGGGCGGCAGCGGGTGCGCGGCGAACCGGCCCTCAGGCCGAACCGCCGCGCCGCGGAAACTACAGCTTCAAGTTGCCAAGGCCGCTGGCAAAACGGCCGGCGTGCGACTTCTCCGCCCGGGCCAGGGTCTCGAACCACTCGGCGATCTCGTCGAAGCCCTCTTCGCGCGCCGACTTGGCAAAGCCCGGATACATCTGGGTGTACTCGTAGGTCTCACCCTCGACGGCGGACTTGAGGTTCTTCTCCGTGTCGCCGATCGGCACGCCGGTGCAGGGGTCGCCGACCTGGGCGAGGAAATCGAGATGGCCAAAGGCGTGGCCGGTCTCGGCCTCGGAGGTATCGCGGAACAGGCCGCCGACATCCGGGTACCCTTCGATGTCGGCACGGCGAGCGAAATACAGATAGCGGCGATTGGCCTGCGACTCGCCGGCAAACGCCGCCTTGAGGTTCTCGTGCGTCTTGGTGTCCTTCAGTGGCTTCATCGATGGATCCTCCGTCAATACAATTATCAGGAATGATTCCTGATTGATGAACAAGCGATAGAGGGAGCGCGGCGGCGCGTCAACCACCCGCTCGCGGCAGCGGACGCGCCAGCATCTCGCGAATGACCGGTCCGCAGCGGTTCGGCGTACACGGACCCGTGCAGGCGCGGGTGCGCTTGCGAATGTCGTCGAGGGTCTTGGCGCCGGCACGGATCGCCTTCTCGATCGTGCCCTTGCGAATCTTGTTACAGATGCAGACGACCTTGTAGGAGTCGAGAATGGCGCGCGTCCGCGCCTCTTCTTCTTCGCTCACGCGACGCTCCGGTCGCCACGCCTCAGCGCTCGAGCGATTGCACGCTCGGGCGCTGCTTCAGCCGCGAGATCCAGGCCGTCACCGAGCGCAGGGCGGGATCCACGTCGATGCCGAGGCGCGGCAGGATCATGATGGCAGGCACGAACGCCACGTCGGCGAGCGAGAACTCCCCCACCAAGTACTCCTTGCCGGCCAGGAACCCCTCCAGACGCTTGAGCCCGCGGGTAAGCTCGGTGCGGTAGCGACCGAGTCGCTCGGCATCCTGTTCCGCCGCCGGCTTGCTGAGCTCGGCCTGGACGAATCCCGCCGATGGCAGGAACGAATTATCGCAATAATCTTCGAGGGTTCGGACGCGCGCACGGGCACTTGAGTCCTCCGGCATAAGGGCCGGATGGGGGTACTCGTTCTCCAAATACTCGTTGATGATGGTCGAGTCGTAGACCACCACATCATCGTCGATCAGCACCGGAACCTTGCCGTAGGGGTTGAGCTTGAGGAACTCGGCGTTCTGGCGGTGCTCGCCCGTGCGCAGATCGACGAAGACGGTCTCGTACTCGAGTTCCTTCTCGACGAGCACGACACGCACCTTCTGAGCGAAGGGGCAGTCGGGATAATCATAGAGCTTCATCATTCACCGCCTCCCATGGACAACCGGATGTTCACAACGCGTCACCATCGCAAAAACCGGCGGCGGAGTAAACCGACTGCGCGGCAAAAGTCGTGCTTGCGGCAGGCATATTCGTTCATGCGCAGCCTGTCCGCTTCCTCGCACGTGCGTTGGCGCCCCCTGGACGGGCGCCGGTCGGCGTGGAACAAGCGGCCAATGCCTGAAACCCTGGCCACCTACACGCACGGACACCACGCATCGGTGGTGACTCAGCACCGCAAGCGCACCGCCGCGGAGGCGGCCCGGTTTCTGTTGCCGCACCTGCGGCCGGGCATGCGCGTGCTCGACGTCGGCTGCGGACCGGGGTCGATCACCGTTGGCCTTGCCGAGGCGGTCGCCCCTGGCCCAGTTCTGGGCATCGATCTGGCCAGCGACGACGTGCTCGCCAGCGGGCGACAGGCGGCGGCCGACAAGGGGCTCGGCAACGTGCGCTTCGAACGCGCCGATCTGTTCGCCCTCCAGCACCCGGGCGGATTCGATGTGGTGTTCGCACACCAGGTCCTGCAGCATCTCGCCCGGCCGATCGAGGCCCTGCTGGCGATGCGCCGACTCCTCGGCCCCGGCGGCATCGTCGCGGTGCGCGACAGCGACTACGGCACCAGCACCTGGAACCCGCCCGATGCGCGCCTGCAGCGTTGGCTCGAAATCTATCACGCCATCGCGGCGCGCAATGGCGGCGAGGCAGATGCCGGGCGTTACCTCTACGGCTGGCTGCACGCGGCGGGCTTTGCCGATGTCAGCCTGAGCGGCACGACGTGGACCTTCCCGGGCTACGACAGCGTCGAGGGCTGGGCGTCGTCATGGGCCGAGCGAACGACCCGGTCCAACCTGGCGGTCAAGGCAGTGGAATACGCGATTGCCAGCGCGGCAGAGCTCGAGGCAATCGCGGAGGGGTTTCGCCAGTGGAGCCGGAATCCGGCGGCCTTCTTCTCGATCGGCCACGTCGAGGCCCTGGCACGCGTCGCCTGATCCCCTCATACCGGGCCTGGCCCCGCCGCAAAGGCGCCGCTACCTAGACATGCCGCCAGGCGTGGTAGGAGCTGCGCACCAGGGGGCCAGATTCCACGTGGCGGAAGCCGAGGGAGCGGGCATGGGCGCCAAGCTCGGCGAACTCCTCGGGCGGCAGATAGCGGGCGATCGGCAGATGCTGGCGGCTCGGCTGCAGGTACTGACCGAGGGTGAGGATGTCGCAGGCGACCTGCACCAGGTCGTGCAGTACCGCGACGACTTCCTCGCGCTCCTCACCGAGGCCGAGCATCAGGCCGGTCTTGGTGCGCAACCCGGGGCGGCGGCGCTTGGCCGCATCGAGCAGCGCCAGGCACCGATCGTACTTACCGCCCGGACGGGCGATCTTGTACAGTCGGGGCACCGTTTCAGTGTTGTGGTTGAATACGTCGATGGGGGAATCGACCACCGTCGCCAGGGCGGCCAGGTCGCCCTTGAAGTCCGGCGTCAGGACCTCGACCGTGCAGGTCGGCAGCCGGCGCTTGATCGCCGCGGCCGTGGCCGCGAAGTGCCCTGCCCCGCCGTCCGGGAGGTCGTCGCGATCCACGGACGTGACCACGACGTGACGCAGTCCGAGGCGCTCGACGCCTTCCGCCACCTTCTCGGGCTCGTGCGGGTCGACCGCCAGCGGGCGACCATGGGCGACGGCGCAGTAACCGCAGTTGCGTGTACAGACATCGCCGAGCAGCATGAACGTCGCCGTCCGGTGGTCCCAGCACTCGGCCAGATTCGGGCAGTGCGCCTCCTCGCAGACGGTGTGCAAGGCGAGCGACTTGACGACGCGTTTGGTGGCGGCAAAGCCATCGCCGCCCGGCGCCCGCACCTTGATCCACTCGGGATGGCGCCGCGCTATCGCCATGCCGGCTCCGCCAGCGCCACGCCCAGCCGCGTCGCCAGCGCGCTCGCGAACAGCGCCGCCAGTGCCGGCAGCGACGGCAGGTCGGGGGTCAGGTCCGCCAGATTGACGAACTGGGCGGCGTCGCCGCGGCAGACGACGATGGCATCGAAGAAAGACAGGTCGGTGGCCACGTTCAGGGCGATACCATGCCAGGCGACGCCGCGCCGCACTCCGATACCGATCGAGCCGAGCTTGCGCTCGCCGACCCAGACGCCGATCTTGCCGGCCGGCGCGGCCGCCGCGACGCCGACCGCCGCACAGGTGTCGATGAGGGCCTTTTCCAGGGTGCAGATGTAGTCGCTGACGTCGCGGCCGCCACCGCGAAGCCGCACGATCGGATAGGCGACCAGCTGGCCCGGGCCGTGAAACGTCGCGCCGCCGCCGCGGCCGATGCGGAAGACCGGCACGCCCAAGCGCTCGGGCGCGTCACGCAGATCGCCTCCGTCGGCGCCGCGACCGAGCGTGTACACCGGCGGGTGCTCGAGCAGGAGAATCTGTTCCGGCGCATCGCCGGCGGCGACCGCCGCGAGCAGCGCCTCCTGCCGTACCAGCGCCGCGGCGTACTCGCAGCGGCCGAGCCACTGCGCCTGCAGCGGTGTGCCGCGCGCGGCGATCGGGGAACAGGCAACACGGCTCACCGACGCCTCACTCCAGCAGCAGCCTGACGGGATTCTCGAGGATGCCCTTCACATCGACCAGGAAGCGGCCGCCCTCGAGGCCGTTGAGAACGCGGTGGTCGCACGACAGCGTCGCACGCATGGTCTTGGCGATCGCGAGCTGGCCGTCGCGCACGATCGGACGGTCTTTGACGGAACCGACCGCGAGGATGGCGGCGTTGGGTGGATTGATCACGGCGGTCAGCTCTTCGACGTCCAGCATGCCGACGTTCGACAAGCTGAAGGTGGCACCGGTGAGATCGTCGCTGCCGAAACGTCCCTCGCGCGCCTTGTCCGTCAGCGCCGCCGCGCGCGTAGCGATGTCGCCGAGCGACAGCGTCTGGGTGCGGCGCAGGACCGGCACCACCAAGCCGTCGTCAACGGCGACCGCGATGCCGATGTTGACGTCGTCGTGGATCTCCAGCGCGCCCTCGCGCCACGACGCATTGACGTGCGGATGGCGCACCAGCGCCAGACTGATGGCGCGCAGCAGGAGATGGGTGACGGTCAGGCCGGGCATCGCCTCGCAGCGGCGGATGGACTCGCGCAGGCGCATCGCCTCGCTCATGTCGATCTCCGCGCTAACGTAGAAGTGCGGGATGTCGCGCTTGGCCTCGCTCATGCGCCGCGCGATGGTCTGGCGCATGCGCGACGCCGCTTCGATGCGGCTGCCCGCTGGCGGCACGGCGCCGCCGGCGGCGCCGCCGTCTGCCGGCGCCGCCGCCGGCGCGCCGGCGCGGACGGCGACCTCGATGTCGCGCTTGAGGACGCGCCCGCCCGGTCCGGAGCCGCGCACGCCGGCGAGGTCGACGCCGGCGTCCTCGGCCAGACGCCAGGCAAGCGGCGAGGCGCGCACGGCAGGCGGTTCGACGCCAACCGGGGGAGTCGGCCGCGGCGCCGCCGGCGCCGGTTTCGGTCCCGTCGACGTCAGCGGAGCGGCGCGGACCGATGGTGCGGCGGGTCGCCCCGGCTCGCCGCTCGCCGGAGCGGCGGCGATCCCGTCCCCGTCGGCGGCGAGGACCGCGATGACCGTGCCGACGGCGGCGCTCTGCCCCTCTGGCACCGTGATCTCGCGCAGCACACCCGAGGCAGCGGCCTCGAGCTCGACGTCGGCCTTGTCGGTCTCCACCTCCGCCAGCGCTTCGCCTTGCAGCACCTGCTCGCCAGGACGCTTCATCCACCGGATGATCAGTCCGCTCTCCATGTTGTCGCTGAGCTTGGGCATGCGAACGTCGATCGCCATGGCGGGAGTATAGACGGTCGGCGATGGGTGGGCGATGGAGGGTCCGGGCTACGCCCCGCTCCCCCGCAGAGCGAGCGCGACCGGTGCAAAGCTGCGGCGGTGCTGCGGGCAGGCGCCACAGCGCGCCAGGGCGGCCAGGTGCTCGGGAGTCCCGTAGCCCATATGCCGGATGAAGCCGTACTCGGGATAGCGGCGATCGAGCTCCTCCATCATCATGTCCCGCTCCACTTTGGCCACGATCGAGGCGGCGGCGATCGAGTAACTGCGCGCGTCGCCCTTCACCAACGCCGTCTGCGGCATGTCGATGCCGGGAATGCGACGCGCGTCGACCAACAGCTCCTCGGCCGCCACGGGCAGGAGCCGCACGGCGCGCCGCATCGCTTCGAGGGCAGCCCAATAGGGATTGAGCCGGTCGACCTCGTCCGCGTCGACCACGCCGACGCCAACCGCCAACGCCAGGGCGCGGATCTCGGGCGCCAGCCGGGTTCGCGCTTCCCGCGTCAACTTCTTGGAGTCGTCAATGCCCCGCAGGGCGCACTCAGGCGGCAAGATGACGGCGGCGGCGACCAAGGGACCGGCGAGCGGGCCGACGCCGACCTCATCGACCCCAGCGATGAGGCGGACCCCCGCCGCCCACAGCGCGCGCTCGTAGCGCAGCAGCACCCGCCGCCGCGCCGCCTGCCGATGCGCGATGCCCAACGCCAGCCGCCTCCTACGTGGTCAATCGCCGGCAGCGGCGCGGGAGTCAAGGAGTGCGGTGGGCGCCGCGCCGGTGCAGATAGAGGCCACCGACCAACGCGCCGGCGGCGGCGCCGACGGCGTCGAGCAATACATCACGCGGCGAGCCGGTGCGCGTCTGCGTCGTCCCCTGATGCACCTCATCCAGCACCGCGACCGACAGGGTCAACGCCAACGCCCCGGCAAGCCGTGTCGCCCGAGCGCGCGACGCCACTGCCTGGCCCAGCGCGCGGTAGGTCAACATGCTGAGGACCGCGTACTCGACGAAGTGCGCGCTCTTCCGTAGGATCAGGTTGGCGCTGTCGATCAGCGTCGGAGGTAGATCCATGGCGGCGAGGAACGGCACGCCGCTGAGCCACGACGCCGTTTGCTCGTCCGAGAACCGATCCCCCGACATCCACGCGATGAGCCCGAGCCAGAGAACAACCGGCCCCCATGCCGCCAGACGCGCCACCGTCGTCGGCCGCCTCATCGCGCCGCTCCCGGCCCGGCTCCGAACGTGCTGAACACCGACCGCGCCATCGGCGCGATCCTGGCGGCCTGCGTCGCGGCGGTGCTCGCCATCGGCTCGGGGCTGCTGTGGCGCGCCGGCCAGGCGCCGCCGCCGCCGCCGACAGAGCTGGCAACGGCCACACCGACCGCGTCGCCGCGCGCCACGGCGACCGGAGACCTGCCAGAAGCCGCGCGCCGGTACCGACTCGCCGGCACCGTCGCCGGCGCCGTCTCGTACGCAATCCTGGAAGGCCCGGGAGGTACCAACGAACTGCTGCGGCCCGGCCAAGTGGTGCGCGGTCTCGGCCAGGTGATCGCCATCGGCGAGAACTCGATCACCATGGAGGACGAGTCCGGACGCTTCGAGTTGCACATTGCCCCGGCGCCAACGGTCACCGCGGCACCGACGGTCGCACCGCCGGCTACGCTTGGACCGCCGCGGCGCGGCCCGTCAAAGCGCGAATCATCGCTTTCAGGCGAGCGGGATCGACCGGCTTCTTGAAGATCACGCTTTCCAGCCCCTCGAGGCGGCTGCGCTTAATGACGTGATCGCGGTCATAATAATACCCGGTCATCAGGATCATCGGCGTGGTTCCACGGCGCTTGACCTCCATGAACAGGTCGTAGCCGTCGAGGTCGGGCATCACCACGTCACTGACGATGATATCGACTGCGGTGCGGTTGAGCACTTCGAGGGCACGCAGGCCGTCGGTCGCCACCACGACCTCGCAGCCCTCGGCCGCCAACAGGTCGCGCAGCGAGCGGCAGACGCCGAGGTCGTCGTCGACCACCAGCACGCGGACGCCCTCCAGGCCACCGCCGGCCGGTCGCGTGGCCCCCTTCGGCACCGCCCGTGACACGTCGGTCATTTGCTGGCCAGTGAGGTACTCGCGCGTGCCATAGTGGCCGTCCCGCGCCATCTCGACCAGGCGATTGACGATCTCCTGGATCTTCAGCACCTCACGGCGCACCGCCTCGACCCGGTCTTCCTCGACCACGGCCTCCTCATCCGTCGCCTTGGCGCGCACGAAGTTGCTGAGCAGCTCGACGTCGTTGAGGATCACCTCGAGCGGACTGTTGATCTCGTGGCACAGCGCCACCGCCACCTCACCCAACGTCGCCAGGCGATCGCGCTGCCGGATCTCGCGGATGTCCTTGGCGAAGCCGATCGAGCCAATCTCCAGGCCGTTCTCGTCGAACAGCACCGACCCCGATATGGCAACGGGAATCTGCTCGCCGATCCGGTTGACGAAGGTGGTCTCGAAGTTCTTCAGCTTGCCGGGGCCACCGCACTCGTTGCTGCGCATGATGGCCATGACCCGATGCGCCTCGGCGACCGACGGGTAGAGGCGGCCGACGCCCTGGCCGATGATCTCGGCTGCCGTGTAGCCGAGCCCCTTTTCCGCGCCGTCGTTGTAGTAGATCACCGCCCCAGCGCGATCGACGGCGACGACCATGTCGGCGGAATTCTCGACGAGGCGCTCGAACGACGAACTCGGCAGGCGCAGGAGGCGAGAGTCGGCGGCATTCGCGCCGCGTTGGGCAGGCATCGCGTCAGTGGGGGTTGGTGAAGCCGGCCGGTCGCGTGAAGGTCTCGGCGCGGCCGGGCGGCGTCGGCACGCGCTGGCGCTGCTTGCGCGCCAAGCGCAGCAACACCTTCATGGAGGTCTCGAACTCGGTCATCGGGCGAACCTCGAAGACGCCGTCGGCCGCGGCGCGGTCAAACAAGGCCTCGCCGCGCGGCGTGCGCAGCACGACGATGGTCCAGTCGGCCGCCCCAACGCCCCCGCAGGAGAGGTCGGCCAACTCGGCCGAGAAGTCCCCGCAGTGATGGCACTCGGGCCGCGCATACTCCTGCGCCTGCTTGAGCGGAATCTCGACGCGCCGGCCGTCGCGGGTATCAATCAGGACCTTGCCCTTCACGTTGAACTTGGCGATCTCGGCAAGGTCGATGCCGAGCCGCCCCTCGATCAGGTCGCGCATCAAGCCGTCGAAGGTGAACACCTCGCTGCACAGCAGGCCGATCGTCAACGCGACGCGCTCGCCGAAGCCCTTCAGAAACTTCGTCTGACGCTCGATGTGCTTGTCCTTCTTGCGGCCATTGTCGAGGAAGGCGGGATCGGCAAGCTGCATCTTGCGCACCGGCGTCACCTGGCAGGGGACGCCGACAAAGGCCACGCGCGCGAGGTTCTGTTTCTCGGCCTGCTCGAGCGCCAGGGTGTTCGGGCAGTACGAGTACCAGGAGCTGGCACTGGCCAGAATCTCGGCCTCGGTGGTGACCGCACGCGGAACCGGCACGCATGGGGCGGCCGGGTCGATGGTCGACACGATGGCGCCGTCGATCTCGTCGCAGCGCCGCAGCCACGCGAGCAACCCGGTGACGACGCCGCCGTCCTCGCAGCGGGCGCGCACGGTGGCATCGGTCATGCGTGCCGCGACGACGCGGCGGTATGCACCGAACATGCCGCGATAGACTTGGTCGAGCGGGCCGAAGACGCGCTCGGCGAGATGGTGCTCACGCTCGCCCAGGCGCGGACAGACCTGCGCACAGACATCGCACCCGATGCCCTCGCTTATGCCGCAGTAATCGAAAGCGGCGCTCGCCTTGGCGACCTGCTTGGGCTTGCCGCCGAGGTAGTCGATGACGTTGTGCGGACAGACCAGCACGCAGGCACCGCACTCGCAGCAACTGCCGTACTCCACCACCTCGTTCATCATCTCTTTGAAGGTAGCGTGCATGGGGTGGGGGCTCAAAACAAAAGCGGGGCCGTGGGAGCCCCGCCTGCGTCACGCATAGTCCCCGGGATCTGGGGAGTCAACGTCGCGTTCCGCGTCGGCAGCCGCCGTGGGCTGTGCCCCATCCCCATCGCCCGCGCCTCCACTCATAGGCACCGCTACCAACCGGCCCCGGCGTGAGTCAACGTCGTTGAGGGCGGGCAGTCGGGCGAGCGCGGCATGGATTGTCCCGGCCAGTCCCGCGGCGATGCCGGGCACCGCGGCAAGCTCTTGGACGCTGGCGGCGCGCATGCGCTTGACGCTGCCGAAGGCGCGCAACAGGCGGCGGCGGCGCTCGGCGCCGACCCCGGGTATGGCGTCGAGCACCGACGTGAGCCGCTCCTTGCCGCGCAGGCTGCGGTGGTAGGTGATGGCGAAGCGGTGCGCCTCGTCGCGCAATCGCTGCAGCAGGAACAGCGCATGCGAATTGCGGCGCAGAACGACCGGATTTACCCGCCCGGGCAGGAACACGCGCTCGTCGCTGCGCTCGATGCACGCCTCGCGCGCGGCGCGCACGACGCGCATCTTCGCGAGGCCGACGGCGTCGACCTGGTCGATGCCCAGTTCGCGCAACACGGCCAGGGCGACATTGAGCTGACCGATGCCGCCGTCGACCACCAACAAGTCCGGATAGGCCCCCGCGCGCTGGGCGCTGACGAAGCGGCGCCGCAACACCTCGAACATCATGGCGAAGTCGTCCTGCCCGGCAACCTGCTTGATGCGGAAGCGGCGATAGCCGTCCTTGTCCGAGCGGCCTTGGTCGAAGGCGACCAGCGAGCCGACCGCCGTGCCGCCCTGGAGCGTCGAGATGTCGACGCACTCGATGCGCTTCGGGGCACCGCGCAGATGCAGTTTGCGGCGCAGCTCGTCGCTGATGCGCTCGTACTGATGCTCGCCGTCCTGGCGCTCGCGGAAACTCTGCTCGGCGTTCTCGCGCGCCATCTCGAGCAGGCGCACCCGATCGCCGCGCTGCGGCCGTAGGATGTCGACCCGCCGCCCCTTGCGCTCGCTCAGGTACTCGATACGCACCGCCTGGTCCTCGAGTTCGACTGGTAGGACCACCTCGTCGGGCACGTAGCGCTCGCCCTGGTAGAACTGGGTTATCAGCGCCCGCACCAGCTCCTCGTCGGGCAGCTCGACGTCGTCGAGGCGGTAGGCCTGATTGCCGGTCAACTTGCCCTGGCGCACAAACAGCACTTGCGCCTCGATGAAGCCGCCCTCGCGGTAGACGCCGAAGATGTCCTGATCGCCGCCCCCGTGTGCAACCACTTGCTGGCGCTCCTGGGTCTTCTCGATGGCGCGTAGACGATCGCGCAGCCGCGCCGCGTCCTCGAAGCGTTCCGCCGCGGCGGCGGCCAGCATCTCGGTGCGCATCTGGTGAATGAGCTCGACCGGTTTGCCGGCGAGCAGCAGCATCGCCTCGCGCACATGGGCGTCGTACTCGGCCCGGTCGACCGGCAGGCAGCAGGGCGCCAGGCAGCGCTTGATCTGATACTCCAGGCACGGCCTGGCCCGGTTGCGGAACACGCCGTCGGCACACGTGCGCAGCGGAATCACCTTGCGCAGCGTCTCGAGCGTTTCGCGCACGCTCAGGCCCGACGGGTACGGCCCGAAGTACTTGCTGCCGTCCTTGACGATCTTGCGCGTCAGAATGACGCGTGGCCAGGCATCCCGCACGGTGACCTTGACGCTGGCGTAGGTCTTGTCGTCCTTCAGGCGGATGTTGTAGCGCGGCTTGTACTGCTTGATCAGGTTGTTCTCGAGGATCAGCGCTTCCTTTTCGCTGGCGGTGACCAGCACGTCCACGTCGCCGACCCGCTGCATGAGGAAAGCGACCTGCAGGCGCTCATCGCCACCGCGAAAGTAGGTGCGCACGCGCGTGCGGAGGCTGCGCGCCTTACCGACGTAGATGACCTTGCCGTGGCTGTCCTTCAGCAGGTAGACGCCCGGCCGCGCCGGCAGCGCGTCGAGACGCTCGTCGAGCCGCCTCCGCGCGCCATCATCCGGCGCCTTCTGCACGTCATCCGCCATTGGCGAGGACTATAGCTGCCGCGGTCACCCGACGCGACGGCGCTTGCCGAGCCCGGAAGCCCCCTGCTAGCCATCGCCGACGATGCGCCGGGAACAGCTCTTTGCCGCCTTCTTCTTCGTCGCCTTCTGCTTCCTGCTCTACCAATTCTACCGCATCCTCTCGGACTTCCTCGGCCCGCTCAGCTATGCGGCCCTGCTGGCCTTCATCTTCTACCCGCTGCAGACGCGCCTGCGGGAGCTCGTCGGCGGGCGCGACGGACTCGCCGCCGGACTGATGACCCTGGCCACCCTGCTGCTGGTGGTCGTGCCCATGCTCTACCTCCTGGCAATGGTCACCACGGAGTCAGTCGCGCTGTACGAGGACGTCAGCGCCTACGTGACCTCGGGACAGTTGAGCCAGCTGCTCAACCGCCTCCGCGCCTCGCGTCTCGGCGAGTTGGTGCTGGAGTTCGGGCCGCGCCTGAAGATCGATCTCCCCACCCTATTGGTCAACGCCAGCCAGACTGTCAGCGGCTTCCTGGTCGCGCAGGCGCCGGCGGCGGCGGCGAACATCTTCCGCGCCGTCGTGAACTTCTTCTTTGCCGCCTTCGCCATGTTCTTCTTCTTCCGCGACGGCGACCGCATGGTGCGAGCGCTGCGCGACCTGATCCCGATGGCGGCGGCCGACAAGGATGCCATCGTCGCGCGCTTCGGCGAAACGCTCAGCGCCGTGGTGCTTGGGACCGCCCTTACTTCCGCCGCGCAGGGCCTGCTCGGCGGCATCGCCTATTGGGGGCTCGGCGTCCCGTTCGCGGTGCTCCTGGCATTCAGCACCGCTTTCCTGTCGCTCATCCCCTACGGCGGCCCGCTGGTGTGGATCGGCGTGGCGCTCTACTTCGCCCTGGGCGGCGACTACGTGCGCGCCGGCCTGATGGTCGGCTGGGGCGCACTTGTCATCGGCAGTGCCGACAATTTCATTCGCCCGCTCGTCATCGGCGGCCGCACCCAGATTCCCACCGTCTTCCTGTTCTTCGGCATCCTCGGCGGGCTGCAGGCGTATGGCTTTCTCGGGATGTTCCTCGGCCCGGCCGTCATCGCGATCCTGGTCGCCTTCGCCCGCATCTTCCGCGAGCAGTACGGCACCGACCCGGCGGCTGGAGCGACCCCATAGGCAGGCTGTGCCGTCGCCGCTACAGTCCGATCAGTATTGGAGGGTTCCTGTGACGAATCGTTTCCTCGCTTGCCTCGCCTTCTGTCTGTTGGCCGTCAGCCTCGCCGCGTGCAGTGATTCCAGCTCGGCGCCCGCGGCGGCGCCAAGGAACGTCACGCCGGTCGATGCCGCCACCGCCGGCGCCATCACCGTCCAGGTCGGGTACAGCGGCGCCGCGTCGGCGCCGAAGGCGATCAACATGGCCGGCGTCCCGGCGTGCGCCGCGTTGCACTCCGAGCCGGTGTTCGAGACTCCGATCGCGGTAGCGGACGGCCGGCTGGCGAACGCCGTGGTATACATCCAGAGCGGCTTTGGCGAACGCGGCTTCGCGCCGCCGACCGAACCCGTGGTCGTCGACCAGAAGGGCTGCCTGTACAACCCGCGCGTCGCGGCCGTGATGGTCGGTCAACCCCTGCAGTTCCTCAACAGCGACGCCGAGGGGCACAACGTCCACGGCAAGCCCACCATCGCAGACGGCTGGAACTTCCTCATGAGCCGCCAGGGCTCGACCCGCGACGTGATGCTGGCGAAACCCGAGCTGGGCATCCCTGTCGGCTGCGACATCCACCCCTGGATGCGCGCCTACGTCTCGGTGTTCGACAACCCCTATTTCGCGCTCACACCGGCGGACGGAACGGCCACCCTCCGCAACGTGCCGCCGGGCACCTACGTCCTCGGAGTCTGGCACGAGACGCTTGGCATTCTGGTCAAGCCGGTGACGCTGCCGCCGAGCGGCAGCGCCACCGTTGATTTCCAGTACCAGCCGCCGAGCTGACGGCGGCGATCAGAAACCCTTGACGGTCTTCGACTTGCCGTAGAGCCAGTACACCGATCCCCAGCCGAGCAGCACCACCAGGCAGAGGGTCACGGGATTGGCCGCGAAGGTCGCGTGCTGGTTCATCATCGTGAAGATGAGCGGCACCGACATGTAGGTATTCTGCTTCGAGCGCGTGCCGGCCAGGGCCACCAGGGTCGCATCGACCGGCGTGCCATCCTTGGTGGCGCGGATGATCTGCTGCTGAGCCGGCCAGATCCGGAACCACACGTTGTACGCCATGATCGTGCCGAACATGGCGCCGAGGTGGATGGTGTAGGCGCGGAAGCTGAAGTTGGCGATGTACGCCATGAAGGCGACGAACGCACAGACGATCACCAGGCCGGCGATGAACCCCACCTTCGGATCGGTGAGCACCGACTTGTACAGGGCATCGTAGATGAAGGGCGCCAGGAACGTCAGCACGACGGCGAACAACGCGAACGCGTTCCACTCGCCGCCGAAGTCGAACATGATGCCGCCGTGGTAGAAGACCAGGAGCAACAAGAGCACACCGGTCACCCACGTGTACGCCGCGCCCCAGCGGAAGAAGTACAGGGCGCGGGGCATCATCTCCGGCACCACCTTCTTCTTTGTCTCCGCGTCCATGGTCGGCGCGAACTGCGCGTTGACGAAATTGAAGTAGTATAGATGTCCGATCCACATGACGCCGGCGACGATGTGAATCCAGCGCGCCAACACGGCAATAAGGTCCATCGCGTTCTCCCCTGCTCAAGCCCGAAAAAAGACTGTCGCTGCGTGTAGGGCGTGCTCTGGCACCTTGTCAACCGGCCCGGGGCCGGCCAGGCCGTTCACGCATCACGCCCCGGGCCCGCCTGCGGGCTCAATGCCGCGACGCACGCCATCGCCAGCAGCGTCGCCACGGCGATGGCGGCAAAGGCTGGAACATAGCTGCCGCTGAGGTCGCGCACCGCGCCGGCGAGCGGAATGGCGAGCGCCTGGGTGACGACGATGACCGGCGTCATCCACCCCGAGATCGCCCCGTAGTGAAGGCGCCCGAAGGCCGTCGCCACCACCGTCGCCCACAGCGTCGCATTGCCGCCCATGGCGAAGCCGTAGACGATGACAAAGGCGCTCAGCGACGCCAGCGATGTCGGCGCGACCAGCAGCCCGATGCCGAGCGCCTGCAACGCGAAACACAGGAGCAGAATGCGGCGCTGGCCGAAGCGGTCGAGCAGCGCCCCGAAGCCCAGCTTGCCGACGACCCCGACGCCGGCCGTCGCCCCCAGCACCCATGCCGCCTGCCGCAACGGCAGACCACGGTCGGTCAGGAAGGCGATCTCGTGCAGCAACGTCGCCGACAAACCAGCGCTGGTCAGCGAGAAAGCGGCCGTGATGAGCCAGAAGTTGCGGCTTCGCACCGCCTGCGCCGCGCTCCACGAGCGCTCGATTTCGGCGATGATGCGCGGGTCGGCGCCCGGCACCGGCGCCGCCTCGCCGTCGGGCCGCAGACCCATCGCCTCCGGCGAGCGCCGCATGAACAGCGCGACCGGCGGGACGGCGCCAGCGAGGATGACCAGGCTCAACCACCCGAAGGCGCTGCGCCACCCTTGCTGCTCGACCAACCACTGCGTCAGCGGAACGAAGATCACACCCCCCATCGAGATCCCGGCCGTGGCGAGACCGAGCGCCTGGCCGCGGCGGCGGATGAACCAACGTGCCACCGCCGCGTTGCTCGGCAGACCACCGAGCCCCGTGGCGCCGAAGGAGACGATGGCACCCATGAGGAGATAAAAGCCGGCCAGCGACTGGACGTGCTGCATGAGCGCGAAACCGAGCGCCATCGCCGTCGCGCCCGCCAGCTGTGCCGGTCGCGCGCCGCGCCGGTCGACGACCCGCCCGATTATCGGCGAGTACATCGCGCCACACAGGGACACCAGCGAGAAGCCGACCGACGCCTCGGCGCGCGTCCAACCGAACTCCGCCGTGAGCGGCTGCAGAAACACCCCGAAGCTGTAAAAGACGATGCCGGTCGTGATGCAGTGCGTGACGAACGCGACCGCGACGATCGTCCAGCCGTAGAAGGGAGTGCGCATCGGTCGAGCGCAGTCGCTAACCCCCGCCCGCCAGCGGCGCAAGGCGCCGCCGCTCCCATCCGGTGCCTGGCTCCGGTATGGAGGCGGCATGACACCCGCGCGACGCACGGCGTCGCTTCTGCTCCTGACCGCCCTCGGGCTGAGCGCCGTCGCCGGCGCCATCTGGTGGCGCACCGCCGCGACGGCACCGTCAGCGACGGCGCCCGCCGAACCCGGACCAGCGGCGGTCACCGAGCCGGCGCCGTTCGCGCGTTGGCTCGCCTTCGAGCCCGCGGCGGTCCGCGACCACGCCGCCGCCGCCGACCGCTACATCGACGCCCTGCTCGGACACCAGATCTTCCGCGTCCCACCGCGCGGCGTGCCGGCCCAGCTCGGACGCCAGCTGCTGCTCGACGACGACAAGCTGCTGCTCTCGTCCGGCCGGCACCTGTGGACACGCGAACTCGCCTTTCAACCCGGACTCGCGGGTGAATTCTGTTACGGCCACTCCACGTACTGCCTGCGGCGTCTCTTCGATGTTTCGTTCGCGATCGATGGACGCCCGGTAGTGCTCTACGACAACCAGTACTGGATCGAGCGCTACCCGAGCCACACCGCGGTGCACTACGAGCTGCCAGGCGTCTCGATCGTCGAGCGCAAGTTCATCACCTGGGACGATCGCGCCGCAGCGACCTATGCCCTGGAGGCGACCGACGCCAAGCCGCACACGGTGGCGATCGAGGTACAAGCGCCGTACCCACCGATGCCCGGCGCCACCGACGCGGCGCCGGCGTTTCCCCACCTCGGCAGCGGCAGCTTCCAGGGACGACCGCTGCATCTGTACCTCGACGCGCCGGGGTTCACGCCGCTCACGGCGGCGAGCGTGCACCTGCGTCGCGAGATCGCGATCCCGGCCGCGGGTACGGTCGAGGACATCTCGGTGGCGATGCGCTTCGACGAGACGGCGCGCGCCACGCCGGCCGCACCGCTGCCGACCTCCGGCGAGCAGGCGCGCGAGTACAACCGCTGGTTCGCCGAGCAGGTGCCGTACTTCGACGCCCCCGATCTCGGCTTCAAGCGCATGTGGTTCTACCGCTGGTGGGTCGTGCGCTTCTCGATGGTCGACATGCAGGCGCCCGATTTGCAGGGACCGGCGTTCTACGAGGGCAAGCTCGGCTTCGACAACGTCATTGGCTTCGCGGTGCCGCTGCAGGTCAAGGAACTTACCTACCTGCGCGACCCGCGCTTCGCGCTGTCCCAGCTCGACAACAGCTACAGAACACGCGCCGAGAACGGCGCCGTCCTCGATCCGCCCGGCAGCCCGTACTGGGACGAAACCTATTCGCACTGGATCGCCGCGGCGGCGCTCGAGCTGCACCAGGTGCAGCCCATCCCTCAAGACACCCTGCGCCGCCTGCTGCCGGCCATGGCAGGCGATGTGCGCGCCTGGCTCACCGCGTACGACGTCGACGGCGACGCCCTGCCCGAACGGGACCGGCCGCGGGTCACCGGCTACGACCTCGACATCCTGTCGTATTGGTACTTCGCCGGCACGCGGCTCGACCCGCGCGCCGAACCGCCGGCGCTGGAGCGGGTCGACTTCGCCAGCTTCGTCTTCGCCAACGCGGTCGCGGTCGCCGCGCTTGCCGAAGTGGCGGGCGACGCCGCGATGGCGGCCGAGTTCCGCGCCGACGCGGCGCGCATCCGTGCCGCGGTGCTGACCAACCTCTGGGATGATGAGACGCGCTTCTTCTACCCTCAGCGCGCTGCCGATGACGCGCGCGCGCCGCTGCGCGAACTGCACGGCTTCTTCCCGTTCACTACGCGGCTGGCGCCGGACGAACCGCGCTACACCCGCGCGCTCGACGCCCTGATCGATCCGACCGACTTCTGGGCCCGCTATCCGCCGGTGATCACCAGCCTGCGACACTACCGCGCGTGGACCTGGGAGATGGACGGCCTGACGCGCAACATCGCGCCTCACCCGATCAGCATGGGGGCGCGCACCGTCCTGCAGGCGATCAAGCATTACCACGGCCACGACATCACACCGGCGCACTTCATGGAGCTGATGCAGCGATACAACGACCTGCTCTACCCCGGCGTTCTACCCTCCGATCCCTACTGGCGTCCGAACGCCCACGAGTACTACTCGCAGTGGGAGCCCTACGCACAGACGCCCCTCCCAAAGCCGTCGGAGATCTCGCACGACTTTCACTCGATGTACCTCTCGCTCGTGGTCGAGGGCGTCGTCGGCCTGACGCCGCGCGACGACGAGCGTATCGAGTTGCAGCCGATGGCCCTCGAGTGGCCGTACTTCGCCCTCGACGGCCTGCGTCACCACGGCCATGATCTGACGATCGTCTGGGACCGGCCGGACGGGGTCGTGCGCTACCCAGGGTTCCCGGAGGGCTTCTCCCTGCGCATCGACGGCGTGCCCGCGTTCACGCGCCCGACGCTCGGGCACGTCGTCTACGACCCCGCCACCGGGGCCGTCGAGACGCCTTCCTGACCGTCAGCGCTCGAGCGAGCGCAGCTCCGCCTCGGCGGCGCGGTCGGCCGGGTCGATGTGCAGCACATGCACGAACTCGCCGATCGCCAGGTCGTCGAGCCCCTTGTGCTTGTAGTTCACGCCGAGGTGGTAATGCGCCGCGGCGTCGTCCGGGTTCGCCGCCGCCACGCGAGCGAACGCCTCGATCGCCTCGTCGGCCTGGCCGAGGCGCTCGTACAGCACCCCCATGTGATAGTGCGCGATCACGTAGCCCGGGTCGGCGGCGACGACACGGCGGAAGCAGTCGAGTGCCTCGTCCAGATCGCCGAGATGGAAGAGCGACAGCGCCAGACGGTAGCGCGCCGGCACCGACGCGGGGTTGTACTGCAGGGCGCGCCGACAGGCATCGGCACAGGCGTCGAGGCGGCCCCGGCGATACTGGCTGACCGCCAGCTGAAAGTGCGCGTGGGCCAGGGAATCGTCGAGCGCGACAGCACGCTGGAACGCACCGATCGCTTCGTCGAGCTCGCCAAGGTGATAGTGGGCCAGGCCGAGAGTGAAGTGCGCCTCGGGGTTGGCAGGGTACTGCGCCACCACCCGCAGCCCGCGATCGCGCGCCCGCTCGGCGCTGCCGAGGCCGAGATCGCGACCCTGGACGGGTTCGCGAAGCGGACAACCACAGTGCTTGCAGAAGTTATGATCCGCGGCGTTGGCGACCTGGCAGTCCGGACACACAGGCATCGGCGCCTCCCTGGCTGGTCATGTGGATTCTCGCCTGCACCACTATCGCGCTGCGGCGGGGCACCTGGCAAGAGAGAATTCTCGTGCCTTATGTCACCCGCGTCCAGCGCTTATTGCGAGCCTCGCACGCTCGGCGTGCCCCCTCCGGGTCGAGCCGTCACCGCAGCAGCGGCGCCATCACCAGCGCCACTACCGACATGAGCTTGATGAGGATGTTCAGCGACGGCCCGGCGGTATCCTTGAATGGGTCGCCGACCGTGTCACCGACCACAGCCGCCATGTGCGCCGCGGAACCCTTGCCGCCGTGCCGGCCGCCTTCGATGTGCTTCTTGGCGTTGTCCCAGGCACCGCCCGCATTGGCCATGAAGATGGCCAGCAGGACCCCCGACACAGTGACCCCGGCGAGCATGCCGCCGAGCGCGTGCTTGTCGAGCAGGCCCACCACGACCGGGGTCACCACCGCCAGCAGACCGGGGAGAACCATGCGCTTGATGGCCGCCGCCGTGGCAATGTCGACACACCGCGCGTAGTCGGGCCGACCGGTCCCCTCCATGATGCCGGGAATGCTGCGAAACTGGCGACGCACCTCCTCGATCATGTCGGACGCGGCCTCGCCCACGGCGCGCATTGCCATCGAACTGAACAGAAAGGGCAACATCGCGCCGAACAGCAGCCCGCTCATGACGATCGGATCGCTGACGTCGATCGTCTCGATGTCCGCCACCGACTGGAAGGCCGCAAACAGCGCCAAGGCCGTCAGCGCCGCCGATCCGATTGCAAACCCCTTGCCGATCGCGGCGGTCGTATTGCCCACCGCGTCGAGCTTGTCGGTGCGCTCGCGCACCTCCTTCCCGAGGTTGCTCATCTCGGCGATGCCGCCGGCATTGTCGGAAATCGGGCCGTAGGCATCGACCGCAAGTTGGATGCCGAGCGTCGACAACATGCCGAGGCCCGCCATGGCGATGCCGTACAGGCCGGCGGCCGCGTAGGCGACGATGATCGCCGCGCAGAGGAACACCACCGGCCAGGCAGTCGACAACATGCCCAGCGCCAGGCCGCTGATGATGTTGGTCGCCGGCCGGTGAGTGACTGCTCCGCCACGCGCCGCGCCGGACCACGCGCCTCGGCGGTATAGTACTCCGCAATGAGACCGACCCCCGTCCCCGCCAGCAGACCGGCGATGGTCGCGAGGAAAATGCCGCCCGCCCCCAGGGTGTGCAATGTGCCGGTAACGTTGATGATCGGCTCGACTGCATCGGGCACCAGCAGTTTGACGGCCGGATAGGTGAGCAACAGCATCAGTCCACCGGCGCCGAAGCTGCCGAGATTCAGTGCCGACTGCGGGTTGCCGCCCTCGTGGGTGCGCACGGCGTAGGTGCCGGCGATGGACACGGCGATGCCGACACCGCCGAGCACGAGCGGCAGGATGACCAGGTTGATGTTGTCGTAGGCGACGCCGAGCACCATCGCGCCGACGATCGAGCCGACGTAGCTCTCGAACAGGTCGGCGCCCATGCCGGCGACGTCGCCGACGTTGTCGCCGACATTGTCGGCGATCACCGCCGGGTTGCGCGGGTCGTCCTCCGGAATGCCGGCTTCCACCTTGCCGACCAGGTCGGCGCCGACGTCGGCCGCCTTGGTGAAAATGCCGCCGCCGACGCGCGCGAACAACGCGATCGAGGAGGCGCCGAGCGAAAAGCCGGTCAGGACATTCATCACCTTGGTCATCTCCGCCATGGTCTCGGCGCCGAACAGCGTGGTGTAGACCAGAAACAGAACCGTCAACCCGGTGATGCCCAACCCGGCGACGACCATGCCCATCACCGTTCCGCCCGAGAACGCCACGTTCAGGGCCGCGACCAGACTGGTGCGCGCCGCATTGGTGGTGCGTACGTTGGCCTCGGTGGCGACGCGCATGCCGATGTACCCCGCCAGCGCCGATGCCCCAGCGCCGGCGGCGAAGGACAGCGCGACCAAGAAGGAGGAGTCTTCGCTCAGCAGACCAACCAGAAACAGCAGCGCTGCCACCACCGCGACGAAGACCCCGAGTACGCCGTATTGGCGCGCCAGGAACGCCATGGCGCCCTCCTGGATGGCACGGGCGATCTCACGCATCTTCTCGGTGCCCGGGTCCTGGGCCCGGACCCAGGCGGCCTTTTGGCTGGCGAACCGAAGGGCCCACACTCCGGCCAGTAGCGTCACCAACAAATAGAACATCTCTCTCCTTCTGTACTGCAGGGTCCCGTGCAGATCGAATTGCTTGGGGCGATCGCGTCATCGCTGCCAAAGGCGTTCGACCCCTGCAATTCTCGTAGCCCCGTGTTTTTCATCTTGACCCTTGCGATGAAACCGATTTTGTGGAAGAAAACTGCAGCGGTGCTGCTGTAAACCATTGCACTTGTGAAGAAGGAGGACGGAGAAATGGTGTCGAAGAAAGCATTGATTGCGGGGGTGGCCCTGGTCGCTGGACTGGCGGGCTGCACTGCGAAGCTCGATCCGGCCGATATGCAGAAGATCGAAGCGGCAGTGAGCCGCGCCGAAGCTGCGGCCAACAAGGCGAGTGCTGCGGCGCAGAGCGCGTCGGCGGCGGCCGCCCAGGCGGATGCGGCGGCCCAGAAGGCCGAAGCGATCGCCAGCAAGTCCTACCGCAAGTGACCCAACCGGGACACTGCGGAGACTTTCGGCAGCAAGCAGAGGCCAAGGAGGAGCGCGTAATGTCGCGTAAAGTTCGTATTGCGATCGGAGTGCTGGGTCTGGGACTGATGGCCAGCGTGACGACCGGCTGCCCGAAGAATCCGGGTGTTCCGCCGGACCTGATGGCGCGTCTCGAGGCTGCGGCCAACAAGGCTGAGGCGGCGTCGAGCCAGGCTGAGATGGCGGCCGGTAAGGCCGCGGAAGCGTCGCGCATCGCCCAGGCGGCAGCGGCGAAACTCGAAGCCGGTCACGCCGGCAGCATGTACAAGTAGGCCGATTTCGGCCATTTGGAATACACGCATCGCTTGAAAAGGGCGCCCGAAAGGGCGCCCTTTTTTTTGTATGCGGGTCAGCCCGTCGCGCCGTCGAACAGGACCAGTGTCTTGATGGCAGCCTTGTCGTTGGCCGCGGTGCGATAGGCCTCGGCCGCCTCCACCAGCGGGAAGCGATGGGTCACGACGTGACGCGCACCGACTACGCCGGCGGCGATCAGATCGAGGGCCCGGCGCGTTTCGAGTGGACCGCACGAATAGCTCGGAATCAGGCGCAGTTCGCGAAAATAGACGTCGTGGGTCGACAGGGCGAGCGTCTCGCCGGGTTCGGTGCCCATGAACTGCACGACGGTGCCGCCGCGCGCCGCGCACGCCAGGCCGGCGGCGATCGCCTGGACCGTCGCGGGCCCGACGATGACCACCTCGGCGCCCTCCCCGTCGGTGTGCCCCTGGACCTGCTCCGCCAGATCGCCGGCACTGGCGTCGATTGTCACATCGGCTCCCAGCGAGGCCGCCACCGCACAGCGGCTCGCCACCAGATCCGCAGCGAGGATGCGACGCGCACCGAGGTGCCGGGCCAGCAGCACGTGCAGCTGCCCCATGACGCCGAGGCCGATGATCAGTACCGACGCCCCCTCGGTCCGCCCCGCGCGGTCGAGCGACTTGACGACACACGCCAGGGGTTCGACGAGTGCGCCATCCGCGTCGGAGACATGCGCGGGCAATCGCAGCGTGTCGCCGGCAAGATTGAAGGCGGGAACGCGAAAGAATTCCGCCATACCGCCCGGGTCGAGCTGCGTCTGCTTCCATATCGGGCACTGTACGAACTCGCCCCGCGCACAGGCCCTGCACCGGAAGCATGGCGCGTGGTGGTGCACGAAGACGCGGTCCCCCAGGGCCAGCCCCTCGACGCCCTCGCCGAGCGCCACGATCTCGCCAACCGGCTCGTGTCCGAAGACCAGCGGCGCCTTCTTGCGGATGTACCATGGCACGACATCGCCGGAGCAGATGCCGCAGGCCCGCGCCCGCACCAGCGCCTCGCCTGGACCAATCGCCGGCACCGGCGCCTCCTCGACGCGCACATCGAGGAAGTCATAGAGCCGCGCGACCTTCACCAGGCCTCGGGGAGGATCGCGAACTTGGCGCCGCCGCCGGCGCGTTGGCGATCGAGCGCCTCCGCCAGGCGATCGAGGGGGTAGGTACCCGCCACCAACGCCGCGCCACCGAGCGTCCCCCCCGCCAACAACTCAAAGGCGGCACGGACGTCGCGCGGCGTGAAGTGGAACGGGCTCGCGATGGCCACCTGATCGTAGTGCAACCTGGCGGTGTCGAAGCGGACCATGGTGCCGACCGGGCAGCCGCCAAAGAGAATCACCTGACCGCCGCGCCGAGCCAGCACCGGCGCCGCCTCCCACACATCGACCTGCCCGGTGCATTCGATGACGACGTCGGCGCCGCGGCCCGCCGTGCGCGCCAACACCGGCGCGCGGGCGCCGTGCGCGTCGCTCGCGACCACCGTTGCGCCGAGCGCGGCCGCCTGCGCCGCACGCGACGCGCTGCGCGCAACGACCAGCACATCGGAGACCCCGCGCGCGCGCAGCACCAGCAGGTGCAGGAGCGCAATCGCACCGGCACCGACCAACACCACGCAATCGTCGGGCCGGAGCTGCACGGCCGACAGGCCGTGCAGCACGCAGGCCAGTGGCTCCAGCAGGGCCGCCTCGGCAAAGGGCAGCGCGGCGGGCTTCGCGAAGAGATTGGTACGCACCACCGCGGCGGGCAGCTTCACGTACTCAGCGAAGGCGCCGAGAACGAACTGCCCCTTCACCTGATCGCACAGGTTCTCCTGGCCACGCGCGCAGACGTAGCAGGCGCCGCACGGTGCCGTGGGCGCCGCCATGATCGCGTCGCCCTCGCACAGGCCGCGCACGGTCGCCCCGACTTCCGACACCTCGCCAGAGAACTCGTGCCCGAAGAGCGTCGGCGTCGGAAACAGGGGATGGCCGCGCAGGTAGGTCTTGATGTCGGTCCCACAGGTCAACGCGGCGCGCACGCGTACGACGATGCCGTCGGGGTCGGCACGCGGCCGCGGCAACTCCCGCAGCTCCAACTCGCCCGGACGCACAAGTACATGCCCGCGCATGGTCAACGCGGCGGCGGACGCGGCGGTAGCATGCGATCCGGTCACGTCCGCGCGCGTGGGAATTTCGCCACCAGGGCCCGGTGGACGACCGGCGGCACCAGCCCCGACACGTCGCCACCCAGGCTGGCGACCTCCTTCACGAGCCGCGACGCGGTATAGAAGTACGCCTCGCTCGCGGTCATGAAGTAGGTCTCGACATGGCTGTTCAGATGGCGGTTCATCATCGCCATCTGGAACTCGTACTCGAAGTCAGACACCGCGCGCAGGCCGCGGATGATGGCGTCGGCATTGATGCGGTCGCAGTAGTGGACCAGCAGCCCGTCGAACGCATCGACAGTGACTCGATCGTGGACGTCTGCGAGCGCCTCGGTCACCATCGCCACGCGTTCGGCGGCGGTAAACAGGCCCGTCTCTGTGGCCGGGTTGTGCGCGACGGCCACAACGATCTCATGGAACACGCCCAGGGCGCGGCGAACGATGTCGAGGTGCCCCTTCGTAATAGGGTCGAACGACCCTGCGTAGACTGCCTTCCGGTTCACGGTCCCGCCGCCAGCTCCGTCGGGCGCGTGTCCTCGAACAGCGCCAGCGCCGTCTTCCCATAGCGCTTGGCGACGGTCAACTGGAGGGGGCCGAAAGCCGCTGCGAAGCCGTCGTCGATGTGGTGCTCGGCGACCACCCAGGCACCCGGGAGGGTCAGGCCAAGCGCCGCCACACTGGCCACGGATGCCGCCGCCAGATCGTGACCGTACGGCGGATCGAGCACGACGCCATCGAACCGTGCGCCGCGGCGCGCCAGGTCGCGCAGCGCCGCGTCCACGGGTGTCGCAAGCACCCGCCCTCGTTCGCCGAATCCGCAGCGCTCGAGATTGCCAGCCAGGACCCGGCGCGCCGCCGGGTCGCGCTCGACGAACAGCACCGTTGCGGCACCGCGGCTCAGGGCCTCGATCCCCAACCCCCCGCTCCCGGCGAACAGGTCGAGCACCGCCCTGCCCGCCAGTTCGAAGCGGCTTGCCAGCATGCTGAACAGCGCTTCCTTAACTCGGTCGGCGGTCGGGCGCACGGCCATTCCCGGCACGCTGGTCAATCGCCGCCCCCTGGCGCTTCCGGCAATCACGCGCATGGTCACGGCCCTACCCCGGCCCCCGGCCCCACCGCAACGCGGCGCTTGAGTGACAACGCCGGCACGGATACACGCAAGCGATGGTGATCCTCAGACACTCCTGGCCCACGTCGCGTACAGTCACTGTCGCGGTCCTGCTTGCGCTGCTGGCCGGCTGCGACAGCAATCAGGAGACGCTGCGCGAGCTGCGCGACCAGCAGCGCGAGATTCTCGCCAAGCTCGCCGCGCTGGAGCAGAAGCTCGATCGCGGCGGCGCGCGACCCGCTGGTCCGCCGCGCGCCAGCGGCCCGAACGCGAGCCGTACGTACGCCCTGCCCGTCGATGCCTCGCCGAGCAAGGGACCGGTCGATGCGCCCGTCACCATCGTTGAGTTCTCGGATTTCCAGTGCCCGTTCTGCGCCCGATCGGAAGGCCTCGTCGCACAGGCGCTGCAGGCGTACCCGACGCAGGCGCGCGTCGTTTATAAGCACTTCCCTCTCGTCTCCATCCATCCACAGGCGATGCCTGCGGCGCTCGCGGCGGTCGCGGCGCAGCGTCAGGGAAAGTTCTGGGAGATGCACGAATTGCTCTTCGCCAACCAGCGTGCCCTCGCGCTGGAGCAGATCGAGGAGTATGCGCGCCGCATCGGCCTCGATCTGCAGCGCTTCAAGGCCGACATCGCCTCGGAAGAGGTCAAGGCGCAGGTGCAGGCGGACATCGCCCTGGCGCGCCGCAGCGGCGTTCGCGGCACCCCGACGATCTTCGTCAACGGCAAATTGCTGCAGAACCGGTCGCTCGAGGGGTTCAAGGAACTCATCGAACCGCAGCTCACTGCCGCACGGGCGACGACGCCGGCCATCGCCGACCGCTGAACCGTTCGGATCGACAGTTCAGCCGGCCCGGATTGAGGCCATCCTGGTGGATCGATAAGTCAGGTTGGGGGGGAGCTGACCATGCAATGCAAGAGAGTCACCATGCGGGGGATCCGGCGACTGACGGCCGCGTCGCTGTTCGGGCTCTGCCTGTCGGCCGCTGCGGCCAGTGGTGAGGACTGCGATCAGAGCTTTACGAGCACCTTCGATGCCATCCAGAAGGTGATCTTCGAGAATCGCGGCTGCACCAGCGCCGCATGCCATGACGGGAGCGCCTCCGGCGGTCTCGATCTGCGCTCCGAACAGGCCTACGAGAGCCTGGTGAGTCAACCTGCGGCAACGGTGCCGAACTGGCAGCGCGTGCGCCCGGGAGAGAAGGATCGCAGCCTGCTGTTTGTCAACGTCGCCGCCAAGACCCTGCCCGGCGAGTTCACGGCGCCGCTACGGCCCATGCCGCTCGGGCCGTTGCCCGGCCTGGCGACCAACGAGATCGAAGCGCTGCGGCGCTGGATCGAGGCAGGGGCGCCGCGCGACGCGACGGTCGCCGGCAGCGCCGATCTGCTCGACGCCTGCCTGCCGCCGCCGAAGCCGATCGAGATCGAGCCACTCGAGCCGCCGCTCCCGGGCGAGGGCGTGCAGATTCGCATGCCGCGCTGGATCGTCAAGAAGAAGAGCGAGACGGAGGTCTGCTTCGCCAGCTACTACGACGTCACCGACCAGGTCCCTGCACAGTATCGCGGCCCTAACGGCACCTTCCGCTACGGACGTGAGACGCTGCGCCAGGACCCGCTCAGCCACCACCTCATCGTTAATCTCTACGAAGGCGCAAAGAGTCCGACTGATCCGGTGTGGGGCACGTTCAAATGCCGCGGCGGCGAGCTCGACGGACAGGTGTGCGCGCCGACCGCCCTCGGCTTCTGCGGTGCCGGCGAATGCGCCAACGAGGCGCTCAAGAGCATCGCCTGCACGGGGCAGTCGAATCTGCCCGGCGACTCCGGCCTCGGCGTCAACGGCTCCGGCTTCACCGGCGCGCAGGAAACCGCCCTGACCAACGACCTGGCGCCCGGCGTCTACGGCGACGTGCCGCTCAAGGGCATGATCATCTGGAATTCGCACGCCTTCAACACCACTGATGAAGACGGCAAGCTCGAGGCCTGGATCAATTTCTACTTCGCCGAGCCCGAGGACCAGCGCTACCCGCTGCGCGGCATCTTCAATACGTCCAAGATCTTCGCCATGAACGTGCCGGCGTTCTCGGCGCAGGAGATCTGTCAGGTGAACCCCTTCCCGCCCAACACGCAGCTGTTCGAGCTGAGCTCGCACATGCACCAGCGCGGCAAGCGTTGGCGCACCTTCGAGGGCGCCTGGCGCTGCGCGGGTGGAGCACACGACGGGGCGCCCTGCTCGCCCTACGGCCCGGACGCCGCCTTCGCCACGCCAGACCTGTGCGCTGGAGCGCCCTGTCGGTCGGCCAAGCCGCCAGCCGGTGGTGACTGCAACGCCGACCTGGTCGTCACCATCGACGAATTGGTGCGCAGCGTCGGCATCGCCCTCGGGGGGGCGGTCACGGAATGCCTGCGCGCCGACGTGAACGAGGACGGTGCGCTGACGGTCGATGAGATCGTCAAAGCGGTGCGCTCGGCCAGTCAAGCCGGCGATCGCGACCCAGACGACAGCCTGCTGTACACCAGCTTCATCTACAACGACCCGATCGTCGTCCGCTACGAACCGGCCAAGCCTCTCGGCGGCACCTACTCGGTGCCCGAGGAACGCGCCGTGACCTACTGTGCCCTGTACGACAACGGCTATGCCGACCCAGATCTCGTCAAGATGAAGTCCACCTCTCCGCCGACGCCGATCGGCATCCCGGGTCTGCTCGGCGGCCCGTGCGCGACGCCGACGGCCTGTACGGGCGGCCTGCGTGGCTCTCCCTGCTCGGGGGCTACGCCGCAGCAGCGCAACGCCGCCTGCGATACCAGCCCCGGCGCCGGCGACGGCGTGTGCGACGCCTGCCCGCTGCTCGGCGGCGTCACGACCGAGGACGAGATGTGCATTCTGATGGGATCGTACTACGTGAAGCAGTGAGTACGCCGCGGCGCGGCGGCGGATCGGAGGGCCGCCCGATCCGCCGCCATGTCTTGGCCCTCGCCTGGCTCCTTGGGGCGTGCGCCGCGCCGGTTCCCACCGCGGCGCACGGCGTCCCAGTCGCGCTCTCGATTTGGGGCGACTTCTCCCCCGCCGTGGCGCGCTGTCAGCGTGATATCGGCCGCGCCGCCGCCCTCTGCGGCCTGCAGACCTGGCGGACCCGGCGCGACTGCGCCCTGGCGGCGTTGCACGGGGCGCCCTGCGACACGCTGACTGCGGCCGCTGCGATCGAAGCGGCACGCCGGCGGGCGGCGGAATGGGTTTCGTCCTCGTGCACTCCGTCGCATGCCGGCATGCTGCAGTTTCTCGACCTCTCCGAGGCGCAACGCGACGCCGTCCGTTTCTGTCGCGAGGCCGACGCGGCCCTGGTCTCGCTGGTGCTCTCGCCGCTGGCCAGCGACGCCGCCCCCACCTGTGTCGCGGCCGCCGCCACCGCGTCCACCCAGTTGCTGGGTGTCGCCTTCCGTTCGCGCCAGCGAGTGCTCGGACGCATCGCGGGACACCCGTTCACGCCGCCCGCCAAGCGCGCGCTCGTGCTCGCGTCCGACACGGAGATCGCTCGCGCCCGCGCCAGCCTCGCCGCCGGCATCGGCGCGACCTGCCCCGCCGAGGACTTCGCAGCCCTCTACGGGCGCGACGCGGACGCGCTGCTGGCCGCCATTGCCACGCGCAGCGACTGTCTGGCGGGCGACGCCTACGCGCAGGACGGCGTCGTCTGCCCCGCCTCGGTGTGCGGCAACCGCATCCAGGAGCGCGGCGAGGAGTGCGACGACGGCAACCGCATGGGTGGCGACGGCTGCAGTACCGATTGCCTGCGCGATTGACCTCTCAGGTGCGGTAGTCTGAATTGAAACGCACGTAGTCGACGGTCAGGTCGCTGGCCATGCGCAGCGCCGTGGCTCGGCCGGCGTGGAGATCGAGGGTGAGCGTGAACTCCGGACGCGCCGCGACCCGATTCGCCCGCCGCTCGTTGGCACCGACCACTTCGATGCCGCGCCGGACGATTGGTACGTCGTCCAGGAACACATCGATCCGGTCCGGGTCGAAGCGGGCGCCACTGTATCCGGCCGCGCAGACGACGCGGCCCGCGTAGGGATCGCCGCCGCAGAAGGCGCTCTTGCACAAGGGCGAACGGGCGATCGTATCCGCCACCCGCGTCGCCTCGCGGGCCGTGCGCGCCCCGCGCACGACGATATCGACCAGGCGGGTCGCCCCCTCACCATCCTTGACCACCAGGCGCGCCACCCGCCGCAAGAGCGCGGCCATCGCCGCCGCGAAGGCGGGATAGCCGCGAGAACTCGTCGTCAGCGGCGGATTGTCGGCGACGCCGTTCGCCAGCACCAACACCGTGTCATTGGTGCTCATGTCGCCATCCACGACAATGGCGTTGAGCGAACCCGGCAACGCCGCCCGCAACGCCGATCGCAGAGCCGGGCGCGTGACGGCTGCATCCGTCAGCACATAGACCAACAGCGTCGCCATGTTCGGCGCGATCATGCCGGCCCCCTTGGCAAGGACCGCGATGGTGGTGTCGCGCCGACCGAGGCGCACCCGATCCACGCCGAACTTGGCGAAGGCGTCTGTCGTCATGATACCGTCCAGGGCGGACTGAAATCCACCCGGCGCCAACGCCGCGACAGCGTCGAGAATCCCACGGCCTAGTTTTTCGCGTGGCAGTTGCACGCCGATCCGCCCAGTCGACGACGGGACCACCAGCCGCACATCGATCCCCAATGCGCGGGCGGCCACAGCGGTCATTGACCGAGCGGCGGCGAGGCCCGCGCGGCCCGTGAAGGCGTTGGCATTGCCGCTGTTGACGACAATGACCTGGACGCGGCCACCGCGCAGGCGCTCCCGGCCGATGCGCACCGGCGCCGCCTGGACCCGATTGGTGGTGAAGACGCCGACTGCGGTCGCGGGAACATCGGAGACGATCAGCGCCACGTCGCGGCGCCCGCTCTGCTTGATTCCGCAGGCCACCCCGGCGAAGCGGAAGCCCGGCACCCGGATGACCGGGCGCCGTACCTTCAACTTCACCGGCGCCCTCGCCCGGCAGTTGTCACGAGCCGTGGCACTTCTTGAACTTCTTGCCGCTACCGCATGGACACGGATCGTTACGGCCGGCTTTCGCCGGCTCGGCGCGTCCGGCAGCGGCGGCGCTGCGGCGAGGCGAGACCACGGGCTGCAGGGTCGGATCGCCACCGCCGCTCATCATCATCTGTGCCTCGGCCGGGCGCTGGCGCTGCTCAAGCCTCTCCAGGTCGTCGGCCCGCACGGCCTGGACCGTGAACACCTTCTGCACGGCGTCAGTGTGGACGCGTCCGAGCATCTCCTCGAACATCGCGAACCCCTCTTTCTGGTACTCTTGGAGCGGGTTCTTCTGCGCATAGCCACGCAGGCCGATGCCCTCCTTCAGATGATCCATGTTGAGGAGGTGTTCCTTCCACAGCTGATCAATCGTCTGCAGCACCACCAACTTCTCGAGATGGCGCATCACCGGCGGCGTGAACCCGGCCTCGCGCTGCGCATGCATGGCGCGCGTCGCCTCGCGCAGCGCCGACTCGACATCCGGCGCCTTCAGACGCTCCCGGGCCTCGTCGGGTACCTGCAAGCGGACATTGAACTGGCTGACCGTCGCTTCCTCGAAAGCCGCCCAGTCCCAGTTGTGAGCCGGGACATCGGCCGGCATGTAGAGATCGACCACGCTTTCGATCACCGCATCCGTCATCTCGAGGACCTGCTCGGTCACCGTCTCGCCTCCGAGCACTTCGCGGCGCTGGGTATAGATCACCTCGCGCTGCTTGTTCATGACGTCGTCGTACTCGAGTAGGTGTTTGCGGACGTCGAAGTTGTGCGCCTCCACTTTCTGCTGGGCGTTGGCGATGGCGCGCGTGATCAGGCGATGCTCGATCGGCTCGCCCTCCTCCATGCCCAGGCGCGTCATCAGTCCCTGGATGCGCTCAGCACCGAAGATGCGCAGCAGATCGTCCTCGAGCGACAGGTAGAACCGCGACGCGCCCGGATCGCCCTGGCGCCCGGCACGACCGCGCAGCTGGTTGTCGATGCGCCGGCTCTCGTGGCGCTCGGTGCCGAGGATGAACAAGCCCCCGGCCTCCACAACCTGCTGCCGCTCGATAGCGCACAGCTCCCGGTACTTCTGCAGCACGTCTCCGTAGACACCGCGCTGCTCTTCTGGAGCGGCCTCCATCTGTTCGCGGACGTCGTCGATGACCTTGGTGTACTTGCGCCGCTCGCTCTCGTAGGCGTCGCGGGCCGCCGTCACCGCCGCCTCGAACGGCAGGCGCGCCTCGGCGTACGCCGACTCCGCCTCGTGATACGTGGTCTGCGCGGCGGCGTACGCCGCCGCGGCATCGCACGCCGCCTCGCCGTCGGTCGGTGGCGTCAGGATGCGCTGCATCGTGCGCTCGAAGTCGGCCCGCACGCGGTCGAACGCGGTGCGCGGCGCGGCGGGGGCGCTCTGGCCCGCCGCCGCGCGCAGCGCGCGGCACCAGTCGTCGAGAGCTCGCTGCAGACGCTCCTGGCCTTCGTCGCCGAAGTGCGGACCGGTGACGTGGTCGATTTCGCGCAACGTCGCGCAGTACCGCTCCGCCGCCGTCGCGCAGGCCTCGCCAGCCTGATCATCGTGACCAAGCTGACCGAGGGCGGCGTCATAGGCGGCGCGGGCCCGCCAGAACTCCTGGTCGAGGCAGGCGCGGTGCGCAGCGGTCAGTTCCTCGAGGGCCTTGGCCTGGTCCTCCGCGAGTGGCCCCCACTTCGGCTCGTGTGTCGCGCGGGCGTGCTCCACCGCCTGATCGAAGCGGTCGCGCAACTGCGCCAGCACATCCTCGTAGCGCATCCCCCCCTCGGGCAGGTTCGAGGTCCGCCGCACCCAGTCGTTCTCCATCTCGGCGCGGGCGAGGAATTCGGGATTGCCGCCAAGCAGGATGTCGGTCCCGCGACCGGCCATGTTGGTGGCGATGGTCACGGTCCCGAACCGTCCGGCCTGCGCAATGATGTTCGCCTCGGCTTCATGATTCACCGCGTTGAGGACGTTGTGCTTGACGCCGTGGCCCTTGAGCAGCTTCGACAGCTCCTCGGACTTTTCCACCGACACGGTGCCGACCAGCACCGGCTGCCGACGCTCGTGACACTCAGCGATCTGCATCGCCACGGCGTCCATTTTCTCACGGTGGCTCTTGTAGACGACATCGGCGTGGTCGAGGCGCGACTGCCCTTTGTTCGGCGGAATGACCACGACATCGAGTTTGTAGATCTTCTTGAACTCGGCCGCCTCGGTGTCGGCAGTGCCGGTCATGCCCGCCAGCTTGCGGTACATGCGGAAGTAGTTCTGGATCGTGATCGTCGCGAGCGTCTGGTTCTCGCGTTCAATACGCACGCCCTCCTTGGCTTCAACCGACTGATGCAGCCCATCCGACCAGCGTCGCCCGGGCATCAGCCGTCCGGTGAACTCGTCGACGATGATCACCTGGCCGTCTTTCACCAGGTAGTGGACGTCGCGCTTGTAGAGCGTGTGAGCGCGCAGGGCCTGGTTGACGTGGTGCAGGATATCGATGTGGCTCGGGTCGTACAGGTTCTGGATGCTGAGCATCCGCTCGACCTTCGACACCCCGCTCTCTGTCAGGTGCACGTTGCGGGCCTTCTCGTCGACGGTGTAATCGCCCTGGGCGTCGACCGCCGCCCGATCCTCCTGCCGTACGTCGCCGACGGTCGTGGCGCCGCGACGCAGTCGCGGCACGACGCGGTCGATCTCAAAGTACTTTTCTGTCGACGCCTCGGCCGGCCCGGAAATGATCAGCGGGGTGCGCGCCTCATCGATGAGGATGTTGTCGACTTCGTCGACGATGCCGAAGGCGAGCTCGCGCTGCACGTATTCCTCGAGCGAGAACTTCATGTTGTCGCGCAGGTAGTCGAAGCCGAATTCGTGGTTGGTGCCGTAGGTGATGTCCGCCGCGTAGGCCACTTTTCGCTCGACCGGCCGCAGATTGAGCATGCGGTAGTCCTTGACGACGAAGCTGGGGTCGAAGGCGAAGCTGGTGTCATGCACGATCGACGCGCAGGTGACGCCGAGGGCGTGATAGATGGGCCCCATCCACTGCACGTCGCGCCGCGCGAGATAGTCGTTCACCGTCACCAGATGGACGCCGCGACCGGTGAGGGCGTTCAGGTAGATTGGCAGGGTGGCCACCAGGGTCTTCCCCTCGCCGGTCTTCATTTCGGCGATGGTCCCCTTGTGCAGGACGATGCCGCCGAGGATCTGCACGTCGTAGTGACGCAGGCCGGTGGTGCGCCTGGAGGCCTCGCGCACGCACGCGAAGGCCTCCGGGAGGAGGACCTCGACCACCGCCATTTCCGCCTGATAAAGCGCGTCCTCCTGCTTGCGGATCTCGTCGCGCAGCTCATCGGGCGTCGGCCCACCGCTCTCGTCGCGGTCGCGCAGGGCGTTCTTCAGTCGATCGAGTTCGGCCCGCACGGGGGCGGTGTCGGCCTCGATGCGGGCTCGGAAGGCGGCCGTCTTGGCGCGCAGCCCCTCATCGTCGAGGGCCTGGATCTCGGCCTCGAAGGCGTTGGTCTGCTCCACCAGCGGGCGCAGACGCTTCAGCTGGCGATCGTTGCTGCTGCCGAAGACGCGCTTCGGCTCGGCGGCAACGGCGCCGCCGATCAGCCCGATCAGGGCGCCGGCAGCAGCGAGGACGGCCGCACGGGTCCACTGGTCGACGCCGCCGAGGACCAACCCGATCGAGCCGCCGACGATGATGCCGACAACGAGGCCGCCGAGGGCGGCAAGCAGGATCTTCTTACTCATAGATGGGGCACGGCCTCATGCAACGACCCATGGTGCGTCTCGGGTCGCCAAAGATCAAGGTCGGGTCCGCTCATCGGTCGAGTTGCACCGCCGAGTCCACCTGCGACCCGAGGAAGCGGGCCCCGACCTTGACGAAGCGCTCCGGGGCGTCGGTGACAAAGAACGACGGCTCGCCGCCGCGCCCGCGGCGCAACAGACCGCGCTCCTGCAGCGCATCGCGCACGACGACCGCGGTCGCGACGCCCGAATCGACCAGGCGCACGCCCGCCCCCATGGTGGCCCGGATCACCGCCTTGAGCAGCGGATAGTGCGTACAACCGAGGATCAGGGTGTCGATACCGCTGCGTGCCAGACTGGCCAGGTAGAGCCGCGCCGCGCGGGCAGCGACCTCGTTGTCCACCCACCCCTCCTCGGCGAGCGGAACGAACAGCGGGCAGGTACGCGTGTAGATCTCGAGGTCGGCGCGCACACGGCGCAGGGCCCGCGAGTACTCGCCGCTGCGGATGGTCGCCTCGGTGCCGATGACACCGACCTTGCGGTTGCGAGTGGCGCGCGCCGCCGCCTGCGCCCCGGGCTCGATCACCCCGATGACGGGGACATCGACCCGCTGCTGCAAGGCCTCCAACGCCAACGCGCTCGACGTGTTGCAGGCGACGACCAGGAGCTTGACGCCCTTGTCGACGAGAAACTCGGTATTCTCGAACGAGTAGCGCCGCACCACGTCGGGGGATTTCGTACCGTAGGGCGTGCGCCCGGTATCGCCGAGGTAGATCAGCGACTCCGCGGGCAGCAGGCGCGTCAGGGCCCGCATGACGGTGAGCCCGCCGATCCCGGAATCGAAGATGCCGATGGCGCGATCGCGCGCGGCGCGATCGGAGCGAACGGAACGGGGTACGCGGCGGGTCATGGCGGCTAAGCGCGGAACATTGTCACAGGCGCTGCGGGGGCTCAACCACAGACCACCAGACCGCAGCGGGGATTTGACCTGTCACGCGCACCAACCCTAGTGTTCATATCCTGGAGGAACGACATGGCGAGCGTGGGCAAGCTTCTGACTGCAGTGGTGATCGCGGCGTATGCGGCGACCGCAGGCGCCGCGGCCTCTGGGGAGGACCTGAAGCCCGGTACGACCCTCGACCAATCGAACTGGCAACTGGCCGAAGGCCTGCTGCCGCCGGAGATCCTGAACCATTACAAGGATGGCGGCTACTCGAACACCGTCGTCGATTGGCCGGTGGGAACTTTCAACTGGCCGCCGGACTACAAGGCGTCGACCGAAAAGAACGCCGGCCAGTTCAAGATCAGTGACAGCGGCACCGTGGTCTTGAACTCCACCGGGGAACAGCCCCCCCATATCCTCGGCCAGCCGTTCCCGGTCATTGACCCCGCCGACCCGCAGGCCGCCGTGAAGATCCTGTGGAACTACTTCTACATCACCTGGTACTACGGCAACCTGCACGCCCAGTCGCAGGTGAACTGGATCGGGCAGCGCGGCCTGGAGCGGCGCACAGACCAGGACGTCAACTTCATGTATTACGACGGCATCTCCGAACATGATCGGGTGCCGAATCCGCAGAACCTCGCGAGCCAGCAACTCGTCGTCGTGGATTCTCCCGCCGACCTCGCCGGCACCGCCGCCCTCACCTGGCGCTACCGCGACTCCGCCAAGCGCGATTCCGCCTGGGCCTTCGTGCCGGCCCTGCGCCGTGTCCGCGCCGTCAGCCCGGCGAACCGCTCCGATGGCTTCCTCGGCTCGGACATGAGCCAGGACGACGGGCCGTTCTTCGACGGTAAGCCGGAAGACTTCACGTGGAAGCTGAAGGGCGAGCAGGACATCCTGCGCTTCGTCGATCCGCTCAACCTGGAGGGCAAGTCCAACTCGGTCTGGCAACCGAGCGGCGGCTGGCGCGCCAACTGGGACCCCGAGCTGAAAATCATCGGCTACCAGGATCCGGATTGGAAGGGCCTCGCCTGGGCGGCACGCAGCCCCGCTCTCGCGAAGCGCCGCGCCTGGGTCCTCGAAGGCGTCCCGAAGGACAAGTACTACTTGTACGGCAAGTTGGAACTCTACCTCGACAAAGAGACCTACCAGGGCTCCTGGAACCGCAAGTTCAGTTGGCAGGGCGAGCTGCTCAACACCCTGCAGGTGATCGCGTACAATCTGAAGCCCCACACGCGTCCGGACGGCCAGGTCGACTACATCCAGGGATCGAACATGTCCTACCAGGTGGCGGAGAACATCAAGGCCAACCGCGCCACGGTCGCAGGACTGAAATCCAACCCCAAGTCGGCGCTCGACGTGCACGTGCCGTACAAGCCCGAGTTCTTCGACATGAACTCGCTGTCGCGCTTCGGCAAGTAGTCAGTCCGCCGCCCAGGCGTCGATCACCTGCCACAGCGCCGCCGTTCCCTCGCCGGTCACCCCGGACACGGGGAGCGGCGGCGCATCGCCGGCGGCGGCGGCGAAGCGCGCCAACGCCACCGTGCGTGCGCCGCGGCCGAGCTTGTCGACCTTGGTCACCACCACCCGCGCAGGCAGTCGGTGCGCGGCGAGGAAGGCCAAGAGTTGCGCGTCGTCCGGCTCGATGCCGCGCCGAACATCGACGAGCACCAGTACGCCACGCAAGACGCGACGGCGGATCAGGTACCCTTCGACCAGACGGCGCCACTGGTCCTTCACCGGTAGCGGCACGCGAGCGAAGCCGTAGCCGGGCAGATCGACCAGGACCACGCGGTCGTCGATGGAGAAAAAGTTGATTTGCTGCGTCCGCCCCGGCGTCTTGCTGACGCGCGCCAAAGCGCGCCGGCCAGTGAGGCGATTCAGCAGCGAGGACTTCCCGACGTTGGAACGCCCCGCCACGGCGATCTCGGGTCGCTGCTCGGGCGGCAGCCGGTCGAGGGTGTCGACACCGAAGGCGAACTCCGCCCGCCCCGGCGTGCTCTGCCGGTCGCTCACGTCAGTCTGCCCGCACCCTCAGCGCTCAAACGAGGGTCCGTTGAAGTACACGGGGTTGTTGCCGGCCACCATGTCCGGCGTCAGCACCCAGGTCCCACCGACCGACGGGTACCAGACCGACCGCGCCGCATCATCGCTCCCGGCCGTGAAGATCCACGCCAGGCCACCCACCACGCCGCCACCCGCCGCGTACAGCAGCTTGGCCGGAACGTAGCCGAGGTTCAGGCCGATCGCCGCCAGCCCCCACCCGAACTGCGCCGCCACGCCGTCGTCCTGCACCGACACCTCGCGTGCCGACGCCACGCCACCCAGCCCGCCGACCAGCAGTCCGACGAGCACCATTACTGCAACCATCCGCCGCAACATACGCCTCCTCCTTCGTGACACGCGCGTCACTCCGTCCGAACCACCGCCTCCGGTGGTAGCATGGCGAGCAGGGCCGCCAAGGCCCGCTCGACGTAACCCCGATCCTTCGATTCGAGGGTGATGCGAACCCGGTACTCCGGGTCGTTCAGCTTCGGGTACGAACCCAGCAGCAGCGCCGGAAAGCGCGCCAACGTTTCGTCGAGAAATGCCGCGATCGCGCTCTCCAACTCGCGCGTGTAGACGACGCGCAAATGAAAGGGATCGCCGGCGAACCGGTCGCGCAGGGCCAGCACCTTCTCGCGAAAGATCTCCGGGATGCCCGGAAGGATGTAGATATTCTCGACTCGGAAGGTTGGAAAGCTGACGTTGCCGGCATAGTCGAGTTCGGTGCCTTCGACGGTGTCGGCGAGCTTCAGATGCGAGGCGTTCAGGCGGTCGCCGAAGTAGTCGCGCAGCATCTTCTCGAGCGCCGGATGGCGAATGACGCCGCGTCCGAGCCCCTGAGCAACCCCGGCAATGGTGACATCGTCATGCGTCGGCCCCACTCCGCCGGACGTGAAGAGCACGTCGACGCGCGGCGCCAGCGTGCGCACCGCCTCGGCGATCACCTCGATCTCATCCGGGACCACGACGATGCGCGCCAGCGTGACGCCAGCGCCGCGCAGCTGCTGGGCGAGAAAATGGGAATTTCCGTCGGCAATCTTGCCCGAAAGAATCTCGTTGCCGATGACGACCAGTGCCGCCGTGGTCTCCTGGGTCATCCGCCGCACACTCAGATCGAGATCGCGTCCTTCCGGAAGTCGCTGCCGCCGATCTTGATGTTGACCAGGGCCGGCTTCCCGGCGGCGAGCGCCCGCTGCATTGCCGGCCGGATGTCCTCCGGTCGCTCGACGTACTCGCCGTGGCCGCCGAGCGCCTCGACGACCTTGTCGTAGCGGGTGAAGGACAGCGCCGTCGCCACCGCCCGCTCCTCGCCATACACTTGCACCTGGCCACGGCGGATTTGCGTCCAGCCTGCGTCGTTGCCGATGACGCCCACGATGTTGATCTTCTGACGGATGCAGGCCTCGAACTCCATGGCGTGCAGGCCGAACGAGCCGTCCCCGTAAATGATGATCACCGGCGACTCGGGCTTGGCCAGCTTCGCCGCCATCGCGTAGCCGGGGCCGACGCCGAGCGTGCCGAGCGGGCCGGGATCGAGCCAATGGCCGGACTGATACACACGCACCACCGAAGCCGCGGTAGCGACGAAGTCGCCACCGTCGCCGACGAAGATCGCGTTCTCGCCGACCGAGTCCGCGATCTCCTTGCAGGCGCGCAGCGGGTTGACGGGCACGTCATCGGCCTCCAACTGCCCGCGCACCTTTTCGAACTCTTTCTGCTCGCGGTCCCGCATGTCATCGAGCCACGGCTTCACCATCGCCGCGGAGAAGCCTTCCGCAGCGGCCGCCTGCACCAGTTGCTCCATCACCAGGCCCGTGTCGCCGACGATGCCGACGTCACACGGGCGGTTGCGGCCGAGTTCCCGCGGATCGAGGTCGATCTGGATCAGCTTCGCATCCGGGTTGATGTGCGAATCGCGCCCGTAGCCGATGCGGAAGTCGAGTGGCGTGCCGAAAATGAGCACCACGTCAGCCTGCTTGAGCGCCTGCTTCCGGGTGCGCGAGAAGAAGTTGGGATGTTCCGGCGGCAGCGAACCGCGGCCGAGGCCATTGACGTAGATCGGCAGGCCGAAGGTCTTCGCGAACTGCGGGTACGCCTCGCGTCGCACCGACCACCGCAACTGCGTCCCGACCAGCGCCACCGGCCGTGACGCGCTCTTCAAAAGCGCCAGGGCCCGGTCGATATAGCGAGGATCACCGGCAATGCCGGCCTCGCTGCGGTACTGCGTCGGGAACCAGATCTTCTCCTCGTCGTACTGGTCGAAGAGCTGGTCGATCGGCATCTCGAGGAAGACCGGACCCGGCAGGCCCGTCGTCGCCGTACGGAACGCCATACTCATGTACTCGGGCAGGCGACGCCCCTCCGGCACCGACACCGCCCACTTGGTGATCGGGCGCATGAGCTCAACGTGGTTCATGTCCTGCAGCGAGCCCATGTCGGCAAAGGGCCGCGGCCCCTGCCCGCCGATGATGATCATCGGGATGTTGGCGCGGTGCGCGCTCGCGACACCGGTGACGGCATCGGTCAGGCCCGGCCCCGCGGTGACGATGGCGACGCCCGGTCGCCCGGTGACGCGCGCCCACCCGTCGGCGGCATGGGCAGCGGTCTGCTCGTGACGCACGTCGATGACACGGATGCCCTCGTCCACGCAGCCGTCGTAGATCGGCATCACGTGCCCGCCGCAGAGGGTGAAGACGAACGGCACTTGCTCCGCGCGCAGCGCGCGTGCCACCAACCGGCCCCCGTGTACAGATCCCATCACGTTGCTCCCTCTTCGCTCGGCGCGCGACGCGGCATTCGGGGGACCATACACTCGCGCTCCGCGCATGGGCAAGATCGCGGCGGCGGCAGGTCGCGGCGGCGCGCCTCGTCAGTCCAGATCGAGCGGCCCGTCGCGCAGATCGGCAATCTCGGTCTGCAGGTAGACGCGCAGCCGCTTCTTGAGCCGCTCCTCGAGCTGGCGCACGCGCTCGCGGCTGATACCGTATCGATCACCGATCTGCTGCAGGGTGAGCGGCTGCTCGGCGATCAGCCGCTCGCGGAAGATGACCGCCTCCTTGTCCTTCAACGTGGCACCGAAGGCGTGGATCTTCGCGCCCACCTCCTGGCGGAACTCGGCGTCCGCCACCTGCTTGTCGGGCCCCTGCACCGTGCCCGGCAGAACATCGAGCAACGTCGCGCCGCCGCCACCGTCGTCGTCGCCGCTCGGCTGATCGAGCGAGAGGTCGCCCCAGCCCAAGCGCTGCTGCATCTCGACGACCTCGGACTCCTTCACGTCGAGGCGCTGCGCGATCAGCCGCGGCTCCGGCACGATGCCCTCCCGCTCGAGGCGCTCCTTCTCCTTCTGCAAGTTGAAGAAGAGCTTGCGCTGCGCCTGCGTGGTGCCGAGTTTCACCATGCGCCAGTTATTGATCAGGTAGCGGATGATGTAGGCGCGCACCCACCAGACGGCATACGAGGGGAAGCGGATGCCGCGATAGGGATCGAACTTCTTCACCGCCTCCATGAGGCCGATATTCCCCTCCTGGATGAGGTCGAGGAGGTTGCGGGTGGCGCGCTGGTACTCGCGCGCGATCATCACCACCAGGCGCAGGTTTCCGGTGACCAGCTTGTACGCCGCGTCGAGGTCTTCGTGCTCGCGGAAACGGATCGCCAGTTCTTTCTCCTCCTCGCGGGTCAGGAGCGGATGACGGCGGATCTCGGTGAGATAGCGCTGCAGTGGGTCGAAGGGGACGACGGCGCGCCCGTCGCTGCGCTCCGGGGCCGCGTCCTCCGGCTCAACCGCCGCCACCGCGTCGACGAGCGGCTCTGCGGCGTCCAGCGGGGCCGCCTCGATTTCGATCTCGATCTCGGCATCCGCGTCGCCCACTTCCTCGTCCCCGTCGCCTCCCGGCTCGACGACTTCTGGCTCCGGCCGCGCCGCTTGCGATGGCGTGGCGGCGCGGCGGCTGGGGCGGCGCGTGGCCATCTCACTCCGCCATGCGACGGCGCAGTTCCGTCACGAGGTCGCGCAGCACCGTGTCGAACTGGCGCTGCCGGGAGCACACGTCCTCGCGCATGTGCAGGATCACCTCGACGCCCGCCAGATTGACGTCCAGGTCGCGCGTCAACACGGCCACCAGCCGCAGCCGCTCGGCCTGGTCGAGTGAGAGCATCGCTTCGTCGTCGACGGTGCTCACCTCGACTAGGCCCTCGGCGCAGGCCTGCCGCAGTAAGGCGTCGTCGATGGCGAAGCGGGCGCAGATTTCAGTCAGTCGCACGTAACGCGCGTCCATCGCTCACAGGCTCCATCCCTCGCGCGGCGCGCGCACGTAGGCCGCGTCGAGGGCCCGCGCCGCCTCGGCCGCGGCGAGCACGTCGCCGGCGGGCACCTGCACCGCCAGGGTCAGGTAGAGATCGCCGCGGCCACCGCCGCGCAGGTGCGGCACGCCACGCCCCTTGACGCGCAGCTGCGTGCCCGTCTGGCTGCTGGCAGGCACTTTGACGCGCACCGGGGTGTCAGCGGTCGGGACTTCGATCGCCGCGCCGAGCATCGCCTCGCTCACGGAGACCGGCAGCGGCATGTACAGGTCGTCGCCGCGTCGCTCGAGCAGGGCGTGCGGCCGCACCGTGATGCGGATGTAGAGATCCCCCGCCGGCGCGCCGCCGCCACCCGGGCTGCCCTTACCCGCTACACGCACCCGCGAGCCATTATCGACGCCGGCGGGAATGCGCACGTGCAACCGCTCGCTGACCTCCTTCGTGCCACGGCCGCCGCAGGCGGCGCAGGACCGCGTCGAGACGCGGCCCCGGCCGGCGCAGCGCGGGCAGGCACGCATGAACGCTACCGGCCCCTGCCCAACGCGCACCCGACCTGCACCCGTGCACTCCGGACAGGTCATCGTGCTCGCCGGGTCCATGCCATCGCCCTTGCAGGCGCCGCAACTCTCAGGGCGACGGATACCGATCTCCGTCGAGAGACCGCGCACGGCATCGAGCAGGTCAATCGTCAGCTCCGACTCGACGTCGCCTCCAGGCTGTGCGCCGCCGCGCCCGCTGAAAATGTCGCCGAAAATGTCCTCGAATGACTCGTAGCCACCGAACCCTCCCCGACCCCCGTTGCCGTCCGCGCCGGCGCCGTGATCGCGGTAGGCACGCGCCTGTTGCGCGTCAAAACCCGGCTGCGCGCCCGAAGCGCCAAACTCGTCATAGAGTTTGCGCTTCTCTGGGTCGCCGAGCACGTCGTGCGCCTGAGAGATCTCCTTGAAGCGTTCCTCGGCCGCGCGGTTACCCGGATTGACGTCCGGATGATGGGTGCGCGCGAGCTTGCGGTAGGCCTTCCGGATGGCATCGTCGGACGCCGTACGCGGCACCCCAAGGACGGCGTAGAAATCGCGCTCCGTCATCCCCGTCCGCCCGCCTGGCCCAGCGGTACGCCGCTACTCGGCGTCAGGATACTCCATCTCGACCTCGCCTGCGGCGATCTCACGCAGCGCGGTGACGACTTCCTTGTTTTCGCTCTCAACGAGCGGTCGGGCACCCTTGAGCAGTTGCTTGGCCCGCCGCGCCCCCAAGAGCACCAACTCAAAGCGATTCGGGATCTTGTCCAAGCAGTCTTCAACCGTGATGCGAGCCATAGTGGGTATCCTTTCAAGCAAAAGCTTGTAGCGGAAAGCGGGGCTTAGGCAAAGCCGGGCTCGACCTCAGACGGGATCGGGCAGGCGCCAGGCGACGAAAAACTCGCGATTGCCCTTCGGCCCGACCAGGGGCGACGGGCACTCGCCCAGGTAGCGCAGGCTCAGTTTATCGGCGGCGGCACGAACGCCCGCCACGGCCGCCACGTGCAGCGCGGGATCGCGGACCACCCCGCCGCGGCCCACCTGCCCCTTGCCGACCTCGAACTGGGGCTTGACCAGGGCGACGATCGTCGCACCCGGGACGAGCAGCGCCACCACTGACGGCAACACCAGCGCCAGGGAAATGAACGATGCGTCGATGACCGCCACCTCCGCGCGCCCGGGTAAGCGGTCGACCGTCAGATGGCGGACGTTGCAGCGCTCCAGCAGCGTCACGCGCGGATCCTGGCGCAGCGACCAAGCGAGCTGCCCATAGCCGACATCGACCGCAAGGACATGGCGCGCGCCGCGCTGCAGCACGCAATCGGTGAAGCCGCCGGTCGATGCGCCGACGTCGAGCACCAGGCGATCGCGCACGTCGACGCCGAGGACGTCGAGACCGCCGGCGAGTTTGACGCCTCCGCGGCCGACGTACGGAATATCCACCGTCGCGACGGTGACGGCCGCGGCGGCGTCGATCTGCGCGCCCGGCTTGTCGACGACGCGGTCGCCGACGCGTACCGAGCCGGCCATGATGAGGGCGCTGGCACGCTCGCGACTGGCCGCGTGACCGCGCGCCACCAGGAGCGCGTCGAGGCGGCTACGGGTCACGCCGCGAGCGCCCGGTCGACCGCGCGGTGGGCCAAGAGACGCAACGGATCCGCCGCCTCGGACCAGCCGCGCAGGGCGTCGAGCGCCTGCTCACGCAGGTCGCGGGCCCGTTGCCGCGCGGCCGGTACGCCGACCGCGGCCGGAAACGTCGCCTTGCCGCGGGCGCGGTCGCGCCCGGGCATCTTCCCCGTGGTGGCCGGGTCTCCCGCGGCGTCGAGGACGTCATCGGCGATCTGGAATGCCAGGCCGATGCACTCACCGTAGCGAGTCAGGCAACGCAACTGCGTGGCGCTGGCGCCGCCGACCAGGCCCCCGGCGCGAATCGCCGCCAGCAGGAGCGCACCGGTCTTCCGCACGTGAATGAATTCGACCAGGGCGAGGTCGATCTCGCCGCCCTCGGCAGCGAGATCGGCGGCCTGGCCGCCGACCATGCCGCGGGCCCCTGCCGCGTCCGCCAGCTCGCGCGTCGCCTGCAGCAGACGGCGCGGCCGGGGCGTCGCCGCGCCGGTGCGCGCCAGCAGCGCGAACGCTTCGGTGAGGAGCGCGTCGCCGGCAAGGATCGCCACCGCTTCGTCGAAGGCCACATGCACGGTCGGCCGACCGCGTCGCAGCGCATCGTCGTCCATGGCCGGGAGGTCGTCATGCACGAGCGAGTAGGCATGCACCAACTCCACCGCGCAGGCCACCGGCAGGGCGGCCTCCTCGTCGCCGCCGACGCTGGCGCAGGCGGCGAGCGCCAGCACAGGGCGCAGCCGCTTCCCCCCGCCCAGCAGGGCGTAGCGCATCGCCTCGATCAAGCGATGCGGCGCGGCCACCACGGGGGGAAAGAGATCCGCCAGGGCTGCATCGACGCGCGCGCGCTGTCGGTCGAGGAAAGCGGCGGCGTCGTTCACAGCTCGTCCTCACCCGCCAACCGCGTCTGCAGAGCGCCGTCGGGCCCGCGCGTCAGAATCTCGATGCGCGTCTCCGCGGCGGTGAGTTGGGCGTTGAGCGCGCGCACCAGTCCCATACCCGCCTCGTAGGCGCCAAGAGCGGATTCGAGCGCCAGGTCGCCGGACTCCAGCTGGGCGACCAGGGCCTCGAGGCGTTCCAGGCCAGCCTCGAAGGTCACGGCATCGTCGTGTTGCTCAACCATCACCGGCTCCTTCTGGTCATCTCGCTTCCGCTTCTCAGTCATCGCGTGTCGTCTCCACCCGCACCCGGGCGCCGCCCTGGCGGAACGTCAGCTCGAGTGCGTCACCCGCGGCAAGCTGGGCGGCCGCCTGCACGACGCGGCCATCGTCGGCGCGGCGCACGATCGCGTAGCCGCGTTCGAGCACCGCCATGGGACTGAGCGCCTGGAGCTGTTCGCCGGCGCCGCGCAGGTGCGCCCGCGCCAGCCGCAGCGAGGCCAGCAGCGCGCGGCGGGCCCGCTCAGCAAGCTCGTCGATGCGCAGTCGCTCGCTCTGTAGGGTGCGCCGAGGATCGCGCAGGAGTCGCTGCAATGCCGCGAGTTTCTCTCGCCGGACGCGCAGGACGGCGAGCGCGGCACGCCCTAAAGCCCCACTGCGCTGGGCCAGCTGGTGTGCGAGCGCCGCCGCATCAGGCACGACCAGCGACGCGGCGGCGGTCGGCGTCGCGGCGCGGCAGTCGGCGGCGAGATCGGCCAGCGTGACGTCGATCTCGTGCCCGACCGCCGAGACCACCGGCACCGGCGCCGCGGCGATCGCCCGCGCCACGCGCTCCTCATTGAAGGCCCAGAGGTCCTCGAGGGATCCACCGCCGCGCCCGACGATGATGACGTCGACGCTGTCGTGCGCCGCCGCGTCGGCCAGGGCGGCGACGATATCCCCACCGGCAAACTGCCCCTGCACGCGCACCGGGCAGACGACGATGCGCACGCCCGGCAGGCGCCCGCGCAGGGTCGTCACGACGTCATGCACCGCCGCCCCCGACAGCGCCGTGACGATTGCCACGGCCCGCGGCCAGGCCGGCAGTGGACGCTTCCTCGCCACGTCGAACAGGCCCTCAGCGGCCAAGCGCCGCTTGAGCTCCTCGAGCGCCTGCTGGGCGCTGCCGAGGCCACGTGGCTCGAGGCCATCGACGTAGAGCTGCAGGTCGCCGCGCGCCTCGTACAAGCTGACGCGGCCGCGCGCCAGCACTTCCAGACCGTCCGCCGGCTTGCAGCGCAGACTCCGCGCGGCGGAGCGGAACATCACCGCGGCGATTTGCCCCTGCGCGTCCTTGAGGCGGAAGTAACAGTGCCCCGATCCGGCGACCTTCAGGTTGGAAATCTCGCCCGCCACCCAGACCTCGGGAAACTCCCGCTCGAGCGACCCGCGCAGCAACCGCGTCAGCTCCGTGACGCTCAGCACCGGCGGGCGTCGTGGTTCGCTCGACGGATCGCGCATGTCGCCGTCCGTAACAGAGCCGTCAGCGGCCTGACAATCGAGGGGTCTGCGCCGGTGTCGGTTGCGGCGTCCCCGCCGGCGCCGCCACCAGCTCCATCGCCGACAGCGGCACGACCTCGAGCCGAGCCCCGCGCCAGACCGGCAGCAGTGTCCGCAGCGCGCTGAGCATCGCCTCGGTCGGTGGACCAACCGCGATCGCCCGCCCGTGCTGGCGGGCCGAGCCGGCGGCCTTCTCGAGCTGCTCCGCGACACCTTCCGGCCGTTGCGCATCCTCGATCACCAGACGCGGTATCGGCAGCGGGGCGGGCTTCTTATCGCCGCGATCGCCGAGAAATCGCAGTTGGCGCTGATCGACGGCCGCGAGTAATCCCCGGTCGGCACGAGGCGGCGTCGAGTTCGGGCCGAGCCAGGCGACGCCTACCGCATCGGGCACCTTGCTCAGGCCGTCGGGCAGGTCGGGGGGCGCCGGCGCGCGCGGCCGCCGCACGGTCGGCATCGGCGTAAGCGGATCGGACGGGGTTGGCGGCGGCGGTGGAAGCGGCGGCGGTGCCTCGAAGACCAGCACCGATTCCCGATCGAACATCTTGCCCAGCTCGGCGACCTGGGCCGCGAACGGCCGCTGCGGCGCGATGCCGAGGACCAGCGGCGCGTCGACCGATTCGACGATGTGCCGCGCCAGCCGCAGATCCTCGCCGAGCGGCGCCACGACGATGGTCAGCTGCGGCCGCGACTCCGGACTCTCCCGCCAGAGGACGCGCAGCGTGGCCACCAGCAGTCCGTCTAGACCGAAGCGGACCTCGGTCTGCTCGGCTCCCGGCTCGCTCGCGATCACCAGTCCGCGGTCGACACCGTCAACGGCGGCGACCGCCGCGTCGGCGCGCGCCTGGTCCGCCCGCGCCAGCTGAACCTCGTAGAGGCGATGCTTGAACCGCAGCGGTCCGGCGCCGCGGTCCTCCTCGATGGGCGCCGCCAACCGCAACGGCCCCTTGCGCAACGCCGTGTCGATGGCCCCGATGCGGCCCGGCAGCTGCGCATTCCAGTCGCTGGTGGTCAGCGGCACCGGCGTAGGCTCTGCGCTGCGCTGCGGCGTGTTGATGTGCTGGGCGGACAGGAACACCGTCGCCGCCAGCACGGCGCTGAGCGGCCAGGAAATGACCCAGGCCAGCCCGATCGGGGGCCGATCGCCGCGCAGAGCCATGGCTCGATGTCATCCCTGCGGCCGCCGCGGCAGCCGCCCAGCCGTCACGGCTGCTGCTGGGCCACCACGGTCTTGAAGACGTCCCAACTCTTCAGCAACTCAAGCGCACGGTCGAGCTGCGGGTCGGCCATCTCCGCACCGGGAACGCCGGTATCCGCGCGCGGGTCTCCCTGCTCGTCCTTGTCCCCGTCCGCGCCGCCGCCCTCGGGATCCGGGGCGCCGCCTTCGAGGTGGCCGGGCAGGTTGCTCTCGCGGATCGACTGGGGTTGACCCGGCGTTCCCGCCGCGGCGACCTGCGTGACCCGCTCCATGATGATGTCCGGTGTGATCCCCGTCGCCTGGATCGAGCGGCCGTTGGGGGTGAAATACCGCGCCGTCGTCAGGCGAATGGCCGCATCGCCGTCAGCCAGCGGCAGGATGGTCTGCACCGAGCCCTTGCCGAACGTCTGCGTACCCAACACCAGTGCCCGCTTGTGGTCCTGCAGCGCCCCGGCGACGATCTCGGAGGCGCTGGCGCTGCCGCCGTTGACAAGCACGACCATAGGAAAATCACCCGCCGTCGGTCCCTGGTGCGCGTAAAACTTCTGCGCCTGATTGTCCAAGCGCCCCTCGGTGTATACGACCATCCCGGACTCGAGGAACAGGTCGGAAATCTTCACCGCCTGCGACAGCAATCCACCTGGATTATTGCGCAGATCGAGCACCAGACCCCGCAGGCCGCCGGTCTCCTTCTGCAACTCGGCCAACGCCGCCTTGGCGTCGCGCTCGGTGCGCTCTTGGAACTGGGTGATGCGCAGATAGCCGTAATGCGGCTCCAGGACGCGATACTTGACGCTCTTGATCTGAATGACCTCGCGCGCGAGCGTCAGATTGATCCAATCCGGCTCGTTCTCGCGCCGCAATGTGAGCTTGATCTTCGTCCCCTCAGCGCCGCGCATCAATTTGACCGCCTCGACCAGACTCATATCCTTGGTGAACTTGCCGTCGATCTTGATGATCTGATCGCCAGAGTGGACGCCGGCGCGGAAGGCGGGCGTGTCCTCGATCGGCGACACGACGGTCAACACGCCGTTGCGCTGCGTGATCTCGATGCCCAGACCGCCGAAGCTGCCGCGCGTGTCGACCTGGAGCTCCTTGTAGAGATCGGGGGGCAGGTAGGCACTATGCGGATCGAGCGAGGTGAGCATGCCAGTGATGGCGCCGTCGATGAGCTTGTCGGTCCCGACGTCGTCGACGTAGTTCTTCTGCACCAACGTCAACACGTCGGCGAACGTTTCGATGTTCTGGTAGGCCTCGTTGCCGACGGCCGACACCTGCCTGGCCAGCCAGCTGCTGAGCAGCAGCGTGCCGCAGACGACGACCAAGAACAGGGTGATTCCCGCGCGCTGTTTCAAAATGTTCGCGCCTCCACGACCCGACTATATAGGAGAAGAGCGGAGAGGCCAATTGCCGAATCGGCGGCGCGGACGAGAGTTCGCCTTGCATTCACTGAACGACACGGCGAACATCACCGCGTGGCGTGGGTGGTTGGCCCCTCGTTGATCGAGTGCTTTCGCGAGTTGGTGCGCGAGGCCATGCGCGCCCACGCCGTCCAGGCGAGCGAGGGAACAGAACACTACCTCGTCAGCCTGCTGGAACGATTCGCGCGCCCCGAACCGGGCTGGAACGACCGCCCCCTGGGCCTCGACTACCTTGCCGCTCTCGAACAGCCACCGCCGCAACGCCATGCCGCCTTGCAACGCGTCGGAGACACCTCGCGGTTCCTCTCGGGCGTATTCATGGAGCACCTCGAGCGGCAGCTCGTCTCGACCGACGACTACATGACGCTCGGGCGCACCGCGTACCGGCAACTCGCCCAGTTGGGTCCGCGCGACACGGCCGGTCGCAGCGGCGGCTTCGGGGAGATCGCGTCGCGATTCCCCAATCTCGTCCGCGTGCTCGCCGAGATCAGCTTCGAGACTCTGTTCCGGGGCGAGGTGCAACTCGTCCGGGTCTACACTCGCTGGCTGCGAACCCGCGGCCGCCAGGACGCGGAATGTCTCCTGCGCCGCGGCCTCGTTCCGGTCGATCCATCCGTCAAGTCGCGACACTGATCGCCGCGGCGGGCCCCTTGCGATTGCGCGCCACGACGATCGTGAACAGCGAGTTGCGCGAGGTCTTGTAGACCCGCTCCAACTCGAGCGGCAGCCCGGCAAAGACCTCGCGGCGACTCAGCGTGTGCCACCCCCAGCGGCGCGTAAGGGGCTCAAGCCGACGGTCAAAGGCATCGAGCAGGCGCTGCTGACTGCGGAAGTGGTTGATCACCACGATCCGGCCGTCGGGCCGACAAACGCGCTGGACCTCGCTCATCATGCGGCTGGCGTCGGGCACGACGCTGACGACGTGGAAGGCCATGACGTAGTTGAAACTGTCGTTGGGCAGGTCGAGGTTCATGGCGTCGCCCTGCATGACCTGGATATGACGCCACCCGTTGCGCACGATGCGCTCCTGGGCATGCTCGAGCATGTCGGGCGCCAGGTCGACCCCGGTCACCTGGCAGTGCGCTGGATAGGCGCCGAGCGCCAGTCCGGTACCGACCCCCACCTCGAGCACCCGCGCGCCGGGCGGAATACCCAGCGTACGAATGACCGCGGCGATGCGCGGGTAGAAAATGCGCGCGAAGACGAGATCGTAAAACTGAGAAAACTCCCCGTACAGCTTGCTCTGATAGGCATGCGTGGAGTTCTCGAGAATCGGCATGGGCACTCCTGTCGAACCGGAGGACTGGCGGCTGGGGTGCGGGCTCACGCCGCCGTCATGCCGCGCAGCTGGCGCTTGAACGACGCGATATCGCGCCGACGAAAGCGCCACTGCCGGCCCTTTTTGATGCCGGGCAGGATGCTCTTGCGCGCATACTCGTTGACCGTGTCCGGGCTGAGGTCAAGTATGCGTGCCACGTCCTTGCTGTTGAGCAGCGTGTCGTCTCGTTCCATATCGACCCAACCGGAGAGGAGTCGGACTAACACCGCGTGTTAGAGCAGTCAAGGTTGTGCGCCGGACTGCGCGACACGGGCTGCCGGCATCAGGTGGACCCATGCGGTCGCAGGTCACGCAGCCGCAACTCGGTGGATAAATTGCCGTTCCACTCGTTCGTCAGGACGCCGAAGACGATGTCGAGGCGGTCTCCGGCGGCCACCGCCAGGTCGCCCATGCCGAAGCCAATGGCGGGGATGTTGCGGCCCTCCTGCTCGACGACGAGCTTGAGATGGTGCTCGCCGACGATACGCCGGTCGCGCACCCGCACGTCGCGGGCAAGGAACAGCGGCTCCGGGTTACCGATCCCGCACGGCTCGAGCCGGTCCAGGTCGGCGTGGCAGCCACCATCGACGGCGCGCAGGGCCAGCTCGGCATCGACCCGCAGGCGCGGGACGAAATCGTCGGCGACCGTGACCGCCGCCATTGCCGCGTCAAAGCGCGCCGCCAACTCCGGCACCCGATCAAGGCGTACGGTGAGGCCGGCCGCCATGCGATGGCCGCCGAAGCGCTCAAGCAGATCCTGGCAACTCGCCAGGGCCCCGTGCAGGTCCACTCCGGCGATGCTGCGTCCGGAGCCGCGCCCATTGCCGCCCTCCTCGGCGGCGATCAACAGCGTCGGCCGATAGTAGCGCTCGACCAGCCGCGAGGCGACGATGCCGACCACGCCGGGGTGGAACACCGGCGACGCCAGCACCAGGCTGTGCCGGTTCGCCACCCCGCCCTGCGCCTCGACCAGCGCGATTGCCTCGTCGAGCATCTCGCGCTCGATGCCCTGGCGCGCCTTGTTCTCCTCGTCGAGGCCTATCGCCAGACGCTCGGCGAGGACCGGATCGTCCGTCGTGAGCAGTTCGAGCGAGCGCATGGCATCGTCGAGCCGACCGCCGGCGTTCAGGCGCGGGCCGAGGCGGAAGCCGACGGCGGCGCTCGACAGCCGTCCGACGCCGGCCACCCGCTTCAGCGCCGCGATGCCAGGGCGCGTGCTCTGTGCCAACTCGCGCAGGCCGTGTTTCACCAGGACGCGATTCTCCTCCAGCACCGGAACCAGGTCGGCGATCGTGCCGAGCGCCACCAGGTCGAGTTCGCGGCGCAGGTCCGGCACGACCGCGCCCCGCTCGCGGAGGCGCATGCGCACGCCGAGCGCGAGGTAGAACGCGACGCCCGTGCCGCACAAGCCGGCGAATGGAAATCCGCCGTCCGGTTCGATCGGGTTCAGGATCGCATACGCCGGCGGGCGCGACTCCGCCACCTGGTGGTGGTCGCAGACGATCACGTCCATGCCGCGGGCATTGGCCAGAGCGATCTCGCGATGGCTGACGGCGCCGCAGTCGACGGTGATCATCACCCGCACCCCACCGGCCGCGAGCCGCTCGATGCCGGTGGCACTGAGTCCGTACCCTTCGCGCAGGCGGTGCGGGATGTGCACCAGCGGCTCCGGGCGGGCGCCGACCGCGCGCAGGAAGCGCAGCAGCAGGGCGCTGCCGCTGACGCCATCGACATCGTAGTCCCCGTGGATGCCGATGCGCTCGCCGGCAGCGAGCGCATCGGCCACGCGGCCACTCGCCCGCTCCATGTCGCGGAACAGCATCGGCGACCGCAGATGCTCGCTCAGCCGTCCGTCGAGGAACGGCGCGGCGCGGGCGACGTCGTCGATGCCCCGGTTGACGAGTAGCTGGCCGAGCAGCGGCGACACGCCCAGCGCCGCGGCCAGCCGCGCGCCGGCCTCAGTCGCCGCAGCGAGCTGCCAACGCCGCGCGCGGCTCATGTGGCCCGCGCCGGCCTCAGGTGCGCCGGCTCGCCGGGGCGGTCGAGCGCGCCGCGCCGCGCTCCGTTGCCGCCGGCGCGCCGGCGGACTCGAAGAACAGCACCACCGGTGCGGCGATGAAGACTGACGAGTAGGTGCCGACGATGAAGCCAACCAACAACGCGAAGGCAAAGGCGTGGATCACCGAGCCGCCGAGCACGAACAGCGACACCACCACCATCACCGCCGTGCCGGTGGTCAAGATGGTGCGGCTCAGCGTCTCGTTGATGCTGCGGTTGATCACGTTAGCGAGCGGAGCCCGGCGATCCTTGGCGCGGTTCTCACGAATACGGTCGGACACGATGACGGTGTCGTTCACGGAGAAGCCCACCACGGTCAGCAGCGCCGCGACGATCGACAGGTCGAACTCATAGCCGAAGAGCACCAGGAAGCCGCTGGTGATAATGACGTCGTGCAATAGCGCGATGCCGGCACCCAGTCCGAAGCGCCACTCGAAACGGATCCAGATGTAGACCCCCATCGTGAGCGTCGAGAACAGTACCGCCAGCAGCGCTTTGACTCGCAGTGCCTCGCCGACGCGCGGGCCGACGGCCTCGACGCGCAGGATCTCGACCTTGTCGGCGCCGAAGGTCTGCGCCAGCTTGCCGGTGACGCGCGCATTGACGCTCTCGCTGTTCTCCTCGCTGAGCGGCACCCGGATCAGGAACTCGGTGCCCTCGCGACCGAGATCCTGCACATCAACGGCGCCGAACTCGGCGACGGCGGCGCGCACCTCGTCGGTCGCCTTGGGGCTCGCGAAGCGTGCCTGCACCAGGGAGCCGCCGGCGAAATCGATGCCGAGGTTGAGCCCGTGAATGAGGATCAGCGCCAGGCAGGCGAGGATGGCGGCGAGCGAGATCGCCAACGCAGTCTTGCGGACGCCGACGAAGTCGAATCGGGTATTGTTGGGAATGATCTCGAGCATAGTTAGATACTCACGGTGTGCATCTGCCGGCGGGACAGAAGGTAGTCCCAGATCAGACGCGTGCCGACGACGGCGGTAAAGACGCTGCTGACCAGTCCGATGCACAGCGTCACGGCGAAGCCCTTGATGGGCCCGGACCCGAACTGGAACAGAATGAGTCCGGACAGGAACGTGGTGATGCTCGAATCCAGGATCGACGGTAGCGCGCGCTCATAGCCGGCCTCGATCGCCGCCCGGGCGCTCTTGCCAACGCGCAGTTCCTCGCGAATGCGCTCGTTGATCAGCACGTTGGCGTCCACCGCCATGCCCAGCGTCAACACCAGTCCGGCGATGCCCGGCAGCGTCAGCGTGGCGCCGAACGCCGCCAGCGCCGCGGCGATGAACAACACGTTCCACACCAGCGCCATGTCGGCGAGCAGACCAGCGAAGCGGTAGTACACGGGCATGAACAGGATGACCATCAGGCCGCCGACGATGAAGGACCGCATGCCCTGGCGAATCGAGTCCTGGCCGAGCGTCGGGCCGACGGTGCGCTCCTCCGCCACCGTCACCGGCGCCGGCAGCGCGCCGCTGCGCAACACGATCGCCAGATCTTTGGCTTCGTCGGGGCTGAAGCTGCCGCTGATGATCGCCTTGCCACCCGGGATCGCCTCGCGAATCACCGGCGCCGAGTAGACGGTGTCGTCGAGGATGATCGCCAGCCGCCGGTTGACGTTGGCGGCGGTGATCTCCCCGAACAGGCGCGCGCCGCGCGCGTTGAGATCGACGGATACGACGCGGGAATTCGGCAGGTCGCCCGGGCGCACGCGCGCGTCGGTGACGACGTCGCCGGTCATGAGGGTCTGCGTCTCGACCACCAACGGCGACCCTTTGCGCCGCGTCCCGCCAGGATCGCTGGTGGTTTCGAAGAGCACCTCGGTGCCGGCCGGCGTCGGCTGGCTGCCCTTGGCGATCGGCTCCGCATCGACGTCGCGCACCAGCTTGAATTCGAGCACGGCGGTCTTGCCGATCAGGTCCTTGGCGCGCTCGGGATCCTGGATCCCGGGCAGCTGGATGAGGATGTCGCGATCCCCCTGGCGCTGAATCACCGGCTCGCTGACGCCGAACTGGTCGACGCGGTTGCGGATCGTCTCCAGCGACTGGTCGATCGCCGACTGCTTGATGCGGCGAACTTCCTCGGGCAGCAGCGTGAGGTGCTGCACGAGTTGGTCATTGACGGTCTCGGACGCCGCGACCTTAAGGTCCGGGAACTGGCTCGCCGCCAGTTCGAGCAACGCGGCGCGCCCGTCGCTGGGCAGCGTCACCGTCAGACCATCCGCCGTCGGCTCGACCTTCGGCGATCGGATGCCCGCTTTGCGCAGCTCGCGGCGCAACTCGTCGGCATTGATCTCGAGCGAGTTGACCACCGCCTGGTCGCTGTCGACCTGCATCACCAGGTGCGTGCCGCCCTGAAGATCGAGGCCGAGGGCGATCTTGTTGCCCTTCAGGAAGCTCAGCCAGTCGGGCAGGGGCTGCCAGACGCTCGGCAGCAGGACGACGATCGCCGCGATGGTCAGGCCGACCACCAACACGGTACGCGAGAAAAGGCTCGAATTGCTCACTTGCCCTTATCCTTTTCCTTGTTGGGGAGACCGAGCACGGTGGCGATCTGCGGCCGACTCACCCGCACCCGCACGTTCGGCGCGATCTCGGCCGTGACCACGTCGTCCTCGATGGCGATGATGCGTCCATAGAGGCCGCCACCGGTGATCACCTCGTCGTTCTTCTTCAGGTTGTCGAGCATCGTCTTGTGCTCTTTTTGCTTCTGCTGCTGCGGGCGGATGATCAGAAAATAGAAGACGCCGAACAGCAGCACGAAGGGCAGCATCTGCACCAGCGCCGGCGGCCCTCCCATCATGCCGCCGCCGCCCTGCGCCCACGCCACATCGATCATGCGCCCTCCCCCGCCTCGATCGCCTCGATCCGCGTCGCCGCCCATGCCGTGTAGTCGCCGGCCGCGATGTGCGTCCGCGCCTGCGCCATGAGGTCGAGGTAGAAATGCAGATTGTGCAAGCTGGTCAACTGCGCGCCGAGCATCTCGCCGGCGACGCTCAGGTGCCGCACGTAGGCGCGCGAGACCGTCCGACAGGCCTCGCAGGCACAGGTCGGGTCGATCGGCCCCTCGTCGCGGACGTGGCGAGCCAGGCGCATGTTCACCCGTCCCGCCGCCGTGAAACAGGTTCCGTTGCGCCCGTTGCGAGTCGGCAAGACACAGTCGAAGAGGTCATATCCCATTCCAATAAAGCGGAGGAGATCCTGCGGCAGTCCGACGCCCATGAGATAGCGTGGCCGATTCGTTGGCAGCGCCGCCGCCGTCACCGCCGCCACCTCTCGCGTCAGTCCGCGCTCCTCCCCCACGCTCAAACCCCCGACCGCATAGCCTGGAAACTCGTGGGCGGCAAGCCGCGCCGCGTGCTCGCGGCGCAGCTCGGCGTCGAGGCCCCCCTGCACGATGCCGAACAGGTGGCGGTCCGGTCGCACCGGCGTCACCGCCGAGCGCCCGGCCCAGGCGGTGGTGCGCTGCATGGCTTGCAGAACCGCGGCGCGGTCGGCCTCGGCGCCGACGCATTCGTCGAGCGGCATCAGGATGTCGACGCCCAGGCGGTGCTGCCCGAGCACCACGTCCTCCGGGGTGAGGAACAGCTTCCCTCCGTCGAGATGGGAACGGAACGCCACCCCGTCGTCGGTGACCTTGCGCAACGCCGCCAGGCTCATGATCTGGAAGCCGCCGCTGTCGGTGAGAATGGCTCCGCTCCAGCCCATGAAGCGGTGCAGGCCGCCGAGCGCCTCGACGGTCTCGACGCCCGGCCGCAGGGAGAGATGATAGGCGTTGGCCAGCACCATCGGCGCGCCAAGGTCGACCAGCTGCCGCGCGGTGATGCCTTTGACCGTTCCCTGCGTCGCCACGGGCATGAAGATCGGCGTCGGGATGTCCCCGTGCGCCGTCGGCAGCAGGCCGGTGCGCGCCGCCGAGGCGGCATCGCGCGCCGCGACCCGGAACGGAGACGGTCGCGGCGCCGCCGCTACCAGGTCGTCCACGGCCGTGGTCATAGGATCAGCATCGCATCGCCATAGCTGTAGAACCGGTAGCGCGCGCGCACCGCTTCCGCATAGGCCTCGAGCACCCGTTCGCGGCCGGCGAAGGCGCTGACCAGCATGAGGAGGGTCGAGCGCGGCAGGTGAAAGTTGGTCAGCATGCCGTCGAGGACGCGGAACTCGAAGCCCGGTCGGATGAACGCCTCGGCCAGACGGCGCCCGGCGGCAAGGCCGCCGGGGCGGCGCGCCGCCGACTCGAGCGCCCGCGTCGTCGTCGTGCCGACGGCGATGACGCGGCCGCCGGCGGCGCGCGCGGCCGCGATCGCGTCCACGGTCGCGGCGGGAATCTCGGCCCACTCCCCCTCCAGCGCGTGGCCCTCGACGTCGTCGTCGCGCAGCGGCAGGAAGGTCGCGGGTCCGACCTCCAGGGTGACCCAGGCACACGGCACGCCGGCCGCGCCGAGTTGCGCCAGCAGCGCCTCGGTGAAGTGCAAACCGGCGGTGGGAGCCGCGATCGCCGCGGCACGGCGGGCAAAGACGGTCTGGTAGCGGTCGCGGTCGGCCGCCAGGGGGCCGTCGGGCCGGGCGATGTAGGGCGGCAGTGGTACCTCGCCGTGCTCGGCGAGCAGCGCCTCGACGCTGCGCCCGGCGCCGAAGTCGATCGCATAGCGGCCGCCGGGCACCGGTGCCACGACGCGTGCCGTGCTGCCGTCCGGCAGCCGCACCACGGTGTCCGGCCGCAACCGTTTCCCCGGCTTGCCGAGGCACTCCCAGGTTCCATCGGCTAACTCCCGCACGAGCAACAGCTCGACGGCCCCGCCGCTCGCCAACCGGCCGTGCAGGCGCGCCGGGCGCACGCGCACGTCGTTGAACACCAGCAGATCGCCACCGCGCAGCAGACCCGGCAGGTCGACGACCGCCGCGTGCCGCACCGGGTTCACGCCGCGCCCGAGCACCAACAGGCGCGCCCCGTCGCGCCGCGCCGCCGGCGTCTGGGCGATCAGCTCGGGCGGCAGGTCGAAGTCGAACGCCGCCAGCCGCGACGCCGCGGCGGCGACCGCGCTCACGCGGGGTCCGTGCCGCCCGACGGCAGGAACGGCTTGAGCAGATCCACCGGCAGCGGGAAGATAGTGGTCGAACCGTGCTCGGTGGCGATCTCGCCGAGCGTCTGCAGGAAGCGCAACTGCAGCGCGGTCGGGTGCGCGGCGATGATCGCCGACGCCTCGGCGAGCCGCTGCGCCGCCTGGAACTCGCCCTCGGCGTTGATGACCTTGGCGCGGCGCTCGCGCTCCGCCTCGGCCTCGGCAGCCATCGCCCGCTGCATCTCCTGCGGCAGGTCGATGTGCTTGATCTCAACCGTGCTGACCTTGATGCCCCAGGGGTCGGTCTGCTGGTCGAGGATCTCCTGGATGTGCTGATTGACCTGGTCGCGTGCGGCCAGCAACTCGTCGAGTTCGCGCTGGCCGCAGACGCTGCGCAGCGTCGTCTGCGCCAGCTGCGAGGTGGCGACGAGATAGTCCACTACCTCGGTGATCGCCTTCGCCGGGTCGACGCAGCGGAAGTAGAGCACCGCGTTGACCTTCACCGAGACGTTGTCCTTCGTGATGACGTCCTGCGGCGGCACGTCCATGGTCACCGTGCGCAGATCGACGCGCTCCATGGTCTCGAGCAGCGGGATGACCAACGTCAACCCCGGTCCGCGTACGCCGACCAGCCGACCGAGCCGGAAGATGACGCCACGCTCGAACTCCTTCAGGACCTTGAGGCCGCTGACGAGGAGGGCGATGACGAGGAAGGCGATGGGGGCGAGCGGACCGAACATGGACTCGAACATGGACTCGAACATGACTCTCCCTCTCTACTCAGCGGACGGTGGGCCGGCGCACGCGCAGATGCAGACCATTGACCGCGGCGACCTCGACGGTGTCGCCCTCGAGCACCGGCTCGTCGGCATCCGCGTCCCAGTACTCGCCGTGCACGAACACCTTGACGCGCCGGCCGCCCGGCGCCACGCGCCGCACGTACCCGATCTCGCCGATCATGCCCTCGGCGCCGACGACCGACGTGCGTCGCTGCGCCCGCACCACCAGCCAGGCGGCGGCCAGCGTCACCCCGCCGAGCGCCACGGCGGCGCCGGCGATGAGACCCCGATCCACATGCAGCGTCGCATCGGGGGTGTCGAAGAGCAGCAACGAGCCGATCACGAAAGCGATCAACCCGCCGATCCCAAGCACACCGACACTGGGCACGAACAGCTCCGCCACCAGCATCGCCAGGCCGACGCCGATCAGCGCCAGACCGCTGTAGTTCACCGGCATCACCTGCAACGCCGCCAGCGCCAGGAGCAGGCAGATCACACCGGCCACGCCCGGAAACAGCAAACCGGGATTGGTGAACTCGACGTACAGGCCGAGCATCGCCGCCATCATCAACAGGTAGGCGATGTTCGGGTTGGCGAGGAAGTCGAAGACCTTCTGCCCGAGGCGCATCGCGAACGGTTCGAGGGTGGCACCGGCGACCGCCAGTGTCCACGGCGTCCCGGCCACGGTCACCGTCCGGCCGTTCGCCTTCGTCAAGACCTCCGCCACGCTGTCGGCAACGAAGTCGACGACCTTCAACTTCACCGCCTCCCGTTCGGTCGCCGACACGCTCTGCCGCACCGCCTTCTCGGCCCACTCGACGTTACGGCCGCGCTGCTCGGCGATGGTGCGGCCGAGCGAGGCGGTGAAGTTCTCGACCTTCTTGCCGAGGTCGCCGTCGATCGACTCGCCCTGCCCGCCGACGGGATGCGCGGCGCCGATATTGGTGCCGGGTGCCATCGCCGCGACGTGCGCCGCCAGGGTGATGAACACGCCGGCCGAGGTGGCGCCGCCGCCGCTCGGGGCGACGTAGACGATCACCGGCAGCGGGGCACCGAGGAGTTCCTTGACGATGCTCTTGGTCGACTCGAGCAGGCCACCCGGGGTGTCGAGTTGGATCAGCATCGCCGCGGCACCGCGCTCGCGCGCCGCCGCCAGACCCTCGGCGATGTACATCGCGGTCGCCGGATTGATCGTGCCGTCGATGGTGAGCTGCAGCACCAGCGGCGCCGGCAGCGGCGCCTCGGCGCGCGCGCCGCCCCCCACCACGGCGGCAAGCGCGACCGCCAGGGCGGCGACCAGGGGCAACCGGCGCCTCACTGCGGCAGCCCCAACTCCGCCATGACCAGCTTGATGTCGCTCCACACCAGGCGCTTGTCGCCCGGGGAGCGCAGCAGGTAGGCGGGATGAAAGGTCGGCATCACCCTGATGCCGCGGTACTCGTGCCAGACGCCGCGCATGCGGGTGATCGGCGTCGTGACCGACAGCAGCGTCTGCGCCGCGAAGGTGCCGAGGGCGACGATGACCCGCGGCTGTACCAACTCCACCTGGCGCTGCAAAAACGGCATGCAGGTGGCGATCTCGTCCGCTTCCGGATTGCGGTTCCCCGGCGGCCGGCATTTGACGACGTTGGCGATGTACACGTCGGCGCGCGCCAGCTTCATGCCCTTGGTGATGATCTCGGTCAGCAACTGGCCGGCGCGGCCAACGAACGGCTCACCCTGCAGATCCTCGTCGTGACCCGGCCCCTCGCCGACGAACATCAGCGCGGCGGCGGGATCGCCGACCCCGAACACCAGGGTCGTGCGGCCGCCGGCGAGCTTGCAGCGCGTGCAGTCGCCGATCTGCGCGCGCAGTGCCGCCAGCGAGTCGGCGCCCGCCAGTTCGCCCGCGCCGCCCGACGCCGCGGGCGTGGCCGGCGCCGCCCGGGCCGCCGGCCTGGTCACCGGAGGCGCCGCCGACGCGGCGCGCCGCGTCGGCGCGCCGGACGCGAGCCACGGCGCCCCGCAGTCGCGCTGCCACTCGAGGTGGGCGCGCACGCTCGCCAGCGCCGCCCGCAAGTCGGCCGTGAGGTCGTCATCCGCCATCGAATCAATTGTTTCTGATGGCTAACACCCGCCTGCCGGCGGGGCAATCGGCCGCGGACGCCGCCTCAGCCGCGCCGCTGGCGCGGACGCCGCGGTGCGGCGCCGCGGCGCCTGCCGCGCCCGCCGCAGGACCAGGGCGCGGTCGAGGATGCGATCGGCCACCGCATCCTTGCTCGCCAGCGGCACGGCGACGCGGCCGCCCGCGTCGATCAAAGTAACCGCATTGGTGTCGACCTCGAACCCGGCACCCGGCGCCGTCAGGTCGTTGGCGACGATGAGGTCGAGCCCCTTGCCGCGCAGCTTGCGGGTCGCGTTGGCGAGCACCTGCTCGGTTTCGGCGGCAAAACCGACCATCAGCCGGTCGCCGGCGCGGCCGCGCAGATCGGCCAGAATGTCGACGGTGCGCTCGAGGTCGAGGCGCAGCGGCGCGCGGCCCTTCTTCACTTTCTGCCGTGCCACCGTTGCCGGCCGGTAGTCCGCCACCGCCGCAGCCATGACCAGCATGGTCGCCGCGTCGAACTCGCTCAGCACCGCGGCGTGCATCTCGGCGGCGGTGCCGACGCGCACGCAGCGCACGCCGTGCGGCGCCGACAGCGCGGTCGGGCCGCTGATCAAGGTCACCGCCGCGCCGCGGCGCCACGCCGCCGCGGCGACCGCGTACCCCATGCGACCGGTCGAACGGTTGGAGAGGAAGCGCACGGGGTCGAGGGGCTCGCGATTCGGGCCCGCCGTCACCAGCACGTGCTCGCCACGCAAGTCGCCGCCGCCGACCGCCCGCGCGACTTCCGCGACGATGACGGCCGGCTCGGCCAGACGGCCGGCTCCCTCGTAGCCGCAGGCGAGTACGCCCACGCCCGGCTCGACGACCCCCCACCCGAGCGCACGCAGACGCGTCAGGTTGGCCTGCACCAGTGGGTTCTCCCACATATGGACGTTCATCGACGGGGCCAGGAGCACCGGCGCGCGGGTGGCCAAGAGGACGGTGCTCAGCAGGTCGTCACCGAGGCCGCCCGCCGCCCGGCCGATGAGGTTGGCGGTGGCCGGCGCGACGATGATCGCGTCGGCGGAATCGGCGAGGCGGATATGGCCGATCTCGGACTCCTGGGTCAGGTCGAACAGGTCGGTCGAGACCGGCTCGCCGGCGAGGGTCTGCAGCGTCAGCGGCGTGACGAACTGACAGGCGCCGCGGGTCATGACGACGCGCACACGGGCGCCGTCGGCACGCAGCAGTCGCACCACGTCGACCGCCTTGTAGCAGGCGATGCCGCCGCTCAGGCCGACGACGATCGTCTTGCCGTCAAGCCGCATCGGCGTTGCCGCCCTGTTCGCTCGCCTCGACTTCGCGCAAGCTGATTCCCTCGCTCCACAGCGAGTATAGTCCGGCCCCGATGACGCCGACAAACTGCGTCAGATGGACGACCAGGGAAAAGGCCAGCGCTTCGCTCTCGGGCACGTTGAAGATCCTCAGCGCCAGGACGCACCCGAGTTGAAACGACCCAATGAACCCCGGCGCCGACGGCACCGACACGGCAATGGACACCAGCGCCGTCAGGACCAGCGCGCCGCGCAGCGCCGGGACGTCCAGATGGAACGCCCAGAAGCCGAGCACGTAGACCAGGGAGATCACCAACCACAGGAAGAGTGACCAGGTGAAGGCACGCACATATGCCATCGGGCTGTCGAGCATCTTCAGCGCCTGCACGAACCCCTCGGCGAACCGGTAGGCGGCAGCGCCGCTCGCCCCCGGGAGCAGCGCGCTCAGGCGCCGCGCGATCGACAGCGCCAGCTGTTCCTGGACGCGAATCAACACGATCACCGCCGCCACCGCGACCGCCAGGCCACCCAGCATCCAGCCCCACTGCTGCACCTGCGGCGAGACGTGCACCAGGCTGGCGGCGACGCCGAACAGGAAAAGGATGGTGAACATATCGAAGATGCGCTCCAACAGCACGCTGGCCAGCACCCCGCTCAGTACCAGGTTGGCGCGGCGCGCGAGCAGCACCGGGCGGATGACTTCGCCGATGCGCAGCGGCAGGACCATGTTCGCCATGAAGCCAATGTTGGTCGCCGAGACCAGCGGCCGCAGCGCCGGCACGCCAACGCCCTGCAGGAAGACCCGCCAGCGCTGCGCGCGGATGACGAGCGACCACACCGTGATCGGCAGCATGAGCAGCACCCAGACGTAGTTCGCCTCGCGCAGCGCCGCCGCCGCCTCGTCCCAATGCACGCCGCGCACCGCGAAGCCGAGAAACACGGCCGACAGGACGACACTGATACCGATGCGCAGGCTGCGACTCTTCATGCCATCCTCCCGGCGCCGCCGCGCGCCTGCATCATCCCCAGCGCGAACAGCGCCGCGCCGCCCACACACACGGCGCCGCCGAGGCACACCGCGTCGCTGTCGAGCACCACGCCGGCGCCAAGCATCCACAGAAAGTAGCCGAGCACCCGCCACCCCTTGCCGCGCAGTTCACGCATGTGGGGCTCCGCGCAGGGCGCGGCTGACATGCGCGATGCGCTGCAGCGCGGTCAGGTTGGACAACAGCGCCAACAAGACGATGCTGACGGTCAGGAGCACCTGGTCGCCGCCGACCATACACGTGGCGAGCGAGCTGAAAATCGACCCGAAGCCGAGCAGCACGAAGCGCTCCGGACGCTGCAGCAGACCGATCTCGCAGTCGACGCCGAGCCCCTCGGCACGTGCGCGCGTGTAGCTCACCATCGTGCCGCCGAGCACCGCCAGGAGCACCGCCCAGGTGCGCCAGTCGCCGGTGAAGAAGACGAGCAACCCCGCGTAGCCGACGAACTCGGCATAGCGATCGGTCACCGAGTCGAGAAAGGCGCCGCGCCGGCTGGCGCCGCCGACGCGCCGCGCCACTTTGCCATCGAGAATGTCCAGCGTCCCGGCACACAGGATGAGGAAGCCGCCGCTGAAAATCAGCCCCGCGCCATAGGCCAGTGCCGCCGCCACGCTGACGACGACCTGCGCGTAGGTGATGGCGATCGGTTCGATGCCGGCGCGTGCGCAGAGGGCCTCGAAGGGATCGAGGTTGCTGAAGTACCAGGCCCGCGCCCGACTGCTGAGCAAGCGCGAGCCCTTCACGTCGCCCGTGTCCGGATGCGCCCTCCAGTAGAGGCGCATGCCGATGATCGGCGCGCCGAGGATGAGACCCAGGTTGAGCAGGGCGAACGCGGCGCGCATGTCACCCGACGATGCGCGGCGCCGCCGTGCGCGCGGCTTCGATGCCTTCGCACACCTGCTCGGCCATCGCCGCGTAGAGGCGGCTGATCGGATGCTCGGGCTGGGCGACGACGATCGGCACCCCGGCGTCGCCGCCCGTCCGCACCGCCGCATCGAGCGGGATGCGGGCGAGGATCGGCAGCCCGTAGGTCTGCTCGAGATGCACGGCGCCGCCGGCACCGAAGACCTCGTCGAGGCGGCCGCAATGCGGACAGACATACCCGCTCATATTCTCCACCACGCCCAACACCGGCGTGTTGACCTGGTTGAACATGGCGATGCCGCGCTCGACGTCGATCACCGACACCGGCTGCGGCGTGGTGACGACGACGACGCCGGACAGCGGCACCTGCTGGGCCAGCGTCAAGGCCGCGTCGCCGGTGCCCGGCGGCATGTCGACGATGAGCAGGTCCAGTTCGCCCCAGCGCACGTCCTTGAGAAACTGGCGCAGGAGTCCCGTGACCAGCGGACCGCGCCAGATCACCGGCGAGGTGTCGTCGAGGAAGAAGCCCATCGACATCACTTTCAGGCCATGTGCCTCGAGGGGATACACCGTCGTCTGCTCGACCCGCGGCCGTCCCGCGATCGCCAGCATGGTCGGCAGGCTCGGGCCGTAGATGTCGGCATCGAGCAGGCCGACGCGCAGGCCCCGCCGCGTCAGCGCGCAGGCGAGATTGACCGCCACCGTCGACTTGCCGACGCCCCCCTTGGTGCTCGCCACGGCGACGATGTCGGCGACGCCGGGGATCGCCGCTTGCGCCTGCTCCGAGGGCCGCGCGATCTGCACGTCGACCCCCACCACCTCCGGCAGCGCGCCGACGACGCGTTTGATGTCGGCGATGGTCGCCGCGAGAATCGGCGGCGGCAGCGGACCCGGCAGCAACTGCACCATCGCCACGCCGTCGCGCAGCGTCACCTCGCGCACCAACCCGGCGGCGATGAGGTCACGGCTGAGGCCGGCCGGCCGGATCTCGGCCAAGCGCTCGCGCACGTCGTCGATGGTGGTCATGAGGCGGCCCGCGCGGCGGCGACGGCACAGGCTTCACATGGACAGAGGTCGCGCAGCGTGCGGTAGGCGTAGATCCCGGTATCGTGCCCGTCACTCCACTCGACGCTGACGGCATAGCGCCCGACGACGCCGATCTGCACCGGGTAGATCTCCTCACGCGGCTCATTGAGCACCGCCAGGCTGCGCTGCGGCCGCGCCCGGCAGCCGGCGCAGGGACAATGCGCGCGCAGGTAGGTGTTGGGAAACTCGCTCTCGTGGCCGTCCGCCCAGACGATGCGCACGGCACGCGCGCCGAGGCGGCGGATCTCGGTCGGCAGCGCAGACGGTGACACGCGCCGGACCCTACCGAGTGACCGCCATGAAGGAAACGCGGCCTCCGGCTACCTTGACAGGTACCGGCAACCTGACATGATCCGCGCAGCCATGCGTGTCTGCCGACAGGCCGAAAGGGCCGCGTGAGCCCCGCGACAACGTCGGCCCCGGTCGCCGCCCCCAATGCACCGGCGGCGCTCGTCGGGGAGGAGTTGCGTCTCGTCGAAGCGCGGCTCGCAGAGTTGCTCGGGGCCCGCGAACCGCGCCTGACGGAGATCGCCCGTCACCTCATCGGCGCCGGCGGCAAGCGCGTCCGCCCGGCCGTCGTCCTGCTCGTCTTTCGCGCCTGCGGGGGCCGCGTCCTGCGCGACGCCGTCGATGTCGCAGCGGCGCTGGAGTTGATCCACTCCGCCAGCCTGCTGCACGACGACATCATCGACGGCAACCACGTGCGGCGCGGGCGCGACTCGGCGCGGCACAAGTTCGGCGTCGCCGACACGCTCATCGCCGGCGACTTTCTCTTCAGCCGCGCCTTTCAGATCTGCGGCCGCTTCGACGAGCGCCTGATCACCTGGGCGGCCGAGGCCTGCATCGCCCTCACCGAGGGCGAGATCATGCAGGGGCGCTTCCGCCGCAACCCGGCCGTCACCTATCAGGACTATCTGGAGATCATTGCCCGCAAGACGGCGTCGCTGTTCGAAGTCGGGGCGCGTGCCGCCGCCCGCCTCGCCGATGCCGACGAGGCGGTGATCGAGGCCATGGCGCGCTGCGGCCGCCATGTCGGCCTCACCTTCCAGATGGTCGATGACCTGCTCGACGTCACCGCCGCCGAGGCGGCGCTCGGCAAACCGATCGGCTTGGACGTGCGCGAGGGCAACCCGTCTCTTCCGATCGTCCTCGCCGCCGCGGAGGACGCAGAGGTGCGCCGACTGTTCGGCAACCCCGAGTTGTCGGACGCCGACGTCGCCGCCATGCTTGGCCGCCTGCGCCGATCGACGGTGATCGAGCGCGGCTACGCGCTCGCAGCCGAGCAGGCCAGCGCCGCTCGCCACGCGCTCCTGACGCTGCCCGAGTCCGCGTACCGGGATTACCTGCTCACCCTCGTCGATCAGCTCGTCGAACGCCCGGCCTAGTGCGAGCGCCGTGCGCCCCGGCGTTCACGGCGCGATGTGTAGGACGCCCTGCCACCACAGCGCCAGATACGCGGCGACCAGCCCGAAGAGCGCCAGCGCCGCCAGCACATCACCGCCGCGCGCTGGCCACGCGTCGAGGATGGTGCGCACCTGCCGCGATTGAAAGCCGCGCGCCTCCAGGGCCATCGCCATCTGATCGGCGCGGCGCAGGGCGCCCATGAACACCGGCACCATCACCGGGACCGTGCGGCGCAGCCGCTGCCAAGGCCCGCCGTGCTCGAGGTCGAGGCCGCGACAGCGCTGCGCCTGCAGCACCGTCACCGCCGACTCGACAAACACCGGCACCAGACGGAAGGCCAACGTCATGGTGAAGCCGAACGCGTACGGAAGCCCCAGCCTGGTGAGCGCGTAGGCGAACTCCTCGATGCGGGTGACCGACAGGAAGAGAATCCCGGCGGCGAGAAAGATCTGCAGTTTCAGCGCCATGCCGAGGGCGAAGCGCGGCGCCGTCTGGCTGATGTGGATCGGCCCCCACGCCCACAGGGGCGGGCGGCCGTCAGGCCCGTAGAACAGGGTCCAGACCAACAGGGTCATGACGAACGCCAGACCGAACAGCCAGCGCAACCGCCGCACGTTGCGCCAGCCGCCGCTCCACCACAGGAGCGCGGCCAGCGGCAGTAGCACCGGCGCCTGCCACGCCGGGCGCTCGACCACGAAGGCGGCGACGAAGAGGGCCAGCATGCCGAGCAGGCGCACCACCGGGTGGAGATGGTGCAGCCAGGTGTCGGTGTCGAGGTAGAGCGACATCAGTAGCGCGCAGGATTCACGCGGCGCCGCCCGGGGAGACGGCGACCAGCAACTCGTCCACCGACAGAGGGGTGAGACCTAGGGCGCGGCCGATGCGCGTGCAGTCGGGAAGGCGGAAGCGGGCCGATGCCAGCAGCGCCTCCTCGGCGAGCAGGGCGCGCAGCGGGCCGTCGAACACCACCCGCCCCTCGCTCAGCACGACGCCGCGCTGAGCGTACTCGGCGACCACCCACGGCGTGTGGGTGATGATGACCAGCGTCAGCCCGCCAGCGTGCAGGGCGGCGAGTCGGTGCATCATGCGTCGCTGTTCCGCGTAGTCGAGGCCGGTGGTGGGCTCGTCGAGGATCAGCAGCGCCGGCTCGAGCGCCAGAAGGGAGGCCACCGCGAGACGCTGCCGCTCTCCCTTGCCGAGCAGGAACGGATCGCCCGGACCACAGTCGTCGAGCCCGACGGCGGCAAGCACCCGCTGCACCCGTCGCGCCACTTCGTCCTCCGCCAGGCCGGCGTTGCGCGGCGCGAAGGCGACTTCGTCATACGCACTGGCGGCGAAGATCTGCTGGTCGGGATTCTGGAACACGTAGCCGACATCGGCGGCGACCTCCGCCAACGTCAGGTCGCGCAGCGCCCGACCGCGCACATCCACCCGTCCCCGCTGCGGCACCAACAGGCCGTTCAGGCATTTTGCCAGCGTCGTCTTGCCCGACCCATTGCGACCGATGAGGGCGACGAAGTCGCCGCGGCGGATCTCGAGCGACACGCCGTCGAGGGCCGCGCGGTCTGGCGCGTAGGCGTGCCGCAGCCCCGCGACGCGCACCAGCACCTCCGCCCCGTCTGGAGGGCGCCATCCCCCCTGCCCGGCTTGCACGACGTCTCGGCGCGCCGTGCCAATCGGCACCCTCGGGGCGGCGCCGCACAGGGGCAAGGGAGCCGGCGCCGCTGGGGCAGCGTCCGCGAGGGCGCGCGGCCGCATCAGTGGGCGCAGCCGCGCGGCGGCGTCCTCAACCGAGGCCGCCCGGGTGCGCCAGCCGAGCGCAGCGCCGAGCCGGTCGCCGTCGAGCGGCCGCACCCCCAGGGCCTCGAGGCGGACGACATCGGGCAGCAATGCGGCCGGGGCGCCGTCGGCCACCACCCGGCCCTCCTGCATCAGGACCAGGCGATCGGCAAACTCCGCGGCGCCCGTCTCATGCTCGATCAGCAGCACCGACGCGCCGCGCCGCCGCAGGGTCGCCAGGACGGCGAAGATCTCGCTCTTGCCGGCCGGGTCGAGGTCGGTGGTCGGCTCATCGAGCACCAGCAGCGCCGGCTCCTGTGCCAACAGCGCCGCGATCGCCAGGCGCTGCTTCTCGCCGCCGGAGAGCGTCACCGGGTCGCGGCGGTCGAAACCGGCGAGGCCCACCACCGCCAACGCCGCCGCCAGGCGCCGTGCCATCTCCGGCCGCGGCACGCCGAGCTGCTCCATGCCGAACGCCACCTCGTGACGCACGCTGGTCGAGAAGAGCTGCGCCTCGAAGTCCTGCGAGACCAGCCCGACGACGCCGGCGAGATCGGCCACCGTGGCGCCGCCGACATCGCTCCCCGCGACGACCACGCTGCCGGTCAGGATCCCGGGCAGGAACTGCGGGATGGTGCGGTTGAGGCACCGCGCCAGCGTCGACTTGCCGGCCCCGCTGGCTCCCATCAACAGCACCACCTCACCCCGCCCGATACGCAGCGACACATCGCGCAACGCCGGGGTCGCGGCGCCGCGATAGGTGAACGTCACGCCGCGCAGGGCGGCGGCGGGCTCCGCAAGGGGGCTCACAGCAGCAGCAGGCCGAGCAGCAGGAGCAGCAGGAAGGGCGCGACGCCGACACCGACCTGCGCCGCGCGGGGGCCGGGTGGAACGCTGGCCAGGGCGGCGATTTCCAGTTGACCGGTCGAGATGGCATTGCCGGCGATGAAGCCGCCGACGACGCCGAGGACCACCAGCGCCAGGCCGAGACGGCGGACGGCGCGAGCGCGCGGCGCCGGCGGGGCCAGGTCGTCGATGCGCAGCCCGGCCGCTTTGACGCGCGGATAGACCGCCCGCAGCAGCAGCGGCGCCAGCACCATGGCCATGACGAAATTGTTGAAGAAGACGACGTTGGCGAGCAGGGCGAAGGGCACGAAGCCGAGCAGGTTGAGGCCCCAGCCGACCACCAGCGCGCAGGCACCCGCCGCAACCGCGACGACGGCGGTAAACGCGACCCATTGCGCCGCCGTACGCGGCAATGGGTCGCCGTCGCTGAGTGCGCGCCAGGCCCGATAGGGCAGAAATCCGTACAGAAAGTTGCCGGCAAATCCGAACAGGTCGCCGGGTCCGATGCCGCCGAAGAAGTCGCCGATGAGGTTGCCGATCGCCGCGCCCCACGCCGCGGCCGGGCCGAAGAGCATCGAGCACACCACCGGCACGGCGTTGGCCGGCCGCAACTCGGTGACGCCAGGAATGAGCGGCAAGACCTTGAACGGGATCAGCAGCGCCGCGTACAGCGACGCGGTCATCGCCGCAAGGACGACGAGACGGGTGTTGCGCCACATCGCCACCGCCTCGCGCATGCCGAATCAGCTCGCCGGCGGCAACGCCGACGGCGCGCCCGCGGGCGGCGACGGCGGCGGCGGCGGCGGCGCCGCCAGGACCGCCGCACTCTCCAGCGTCAGCTGCTCGAACGCCGCCGTATCGTCGCGGCCCTTGATCTGGAAGTAGGCGAAGGGCGAACCATCGCGATGGGCGACGCGCAACTCGACCGGCTGCCCGGGCGTGATATCCGACGCCGGCACCAGCAGGCGCCAGGCGCCGGAGAGATTGTTGCCCTCTGTCTCGGGCAGGAACTCGAGCACGTAGGGGCCGTTCGTCCAGCGCTGCGGCGTCGGCAGCCGGCCAGTCGGGAAGGTCAGGGCCAAGCGGCGGTTGACCCACAACTCGGCGGTGCCGGGCAACTCGCTCAGGGCGGCGGTGAAATCGAAGACCGTCGGCGCGCGTTTCGGCACCGCATCGGTGGTCCACACCACCTGGCCGTCGCCGTCCTCGAGCGCCTCCCACCAGGCTGGGGCGTTGCCGCGATAGTCGCTGAAGAGATCCGAGCGGCGGCTGGCGCGGCCCGGCGCGGCGAAGCCGTCGACCTGCTGGGTCGGCACTTCGGGCCCTCCGGCGAGCGCCGGCGCCGGCACCGTCGGCCGCACCACGACGTCGAGCATGTCGCGACCGTCGACGCCGACGACGCGGGCGGTGAAGTACCAATCCCCGGTCTGTTTGCAGACCTTGAGCAGCAGCTGGTTGACGCCGACCTGGAGCTGAATCGGCCAGCGCTGCGGCGTCGGCGCCACCGTCACCATGCGCTCGGTCAGCGGCTGCCCGTTCATCCACGCCTGCACCGGCTGCGAGGCGGCGCCGATCTCCAGCGTGGCGCGGCGCGGCGTCGGCGCGTCGAGCTGCGTCGTCGCGTAGGCGCACAGCCATTCGAGCGGCTTGCCGGCCGCCTCCGCGCTGGGACGATAGAAGGTGTTGAGGTCGATGCGCACGAACTGCGGCACGACGCGTCGCCAGTAGACCGGCCCCCAGGCCCCGTCGACCGCCTCGGCGCGCAGGGCCTCCGGCTGCACGAAGTTGCTGGTGACGCCGGCGTTGCCGGCATTGGAGAACGGCCCCAACAAGAGCCACTCGCGCAGGAAGCGCTTGCGGCTGCGCACCTCGGCGATGACGAACTCGGGGCGACCGTCGGGTCGCAGCACCCGATGCAACTCGGTGTAATCGTCGAACAGGCGCAGGTCGTCCTCGCGTACCGCCGCGAGGATGCGCTGATTCATCTCGTAGCGCCCGTACTCCGCCGGATCGAGAATGAGATAGCCATGCTCGCGCACCGACGGCGCGCCGCCCGCTCGATCGGCGTTGTAAAAAGCGGCGAAGATCTGCGGCATGTTCACCCGCGTCGCGGTGAGGAGCAGCAGATCGTACTGATCGCGGCGCGACTCCATGAACTGGATGGTCTCGCGGTAGCCGAACTGAAACTCGGGCGCCGCCACCTGCGGATAGACGGTCGTGTAGGCCAGCGCGTACTGCTGTCCCTCACGCCCGAGTGCCAGGAGCAGCGCCGCCACCGCCGCCGCCTGCAACAGGCGCGCGGCTGCCGGCCACGGCACCACGCGGCGCAGCGCGTCGAGCACCAACGTCGCACCGGCGGCCGCCACCAGGCAGAAGCCGGCGACGCCGATGAACCCGCGCGAGGCGCTCGGCGCCTCATTCATCATCGCCGGCGCGAGCGGATAGATGACCAGCCACCAGAGAAACAACTTGCCCTCGGGGCGACCGGGCCACAGGCACCACAGCAGGCCGAGGCCGAGCAGCGGCAGCATCGCCCAATACAGTTCACCGAACCCCGGCACCGCGTGGCGCACCAGCGGATCGCCGTTCTCGAAGAGGAAACTGCGCGAGAAAAAGCGCTGGTACTGCTCGCTGACGCGGCGCAGATTGTCCGCCGCCGGACGCGCGGAGTCGAGGATGGTCGTGCGGCCGAAGTACTGGCTGGATCGCTCGCGCTGCTGATAGTCGAAGACCGCCAGGGGCAATGCCGTGGCGATCATCAGCCCCACCGCCAGCGCCGCGGTGCCGCGGACCGCCCACAGGCGGCGGCCGTACAGCACCAACGCCGCCAGCAGGAAGAGCGGCACGAACAGCTTCGCCGGGCCGTAGGTGTAGAGGCTGAGCGAGAAGAGCGGTCCGGCGGCGAGCAGCCAGCGCGGCCGGCCGCGCACCCCGGCCGCCAGTGCGGCGGCGGCGAAGACGAAGACCGCCGGGAACGAGATCAGCTCGAAACCGATGCGGCTGAAGTGCACGTGCCAGGGGACGACTGCGAGCAGCAACGCCGCCACCAGGCCACCCGCGGCGCCGAAAGCGAGGCGGCCGAGCAGCCCGATGCCGAGCACGGTGGCGATGCCGAACAGCGCCGCGGTGAGGCGAACGCTGAACTCGCTCAGGCCGAAGATCCCGATCGGCCCCATGGCGGCGTAGATGAAGACCGGGTTCTTGTAGCTGACGCCGAACGACCAGATGTACAGCGGCAGCCAGGCACCGGTCTCGTCGCGACCGGTGTGCAGAATCGAATGCGCGTTGAACCCGAGGCCCGCCTCGTCGCAGAACAGGCCCGGCGGCAGGGTGTCGAGACCGGCGATGCGCAGGACGGCGGCGGCGACGGTTATCGCCAGCAAGCCGGCCCAGAAGAGACGTCGCGACAGCACGGGGACTGCTCCTAACGGGAACCGCGCTCCGGCTCCAGCCCCCGTCGCCCCCCGCGTGCCTTTCCTGCGTCCGCGTGCTTCCCTGCCGTTATGCCGCGTCTCGGCGATCTCGATCTCGGCGCGCTGCCGCGCATCGCGGTGGCGGTGACCGACCGCGACCTCGCCGCGCCGAGTTGGGTGGCGCTGGCCGACGTCGTCGAGGTGCGCCTCGACCAGTGCACGCGGCGCAGCCCCGATGACGCCGCCGACATCTGCCGCGCCGCCCGCCGACTCGGCCGACCACTCCTGGCGACCGTGCGTAGCGCCGCCGAGGGCGGCGCCGCGACGGATGACGACGCGCGGCGCGCCGTATTCGCGGCGGTCGCGCCGCTGGTCGACGGGCTCGACGTCGAGCTGGCCTCGCCGTCGTGCGACGAGATCGTCGCCCTCGCTCGTCGGCACGGCGGCCTGGCGCTCGTCTCCCGCCACGACTTTGCCACGACGCCGCCCGACGCAGCCCTGCGCGCAACGCTCGCCGAGGGTGGGCGGCGTGGCGATGTAGTGAAGCTGGCGGCGACACCCACCGGCCCCGCCGACCTCGCCCGCCTCGTCGATCTGCAGCGCGTCCCCGGACCGGCCCGCATCGTCATCGCCATGGGCACCGAGGGGGCCGCCTCGCGCGTCTTCCTGCCGCTGCTCGGCTCGCTGCTGACCTACAGCTTCGTCGGCGCCCCGACGGCGCCCGGCCAACTGCCGCTGCGCGAGCTCTACGATGCGCTGCGCCGCTACTCGCCCGCCTTCGCGGCGGCGCACCCGGCGCGTTGACCGTCCCCCAGACGCGTACTAGATCGACCCTCTTGCCCGGGCCTCCGCCCGGGTGCACGCAGCCATCGGGAGGACAGATGCAGGAGATCCGCTTCGACGACATCGACGCCTTGCGCGCTAAGGTGAGCGAGACGTTCGGCGCTTGGGGGCCGGAGGTCGAGATCACGCAGGACATGATCAACAAGTTCGCCGAGCTCACCGGCGACCATCAGTGGATTCACGTCGACGTCGAGCGTGCCCGCCGCGAGAGCCCGTTCAAGACCACCATCGCGCACGGCTTTCTCACCCTCAGCCTCCTGCCGACGCTGCGCGCCGCCTCGGACTACAAGATCGTCGGCTATGGCAACGCCACCAACTACGGCTCCGACAAGCTGCGCTTCGTCAGCCCGGTGCCGGGCGGCGCCAAGGTGCATGCCCGCGCCCGCCTGGTTGGCGCCGAAGCCAAGCCGAAGGGCACCCAGGTCACGCAGGAGATCGCCGTGCATGTCGTCGGCCAGGACGAGCGCCCGGCACTGACCTACACGATGCTGGTGCTCTACCACCCGGCGGTGCAGAAGTGAGGCGGTGACCGTCCCGATCCTCGACCTCGTCGCCGAGTATGCGAGCCTGCGGGCGGCGGTCGATGCCGCCGTCGCCCGCGTCATCGACCGCACCGCCTTCGTCGGCGGTGCCGAGGTGCAGGGCTTCGAGGCGGAGTTCGCCGCCTATCTGGGCGCCCGGCACGCGATCGGCGTCGCCAACGGAACGGACGCCATCGAGCTGGCGCTGCAAGCCCTTGGCATCGGCCGCGGCGACGCGGTCCTCACCGTCCCCTTCACCTTCGCCGCGACGGTCGAAGCGATCGTGCGCTGCGGCGCCACGCCGTTGTTCGCCGACATCGGCGCCGACTTCACGCTCGACGTCGACGCCGCCGAGGCCGTGCTGCGAGCGCGTCCCGTCCGGGCCATCGTCGTCGTCCATCTGTACGGCCAGCCCGCCGACCTCGACCGCCTGCTACCGCTGGCACGGCGTTACGGCGCGGCGGTGATCGAGGATACGGCGCAGGCGCACGGCGCCTGGGTGACCGTCGCCGGCCAGCGGCGCCGCGCCGGCACCGTCGGCGACGCCGGCTGTTTCAGTTTCTATCCGACCAAGAATCTCGGCGCGATGGGCGACGCCGGCGCGGTGGTCACCGATCGCGACGACCTCGCGGCGCGCGTACGCCTCATTGCCAACCACGGCGACCGCGCCAAATACGACCACGTCCTTCCCGACGGCCGCAACTCGCGCCTCGACGCCCTGCAGGCAGCCGTCCTGCGCGTCAAACTCCCGCATCTCGACACCTGGAATGGCGCCCGCCGCGCGGCCGCCGCACGCTATGCCGCCGGGCTCGGCGACCTGCCCCTGGGGCTACCGAGCACGCGTGCCGGCGTCGAGCACGTCTATCATCAGTATGCCGTGCGGCATGCCCGCCGCGACGCGGTGATCGCCGCCCTTGCCGCGCGCGGCATCGGCACCGGCATCCACTATCCGTGCCCCCTGCACCTGCAGGACGGCTTTCGCGCCTTTGGCTGCGGGGCCGCCAGCCTGCCGGTGGCCGAGGCGGCGGCGGCGGAGGTGTTCTCGCTGCCCATGTCGCCCTTCCTGAGCGAGGCGCAGAGCGCCGAAGTGATCGCCGCGGTGCGCGCGGTGGCGTGACGGGAAGGCGCGGCTCTACGCGCTGGCCGCGGCCGGCGCCGTGTCGGTCTGCGTCAGCAGCAGCGCGATGATGCCCTCGTAGCGGATCAACCCGATGGCGCGGCCGAGATCGCGAGCGCGCTCAAGGGCGCGCCGAGCGACCACGACATCGTCGCGGTCCAGCGCCAGGCGGGCACGCGCGAGCAGGGCCTGCGCCTCGACAGAGCGCGCTCCGATGGCAGCGGCCAACGCCAGCGCCCGGTCGACGGTGCGTTCGGCCTCGGCCCACGCTGCGGGCCCGAGCCGCACCAGCACGTCGGCGAGGGCCGCCGCGGCGACCGCCTCGCGCTGCCGGCCGGCGGCCCGGTCGAGCGCCAGGCGCGCCACGCGCTCGGCGCGTTTGAGCTCGCCCATGCCGAGGTAGGCGTCGACCAGGGGCTGGACGACCATCATCATGTTGCCGCCCAGCGCCACCCCCTCCTCCAGACTGTCAGCGATGTCGCCAATCGACACCGACTCGCCGCGGCCGACGCGCGCCGCCAAGAGCAGCACCTGGCCGCGCTGCACGCCGGCGCTGCTGCCGATCTGCTCCGAGATCTCCAGGCTGCGCGCCGCCCACGTGCGCGCGGCTGCGGCGTCGCCCCGCGCGAGGTACAGCTGCGCCAGGGTCGCCATGGTGCCGCTCTGCACGGTGCGGTTGTTCGACCGCTCGGCGAGCGCGAGGGTCTCCGCGGCGTCGGCCGCCACGCCGGCCAGGTCGTCGGTGGCGAACAGGATGCCGAGACGCATCCAGCGCGACCCGATGTACAGGTCCGAGCCCGCGGCGGCGTGCCCGCGCGCCGACAACTCGCGCACCACCCAGTCGATGGTGGCCACCGCGGCGGCGAAGCGCCCATCGAGCAGCGCGTTCCATGCCACCGCGCGCGAGGCGCTGATCGCCGGCATCGGATCCGCGGACTGCTTCGCCTCGCTCACCGCCGCCTCGCTGATGGCGACGCCCTCGGCGAAGCGGTCGGGGTCCGCGGTGAGCAACATGCCGTGCATGGTCCGCAACAAGATGCGCGCTTCGGCGGCGCCCAGATCGTCGGCCAGCTCGGCGCCGCGCCGCGCGGCGCGCTCCGCCTCCGGGTCCGACGAGTTGCCGTAGAGCACCGTGATGCGCACGTAGGCCAACGTCGCGTCCAGCGCCCAGCGCAGGAACCGCGCATCGGTCGACGCGTCGCGCAGCGCCGCCTCGGCGATCTCCCAGGCGCGCCGCGCCAGGTCGAGCGCGGTGCGGAACAACGGCGCCCGCTCGGCCTCCTCGACCGCGCGCAGCAGCGTCTCGACCGCCTTGGCGCGGTCGTCGCTCTGCGCGTAATGGTGGGCGATCAGCGCCGGGCGCGCCAAGGTCGGGTCGCCGCCGCCCTCTTCGAGCAGCGCCGCGACGCGCCCATGCAGGCGGCGGCGTTCGCGGTGCAGCAGCGAATCGTACGCCACCTCCTGCGTGAGGCTCTCCCCGAAGCGGTATTCGTCGTCGGAGAACAGACTCTTGCGATGAATGACGCCGCGGCGCGTCAGCTCGGCGAGCTCGGGGTCGACGTCGACCGCCTCGGCGACCAACAGGCGACCCAGGTCGCCGCGGCGGAACTGGCGCCCGAGCACCGCGGCGAGCTGCGCCACGCGCTTGGCGGTCGGCGACAGGCGATCGAGGCGGGCCGCAATCACTTCTCGCACGCTGCCCGGGATGAGGATCTCCTCCACCGGACGGGTGAGGCGGACGACGCCGTCGTCGGGCGCCAGGAACCCCTCCTCGAGCAGCGAGCGGATGATCTCCTCGGCGAAAAAGGGGCTGCCCTCGGCCTTGGCGAGAATGCGAGCCTCGAGCTCGGCCGGCAGCGCGCCGCCGGCCAGGGCGCGGGCAATGCGCACGACGTCGCCGTCGAGCAGCGGCCGTAGGTGCAATTGCGTCACCGCCGCGCCGGTGCGCCAGGCCGGCCGGTAGTCCGGTCGGTGGCTGAGCACCACCATCACCTGGGCCCGCGCCAGGCGCGCCAGCGCCATCGCCAGCAGCTCCTGCGACGACTCGTCGATCCAGTGCAGGTCCTCGACGATCATCACCACCGGGCCGCGTCGGGTCTCCGTATGCATGAGCCGCGTGATGGCCTCGAACGTCTCCTGCTTCAGCGCCTCGAGCGGCAGATCGGCCGGCAACGTCGCCGGCACCGCCAGCACGCGGCAGAGCAGCGGGTAGGCCTTCTCGGTGTCCGGCGCGGCGCCGCCGAGACGGGCGGCGACCTTTGCACACGCGTCGGCCTCGCTATCCGCCGCAGCGAGGTCGAAGTACTGGCGCAGCATGCTGACGATGGGCGCCAGGGGGACCGTCTGATTGAGCGCCGCGCAGCGACCCTCGAAGAAGCACACCGGCTCGCCGGCGGCCAGCAGGCGTTGCTTGAACTCGTAGATCAGGCGCGACTTGCCGCTGCCCGCGTCGCCGTCCACCCCCACGACCTGTGCGTAGCGCCCGGCAATGCGGTGGAATCCGGCGTCGAGCAGTGCCAGCTCCTCGTCGCGGCCGACCAGCGGCGTCAGGCCGCGCTCGGCGGCGACCAGCATCGGACTCTCGAGGTCGCGCGCGTCGAGCACCTCGAAGGCCGCCACCGGTTCGGCCTTGCCCTTCACCGCCAGCGGGCCGACCGCCCGCAGGGTGGCGACGCCGCGCACCAGACGCGCCGTCGTCTCGCTGATGAGGATCGTGCCGGGCGCCGCCAATCCCTCGAGACGGGCGGCGAGATTGGTCGTATCGCCGATCGCCGTGTAGTCCATCTTCAGGTCATTACCGACCGTGCCGACCACCACCGGTCCGGTGTTGATGCCGATGCGCGCCGGCAGCGTCAGACCCCGCTGGCGCTGCAGGTCTTCGTTGAAGAGCGCCAGCGCGTCGCGGATCGCCACGGCGGCGCGCACGGCGCGCTGCGGCGCATCCTCGTGCGCGATCGGCGCGCCGAACAGCGCCATGAACCCGTCGCCGGCGAGTTGGTTGACGATGCCCTCGAAGCGGTAGATCTCGCGCATCGCCAGGGCCGTGTACTGGTCGAGCAACTCGCGGTACACCTCCGGATCGAGTCCGGCGGCGATCGTCGTCGACCCGGCGACGTCGCAGAACAGCACCGTCACCTGTTTGCGCTCGCCCGCCAGATCGCGTGCGGCGCGAAACTTCTCCGCCAGGCTCTCCGGCACCGGCGCCGGCGCGGCGATCGGCGCCGCCGACGCCGCGTCCAGGGGATGCCCGCAGTCGGGGCAGAAGCGGAAGCCGGCCGCGACCTCGGCTCCGCAATGGCCGCACTGCTGCGCGGCGCGCGCCCCGCACGCGTGGCAGAAGGCCTTGCCCGGGAGGAGCTCGGTATCGCAGGCTCCGCAGCGCATGCCTACGACCATTCGTCTCGACGGGTGGGCGAGTCAAGCACACCCCCGGGCGCCGCGGCCCGCCGCACGCCTACGGTGCGAAGCGCGTCGCCAGAGCGACGCATTCGACGTGATCGGTCTGCGGCAACATGTCGAATGGATCGACGCGGTCGATACGCCAGCCGCGTTCGGCGAACCAGTCGAGATCGCGCGCCAGCGTGCCCGGCTCGCAGGACACGTAGACCAGCCGTGTCGGCGCGGCGGCAACGATGGCGGCGCGCGTCGCGTCGTCGGCGCCCTTGCGCGGCGGATTGAGGGTGATCAGGTCGAGCCGCGGCAGCCCGGCGGCGAGCTGCGCCAGGCCCTCGGCCGCCGGCGCGGCGCGAAAGCGGACATTATGGTAGCCGTTCAGGCGGATGTTCTCCTTCGCGTCGAGCACGGCGAGCGGCGATGCCTCGACGCCGAACACCTGCTTGGCGGCGCCGGCGAGGAAGAAGCTGATCGCCCCGACGCCCGCGTACAGATCGACGGCGATCTCGTCGGGCTGCGGCGCCGCGAGATGCAGGACGCGGTCGTAGACCCGCCGCGCCACCGCAATGTTGGCCTGGAGAAAGGCCCCCGCACGGCTGGTCAGTTTGAGGCCGCCGACGCGTTCGAGCAGCGCCGCCTCGTGCGTCACGGCGACGAAACGCGGTCCGAAGATGACGTTGCCGCGCGTGTCGTTCGGATTGAGGGCGACGCTGATCACGCCGCGCACCCGCCGCAGCCGCGTCAGCAGAGCCTGCTCGCCTCGCCAGGTGCGGTCGCGGACCACCAGAATGATCTGCGCGCTGCGCTGCCAGGCGCTCGTCCGCACCACCACGTAGCGCAGCCAGCCGCTGCCGTCACGCTCGTCGTAGACCGGGACGTCCGCCGCCTCGAGCGCGGCGCGGGCGGCGGTGAGGACGCTGGTGATGAGCGGCTGGTGCACCGCGCAGCCGGTGATGTCCACCACCTGGTGGGTCCCCGGCCGATAGAGCCCGAGCAGCAGCCCGCGACCAGCGCGGCGGACGACGAGCTTGGCCTGATTGCGGTAGCCAAAGACGCGCGGTGAGCCGACCATCGCGCCGACCGCGACCGCCGCCAGGCGTGGGTATTCGGCCAGGGCCGCCAGCACGCGCTCGCGTTTGCGCTCCAGCTGGCGGCCGTATGGCGTGCCGATCAGGGCGCAGCCGACGCACTCGGGCGCGTGCGGACACACCGCGGCGGCGGATTTGGACGGCTGCACGGGCGGCATGGCCGCCGAGCGATACTATGCCGCGGCCGGCGTGTCAGCGGGCCCCGCACGTCAGGGACAGCCCCTCAACGAGTGCCGCACGGCGGCAATCACGTCGAGCACGCTGAGCGCCCCGTCGCCGAGCGCGTCGGCCGGCGGACAATCCTCGAGCGGGGCGCTGCCGAGCACGATGGCGATGACCCGCGTCAACTCATCGATCGACACCACCCCGTCGCCGCTGCAATCGCCGGCGCACGCCGCCACCGGCGGCGTCGCCGTGGCGGTGCTGGTCGGTCCGTCGGGCGTCGGTCCGGTCGCCGTCGCCGTCGCCGTCCGGGTCTCGGTCCGCGTCCGCGTCGCCGTGGCGGTGCTGCGCACGGTGTTGGCCGGGGTGTTGGTCGCCGTCGGCGTCGCCGTGCGCGTGCGGCTTGCCGTCGCCGTCGCGGTGGGCGGGCGGCTCGGCGAGCGCGTCGGCGTGGCGGTGGGGGTGGCCGACGGGCTCGCCGTGCGCGGCGTCGCATCGCCGACCCGGACGACGAGCTCGCGCGCCGCCCCGAGGGCCTGCTCGGTGCCGTCGGCGATGCGCGCGGCGACAATCGTGTCGCCCTCCGGAAAGCGCCAGGCACTGGCGATGCCGCCGCAGAACTGCAGATTCGAGCCGCGATCGACGAAACCGAAACCGAAGCCGGCATCGGAGCGCGTGCAGGCCTCCGGAGAAGACGTGCGGGCGATCAGCTCGCCGGAGCCGTCGACGAAGCGGCAGCCGAAGTCCTCGACGATCGCGGGCGCCGAGGGATAGGCGAAGGGCACCGTTGCCGGCACGCCGCCGAGATCCGGCATGGCGGTGTCGCAGATGACCGGGCTGCCGTCGCCGAGGGGCCGCGAGAGGATCATCTGCAGGTCAGGCGGGCGCAGCTCGCCGTCGACGAAGTAGGGCCCGGAGAAGCGGCCCGGGTTGCGCCGATTGGCGCCGGCACGCGCCTCGACGACCAGGGAGAACCCCTGTCCGAACGGTTGGTTGAAGACCGGGCGGCCAACCGGATCGAAGCCGATCGGCCGTTGCGGGTCGTTCGACGCATTGGCGACACCGAAGTGCGTCACCGCCGGTCCGACCGGACACAGATCGTCGAAGAACTCGAGGCGATAGTCGGCACTGATCGGGCGGCTGCACGCGGCTACCAAAGCCGTGTAGATGCCGGTCGTACCCGGGTCGATGGTGATCGTTCCGGCGCATCGCGACGGCAGGGACACCTCGACACCGTCGGGATCGAAGAGACGCAGGGCCGGCGCCCCGGCGGCGGACGTGTAGTTGACGCGCACGATCGCGCGCCGACCGGCTTCCAGCGAGAGCAGCAACGCATCGACCTCGCCCGGCAGTTCGAGCCCGACTCCCTCGGGGGTGGCCCCGCAGACCACGGCGCGGCCACAGCTACCGGCGCCGTCCGAGACGACGTTGAGGCTGGTCGTGAAGGTGCCAACGCCGCTGCCGTTGCACGCCGACACCTGCAGTTGCAGGACGCCGGCGCGGCCGCTGAACTTGGCGATACCGGAACAGGTGTCGAGGATCTCGGTGCCACCTGGACCGGTGAGCCGCATGCGCACCAGCCCGATGGTACCCGAGATGTCGCTCGTCTGAATGAAGACGGTGGCCCCCGGCGCGGTGCTGAGCGCGTAGGTCTGGACGCCGCCGGCGCCGAGGGTGCCGCTGACCGGAACCCCGCACGCCAGCGGCGGCTGCGCGAGTCCCGGCGTCGCGACGAACAGGGCGCCGAGAAGGAGGGCCAGCGCGCCGACCACGGCACCGCATGGCCGGGCGCGCTTCTGCTGCGGGTCGGCGCTCACCGGTTACTCAAAAGCCTCCCGCCCGACCCAACCCGACGTACCGCCATCGAGGCGGACCTCGTACCAACCGCGCTCCTCACCGGCAACCTCGACCATCGCGCCGCGGCGCACCTGCGCCACGACCGCGGCCTGGCCGCTCGGCCGCTGATACACCGAGGCATCGGCGGCCGTGACGCGCAGGCGGGTCGCCGCCGCCGGCAACGCCCGGCTGCGCTCGAGGCTGTCCGTGGCGCCAGGCTGCGCACCGGGTCGCGGCGCCAGGACCACCAGCGTCAGGGCGGCGGCAGCCGCCGCCAATGGCGCCAGCACCGGCAGTCGGAGCCAGTCGCGCAGGCGCTCGAACACCCCCGGCGTCGCCGCAACGGCCACCGCCGCGCCGCGCCGCGCCGTCGGCGCCAGCTCCTGCATGGCTGCCGGCAGCACGGCGAGGGCGCGTTGCGCCAACGCCGCCGGGATCGGCGTCGCCACGTCGGGCAGCGCGCGCAGGCGACGGTGCAGCTGCACCATGGCGCCGACGCAGGGGTCGCAGCCGCCGACGTGCGCCGCGATGGCGGTGCGCTCGTCGCCGCGCAGGCCGCCGCTGGCATACAACACCAGTCGCTCTTCGCCGGCACATCCGGAGCCGCCGATGCCGCCGTCGCGGCGGCTGACGTCGCCGTCGAAGCCCTCCCGCAGGCGCACGGCGAGTGAAGCGCAGCGCCCGCACGACGCCAAGTGGACGCCCACCGCGGCGGCCGCTGCCGCCTCCAGCTCCTCGTCGGCAAAGCAGGAAAGCAGCTCGAAATCAGGACACGCCATCGCCGTGCCCAGGCCCGAAACGGATATCCTCGTGTCTGTCATGATCTACGGTCCCCCGCCGCGGCGCCAGGCCACGGCCGATCGAAAGTGAGGTGGCTCAGGAGCCCGTCGCCTGGTCGAGATGCGGCGGCAGGTCGAGGACCGACGACACGGAGCCGACCTTGCTCAGCAACTCGCGCCGCAGCCGGGCGATCTGCGACCCGATGTTGCCGATGCTCGTGTTGAGCATCGCCGCGATCTCCTTGTACGGCGCCGTCACCTTGCGTCGCTGCGCCTGCGCCAGCAACTTGGTCCGCTGTTGGCGGCGGCGCACGATCTTGCGCTCCAGCTGCTGGCGCTCCTCGCGCAGGCGCTCGGCGGCCATGCTGGTCGGCGGCAACGCGCCGAGATCGTCGCTGATGCGCTGCACGCGACGTTCGTAGAGATGGACCCAGGCCTGCACCGCGTCGAGTGCATCCTCCATCCGCTTCAGGCCCGCCTCGCGCTCGCGCACCGTACAGCGGAGCCGGTCGATGCGGTCGAGCACCTCGGGGACGTCGCAACCGGAGACCTGCGCCAGATAGCGCACCTCGAGCGGCTGGAACTCGTAGTCCTCGACGTAGAGCAGCTTCATCACCACCGACTTCGACGGGGGAAGTTCCCCCAACATCTGGCTGAACGACGTGCGATCCATCAGTCCTTCGCCTTCATGCGTTGTGGCGCGGTCGGCAGCCGGATCGGAGAGCTCGCCGATGGTTTCTATCGATACGGTTTCGATCTCGCGCACGCCGCGCTTCCATTCGAGTACGAGATCGTCGAGCACGAAGCCGAGCAGGTAGGCGCGAAACGGGGCTCGCCCCTCGTACGTCCGCACCCGCCTGAAGATCCGCCCCCGCTCGAATGCGAAGACGTAGAAGTCGCCCGCTTCGTCCGCCGGGACCCGGTAGACCCGCATCGGAAAGCCGTAGATCAACTCGCCGTACTGCGCCTGGAACTCGCGTGCCGCTTCCACCTCGCCCGCCACGCAGCGGGCAATGAGTTGGCGAGCTTCCTGCGCCTCGTCTAGCCGATCCAACCGGTCCTCCCATGCAGACCCCTGCCCGCACACCGCATCGCGTTTTCATGTGCCTCTGGCCGATGAGATGCAGGGTGTCGGCGCTTTGCTGCGGCAGGTTCCCGGGTATCTTCCCTTGTTCCTTCAAGGGCAAAAGCCCGGCGCATGCGAGGCGACCTGCCGTCTGGGAGGTTGTACTTGAGTATTCGGCGCGAGACGGTCAAATTTCCCAGTCTTCGCGGGTTCTGGGTCGAGACATCCTCCGGCATTCCCCTGACTATGCAACATATTCAAGTGCGAACGCATCCCTGTGGCGGGGGGGCGGTGTGGATTGCACGGCCGCGGGGCCCGGCATACTGGTGCGGCGAGGCGCAATGACGGCAGGGGGGCGATACGCGATTGCCGGAGCCTGCCTGGCGGTGGGGTTCGTCGCGGCGTGGGGGGCGTGGAATTCGCGCCCGGTCGAGCGCGCCGCCTTCCCTGGACCGCAACCGGCCGTCGCCGCCGCGCCGGTCGTGGTCGGAGACGGCCCGGTGCTGTGGGTACTGTCGGTCGGCGTCAGCCGCTACCGCGCCGCGGACCTGGGGCTACAGTTTGCCGACGCCGACGCGCGCAGCATGGCCGATACCCTGCGCGAGGCGGCCAAGCGCGGCCCCTACCGCGAGGTGCGCTCGCTGGTGCTGACCAACGAAGAAGTGACGCGCGAGAGCATCCTGTCGGGCGTATCGCGCTTTCTCGGTCAGGCCGGGCCGGACGACGTCGCCGTGCTGTTCGTCGCCGGCCACGGCGTGCGCGACCTGGCCAGCGGCAGCTACTACTTCCTGCCCAACCCGGCCACCGCCGACACGCTGCTCGCCGACGGCCTGCGCATGTCGGATTTCGACGAGATGCTGCGCATCGTCCGTCGCAATGCGCGGGCGGTGATCGTCATGCTCGACACGTGCCACGCCGGCGCCCTCGGCATCCCCGCGACGCGGCCGGTGACGGCCGATGAGATGGCCGGGCAGATGACTGCCGGCGAGGGCTTCTACCTGCTCGCCGCCACCAAGCCGGGCGAGGAGTCCAAGGAGCAGAGCGGACTCGGGCACGGCGCCTTCACCTACGCGGTCCTCGAAGGCATGCGCGGCAGCGCCGACGCGGACACCGATGGCGTCCTGTCGGTGTCCGAGCTGTTCGGCTACGCCGCCCGGCGGGTCCCGAAGCTGACCGGCGGGCGGCAGCACCCCTACAGTAAGATGGAAGGCACCGACTTCGTCTTTTTGCACGTCGGCGCCGTGACGCCGCGCGCCGTCCCGCTGCTGCCGGCGCCGCTCGCACCGACGCCGGCCGGGCCGCCGGTCGGCAACGTCATCGGCGTGCTCGACTTCCAGAACCTGCGCCAGGACCCCGCCTACGATTGGATCAGCCAGGCGCTGCGCCTGGCCTTCAACACCGAGCTCAGCAAGGTGAAGGTGCTACGCATCTACTCGCCGGAGCTCATCGACCGCACGACGCGGGCGCGCGGCACCGACCCGCTGGTCACGGCGCGCGAACTCGGCATTGGCCGCCTGCTGACGGGGGCCTATTACGTCAGCGACGACATGCTGCGCATCGACGCGCGCATCGTCGACGCCCGCACCGGGGTGAACGAAGCCTCCGACAGCGTGCAGGGCAACCTCGACCAGTTCTTCGACCTGCAGAAGACGCTGGTGCTCAACATGCTGCGCCGACTGAAGGTGCAGGTCTCGCCCGAGGAGGGCGAGTCGATCGAGAAGCAGACCAACACCGACGTCGACGCCTACCGCCTCCTGCTCGAGGCCGAGGGTGTGGTCGAGCCGTCGCCGCGCGCCGAGCGCACGCGCCGCCGCGCCGACAAGCAGTCGTGGCTCGGCGGCGCCCTCGAACGCGTTGCCGCGCTGGTGGTCGCCCCGGCGCACGCCGAAGAGGTCAGCGCCAGCGTCGACGCGGAGGTCCGTGCCCTGCTCGAACGCTATCGCCTCGCCCTGCAGCAAGAGGACCTCGACGCCGTCGCCGCTCTCTCGGTCAGCTTCTCCGAGCGCCAGCGAGCCGCCCTGCGCACCTACTTCGCCAACGCCGACAACTTCGTCGTCGAGATCGCCGACGTCACGGTCACCCGCAACGAAAACGGCGTGCTGGTGTCGTTCGTCCGCCGCGACCGCTTCGACGACGCCGAGAGCGGTCGCCCCGTGCGCCTCGAGGTGCGTTTGAGTAAGATGGTGGTGCCAGAAGGTACCACCTGGAAGATCGGGAGCGGACAATAGCCGGACACCGCATCGCTCGAGCCCGCGCCGCCGTCGGCGCGGCGGTCTCGCCGTCCGTGCCGACGCCCGTTCGCCGCCGCGCCGGGCTTGCCTGCGCCCTCGCCGCCATCGCCCTGCTCGCCCCCGTCGCGGCCCTGGCGCGGCCGCTCAACCAGGTCATCCCGTCGCTGTTCGGCGGCACCCTGAACACGACCATCAACCAGACCGCCAGCGACTTCAGCCAGCAACAGCCAAACATCATCGCCCGCTTTCGCGACCTGCCAGCGCAGCTCTCGGCGGCGCGTTCACAGGTGCCGTTCCCCTCAGCCAGCGGCGCCTTCAGCTACGCCTGGGACACCGAGGTCGATAGCTTCGTGCGCTTCGAGCAGAGCCTCGGCTCGGGCTTCGCCGAGCGCGCCCAGACGCTCGGTCGCGGCCACTTCAACGTCGGCGCGTCGTATCAGTATGTCGAGTTCGACAGCCTCGAGGGGGACTCGCTCGACAACATCGTCTCGCAGCAGCCGGCGTTCACGCAGGCCTACCTGGCGAGCCTGCCGAAAGGCGACCAGGCGATCTTCGGCGACGATGTCGTGCGCACCCAGCTGGCGCTGCAGTTCCGCTACGACCTGATCTACCTCGCCGCTGGCTACGGCCTGACCGACAACATCGACGTCAGCCTCGCCCTGGCGATCAACCGCGCCAGCATGAAGGGCCACGCCATGGCCATGACGCTCGATCCGGACGGCGACGGCGGCGGCGCGGTCGGCCAGTTCACCGAGAACCAGCCGGGCGTGATCGTCGACGGCACCGGTCCGATCTGCGCCCGCGGCCTGCGCTGCGCGTCCGACTCGTTCGACGAATCAGCGGCGGGGACGGGCGACGTCTACCTGCGCGTCAAATGGCACGTCGTCGACACCTGGCTGGCGGACATCGCCCTGGCCGAGGTGCTCACCCTGCCGACCGGCAATGCCGACGACTTCCTCGGCTTCAACGATCCCACCTTCACGCCCTGGTTCATCGCCTCCAAGACCTTCGGGCGCTTCTCGCCGCACCTGAACCTCGGCTACTCCCTGCGCAGTGCCGAGGACGTCAGCCAGGCGCAGTGGATCGTCGGCGCCGACGCGCGGGCGACGAACTGGCTGACCCTGGGGGCCGACTTCCTCGGCTATCACGACGACAACCGGGACGGCGTCAACGACGACGTGATCCAGTCCGCCGTCGGCTTCAAGCTCAACCCGTGGGGCGGCCTGGTGCTCACCGCCAGCTTCCAGTTCCCACTCAACAGCGACGGTATTCGCGCCGACGTCATCTACACCGGCCAGGTCGAGTACAATTTCTGAGCGGTTCCCCGGCGCCGCGGCCGCGTGCTAGGCAGCCGCGCATGCGCACACTGCTGGTCGCCTTCTCTCTCGTCCTGAGCGCCGGCGCCGCCCGCGCCGACTGGACCCCGTCGGCCTTCGCCGCCGAGGAGACGCTCGAGTTCCTCACCATCGAGGAGGGCGAGGAGCATTGGTCGCCGGTGTGGCTGGTGGTGATCGACGATCAGGTCTACGTGCGTCTCGGCAGCCGCGCCGCCGGCCGCTACGAGGGTAACGCCACCAAGCCCTACCTCAAGGTGCGCATCGCCGGGCAGCAGTTCGACACGGTCCTCGGCGACCCCGCGCCGGTGATGGCCGAGGCGGTGGCCACGGCCATGGCGAGCAAGTACTGGAGCGACATCTTCATCCGCTACGCGGCGCATCCGCTGACCCTGCGCCTGACGCCGGCCGGCAACTGAGCCGCCGCCCGATGCCGTTGCGGTACGGGCTCATCGGCTGCGGCATGATGGGCTGGGAGCACCTGCGCAACCTGGCCCTCCTCCCCGCGGCGCGCGTCACCGCCGTCGCCGACCCCGACGCCAACAGCCGCGACATCGCGCACCATGCCGCGCCCGAGGCGAGGGTGTTTGCCGACCACCGCGACCTGCTGCGCAGCGGCGCCGTCGACGCCGTCGTCATCGCCACTCCCAATCACACCCACGCCGCGGTGCTGCGCGACGTCTTTGCCACCGACCTGCACGTCCTGGTCGAGAAACCGCTCTGCACGACCATCGCGGACTGCCACCTCCTGCTCGACGCCGCGCCGCGCCACCGCGGCGTGGTCTGGGTCGGCCTCGAGTACCGCTTCGTGCCGACCATCACCCGCCTGGTCGAGGCCGTGCACGGCGGCGCCGTCGGCCGCCTGCGCATGCTCGCCATCCGCGAGCACCGCTTCCCGTTTCTGGAGAAGGTCGGCCATTGGAACCGCTTCGCGCGCAACACCGGCGGCACCCTGGTGGAGAAGTGCTGCCACTTTTTCGACCTCATGCACCTGCTGGTTCGCCAACGGCCGCTGCGTGTCTACGCCTCCGGCGCGCAGGACGTGAACCATCTCGACGAGCGCTACGACGGCGAGACCCCGGACATTCTCGACAACGCCTACGCCGTCGTCGACTTCGACGGCGGCGCCCGCGCCGTGCTCGACCTGTGCATGTTCGCCGAGAACTCGGCCAACGAGATGGAACTGGCGGCCACCGGCGACGCCGGCAAGGTCGAAGCCTACGTGCCCGAGCACCGCCTCGTCTTCAGCCGCCGCGATCGCCTGAGCCGCGACGAGGAGCGCATCACCATCGCCCCGCACATCCGCGACGCTGGCTTCCACCACGGCGCGACCTACTACCAGCACCTCGCTTTCCTCGACGCCGTGCGCCGCGGCGCGCCGCCGCAGGTCGACGTCGCCGCCGGCGCCCTGGCCGTCGCGGTCGGCACTGCCGCCGAGCTCTCCGCCCGCGAACACCGCCCGGTCGAGCTACGCGAGCTCGGCTTCTGACCTCAACCAGCTCGCCGCGAGGAATGCAGTCGCCGGGACCGCGGGCGTCCCGCCCGCAGCGCCGCGCGCCACATCGCGAGTCGAAGCGGCCTCGAGGTCGCGTCTCACCGCGACGGAGCGATCGGCGCTTACGGCTCGACGATCGCAAGGCCGGCCGCGGCAAACCGCTTGAAGTCGCGACCGTTCATGGTGGCCAGCGTCGCGCCGGCGTGTAGCGCCGCCGCGGCGATCATGCAGTCCGCCAGCGACCCACGGCGTCGGCCCCCGAGAGTGAACAGGGACGCGGTCGTTTCCGCGTCCGCCGCCGTGAACGGCAGGATATCACCGACGATCGCCGCCGCCGCCTCGACCGCGCTGGCGCCGATCGGCCCGCACAGGAACTCAGCCCAGGCGACGGCGCTGATCGCCAGGCGGTCTCCACCGCCCAGCCAGCGTCGCAGGAGACGGTCGGCGGGCGACGCCGGCACCAGCGCGTGAATGAGCACGCTCGTATCGAGATGAATCATCGCCGTGTGCCGCGCGCGGACGGCGCCCGACTCGTCCTCCGCTCGGCGCGGACGTCGGCCACCCAGGCGCGCGCCCGCGCCGGCGTCAGGGTCAGCGCCTGCTGCAGCCGATCGAGCGCGTCGATGCCGCGCCGCTCGCCGACATCCCCCGCCTCGGCCGAAAGAATGGCGCGCCGCAGCGCCTCGGACTTCGATACCTCCCAACGCCGCGCCATACGCTCCAGGGCACGAACCGTCGTGACGTCGAGCGCGTAGGTCGCCTTCACCGATGTTCTGGCCATACCGAGTGTATGGCCCGCCCAGACGATGCCAGCAAGCCCCGGCGAGCTGAAGCGAGGTCGTGTCGCGGGCACGATCAAGACGGAGCACCGTCAACCCCGTGCGCCCCGTCCATGGGGTCGAGGCCGGCGCCTGGACGCCCCTGGCACCCGACGCGTCGAGCCCTGCGCCCCGCCGAGGGTCCGTCACCCGGCAACAGTCTCGCGGACCTCTCGTCTATCGAAGGCGCGCTCCCCAGACCTGGCGTGGCGGAGTCTTCGCTTTCCTTCAGCTACCGGCGGCCCCGGCGACGCCCGTATTCGCCCGCCGCATTCAAGGCGACGATCAGCCCGCTCACCCCGACGACCCAGTCGCCGTAACGCACATACGGTGTCAGCTCCTGCCGCCGTTCAACCGACTCCGCCAGCGTCCCCACCACTCCGAACGGCAGCGACGCCACCACCGCCCCGCTCGGGTCGATGACCGCGCTGACGCCTGAGTTCGACGCCCGCACCCGCCAGCGCCGGGTCTCTACCGCGCGCAGCCGCGAAGCATCGAGGTGCAGCGCCGGCCCGAGCGTAGCGGCGAAACACGAGTCGTCGGTCTGATTGACCAGCACCTCGGCGCCAGCGCGCGCCAGCTCATTGGAGGCACCGGGGAGCACCGCCTCGAAGCAGATCGACGGCGCGACCGCCAGCGACGCCAGGGCCGACGCCATGAACGGCTGCAGAGCCATGACAGTGCGTCTGGCGCGAGATGCTCTTCGTGGACGACGCGGTCGGGGTTCGGATCCCCCGAGTCGATGGCCGGCGGCGCACTGTCGTCGGCAGACCGTATCGGCGCCGCGATAACGAGGTCCTCCGCCGGTGCTGTCGCCAGCGCCGCATCGCGGCGATCGAGCAGGTCGCCGAGCCGAGCCGCGTCTTCGGCTGCCAGCTCGTTGGCTTCGCTCAGCGCGGGAAACAGGCGACCGACAATGAACGCGCCGGCGGACGCGTCGCGCGGCAGGTCGTACTCCCCGAACACCGCGACCGTGCTCGGCGAGCCGGTGCCCTGGAGCCACTGCGCGGCGCTACCTGCGCGGTCGACGAAGGTGGCCTAGAGAAGCGCAAGTGCGACCGCGGCAGCGCCGACCTTGACGCGGCGAACCGTGGCGTCACGAGCGGACGATCTCCGAGAGTCCTGCGCGCGGCACGCCGGATCCAGCGGTGGGCGTCGGCGGCTGAAGGTCATCGGATCCTCCCGCGCCTGCTGATAGCCCACCCCCCTCCCCTGCAACGCCATTTTTTGACGTGTCGTGTAGGATAAAGCGCCGCCGGCGCCGCGGCGCCCGCGCACTCCGCCTCACCCCGGCGCGTACCCGAGCCGCTTGTCGACGACGTTGCGCAGCGGCTGCCCGAGGAGGAAGCGAGTCAGGTTGTCATCGAAGAGCGCCAGCATACGGTCGAAGTAGGTCGGCGTGTAGCCGGAGATGTGCGGCGTGATGACGCAGTTGGGCAGCGCCCACAGGGGACTCTCCGGCGGCAGCGGCTCCTCGTCGAAGACGTCGAGCGCGGCGCCGGCCAGGCCGCCGGCGCGCAGGCAGGCGACCAGCGCCGCCGCATCGATCACCTCGCCGCGCGCGACGTTGATCAGGTAGGTCCCCGAACGCATCGCGGCCAGCTCGGCGGCGCCGATCAGCCCGCGCGTCTCCGCCGTCAGCGGGACGGCGAGGACGACGAAGTCGGCCCACCCCAGCAGCTCGTGCAGGCGCGCAGGCGGCACCACGACCTCCGCGTGCTCGACCGCACGCGTCGCATCGCGGCGCATGACGCGCACGCGCATGCCGAGCGCCGCCGCCATGCGCGCCAGGTTGGCGCCGATCGGCCCGGCGCCGAGGATGGCGAGGTTGGCGCCGGACAACTCGCGCAGGCCGCCGCCGAAGACGATGACGCCGAAGCGGTTCCACTCGCCGCGCAACTGCAGCCGCTGCGCCTCGTGAAAGTTGCGCGCCAGCACCAGCATCTGGCCGAGAATGTGCTCGGGAATGCAGATCGAGTGCAGGCCGGTGGAGTTGGTGAGCGTCACCGCGCTCGCCACCAGCGCCGGGAACAGGCAGTCCTCGATGCCGGCGGAGGCGGAGTGGAACCAGCGCAACGCATGCGCCGCGGCGAAGTGCTCGGGCGGCAAGAGCCAGCCGAGGAAGATGTCGGCGTCGGCGAGCGCCGCCGGCAGGTCGGCCTCCTCCTCGATCGACACCGCCGCGAGCCCCGGGTGGCGCGCCGTCCAGGCCGCGACGGTGCTCTCCGGCAGGGTCCAACGGACTTCCTTCAGGCGAAAGAACGAAACGAGCTTCATGTGACGCTTGTAGACGGGACGGCGCGGCGGCAACAAGCCGGGGCGCCCGGGCCGCGGCCCACGGCGCGGCGGGCCGCGTTGCCCTGATCGTCGCCTTTCCTCTAGAGTCGCGCGGTTATGCGGATCCGCGCCCTCTTCGACCACCCCGCGCCGGTGTTCTCGGTGGAGTTCTTCCCGCCCAAGACCGAGATCGGCGAGCGCAGCCTGTTGCGCACCGTCGACCAGCTGCGGCCGCTGGCGCCGAGCTTCGTGTCAGTCACCTACGGCGCCGGCGGCAGCACGCGCGAGAAGACGATCGAAATCGTCAGCCGCATCAAGCGCGAGCACGGGCTGGAGGCGATGGCACACCTCACCTGCGTCGGCCACGACCGCGACGAGCTGGCCGCCATCCTCGACCGCCTCGCCGCGGCCGGCATCGAAAACGTCCTGCCGCTGCGCGGCGACCCGCCGCGCGGCGAGACCACCTTCGTGAAACCGGCCAACGGCTTCGGCTATGCGAGCGAACTCGCCGCGTTCAGCAAGGCGCGCGGCGACACGTTCTGCCTGGCCGGCGGCGGCTATCCCGAAGGACACCCGGAGTGCCGCGACCTCGAGCGCGATGTCGCCCACCTGCGCCGCAAGGTCGACGCCGGCGTCGAGGTGGTCATCACGCAGCTCTTCTACGACAACAGATTCTACTTCGACTTCGTCGCGCGCGCCCGCCGCGCCGGCATCACCGCGCCGCTGCTGCCGGGCATCATGCCGATCACCAACGTCGCCCAGATCGAGCGCATCGCCGGCCTGTGCGGCGCCCACATTCCCGAACCGCTGCGCGCCCGCATGCGCGCCGCCGAGGGCGACGATCAGGCGGTGCTGCAGGTCGGCGTCGACCACGCACTGGCACAGTGCCGCGACCTGCTGGCCGGGGGCGCGCCCGGTATCCATTTTTACACCCTCAACCAGTCGCCGGCGACGGCCGCCATCCTGGGCGCTCTGCGGGGATGAGGCGCGACGCGTTGTCGACCATCGTCACCTACACGCCGCTCAAGCCGCCGCAGCGCACCACCGTCACCGGCAGCGGACGCTCGGTGCAGCACGAGTGTCGCGACGGCAACGGCGAGTCGCACCGCCAACGGTTAGCGCTTGGCAGCGTGCGCGGCGTGTTCTACCTCGATGCCATGTGCCTGCACTGCGGCGCCCACTTCATGTGGGTCGAGGACGAGGACTGACCCGCCCCATGCCACTCCTCCGCCGCGCCGGCCTCGCCGTCGCCCTGCTCGCCGCGCTCGTCGCCCTCCCCGGCTGCGTCAAGCCGCCCGCCGTCGCGGCGGCGCCGGCGCCGCCGCCGGTGTTCGAACTCGGCGCCTTCAAGGGGATCTTGATCAACGGCGGCGGCGCCAAGGCCTCCAACTTTCAATCGCACCTGACGCACGTGCGCACATTGCTCGCCTATCTCGAGGCGAGCGGCGCGCAGCCGTCCGACCTCACCGTCTTTGCGTCCGACGGCAGCGACCCGACGCCCGACCTGGCGACGCGCGCCATGCACGGCGCCAACGACGACATGTGGCTGCTGCCGGCACCGCTGGTCAATCGTCTGCGGCCGATCGAGTTCGTCGACTCCAGCATCGCGGGGGTGCACATCCAGCCCGCCACCCGCGAGGCGCTGCAGGCCTGGTTCGCGAGCGACGGCCAGGCCCTGCAGGCGGGCGATACGCTCTTCCTCTACGTCACCGATCACGGCGAGCTGAACAAGAAGGATCCGCGCGACAATACGATCGTCCTGTGGAACCAGAGCCTCAGCGTCACCCAGTTGCGCGCCATGCTCGCCCAGCTGGCGCCCGGCGTGCGCGTCGTGATGCTGATGTCACAGTGTTTCAGCGGCTCGTTCGCCAACGTGATGTTCAGTGGCGATACCGGGTCGCTGGCGACCAGCGGCCGCGTCTGCGGCTACTTCGCCTCCAGCGCCGATCGCCCCGCGTACGGCTGTTACCCGGAGAACCGCGGCCGTGACGGCGTTGGCCACTCGCACCACTTCTTCGACGCCCTCGAGGCGACCGGCCGCCTGCCCGAGTCGCACCGGCGGGTGCTGGTCACCGACGACTCCCCCGACGTCCCCAACACCACCTCCGACTTCTACCTCGAACAGCTCCTCGCCCAAGAGGCGACGCGCCGCCAGCAGTCGCCGACGGACGTTGCCGACGCGTACATCGCCGTGGCCTTCAAGGACCGGGCCCGCTGGGAACCGGAGATCCGCCAGCTCGACCGCGTCGGCAGCACCTTCGGTATGTTCAGCCCGCGCTCGCTGTCCGAGTTGGATCTGCAGACGCGCACCCTGCCGCAGGTGAGCGAACAGTTGCGCACCTACGCGGCGCGCTGGCAGGAGGCGCTCGAAGCGCTGAAGGCGCAGAACTTCACCCGCCTCCTCGCCGCCGAGCCGGCCTGGAAGCCGCGCCTCGAAGCGCCGGTGCTGGCCAAGCTCGACGCCGCCGGCCGAGAGACGTTGGCGACGGAAATGGCCGTGGCACTGGCGCGGTTCGCCGCCGCCGACGCGGAGACCAATGATCGCCTGGCGCTGCTCAAGGCGCGCGCCGACGACGCCAGTGCCGCCGCCTACCGCATGGATGTGCGCCTCGGCGTCGTGCTGCGCATGCGCGCCCTGCTCGACCAGATCGCCGGCCGCGTCTACCTCGCCGCGCGCGGCACGCCGGAGGAACGCGCCACCTACGCCGCCCTGCTCGGCTGCGAGGACGTCACCCTGCGCGCCGACCCGCCCTTTGCCTCGGCGGCGGCCATGGACCCCCCGCCCGCCTTCCCGCCGCTGAACGACGACCGCAAGGTGGTCGCCGCCGTCATGCCGGCGTGGATGGGCATCCAGTTCAAGCCGCTGACCGAGGCCGCGCGCGCGCGCGACCAGCGCACCGCGGGCGCGGTGACGGTGATGATGGTGTACCCCGACTCGGCCGCGTCGAAAGCCGGGCTGGCGGTCGGTGACGTCATCCTCGGCCCGCCCGACGCACCGTTCCAGGAGCCGCACCAGGTGCGCGAGTGGACCATGCGGCGCGAGATCGGCGAGGCGGCGCCGCTCGACGTCGCGCGCGGGAGCACCGTCACGCGGGTGGAACTCAAACCCGAACCGTATCCGATCAAGATGCCGGAGTTGCCCGGCCCGCCCAAGGTGGGCAGCGCGGCGCCGCCGCTGACCAAGGTCGAAGCCTGGCGCGGCGATGCGACGCTCGCCGCCGGCAAGCCGCGGCTGCTGTTCTTCTGGGCCACCTGGTGCGTGCCGTGCAAGTTCGCCCTGCCCGAGGTGCTGGCCTTCGCCCAGGCGCGCGATGTCGACGTGGTGGCGATCACCGACGAGGAACCGGCGACCCTCGACGCCTTCTTCAAGACCTTCAAGGACCCCTTCCCTGCCACCGTCGCCATCGACCCCTACCGCGCCGCCTTCCAGGCCTTCGGGGTCAGCGGCACGCCGACCTTCGTGCTCATCGATGCCGACGGCACGGTGCGCTACTTCCACACCGGCTACAACGCGGCCAAGGGGCTGGGGATCGAAGGCTGGACGTACCAGGCGAAGCGCTAGCTAGCGGCGCGCCGCCGTCGCACCCTCGACGTCTTCTCGCGGCGCCGGCAGGTCGCCGGGGTGGCGCTGCTCGCAGCTGGGGCAGTGCCAGGAGAAGTAGCCCTGATGCGTCATCGGCGCCTCGCAGTCGGGACAGGTCATGCGGCAAGTACACGACCCGCGGCGGTGAAATGCAATCGCTTTCCCTGCTCACCCCTGCGGCAGCCGCTCGCGAATCTCTGTCAGGGTGGGCGCGGTGGCATCCTTCGGCGACAGGATCGGATCGGCGATCGGCCAGGCGATGGCGAGCGTCGGGTCGTCCCAGCGCACGCTGATTTCCAGGGCCGCGTCCCACAGGGCGGTGCACTTGTACTCGATCTCCGCCGGCGCCGCCGTGACGCAGAAGCCGTGCAGGAATCCCGGCGGCACCCACAGCTGGCGGAGGTTGTCCTCCGAGAGCTCGACACCGACCCAACGCCCGAAGTGCGGCGAGGCGCGGCGGACGTCTACCGCGACGTCGAAGACCGCGCCGCGCACGCAGCGCACCAGCTTGCCGAGCGGCGCGCCACCCACTTGCGCGTGCAGACCGCGCAGGATGCGGTGCCCCGAGCGCGAGTGGTTGTCCTGCACGAACGGCAGGGCGATGCCGACGGCGCGGTAGGCCTCGACCTGGAACGTCTCGAGGAAGAAGCCGCGTGCGTCGCGATGCACGGCCGGCTCGAGCACCAGGACGCCCGGCAGCGCCGTCGCCTCGACGCGCACGCTCAGCCCTGCTCCAGGACGCGCAGCAGGTACTGCCCGTAGGTGCCATTGCGCATCGTCGCGGCCAGGCGCTCGACCTCGGCACGGTCGATCCAGCCCATGCGCAGCGCGATCTCCTCGAGGCAGGCGACCTTGAGCCCCTGCCGCTCTTCGATCGCCTGGATGAAGTTCGAGGCCTGCAGCAAGGCCTCCTGCGTGCCGGTGTCGAGCCAGGCGATGCCGCGCCCGAGCTTCTCCACGTGCAGGGCGCCGCTGCGCAGGTACACCAGATTGACGTCGGTGATCTCGAGCTCGCCGCGCGGCGACGGCGTCAGGCCGCGTGCGATCTCGACCACCCGATTGTCGTAGAAGTATAATCCGGTCACCGCCCACGGTGAGCGCGAGACCGGCGGCTTTTCGACCAGATCGACGGCGCGGCCGTCGGCGGCGAACTCGACGACGCCGTAGCGTTCCGGGTCGCGCACCCAGTAGCCGAACACCGTCGCCCCGGCGTCGCGCGCGGCGGCGCGGCGCAGCGTGTCCGTGAAGCCGTGCCCGTAGAAGATGTTGTCGCCGAGGGCCAGCGTCACGGTATCGCCGCCGATGAAATCGGCGCCGATCAGGAACGCCTGTGCCAGACCGTCCGGGCTCGGCTGCGCCGCGTACTGCACGTCCATTCCGAGCTGCCGGCCGTCGCCGAGCAGGCGGCGGAAGCCGTCCTGCTCGTGCGGCGTCGTGATCACCAACACCTCGCGGATGCCGGACAGCATCAGCGTCGAGAGTGGATAATAGATCATCGGCTTGTCGTAGATCGGCACCAGCTGCTTGCTGACCGCGCGGGTCAGCGGGTAGAGCCGCGTCCCCGAGCCGCCGGCGAGAATGATCCCCTTGCGCATACGCCTCCCCGCGCCCCGCCGTCAGGCGCCCTGGCCGACCGTGCCGAGACGCTCGCGCCCGTACTGCCCCGCCTGCACCGCCGCGCACCACGACTTGTTGGCGAGGTACCAGGCGACGGTGGCGCGCAGGCCGCGCTCGAAATCGTAGCGCGGCGCCCAGCCGAGGTCGCGGCGGATGAGGCTCGCGTCGATCGCGTAGCGGCGATCATGCCCCGGGCGGTCGGCGACGAAGGTCTTCAGCCCCGCGTAACTGGTCAGGCCTCTCGCCGTCAGGGCGGCATTGGCCGCGGCCGGCGCAAGTTCGTCGAGCACGCCGCACAGGCGGTCGACGAGCTCGAGATTGGCGCGCTCGTTCTCGCCACCGATATTGTACTTGGCGCCCGGTTGGCCGCGGCGCAGGACGAGCAGGATGCCGGCGCAATGGTCCTCGACGTACAGCCAGTCGCGCACGTTGCCGCCGTCGCCGTAGATCGGCAGCGCCGCCCCGTCGAGGGCATTGAGCGTCATCAACGGGATGAGCTTCTCCGGATACTGGTACGGTCCGTAGTTGTTGGAGCAGTTGGTCAAGAGCGTCGGCAAACCGTAGGTCTCGTGGTAGGCGCGCACCAGGTGGTCGGCGCTGGCCTTGGTCGCGGCATAGGGCGAGTTGGGCGCATACGGGGTCGTCTCGCTGAACTGGCCGCTGGCGCCGAGGCTCCCGTACACCTCGTCGGTCGAGACGTGCAGAAACCGGAAGCGCGCCCGCGCCGCGTCGTCCTGTGCGCGCAGGTGGGCGCGGGCGGCGTCGAGCAGCTCGAAGGCGCCGACGATATTGGTCTCCACGAAGGCGCGCGGCCCGTCGATCGACCGGTCGACGTGGCTCTCGGCGGCGAAGTTCACCACCCAGGTCGGGCGGTGCGCGCGATAGAGCTGGTCGACGAGCGGCCGGTCGGCGATGTCACCCTGGACGAAGACCAGACGCGGGTCGGCGCGTACGTCCGCCAGGCTCTCGAGATTGCCCGCATAGGTGAGCTTGTCGAGTACGACGACGCGGGCGTCGGTCTCGGCGAGTACGAGGCGGACGAAGTTCGAGCCGATGAAACCCGCTCCCCCGGTGACGATGATCGTGTCCATGGTTACTGGCGCCCTCCGCACTCGCGCTCAGTCGGCCGGTTGGTGTGCCGGCCGCAGCAGATCGTTGACCGTTTTCACGGGGCTGAAGGTCGCGTCCGGCACTTCCACGAACAGCGTCAGCCAGCGCGCCATGGCGCCGTTCCACAGGCCGGGCCGCTCGAGCGCCTGCAGGGCGCGGCCCTCCTTCGACTTGCGGCTGATGAACACCGCCGCCGGATCGACGAAGCGACGCAGATCGTAGGGGCGCCCCAGACGGTCGCGGACCGCACAGGCGAGGAAGACGGGATTGAAGTGGGTCGCCGCCGCGAAGGCGGCCCGCTGGCCGGCGTCGGCCTGATCGACCTGCGCCGATTCGACGATCTGCGCCGTGCAGGTGCCGTCTGCCGCGCGGACCCAGAACGGCCCGCCACCCGGCTCGCCGGTATTGCGGACGACGCCGCAGACGCGCAGGGGCCGGTCGAGCGCCTGGCGCAGCGCCGCCGCGTCGCGCGGCGCAGCGTGCAGGCCGAGGGCGGCGCAGGCGAACTCCCGCGCCGCGTCGCACGCCCCGGCCGCGCCCCCCTCGAGCGCCTCCAGATGCGCGCATAGCTGCGCCTGCACCGTCGCGAGATGGCCGAGCAGCAGGCGCATCCAGCGCAGCGCCTCGGGGCGCCGGTGCTCGGGCTGGACGTTGTCGATGTTCTTCACGAAGATGAGGTCGGCACCGAGGTCGTTCAAATTCTCGATCAGCGCCCCATGCCCGCCGGGGCGCAACACGAGGCGACCGGCGCCGTCGCGAAACGGCGCGTGCGCGGCGTCGGCCGCGAGCGTGTCGGTGGCGCGCTTCTGGGTCGAGAAGCCGACCGCGTAGCGCACCGCGAGGCGGTGCTCGTAAGCGCCGCGCACGCGCTCGAGCAGCGCCGTGAAGCCGGCGGCGTGTTCGGGCGACACGGTCAGGTGCAGGCGCGCCACCTCATCGCTGGCGCGCGCAATGTCCGCCGCCTCGGCGAGGTGTTCCTCGAAGGCGGTGCGGGGCCCGTCGGGGTAGCGATGGAACAGCAGCAGACCCTTCGGCTGCGCGGCATAATCAAGACCGTCCGGGTCGAGGAGCGCCGCCACCACGCCGCCGACATCGCCGCTGGCGCGCAGGGCCTCGAGCGAGCGACCGCTGCGGCGCAGGTGCGCCGCCAGCGCCTCGGCAAAGGCGAAGCGGGGCAACTCGGCGAAGAACTGCAGCGCCTCGGCCGCCGCCGCGTCGCCGGCCGCCGCCCGCGCCTGCAGGGCACCGCGCGTACCCCCGGACTCGGCACGCACCGCGAGCAGCGACTGGAACATCCGGCTGGCGGCGCCCGAGGCGGGCGTGAACTTGACGATGCGGCCGGCGGCGGCGGCGGCGGCGTGCGCCGTCGCCGCCACTTGGCGCGCGGTCTCACCGAGCTGCAGGACGCCGTCGCCGGGGATACAGGGCCGGTCGAGTCGGATGGGCGGCGGTGGGCTGCGAAACAGCGCCAGCTGGCGATCGGCCTCGTCCGGCGAGATCCCCAGTTCCGTCAGTTGGGCCCAGTCAGCCTCGGTGAACATGCCCGGCATCGGAATCTCGGCAAAGAGCGCTCCTATAACCGAGCCCCGCGGGGAAGGGAATGCCAGCGCCGCGCCGCAGCCGCGGCGGCGCAACCCGGCGGCTTGCTTATCGGCTCGCCGCCCGCTCGCGCCGCAGCGCGTCCCCCGCCAGGGCGAACTGGCTCTCGAGTTCGCGGTAGACGACCTCGGCCTCGCTGCGCGGAGCGTCAGCGAGGCGCCCCATCGATTCCAGACGGGTGCAGAGTTCCGCCATATGCATCGCGCCGAGACTGCCGCAACTGCCCTTCAGGCTGTGCGCCCAGGATGCAACACCATCCCAGTCCTCGCCGCCGATGGCCGCGGCGAGCGCCATCATGCGCTGCGGCGCATCGGCGAGAAACAGGTCGATCAACTCCGCCAGCAGGTCGTCGTCCCCATCATCCCGTAGGTCGCGCAGCGCGTCGATCGCGCTCATGTCGAGAACATCCATGCAGCACCTCGCTCCGAAGTCGCTGCGGCAAACAGCATTCTCCATGCCAGCGCGAGGCGAGCACGCCGCCGCGAGGGCAGCGGCCGCGGATGATCGGAAAAATGTCAGCGAATCGCCCAGCGGCCGGCGCGCACCGCCGCGAGTGACGAATTATGCCGCGCCCGGCCGGGGCGCGAACAGGCGCAGACCGCGGGCGCGGGTGCGCGTCAGGCGCTCCAGAAACGACTCGCGCGGCACCAGGCGGGCGCCCAGGCGGCCCATGTGCGGCGTCAGGGTCTGGACGTCGAGCCAGTCGAGGCCACGGCTGCGCAGGTGACCAATCAGGTGCAACAACGCCAACTTGGAGGCATTGGGGTGACGATGGAACATACTCTCGGCGGCGAACGCGCCGTCGACGTCGACGCCATAGGCGCCGCCGACCAGGACGCCGCCACGCCACGCTTCGACGCTGTGGACGATGCCCATCTCGTGCAGCCGGCAATAGGCCGTCACTACCGCCGGCGTGATCCAGGTGCCGTGTTGCCCGGGGCGCGGGGTGTCGGCACAGGCGCGGATGACGGCGGGAAAGTCGCGATCGAGGCTGAAGGTGAGGTGCCGCCGCGCCGGCGCATGACGCAGGCTGCGCGGTACGTGCAACTCGGCGAAATCGAGCACGCCGCGCTCGGCCGGGCTGAACCACAACAGCGGCAGCTTCTCCACCGGCCAGGGAAAGATGCCCTGCCGGTAGGCGGCCAGCACCGATTCGGGATGCAGATCGCCGCCGATGGCGACGATGCCCTCGGGACTGGCCGTGCGCGGATCGGGAAACTGGATGATCGCCATGCCTCGCTCGCATGCCGATGATGAACCCGCTTGCCCGCGGCGTGCAAGCCGTGGCGCCAGCCCGCCGCCGGCTGCGGCCGGCGTGCCGCCGCCGTCTTGTCCGTCCGCACCCCGTCCGATACCGTCCCGCCGATGCCTCATCCGCTCGACGAACGGCGCACCCGCTCCATTCGCGTCGGTACGACGCACATCGGCGGCGCCGCCGCGGTGGTCGTGCAGAGTATGTGCGCCACCAAGACGCGCGACATCGACGCCACCGTCGCGCAGTGTGAACAGCTGCGCCGCGCCGGCGCCGGTGTCGTCCGCATCGCCGTCGACAACGAGAAGGACGTCACGGCGGTGAAGGCCATCCGCCGCCAGACGAGCGCGACGCTGTCGGTCGACCTGCAGGAGAACTACCGCCTCGCCGCCTCGGTGGCGCCGCACGTCGACAAGCTGCGCTACAACCCCGGCCACCTGCACCACGTCGAACGCGACCGCTCGGTGGCGGACAAGGTCGGCTGGCTCGTCGCGGTGGCGCGCGAGCACGACGTGGCGGTGCGTATCGGCGTCAACTGCGGCTCGGTGGCGCCCGAGTTTCTCGCCCGCTACCCCGGCGACCAGCTCGAGGCCATCGTCCAGTCGGCCCTGTACCATTGTCAGCTCATGGACGACCTGGGGTTCGACCGCTTCGTGGTGTCGCTGAAGGACTCCGACCCATTCAAGGTGCTGGCCGCCAACCGCCGCTTCGCAACGGCGCGGCCGGACGTACCGCTGCACCTCGGCGTCACCGAGGCCGGCCTGCCGCCGCAGGGCGTCTTGAAAACGCGCCTGGCCTTCGAGCAGCTGCTCGCGGCCGGCATCGGCGATACCATCCGCGCCTCGCTGACGGTGCCCAACGAGCGCAAGCACGAGGAGATCGAGGTCGGCTTCGCCATCCTCGCCGACGTGCGCGCCGGGCGCTTCGTCTCGGTGCCCGATTTCGGCGCCGGGCTGAACATCATCTCGTGTCCGAGCTGTTCGCGGGTGGAGAACGACGCCTTCGTGCAGCTCGCCGAGCAGGTGCGCGATCTGACGGAGTACGCCCGCGACCACCGCGTCACCATCGCCGTCATGGGCTGCCGCGTGAACGGCCCCGGTGAGACCGACGACGCCGACCTCGGCCTCTGGTGCGGCCCATCGACCGTGGTGCTGAAGCGCAAGGACGAGAAGATCGGCTCGTTCGGCTACGCCGAGGTGCTGCCGCGCCTCAAGGCCGAGCTCGACACCCTGATCGCCGCGCGCTCCGCCTGAGCGCTTGCGGGCCGCCTGCTACCGGCGTACGTCTCGACTCGCCGCTATCGCCATGGACGCGTCGCGCCTGCCCAAGATGATGATCGGATTCGTCGTCCGCCGCTGCACGGTGGAGCTCGGGCGCGCGCCGACGCCCGCCGAGTTCGCCGCCTGGGCCAATGCCGATCCCGCTGGCGGGATCAACGTGTTCGGACGCGCCCTCAGCGAGGCCGATGCGCGCCTCATCCTGCGCCACCAGGCGCGCCTGGTCTCGGCACGCAGCGCCGCGGCCGAGGAGCAGTGGGTCGAGCCCGATCCGCTGCTGGCCGGCGAGGGGCGCGGGCCGAACGTCGTCAGCCTCGCTGCCGCCCGGCTACGCCGCGCGCGGTGAACGCGGTGCAGGTCGAACACCTCGACCCGGCGTTGGTCCGCGACCGCCGCGAGCGCGTCGCGGCGGCGCGCCGTCTCGCCAGCGCCGCCATGCCGGAAGCGCGCGCCGATGCCGACGACGCCGGCTACTGGCAGGCGCTCTTCGAGGCCAACGCCGTCGCCGTGCTGGCCGCCCTGCCCGGCGTGCGGCTCGCCGATGGGTACGCGGTACGCTACCGCTTCTGCGGTCGGCGCGGCGGCGATCTGTTGGTGCGGCCCTTCGTCACCCGCTCCGGCACCGACGTGCGCAACGTGCTGCGCGTGCTCGACTGGCATCCGCCCCCTGACGCTGGCGCGGCGGCACGCGCCAGCACGACGCAGGACGTCGAGTTACTGTACCGCCACTTCACCATCGAGCCGACGGCGGCGGGCGCCTTCGACTACTGGTTGGCGATGCAGGAGCTGTGGGCGAGCCAGCCCTGGATCCATTCGACCCTGCTCGCCGACGCCAGCGAGCTGTCGCAGCTGACCGCCGCGCCCGAGTGGCGAGTCGAGCGGCCGGTCGAGCGCGTCGAACCGGCGGTGCTGCGCGAAGCCGAGCACGGCGCGCACCTCGCCGTGCTCGTCCACTGCCCGCTCGAGCGCCATGCGGTGTTCTTCCACCGCGTCCGCATCGCGCCGACGCAGGCCATCGAGTATGCCGAGTCGCTGATCGTCGCCAACGGTCCGCGCGGCCTGCTGTCGTAGGGATCCTCGAGGAGGTCGAAACCGTCGGCGCCGCTCCGTCGGCGCCTGTCGGATGGAGGCAGACGCCTCCAGGCAACAGGCGCCGACGGGGCGGCGCCCTGCGGCTCAGCGCTTGCGCGCGACGAGTAGCGCGGCGACGATCGCCGCGGCGGCGATGAGCCCGATCCACAGCCACGGCGGGCCGCCGCTGGCAGCCGGCGCGGCCGCCGGCGCCGCCGCGGCCGCGGCGGCCGGCGCGGCCGCGCCGGTGTTGAGGCAGAGTTGCGCCGGCTCGGTGGCGGTCGACAGCGCATTGCCGGCCGGGTCGCTGCCGAGCACGCGGTCGAACTTGACGGCGCAGCAGTCCGACTTCGCGGTCAGCTCGAAGTCACAGCAGTACAGCGCGCCGTCGCGAATCGGCTCGACGTTGTCGAGCGCAAACACCAGGGCACGGTAGGTATTCTGCAGCGTTGGCGGCGTATTGCCGTGCAGCGGCTTCTTCGAGTCCGGAATCGCCTTGCAGCTGTCCTTCTTGAGCGCCGCGCAGGTGCCGTCCCAGATCAGGTCGTTCTGCGTCCCGGCGACCTTCTCGCCGGCGGAGTTCAAGCCGACGCAGAGGCGGATGTCGCCCCCGTCGCTCTTGGTGGCCTCCATGGTCAGTGAGACGGCACCGGCCGCAGCCGGCACGGCGACGGCGAGGGCCAGGGCGGCGAGGAGGCGAGGGAAAGTCGGCATGGGAGCTCCTTCTGGTCAGCGGTGAGGGGTCGAACGGCGACGCACCCAGGCGACGACGGCGAAGACCAGCGCCAGGGCGACCACCGGGGCGGCGCTGCCGCCGCCGATCTGGCAACCGAACCAGCCGCCAGGCGCCGCGGGTGCGGTGGCCGCCGGCGCAATGCCCGCCGCGACCGGCGCAGCCTTGGTCGCGACGGCGGTCGGGACGGCGGTGGTCGGCGTATCGGCTGCGGTCGGCGCCGCGCTGGCCGACACCGCCGCGGTCGGCGCCTGGACCGTCGCGGCGGGACTGGTAGCGACCGCGGGCGCCAGGGCGGCAGCCACCGTCGCCGGCGGGGCCACAGCCGGCGATGGCGCCGCGGCGGCCGCGGCAGCGTCCGCCGGCGCAGCGCCCGGTGCGGCGGCGGCCTCCGGCGCGGCAGTCGGCGCGACGGCGCCGCCGCCCTGGAGCACCTGCACGGGCGGCGCCGCCGCGCCGCCCGGGGCGACCGCGCCGGCGCCCGATGCCAGGCCCGCATCGGCCGCGAGCGGGCCGGCATTGGTGGCGCCAAGCGGCTGGCCGGGATCGACCCTGCCAATCGGGCCACCGCCCTGCGAACGCGCGGGCGCGGTGCAGATGCTGCCGGACGCGCCGAGCACGGGCTGGATCGCGTTGCCCTTGGAGTCGCTGGCGCCCGGGGAGACGACGGTGATGCTGCAGCAGCTGCCGGCGGCCGCCTCGCCCTGGAAGTTGCAGCAGTACAGAAACCCGTCGTCGATCGAATCGACGTCGCTGAGCGACAACACCAGCGCCTTCATGGTGAAGTCGGCACCCGGGGGCAGCGTCCAACTCAGCTGCTTGCCGTGCGATCCGGCGGCGTAGCAACTGGACTTGTCGTCCGACAAGGTGGCGCAGCTACCATCCCACACCAACCTGTTCTCGGTCCCCGCCACCTCCTGGCCGTTGGTCGACAGGGCGACGCAGATGCGGCCGCTGTCGCCCGCCTGCGCGACGGTGGCCGACGAGACGCTGAGTTGGACGGCGGCCGGCGTCGCCCGGGCAGCGACGACCGAGGCGACTGCCGTGGCCAACAGCGGGAGGACTCGAGCCAACCTGACGCAGCGCATCGTCTCCTTGTATCCGCGCCCTCCGCAGCGGTGCAAGGCCGCGCGCCGGCAGCTGCCGCGCGCCGGCAGCGCGCTGGCGCGGGGGTGGCGCGGTCGGCGACAACCGAGTACACCACACGCCGCCCGTATGCCCCCGCGCTTCCTCCTCGCCGCCTGCCTCGCCGTCGCTGCGTTCGCGGTCCCCGTTTCCGCTGCGGCCGCCGACGCGCCGGATTGGCCGCGCGTGACCGCTGAGGCGGCCGATCTGCTGTCGCGCTACATCCGCCTCGATACCCAGAACCCGCCCGGGACGACCAGCGAGGCGACCGCCTTCCTGGCCGCCGAGCTGCGCCGCGCCGGCATCGCGTCGGAGACGCTGGCGGCGGTGCCGCAGAAGCCCATGCTGGTGGCCCGCCTGCGCGGCCGCGGCGGCGCGGCGAAACCGATCGTTCTGCTGAACCACATGGACGTCGTACCGGCAGACCCGAAGCGCTGGACGTTTCCGCCGCTCAGCGGCGAGATCCGCGACGGCGCCATCCACGGACGCGGCGCCCTGGACATGAAAGGGCTCGGCGTCGCCATGTTAATGGCGCTGCGGCTGCTGGCCGAGCGCGGCGAGCAGCCGCGGCACGACCTGGTCTTCCTCGCCGTGCCCGACGAGGAGGTCGGCGGCGTCGACGGCGCCGCCTGGCTGGCCCAGCATCGGCCGGACCTGCTCGACGTCGAGGCAGTATGGGACGAGGGCGGCATCGGCCTCACCGACGTGCTGCCGGCGCCGGCGCTGTTCATCTCCGTCACGGAGAAGCGCGTCCTGTGGCTCAAGCTGGTCGCCGAGGGTCCATCCGGGCACGGCTCGCGACCGTTTCCCGGCGCCGCGCCGCGCCGCTTGACCAGCGCGCTCACCCGCCTGCTCGACAGCCCGCCGGCACCGCGCCTGACGCCGATCGCCCGTCAGGTCTTCCGCAGCGTCGGACGCCAGGTCGGCGGCCTCGAGGGCTTCGCCATGCGCCGGCTCAGCAATCCGGTGGTGTGGCTGTTCGCCGACGGCTACCTGCAGCAGGAGCCGTGGGCGGCGGCGATGACGCGCGACACGGTGGCGTTGACCATGCTCGACGCGGGATACAAGCCGAACGTCATCCCGGAACGCGCCGAGGCGGTGCTCGATTGCCGCCTGCTGCCCGACACCGACCTCGCCAGCTTCCTCGCCCAGATGCGCAAGACGATCGACGACGCGGCGATTCACCTCGAAGTGCTGCAGGCGCCCGAGGACGCGCCGCCCTCCCCGACCGACACGCCGCTCTTCGCCGCCATGCGCCGCGCCGCCGAGGCCGAGTATCCCGGCGTGCCGGTGACCGAGTCGATGGCCACCGGCGGCACCGACTCGCGCTTCTTCCGCCGCCGCGGCGTCCCCGCCTACGGCTTCTTCCCGATCCTGGTCTCGAAAGACCTGACCAGCAGCGTGCACGGCGTCGACGAGCGCATCCCGGTCGAGGCCCTCGGCGCGGCGGTGCGCGTCATCTACGAGACGCTGCGCACCCTGTAGCGGCGCCACACCACGGCGCCATCGGGGCAGAAGCGATCGCGCGCCAGGCGCGCCTCGACCTGCGCCGGCGCCAACCACTCGCCGCGGACGATCTCCTCGGCTTGCAGCACCAACGGACCGTCCCATGCGACGCGATAGGCGCGCCCGAGCACGGGACAGGCGGGATCGTCGAAGGCGACCGAGAAGAGCGGCTCGATGGCCGCGCCGACGATCCCGACCTCCTCGGCAAGCTCGCGGCGGGCGCCGTCGTCGTACGACTCGCCGGCGCCGACGACGCCCCCGACGGCGACGTCCCAGTGCGATGGAAAGACGTCCTTGTCAGCGCTGCGCAGGTGCACGAACAGCTCGCCGCGCCGGTTGAACACCAACAGGTACGTCGCGCGGTGGCGCAGGCGGCCGGCGCGCAGCGCGGGGCGCGTTACCTGGCCGACGACGCGATCGTCGACGTCGACCACATCGACCAGCTCGGATGCCGCCGCGCTCACGCCTCGAGCCCGACCTCCGCCTGCAGCTCGGCCACCCACTGGCTGAGCGCTTCGAGGAACTGCTTGCGCAACATGCGTTGCCGCGGCGTCAGCCTCGACAGGCCTTCTTCCTTCGCCTTGGCCGGATCGCCGCCCGCCTCCTCGTGCTCATCGGGCACCACCGACAGCATCATCGATGTGCGCCCGTCCCAGTCGTCGGTCGGCAACCCGAAGTCGCGCAGCGCCTTCGGCCAGGTCGCGTCGACGTCGACCCAGGCGCCACCGACATTGACCTGCAGGTAGTCGTGTAAATCGGCGATCTCGTTTTTCTGCAGCATCACCTGCATGTTCGCCGGCATCGGCAGCGGCGCCTCGTTGAAGCGGTGCGTACACAGCATGTGGCGCGAGGGGATGCCGGCGTGCGTGAACAGCGCGCCGAGCAGCGCGTGCTTGCCGGAACAGGACCCGCCGCCGCTGCGCAACACCTCGCGCGGGTCGCGGCTCGACGGGTAGCGGTACGGCAGGTCGCGGACGCGCTCGAACAGCGCGATCCGTGCGGCCAAGGGGTCCAGGCCGCGCGTCCACTCGTCGTACGCGTCCCGGATCGGGTCCTCGCTCATCCTTACTGCTCTCCTCGCGGCGCGTCGCCGCCGATCGTCTCGCCGCCCATCTGCACGGCGAAGCGGGCCGCGTCCTCGGGGGTGTTGATGTTCCGGAACGACTCCTCGGCGCCGGCGACCTGCTCCATGGTCGTCTGCGATACGTACTCCACGTCGACCTGCGGCAGGAAGTCGCGCAGGGCGCGGGCGCCGGCTGCCGCCGCGGCGGCGATGCGCGGCCGCAGGCGCGCCGCGTAGAGGGCGTGCAGCGGCTCGATGTCCCCGTCCCAATGCGGCACGATGGCATCCTGGTCGCGCAGCCGCGCGGCCAGGGCGCGGATCGGCTCCTCGCGCAGGAACGGCATGTCACAGGCGGTGACGAACGCGTAGGGCGCCGGCGCCCAGCCGAGCGCCGCGTGCAGACCGCCGAGCGGCCCGAGACCGACGAGTTCGTCGCGGACCACCTCCACCCCGAGGCCGGCGTACTTCTCCGGCGCGTTGCTGACGACGACCACCGCGGCGAAGCACCGCTGCAACACGCTGAGCGTGCGCGCGACGATGGTCTCGCCATCGACGCGCAGGAACGCCTTGTCACGGCCGCCCATACGGCTGTTGCGGCCGCCGGCGAGGATGACGCCGGCGACGCGGGCGCTGTGCCAGGATCGTTGCTCATGCATGAGCGGAATTGGAGACGGGCGCAGGCCGCAGACGGGTTCACAAAAATCTGCGGCGGAGCATAGAAGCGCCCTTCCGAGCAGTCAAGCCGCAGGCGGCCATGCCGCACAGGGGCTTGACCCGGCGCGCGCGGGACTCCTATACCGCTGCGCTGCTGCATGGCCGACACGACCTACATGGGACCGATCCCGAAGCCGACGCCGGAGACCCGTCCCTACTGGGAGGCGGCCAAGCAACGACGCTTGGTGTTCCAGGCATGCGACGACTGCGGCGCGCGCTACTTCTACCCACGGCCGTTGTGCCCCGGCTGCCTGTCGCGCGCCGTGCGCTGGGTCGAGGCGAGCGGGCGCGCGCGCCTGCACACCTTCGTGATCAACCACCGCCCGCCGCGCAACTACCCGGTGGCGGGGCCGTTCGTCATCGGCATGGTCGAGCTCGAAGAGGGCCCGCGAATGATGTCGCACATCGTCGAGGTCGCCGCCGATCCACAGGCGCTGCAGTGCGACATGCCGCTCGAGGTCGTGTTCGAGGACATCACGCCCGAGATCACCCTGGCCAAGTTCCGCCCGCGGGCGACCGCATGAGCGCCCACGCGCTGCGCGGCAGCGCCGCGATCGTCGGCGTGGCCGAATCGGACGAACTCGGCAAGCTGCCGCACAAGTCGTCGCTGGCGCTACACATGGAGGCGGCACACAACGCCCTTGCCGACGCCGGCCTGAAGAAGAGCGACGTCGACGCCGTCTTCACCTCCGGCCGCAACATGGCCAGCGACGTGCCCGAGTACCTCGGCATCCGGCCGCGCTTTGTCGGCGGCACACAGGTCGGCGGCTGTTCGTTCATCTTGCACGTCGAGCACGCCATGGCGGCCATCCACGCCGGCCTGTGCGACGTGGCGCTGATCACGCACGGCGAGTCCGGCGCGTCGCGCATCGCCATGCCGGCGCCGCGCTGGGGCGACGACTCCACCAACAGCCAGTTCGAGATCGTCTGGGGCACCGCCGGTCCGCCGACCGGTTACGGGATGCTCGCCACCCGCCACATGCACCAGTATGGCACCACCAAGACCCAGATGGCCGAGGTGGCGGTGGCGACGCGTAAGTGGGCGGCCATGAACCCCAAGGCCTACGCGCGCGATCCGTTGACCGTCGCGGACGTCCTCGGCTCGCGCATGATCGCCTGGCCGTTCAACCTGCTCGACTGCTGCCTGGTCACCGACGGCGGCGGCGCTGCCGTGGTCACCTCCGCCGCGCGCGCGCGCGACTGCGCCAAGGCGCCGGCCTATGTACTTGGCGCTGGCTCCTGCACGACGCACCAGATGGTCAGCCAGATGCCGAACTACGACCGCTGGGACGCCGCCGAGGTGTCCGGCGCACGCGCCTTCGCCATGGCGGGCGTACGCCCCGCGGACATCGACGTCGCCGAGTTCTACGACGCGTTCACCATCACGCCGATCCTCGCTCTCGAAGCGCTCGGCTTCTGCGGGCGCGGCGAGGGTGGGCCGTTCGTCAGCGGCCAACGCACCGCCCCGGGCGGGGATTTCCCGATGAACACCAATGGCGGCGGCCTGTCGTACACGCACACCGGCATGTACGGCATCTTCACCATCATCGAAGCGGTGCGGCAGCTGCGCGGCGAATGCGGCCCGCGTCAGGTCGCCGGCGCCAGAACCGCCGTCTGCCACGGCACCGGCGGTATCTGGTCCGCCGCCGCGACGATGATCGTCAGCCGCGACCAGCCCTGACGGCGCTGATTCACACGCAGGCACGGAGAAGGTCGGCGCTGCGTTTCTGCGTGCCTCCGTGTGCGTCCCTGCCCCTTACACCTGGGCGCGGATCGCCTCCCAGGCGGCGATGCCCGCGGGCGAGAGAAAGTCCACGACCGCGCGCCGGAAGGCGCTGAGGGCGCCGCGCTGCTCACGGAAGACGCGCTCGCGCACCCACTCGCCCTCGATGTAGACATCGAGCGACGGGGTATCGCCTAGGGTGAAGTCGATCAGGCGCTGGCCGAGCGGCTCGCCGCTGACGATGAAGCGCAGCGTCCGGCCGCAGTCGACGACGACGCCGCGCGCGTAGGGCTCCAGCGCCAGTTGCGCGACGAGGCGCTCGCGGTTCTGCTCGTTGTACGGCTTCTCGGCCAGCTGCACGTACCCCCAGCTGCCGTCGAGCGGATTGGCCGCCATCAGCAGCTTGACGTTGTTGTCCGTCAGCCGTGAACGCGCCGCCTCCTGCTCGAAGCCGATGGCGCTGCGGTAGAAGCGCCCGCCGACCGGCGGTGCCGGCGCGGCTGGGGCCGCCGGCGCCGCACGATCGCGCTTCTTGTCGCCGGTGTCGACCCACCATCGATCCTTGACCGCCGGCGCGCCGCCGTCAGGCGCGCCGCCCTCAGGTCCGCCGCCCGGCGGCCCACCGTCTCCGGGGGCACTCATGCGGCGCTGCGCAAGCGCGCCCGGCCAACACCGGTGGCGGCGAGGGTGCCATTGCGGGCGACGTTGCGTTCCATGCGCAACGCGAAGGCATCGGCCTTGCGCTCGGCGTCGGTCCAGAACACGTAGTGCCCCATCTCATGGTAGACGGCGTTCACCCACTGGCGCTCGGAGTTGTACTTGCGCCCGCGCTTCCAGTTCTCCGGATGAACGAGGTGAATCTTCCCGTTCTCGTAGGTGCGCCCGGCCGTCCGCCCCCAGTCGAGATACTCGAACCACTCCACTTGCGGCCGCTTGAGGCGGTAGAAGCGGCAGATCTCCATGATGGCGCGGTTGAACCCCCGCACCTTGTGGTCGCGGAAGAACTCAGCGAGCAGGCGATTGATCACCCGCCGCTCCTTCACCGGGGGCACGATCATGTGCATCGTCGGCGACTCCGAATCCAAACTGGAGGGCGAAAAGTTTCGCGACGATAGTGGCCGACTTGGCCAAAGTCAACGTGGCCACACGGCCCAGTGGAACAGCGCACCGAGGACCCTTTCTATATCGAAATCAGATACTTGCCTGAAGTCACGAGAATCGACTTGCAGCCCGCCCGGGCGACTGGATTGTCGCCGACCTCTCCGATATCCTGCCGCCCCGTGTGGCCGGTAATCCTTCAGCTCGGACCCCTGACGATCTACAGCTACGGCACCATGATGGCGATCGGCTTCCTGGTCTCCGGGTGGTTGACCGGCAAGGAGATGGACCGCCGCGGCCTCAACGGCGAGCTGGCTTCGACGATGGTGTTCTGGGCCGCCGTCGGCGGCATCGCCGGCTCGAAACTGTGGGCGGTGATCCAGGACTGGCAGGACCTCGTCGCCGATCCGATCGGCATGATCTTCTCCGGTTCGGGCTTTGTCTGGTACGGCGGCTTCATCGGCGGGTTCCTGGCCGTCTCGTGGTCGATCCGCAAGCACCATCTGCCGTGGCTGAAGATGGTCGACTGCATCGCCCCGGCGATGGCCGTCGGTCACGCCCTCGGCCGCATCGGCTGCCAGCTGGCCGGCGATGGCGACTGGGGCAGCATCTCCACTGCGCCGTGGGCCATGGCCTACCCGGCCGCCATCGTCGGCTGGCCGTACCCTGAGGGGGTGCGGGTGCATCCGACGCCGATGTACGAGTTCTTCGCGTACATGGCCGTGTTCGCCTTCCTGTGGTCGATCCGCAAGCGACCGCAACCCGACGGCACCATTTTCTGGTGGTATCTGGTGCTCGGCGGCGGGGCCCGATTCATCATCGAATTCTGGCGCATCAATCCCCCGGTCGCCTTCGAGCTGAGTTCCGCGCAGGTGTTCAGCCTGCTACTGATCGCCATCGGCGTCTGGCGCCTCCTCGCAACGCGCGGCGACGCGCCCGCACCGGCCGCCCGCGCGGTTGGCGGCGCGCGCCCCGAGGCGGCATCGCCCGAGGCGCGACCGCCGGCCGCGAGATCGCGATGAAGCGATCCCTGGCGGCGCCGGCGATCGCCGTCGTGATCGTCGTCGGCGCCGTGCTGGCGCTGCAGCGCCTGCAGGGGGGCGCGCGCTCGGGCTATGCCGCCGCGGACTTCAGCCTGCAGGATCTCAATGGCCAGACCGTCCGCCTCGCCGACCTGCGCGGCCGCATCGTCTTCCTCAACCTGTGGGCCACCTGGTGCCCGCCCTGCCGCGAGGAGATGCCCGGCATGGAGGCGTTGTGGCAGCGCTTCCGCGGGCGCGATTTCGCCATGCTGGCGGTGGCGGAGGATGGCGAAGGGGCCAAGACCGTCGAGCCCTTCGTCCGCCAGCTCGGCCTCACCTTCCCGGTCCTGCTCGACACCGACAACCGCCTCCCCGGCCGCTTCGGCGTCACCGGATACCCAGAGACGTTCGTCATTGATCGCGACGGTCAGGTGATCAAGCACGTCATCGGCCCGGAGGATTGGGACAGTCCGGAAATGGTCGCGTACTTCGAGGCGCTGCTCGCGCCGGAGAAGCCGGCGACCCCCTGAACCCCCACCCCCGACGGACGGCGCAGCGCTGCCATGCCCGCCGCGTCAGAACGTGCCGCTGATGCTGAAGTGGAACTCGCCCAGGGATTCGCCGGAGCGACGGTCGATCTTGAAGCCGTAGTCGAGGCTGATCGGACCGACCGGCGTCATGAAACGCAGGCCGGGTCCGGCGCCCTTGCGGAAGTTGCGCCAGTCGAAGGTGTTGTCGAAGACGCCGTTGGCCTGCTCGCAGGACGCCCCGCACTGCGTCAGGAACAGGCCACCGACGTCGACGAAGCCGGCGCCGCTGAGCTCGCGCCAGATCGGCACACGTGCCTCGAAGTTGAAGATCATCGCCGTGTCGCCGCCGAGCACGGCGCCGTTGACGTCGGTGGGGCCGATGCTGTTCTCGGCGTAGCCGCGGACGGTGGTGGCGCCGCCGACGAAGTAGCGTTCGCGGATCGGCAAGACCTCGGCGCCGCTGAAGGCGGCGCCGTAGCCGAGGCGGGCGGTGCCGATCAGCGACAGCCAGGAGAAGAGCGGGTAGGCTTGGCTGTGCTGCAGGTTGAGCTTGCCGAACTGCACCGTCGAGATCCCCGGCGGGGCGTAGCGGAAGCGGGCGGTGTCGAAGACGCCGCGCGTCGGCGCGAAGGGGTCGTCGCGGCCGTCGTAGAGCAGGAACGGCGAGACCGCAGTGGTCCACGACAGGCCCTCGTCCTCGGCGCGAAACGACAGCGGCTCGACGTTGAAGACATCCGCGTACTCGACCTGCACCTCGGCGCCGACGCGCAGGCGGCGAGTGAGTGAACGGCTGAAGGCGTTGCCGAGACTGCCGCGTACGACGCTGAACTGATCGATGGCGCGCGTCGTGCGCTCGCCGATCAGTTCGGCGTTCCACACCCAGGCCGAGCGCAGGAACTGCGGATCGCGCCAACCGAGGGCGACCAGAAACTGCGTCGAGCTGGGATCATCTGGCAGGATGCTGAGTCCGCCGCGCAGCGAGGCGCGCCGCGCCCGCCGGCCGATGTTCTCGTACGCTGTCTCGCCGTTGAGCGTGAACCCGTCGCGCGTGTTATAGCCGACGCCCCACTGAAAGCTGCCCGGCGGCCGCGGCGACACGGCGATGCCGACATCCGGCGCGTCGTCCTCCGACAGCGGCCGCACCGCGACGCTGCGGTAGGCCCCGAGGGCATACACGTCGTCCTGCCCCTGCTGCAGCGCCGTCGGATCGAGCGGATCACCTTCGGCGAAGGACACCTCGCGCAGGATCACCTCGTCGCGCGTCTCGACGTTGCCCTGCACCACCACCTCGCCAACGGTCCGGCGCGGGCCCGTGTCGACGCGCCAGCCGATCGTCGCCTGGTCGTCGAGGCCGGCGCGCAGCCGGCGCACCTCGGGCTCGACCGTCGCGCCGGTGAAGCCGGCGCGACGCAGCGCGGCGGTCACCGACGCGGCGGCCGCCGCCAGATCGTCCGGACGCAGCGGCGCGCCGATGCGCAGCGGGAGAGGTGGCGCGACCACCTCGGCCGGCAGCGGCGGTGGCTCGACGATCGCCACCAGGGTCCGCGGCCCCTCGTCGATGACGACCGTGACGTCGAGGGCGCCGCTGGCATCGTCGACGGCGATCGGCGCATCGACGATCTCGGCCTCCGCGAACCCCTCCTCCCGGTAGTAGAACCACAGCCGGCGCAAGTCATCGTCGAACACGGAGCGCACCAGGATGCCGCCGCGCGGCCACGGCACCCAGCGCGCGGCCTGGGTGTTCATCTGTCCCAGCAAGGCGCTCTCCGACACGCCGCGGTTGCCGACGACACGCAGGCGGCGGATGGCGTAGCGACGCCCTTCGTCGACGGTGAAGCGCACGCGCACGGGATCGCCGTCCTGGCGCTTCGCCTTGACCGTGGCGCGGTAGTACCCCTCGGCCCGGTACAGCTTGGCCATGCGACGCGCCAACTGGCGCCAGGTGCCGTCGGTGACGATCAGGCGGGTGCGCAGGTCCATCGCGCCGAGCAGGGTCGAGGTGCCGATCGCCTCGTTGCCGACGACCTCCAGCTCGAAGCGCGGACCCGCGTCGACGGTGAACCACAGCGCCCCGGCATCGGTGCTCGTCGGCACCCACTCTCCGTCGACCGCCGCCTCGAAGTAGCCGGCATCGCGCAGCAGGCCGAGCAGGGTGCGCTCGCCGTCGCGCACCATCTCACGCCGACGCGGGCGGTCGACGTTGCATCGCAGCGCATGCTGCAGGGTCGCCGCCGGCACGCCGGTCTCGCCGCCGACGACGATCGCCGCGACGACCTCGGGCGGCCCCTCGGTGATCTGCACCGTGACCTCGACTTCACCGGCGCGTTTGCGCGTCGTCGTCTTGACGCGCGCGTGCGGGAAGCCGATGCGCAGATAGCGCTCCTTCAGCCGCTGACGCGCCGCCTGCAGGGTCTCGCGATTGTAAAAGCTGCCCGTCCGCAGGCGCAGGGAGCGAAACACGTCGCGCCAGCCCATCCGATCGTAGCCGCGCACGGTCAGAGCGGTGAGGACCTTTCGTCGCACCAGGCGGATCAGCACCACGGCCTCACCATCGTCGACCTGCGCCGCGACGGCGATGTCGCGGAAGATCTCCGCCCGCGCCAGGAGGGCGCGCGTCGCCGTCAGCTGCGCCGCCGTCAGCGGCGCGCCGCGCGCGAACGGCAACTGGGCGCGCATGCCCGCCTCGTCGAACCAGGCGTCGCACTCGAAGCGCACCGCCCGCAGCGGCAGCCCGAGGGCCGCCGCGTCGGCCGGGGGTGGCTCCGTCGCGGCGTCGGCGCCGTGCGCCACAGGCGACGCTGCCGCGGCCCCCGCCAGGCCGAGCGCCACCGCCAGAACCAGTGCAATCCCCCAGGCCCGTCGCATCGCGCCTCAGCGCAGGTCTCGCAGCAGCGTGTAGGGCGTCAGGCGCCAGAACTCGTATCGCATGCGGATGCCGCCGGCGAAGGCACCGGCTTCCTTCTCGGTCTGGCTCTCCCAGGATACGGGAATCGAGACGCGTGGACCGAGGCGGTAGTCGACCTCGACACGCGTGCGCGACGAGACGCCGAAGGTCTGGCTGAGCGACGCCGTGAGGTCATCGGTGAGGTTCTTGCCGAGCTTGAGCTGCGGCTCGAAGGCCCCGGTAACCGGCGAGAACGTCGGCTCGAAGTTGATGCTGTCGATCGGCAGCAGCCGCGTCGCCGTGCCCTCGAGCGCGTCGGCGACCTGACCGGGGACGATGCCCAGCGCATCGTACACCGAAAAGCCGCCGCCGCCCTCCCGCAGCTGCGCCGTGGTGCGCCCGAGCGTGATGAGGGTCGCGATGTCGGTCTGACTGAGGCTGGGGTCGTCGCTGCTCAGCGACACGCGTGGATTCTGCGTCGTGCCAGTGACGCGGGCGCCGACCAGATAGGACGCCTCGGGAGTGTCGATGAGGCTTTCGGCGGTAATGTTGAGGGCGGCGGCGAGGCCGAGGTCGGGACGGAAGTCGACCGTGGCGCTGACCAGGTCGAGGGTGCGGCCGCGGAAGTACACCTCGCCGTCGAGGGCTTCGATGCGGCCGTCCAGCACCGGGCGGTCGGCGGTGCCGCTCAGCCGCAGATCGGCGCGTGCCTCGAGACGGGCCAGGTTGTTCTCCACGTACAGCTCGCCCGGCGCGACGATGTGCAACGCAAACTGCAGCTCGCGCCCGTCCGGCCGCCGCGGCGCCGCCGCCAGGGCGCGGTTGAATGTCGGCAGGAACTCGGCCAGTTCGATGCGCCGATCATAGAGCAGGCGCTGCACGGTCACGTCGCCGGCGAGTCGCAACTGGTCCCAGCTCCCGTCCAGCGTGCCGGATCCGGAAGTCTCGAGTTCGAGCGACGGGATGGGGTCCATGCCGACGTCGGTGAGCGTCCAGGTCAGGGCCGGGCCGGCGCGGAGATCGATCGACCCGCCGACCTCGAACGAGCCGGTGCCGAGGCGGCCGCTGAGCTGCTCGACGCGCACCGTCGACCCGTCCAGGCGCAGGCGGCCGCTGGCGCGCGTCACCGCCGCTGGCAGGCCGACGTCGAGCCCCGCCTGATCGAACGACAGTCCGCCCAGCACGCCCCAGCCGGCCGCACCGTGCTCGACCTGGGCGTCGACCGTGAAGGTGCCGCGGGCTGAGTGGATCGGTTCGCCGAGCAGTTCGAGCAGCGCCAGCCGGCCGCCGCCGTCGAGTCGCAGTTGAACGCGGCCGTCGAAGCCGACCTCGCCGCCGACGGTCAGCGTGCCCTCGGCGACGCGCAGCGTCAGCCGCTCGAGGCGGCAGATGCCGGCGCGGCACGAGGCGGTGACCGGAACGTCGGCCGTCGCCGCGTAGGCGCCGCCGGTCAGCGCCAGCCCCGTCAGCTCGAGACGCGCCTCGAGCTGTGCCGGCGCGCTCAGGCGGCCCTCGGCGCGCACGGTGCCGCTGCTCGCCACATGCAGCTCGGGGCGCGCGCTGATCAGCGGCGCGACATCCGCGTCCCGCCAGTCCACCGCGACCGTGAACGGCAGGCCGGGCTGCGGCCGCACCTGCGCCTGTGCCTGCAGCGCGCCGTCGAGCAGGGCGGCGCGCGCGTCCCAGAGACCGCGCGTCGCGGTGACGGCCACTTCGATCGTGCCGAATCGCCGGCCGGCGAGGACCAGGTCGTCGGCCGCCAGCAGCGCGCGCCCGTCGAGCGCCGCGGCTCGCCCGCGCAGCGCCGCGAAGGCGCGCAGCGTGCCGCCCATCTCGGCCGCCTCGCCATCCCACAACGAGGCCAGCTGCCAGCCCGCGCCGGTCACGTCGATGACGAGGTCCTCGCCGCCGCGGCCGCTGGCGCGCACGCCGAGGTGTTCGCGGGCGCGATTGTGCGCCGCCGCCTCGAGCGTCCACCGTCCGCCGGCGGCGCGCATCGTCGCCTCGAGCAGTCGCACCTGCTCGCGACCGAGCCAGAACTTCTCCAGGCGTGCGGTGCCGTCGAGCACCACGCTCGACCACGGCCCGACGCCGCGCCCCTCGAGACTGAGGGCTCCGCCGGCGATCGGCAGGGCGACACCGGTCGCGGCGTCGACCAGGGCGGTTACGGCGCCGCCATCGATGCCGCTGCCGCGCACACTCCAGGCGTTGGCGGTCGTGGCATCGAGCGCCAGCGTCCCGCTGAGCGTCACCCGGCCCCCGCCGATGTCCGCCACCAGGCCGTCGCTGCGCGCGGCGCGGCGGTCGGCGCTGAGCCCGCCGGCGAGGCGCGTCACGCGCGCCCCACCGAGGCGCAGGTCGCGCCCGTTCACCGCCCCGACGAGGCGTGGATCGTCGAGCGTCCCGCTCACCTCGGCGCTCGCGTCCAGGGCGCCGCGCACGTCCGGCAGCGACTCCAGCGGCAGCACTCCACGCAGACCGTCGGGGTCGGCGAGGGCGACGCGGACGGTGCCGGCGAGGGCGCCGCGCGGGCCGAGGCGAACATCCCCGCCGAGGCGATTGGCGGCGCCCTGCGCCAGCTCCAATGAACCGCCGCCGCTATCTCCCGCCCAACGACCGCGACCGCTCCAGGTCACCGGCGCGCCGCGCGGCGGTCGCAGCCGGCCCGTGCCGGTCGCCTCGATCCGCCACGGCTCGAGCGCGCCGCTCACCTCGCCCTCGCCGTCGGCGCCGACGGCGGGCGCGGCGACGCCGGCGAGGGCGGCGAGGTCGCGCACCGCCAGTCCGCTCCAGTCGAGGCGCGCCTGGTAGGTCAGCGCGGCGTCGAACTGCAGCGTGCCGCGCCCGCGCAGCGCGCCACCGCAGCCGCGCAGCTGCGCGGAGGTGACCTGCAACCGCTCGGCGTCGAGATCCAGCTCGGTCTCCACAACGCCAAGCACGCGCCCGTCGAGCACCAGGTCGGGCACGCGCACCGCCCCGCGCAGCCGCGCCGCCGCGAGCGGTCCCTCGAGGCGAACCTCGAGGCCCGCCGCACCGCCGAGCCGCTGCAGCGTCGGCTCCAGGACGGCCAGCCGCGCCAGGTCGATCGAGCCGCGCAGCGGCAACGCATCGGCCTCGCCCTCGCCGCGCAGCGCCACCCCGTCGCCGGCGAGCTCGAGCGCCTGCAACCACCAGCCGTCGGCCCGCTCGCCGCCGCGCGCCGCGGCGGTGGTGAACGTCAACGTGCGCGCCCCGCGGTGCAGCAGCGCCGGGGCGGCGCGCAGCGCGAAGCGCAGGCGGCCCGTGGCGGCGTCGGCAGTCACCTGGCCGTCGACGCCACCCGCGCCGATGCGCAGCGGCACGGCGCCGTCGACGAGCGTGACCTCGACGTCGCGGACGGCGAGGCGGCGCAGGCGGAACGCCGGCATCGGCACCGCCGGCAGCGACGGCGGCGGCAGTGCCTGCAGCAGCATCGGCAGGTCGAGGCGCAGCGCCGCCGCCTCGACGTCGAGTACTGGGCGTCGTTGCCGCCAGCTGGTGCGCGGCAGCAAGCGGACCCGCACCGCGCCGACGCGGCCGACCGCACCGTCGGGCCCGAGCGCGACGCCCGCGGTCTCGACCGCCAGGCGGCCGAGGTCGAGGCGCAGCGCGTCGAGCCGCAACGGCACGCCCAGGGCCAGGCTCGCCTCGCGCTCGATCACCTCCGTCAACGCCCCTTCGGCCGCCGCGCGCAGTCGCTCGCGCAGCGTCAACGCGAGGCCTCCCGCGACGCCAACGGCGATCATCAGCCCGAGCACGAACAATCGCAGCCACTTCATCGGAGATCCGCGCGCGGGGCGCCAGGTACCGTACCGAATCGCGCCCGGGCGCGCGAGCACCGCCTTGACCGCCCGCGTGCGACCCCGTAGTGGCCCGAGCGAGGTCGTTCGTGAAAGAAGAGCCGCGCACCGAGCGGCAGGAGGAGCACGCCGCCGCCTACCTGCCCGTTGGCGGAAGTCCGGTGCGCCACAGCCGCTGGGTCCGCGTCGCGCTGCTCTGCGGCCTCGCCGCGTTCGCCGCCATCTTCTTCTTCGCCGACGTCGACGAGCTGTGGGCCGTGCTGCAGCGCGCCAACCCCTGGCTGCTCATGCTGCCGGTGCTGTGCATGCTGGCGAGCTACCTCACCATGGCGCGGTCGTATCAGGGCATCAGCCAGGCGGCCGGCTACCCGGTTCCCCTCGTCGACATGCTGAAGATCACCGTCGTGGCCAACGCCGTGAACTACCTGGTGGCGACCGGCGGCCTGTCCGGCTTCGCCGTGCGCATGTTCTACTTCAGCCGCCTCGGCATGTCGTCGCAGACCGCGGTGCTGGTCTCCCTGGCGCAGACGTTTCTGACCAACCTCATGCTGCTCGCCTTCCTGCTGCTCGGCTTCGCCTATGTGATCAGCACCGGGGCGATGCAGGGGTCGGCGCTGCTGGTCACCACGGTCGTGCTCGGCCTGCTGGTGCTCGCCGCCGTGTTCGCGGCCCTGCTGCTCTTCCACGCCCGCCTGCGCCGTCGCGCCCTATTCCGGCTCGCGCAGGCGGCGCACTGGGTGCTGCACCGCCTGCTGCCACACCGCGCGCCGGCGCGGACCCACATCTGGCGTTACCAGTTCAACCTCAACCGCGGCATCGGCTTCCTTCTGGCGCAGGGCCGCGCCATGCGCGGCCCGGTGCTCTACATCGCCCTCGACTGGCTGTTCACGATCCTCATTCTGTACACGGCCTTCGTCGCCGTGCGGTATCCGATCCCGATCACCCACGTCATCGTCGGCTTCGCCGTCGGCATCGTGCTGTCGTTCGCGTCGCTGATCCCGGGCGGACTCGGCGTCATGGAAGGGTCGATGGCGGCGGTGTTCGCCAGCATGGACGTTCCATTCGAGACCGCCGTCGTCGCGGTGCTGATCTTCCGTATCGCCTACTACCTGCTGCCGCTGCTGCTCAGCCTCTTCTTCCTGCACGGCATGTTCGTGCAGGGCACGACGTTGCGCCATGAGGGCGGCGCCCCGTCCGGCTAGTGGTGTGGCATGAACCGGTTGCATCGATAGTTGTGCACCCCCTCACCCTGCTACCGATCTCGCCGCTACAGCCTCCTAGTGTCGCCCTGCGCGCAGACGGGCGACGACAGACAGGCCCGAATAGATCGGCACCGCGGCGAAGCAGGCCGTCAGCAGCCGCGCCGGCAGCCAATCGAGTCCGACCGTGTGGTTGAACACCAACACGCCGACCAGCACGTAGTTGGCGACGCCGCCGAGGTGGCCGAGGCGGCTGCCGATCAGCCGCGGCGGTCCGGCGCGACTACGCAGCGAGGTGGCCACATACACCGCGAACGCAGCGGCGATCGACGCCGGCACCCACCACGGCGCATACCCGAGACCGGCATACGTGCCCAACGCCGTCAGCAGGAAGGCAATGTCGGCGCCGTGGTCGAGTACGCCGCCGCGCCCCGACGCGGCGGCAAAGCGTCGCGCCAGGCGCCCGTCGACGACGTCGCTGGCGGCGATGATCGCGAACAGCGCCGCCGCCGGCCACCCGGACGCGCCCGCATCCGCCGCCCGCACCGCCAGGGCGAACGGCACGATGAGCGCCACGCGCAGCAGCGTGACCAGGTTGGCGACGTGGCGCACGACGCCACCGTATGACACCGGCGCGGTGGACAAAGAAACCCCGGTAGCGTCTGCGGCGCAGCGCCGCCCCGCGGGTGACGATCGCGGGAGCTACCGGGGCCGATGGTACCTGGGATCCCCAGGCAGAATCACCTCATGCGACGCGTGCACAGGCACGCGTCGGGTCCGGACGCGACGGGCCGCAGGCCCGTTGACCGCGGGCATGCGGCGACTTCCGCCTCGCCGGACCGGTCACTCGCGTGAGTCGGCCTTAGGGGGCCACCACCTCACTGATCACCGTAGGGTCACTCATCACTGGACCACCTCCTTTCTCGGCGCACCAACCAGCGCGCGGGTCCCAGACCCGCCGTACGAGCACGACGACCGCCGATTGCCGCCGTCTCGCCCGACCCATCGACGCCGCTCCCGATGAGCGCCGCCGACCACGGAGCCGTGTGAGCCCGAGTCGGAAGGAGTCATGTTTCCGATGTAGCGGCACCGCTGCGGTTCGTCCACAGAAATCTCGCCACGCTTGTCGGCGCCGGACGCGCTGCGTAGGCTGCCCGCGTTCATGCTCTACGACCTCCTGCGCCCGCTGCTGTTTCAGCTCGATCCCGAGACCGCGCACGAGCTGGCGTTGCAGGGCCTGTCCGCCTGGCAGGCGTGGCTGCAGCGCCTGCCAGCGACGGCCACGCGCCACGATCCGCTGCTCGCCTCGGATCTGTTCGGCCTGCACTTCCCCAACCCGCTCGGCCTCGCCGCCGGCTTCGACAAGAACGGTGCGCTGCCGCATGTGTGGGCGGCGCTCGGCTTCGGCTTCGCCGAACTCGGCACCGTCACGGCGCTGGCGCAAGCGGGCAATCCGCGCCCACGCCTCTTCCGCCTGCCGGCCGAGCAGGCGCTGATCAACCGCCTCGGCTTCAACAACCACGGGGCCGCCGCCGTCGCCGCCGCGCTCGCCCCCCGCCTCGCCGACGGCCGTCCGCCGGTCCCGCTCGGCATCAACCTCGGCAAGTCGAAACTGACGCCGCTCGCCGATGCCACCGCCGACTATGTCGCCAGCCTGCGCGCGCTGGCGCCGCTGGCCGACTTCATCGTCGTCAACGTCAGCTCGCCCAATACGCCCGGGCTGCGCGAGCTGCAGAGCGAGGCGGAGCTGGCACCGCTGCTCGCCGCGCTGCAGGCGGAGAACGCGCTGCTGGCACGCGACGGCGGAGCGCCGCGGCCGCTGCTGGTCAAGCTGGCGCCCGATCTCGCCGACGACGCCCTGCCCGGCCTGGTGGCGCTGGCGCGCGCACACGGCATCGCCGGCCTGGTGGCGACCAATACCACCATCGACCGCGGCGTCCTGCCCGCCGGCCATGCGCTCGCCGGCGAGGCCGGCGGTCTGAGCGGCGCGCCGCTGCGCGTCCGCGCCACCGCCGTCACGCGCCGTCTCTACCAGCTCGCCGGCCGCGCCCTGCCGATTGTCGGCGTCGGCGGCATCGCCAGCGGCGCCGACGCGTACGCCCGCATCCGCGCCGGCGCCGCGCTGCTGCAAACGTACACCGGGTTCGTGTATGGCGGCCCGGGCTTCGCGCCGCGCGTCGTCGGCGAGCTGCGCGCCCTGCTGGCGCGCGACGGGTTCGCGAACGTGGCCGACGCAGTCGGCATCGACGCGTGAATGGGGCCGCATCGCGACGTTCCGAACCTGGGCCGGACGGGCGGTGCGACGACCGTGTGGTCGGTCAGCTTGCTCCCCCACCGACCGAATCGTACTGTCGGGGCACGGCGAGGGGGTATCAGATGACACAGCTCGAAGCGGCGCGGCAGGACCTGATCACCGAAGCGATGCGGCGCGTCGCCGAACGCGAGGGTGTCACGCCGGAACATATCCGTGCCGAGGTGGCGCGCGGCCGCTTGGTCATCCCCGCCAATGTGCGCCACCTGGCCGGTAGCGGCGGCACGGCGCCGACCGGGTCAGGCGACGGACCGCGTCAGCCGAGTGCACCGGTGGGCCATCCCGGCGCCCGCGACGGCGCCGCTCTGTGGGTGAACCAGACCGTCGCGCAGCGCGCAGCGGCCCTCGACCGCAGCGACTACTGCCGCGGCGAACGGGCGCCAAAGCGCCTCGACCCAACCGGCATCGGCCGCCTGATCACGACCAAGATCAACGCCAACATCGGCGCCTCGCCGGTCAGCAGCAGCCTCGACGAAGAGGTCGAGAAACTGCACTGGGCGCAGCGCTACGGCGCCGACACGGTGATGGACCTCTCCACCGGCGGCGCCCTCGCCGAGTGCCGCCAGGCGATCATCGACCACGCCACGGTGCCGATCGGCACCGTGCCCATCTACAGCATGATCATCGGCCGCCGCCTCGAGGACCTCAGCTACGACATCATTCTCGCCGAGGTGGAGCGCCAGGCACAGCAGGGCGTCGACTACTTCACCATCCACGCCGGCCTGCTGCGCGAACACCTGCCGCTGATCCGCCGCCGCCTCACTGGCATCGTCTCGCGCGGCGGGTCGCTGCTCGCCAAATGGATGATCCACCACGGCAAGCAGAACCCTATGTACGATCTGTTCGACGAGATCAGCGCCATCATGCGCGCCTATGACGTCACCTACTCGCTCGGCGACGGCCTGCGCCCCGGCTGCCTCGCCGACGCCTCCGACCCGGCGCAGCTCGCTGAGCTGCACGTCCTCGGCGAGCTCGTGCACCGCGCCCGCGCCGCCGGCGTGCAGGTGATGGTCGAGGGGCCCGGGCACGTCCCGCTGGATCAGATCGCCTTCAACATGCAGCTCCAGCAGCGCGTCTGCGACGACGCGCCGTTCTACGTCCTCGGCCCGTTGGTCACCGACGTCTTCCCCGGCTACGACCACATCACCAGCGCCATCGGCGCCACCGAGGCGGCGCGCGCGGGCGCGGCGATGCTCTGCTACGTGACGCCGAAGGAGCACGTGGGGCTGCCAAAGGCCGACGACGTCAAGGCCGGCTGCATCGCCTACAAGATCGCCGCCCACGCCGGCGACATCGCCCGCGGCATCGACGGGGCGCGGCAATGGGATGACGACGTCTCCCGCGCCCGCGCCGCGCTCAACTGGCCGCGCCAGTTCGAGCTGGCGTTCGACGGCGAGACGGCGCGCGCCCTGCACGACGAGGATCTCACGGTCGACACCGACTTCTGCGCGATGTGCGGACACGACTGGTGCAGCATGCGCATCTCGAAGGAGATCATCGAGTTCGAGAGCGGCAAGGACGCCGGTTTCCAGCCGCAGCAGCGCGCCATGCCGAGCCCGGGCCTGAGCCCGGACGGCCGCACCCTGCTCGCTCAGCGCGCGGCGGCCCTGCCGGTGGTCGGCGAACAACACGCCTGCCACAGTGACGTCGTCCCGGAAGCGGACGTCGCACGGCAGATTCAGGATCTGCACAGCGCCTGAGCGCGTCCACTGCATCGGACGCGCGGTCCGACGGCGGTCTGATGCGTCGGACACATCAGGGATTCCCCGCACAGGTTGTCACCCGACGGCGTCTGGCCCACTCGTTGCTCCCCCTGGGGTCGCGAGGAGTGGGGAGATGGACGCGCAGGAACCGCCCGACGACAGTCACGCAGGCCCGGACGCCCCCCGCGACGAAGAGCTGCGCCGCATGGCGGCCTTCCGCATCCGCGAGACCGCCAACCGCATCGCCACCCTGGCCCACAGCGCCAGCGATGACCGGCTGCGCCAGGATCTTCTGCGCATCTGCCAGGAGCTCCTGCGCGACGAGCAGGGACTGATGAAGCGCCGGTGACCGCGCGTGGCGGTGGATTTCTCCCTGCCAGCGGCCTACGAGCACCGGCATGGACTACGGCATCGTCATGTTCGCGACCGATTACGCCCTCCGCCCCGGCGAGGTGGCGCGCGAGGTGGAGCAGCGTGGCTTTGAGTCGCTGTGGTTCCCCGAGCACACGCACATTCCGACCAGCCGGCTGTCGCCCTGGCCGGGCGGGGCGGCGCTGCCGAAGGAGTACTCGCACACGCACGACCTGTTCATCGCGCTGAGCATGGCCGCGGCGGCAACGACGACGCTGAAGGTCGGCTCCGGCATCTGCCTGGTGGTCGAGCGCGACCCGATCATCCTCGCCAAAGAGGTGGCGACGCTCGATTTCCTCTCGCGCGGCCGCTTCCTGTTCGGCATCGGCGGCGGCTGGAACGCCGAGGAGATGGCCAACCACGGCACCGACTTCACGCAGCGCTGGAAGGTGCTGCGCGAGCGCGTCGAGGCGATGAAGGCGATCTGGCAGCAGGACGAGGCAGAGTACCACGGCGCGACGGTGTCCTTCGACCCGCTGTGGTCGTACCCCAAGCCGGTGCAGAAACCGCACCCACCGGTGTACCTGGGCGGGCACGGCGCCAAGGCGCTCGACCGCGTCGTGCGCTACTGCGACGGCTGGATGCCCATCCCGATGCAGTCGCGCGCCCTGCTCGACGAGATCGCCGACCTGCGCCGCCGCGCCGCCGCCGCCGGTCGCGACCCGCAGTCCCTGGCGGTGACGCTGTACGGCGTGCCCGCGGATGCCGACCGCCTGCGCGAGTTCGCCGCGGCCGGCGTCACCCGCGCCATCTTCGCCCTGCCGCCGGTCGCACGCGACAAGGCGCTGCCACTGCTGGACCGTTATCAGTCCGTCGTCACCGAGTTGCGGGCGCACCCCTGATCAGCGCCGGCGTCGCCGGCGTCGCGCGCGCGCGCCTCCGCGCGCGCCTCATCGACCTGCAGCGGCCGGCCCTGAAGATCCTTGCCGTCCAACTGCTGTATGGCCTGGGCGGCCTCGGCATCGCTGCTCATCTCGACAAAGCCGAAGCCGCGCGACTTGCCGCTCATACGATCCTTGATGATGGCCACCGACACCACCGCCGAGCGAGATTTGGCACTCTTCTTTTTGCGACGCAGCTGGCTAATCTCAGAGCGCGGCAAAATGGAAGTCGCGCGGCCTTTCCTGTAGGAGTCGCCCCATGACCGTCCGGCCGCGCCGCGGCGCCCGCATCGCCAACTGTCTCGCCGAGCGGCCCTGAACGGCGCCGCGCGCGCCCGCTCCGCCATGCCCACCACCGCGCGCGCCCCGGCGGCGCTCGAGCTGCAGCAGGTCAGCAAGCGCTACGGCCGCGTCGTCGCGCTCGACGACGTCAGCTGCGCCGTCGCCGCCGGCGAAGCGGTGCTGTTGCTCGGCGCCAACGGCGCCGGCAAGACGACGCTGCTGCGCTGCGCCGCGACGCTACTGCGCCCGAGTCGCGGCACGGTGCGCATCGGCGGCCTCGATGCGGCGACGCATGGCGCCGCGGCGCGCCGGCGCCTCGCCGTCCTCGGCCACGAGAGCTTCCTCTATCCCGATCTCAGCGCCGTCGAGAACCTCACCTTCTACGCCCGACTCTACCGACTGCGCGACGGCGCCGCGCGCGTCGCGACGCTCATCGATCGCCTCGGCCTGCAGGGGTGGGCGCACCGCCCCGTGCGCGCCCTGTCACGCGGGCTGCAGCAGCGCTGCGCGCTGGCACGCGTGCTGCTGCATGAGCCGGCCCTATTGCTGCTCGACGAGCCCTTCACCGGCCTCGACGTCACGGCGCGCGAGCAGCTGTGCACGGTGCTCGGCGAGGTGCACCGGCGCGGCGCCGCCATCGTCATGAGCACGCACGAATTGGCCATCGGCCTGACCCTCTGCAGGCGGGCGATCATGCTCGTCGGCGGCCGCCTCGGCTGGGACGGTAGCGTCGCGCCCGGCGATGCCGCGGCGCTCGAGGACCGTCTGCGCGGCGGCCGCGCCCAGGCGGTCGCCTGAGATGCTCGCCATCCTCCTCAAGGACCTGCGCATCGAATTGCGCACCAAGGAGACGCTCGCGGCGCTGCTGCTGCTCGGCCTGCTCATCCTGGTCGTGCTGAGCTTCGCCTTCGACCCCATGAGCCCGTTGCGCGAGGCGGCGGCGCCGGGCGTGCTGTGGGTGGCGGTGGTCTTCGCCGGCACGCTCGGCATGAACCGCTCGCTGCTGCGCGAACGCGACAACGACTGCCTGCAGGGTCTGCTCCTGGCACCGGTCGACCGCGGCGCCATTTTTCTCGCCAAGGCCCTCGCCAACTTCCTCTTCATGGCCGCCGCGCAGGTGGTGCTGGTGCCGTTGTTCGTCTTCTTCTTCAACCTGCCGCTGGTCACGACGGTCACCCGCCTCGCGCCGGTCGTCCTGCTCGGACTGCTCGGCTTCGCCGCCGTCGGCACGATGTTCGCCGCCGTGTCGCTGCGCACGCGGGCCCGCGAGGTGATGCTGCCGCTGCTGATGCTGCCCCTGGCGGCGCCGCTGATCATCGCCGGCATCCAGGCCAGTACGGCGCTGCTCGCCGGCGCGCCGCTCGCCGCCGTCGCGCACTGGCTCAACCTGCTCGCCGCGTTCGACGCGGTGTTCCTGGTTGTCGGCTGGTTGGCCTTCGAGTATGTGGTCGAGGAGTGATGCGATCCCCCGACCTCACCGACCGCATCCTGCCGCCGGCCGTCATCGCCATCATGTTGGCGGCGCTGTACCTGGTCTTCGTGCGCGTGCCGACCGACGCCTTCCAGGGCCCGGTGCAGCGCATCTTCTACGTCCACATGGCGATGTGGCTATCGACCTTCACCGCCTTCGCCATCGTCGGCGTCGCCAGCCTGCTCTACCTCGTCAAGCGGACGCCGCACTGGGACCACCTCGGCCGCGCCGCGGCCGAGCTCGGCCTGCTGTTCTGCACGCTCGGTCTGGCCACCGGGTCGATCTGGGCCAAGCCGATCTGGAACACTTGGTGGACCTGGGATCCGCGCCTGACCCTGACGCTGATCCTGTGGATGATCTACGCCGCCTACCTGCTGCTGCGCAGCCTCGCCAACGAGCCGCAGCAGGGGGCGACGCTGGCCGCGATTCTCGGCGTCTCGGGCGTCGTCGACCTCTACCTGATCAATCGCGCCGTCTACTGGTGGCGCAGCATCCACCCGGCGGTGATCGTCGACCGACAGGGCGGCACGGGCCTCGCCGATCCGCTCATGCGCGCCACCCTGATCGTCACCATGCTCGCATTCTTCCTCGTCTTTCTCTGGCTGCTGCGCCTGCGCCTGCGCGCCGCCCGACTGCAGGATGCGGTCGACGACCTGCGCGCGGAGCTGGCCTGAGCATGAACGAATCGGCCCACCTCGAGTACCTGATCGCCGCCTATGCCGTCGTCTGGCTCGGCGTGTTGATCTACGTCACCGGCCTGGCGCGGCGCAGCAGCGCTCTCGAGCGCGAGGTGGCGGAACTGCGCGAGCTGCTGGCAAAGCGGCCGCGCTGATCGCACCGCCCGCACCCCCGGCCGCGGCTCGATCCAACCGGAAGATTCGACAGTAACGATCTCGCAGGGTGGAACGGAGCAAGGGAGACCGCCAGCCACAGGTGACGTTGCGTCGCCTCCGCAGCGGGCGCCGGCACAGTTCCTCACGGTGATCAGCAATGCCCTTCGAGAGAATCGTCATCGACCGCGTCTTGAGCAGCCAGATCTCCGCTCCTCCGCTTCTGCGTGTGAGATCATTGTCAGATTGATGCTAACCGCACACCGCCGCCAGCGCGGCGGCCGTGTGCGGCAGGCTGACTTTCCCGGTCTCGATCAGCGCCCGCAGGGCGAGCAGGTCCTCCCATTCGTCGACATCGAATGTCTCGGGCAGCAACGTCACCCGCAGCCCCGCGGCGGCGGCGCCGGCGCGCGTCTGCGCCAGCACCGCCGGCGTCCCCATGGCGACGCCGCTG
>Ga0105044_10000005_pt1 | contig 184908 bp, 155 predicted proteins | sample MAT01_FD_78092 | JGI IMG/M metagenome (GOLD analysis project Ga0105044, IMG submission 78092) | Freshwater microbial communities from Lake Fryxell liftoff mats and glacier meltwater in Antarctica - MAT-01 | ecosystem: Environmental > Aquatic > Freshwater > Ice > Liftoff microbial mat | place...
CGCAGACCTGGGAGCAGGCGCGCGGGCTGCTGCCGGAGGAGTTCCTGGCGCGCTACCGGGACGGGCAGTGGGTGCACGAGGTGGTCGCGGCGCCGGTGGGCACGCACTTCGGCGACCAGGACTTCCTTGCCGCCGGCCAGCGCAACCAGGGTCAGTACGGCCTTGGACCCGGCGGCGGCATCGTCGAGACGGGCAGCGGCACGCAGCCGGCCTTCGTCTACGGGCCGCCGTTCCCGATCATCGACACGAACGACCCCGAGGCGGGCGCGAAGGTCGTCTGGAACTTCTTCTACCAGTCGTACCTACTCGGCAACTCGCGCAACCGCGTCAAACTCGACTGGGTCGGCAGCAGCGGCATGCAGCGCAGCATCGCCACCGACGTCTTCCAGCACTTCTTCGACGGCCAGCCGGAGAAGTACCGGCCGGCCGCCAACCCGCAGAACTACCTCTTCCAGCAGGTGTCGGGCGTGACCTCGCCGGCCGACCTCGATGGCACGGTGGCGCTGACGCACCGCTTTCGCGACGCCGATAAGCGCGATCAGGCCTGGACCTTCGTGCCGGCGCTGCGCCGCGTGCGCGCCGTGTCGCCGGCCAACCGCTCCGACGGGTTCCTCGGCTCGGACATGTCGCAGGATGACGGCTCGTACTTCGACGGCAAACCGGAGGACTTCACCTGGACGCTGAGCGGCGAAGGCGAGATGCTGTTCTTGATGGACCGCGCCGCGCTGCTGAACAAGGAGTGCAGCATCAAGGCCATGCCGGGGGGCGGATTCGAGGGGCGTGACGGAGGTCTGCCGCGCTTCGGCTACCAGGAAGCCACCCCGGTCGGCTTTCCCTGGCGGCCGCTGCAGAGCGAGTTCGTGCTCGTCCGGCGGCCGGTGTGGACCGTCGAGGGCGTGCCGAAGGACAAGTACTACCTGTACGGCAAGATCGTCCTGCGCTTCGACAAGGAGAGCTGGCGCGGCAGCTACAACAGCAAGTACGACTGGAAGGGCGAGATCCTCGCCTCGTACCTGCCGGCCTTCGGGCCGTTCTTCGCGGTCGACGGCGAGTGGCGCAGCTACGCCAAGTCGCTGTTCACGATGGCGCAGAACTTCAAGCTCGATCGCGCCACGGTCAGCTACGCCGACCCGCAGCACCCCGAACAGCACTCGCGCATCGGCTTCCCGGACGGCTTCTTCAACGTCGATCAGCTCAGCCGGCAGGGCAAGTGAGACGGCAATTCCAGTACGCGAGTCCGCATCCGCGCCGACGCCTTGACTGCACCCGGTGCGATCGGGAATGGGGCGAGTAGGAGGAAGCACGCCATGAGCGATCGCATCGTGTCGGCGGATTCGCACGTCAATCCGCCAAAAGATCTGTGGGTGCGCGACTGCCCGGCGCAGTTCAAGGACCGCGCGCCGCGGGTCGAATCGAGCGAGATGGGCGACTTCTGGATCGTCGACTCGCACATCAGCGGCGCCATCGGCCTCGACTCCTCCGCCGGCCGCAAGCCCGAGGACTATAAGCCGCACGGGCTGACCTACAAGGACATGCGCCCCGGCGCCTACGACCCGACGGCGCGCCTGGAGGACATGACCACCGACGGCGTCGATGCCGAGGTGTTGTACTTCGGCGGCCCGGTCACCCAGTACGCCACCGATCCGGCGCTGCGCACCTACGTCGTGCAGCGCTACAACGACTGGATGCTCGAGTTGTCCACGGCGGCGCCGACGCGCCTCATCGGCCTGGCGCACGTGCCGCTGGTCGACATCGACGAGGCCTGCGCCGAGCTGACGCGCATTGCCAAACTCGGCCTCAAGGGGTTTCACTGCGACCCGTTTCCCGATGAGCGCGGCGGCAAGCCTCTGTGGGACCCGGCCTACGAGAGGTTCTGGTCGCTGATCGAGGACACCGGTCTACCGCTCAGTTTCCACATCGTCGGGCCGCGCAACGCCAACGTGCAGGCGACGTTCGCCAACCCGACGCCGGGCATCAAGGAGACGTTCATCGCCATCGCCCCGATCTCGATCTGCGAGGTGGTGTCGACGCTCACCTTCACCGGCATCCTCGCCCGCCATCCGAAGCTGCAGTACGTGCTGGTCGAGTGCGGCATCGGCTGGATTCCGTACTTCCTCGAGCGCATGGACCAGACGTTCAACAAGCACCGCTTCTGGACCAAGTCGGTGATCACCGAGAAGCCCAGTTTCTACTGGTACCGGCAGGGGCATGCGACGTTCATTCAGGACCTCGCCGGCGTCGCCCAGCGCCACCGCGCCGGCTTGCAGAACATCATGTGGTCGACGGACTATCCGCATTCCGACAGCACCTGGCCGAAGTCGCGCCAGGCCCTCGCGGAGCACTTCGACGGCGTGCCGGCCGACGAACGCGCGCTGATCACCGGCGGGACCTGCGCGGCGCTGTACGGGTTGGACTGATTGCTCGGCGGCCCGCGTCCTGCGGGCGCGGCGCCGCCCTGCCCCGCCGCGCCCGGCTGCGACTCGCCGCCGTCGCTGTGCTAGAGGCCCTCCCTATGCGGGTGCGGGTGTTGGGGCTGATGGGGGGACTGGTGGTGCTGTCGGCGTGCGGGGCACGCGACGACGCTATGCCGCAGCGGCCAGCGGCGCCGCCGGCGGCCAACGCGACGCAGGTCGCGGCCGCACTGCGTCAGGGCGGCTTGGTGCTGTTCTTCCGTCACGCGGCCACGGATCGCGGCCGCGACGACGCGTCGCAGGTGCGCATCGAGGACTGCGCCACCCAACGCGTCCTCTCCGCCGCGGGGCAGGCGCAGGCGCGCGCCATCGGCGCCGGTCTCGCCCGCCTGCGCATCCCGATCGGCGAGGTGCGCGCCAGCCCCTACTGCCGTTGCGCCGACACCGCGCGGCTCGCCTTCGACTACGTCCTGCTCGACGACGATCTGTTGCCGCTGCGCGACGGCGATGCGGCGGCGCACCTGGCGGCGGTGCGGCGGTTGCTCTCGACCCCGCCCATCCCCGGCACCAACGTGGCGTTGGTCGGGCACGGCGACACGATCGAGAAGCTCGCCGGCTTCGAACTCGACGAGGGCGAGGCCGCCATCGCCCGACCGGCCGTCGGCGGCGGCAGCTTCACCCTGGTTGGCCGCATCCGCGCCGATCACTGGGACGCCATCGCCGTGGCGCGCTGAGCCTGCTACGACGCCGGCAAAGGAGGGGTGACGATGAACGCGATCCTGAGTTGGCTGGTCCCACCGGTGGTCGAGGGCCGCGGCGCCGTCGGCCTGTTGTTGCTGCGCCTGGTCGCCGGGGCGGCGATGCTGCTGCACGGCTGGCCGAAGATCCAGGCGCCGTTCAGCTGGATGCCGGCGGAGGCGCCGGTGCCGGGCATCTTGCAGGCGTTGGCTGCGGTGGCGGAGTTCTTTGGCGGCGGGCTCGGCTGGCTGGTCGGTTTCCTCACCCCGCTGGCCTCGCTCGGCATGCTGGCGACGATGACCGTCGCGGTCATGTTCCACGCCGGTCGTGGCGACCCCTTCGTCGGCCAGGGCGGCCCATCGTACGAGCTGGCGCTGCTGTACTGGATGCTGGGCCTGCTCTTCCTCCTCATCGGCCCCGGACGCTTCTCGCTCGATGCGCAGGTGTTCAACCGCAAGCGCTGAGAGCCCTCGACACGGCGGCGCTGGGAACGCGCCGGCGCTCAGCCGCGACGGCGGCGTCCTGGCGGTGAAGAAGCGTCTCGCTGGCTACGGAAACGGCACCCAACCGCGCGGCGCCTCCGCCGCGGCGGCGGCCGTCGCACCGTCGCGGCCCCACAGCGCCGCGACCTGGTCGGTGTAGAGCAGGCGCCAGCCCGGGCGATCGTCCACCGCGGTCGGGACGCCGCGCGGCGCCAGCACCAGCGTCGTGTCGTAGGCGTCGAGCAGCCGCGCCGCATCGGGCGCGGCGTCGCCGCGGAAAAAGGCGAAGCCGTCCGTGACCACCGGCGGCGGGTAGACCGTCGCGAAGCGTCCGTCGAGCGAGACGCGCAGCGCCGGTGCGGTGTGCCACAGGACGTAGCCGCCCCAGTCGAGCGGCAGCGCCAGGTTGCCGCGCAGCCCGGCGGCGCGCAGGTGTCGCACCGCGCCCACCGGGTACTCCTCGGCCAGGTAGACGAGGCGGCCGCCGTCGCGCGCCAGGCGCGCGCCGAGGGTGGCGAGCTGCAGCCCCGCCAACGCGGCGAGTGCGGCCGCGACCAGCAGCGTCGCCGCTGGCGACAGCCGCTGGCGCGTCCGCGCCGTCATCCAGGCGAGCGCCGCCTCGGCCTGGTCGGCGAGCGGCGCGGCGGCGACGATGGCGAACAACGGCGTGTGGCGCTGCGAGCGCAGCGCCATCACCGCCAGGCCGGCGACGATGGCCGCCCACCACCAGCGGCGGCGCAGCAGGCGCGCAAACGGCAGCGTCGCGACGACGGCGATGAGCAGCGCGACGAACGGCCGCAGGGTGGCGTCGGCGAGTCGCACCGGCTGCCACTCGGTGAGCGGATGCGGGCCGCGCAGCTCGGCGGCGATGTAGGCGAGCAGGGCCGGGCCGTAGGGGTTGACGCAGATGGCGGCGACCGCCAGCAGCGGCAGCGCCAGGCGGGCGCGGCGCGGCAGGCCGGCGGCGGCGTCGGGCAGCACGGCGTAGGCGGCGAGCACGCCGAGTCCGGCGATGACGGCGCCGTGCGCGTTGGCCCACAGTGTGAAGCCCAGCCCGACCAGCGCCCAGGTGCTCCAGCGCGGCGCGGCGGCGGCGCGGTCGAGCCAGGCGAGCAGCGCCGCAACGCCGAAGTAGGTCACCATCTGCGGCCGCACCGCGTAGCCGCGCGCCATGGCGGCCAACACCAGCACCATCACCGCGCCGCGCACCCAGGGCGAGGCGGCGTGCCGCCGCACCGGCACCCACACCAGCCAGGCGGTGCACACGGCAACGGCCACCTTGGCCAGCCACAGCGCCGGCGAGCCCGCGAGGTCGAACAGCCGCGCGAAGGCGATCTGCGTCAGCCACTCGTGGTCGATCCAGGGCAGACCAGCGGCGGTGTATGACAGGTCGTCGAGGCGCGGCACGGCGCCGTCGGCGAGGATGCGCCGGCCGCTGGCGAGGTGCACCCAGAGGTCGTTGTCGGCTTCGTTGTCGGCGAGGAAGTAGAGCGCGCTGCTGACGCCGAGCAGCACCCAGGCGCGCGCCAGCCAAGTGCGCGCCGGCCAGGTGCGCGCCGGCAGGCCGGGCCCCGGCGTGCCGGTCACGGCGCCCAGAGATACAGGAACTGCGGACCCGGCGGCAGCAGCGGCGCGGCGACGCTCAGGATGTTGACCTCGGTGACGGCGGCTGGCGGCATGCCGAGACGCGAGTAGAGGCCGTTGCCGACCTCGTCGGGCCGGCGGTACCGGATCACCGTCGCCTCGCGCAGCCCGGCGCGCTGGCGGGCCCGGGCGATGGTCCCGTCCAGGTAGCCGATGCCGTCGACCAGCCCTCCGGCCAACGCCTGGTCGGCGCTGAACACGCGCCCATCGACCATCTGCGCGGTCATCTCCGGGCTCAGCCCGGTGCGGCGCTCGCGTACCAGGCCGACGAAGCGCTGCTGCATGTCGCCGATCAGCGCCTGCAGCACGGCGCGCTCGGCCGGCGTCATGGCGCGCAGCGGCGAGCCGATGTCCTTCATCGCCCCCGAGGCCACCGTCTGGTCGCGCACGCCGAGCTTCTCCATCAGGCCGGCGACGCTGACGTTGGTGAAGATGACGCCGATGCTGCCGGTGACGGTGGTCGGACTGGCGATGATCTCGTCGGCCGCGAGCGCCGCGTAGTAGCCGCCCGAGGCGGCCACATCCACCATCTGCACCAGCACCGGCACGCGCCGTTCGGCTTTGAAGCGCATCAGGCGCTCGTAGATGATGTCGCTGGCCGTCACCGTGCCACCCGGGCTGTTGATGCGCACGATGACGGCGCGGACGTCGTCGTCGTCCCCCGCCACCTCGAGCTCGGCGTCGAGGCGCGCCACCGTGCTCTCGGCGGTGCGCAGGCCGAAGGCCCCCTGGCGCTCCTCGGCACTGATGACGCCGGAGACGTCCATCAGCAGGATCTTGGCGTCGCCGCTGCCGCTCACCGCCCGCTCCTCGAGCGGCTGCTGCCGCTGCCCGAATGGGTTGAAGTCACCCGAGATAAGGACACAGCCGCCGCCGCTGACGGCGAGCAGGACGGCGAGGCAGATGGACGCGATCAGACGGTGCGACATGGCGGCAGCGTATAAGGGGCGGGCTGCCGGGAGGCAACTCGCCGCTCGCCCTACGCCGTCGTCGGCTCGTTCGCCTCGCCGCGTCGGATCTGGTCCCAGGCGTTGCGGAACGTGGCAAACTTGCCCGCGTACCTGCGCCGTGAATCGGGCAGGTAGAACGTCTTGCCGCTGATCGCCTCCCAGGGGATGACGAACGCCTGCAGCAGATCGAGCGGCATGTCCGGCACCAACGGCACACAGGCGAAGTAGTCGCTGTAGCGCTCGCCGACCTTGCCGCGATGGTGGAAGTTGAAGTTCCAGGCCCGGTACACGTAGTTGTAGTGGCGCCCGCCGACGTGCACCCGGCGCCGCGACGAACTCGGGTACGCCACCCGCAGCGCCAAGCGGACGCCGTCGTCGATCACGAAGTCGAAGCGGGCCTGCGGCGTCGCCGGCCGAACCTCATGGCCGAGCTCGGTGAGGTGCTCGACGACTTCCCGCTTCGGGGCATCGTGTATCTCGACCCGGTTCATCGTCCGTTGCGCAGTCGTCGTGCGGCGGCTCTAAGCCATTCCCAGGTTGCGGTGAGTCAGTCCAACAGATCTCCAAGCGCCCCCTAGATACAGGCAGATTTCCTGCTTGCCAAGCAAAAAATCCGGCTGGACGCTGCACGATACGCCCCAGCCGACGCGGGTCCGGTGGCGTCGATCAACCAACCCAGCGCGAGCCTTTTGGCTTCGTGGGCGGTTTCTTTGCTTCGCTCTTGTCCGAATACGGGCACAAATCGACCAAGGTGCATGTGGGGCAGGCCGGTTTGCGAGCCAGACAGACTCGCCGCCCATGGTACTGCAGGAGGTGGCAGAAGCGGATCTGGCGCGCGCAGGGCACGAGGGCGGCGAGATCGGCTTCGATCTTGTCGGGGTCGGTGTGGCGGGTCAGGCCGAGGCGTTGAGCGAGTCGGCCGACATGGGTGTCGACGCCGATGGCCGGAATCCCGAAGGCGTTGCCGAGCAGGATGTTGGCGGTCTTGCGGCCGACGCCTGGCAGGCCGAGGAGGGCGTCGAAGTCGTCTGGGACCTGGCCGCCAAAGCGGTCGACGAGGGCCTGGCAGCAGCCGCGCACAGCGCGGGCCTTCTGGCGGAAGAAGCCGGTCTGCTTGACCAGGCCTTCGAGCTCCTCGGGGTCGGCGGCGGCGAAATCGGCGGCGCCGCGGTAGCGGCGGAAGAGGGCGGGGGTGACCTCGTTCACCTTGGCGTCGGTGCACTGGGCGGCGAGGATGAGGGCGACGAGCAGCTGCAGCGGCGAGCGGAAGTCGAGCGCCAGGGTTGCGTCGGGGTGGGAGACCTCGAGGCGGTCGAGGATCGTGGTGATGGGGGCGGCGGGGCGGCGCGGCATGCGGTCACCTGCGCCTGGCGTCTGGCGGTGGCAGGCAGCCGTCGGGCGACGGCTCGCAGTCGGTGGGGGTGCAGTCGGCGCGGCAGGCGTCGGCCTCCTCGGCGTTGCCGTCGTCGCACTCCTCGCCGCTTTCCTCCATGCCGTTGCCGCAGGCGGCGGGTGGGCAGAGCACGGCGCCCTGGACGTAGACGCCGCCGGCGAGGCATGCGGCGCGGGCCGCGACGTCGGCGGTGAAATCGGCGATGTCGCGGCCGTAGAGGGTGGCGAAGGCGGCGGGGGGGCAGGCGGCGGCGGTGCGAACGGCGACGTTGGCCGCGGCGCGGGTGCTGCGGTGGTGGGCGCGGGCGACGAGGGTCTCCTTGCGCTCCGGGGCCATCGGCAGCGCGGCGATGCGGTCGAGGGCGCTGCGCGCCTCGCGGCTGCTGGCGCGCAGCAGTTCGTCGACGCGGTTGGCGGCGCCGGCAAGGCAGGCGCGGGCGGCGGCATCGGCGGGGCGCACGGCATAGAAGCCGTACGATCCGAGCAGGGCGGGGCCGTAGGTGGCCGTGACCAGCTCGCGTTCGAGCTGGCGGCAGATGCTGGTGACGTCGGCGAGCGTCTCCATCAGGCCGGTGAAACCCAACCGCGTCGCATCGACCTCGCGGCAGGTGTGTTCGACGTGTCGCAAGGCCGCGTCGCGCGCCGCGCGCACGGCCAGGGCGGTGGCGTTGGTATCGCAGGCGGCGGCGGCGAGCTGCGGTTCGATGCAGGTACGCCGGGCGGCAAAGACGGCGCCGGCGCACCGCGTCGCGGCGCCGCCGATGGCGCGCTGGCAGCGGGCGGCCGCGGCGCCGAAGTCGCCCCACTGGGGGAGCGGCGCCGGCACGGCGTGGGCGAGCGCGGACGCCGCGCCGACGAGCGCGGCGAGGGCCAGAATCGGGGCGAGCAGACGCACGGTCTCAAAGCCTGGACGCGCGCGACCGCGAATTGCAACACGGCGGGCGCCGCCGCCGTGCGGCTCACATATAGGAGCCGCCGGTGACGAGCACGACGTGACCCGTCACGTAGTCGGCCAGCGGCGAGGCGAGGAAGAGGACCGGCCCGGCCGCCTCCTCGGGCGTGCCGGCGCGGCCGAGTGGAATCATCTGGATGGCGTACTGGCGCATCTGGTCGGGGATGCCGATCTCGACCGCGTGTCCGTCGACGCTCTCCTTCTGCGATTTGTCCTTCGCCGCGGTCAGGCGGGTCTCGATGAAGCCGTAGGCGACCGCGTTGACGTGGATGTTGAGGCGGCCCCATTCCTTGGCCATCGTCTTGGTGACGCCGACGATGCCCATTTTGCCAGCCGAGTAGTTGACCTGGCCGGCGTTGCCCGCGACGCCCGAGGTCGAGGAGGTGTTGACGACGCGGCGGATGACGCGCTTGCCCGCGGCCGCCTCCTGCTTGGCCCAGTCTCGCCAGTACAGCGAGGCGGCGCGCAGGATGCGAAACGGGCCGGTCAGGTGGCAGTCGATCATCGCGTACCACTGCTCGTCGCTCATCTTCTGGATGACGCCGTCGTACGTGTAGCCGGCGTTGTTGACGATGATGTCGAGCGCCTTGAAGCGGTCAACCGTCGACTTGATCAGGGCGTTCGGGAACGCCGGGTCGGTGACCGATCCGGCGCAGGCCACGGCCTCGGCGCCGGTTTTGCGGATCGCTTCGGCGGCCTCCTCGGCGACGTTGGGGTCGAGATCGTTAACGACGACGCGGGCGCCGTGTTGGGCGAACAGTTCAGCCACGGCGCGACCGATGCCGCGGCCCGAGCCGGTGACGATCGCCACCTTACCTTCGATCAGCTTCATGGAGACCTCCAGGGGGAATCCTGGCTGCCTAGCCGAAAACGCCCGGGGCGCAAACCGGGGGCACTCGCGGCGTGGCGGGCGCGGCTCCGCCGCACCGCATCAGACACGGCGCGGCGGAGCCGCGCCCTCCATCGACCTCGGTTGGGCGATCTGATACATCCCGCGGCGCTCGGAGGCGCCCCTGGAAGACACCCGCAACCTCGACGTGAAGCGCGCGGCGGCGGCCGGCGCCGGCACGCTAGCGCGCGACCTGTGGCAACTGCTGCGGCCGACGCAGTGGGTGAAGAACACCGTCCTCTTCGCCGCACTGATCTTCTCCAAGCACCTCTTCGTGCTCGACGACGTCGTGCGCGTCGTCGCCGCCTTCGTCTGCTTCTGCTGTGTCGCCAGCGGCGCCTACGTGATGAACGATCTGCGCGACTGCGAGCGCGACCGCGAGCATCCCCTCAAGGCGCGCCGGCCGCTTCCCGCCGGTCGCGTCTCGCGCGGCGCGGCGCTCGCCCTGGGGCTGGTGCTCGCGGCCGTCGGCCTCGGCGGCGCGGCGCTGCTCGGGACCGGCTTCGTCGTCCTCACCGTCGGCTACCTGCTGTTGCAGGTCGCCTACACCTTCTCCTTCAAGGAGATGGTCATCCTCGACGTCATGTCGATCGCCGCCGGCTTTGTCATCCGCGCCGCCGCCGGCGGCGTCGTGATCGACGTGCCGGTGTCGCCGTGGCTGATCATCTGCACCTTCCTGCTGGCGCTGTTTCTCGGCTTCGCCAAGCGGCGCCACGAGTTGGTGTTGCTCGAGGGCCGCGCCGAGGAGCACCGCGCCGCGCTGCGCGACTACAGTCCGTACTTCCTCGATCAGATGATCGCCGTGGTGACGGCCTCGGTGGTGGTCGCCTACGCCATCTACACGGCGTCGCCGGAGGTGCAGGAGAAGCTCGGTACCGACAAGCTCTACCTGACCATTCCCTTCGTGCTGTTCGGCATCTTCCGCTACCTGTACCTCGTCCACCAGCGCGAGGAGGGCGGCAATCCGACGCAGCTGTTGCTCACCGACCGGCCGCTGCTCGCCGACGTCCTGCTGTGGATTCTCACCGCCGGACTGGTCCTGTACTGGGGCGCATGAGCGAGTCCGGAGCCACGCGCGGGCGGCGCGTCGACAAGCCGTGGGGCTACGAGCTGATCTGGGCGCGGACCGAGCGCTACGTCGGCAAGATTCTGCACATCGCGGCCGGCGAGGCGCTCAGTCTGCAGTACCATCGGCACAAGGACGAGACGATGCACATCCTCAGCGGCACGCTCGAACTCGAGGTCGGCGACGACGAGCAGGCGCTCGAGCGCCTGGTGCTGCAGCCGGGCGACAGCATTCACATGTGGCCCGGGCGGCGGCACCGGCTGGCCGCGCGCACCGACTGCGCGGTGCTCGAGGTGTCGACGCCCGAACTCGACGATGTCGTGCGCCTCGACGATCGCTACGGCCGCGTCGGCGGCTGAGTCGGCGGGGCCACATGCGAGCGTTCGTCACCGGCCTCGACGGCTTCGCCGGTGCGCATCTTGCGGCGCTGCTGCTGGCGCACGGCTGGGCGCTGCACGGCACGGTGCGCCGGCCTGCGCGGCTGGCGCGGCTCGCGTCGCTGCCAGCGCCCGGGCTGGCGGCGCCGGCGCGAGTGGTCGACGTGACCGACGCCGCGGCGGTCGCCGCCGCCGTGGCGGCGGCGCAGCCGGAGGTGCTCTTCCACCTCGCCGGCCTGACCTTCGTGCCCGACGCTGCCGCCGATCCGGGCGCGGCGTTTCGCGTCAATGCGCTGGGGGCGCTGCACGTGCTCGCTGCCGTACACCGCCACGCGCCGCGCTGCCGCGTCGTGCTGGTCGGCTCCGCCGATGCCTACGGTGCGGTCGAGGCCACCGCTCTACCGGTTCGCGAGATTCGCCCGCTGCAGCCGCTCAGCGCCTACGGGGCAAGCAAGGCGGCGGCTGAATTGGTGGCGGAGCAGTGGCAGCGCGGCATGGGCGTCGATGTGGTGCGTCTGCGCCCGTTCAACCACACCGGACCGGGACAGCGGCCGGACTTCGTCTGCGCCGACTTCGCCCGCCAGCTGGTCGCCGTCGCGCGCGGTGTGCAACCGGTGCGCCTGCGCGTCGGCGATCTGACGCCGGTGCGCGACTTCACCGATGTGCGCGACGTCGTCGCCGCCTACGTCGCCGCCGCCGAGCGCGGGGCGTCGGGCGCCGTGTACAATGTCTGTTCGGGCGTCGGCCGATCGATTCGCAGCGTGCTCGACGACCTCGCCGCCGCGGTGGGCGTGACAGTAGAGGTTGAGGGCGATCCGACGCGGACGCGCCCGAACCGCGTCCCGTGCCTGGTCGGCAGCGCCGAGGCGTTGCACACCGCCACCGGTTGGGCGCCGACCATCACCTGGGCGCAGACGGTGGCGGACCTGGTCCGCAGCGCCGAGGGCGCGACTACCGCCGCGCCGCCATCGGATGCGGCGCGGCAGTAGTCGCGCCCTCCACGTCAGTTCAACTGGTACGTCACGCGCAGCGCCACCTGATCGCGGTCGCGGAACAAGCCGAGCGACTGGTAGGCGCCCGAGATGAATTGGTACTCAGCCTGGAACAGCAGCCAGTCGTTCCAGCGGTAGGTCAGCGTCGGGTGCAGGGCCGCGGTGCCGCGCACGAACTGGATGTAGGTCAGGCGCGGCGTCAGGCGGCCGTGCAGGTAATCCGTCTGGACGGTGATCTGGGCCTGCGCGTCGAGCGGGTAGGTGTTGATGTAGTCATCCTGTTGGCTGCCGCGCTGACGGAGGATCTCGCAATCGCCCTGCCCGTTGCCCTTGAAGCAGACCGGGCCCGGCTTGAGCTGGCCGTTCATGCGGAAGTGGTTGCGATCGGCGCCGGTGTACGAGGCGTTGTAGGAGCCGACAACCGAGCTGCTGAGCACGAAGCTGTTGGTCGGGTTGAGCGGGCGGAAGAAGAAGAAGCGGTCGAAGCCGATCTCGTAGCGGAGGATGTCCTGGAACGGCACATGGCCCGGACTGGTGATCGGGTTCGGTCGTCCGGGGAGCTCTTTGTAGGCCGGGCACTGCTTCGGGTTGTTCTGGTTCACCGGGCAGATGTTCAGGTTGCGCTGCGGTACGAAGCCCTGCTCGTGCTCGAAGAACTGCGCGTTGAGGCGGAAGATGCCGTCGAGCGTCTCGGAGAAGAAGGTGCCGGCGAGGCCGTAGACCATGGACGGGTTGTGCTCGAGGGCGACGGGGAAGAAATTGGTGCCGTTGATGTTGACGGGAACGTTCGGCGTGTCGGCGAAGCCGACACGCACGGGCACCACGGTCGGGAAGGTCCTGTACGCCCATGCCTGCATGGTCAGGAAGCGGCTGATGACCGTTTGGAAGCGGAGTCCCCAGCGGCTGCTGGAGATGTCCTGCTTCGGCAGGTGGTCGAAGAAGGTGAACTGGAAGGTGGGCGGGAAGACGCCGCCAGGTTTACCCGACAGAAGCTGCGGATCCTGGCCGCGCGGGGAGTACGGGCTGGCGGAGAGGAGCGGCGTGATCGCCGTCGTGTTGTCGATGCCGCCGGGAACCCAGTAGCCCTCGACGAAGCCGCTCGAGAACGGGCCGAGGACGTCGAAGACGTTGTAGCTGGTGCGCACCGTATAGAGCGGGATGCGCGCCTCGTCGACGTCCTGGAAGAAGCCCGGCGCTCCCAGCGTCAGGTCGAACGGGTTGCTCTGGTCGAGCAGCGCGATGGTGTCGGACTCACCCCAGGAGATGCTCTGCTTGCCGACGCGCAGAAAGAACGGGCCCTTGGCATAGCTGAGGTACAATTCGTTGACGCGCGCCTGGTGCGCATAAATGTCGCGCGGTACGTATTCGTCGGCGCCGGGGAACACCTGGTCGAACGACGTGGCGCCGCGACGCAGCTTGATGTTCTCGCCGCGCAGGTACCAACCGCCGGTGCGTGGGCCGCGCGGCACCGCGTTGCGAAACGAATCGTTGATCTTCTTCTGCGAGGTGTCGAACTGCTGCGAGCCGTAATCGTAGATACCATCGTAGAACGCCCACGCGGCGATGCGGAAGCGGAAATCGTCCGGCGCCAGCGCGTCGAGGAAGCCGCCCTGCATCCAGTTGAAATACGGCGTCAGCTTGGCGTCCAACTCCGGGTTGAAGAAGTTGCGGTTCTGGACCAGCTGCCCGGCCTTGGTGCCGGGCTCGGTCTCCACCTGGGAATTCTCGGTGCGGATGGCTGCCTGGCTGTAGATGCGCGCCCGCAGGGTGAGGTTCTGTTCCTCGTCGAGGTAGATCGCCCCGGCCGCGGCGGCGAGGAGAATCGTTGCGGTACCCGCCAGCGCTGCCAGCCAAGACTGCCGTCTGACCATCGTCCCCCCTCCTTTTCGGACCGCCAAGCCGCCGCGCCGCGCGCGCCTGCCCAAGTGCCCCACACACGCGCGCCCGGCGGCGCAGTGGCAGACGCGAAGTCGGAAACAGCGACGTCGCGTTCTACGCTCCGCCATTTCTGACTGTCAAGGCCGCGCCTCGCGCGTGCCGGCGACGGCGACCGCGCCGGCGCGCGTGATGGTGACGCGGACGGCGCCGTCGCGGTCGGTGCGCCACAGCGCGACGCCGCGCGCGGCATAGGTTTCGACGACCGACGCGTGCGGAAAGCCGAAGCGATTGGCAGCGCCGGCCGAGGCGACGGCGATGCGCGGCGCGACGGCGTCGAGGAAGGGCGGCGAACTCGAGGTGCGGCTGCCGTGGTGCGGGACTTTGAGAACGGTGCTGCGCAGCGCCTTGCCCCAGCGTCCCACCAGGGCCGCCTCGCCGCCGGCCTCGAGGTCGCCGGGCAGGAGGACGGTCGTCGGACCGTAGCGGAGCTGCAGGGTCAGCGACCGGTCGTTGTCGGGGCCGACGTCGTCAGCGGTGGGATGAAGGATGCGCATGCTGACGCCGTCGATGACGAACTCGGCGCCGACGGGTGGGTGCACGAGCGGCGCGCCGGTCGCGGCGAGGGCGCGGCGCAGCGCCGCGAAGCCGGCGCCGTCGGCCGCGGCGCCGTTCCACCACAGGTGGCGCGGCGCGAAGGCGGCGGCGAGAAAGGTGAGGCCGCCATAGTGGTCGAAGTCGGGGTGGCTGAGCGCCAGGGCGTCGACGCGGAGGATCTTGCGCCGCCACAGCAGCGGCGCGACGACGCGCTCCCCGACGTCGAAGCGGCCGCCCTGCAGGCCGCCGCCATCGACCACCATGACCTGCGAGCCGGGAAACTCGATCACCGTGCAGTCGCCCTGGCCGACGGAGACGAAGGTCAGGCGTAGCGTCCCGCCGGCATGGCGTTCCACCGCCCACGCCGCCGCGTCGATGGCGAGCGCGCCGGCGCAGCAGGCGACGACGCCGCGTCGCCAGAGGCGGCGGTCGAGCAGCAGGCCGCCGAGGATCCCATAGAGCAGGCCGAGCTCGAGCAGCGACGGGGTGGGCGTGCGCACTGCCGCCCAGGGCAGGGCGGCGCACCAGGCGACGGCGAGGTCGGCGAGCCGCACGGCGAGGCCGACCGGCGCGAACAGCCACGGCGCGAGCGGTGGGGCGAGCGCCACCGCGACGGTGCCGAGCAGGCCGAGGCCGACGGTGACGACGCCGAGCAACGGCACCACCACCAGGTTGGCGAACGGCGCCACCAGCGACACCTGGTTGAAATGCCACGCGGTGAGCGGCGCGGTGCCGAGCGCCGCGCAGACGGTCACCGCCTGCGCCAGCACCAGCCAGCGCAGGGCGCGCCAGTGCCAGCCGCGCAGGCGCAGCAGGCGCGCCTCCTCCCAGGCGTTCCAGCGCGCCGTCAGGCGGGGCACGCCGAGCAGGATCGCCAGGACTGCGACGAAGGAGAGCTGGAAGGAAATCTCGGCGCCGGCGCCGGGCTGCGCCAGCGCCAGCGCGGCGGCGGCGACGGCGAGCGGGGCCAGCCAGTCGCGCGGCCGGTCGAGCAGCAGTGCCGCCGCCACCAGCAGCGCCATCAGCTCGGCGCGCAGCGTCGCCAGGTTGGCACCGGCGATGGCCGCGTAAAGGGCCACCGCCGGCAGGCTGGCGAGCACGGCGAGCTTGGGCACGGAGGTGGCGAGCAGCAGGGTGTCGCTGCGCGACAGCAGCCAGCGCGCGGCGGCGGCCACCGCCGCCGCGACCAGACCGACGTGCAGCCCCGATATGGACAGGATGTGGCTGACGCCGGCGCGTGCGTAGCGCGCCCGCACCGCCTCGTCGAGCGCGCCGAGCTCGCCGATCAGCAGCGCGGCGGCGACCGGCGCGTCGCGCCCGTCGAGCGTCGCGGCGAGGGTGCGCGCCGTCGCCGCGCGCCAGCGCTCGAGCGCCGCCGCGGGTCCGCTCGCCGGCGCCGCGTCGCGCCGCCAGCCGGCGTCGTCGCGCGCGAACGCCGTGGCGCGGATGCCGCGTCGGGCGAGGAACGCCTCGTAGTCGAATTCGCCCGGGTTGCCGAAGTTGCGCGGGGTGCGCAGGTCGAGCACCGCTTCCAGTGCATCGCCGCGCTGCCACGGCTGTGTGGCCTCGGTGAGGGTCACCAGGAGGCGCCCCGTCGCCGGCGCCCAGTCGGGTCCGCGGCGCGCCGCCGTAACCGCCAGTACCAGCCGCATGCGTCCCGGCTGCCGCACCGGCCGCTCCGCCACCGCGGCGCGGATCCACGCGCGTGCGCCGGCGAGGCGGACGACGTCGGCGGGGCTCTCCCGCCGCGCGGCGCCCGCCTGCCAGGCGCCGCTCGCGGCCGCCGCGAGCGCCAGGCCGGCCATGGCACCGTGCGCCCAGCGGCGGCGCCACGCCAGCATCAGCACGAGCGCCGCGGTCACCGCGGCGACGGCCGGCAGCCAGGCCAGGGCGGTGCCGGCGAGCTGGCCGAGTAACAGTCCTGGCGCGATCCAATAGATCGGTGTCGGCGGCGGCGCCCCGCCCGTGCGTCGGGGGATACCGTCCGGTGCTCGATGTACAGCAGTCAAAAAACTATCCCTGAAGTCTACGGAAGTTATTTACTCCGGAAGCTGGCCATTGGTAAAGGGGCGGTGCCCGGCTCCCACCGGCCCCAGCGCGCGGCTTCACGGCCGCGCAGAAAGAGGAGAACCCCATGTTGCGATCCTTCACCCGTACGTTGGCGGCCGTCCTGGCCGCCCTCGCCCTCGCCGGCCTCAAGCCCGCGTGGGCGGAGACCAGTCCGCTCGACATCAACACCGCCACGGCCGCGCAACTCGTCGGCCTCAAGGGCGTCGGCCCGGCCAAGGCACAGGCGATCATCGAGCACCGCGACAAGAACGGTCAGTTCAAGAGCGTCGACGATCTCAAGCTCGTCCAGGGGATCGGCGACAAGATGCTCGAGCAGTTGCGTCCGCAGGTCACCGTGCAGGGCGGAGCGTCCGCCGCCGCGGCGGCCAATCCGCATCCGTAATCGGTCCATAAATCCGCGTGCCCGTGGGAGCCGGGCCGCTTCCTTGACATCCTCCGGGAGGCTCGGGCAGGTGCTTGGGTCAACTGATTGAAACGGTTCCGTCGCGCCTGCGCCGGAGGCCGTGACGAGGGCGGGGAATGGGCAATCCGAGCGGCAGGTTCGCGATCGTCGGGGTGGGGACCTCGCGTTTCGGCAAGTTACAGGGCGTCAGCGCCATGGGCTTCACGCTCGAGGCGAGCGCCAACGCGATGGCCGACGCCGGCATCGCCCGCGACGCCGTCGACGGCGTCCTGGTGATGATGCCGGCGGTGATGGGCGAGCAGCACGGTTGGGCGGCGCGCGTCGCCGCCTATCTCGGCATCGAGCCGAGTTTCTCCGCCACCATGGACCTCGGCGGCGCGACGGCCTGCGGGTCGGTGCAGACCGCGATGGCGGCGATCGACGCCGGCTACTGCAGCAGCGTACTGTGCTGCTTCGCGACCCAGAGTTGGCCGCAGGGCGTCCTCATGCAGCTCTTCGGCTCCGAGTTTCAGGTGCCGTACGGCGATGTCGGCGCGATGACGCTGGTGGGCCACATCAAGCGCCGCCAGATGTATGAGTACGGCTACACGCATGCGCAGTACGGGCAGATCGCCGTCGCCTGGCGCCGCCATGCGCAGGGCAACCCCGAGGCGCAGATGCGCAAGCCGATGACGCTCGACGACTATCTGGCGTCGCGCTGGGTGGTGGAGCCGCTGAAGCTGTTCGACTGCTGTCCCAACACCGACGGCGGCGGCGCCTGCATCGTCACCTCGCTCGAGCGGGCGCGCGACCTGCAGGCGACGCCGGTGCGTGTCTTCGGTGCCGGCCAGACGCACGCCACCGAGATCATTCATCCCGACGGCCGCGACCCCGCCCGGTTGCCCGGCAGCAAGGCCGCCGATCTGCTCTACGGCATGGCGGGCGTTGGGCCGCGCGACATCGACTGCGCACAGTTCTACGACGCTTTCACGCCGCGCGTCATGCACGACCTGGTCGCCTACGGCTTCTGCGCCCCGGGCGAGGCCGGCGCCTTCGTCGCCGCCGGCGAAGTGACCTACGGTGGCGCACTGCCGTGCAACACCGCCGGCGGCCTGCTCTCGGAGGGCCACCTGTCGGGGTTCGGCCATATCCGCGAGGCGGTGCGACAGGTGCGCGGCACCGCCGACGAGCGGCAGGTGCCGGACGTCGAGCTGTGCCTGGTCACCGGATACGGCGGCGCGCCGCACGAGGCACCGCCGACGGTCAGCTACAGCGCGCTCATTCTCGGCCGGTGATCCTGTCTGATGAAGTCCTTTCACACGGAGACGCGGCGAAGCGGAGGGGGCCGTGCGCACCACATCCTCTCCGTTTCTCCGTGTGAATTCTGTCGCGGCGAAGGGTGAACAGGAGGTTCAGGTGTTCGGCAACATCGAGAAACCGCTGCCGCGTCCGAGCGAGGACAGCGCGCCGTTCTGGGCGGCCGCCGGCGAGGGCGAGTTGCGTATGCAGCGCTGCGGCGACTGCGGTCATGTGCGCTTTCCGCCGGCGCTGCTCTGTCCGCGTTGCCTGTCACCGCACGCCGTCTGGGAGCGGCTGAGCGGGCGCGGCGCGGTCTACAGCTGGGTGGTGGTGCACCAGTCGCAACACCCCGCCTTCAACGCGGACGCGCCCTACAACGTCGTCATCGTCGAACTGGAGGAGGGGCCGCGCCTGCACGGCAACCTCGTCGACTGCGCCAACGACGCGATCCACATCGGCTTGGCCGTGCAAGCCGTCTTCGCGCCGGTCGGCGGCGACACGGCGCTGGTGCAGTGGCGTCGGCGCGGCTAGGGAGCGAGACGATGCCCGCTGTCGCAAAACGCAAACCCGCGCGCCGCCGAGTCGTGCCCCCGGCGCGGCGCCGCGCCCGTCCCGCCGCCGACGCCGTCAGCGCGGAAATCATCCACGGCTGCATGGAGACCGTCTGCTTCGAGATGGCGACGCACGTCAGCCTGACGGCGACGACGCCAATCCTCAACCAGTCGAACGAGCGCAACGCGACCATCCTCGATGCGCGCGGCGCCCTCGCGGCGCTCAGCGTCGGTATCCCGCAGTTCATGCTCAGCTCGACGCTGCCGGTGCGCTTCGCGCTCGAGTTCTTCGGCCCCGACGGCCTGTTCGACGGCGACGTGCTCGTCGCTAACGATCCCTACCACGGCGGCGGTCACCTGCCCGACTACAACATCTTCGCGCCGGTCTTCCACGCCGGCAAGTTGGTGCTGATCGCCTCCATCCAGTGCCATCACGCCGACACCGGCGGCGGCATGCCGGGCGGCTACAACGTCGACGCACAGGACATCTGGGCCGAGGGCGTCCGCTTCCCGGCGGTGAAGATTTTCGAGAAGGGCGTCGAGCGCCGGGACATCTCCTACTTCATGAAGGTCAACAACCGCACGCCCACCTTCATGGGCGATCTGCGCGCGCAGATCGGCGCCGCGCAGCTCGGCGTGCGGCGGCTGAAGGAGATCATCGCGCGTCATGGCGTCGCGGCCGTGCGTGCGGCATCGCAGTATATGATCGACCACGCGGCGCGGCGCTTCCGCGCCGAGGTGCAGGGGTGGCGCGACGGGGTGTACGAGTCGGACGTCTACGTCGATCACGATCCGAAGGGCAACACGGACATTCACGTCCACTGCGCGGTGACGGTGCGGGGCGATCGGCTGCGCATCGACTTCACCGGGTCGGACACGCGCGACAACCTCGCCGCGTATTCCACCTACGGCAACACCCGCGGCTACGTCGTCGCGCAGATCGCCACCATGATGGATCCGTCGATCCCGAAGAACGAGGGCTTCTTCAACTCGATCGACTTGATCGTTCCCGAGGGCTGTTGCCTCAACCCGCCACCGAACAAGTCGGTCGCCGCCGGCACGCATCATCCCGGCACGGAGGTCGGCGAGGCGATCGCCAAGGCGCTCGAGCAGGTGATCCCCGAGCGCTGCTGTCCGCAGATCTACAAGATGGGCATGCCGACGGTGATCTTCGGCACGCACCCGAAGACCGGGCAGCTCTTCATCGACCACTCGGTGGACACCTTCGGCGCGTACTGCGGGGCGGTGAAGGGGCAGGACGGGTGGGGGGCGATGAACGTCAGTTTCGGCAACCTCATTCGCGCCACCGGCGAGATCAACGAGAGCATCTTCCCGGTACGCCACCTGGCGCGCGACTACGCCACCGACACCGGTGGCGCCGGCCAGTGGCGCGGCAATCCCGGCACGCTCTACGTCAAGCAGATCCTGGCGCCGGCGCAGGTCTACACCTACGTCGTCGGCCGCAAGTATCCGATGCCGGGCATCGCCGGCGGCGGCACCGGCGCGCCGAACGAGCTGCGCCTGCGCGCCGGCACGGCGCGCGAACTCGTGGTGGAGACCACCGCGTTCTATGTTCCGCACGAACCCGGCGATCGCTATGAGTACCGCTACGGCGGTGGCGGTGGCTGGGGTGACGCCCTCGAGCGGCCGGCGGAGAAGGTGCTCGACGACGTCCTCGACGAGTACGTGTCGGTCGAGGGCGCGCGGCGCGACTACGGCGTCGTGCTCACCGGTACGCTGGAGGCGCTGGATCTCGCCATCGATCACGCCGCCACGACCGCGCTGCGCGCAGCGAGAAGGACGGCGACCCGCACGCCAGGAGGCGCGAGGTGAGGTGGCGCATGGGTCGTCGGATCTTCGCATCGCCGCGACGTCGCGTGCATTCGTCATGAACTACCGCATCGGCATTGACGTCGGCGGCACGTTCACCGATCTCGTCCTGGCACGCCCGGACGGCAGCATTGCGCTGGCCAAGAGTCCGACGACCCCCGATGACCAGTCGCGCGGCGTCGTCGACGGCATCGGTCTGCTCGCCGCCGGCGAGGGCCTGGCGCTGCCGGCGCTGTTGGCGCGCACCAGCGCGATCGTGCACGGCACCACCACCGCCGACAACACGATGATCGAAATGAGCGGCGCGGTGACAGGCCTGATCACCACCGCCGGCCATCGCGACGAGATCGAGCTGCGGCGCGGGTACAAAGAGGACATCTGGGACCCGGCCCTGCCGCCGCCGCCGCCGATCGCGCCGCGGCGGCGCCGCATCGGGGTGCCCGAGCGACTCGATTTCGAGGGCGCCGTCGTCACCCCGCTCGACGAGGACGCCGTGCGCGCCGCGTTGCGCCGCCTGCTGCGCCTCGGCACCGAGTCGCTGGCGGTGGTGTTCATGTTCTCCTTCGTCAACGCGGCGCACGAGCGGCGCGTGCGCGAACTGGCCGCCGAGGAGTGCCCGGGGCTGCCGGTGTCGCTGTCGCATGAGGTCATGCCGGCGGCGCCCGAGTTCGAGCGCACCAGCACGACGCTGGTCAACGCCTTCGTCGGGCCGAAGATCCGCCGCTACCTCGAGCGGCTGGTCGAGCGCCTGCGCGATAGCGGCTACACCAAGGCGCTGCTGGTGATGCAGTCGAACGGCGGCATCATGACGCCGGAGTACATCGTCCATCGCCCGGTGACGACGCTCGCCTCCGGGCCGACCGGCGGCGTCATCGCCGCCTGCGCCGTCGCCAGCACGGCCCGGGTGCGGGATTTCGTGTGCGCCGACATGGGCGGCACCAGCTACGACGTCTGCCTGGTTCGCGACGGGCGGCCGGAGGTGAAGGCGGGCTGGAACTGGCACCACCGCTACCTGGTCGGCCTGCCGATGGTCGACATTCACTCGATTGGCGCCGGCGGCGGCTCGATCGCCTCGGTGCTGGCGGGCGCGCTGCAGGTCGGTCCGCGCAGTGCCGGGGCGCAGCCGGGCCCGATATGCTACGGCCGCGGCGGCACAGCGATAACCGTGACCGACGCCAACGCGCTGCTCGGCTACCTGAACCCGGTCGACTTCTGCGGCGGTCGCATGACCCTGCAGACCGATGCCCTGCGCGCCGCCATCGAGGCCCAGATCGCGCGCCCGCTCGGCGTCGACTGGGTGGCGGCGGCGCACGGCATCTACCGGTTGGTGAATGCCAATATGGCCAACGCCATCCGCCGCGTCACGGCGCAGCACGGCGTCGATCCGCGCACGTTGACCATGGTCGCGTACGGCGGCAACGGACCCGTGCACGCGACGGCGCAGGCCGACGAGCTCGGCATCGCCGAGGTGGTGGTGCCGAAGTTGGCGCCGGCCTTCTCGGCCCTCGGGTTGCAGCTCTCCGACCATCTCGTCGACGAGATGCGTGCCTACATCGCGCCGGCGCCGGCGATCGACCTGGCGCGCGTCAACGCCCTCTTCGCGGAGATGGAGGCGGCGGCGCGCGGCGTCCTCGGGGCGCGTCAGGGCCGGCATCGCCGCCTCGAGGTGCGCCGCGCTCTCGGCCTCTGCTATCCCGGCCAGACCTTCGACATGTCCGTGCCGCTGGCCAGCCCGAGCGGCCGTCTGACGGCGCGCACCCTGGCGGCGACGATCGAGCGCTTCCACGCGCTGCACGAGACGCTGCACACGTATGCCTCGCGCGACGAGCAGCCCATCCTGCGCGGACTGCGCCTGACCCTGGTCGGCGTCACCGACAAACCGCAGTTGCCGCGGGTCGGTCGCTCGTCATCGCCGCCGCCGCGCACAGGGCGCCGGCAGGCCTTCTTCGGCGGCCGCTTCGTCGCCACGCCGATCTATGACGGCCCGCGCGTTCGCGTCGGACACCGCATCGTCGGCCCGGCGATCATCGAAGAGCCGTTCACGACCATTCTCGTGCACCCGCGCCAGGTGGCGACGCTCGACGGGCACGGCAACTACCACATTCGGGTCTGAACGGATTGCGCGCCCCGTGCGGTCCTCGGTCAGCCGGCGACCTTGAGCGCGCGGCCGATCTTCTTGCGATCCTTGTTGATGTCGCGCAGGTAGGCCATGCCGGCCTCGGCGACGTCGCTGCCGACGACCTCGTCAGATTCCCCCTCGAGCTCGTCCATGTCGACCCACATGGCGTAGGTCGGCTTGGTGCGCTCGGTGATGATGCCGGCCTTGAGGAGCGTCTTGATCAGGACGCGAAAGATGTTGGTGCTCTCGGTCATCAGGCGGCGGCGGTCGGTGTCGGTGAAGGCTTCCATGACGGCGCCGCGCACCCACTGCCAGTCCAAGCCGAACTGCTCGTAGATCATGTGCTTCTGCTCGGAGTTGACGAGATTGAAGAGCAGGGTCTCGAAGCATCGCGCCGCCCATGCCTCGACCTTCTCGTGCTCCTCCTCGGAGAGCTTCGGCACCGTGCGGTCGGCCCAGATCTTGCCGAACTTATGGTGGAAGGCCTCGTCGGTCATGACCATCTGCACCATGCGGCGCAGCAACGGATCGTTGGTCTTCGAGTGGATCGTCGCAAAGGCGCCCATCGCCAGTCCCTCGATGAGCATCTGCATGCCGACCAGTTTCTTGTACACCTCCGGCGCCAACACCAATTCGTTCATCAGGCTCTGCAGCGTCGACCCGCAGCGCAGCGGCGTGCCCCAGCGTGCCTCGATGTAGCGCGCGAAGCCGGTGACGTGGCGCGCTTCCTCGCGAGTCTGGTTGGCGGCGTACTCCTGCGCGCCGGGGTCGCGCAGGATCATGCACAGGCTCGCCGAGAGCGACAGCGCGCCCTGCTCACCGTGCAGGATGCTCGACAGCATGAAGCGCGTGTTCTCGTTCGCCATGCGGATCTGCTGACCTTCGTCGAGCTTGTCGGCGACGGCGCAGTTGAGCTCGATGACCATCGAGCGCGGCATGAGCGTCTCGTTGGCGAGGTCAAAGGCCTGGCCGAAGTCGACGTACGCGGGGTCCATCGGGTCCCAGAAATGGTCGTTCGTGGCGGAGATGATCTTGTCGAACGCCCCGGTGCGTTCCGCATAGCGACCGCGCTCGATCATGGCCGCGAAGTCGTCGCGATCGACCGTGTCATAGATGGGATCGTGCGTGATGTGCTCGGCCATGGGGGGACCTCCTCCAGCGGACGTGGGCTGGGTCGTTGGACGACCAATTAGGACGGCAACCCCGGCCCTTCGTCAAGCCGATCCCGGCTCGCATTCGGCGGGCCCAGATGCGAGGTGATCTCGTATGGCCCGATCGTTATCAGCCCTCCTGCTGACTTCCGTGTTGCTCGCGTCGCTGCCGGCCTCGGCTGACGAACCGGGGGCGACGGCCAGCGTCGAGGCGCTGCACGGGGCCCTGCTGAGTGCCATGAAGGACGCCAAGACGCTCGGGTACGCCGGCCGCGTGGAGCGCATCGCGCCGGCCGTGGAGGCGCGCTTCGATCTCGATTTCATGGCGCGATTCGTCGTCGGCCCGGGCGGCAAAGACCTGTCCGTGGCCGACCAGGCGCGCTGGCGCGACGCCTTCGCGCGCGCCACCGTCGCCACCTATGCCGGCCGGTTCACGGGCTGGGGCGGCGAGGAGTTCAAGACGCTCGGGCAGGAGCCGGCGGCGCAGGACACCGTCTTCGTGCGGACCATGCTCGACCGGCCGAAGGACGAGGACGTCGAGCTGACCTATCGCCTGCGCAAAGAGGGCGACGCGTGGAAGATCGTCGACATCTACCAGAAGGGCACGGTCAGCGAGCTGGCGCTGCGCCGCTCGGAGTACTCCGCCGTGTTCAAGCGCGATGGCTTCGAGGCCCTGCTGAAGACCGTCGACGCCAAGACCGCCGACTACGCGAGCGGGAAGCTGACGCAGTAGGACGTCACTCTGCCGGCCCCGGCCGGTGCGCGGCGCGGCGATCCCAGATCTCCGCCATACGCGTCTGGTAGTAGGCGTTGCGCAGCGCCGAGTAGTAGTCGACCGAGGAGGAGCGCAGCGCATCGAGCCCTTCGCTGTGGTAGTCGCGCGTCGCCAGGCCGGAGGAGAAGCTGAGCGAGCCTTCGTAAATGAACAGCGTCGCGATCGGCAGCAGGTACAGGGTCGGCTGCAGGAAGAAGTCGACGACGTCGCCGCCCGCGTCGCGCGCGTTGCTCGGCCCGAACAGTGGTATGACCAGGTAGGGGCCGCTGTCGACGCCGGCCAGCGCCAGGGTCTGGCCGAAATCCGCGCTGTGGCGCTCCATGCCGATGGCGGCGGCGGGGTCGAAGAGGCCGCCGATGCCGAGGGTGGAGTTGAGCACGAAGCGCTCGCTGGTCACGGCTGCGTCCCGCCACTCGCGCTGCAGGAGGTCGTTGGTCAGGATGGAGAACGTGTTCAGGTTGAGGCTGAAGCGCCGCACGGCGCGGCGCACCGGCGGCGGCACGATGAATTGGTAGCCCTTGACGATCGGCGCGATGAACCAGCGATCGACCTGTTGATCGAAGCGCAGCACGTCGCGGTTGGTCGCCTCGAGGGGGTCTGGGAAACCGCTCGGCGGCTCCTCGAGTTCGAAGCCTGTCTCGTCATCCGCCGCCGCCTCCAGCGGCACCACCTCGATCGCCGCGCCGCTCGCCTGGGCGAGCGCGGCCGGCACCCAGGCGAGCGCCCACAGCGCGACGACAGGGATGGCGAGGCGCATGGCGACGGCAAACGGCACGGGGCTCCCGAACACGCGGAGGACCCTACACGGCGACGCGGCATCCGGCCAGCACGCCGCGGCCGACCTGCGGGCCGGTTGCGCCGCACGCGGGCGCGGTCTACCCGGCAGACGTGCGCCCGACATCCTGCCTCGCCGTTGCCGCGCTCGCGCTGGGGTTGCTGGCGGGGTGCGCGCGACGCCCCGAGCCGGGCCGGGTCATCGTCCTCGGCCTCGACGGACTCGACCCCGATGTCGTGGCGCTGCTGGTCGCCGAGGGCAAGCTGCCGACGCTGGCGCGTCTGAGCGCGAGCGGCGCCTCCGGGCGCCTGCGCGCCAGTCGCCCGCTGCTCAGCCCGATCCTGTGGACCACGGTCGCCACCGGCAAACGCGCCGACGCGCACCAGATCGGGCACTTCGTCGCCGTCAACGAGGCGACCGGCGCGCAGCTGCCGGTTACCAGCGCGATGCGCAAGGTCAAGGCCCTGTGGAACATCATGTCGGACGCGGGCCGCCGCGTCGCCGTGGTCGGCTGGTGGGCGACCTGGCCGGCGGAGCCGGTCAACGGCGCGATCGTCACCGATCACACCTGCTACCACTTCCTCTTCGAGGCCGCTCAGCACGGCGGCGGCGAGTCCTCCGGGCTGGTCCATCCGCCGGCCCTGGCGCCGCGCGTCGCCGCGCTGGTGCGCCGGCCGGCCGATGTCACCGCCGCCGAGCTGGCGCCGTTCGTCCACGTCGATGCGGCTGCGCTGGCGCGGCCGTTCGCCTTCGACGACCCGCTCGGCCACTTTCGGTGGGCGCTGGCGAGCGCCGAGACCTACCGCGCCGTCGCCCTCGACCTGTGGCGCAGCGAGCGGCCGGATCTGCTGATGGCCTACATCGAAGGGACTGACTCCGCGTCGCACCTGTTCGGTCACCTGTTTCGCGCCGGCCCGCTGGCCGGCGAGCTGGCCGAGCAGCAGCGCCAGTACGGCGACACGGTCGAGGCGATGTACAGCTACGCCGACCGGGTCGTCGCCGACTTTCTCGCCCAGCTCGACGCCGACAGCACGCTCATCGTCCTGTCGGACCACGGCTTTACGCTCGGCGCGCTGCCGGATGACCCGAGCACCACGCGCGACATGCGCCGCGTCAGCGAGCGTTCGCATCGCGACGACGGCGTGCTCTACCTGGCTGGCCGCGGCGTACGCCCGGGCGCGGTGATCCACGACGCCACCCTGCTCGACATCGCGCCGACGGTCCTCGCGCTCGCCGGGGTCGCGCCGGCGCGCGACATGCCCGGTCGGGTGCTGCGCGACGGGCTGACCTTGCTCGAGCCGGCGCGCAGCGTCGCGAGCTACGAGACCGGCGCGGGCGCCGCCGCGGCGCCGGCCGATCCAGCCGCCGATCCGGCCATCATGGAGCGCCTGCGCAGTCTCGGCTATCTTGAGACGACGTCGCCGCAGGGCGACCGTAACCTCGCCGCCGTGCTCTTCCAGCAGCAGCGCTTCGTCGAGGCAGAGCGGGCCTACGCGGCGCTCGTGCGGGCGCAACCCAACGATGGCGCGTTGCGGGCGAGCTGGGCCGGTGCGCTCGGTGCGCTCGGGCGCCTCGACGACGCGGTGGCGGAGAGCGACCGCGCCGTCGCCCTGGCGCCGCTGAACCCCGAGGGCTACCACAACCGCGCCGTCATCCTGGAGCGCCGTGGCGCACATGACGCGGCCGTCGCCGACTACCGCGCTGCGCTGCGCTACAGTCCTCACTACGAGCCGGCGCGCGCGGCGCTGCGCCGCCTCGGTGCGGCGCCGGCGCTGGCCGCGCCTCTCGACCCGGCGGTGCGGGCGCGCGCCGAGCGCGCCAGTGGGCTGGCGCGGCGCGGCGATTACCCCGCGGCGTTGGCCCTGCTCGACGAGGCCGCGCGCCTCGCACCGCGCAGCGCGCTGGTTCAACAGTATCGTGCCAACGTCGCCTTTCTGATGGGCGATCGCGCCGGCGCCGCCGCCGCGCTGCGCGCGGCGCTGGTGCTCGAGCCCGACAACGCGCTGTATCGCGAGAACCTGGCGCGACTCGGCGTACCGACGCCGGCCGCCGACCCCTGACCCCCAGGGCCGGCCTGGCGGTCCTGGAGCTCTGGGCGGGGCCGCCGATCGCTTGCCGTGTTGGACCGCGCCGGGCAAGCATCGGCGCCGCATGGCGTCGCGCTCCCGTCAGCCTCCGGCCTCGGCGCCGTCCGTCGCCGTGCCGCCCGCGCGCGGCGCCGTCGCGCTGCTCCTCTTCGTCGCCCTGTTCACGGTGTACCTCCTCAACTGCCGCCTGCGTGGTGCCGGCGACAGTATCCCGACTCGCCTGTTGCCTTTCAGTGTGCTGCGCGAAGGGGACCTCGATCTCGACGAATTCACCTGGCACCGCACCGCGCAGGGTCGGCTGCCGTACTACGTCCATGTGCACGGCGGCAGTCTCTACCCGGTATCGACGGTCGCCACCGCGCTGGTCGTGACGCCGCTGTACGTCGCGCCCGCCTGGTGGTTGGCGCACGCGGGCGTCGACTACGACGATGTACGGGCGCGCGTCGTGGTCGTGGTGATGGAGCGGGTGTCGGCGGCGGCGCTGACGGCGCTGTCTGCGAGCGTCTTGTTCCTCGCCCTCTGCCGCTTGACGGAGTGGCGCGCCGCGCTCTGGCTGACGCTGCTCTACGCGCTCGGGACCAGCACCTGGTCGATCGCCAGCCAGGCGATGTGGCCGCATGCGCTTGCGGAACTCTGCCTGGCGACGCTCTGTCTCATCCTGCTCGATGCGACCCCCTCGCGGCGCGGGCTGGCGCTGGCCGGTCTGGTGGCGGCGGTGGCGGTCGCCAACCGTCCGCAGGCACTGGTCTTCGCCGGCGTCGCGGCGGCCTTCGTCGCCACGCGCCGCCGCGCCGATCTGCTCGCCTTCCTCGCCGCGCCGCTGGCCCTCGGCGCGGCCGTCGCGGCGTACAACCTCTCGATCTTCAGTGCCCTGGCTGGGGGATACGGTGGATTGCGCGCTTTCGACGCGCCGCTCGCGACCGGCCTCGCCGGTCTGCTGCTCAGTCCGAATCGCGGCCTGCTGGTGTTCACGCCGGTGCTGGCGTTCGCGCTGTGGGGCGCAATGCGCGTCTGGCGGGTGGCGGACGCGCCGCCGTGGCTGCGGTGGCTGACCACCGGCGTCGGGTTGCACCTGTTGGTGCACGCCGCCTTTCGCGAATGGTGGGCCGGCTACACCTACGGACCTCGCTACCTCACCGACGTGCTGCCCGCGTTGATGCTCTTCCTCATGTACGGTCTGGTGCCGTACTGGCGCCGGCCGGCGCTGCGGGCGCTGGCGATGGTGCTGGCCGCGTATGGCGTCCTCGTGCAGGGCATCGGTGTGTATGCGGCCGACGACGACTGGAATCGTACCCCGGTGCCACTCGAGCACGCACCCGGGCGAGTGTGGGACTGGCGCGATCTGCAGATCGTGCGCAGCGCGCGCAACGGCTGGCGCGGCGACGAGTACCTCGCGGTGATGCGGGATGCCTTCACCGATACGGTGCCGGCGCGCGTGGCGGCGTTGGCGCCTGATGACCTGGCCGCCGGGGTGCGGGTGCTCGAAGCGCCCACCGTGCTGCCGGCCGGCGCATCGGCGCCGGTCCGCGTCGCGGTCACCAATCGCGCCACGCGGGCGTGGCCGGCCTTCACGGGCGAGGGATTCAGCGATCGCTATCTGGTGTTCGTGCTTGCCCGCTGGATCGCCGCCGACGTGCCGGTGGCGGGTGCCGGCGATGTCGTGCGACTGCCGACCAACCTCGCTCCGGGCGAGACGGAGGAGGTGAGCCTATTGCTCGTGGCGCCAATGGCGCCCGGCGCCTACGAGGTCGAGCTGCGCGTCACGCAGGCGATCGACGGGGCAAGCGGCGTCGTCGGCCCGGGCGCCGTGCGCGTGCCCGTGCGCGTGCAGTGACGGCTCAGGCGAGCCGCACGACGGCGCGGGCCAGGCACGCCTTGATCTCGTCTCGGCAGGCGGCAAACACCGACTCGTCGCGCCCGGCGGGGTCGTCGATGTCGCCGGAGACGCCGGCGAACTCCTTCAGCGTGTGGATCGGCTTGCCGGCTGCCTCCGGCCAGCCCGCGCGCAGCATTCGCACCTGCTCGTCGGTCATCGCCAGGATCAGGTCCGCTTCGCCAACCAGGTGGCGGTTCCGCTTCAGGTCCGTGGCGACGCTGTCGGGCGGCAGGTGAATGCCTTCGTCGCGCAGCACCAGCCGAGCATCGAGCGAGACCAGCGCCCCGTCGCGCGCGAACGGCGCCACGCCGCCTGAGGTGATGCGGTAGCGATCCGTCAGGTCATGTTCCGCGAGCATCCGTTCCAGCAGCGCCGCGGCGATGGCGCTGCGGCTGGTGTTGGCGTGGCAGATGATCAGGATGGTGCGCCGGGAGGGGGACATGGCGGGTGCCCGCGGAGCAGGCGGCGCGCGCGCACCGCCTGCTCCGCGGATCGACGCGTCAGCTCAGCGCCTCGGCCATCACCGCGGCGATGTTTTCCTTTGCAGTCAGGCCCTTGGCGAGTTCTCCCTTGAGCTTCTCGCCGAGCACGGCGGGCTCCCAGGTGGCCTTCTGGGTGATCTTTCCGACGGCGTGCCAGCCCTTCATCGTCCACACCGTGCCGCCGCCGACGCGGAAGACCTCGCCGTGCACGTCCTTGGCGTCGTCGCTCGCCAGCCAGGCGACGAGCGGCGCGATGTTGCGCGGATCGAAGACGTCGAACTTGCCCTCTTCGACCTTCTTGCCCATGAACGCGGCCGTCGAGGGCGTCGCCTCGATCGTCAGGCGGGTGCGGGCGACAGGCGCGATGGCGTTGCAGCAGACGCCGTACTTCTGCATCTCGCCGTCCATCACGATGGCCATCAACGCCACGGCGGCCTTGGCGGCGCCGTAGTTGGCCTGGCCGACGTTGCCGAGCAGGCCGGCGTCGGAGGCCGTGTTTATGATACGGCCACTATGGAGGTTGCCCTTCTTGTGCTCCTCGCGCCAGTACTCGCAGGCGTGGCGACTCATCGCGAAGGTGCCCTTCAGGTGCACCGAGATGACCGAATCCCAGTCCTCTTCTCCCATGTTGAAGATCATGCGGTCGCGCAGAATTCCGGCGTTGTTGACGACGATGTTCAGCTTGCCGAAGGTATCGAGCGCGCACTCGACGATGCGCTTGGCGCCCTTGAAGTCGCTGACGCTCTCGCCGTTGGTGACCGCCTCGCCCCCCAGAGCCTTGATGTCGTTGACCACCTGCTGTGCCGGGCTCGCGTCCGCGCCGCCGGTGCCGTCGAAATGCGCGCCGAGGTCGTTCACCACCACCTTGGCACCGTGCTTGGCCATCAGCAGCGCCTCCTCGCGGCCGATGCCGCGGCCGGAGCCGGTGATGATCGCAACCTTGCCTTCGAGCAACCCTGCCATGCTGTTCTCCTCCTGCGGAATGACGTTTGTCTGGACAATCGCGCGGCCGTGCGCACCCGCGCCGGATGGCACGCGGCGGTACCGCATGTCGCGTCTGAAACCCGCGAAAGCTGCCTCGAAAGCGTTCGCCAAGTCAAGGCAGAGCCCACTCTGCGGCGGCGGCGCAAACGGCCTGCAATTTCAGCGTCTTGTGGCACAAAGCCCGGCCCTGGTTTTTTGGTTGATTTGTCGCCAGCGCAGGCCTACTATGCGGAGAACCAATGCTGTCCCTTTCTCTCTGGCGCGCCGGGGCGCGCGTCGCAGGTGTCGTGCTGGCGCTCGCCGGCACGGCCGCGGCTGGTGCTCCGCCGCAGCGCCTGCCGTCGGCGGTGTTGGTCTACCCGCTGATCACCGTGGAAGGCGGCGGGGGAACGGTCGATACGCGTGTCGAGCTGGTGAACCTCACCAGCCGGCCGGTCGATCTGAAGTGCGTCTACATCACGGGCGTGAGTTGCCGCGCCATCGACTTCAGCGTGCGTCTGACGCCCAATCAGCCGCTTTCGTGGCTGGCCAGCCGCGGCGTTTTCAACACATCGAGCTTCACCGCGGTGCCGCCGATCAACGCGAGCGGCGAGCTCAAGTGCCTGGTGGAGACCGACGAGGTGCCGGTCGACCGCCACAATGCCATCCAGGGACGGGCTACGGTGTTTGGGGCGGATGGCCAGACGATTGGCTACAGCGCGGTCGGCTTCCTGCGCCTCGCTGATGGCATGATGGAAAACGTCATTCCGCTCGACGGGGTCACTTACAGCCAGTGCCCGGACGAGCAGCATTTTGTCTTCCTTTCCAGCGAACTCGGCAATCCAGCGACCGAGAGCGAGATCATCCTGGCGCCGTGCACGGAGGACTTGCAGAACCTGGTGCCGACGACGACGACCATACAGTTCTTGGTCATCAACGAGTTCGAGCAGCAGCTGTCCGCCGCCACGACCGTGACGTGCTACGCGCGCCGAACACTGCGGCAGATCAGCCAGGTGTTCACCCGAGCCACGCTCGGCTCCGAGACCGGGCACCTGATCGTGCGCGGGGTCCAGTCGCCGGTGCTGAGCATGCTGGTCGACCGCTTCGAGACACCCGCTGGAGTGCGCGCGACTGCCGGCAACGAGCCGGCCATGCGCGGCGGGCGCAGCGCGGAGATCCTCCTCCCATGACCCGGCGGGCGCGGATCGCAGGCGCGATCGGCCTGATCGCGATGGCGCTGACGCTGGCGCGGCCGTCGCTGGCGCAGACGAGTGGCGTCGATTGGACCGCCGTGTTGCGCGCCCTCGGCGGCGCGCTCGACTCCTGGCGCCTGTCGCCGTTTGCGGTGCGCACGCCGACTCCGCCGGGGCGGACCCGGACGCCGACGATGCCGCGCACCGCCACGGCAACGCGACCGCCGTCAGCGACCGCCACGCCGCCGCCGACGCGTACGGAGACCGCCACGCGCGTGCCGACGCGCACGGCCTCCCCGACACGCACCGCGACGCTTACCCGTACCGCGACCGCGACCAGGCCGGCGACGCGAACCTTCACGCCGCGCCCGACCTCGACCCCGGTGCCGACCCTCGCCAACGACGGGCAGGTGGCGTTTCTGAGCGCCGCGCAGGGCGCGCCGCCGGCCCAGAAGTTGGCGTCGGCCTTCGTCGTATTCCCGTATATCGTCAGCAGTGCGACGCAGGAGACGCGCATCGAGCTGATGAACATGACCGCCAGCGAGATCGAACTCCAGTGCTTCTACGTTCGTGCCTCGGACTGCATCGAGGTCGGATTCTTCGTCACGCTCACCGCCAACCAGCCCCTGTCGTGGCTGGCCGACGACGGCGCCAGTAACCCGCTCACGTTCTCCGCCGTGCCGCCGTTCGACGGCATCGGTGAACTCAAGTGCGCGGTCGCGGCACGGCGGCCGGACTTGAGCGCCCACAACGCGCTACAGGGCCGCGCGTTGGTGTACGAACGCGGCAGCGGTGAGACGGTCGGATACACGGCGGTCGGCTTCCAGCGGCTGAGCCCTGGTGGCTACAGCGGCGTCATCGACCTCGATGGATTCACCTACGAATCGTGCCCGGATCGCCTGCACTTTGCCGTGCTGACGCGCGAGACGGGCGGACCCGTCAGCGAGCTGATCACGGTGCCCTGTGCGGAGGATCTGCTCACCCAGACGCCGACGGAAACCGTCGTCCAACTGGCCATCATCAATGAGTTCGAGCAGGTGTTCAGCTCGTCCTATCGGCTGAAATGCCTGAGCAGTCAGGCGTTCTCGCGCTTCATCACGCTCAGCAAGTCGACCCTCGGCACGGACAGCGCACATGTGATCGCGCGCGGCGTTTCCTCGCCGCTGATCGGTCTGGTCATCGACCGCTTCAACGGCCAGAACGGCACGCTGCACACCACCGCCAACGAGCCGTTCCTCGAGGGGGGACGCGACTCGACGGTCATCTTCCCCTGAGTCGGTGGGCGGCGATTTCGCGGTTGCGGCGCTGTGCCGCCAGCCTATAATCCGCTGCGAGGGGCGATCCGGCGTGCGGGAATTCTTCTACGGGCTGATCCTCGGTGCGGCAGCGCTGTACTGTTACGAGTACTTCGATGCCCCGGGCGTGCTGGCGTATCTCAACAGCGCCACCGAATCCGCCGTAAAGTCGACGCACGGCTACACGCGCTGAGATCCGCGGCGCCGCCCCAAGCGCGGCTGATCAGCCCATCGCGAGGATGCGCCGGCCGCAGCCGGAGCGCACGGCGTCTTGCAGACGCAGGCGGATCTCGTTCCGCTCCAGCAAATCGCGCATCCGCATGACTTTCAGGGTGCGGGCGACGCACTGGACGTAGTCGCGCTGGCTCGACCAATCGCCGCCCTCGGTCGGACCCTCGCAGGGGCAGGTCTGGGCGATCGAGCAGCCGCTGCGCAATACCGGGTCGCCAGGCAGGGTCTCTGGGCAGGTGTCGCAGGCATTCCCAACGGCGTCGAGGTCGGCGTCGGACTGATCCGCACTCGCGGTCTTGGGGCAGGTGTCGGCAGCATCGGAGACGCCGTCACCGTCGGCGTCCGGCGTCTCCGCGGGGTCGGGGCGCGCCACCAAGGTCAGCGTGAAGCCGCTTCCGCCACCCTTCGGCGACGACAGCTGGAGTCGGATTTCGCCGCGCGGGGAAGCTTGCCGGCGCCCGCTGGTGAGCAGGACGGGCACGCTGTTGAAGCGCGCATCGAGCACCATGGCGAGGCGCCCGTCGCCGAACCCCTGCAAGAACCCCGCACCGGTAATGCTGATCGGCCCCGCATTCCAGCGTACACCGATCAGCGCCGCCACCGCGTATCCAGTACTCGGCAGGGTGCCGAGATGGAACGATCCGGCAAGGGGCTCGGTGCGCCGTTGCGCCGGCTCGCACGAGTGACAGTACGTTTCGAGCTGGCTCTCCGCGGTCAGGACATAGCGGGCACTTTGAGCGCGCACCGCCGCCGGCGCCCACAAGGGGGCGGCGGATAGGAGCGCAAGGGCCACGCGACGCCAAGTCATGGCAAAACGATACGGATCGGCCCGCGCTGACGCAAGCCGAAAGACCCTCAGGGCACGCTGCGCTGGGCCCTGAGGGCGGCGGTCTCGGCCCGCTGTTCCTGGTGCCGCGCGCGCTGCTCTGCGAGGCGCTCGCAGGCATTTACCCTTGCCGGCGTCGTGCCGAAATCGTGCGCTACGGCCTCGATCGACCGCCCTGCCTCGCGTGCCGAACGCAGATCGTCACACGTCGGCCGATCCGCCTCGGCCGGGCCGGCGGCGAGAACCCATAGCGACACCCAACCGACCGCGACGGTGAGACGACGGATGCAAACCATAGGCGACCGTAGGGCGCCCATGGGCGCTGTGTCAACGTCAGGCAGCGACGCTGACGGGACTTCTCAGCCGACCGATGCGGCCCGCTTCGGCTTGGTTACGACCACGACCTCTTGGCCGTTTACCCGCACCGTGCGCCGATCGTTCGGAGTTGGCCCCGCCGAGTGTTTCCGCGCCCGATTCTCGCGCCAGCGGCGCAACTCATCCTGCAGATCCGTACCCTTTATCAGCATGACGCTCTCCTCCATCTCCACACCACCACCACCACCATGCGATCGGGCGGCCGGCCTCAACTGCCGACGAACGACTCGATCGACCGCGCGCGGCTGGGATGCCGCAGCTTGCGCAGTGCTTTCGCCTCGATCTGTCGGATGCGCTCACGCGTCACCGCGAAGCGCTGACCGACCTCTTCGAGCGTGTAGTCGGACTTCTCGCCAATGCCGAAGCGCATACGCAGGATCTGCTCCTCGCGCGGGGTCAGCGTCGCGAGGACCTTGCGGGTCTGCTCCTCGAGGCTCGTATAGACTGCGGCGTCCGCCGGCGAAACCGTTTGCCGGTCCTCGACGAAATCGCCCAGCGAACTCTCTTCTTCGTCGCCGATCGGCGTTTCCAGCGACACCGGCTCCTTCACGATGCGCAACACGTTGCGCACCTTGTCGAGCGGCATCTCCATCTTCGTCGCGATCTCCTCCGGCGACGGCTCGCGGCCGAGCTGCTGGACCAGGTAGCGCGAGGACCGGACGACCTTGTTGATGGTCTCGATCATATGCACCGGGATACGGATCGTGCGCGCCTGATCCGCGATCGCGCGGCTGACCGATTGGCGGATCCACCACGTCGCGTACGTCGAGAACTTGTAGCCGCGCTGGTACTCGAACTTTTCGACCGCTCGCATGAGGCCGATGTTGCCCTCCTGCACCAGGTCCAGAAAGCCCAGCCCGCGATTGGTGTACCGCTTCGCGATACTGACGACCAAGCGGAGATTGGCTTCGATGAGGCGCTTCTGGCCGTCCTGCGCTTTGAACTCGCCCTGCCGGATCACGCGCAATGTCTGCGTCAGCTGTTCGAGGTTCATGCCGACCTCGGACTCGAGGTCGGTGACCTGCTTGCGCGCCGCCTTCAGGTCGTCGACCATCCTCCGCGCCTCTTCGAGCCCGAGGCGGAGCTGGCGCGCGGCGCCTGACGCGGCGCGGTTGTCGTCGCCCTTGATCTTCGGCGCCAAGCGCAGGATGTGCGCCGCGGTCTGCTTGGTCTTGCGTTCGACCGCGATGATCACGTCCTGCTGCCGGTCGAGTACGCGCTCGCCCTTCTTCAACTTCTCGACCACCGTCGTGATGTGCCGCTTCCCGAGCTGCAACTCGTCGAGGACGCGGCGCACCTTCTGCTCGGCGGTCACGAGTTTGCGCAGAACCGCCGGCGTCGGCTTCTTCAGCTTGCGCACGGCATCCTGAGACTGCACGCGATCTGCGGACAGCTTGCGCAGCTTCTCGAGCACCTTGAGCACCACGCCATCGCCTGCGCTGGCCTCTTCCGTCCCCTCTTCCTGAGAATCGTCGTCCGCTTCCTCGTCCTGCAACTCGCGCTCGCTCAACTCGCCGGCCTTGATGCGGTCGGCGATCTCGAGCAGGTAGGCAATCAGGAAGGGGTGGCTGAGCACGTTCTCGCGAACCTGCTTCTCCCCCTCCTCGATCTGCTTTGCGATCTCCACTTCCTGCTCACGGCTGAGCAGCGAAACGGCGCCGATCTCCTGCAGGTACATCCGCACCGGGTCGGACGTGTCCTCGGCGAAGCTGGTCGCGGCAACCTGGGGGCGCACCTCGCGCTCCTCCTCGGCCCACTCCGATTCCTTCTCCGGCTCGTCTTTCGCCAAGCCGGCTTCGGCCAGCGATTCGACGCTTTCGACGTCGATTTCACCCAGCATGGAGATGACGCCCTCGATCTCCTCGCCCCCCGACTCGCTTGGCAACCGCTCGCCCATTTCGTCGAACGGGCGTGCGTGCGACTTGCTGTCGTCCGCCAGCTTACGGGTCTTGGCGTGAGAACGGGCTCGCTCCATACTTTTCACCTGCTCGTGCCGGGTCCGGGAAGGCATCAGGGCTCACGCTTCCTAGGGCCACGGCGGCAATGATCAGCGTCGGCGGCGTGCGCCCGCCATGGCTTAAAGGTGTGACCCACCTGGATGTTGTGAATGATGCTCGGGAATGACCAGCGCGTTGCCATACGCGTGGAGAAGCCCCCAGGAGACTCTAGCGGGCTTCCACCATGTAATTGGAGGCCCTTGGTGAGTCAAGCGGCATCCACGATTGCAAGTGAAAATTTCTCTCTGCTGCCGTCAGTCGTAGTATTCCAGCCCGAGGTGGGTGATGAGTTCCTCGCCGCGCAGGTGGCGAAGGGTGTTTTTGAGCTTCATGAGCTGAATGAAGAGGTCGTGTTCGGGGTAGAGGCCGGGGGCCGTCTGAGGGCTCTTGAAGTAGAAGGAGAGCCACTCTTGGACGCCGTACATGCCGGAGCGCTGGGCGAGGTCGAGGAACAAGGCGAGGTCGAGCACCAGCGGCGCGGCCAGGATCGAGTCCCGGCAGAGGAAATTGATTTTGATCTGCATCGGATAGCCGAGCCAACCGAACAGGTCGATGTTGTCCCAACCTTCCTTGTCGTCGCCGCGCGGCGGGTAGTAGTGAATTGCGACGCGGTGCACATAGTCGCGGTAGAGTTCGGGATGGAGATCCTCGCGCAGAATCACGTCCAGCACGGAGAGCTTGCTCTCCTCCTTCGTGCGGAAGGCCGACGGCTCGTCGAGGACCTCTCCGTCACGGTTGCCGAGGATGTTGGTCGAGAACCAGCCCTTGAGTCCGAGCATCCGCGCCTTGAGGCCCGGCGCCAGGATGGTTTTCATGAGCGTCTGCCCAGTCTTGAAGTCTTTGCCGCAGATCGGCACGCGCCGCGCCGAGGCCAATTCGACCAGGGCGGGGATGTCGGCGGTTAGGTTGGGCGCGCCGTTGGCGAACGGCACGCCCATCTGCAGGGCCGCGTAGGCGTACAACATACTCGGAGCGATCGCCGCGTGATTGTCGCGCAGGCCGGCCTCGAAGGCGGGGAGGCTCTCGTGGACCGCCTCTCGGCTCAGGAAGCTCTCGGTGCTGCCACACCACACCATGACCCGGCGTCGGGCGCCGGTGCGGGCCGTGAAGGCCTCGATATCGCTCATGATCTGCTCGGCGAGCGCCATCTTGGTCGGGCCGTGCTTGACGTGCGGGCCACTCAGCCGCTTGACGTAGGCGGGGTCGAAGGCCGCCGGCCACGGTCGCAGCGCCTCGAGCTCGGATCGCACCAGCTCGAGCTGTGCGGCGTCGAGCACGCGCGCGTGCTGGGCGCTCTCGAAACAGGAATCCGGGAAGATGTCCCAGGCGCCGAACGTGAGATCGGCGAGGCCAGCCAACGGGACGAAGTCGCGGATCAGCGGCGTACGATTGTCGGTGCGCTTGCCGAGGCGGATGGTTCCGAGCTGGGTCAGCGAGCCGATCGGTTGGGCGAGTCCCTTGCGCGTCAGCTCGACGCCGGCGATCAGGGTGGTACTGACGGCGCCGAGGCCAGGCAGCAGGACGCCGAGCGGGCCGTCGGCAGGCGCTATGGTCGCCGCACTCATGGCGGGAACGAACTAGAGGGTTCGTCCATGCAAGGCAAGGTGGCGCCGGTGCAGCGCCTTGACTTGCCGCAGGGCATCGGGAAGCGTCACCGCATGTGTCGGTGGGGTGGTGGTCGATGAAGCGCAGCGTCGGGGTGATCTCAGTGGCGGCGCTGGCGGCCCTGGCATGCGCGCTGTGGTGGTTCAAGCTCGAGCGCGGCGCGCCGCAGGTGGACGTGATCGGCGTCCCGGACGTCGTCGGCCGGACGCTCAGCGGCGAGGTGCTGGTGCGCACGGCGGGGCGTCCAGGCCTGCGGTGGATCGAAGTGCGCTTGGTGCGCGACGGGCAGTCCGTGCCCATTGTCAGCGAGGCGCTTCCGGCGGACGGTCCGCGCGTGAACGAGAAGCGACTGCCGTTTGCGGTCGATCTGAGCGCGGCTGGCGCGGTGGACGGGCCGGCCACCCTCGAGGTTTCTGCGGATACCTACGCCTGGCACCTCTTCGGTGGCAGCCGGGGCGGGGTGGCGGAGCGCGCCCTCACGATCGACGCAACCCCGCCGCGCGTCACGCTGTTGACGACCCAGCACAACATGCGCCTGGGTGGCAGCGCCGTGGCAGTCTTCACGGTCAGCCCCGACGCGACCGACGTGGCTGTGGTCGTCGACCAACACGAGTTCCCAGCCGTGCGCGGCTATTTCGCCGATCCCACCGCTGTCCTGGCGCTGTTTGCCGTGCCGCAGGATCTGTCCACCAAGGCCCGGCCGCGCGTGCGGGCCCGCGATGCGGCCGGCAATACCAGCGAGGTCGAGCTGCCGGTGCAGATCGCAGGCCGGAGTTTCCCCGAGCGCCAGCTGCCGATCGACGATGCCTTCCTGCAGCGCAAGGTCCCAGAGATCCTCAGCAAGGTCGGCAAGCCGGTCCCGGTCGATCTGCTGCAGGGGTACTTGCTCGTCAACCGAGACGTGCGGCGCGAGTCCGAGGCCCAGCTCGATACGATCACCGCGACGTCGGCGTCGCAGCCGCTATGGACCGGCGTCTTCCACCGCCAGTCGAACGCGGCGCCGATGAGCGCCTTCGCCGACCGGCGCTCGTACATTTACAAGGGCGAGACGATCGATCGGCAGACCCATCTCGGGTACGACCTGGCGTCGCTCAAGCGCGCGCCGGTCGAGGCGGCGCAGGCTGGCGTGGTGACGTTCGCCGGCTACCTCGGAATATACGGCGACACCGTGGTCATCGACCATGGGCTGGGTGTCGCGTCGGTGTATGGGCACCTCAGCAGTCTTGGCGTCCAAGTCGGACAGCAGGTCGAGTCCGGTGCCGTGATCGGTCAGAGCGGCGAGACCGGGCTCGCCGGCGGCGACCATCTGCACTTCTCGATCATGCTGCGCGGGACGCATGTCGATCCGGTCGAGTGGTGGGATGTGCGATGGCTGCGCGATCACGTGACGGCCGCGCTGACGTCGCTGCCGCTGGCCGCGCCGCTGGCGCCGGCGCCCGCGTCTGGCGAGAATGTTGTAGATGGCCAAGGCCACTCCTGACGCGCAGGTCCTCGTCGGCGAGCAGCAGCTTGCCGCATGGGGGGTCGGCGCCGACGCGTCGCCCGACGCCCTGGCCGCGGTTATCGGCCGTCACGCGGCCTCGGATCTGGCAATTGCGCAGCGTCTCGGTCGGCGGTTCGACGAGGCCAGCGCGCGGCTTCTGCAGCGCCTGGAACGTGACGCTGCCGATAAGGCGGGCCGAAGGGCGGCGCGGCGTGCGCTCTACCGACTCGAACAGCAGGGCATTCGCCTGCCGCCCGTCACGCCTGCGCCGGCGGCGCCCGCCTTGGGGGTCGCCATCGAGGGCCTGATCTCCTCGCTGGACGGGCGGGGAGACCAATTGGTCTGGCTGCTGCGACCCCAGCCGGGCGGTGTCGCGCACTTGTTCGGCGTGGTGAACGACCCCGACGGCCTGCGCGAAGTAGCGCTGCACACGGTCAGTCGCAAGGCGCTCAAGTCGCTGCGCGTCGAGCTCGAGCAGCGTCACGAACTGCGGTTGGTGCCGGTCGACTGGCGGCACGCCGACTTCCTGCTCCGGCGCGCCTTCGAGTGGGCCCAGGCGCGTGGAACCCGTATGGACGGCGACTACCCCGGGCTACGCGCCCAGTTCGCCCGTATGGCAGCGCCGCCGGCATCCCCGCTCGTTACGCCGCCGACCGACACGGCGGCGCTGACCACCGCGGCCGAGCTGCTCGGCGAGCCCGAGCTGCGTACGTGGTTCCGCCCAGTCGAGGAGCTGGCACCGTACCTGGAAGAGCTGGCCGCGGTGAAGGACAGCCCGCTGGTCCTCAACGAGACCCAGCAGCAGCAACGCTTCGAGGAGATCATCGAACGGTGCAGCGACGGCCTGTTCGGCGCGGCGCGGCGAGTGGTGTGGGAGCGTCGCCTGGCCGAGATGGCGCACTACTTCACCGCGGCGCGACGACCGGTGCGGGCGGCGCAGGCGCAGGCAGTAGCCGCCGCCCTGGCCGCCGATGCCGCGCCGCGCGAGGTGGCGTTCTGTGCCCAACTCGTGCGGGCCAGCCTCGCGTACTTCTTCCAGGTCGCGGCGGAGCAGGAGCGCGAACGAGAACGCACCTCGCTGATCGTGACGCCACAGCAGGCGACGCGGCCGCGCGGTCGCGTCTGAACGCTAGTGGTGTGTCTCTAAAATAGCTTTACAGCGACCGATCTTCTCCAAAATCTTCTCCATCGAGGCAGTCCAAATGAATGGTTTCGGATCGTCGTTGTTGGCCGCAATGAAGTCTTCGATCGCGCGGATGAGGTCGGGCACGCCGCCAAAGCTGCCGCGCCGGATCCGCTTGACGGTGAATTCGCGGAACCAACGCTCGACCAGATTGAGCCACGACGCCGAGGTCGGGGTGAAGTGCAGGTGAAAGCGCCGATGGCGCTGGAGCCAAGCTTGGACGCGTGGATGTGTATGCGTGCCGTAGTTGTCGAGAATCAAGTTGATATCGAGCCCGCTGGGGATCGTCGCGTCGATCTGCTTGAGGAACTTGCGGAACTCCAGGTTGCGATGGCGCGGATAGCAGGTGCCGATCACGGTGCGCTCGAGCGTGTTGAGCGCGGCGAACAACGTGGTGGTGCCGTGGCGCTTGTAGTCGTGGGTCATGGTGCCACAGCGCCCACGCTTGAGCGGCAAGCCCGGCTGGGTGCGGTCAAGCGCCTGGATCTGGGACTCCTCGTCGACACAGAGCACCACGGCCTTGTCGGGCGGGTTCAGATAGACGCCGACGACATCACTGAGCTTCTCCGCGAAGCGCTTGTCGCGCGAGAGTTTGAACGTTTCGACCCGATGCGGCTGCAACCCGTGCGCCTCCCAGATCCGCTGCACGGTCGCCGCACTGACGCCTTGGGCCTTGGCCATGGTGCGCGTGCTCCAGTGCGTGGCGGCGCGCGGGAGCTTCTGCGTCGTGGCGGCCACGATCCGCTTGACCTTGGCGGCCGAGATCGACCGGGGGCGCCCGCGCCCCGCCGCATCCTCGCTCAGCGCGGCGATCCCGCCCGTGCGGAAGCGCTGGCGCCAGAGCAAGACGGTGGGCCGACTGGTGCCCACCTCACGCGCGATGCGGCGCGTCGCGACACCTTGCCCGGCCAGCAAGACGATCCGCGCGCGCATCACGATGCGTTGCGGCGAGGTGCGCGCGTTGACCCAAGCCTCCAGCGTGCGCTTCGCCGCCTCGCTCACCTCCAGCGCCTCGCTCGGTTCCCACATCCCCCGCCCTCCGTACCACCAGACGGGAGAGTATCAGGAGCCAGTCCTCTCGGTAAAGCTATTTGTGAGGCACTACACTAGACCTCGACGATCAGTCCGTCGAACGCCAGCTCTTCCTGGATCTCGTCGCGCCGCGCCAGCACCTCGCGACCGAGGTGGGACAGCACCAGGCGACGGCAGCCAAGGCGGGCCCGCTGTTCGACGATGCGCGGATAGTCGAGGTGGAAATCGACGCGCGTCTCGAAGAAACAGCACTCACAAATGAACAGGTCGGTGTCGCGCGACTGGGTAACCAACGCCTCGGTCCAGCCGGTGTCGCCGGAATAGAGGACGACCTTTCCGTCGAGGGTCAGCCGGTACCCGAGTGACACCTCGGTCAGCTGATGGGGAACGGCGAACGCGAGCAACTCGGCTGAGCCGAGCGTCGTGCGCGTGCCGTCGGTGACCTCAGCGTAATGGACTGGGAACGGCATCGGGCGCTCGGAGAGGTCGCGATACATCGCGCGATACAAATCCCGCACCCGCGCTTCGGTTCCCGGGGGCCCGACGATGGTCAGCGGCCGCTGGCGCGGCGCGTCGAAGATCCAGGTGAGGAAGAAGAACGGCAGCCCGGCGAAATGGTCGCCATGCAGGTGGCTCAGGCAGACGGCGTCAATCAGATCGACCGGCAGCTCGTCGCGCTTCATTGCCAGCAGGGCCGCCGGCCCGCAGTCGAGGAGCAGCGAGGTGGTCGGCGAACTCACCAGATAGCTGGCATGGCAGCGCGCGCGCGCGTTGAACGCATCTCCGGAGCCGAGGAATCGTACGGTCACACTCACGATCGCTCTCCTGGCGGATTATTGCTGGACGACGCCGACTTTACCATTGCGGATCGCCAATCCCGGTGCGCGCCAATCGGGCCAGGTCGCGCAACAGCGTCAGCAGGGCGGGTAAACTGGGTTGCCCGGTCGCGGAGAGGTCGCGCGCCAGCCCGACCACCTGGTCGAGTTGGTCGCGGTGCTTCTCGGAGAACTGCACGATCCGGCTGTCGATCGACGCGCCGGGCTCAGCCGCCAGGACGGCCCGGACCAGGCGGCGCCGCGTTTCGCGCAGCTCGGCCAACAGACCGGCCGCGGCACGTGACTGCCAGCGATCCTCGCTGGCGAGTGCGCCTTTAATGCTGCCTCGCAGCCAGTCGAGTGCCAGCATTTCGTCGACGCGCAGCCCGGCCTCTGCGGCGCTGGCAGGCGGGACCTCCGCCTGTCGAGCGACGAGGGTGGCGTCGAACGCCGCCTCGAGCGCGTCGAGAGCCGCGACCCGCTCGGCCGTCGCGGCCGGCAGACCGGCCAGCCGCAGCGCATCGACGGCGGCGGTGTGGGAAGCGCCGCGCAACCGCGGCGCTTCGGACAGCAGGTCGACAACGGGGTCGCCCAACGCGCGCAGGGCCGCAGCGAGCGGTTCGCCGGACGGCCGGGTTTCGAGCAGCCAGAGGGTGGCGCGAGCCAAGGCATTCTCGATACGCAGCGCGATGCGTTCCTCCTCCGCGTATGCGAGCTGGGGGCGGGCGCCGGCGATCGCGTCGTCGAGTGCCTCCCCGCCGGCGAGGTGCCAGGCGGTGAGCCAGGCCCGCACCGCGTCGATGACGTCGCAGCCGGTGTTGCGCACGATGCGCACCAGGAAGGTCATGCCCATCGTATCGACGAGGCGATTGGCGACTTGCACGGCGAGAATCTCACGGCGCAGCGGGTGACTGGACATGGCGCCAGGGAAGCGGCGAGTCAGGGCGGCGGGTGCATAGGCGCGGAGCAGCGGTTCGAGTTCTGGCGCGTCGCAGAGGAGCGACTGTCGTATGCGGCGCTGCAGGTCGAGCTTGGTCGCGGCGAGCAGCAGCGCGAGTTCGGGCCGCGTCAGGCCGAGGAAAGCGCCGCGGCGCGCCCGCAGCGCCTCGCGCGTCGGCAGGTGTCCGTGCGCGCGCTCGAGTCCCGCCTCGGCTTCGAGGATGCTCATGAGATCGCGGAACAGCGGCAGCTGGGTGCGCGAACGCGTCTGATCGAGGCCGAGCGCGCGCGCCTGCGACGCGTTGTGCGCCAGGACTGCCTCGCAGACCGGCTCGGCCATTTCGGCGAGCAGGCGCTGCCGGTCGCTGACGGACAGTGCGCCGCTGGCCACGAACGGCTGCAGGGCGATCTTCAGATTGACCTCGTGGTCGGAGCAGTCGACCGCGGCGGAGTTGTCGATTGCATCGGTATTGATGCGGCCACCGTGCAGGGCGTACTCGACGCGGGCGCGCTGCGTCAGGCCCAGGTTGCCGCCCTCGACAACGACGCGGGCGCGCAGCGAGGCGGCGTCGACGCGCACCCCGTCGTTGGCGGGGTCGCCGACCTCGGCGTGCGTTTCGTCGCTGGCCTTGACGTACGTACCGATGCCGCCATTCCAGAGCAGGTCGACGTCGAGGCGCAGGATCGCGTGCACGACCGCCTCGCCGGACGGCGTCGCCTCGTCGAGCCCGAGGAGGGTGCGTGCCTGTGGCGAGAGCGGGAGCGCCGCCGCCTCGCGCGGGAACACGCCGCCACCGGCGCTGAGGGCCGCCGGTGCATAGTCGGCCCACGTCGAGCGCGGTAAGGCGAAGAGGCGTTCGCGTTCGCGGTGGGCGCGCGCCGGGTCGGGGCTGGGGTCCAGAAACACGTGCCGATGGTCGAAGGCGGCGAGCAGGCGGAGGTGAGGGGTTTGCAGCAGGCCGTTGCCGAAGACGTCCCCGCTCATGTCACCGATGCCGACGAGGGTGATTGCCTCGCGGTCGAGGTCGCGGCCGAGGGCGCGGAAATGGTGGCGGGCGCATACCCAGGCGCCGCGCGCGGTGATGGCAAGTCGCTTGTGGTCGTAGCCCTGCGTCCCACCGGAGGCGAACGCATCGCCGAGCCAGTAGCCGCGTGCGTTCGCCACGGCGTTGGCGACGTCGGACAGGCCGGCGGTTCCCTTGTCCGCGGCGACGACCAGGTACGGGTCGGACTCATCATAGGCAACCACGCCGACCGGTGGGCGCGGACGATCCTGGTCGAGGTTGTCGGTGAGGGCCAGCAGGGCGTCGATAAAGGCGCGATACCCGGCCTCGACACGCGCCGCGTCGACGGTGACTCCGCTGACCACGAAGCCGCCCTTGGCGCCCACCGGCACGATGACCGCGTTCTTGAGGATCTGTGTGCGCAGCAGGTCGACGATCTCGGCGCGGAAATCGTCGGGACGATCGCTGTGACGAATGCCGCCGCGCGCGACGCGACCGGCGCGCAAATGGATCCCTTGCACTCCCACGCCCGACACCCAGGTTTCGATCACCGGTCGCGGCACCGGCAGATAGGGCACACGGCCAGCATCGAGCTTCACCGCAATCGGCGCGCCGGGTTCGGCCACGAAGGCGGTCGTGCGAACGGTCGCGGCGACGGCAGCGGCGAGCGCGCGCAGGATGCGCGCCTGTGCCAGCGTCGGCACAGCGGCCAGCGTTTCGAGCAGCGCCGTATCGGCCGTCGCCACCGGACCGGCGAGCCGCTCTGCCTGCGGCCGTCGCAGCGCCGGATCGAAGCGCGCGTCGAACGCCGCCAGCAACGCCACGGCGCAGCGCGGATTGGCGACGAGTGCCGTGGTCAGCGTCGCCGCCGTGCCGAGTCCGGCCTGGCGCGCGTGCTGCACGTAGGCGCGCAGCACGGCCACCTTGCGCCACTCGAGGCCCGCGCCCAGCGTCAGCGCGTTGAGGCCGTCGCGATCGGCATGGCCTTCGCGCACGGCGTGCAACGCGGGTATCAACGTCGGTGTCACCCGCCCGGGATCGAGCAGCGCACCGTCCTCGCGCTCGACGGAAAAGCGGTGGATGACCAGGCGCGGCGCCGCGGGCAGCGCCATCTCGACGCTGTCCTGGCCGAGCACCCGCAGTCCGAACTGCCCCAGCATGGGCACGAACTCGCTCAGTACCAGCCTTTCGTCGCGCAGGTACAGCTTGAGGGTCACGGCGCGGGCGGGGGCGCTAACGAGTTCGATCTGCGGCCGCTCGGTGGCGAGGAGCGCCTCCATGGCGCGGACGTCCTGCGCGGCGTCGCCGACGGCGGTACGCGCCTTGTACCCCGCCGGCAGCGCCGCTCGGTAGCGGGCCGTCAAACGGCTGTGGGCGCCGGCCGGCACCAGTGCCGCCAGCGCCTCGCTGAACTCGTCGTCCCAGGTACGGACCAGGGCGCCGATCTCCTCGCGTAGCCGCGCCAGCGGCGGCGCCTCGAGCAACGTCGGTGCGACCGCCCACCAGGAGTGCAGGCGCGCGATCGGCCGGTCGTCGAGGGCGAAGTGCTCGAGCAGGCGCGGCGCCTGTAGGCGACGGGTGAGCACGGCGGTGATGCGGTCGGAGAGGTCGGTCGATACGTGATCGCGCGGCACCAACACGGTGACGAAGAGGCCGCGCCGCGCGTTGTCGGGGCGGCAGAGGACGTCGAGGCGTGCCTGGCTCCCCGCTCCGATGATGGCGCGCATCGTCGCCTGCAGTTCCTCGCTGCTGCTCGCCAGCACCTCCTCGCGCGGGAGGCTGTCGAACAGCGCCGTCAGGTCGCGGCCGTCGTAGGATTCAGGCCCCGCGCTCTCGCGGCGCAGGATCGCCGCGAGGCGGTCGCGCAGCAGCGGCGTCTCGCTTGCCGGCTCGGCATAGGCGCTGGCGGTGAACAGGCCGACCCAGCGGCGGATGCCGATGACCCGGCCAGCGGCATCGACCTCCTTGACCGACAGATCGTCCATCGGCGCGGGGCGATGGACCGGGCTGGGCGCGTTGGTCTTCGAGACCAACAGCTGCGGCACCGTGTCGAGGCGGCTGCGCAGCGCGTCGGGTAGGGCCGTTGGCCTACTCCACGCCGACGCAGACGGCGCGCGCAGAATGCCGAGGCCGCTGTCCTCGCGCAGCGTGGCCGTGCGGGCGTCGGCGCTGTCCGCGAGCACGTACTCGCGGTAGCCGAGAAAGACGAAGTGTCGACGCCCGAGCCACTCGAACCAGTCCGCGGTGGCACTGCGCTCCCCATCCGCGGCGCTCGCCGCGGCGCCGGGGTTGGTGCGCAGCGCCGCGACGGTATCGGCGAGGCGGTCGCGCATGGCGCGATAGTCGTTGGTCGCCAGGACGACGGCGCGCAGGCGTGCCAACACTTGGTGCTCGAGGGCGGCATCGGCCGGGAGGTTGGCAACCTCCAAATGGACGAACGACTCGCGCGTCCCGACTCCATCGGCGCCGCCGACGCGCGCCAGCGACCCGTCGCTGTGCCGTTCGACGCCCAGGATGGGGTGCAGGAGCAAGCGGATCTCCCCACCCGCCGCGGCCACCAGCGCGCACAACGATTCGACGATGAAGGGGCGATCGTCGAGGGCCGACTCGATGACCGTCAGCGGCGCGCTCCAGCCGTCGCGTACCGCGTCGGGGACGAAGACCCGTGCCGCCACGAGGGCGTGTCCGCGATCGCGCAGGAAGCCAAACGCCGAGGCGGCCATGGCGGCAGCATCAGGTCCATCCACCGTGCCATCCGGGGCGTGCGCGAACAGCTCGCGGGCGAACGCTGCGACTGCCGCGTGTTCCTCCGCCGGCAGGCGCGCGGCAAGGCCCGGTGCCAGGGTGGGCGGGGCGATCGCGCCGCCCGGCAACGCGTCGCCGTCTTCCGGGGTTTGATCGCGCCGCCCCTCCATGAGCTGCGCGATCGCCTTCTGCAGCTGCGCCATGCGTGTTCCGCCGGCGCGCTTAGCCAGCCGCTCCCGTCAGGTCAACCAGAAGGTGTGCGCCAACCTCGCGCCACCCGCGCCGGCGCAGCCAGTCGCGGCCGCATGCTGCGGCGTCGCTGCCCGGCCAGGCGAGGAGTGGGCACCCGCGCCGGCGCGCGCGGGCGGCCGCCAGGTCGATGAGGCCGGCGCCGACGCCGCAGCGCCGCGCCTCTGGGGCTACGACGAGCAGGGCCAGGGTCGCCCGCTGCCCCGCGAGCAGATGCCGCGCATAGGTGATGTGCACGAGGCCGACCAGACTGGCGTCGCGCTCGGCGAGATACAGGTCGCCGCCGAGGTCGGCGACGAGGCGACGGAAGCGCCGCAGTCCGGTGCGGTCTTCGGCCGGAGCTTCGATGCCGGCGTCGCTCAACAGGGTCCACACGGCGTCCGCGTCGGTGCGCCTCGCCCGGCGGTGCCGGATCGGCGGCAACTCCATACGACTCGACGTCATAGCACAGGGCGGGGCGCCGGCTAGGATGACGACTCAAGACTCGCCCGGAGGGCGAGAAGCGAGCTGAGGTGACGGCGCAGGCAAGGCATGCGGCCGCGGCTACACGGACCGATGGCGTCGAACAAGGGGCGGTGGCAGCGGCCCCGGCGCCGGCGGCCGGGGGTGCGGCCGGAACCGGGTCAGGCCGGTGTTCGCCTCGGGGTCGGCGATGCTCTTCGGATGTGTTGCATCGAGCGCCGCCCCCTGCTCCTGCTCGAGCTGCGCCTGCGCCGCCCGCAGGCGCGCCAGCCGCTGCGTCGCGCGCAGAATCCGCGCGCAGTCCTCGCGGTGCCGCCCGCGGAAGCGATTGATCGTCCGGCGGTCCGACACCGCACTGTCGCCCACCAGGTAGCGGAAGCCCCGGTCCCGCCGGCACCGGCGCGCGATCTCTCGCCCGCGCTAGACGCCTTGCGTCGCGCCGCACACCCACCGCTTCAGCAACAGCCCCTGCCCCTGCGTGTACCGCTTCCACCGCTCCGCCTCCGCCATGACGCTCCTTTCCCATGGTGCGCCTGGTGGAGTCTTGGGTCAGGCTGCTGGGACGGGCGCATAGGCCGCGCGCAGCGGCTGTGGTAGCGGCATGCATGGCCGACGAACAGTCCCCGCCCGAGCGGGTGGTCGTCGTCACCGACGAGATGGCCTACGGACCGCACGCGGTGGCGCGACGCGAGGGCCAAAAGGTGCTTTTCGTGCGTGGGGCGGCGCCCTACGAGGAGGTCGAGGTGGTCGTGCGTGAGGAACGCGAGCGCTTTGCCTTCGCCGACCTTGTGCGGGTCCTGCGCCCGTCGCCGTCGCGTCGGCCGGCACCGTGTCCATACCTGCCACGGTGCGGCGGCTGCCCCTGGCAGCACCTCGACTACCCCGCCCAACTCGACGCCAAGCGGCAGATCGTCGCCGAACAGTTGCGACGCATCGGCGGCCTGTCCGTTGCGGTGGCGGCGCCGCTGCCGTCGCCGCACCAGCTCGGGTATCGGCGTCGCATCAAACTCCGCGTCGCGGCGGGCACCGTGGGCTTCCACGCCGCGGCGTCGCACGATCTGGTGTCGGTCGCGCACTGCCTGCTGGCCGAGCCCGAGGTGGACGCGGCGCTTCCGGCGCTCGACCTGCTGGTGGCCGCGCTGGCGTCGCTGGTGCGGCGACTGGAGATCGTCGGCGGCGCCCCCGGGGGGCGGGTCGTCGTCGCCGGCGAAATCGAGGGTGCCCTCGCCACGGGCGACGCGGCGCGCGCGGCGGCCTGGCTGGCGGCGCACGATGCCATCGCCGGCCTGGCGCTACGCGGGCGCGGCTGGGCGCGCACCTGGGGGGAGGTCGGCGTGGGGGTCGCTGCCGACGACGGCGCGCCGTTGCTCGTCCGCGCGCCGGGGTTCACGCAGGTGAACGCGGCGGTCAACCGCCTCCTGGTCGACGCGGTGGTGCAGCTCGCCGGGCCGCGCCCTGGCCTCCGCGTGCTCGATCTGTACGCCGGCGCGGGCAACCTGTCGCTGCCGATGCGGCGCCACGGCGCGCACGTCACCGCGGTCGAACAGGATCGCGCCGCCGCCCATGACGCACGCGCCAACGCCGCCGCTGAGTCTGGCCCGCCGCTGCGGGTCCTCGCCGACCGCTCCGAGATCGCCCTGCGTCGCCTCGTCGCTGCCGGGGAGCGATTTGACGTCGTCGTGCTCGATCCGCCGCGCGGCGGCGCCGCGGCGTGCGTGCCGGCGCTGCTGGCGCTGCGAGCGCCGAAGCTGGTGTACGTATCCTGCGATCCCGCCACCTTGGCGCGCGATCTGCGGGCGCTCACTGGGGCCTATCGCGTCGACATCGTGCAGCCGCTCGACATGTTTCCACACACCTACCATGTCGAGACCGTCGTCGGCGCGACTCTGTCTTGCGACGCGGAACCCCCTGATGTATCGTCACAACGGCGTTTCGACAGCGCGTCCGCGCCTCGGCGCCGCCGCACGTCATAACCAACGCGCCGCGTGCAGAGGTGTGAAAGACCCCCATGGCCAAGCAGCCGAAGACCTTGGCGCCCAAGGTTACGATCATCCCGGGGCGCGGCGTCTCCCAGACGATCAATTACCTGCTGAAGGACCGTGACGAGCTGGACTGGTTGGTCGCCGTTGGTCGCAACAAGGACGGCGAGATCTTTTTCTACGACACCGGCGGCGACATCATCGAGGATCTGGGTACGCTGGAGTACCTGAAAGAGCGCATCGCACGCGCCCACTTCGGCGACGAGCCGGAGTAACTGGGGCGCGCGTCGCCGCCGCCGTCATTGCGGTGACGGCGACATGTCATCCGCCTTGCCCCAAGGCCCGTCGCCTCGCCTGGGGTGGCGAGGGAGAGATAGGCACGCTTTTCGCTTGATCCCACGGCAATGCCGCGAATCGCGGCGCGGGAGGCGAGAGACGATGGAAGATCTGCGTAAGCAGGCCAACGACCTGCTGGTGTTCTACGGCAAGATGCAGAACCGGCTGTCGCAGGCCGGGGTCAACGACACCGGGTCGTTGGTCGGCATGTTCCGCCAGCTCGAGCGCGGGCTCGAGGCCGTGGCGCTGGAGGAACTGGATCCGGCGATTCAGGAGGTCACCCGGCTGGTGGACTCGCTGAATCGGATGCAGGCCGACCTGCAGGTGATCAAGGACGTCAAGCTACGGGTCGAAAAGACACGCGCCGCAGTGGGTGGGTCGCGCCCCGACGAAGTCGCCCCCGGCGCTACCGGCAACGGCCGGCGCGCTGCCTGACGGCGCGCCGGCCGGCAATCACTTCCCGGGCGTGCTCGGGGCAGGTGTCGGCGGCGGGTCGAGGAGATCGGACAGCCGCACTTTGCGATAGGACTCCGGCACCTCGAACGTCGCGACGGGCAACTCGGCCTGCTTCACCGCTGTCGCCTTGCGCTCGAAGGTGCCGGCCGCGTGGTGGCTGATGGTCTTCAGCGCGAGGCCCTTCTCGAAGAGCTTGGCGTACTCGGGGTTGCGGTAGACCGCGCTGCTGGCGGCGGCGGCGGATTTGCCGGAGCGCGCCGCGGCCAACTTCTGCTGCTGGGCCATGAACCGCGCGCCATCGAGATCGGCCGACAGATCGAGGGGGGCGATCCACACCTCCTCGTAGAGGTCGCCGCCGACGCGCACCTCGTACTTGACGGCCTCGTACCCCGCGATCGTCTCCGTGGTGCCGGTGGCGCTCACCGACACCGGAGGCAGGGTGGCCGGATCAACGGCGCGGGCGGCAGGGTCTTTCTTGGCCTTGGCTTCCTTATCGCCGCCCATGACGCCCTTGAGGTTGCCCATCCGATCCTGCACACCCTTGGCGCGCGCGGCCGTCATGTCCTGCAGGTACTGATCGGTGGTGCCGCTCCAAAAGTACTGTTTGTTTGGGTTGATGAGGGTGAAGCGGTCCTGCCCGTAATCGACCAGCGTGACGATGTGCGGCTGCTCGAGCCGCACGCGGTTGCCGGCGATCGATTGGGTCGCGGCTTGGGACGCCATGTTGGCGCCTTTGTTGTTGGTGGCCGACGTTGACCACTCGATGATCCAGCCCGCCTGCGCCATCGCGGGAGCCAGGAGAAGGAGGGGGAGCCAGGATAGAGGGCGAAGCGCGCGGGGCATGCGGGGATCCTTCCGTGTCGACATCAGCCGCGAACACTACCGACGCCCGACGGCGCCGTCAATTTGCGCAGCCGACGCGGCGCGGTCAGCGCAGCGCGCTGGCACTGCCGATCACCGTGATCGTGCCATCATCCTTGGTGCACGACACTTCGACGTGCGCGCGCCTCTGACACCCCTCCACGACCTCGTCGCGCACTTGTCCGGAGACGGTCAGCGCCTCGCCACCCCACAACACGTTCACCAGGTTCACCGCCAGCTGCCCGCCGCGCAGCCAGCCGACGCCGAACTCGCGCGTCATCAACTCGGACAGCAGGCAGATCGCCAGCATGCCCTGCACGACCACATCGGGGAAACCGAGCGCTCGCGCCATCTCACGGTCGGTGTGGTAGTTCTTGACCGGGCCAGAGAACGCCTCGCACATCTCCAAGCTGACGACGCGTCGGAAGGGTTCCAAGGGCGTACCACCGGGGGCGACCTCGAAGCGGCGCGCCGGCTGTCGTTCGCGCTGCTTGTCGACCACCAACGCGTCGTCCGGAAGGTCGGCGAGGAAACTCTGGTGGGTGCGGCTGCGCTGCAGCCAGCGGCCATCGTCATCGGTCACCAGGACCTCGTTGACGATGTAGTCGCGGCCGCGCTTGTGGTAGCGGCCGACTATCGTGGAACGGGTTCGCACCGGCGTGCCGACCGGCAGAGGGCCGAACAGGTCCCACTCCTGCCGGGCGTGCAGGTTGCCAATCAGGTTTGGCAGATACCATCCGAGTTCGCGGTACACTTCGGAGTGGAAGAGCAGGGCCGGCGCGACTGGGCCGCCGAACGGGCTCGGGCCGCTATACCAGGGGTGACGGTCGCCGGTCCCATCGCCGAAGCGCGCGATATCCGCGGCCTCCGGTATGGTGCGACGGCCGCCCATGTCGCGTCCTACGAACACTTCGCCGACGGGCAGGCTGACGATGCGCATGGGAAACTGTAGGGGCGCCGGCGGCGGCGGGTCAACACGCGCGGCACGCGCTCCGGAGCAGTCCTGCCAATCCGCGCGCATTCGCGGGGCTCGGTTGCGGCACGGCGGCGGTCCGCGGTAGGACCTTGCTAACTCCCGCCATGCTCGTTCCGCTGATCGGAATCGCCGTCGCCGCCGTGTCGATCGGTGTGTTGGTGTTCCTCGGCAGCGTGCTGTGGGGCGCGGTGCGCCCGCCGCTCGGGGCCTTCCTCGAACGGCAGCAGTTCGCGCGACACGTGGCTCGCGCGCAGCGCGGCGACCAGCGTCTGCGCGATGGCGACGTCGGCGCCGCGCTGGCGGACTTCGAAGCGGCCCTCTATCCGCATCCGCCGCACTCGGCGGTCCTGGCGCGGGCCATCGCCGATCACCACACCGGCCTGCTCAGTCGCCTGATGGCCGCGGCTGACTCCGTCCAGGGGCGGCGCGTGCGGCTGATCTCACTGGCCAAGGCTGACCGACTGTTTCACGAGCGCGCCGCCCTCCAGCTGCGCTACGTCGCCCTGCGCCAGAGCGGCTCGCGCCAGCGCCTGCGACAACTTGAGCAGGAGTTTCGCACCAACACGCGCGACCTGCGCACGACCCTCAGCGCGCTGAGCGCGGAAATTGCCAGCGCGCGAGCGGTCCGCTACCACTGACCGGACGATGTGGGAGCGGGAGCTAGAGGTGGCCGTCAAAGCGGCGCGCCGCGCCGGCGAGATCGTGCGCGACGTGTACGAGCGGCCGTTCACCGTAATGGAGAAGTCGCATGACAACCCCCTCACGGAGGCCGATCTGCGCGCCAACGCCTGTATTCTGGCGTTGATTGCGGCTGCCTACCCAGACGACGGATGGCTCTCCGAGGAAACGCGCGATTCGAGCGATCGATTGTCCCGCCGACGCGTTTGGATCGTCGACCCGCTCGATGGCACCAAGGAATTCACCCAGCACATCGCCGAGTTCTGCGTCTCGATCGCCCTCGTCGACGACGGCGAACCGGTGGTCGGCGTTTGCTACAACCCGGTGACCGAGGAATTCTTCGACGCCGCCCGCGGCCAGGGTCTGCGCTACAATGGGACACCGGTCCGGTGTAGCGCCACCGCCGAGGTCGCGCAGGCGCGTATGCTGGCTAGCCGTTCGGAAGACACGCGCGGCGAGTGGGATCCCTACAAGGCGTTGATGCGCGTCGAGCTCACCGGCAGCGTCGCCTACAAACTGGCGCTGATCGCGGCGGGACGGGCCGACGGCACCTTCAGCCTGACGCCGAAGCATGAATGGGATATCTGCGGAGGTGCGGCCCTGATCCTCGAGGGCGGTGGGCGGATCACGAACTGCCACGGGGTACCGCTGCGCTTCAACAGCGCCAAGCCGCTGCTACCCGGCATCATCGCCACGAACGCAGCGCTGTTCGATCCGATCCGCGCCGTCATCGCCCGCGTCGACGGACGCTGAGCGCGCCGGTGCTCAGCGCCGGCGCCGCGCCGCGGCGGCGACCAGGCCGGGCAGGTCGGACATGACTCCGTCGACGCCAAGGGCGAACAGCCGCTCGACCTCGACGGCGTCGTTGATCGTCCACACGTGCACTTCCAGGCCCGCCCGGTGCGCAGCGGTGACGAAGGCGTCGGTAACGATCACCATGCCTTCGTATGCTGGCGGCACCTGCAGTGCCTGCCCCGGCGCGACGTAGCCCGCCCAGTCCTCGCGCTGGAGGCGATCGAGGAAGGCGACGACGTCGCCGACGCTCATGCCGGTCGGCAGCCGGTCGCCGACGCGGTCGCGGATCGCCTGCATGATCTCGTCGTGTTCGGCGGCAAGCAGGGTGCGGTCGAGCGCTCCGCCGGCGCGCAGCACTGCCAGCGTCGCGTCGATGACGGCCATGCCACCCTGCTTGATCTCGATGTTCAGGCGGTGGGCGGGGAACTCCGCCACCACCTCCACCAGACGTGGCACCCGGACGCCCTGCCCGCGATACGGGAACGCCGCACCGCCCGGGGTGAAGTGCCATCCGGCATCGAGGACTGCAACGTCGGCCCAGGCCTGTTCGCGCACCGCCCCGCTGCCATTCGTGGTGCGGTCGAGCTCCGCGTCGTGCAGGACGACAATCTCGCCGTCGCGCGTCGCATGCACGTCCAGTTCGAGATAATCGGCGCCGAGGGCGGCCGCGAGTGCAAACGATGCCAGCGTGTTCTCGGGCGCCACGCCACTGGCGCCGCGGTGGCCAAACACGCGCGGCCGCGCGGGCGTGAAGTACGACACGACAGGGCTCAAAATGTCAGCGTGATCGGTCCGACGCTGGCCATCTGCGCCAACGGCGGCAGGCCGATCTCGGGCGCCGTCGGCGCCGCCGGCGAGCTTTGTGGCAGGGCGCGCAACCGCGCCGTCATCGTCCCTCGTACACGGCCGAAGGTGGTCTCGTCGACCGCCCCGAGTTGTGGCGGGTACTTGATCGCCAGGGGATCGACATACTCCCCGTTCTGGAAGATCGCGAAGTGCAGGTGCGGTCCAGTGGCCAGGCCGGTCTGGCCGACCCAGCCCACCAGTTGGCCGCGTTTCACCTCGGCCCCGACGGCCAGGGCCGGTGCGATGCGCTGCAGGTGCGAGTACGTCGAGACAAAGCCGGTTCCGTGGTCGAGTTCGACGTGATTTCCAAAGCCGCTCTGCACGCCATTGAACTGGACCGTGGCCGGACCGATGGCGCGCACCGGCGTGCCCGCCGGTGCGGCGAAATCGACGCCCAGGTGCGGGCGACTCCGGTGCAGAATCGGGTGCAGGCGGGCGTCGGAGAAGGCCGACGTGATGCGGGTGAACTCGAGAGGAAACCGCAGCGGCACGCCGTCGAGCGGATGCCCCTCGGCATCGACGTACGTCGCCTCGGCCCCTTCCGACTCGTACAAGTAGGCGGCGGCACTCTCGGTGCGGCCTTCGTACTCAACCGCCAAGACGCGGCCGGCCGCCAGCGGGCGGCCGTCGAGTCGGGTGCGCTGTTCCCACAGGACGCGGACGCGGTCGCCACGATGCACGTCCTCCTTGAAGTCCAGACGCCAGCTGAGCAGATCGACGACCTGCGACACCACGGCATCGGGGATGCCGGCCTGCATGGCCGCGTCCTTGATGTTGCGACCGACCGTCGCGCGCGCGCCGACGGTGCGCAGACGCACCTCGACCGGATCGCGGCGCAGCACGATGCGGCCATGCGCGACGCGTTCCGCGACCAGGCGGACCTCGCCGGCGAGATCGTAACGCAAGGCGAGGATCCGACCGGAGGCGTCCAGGTCGACGCTGAGCAGCCGGCCGACGCCCAGGCGGTCGAGATCGACGATCGGTCGCGCCGCGCGCTGCCAACGGGCGATCTCGTCGCGCGGCACGTCGGCGTCGGTGAGCACGGCGGCAAACGTGTCGGTGGGCGTGATCCGGTGCTCCAGGCGCCGCGCGACGACCCCCACACCGTCGAGTTGCACGCCGCGGGTGAGTGCCGCGGAGTGCACCGGTGCGCCGACGAGCCAGATGCTCGCGAGGATCGACAGCCAGCGCGATGGTGCCCCGCGCGCCGCACCACCAACACCAACTGCCGGGACGCCGTGCGGTTTCCCGCACCCCTGCAGCCAATCAGACATCAAGTGTGTGGCGGACCCTGCCAGAGGGTGGAGCCGGGGTCAAGAAAATTGCCCGCCCTGCGAGGCCTTGGTAGCGTGCGCCGCGATGAGGTGGGAGCGATGATGCGGCGCGCCGGGCGCGTGGCGGGGACCGGCCTCCTGGTGGTCCTGATAGGCGCCGCCGCCGGCGCCTGGTGGGCATGGCGCGCGTTGCACGCGCCGGCGCAAGCGGGGGCGCCGGGGCTGGTCGTGTTCGTGCCGCCCGGCGAGCCGTTTCGCGCCGTCGCCGCGCGCCTGGGGACCGCCGGCGTGGTGCGGCATCCGCTGCTGCTGCGCACCTACGCGCGCCTGACCGGGCTCGACCGAACGGTGCGGAGCGGCGAGTTCCGCTTCGATCGAGCGCTGACGCCGGTCGAGGTACTAGCGGTCCTGCAGGGGCCGGCCGCCAGCGGCCCGTCGGTGACGATACCGGAGGGGTTCACCATGGATCAGATTGCCGCCCTTCTCGAGGAGCGCGGTTACGGGGGGCGCGACCTGTTTCTTCATGTGATGGAGGATCCGGCCCTGCTGCTGGAGTTCGCGCTGCCGGCCAGCGGCGTCGAGGGATTCCTGTTCCCCGACACCTACGCTTGCGAACTGACCACGCCACCGGCGGACATCGTGCGCATGCTGCTGACCCGCTATCGGCAGCAAGCCGCTGATCTTGCGGCGCGCCGCGCCGCCGCCGGGTTGAGTGAACTCGAGATGGTCACATTGGCCTCGGTCATCGAGAAGGAAACCGGGCAGGCGGTGGAGCGGCCGCTCATCTCCGGTGTCTTCCACAATCGCCTGCGCCTCGGCATGCCGCTGCAGTCGGATCCCACGGTGCTCTACGGGCGACCAGCGGGGCCGGGTCCGATCACGCGCGCCGACCTTGCCGATCCCAACCCGTACAATACCTACGTCCACCGCGGTCTCCCGCGCGGCCCAATCGCCAACCCGGGCCGCGCTGCGCTCGAGGCGGCGCTGGCGCCGGCGCCGACCGAGGCGTTGTACTTCGTCGCGCGGAACGATGGCTCGCACACGTTCTCGGAGACGCTCGAGGCCCACAACCGGGCGGTGCGGCGCTACCAGCCGAATCGCGACTGACCCGGCTCCGGGGCGACGGCTACGGCTGCCGTTCGAGCCGCTCGAGCTTGGCGTACAATGCGTCGACGTCCTGCTTCAGCTGCGCGTACTGACTGTATACCTGCTGCGGACTGTCGTGTGTCTGGTAGAAATCCGGCGTGTTGATCACCGCCGACACCGTGGCGAGGGCGTCTTCCTTTTCGGTGATCTCCTGCTCGAGGCGGGTAACGTCGCGCGCCCGCTTCGCCACGACGCGAGCGTCCGCCTTCGCCGCGCTACGCGGCGCGGCGGGGGCAGGTGCCGACGCGGGCGCCGCGACGGCGACGATGGCGGGCGCGAGGGCGTCACGCACGGCGACCGGCGGCGGCAGGGCTCCGCTGGCTTCGGCAGCCTTGCGCGCCAGGTAGTCCTCATAGTTGCCGAGATAGCGCGTCGCGTGCCCGGCGCCGATCTCGACGATCTCCTCGGGGAGATGATCGAGGACGTAGCGGTCGTGCGCTACCAGCACCAGCGTTCCGGTGTACCGTTGCAGGGCTTCGAGCAGGACCTGTTTGGCGGTCATGTCGAGGTGGTTGGTCGGCTCGTCGAGTAGCAGGCAGTTGGGTGGTTCCAGCAGCAGCATGGCCAGGGCCAAACGGTTGCGCTCGCCGCCGCTCAGCACCTTGACCTTCTTGTCGACGGCGTCGCCGCTGAACAGGAACGCGCCGAGCAGCCCGCGCACCTGTGGCACCAGATCGAACGGCGCGTTGGCGGTGGCGATCTGGAGAACGGTGCGCTCGGGGTCGAGCGCGCGCGCCTGATCCTGCGCGAAGTAGCCTACGCGCACGTTGTGGCCGAGGTGCCGGGTCCCGGCGCTGAGCGGTTCGACCCCGGCGAGCAACTTGATGAGGGTCGATTTCCCGGCGCCGTTCGGCCCGACCAGCGCGACCTTGCGGCCGCGTTCAATGACCAGGGTCACGTCCTCGTACACCGTCACCGCGTCGTAGCGCTTGGCGGCGCGCTCGAGCCGCAGCACCTCGCGCCCGCTCCGTTCGCAGGGCGGAAAGCGGAAGTGGATCGCGGCGGCGCCGCCCTCGGGTGGCGGCAGGCGGTCGAGCTTCTCGAGGAATTTGATGCGGCTCTGTACCAAGGCCGCCTTCGATGCCTGGTAGCGGAAGCGGCTGATGAACGCCTCGAGCCGCTCGATCTCTTCCCGCTGAGCGCGGTAGGCCGCGACCTCCTGTTCGCGCTGGGCTTCGCGCGTTTCCAGGTAGCGACTGTAGGGCGCCGGGTAATCCGTCAGGCGACCGCCGGACACCTCGGTGATGCGGGTGACCGTCACGTCGAGGAAGTAGCGGTCGTGGGCGACGAGGATCACCATGTGCGGATAGTCGACGAGAAACCCTTCCAGCCAGTTGCGCGCTTCCAGATCGAGGTGGTTGGTCGGTTCATCGAGGAGCAGCACGTCCGGGCGGCGCAACAACAGGCGGGCGAGGGCGAGCCGCATCTGCCAGCCGCCGGAAAACTCGCTGGCGTCGCGCGTCAAGTCGCGCGTTGTGAACCCCAGACCGAGCAAGACCCGCTCGGCCTGACTCTCGCAATCGTAGCTGCCCTCGGCGTCCCAGCGCGTGCGCGCGTCGCTGTATGTCTCGAGCAGCTGATCGTGATCGGAATGGTCGGCCGGCGTCTGTGCCAGCGCCTCTTCCAGCTCCCGGCACTGGCGCTCAAGGGCGAAAACGGCTTCGAAGGCGTCGAGAGCCTCCGCCAACACCGTGCGCCCGCCGGCGGTGAGGCCGTCCTGCGGCAGATACCCGACGGTCCAGCCGCGGGGCAGGCTGATGACGCCGTCGTCGGGTTCCTCGATCCCGGCGACCATGCGCAGCAGGGTCGATTTCCCCGACCCGTTGGCTCCGACGAGTGCCACTCGCTCGCGATCGGTGACCGTCCAACTGGCGCGGTCGAACACGGCCTGGCGGCCGAAGCGACGGCAGAGGTTGGTGACGCTGAGCACAACCTTGGCGCATACCGCCGGGTCGGCGGGCAGGCAAGGTGCCCTTGGCGCGCTTGCACTCTCGCCCCGCCTCTTCTACTGCGCCATCTGGAGCCGCGTGCGTGCCGACCCTGCTGCGAATCGCCGCGATCTATTCCCTTGCCTGTGCCATCGGGTTGGCCGGCTCGAACCTATGGCCGGCCGTGGGCCCTGCTCCTGGTCCGGAAGCGCGTTCGCTGGCCCTGGCCTTAGCCATTGCCAATCTCGCGTACGCGCTGCTGCTCTGGCCGGCGGCACGCCGGCCGGCCGAGCACCGCGCGGTGCTGTACGTGGCGCTGACCGTCTTCGGCCTGCGCGCGGTGCTCGGCACCTGGGAAGTTCTCTACACCCTCGAGGGCGCGCCAGCCGTGGTGCGCTTGTTCGATATGGTAGCGAGCCTGGCGCTCTTCGTCGGCATCCTGAACGGACTGCCCAGCGTCCTCGCTGCGCCGACGATCAAGCGCTGAAACGGCTCAGCTGGAGAACGATGACCCACAGCCGCAGGTGCGCGAGGCGTTCGGGTTGAGGAACTTGAACCCGGCGCCGTTCAACCCAGTAACGTAATCGAGCGTAACCCCCTGCAAATGGGGCCGGCTCGTCGGGTCGACGAACAGGGTGACGCCGTTCTTTTCGAACACGGTATCATTCGCGGCAGGGTGCTCCTCGAATGCCAGGTGGTACTGGAAGCCGGAGCAGCCGCCGCCGACGACGCCAACCCGCAGGCCGAAGCCGCGCGCCCCCTCCTTCGCCATCGTCGCCTGTACCATTTCAGCTGCCTTTGGGGTCAGCGAGACGATTTCTTCGGACATAGGGGCGGTGGGGACGATTTCCAGCGACATAGTCAGACTCCTCAGTGCGGCAACGGTGAACAATTCTTGCCAACCGCCGTCTCAGGGCATGGCTAGCCGCGGCTCGCGGTCCAGTCAAGCACCTATGCAGCGCCGCAACCTTGAACTCGCCAGAGGCTTCAGCCTATAGATGCGCGGTTTTCGCGACATGTCGTTCTCTCCGCGATACCTGGTTGTGGCCAACCTATTGCTGCTCGCCCTGGCGGCCTATTCGGCTTCGTCAATCGTCGGAACCACCCTGACCAGCAAGCTGATCGCGACGCCCGAAGTGACCCTCTCGCCTCCGCCACCCCCCATTGAGTTGGAGCCGGCAAAGCCGGCGCAGTATTACGCCCTGATCCACACCCGAGACATCTTCAACTCCGCCAGGCCGGAAGCCGCCGCGCCGGTCGTCGCCGCCGCCCCGGTCGTCACCCAGCTCAAGCTCAAGTTGTGGGGCACGGCGGTCTTCGCGGCGGGCAGTTCCTACAGCATCATCGAGGACCTGGGTGCACGGAAGCAGGGCGTCTACGGCATCAACGCGACCGTGCCAGGTGGTGCGACGGTGAAGGCCATTGAATGGGAGCGGGTCGTCCTGGCGCACAATGGCAAGGACGAGATCCTGACGCTCGAGAAGACGGCCGCGCTGCCTGGCGTGGCGCGGCCCGGGCTCGCGGCGCCGGCCGCACCCGATGCCGGCGCCGGTATCCAGCAGACGGCCGAGAATGCCTTTGTCATTTCTCGCAGCGAGGTCGACAGTGCCCTCGAGAACATGAGCCAGCTCTTCACTCAGATCCGTGCCGTGCCGCATTTCGAAGGCGGCCAGTCGGTCGGATTCCGCCTCTTCGCTATCCGTCGCGGCAGCCTCTTCGATCGCATCGGGTTGAAGAACGGCGACATCATCCGCAGCATCAATGGCAGTGATATGAATGATCCGACCAAGGCGGTCGCCCTGCTACAGGAGCTGCGCGACGCGTCGAACCTGGATGTCGACATCACCCGCAATCAACAGCCCAGTAAGCTCAACTACACGTTTCAGTGAGCTCAGGCGCCGTGCGAGGGACTATGCAGTGGTTGCGCTCGGGGCTGTCGCTCCTCGGCCTGATGGTCGGGGTCTGCAGCACCACCATCGTTCTGGCGCAGCCACCGGCTGTGCCGCCGCCCGCCGTCGTGCCGGTGCCAGCCGCGCCCGTGCCGGCTCCCGCTCCGCCGCTGCCCAAGCCGCGCGTCATCGACGCCCCGCCGCCGTCGCCCGACGACAAGCTGATCACGATGAACTTTCAAGACATCGACCTCGATGCCCTGGTGAAGTTCATCAGCGAGATCAGCGGCCGCAATTTCATCCTCGACGACCGAGTCAAGGGCAAGGTGACGATCATCTCGCCGGGCAAGATTTCGGTCGATGAGGCCTACGCGGTCTTCAATTCCGTCCTGCAGGTGAAGGGCTTCACCACCGTGCCGAGCGGCTCGGTGATCAAGATTCTGCCGGCGGCGGAGGCGAAGAGCTCGACCGTCGAGACGGTACTGTCTGGCAGGCACGGCGCCACTGGCGACGAGTTCATCACCAAGTTGATCTCGCTGGACAACGTCGACGTCAACAACATGCTGGGCATCATCCAGCCGCTGGTGTCGGCCAACGGCCTGCTCGCCGCCTACACCGCGACCAACACCATCATCATCATCGACAGCGCCTCGAACATCGACCGCATCACGTCGATTCTCGATGAGCTCGACGTTGCCGATCGCGACCGCGGCGTCGAGGTGCTGCGGCTCAATTATGCGTTTGCCGGTGAACTCGCCGCGACCCTGGCCCAGGTGCTTGAGGATCCTGCCAATGCCGCGCCGCGCGGCGGTCTGGCCGGCGGTGCGGCCGCCGCCAACCGTCCCGGTTCGCCCAATTCACCGGCGGTGCGTCGCGCGGCGGCGGCGGCGGGCGTCGCGGTTCCGCAGCCGGTGGAAGGAGGTACCGGGCAGGCGTCGTACAAGATCATTCCGGACGAGCGCACCAACGCCCTGATCGTCGTCGCGGGACCGCTCGAGATGCGGAAGATCAAGGACCTCGTCGTCCGTCTCGACGTGCCCCTGCCGTTCGGCACCGGCCGCATCCACGTCTACTATCTGAAGCACGCCAACGCCTTCGAGATCGTGCCGGTCCTGTCGGACCTGATCGGCGGCGGCCAGGGCATCGGCGGCCTCGGCGCGGGTCTGCTGGGCCGCGGCTTGGCTGGCCAGACGTCCTCGCGCGGCGGCCGACTCGGCCAGCAGGGCGGCCTCGGCGGCGTCGGCGCCAACCTCGGCGGCGGGCTGCGCGGTCAGGGCGGTCTCGGCGGCGGCGGTTTCGGCGGCGGCGGTTTTGGCGGCGGCGCCGGCGGCGGGGCCTTCGGCGGCGGCGGCGGCAGCTTGCGTGGCGGCTCGCTAGGCGGCGGTGGGCAGGGCGGCATTGCTTCCGCCAGCGGCGGCCAGAACGAGCAGTTCGAAGGGGTGGTGCGCCTCAGCGCCGATCCCTCCACGAACGCGCTGATCATCAACGCCTCGCCGCAGGACTACGAAACGCTCAAGCAGGTCATCGTGCAGCTCGATGTGCGCCGGCGCCAAGTCTACGTCGAGGCGATCGTCATGGAGGTCCGCCTCGAAACCAATCGCGAGCTCGGCATCGAGCTACAGGGCGCCGCCGGGACCAACAACGGCGTCCTGCTCGGCCGCACCAACTTCGGCAACATCGACAGTTTGCTGACCAATCCGGGCAGCATCTCGGGGTTGATCGCCGCCGCAGCCAGCAACCAGACGATCCGTCTGCCGAACGGCACGGTGGTGCCGGCGCAGATGGTGTTGATCACGGCGGCCGAGGGCAACTCCGACGTCAACATCCTGTCGGCGCCGAACATCGTCACGACCGACAACCAGGAGGCGGAGATCGTCGTCGGCCAGAACGTGCCGTTCATCGCCTCGACCTCCACCAGTGAGACCAATCTCGGCAATCAGTTCAACACCGTCGAGCGGCGCGACGTCGGCATCACGCTGCGCATTACCCCGCAGATCTCCGAAGGCGGCATGGTGCGCCTGGACATCTTCGAGGAGGTGTCGGCGTTGGTGCAGAACGCACTCATCGACGCCGCCACGCTCGGCCCGGTGACGACGATCCGCTCTGCCACCACATCGGTGGTGGTGCGCGACAAGCAGACGGTGGTCATCGGCGGCCTGATCTCGGACGGCACCGACAATCGCGAGAACAGCGTGCCGTTCATCAGCGACATCCCGGTCATCGGCAACCTGTTCCGCAGCACCTCGGGCCGGCGCGAGAAGATCAACTTGCTGATGTTCCTCACCCCGCACATCATCCGCGATGCGCGTGAGCACCGCGACAAGTCGATTGAAGAGCGCGACAAGCTGAAGGCGCACATGGAGCAACAGGGGATCCGCTACCGCAAGCGGAAGATCCTCGACAATCCGTCGTGGACGCCCGACATCCCCGCCGACGACGCGACCGGCGAGGGCGCCACGGAGTCGATGCCGGGCAAGGGCGCGACCATCTACCAGCCGCCGGCCCTGCCGCCGGTGGGCGCGACCACCGGGGCGCCGCCGATGGCGGTGCAGACGACGCGGCGCGCCAGCGAGGCGCCGATCATCGACCGGGCGGTGGAGCAGCCGCCGATCGGAACGCCGCTGCGCTTCGTGCTGCTCGCCGCCTTCGCCGAGCGCGGCACGCCGCCGCCGGGACTGCAGTCAACGAGCGGCCTGGTCGCCGTCGAGCTGCCCCAGGACTCGAGCCTCACCACGCTCTTCAAGCCGGGCGGCCAGTACCGCTTCTCGAGCGACAAGTTCGAAGGCGATTACCGTGTCCTCGAGGCCTACCGCAGCGGCCCCGAGGCCTTCCTGGTCTACCCGGAGGGTCTGATGCTCGACTCCGCCAAGGGCGAGCAGCTGCGCTGGCGCAATTTCGACGACGCAACCTCCGCTGACGCGAGCGCCTGGACTGCGCTACACTGAATGCTGATGGCGGTTGCGGCGAAGTCACTGGAAGCGTGCCTGATCGAGCAGGGAGCCGTCTCCGAAGCGATCATCGAGAAGGCGCGTGAGCGCCAACGCGACGGCAAGCGGCTCGGTGACGTCCTGCAGGAAATGGGCGCCGTCGATCCGGCCGCCTGGGCCAGAGCGATGGCCAGCCATTTCGGGCTGCCGTTCATCGAGAAGCTGCCCGACGATGGCACCGCGGCCCAGTACGTCAACAAGCTTCCGATCAACTTCGCCAAGCGCTACCAGCTCCTTCCGGTCGAAACGCACGGGGACGCGGTGGTCGTCGCCACCGCCGACCCGAGCCAGCTCGGCCCGCTCGACGACGTGCGCGCGCTGCTGCGCAAGAGCGTCCAAGTGGTGGTCGCGCCCGGTCCGGTGATCCTCGACGCGATCAACCGCATTTACGATGCCGCGTCGAATACCGCGTCCGACCTGATGGAAGGCCTCGACGAGGACCGCCTCGAGATGATGGCGACCGACTTCGAGGAGACCCAGGACCTGCTCGACGCAGACGAAGAGGCGCCGATCATCCGCTTGGTCAACTCGGTGCTCTTTCAGGCGGTGAAGGACCGCGCCAGCGACATCCACATCGAGCCCTTTGAACGCGACCTCATGGTGCGGTTCCGTATCGACGGCATCCTCTACGACATCATTTCGCCGCCGAAACGCTTTCAGCCGGTCATCACCTCGCGCATCAAGATCATGGCGGGGATGAACATCGCCGAGAAGCGCCTGCCGCAGGACGGCCGTATCCGCATCAAGCTGGCCGGCAAGGAGGTCGACATTCGCGCCTCGAGCGTGCCGACCGCGTTCGGCGAACGCGTCGTCATGCGTCTGCTCGACCGCTCCGCCACCATCCTGCAACTCGACGAGCTCGGCCTGAACGGCCACAAGCTCGAGATGATCGACACCCTCATCCACCAGTCGCACGGCATCATCCTGGTTACCGGCCCGACCGGCAGCGGCAAGACGACGACTCTCTACGCGGGGCTGTCGCGCATCAACAGCACCGACAAGAATATCATCACCATCGAGGACCCGATCGAGTACCAGCTGCACGGTGTCGGTCAGATTCAGGTCAACCCGAAGATCGAGCTCACCTTCGCGGGCGGCCTGCGTTCGATTCTGCGCCAGGATCCCGACGTCATCATGGTCGGCGAGATCCGCGATGCGGAAACCGCCAAGATCGCCATCCAGGCCGCCCTCACCGGCCACTTGGTCTTCTCGACGCTGCACACCAACGACTCCTGCGGCGCCATTACCCGCCTGATCGAGATGGGCATCGAGCCGTTTCTCGTCGCTTCGTCGGTGATCGCGGTCATGGCGCAGCGCCTGCTGCGCCGCGTCTGCCCGAGCTGCCGCGAGCCCTACCGCCCGTCGGTCGAAGAGATGCGCCAACTCGGTGTCAGCTCCGACGACCTCGAGGGCCATCAAGTGTACCGCCCGGGTCCGGGCTGTGCCGACTGCAAGCAGACCGGCTATCGCGGCCGCCTCGGTATTCATGAGCTGCTGGTGATCGATGATGAGGTACGCAATCTGACGATGAAGTCGGCCGATTCGTCTTCGATCCGCCGCGTCGCGGCCGCCAAGGGCATGAATTCGCTGCGCGAAGACGGCGCCGCCAAGGTGCTGGCCGGCCAAACCACCATCGAAGAGGTCCTGCGCGTCACGCAGGAGGATCTGATCTGACCGGCGTCGACGCGCTACGGCGTGAATTCTCGCCGGCGGTCGAACGTCGGAAGGCGACAGGCGCATGCCGGTTTACGCTTACAAAGGACTGAACGAGAAGGGGCGCAACGTCGGCGGCGTGATCGATGCCGATACGCCGAAGAACGCCCGTCTCAAGCTGCGCCGGACCGGCATCTTTCCCACCGAGCTGAACGAGACGCGCGAGCACAGCGTCGGCGCCACCGCGGGCGGCGGCTTTCGCCTCGGCAGCCTCAACGTCGACGTCTCCGGGCTCTTCGAGCGCATCACGCCGCAGGATGTGGCGCTCATGACCCGCCAGCTCGCCACCCTGGTCGGCGCCGGGCTGCCGCTGGTCGAGTGCCTGGGCGCACTGAAAGACCAGGTCGACGGCCCGCGCCAGAAGAAGATCCTCTCCCAGGTGCGCGAGATGGTCGTCGAGGGCGGCACGCTCGCCGACGCGATGAAGCAGCACCCGGCCGTATTCAACGACCTGTACGTCAACATGGTGCGCGCCGGCGAGGCGAGTGGCGCGCTCGATATCGTCCTGATCCGCCTCGCCGAGTACACCGAGCGCGCCGCGGCGCTGCGTGCCAAGGTCCAGTCGGCGCTGACGTATCCGGTGTTCATGGGCGTCGCCAGCATGGGCATCCTGTTCTTTCTGCTCTCCTACGTGGTGCCCAAAGTGACGCGCATCTTCGAGGAGCGCGATGCGCAGCTGCCGACGATGACCGTCGTGCTGCTCGCCGTCAGCGGCTTCATGTCGAACTACTGGTGGGCGATTCTCGGGGTCCTCTTGGCCATCGTCGTCGCCGTGCGTCTCTCGGTGCGAACGCCGGCCGGCCGCCTGCGCTTCGACGGCTACGTGCTGCGCATTCCCTACTTTGGCAAGGTGCTGAAGAAGGTTGCCCTGGCGCGCTTTGCGCGGACCCTCTCGACCCTTCTGCTGGGCGGCATTCCCCTCCTGGAAGCGCTCGACATCGTCAAGCACGTGGTCAGCAACATGGTGCTCAGCAACGCCATCGAGGACGGCCGCAACAGCATCCGCGAGGGCCACAGCGTCGCCGAGCCACTCAAGCGGAGCGGCCACTTTCCGCCGCTTCTGGTGCACATGATCTCGGTCGGCGAGAAGAGCGGCGAACTCGAGTCGATGCTGTCGCGCGCCGCCGACGCCTACGATGGCGAGGTCGAAGCGTCGGTGTCAGCGCTGAGCAGTCTGATGGAGCCGGTGCTCGTCATCTTCATGGGCGCCGTCGTATTGTTCATCGTCATGGCGATTCTGCTGCCCATCTTCGACCTCAACCAACTCGTCAAATGACCCGGGCGCCGTTGTCGAGCCCGGTTGGAGGCATCCCCATGCGTTGTCGTTCCTCGCAAGCCGGTTTTACGCTGATCGAGATCATGGTCGTGGTACTCATTCTCGGCCTGCTCGCCGCCCTGGTCGTGCCCAAGATCGTCGGCCGCACCGACGATGCCCGCGTCACGCGCGCGAAGGTCGACATAAAGGCCATCGAGTCGGCACTCAATCTGTTCAAGATCGACAACGGCTTCTACCCGAACTCCGGTGAGGGCCTCACTGCGCTGGTGCAGGCGCCGCCGCGGGCCCGCAAGTGGAGTCCTGACGGTTATCTCGACAAGGTGCCGGTCGACCCATGGGGTACCGAGTACATCTACCAGAGCGACGGTCGCCAGATCGTCATCGTTTCGACCGGCGCCGACGGGGTCGAAGGTGGCGAAGGCTACAATGCCGACATTTCCAACCACTCGATCGAGTGAGCGCAGGCGCGGCGATGCCGGCTTCACGCTCATCGAGATCGGGCTCGTCATGCTCATCATCGGTCTCGTGTTGGCGCTCGCCGTGCCGCGCTTTCGCGACCAGGGGCGGGCGGAGCTCATGTCGCAGACGCGCAAGCTCGCCGCGACCTTTCGCTTCCTGCAGCAGGAGGCGATCCTCAACGGCCGCGTCTATCGCCTGAACTACGACCTCGACCAGCAGCGCTACTTCGTCACCGAGGCCGAACTCGGCGACGCGTTCCTGCCCAGCACCGGCATCCTGGCGCGCGACGTGACGCTGCCCTCGACCGTGCAGCTCGCCGACATCGACGTGCCGGACCTCGGTGGCAAGATCTACGAGGGCACCGGCTTCACCCACTTCTTCCCGGACGGCTACGTCGATCCAACCGTCGTGCATCTCGCCAACGGCGAAGAGGCCTACACGCTCTTCGTCCCGAATGGACTGACCGGCCGTGCCCATGTCTCCGCAGGCTACCTCGATCTTGGCAGTCGCAGCTGAGCGCCGTGCCGGCCGGGCCGGCTTCACGCTCATCGAGGTGCTGGTGGCGCTCACCATCGTCGCCTTCGCCTTCGTCGGCCTGCTCGGCCTCCACAATCGCAACCTCAAGCTGATCGGCAACGATCAGGATCTCACCCGGGCCACCCTCCTCGCCCGCCAACTGATCACCGAGATGGAAGTCGTCGAACAGTGGCCCGATACCGGAATCTCGCGCGGCGAGTTCGCCAATGCGCCCGGGTTCACCTGGGAACGCGATGTCGGCGAGACCGAGTTGGAGACGGTCCGCCGCGTCGTCGTGCGCGTCATCTGGGATGAGCGCAACCCGAACGCCTGCGAGCTGGTGTACTTCATCCGTGACCGCCGCGAACCCGACGATGTCTGACCGCCGGCACGGCGGCTTCACGCTGCTCGAGCTGCTGCTCGCCATTACGATCCTCGGACTCCTGATGGTGACGGTGTACGGCTCGCTGTCGCGCGTCGAGTCGTCGAAGTTGCTTGCCGAGAGCCGCTCCGAGCTGTACTCCGCCGGTCGCCAGGCGGTGCTCAGGATCGCCGCGGACCTCGAGGCGGCGCTGCCGCCGCCGTCGGGCGATCGCGTCTACTTCCGCGGCACTTCCGGCGCCGGCACCTCACCCGACGTGCAATTCGTCATGATGAACCGCGGCGGCTACGGCCAGCAGCGCGTGCGACCCGGGCGGGTGTTGATCGTCTACAGCCTCTCGCCGCTGGGGAAGCGGCGCAACGAATACGGGTTGCTGCGCGAGGAGTACCTGTACAAGGCGATGCTCGACAAGGCCGATGGTCTGACCGCCGACGACGATCCGGTCGATGAGAATGCGCCGCCGACCGAACAGGCGGCGCTGCTGCTCGACTGCCCGGAAATGCCCGACGACCTCGACCTCCCGGGCGCCTGCCAGCCGGTGTTGGAGCTGGGCTTCCGCTTCTACGACGACGTCGTGCGCGACTGGCGCGATGAGTGGGACAGCACCGCGGAGGCGACGCTTGGTCGCCTGCCGGCGGCGGTCGAGATCCACCTGGCGCTGGCCGACGAGGACGGCGGCTCGCACGAGTTTGGCACGATCATCGACCTGCCCCTGGCGCGCGGCCAGCCGACGCCGATCGTCGGCCGCAATCCGGCCGGCGGGCAGTCCAGTCCGGAACCCAATCCCGACCCGGGGGCGGAGCCGCAATGACCCGCGCCCATTCCCACCGTCCGCCGCCGCTCGCCAATGAGCGCGGGCTCGCCCTGGTCGTCGTGCTGGCGATCGTCGCCCTGCTGACCATCACGGTGACCGAGTTCACCTTCAATACCCAGCTCGACCAGCACCGGACCCGCAACGCCGTGCACGCCCTGCAGGCGCAACTCCTGGCCCGCTCGGGCATCAATCTCGCCGAGGGCTTCCTGATGCTCGACGAGGAGCCGGCGTTCGACGCCTACACCGAGGACTGGTGGTTGCAGTTGATCGAGTTCTGCCGCGAGCTGCCGGTCGATCCGTCGATGCGCATCCGCTGCTCCGTGCGCGACGAGAGCGGCAAGCTCAACTTGAACCAGACGCGCGAGCCGATCCGTCGCGTCCAATCGCAGACGGTGACCGCCAGCGCCGTGCTCCGCGATGCCCTGCGTTGCATGTTCGAGCGTCGCGGCATCGAGGTCGACGTGGTCGACAAGCTGGCCGACTACTGGCAGCAGCCGCCGCCGGCGAACCCCGACGGGACCCCCGGACAGATTCCGGACTTCACCTCGCTCGAGGACTTCGGTGCCAGCTTCGGAATTCCCACCGAGCAGCTGCAGACGTTGCGCGGCGTGGTGACCGCGCAGCCGCGTGCGGTGCTCGGGCGGATCAACGTGAACACCGCGCCGGCCGAGGTCCTCGCGGCGGTGCTGAACGCCGAGCAGCAGGGCTGCCCGCCCAACGCGCAGGTGGAGCAGATCCTCGAGCGCCAGCAGGACATCGAGCAACCGTTCCGCTCCAGCGGCGAACTAACGGCGGTTCTGCAAGGGCTCGAGAACGCCAGCATCAAGGGCACGCTGTTCGACGTACGCAGCCGGCTCTATCGGCTGGAAGCGAGCGCGCTGGCCAACGTCGATCCCGAGCAGCCGGAGTCGGGTGGCATCGGCCAGACCATCAGCGCCCTCGTGGCGCGCCAGACCGGCCCGGCCCGTCCCGGCGCCATCGCCGGCGGTGCCGTGCGCGCCGGCGGCACGCAGAGCGGAAAGCCTTTGCCCAACTGGACTTTGCGACCGCTCGACTGGCAAAAGGAGGGCGGTGCCCGCCTCTTCCGCAGCCAACCCGGCGAGGCGGATGAAGCGGACGAGGAGAGCGAGTCGGCCGACGACGCCGACCAGTACTGACCCCCGGCATGCCACAACGCATTCTTTCACTCGAGATCGGGGACGCGGATCTGCGCGCCGCCGTCGTCCAGACCAGCTTCCGCGACTACAAGGTCGAGGGATTCTTTCACGAGGCGCTCAGCGGCGATCCCGAGGCGCAGCTCAAGAGCTTCCTCGCAGCACACGGCCAGGCCGGCGACACCGTCCTCTCGGTGCTCCCCGGGGATCGCGTCACCTGGCGGACGTTCTTCTTGCCCTTCCGCGACCAGAAGAAGCTCGCGCAGACCGTGCCCTTCGAACTCGAGAACAGCGTGCCGTTCGGACTCGACGAGGTCGTGGTCGACTTCCAGGTCCTCGCCCGCGACCGCGCCGGCACCACCGTGCTGGCGGCGCTGGTCCAGAAGCAGGATCTCGAGCGGCACCTTGAACTGCTGCAGCGTGGCGGCGTCGACCCAAAGATCGTCGACGCCGGTCCGATCGCCGCGCTCAACGTGCTCAGCTTGGTGCCAGAGTTGCCGCCGAGCTTCGCCTTCCTCGACGTCGGGCCGCGTGCGGTTACGATCGCCCTCTATCGCGCCGGCGCGCTGGTCGGCCTGCGCAGTCTCGGCCGCCAGCCGGCGGCCGAGGCGAATGGCAACGGCGCCGCGGTCGCGGTCGGCGACGACGCCGTCGTCGCCGGCGTGCGCTGGACGCTGCTGGCCCTTAACGGCGCGCCCCTCGACGAGGACGTCGCCTGCTACGCCGCCGGCGACGCGGCGGCGCTCGACGGCCTGAGCGCGCCACTGACGGCGGCGCTCGGTGTGCAGGTGCGGCGGCTCGACCGCCTGCCGCTGCGCACCCTGCCGCCCGGCGGCGGCGCGCAGGCATCGGCCTTCAGCGCCAGCCTCGGCCTGGCGCTGCGCGAAGTGGTTCCCACGGCCGCGCTGGGCGTCAACTTCCGCAAGGGGGAGTTCACCTTCCACCGCGGCCAGGAAGCGCTGCGTCGCGGCTTGCGCACCGTCGCTCTGCTCGGGCTGGTGGTACTGGTGCTGACGGTGCTCGACATGTTCGTCAAGCACCGCGCGCTCCAGCAGCAAGCGGCCGCGCTCGACGCGCAGATTCAGACCGTCTTTGCCGCGACGTTGCCCGATCTCGGCCGCGTGCCGAATCCAAAGGGCGTCCTGCAGGCGGAGGCCGAGGCGCTTCGGCAGCGCGTCGTTCTGGTGAGCGACATCGTGCCGGTCTCCACGTCCACCAGCATCGACATCTTGCGCGCCGCGGCCAACGCCGTGCCGAACAAGATCCGCATCGACTGCGAGGAGTGGACGATGGATCCGGACGCCGTGCGGGTGCGCTGCAACACCGAGACCTATGACGCCGTCGATGCCGTGAAGGACGGCCTGCGCGCGACCGGCTTCTTCAGCGATGTCGAGGTGAAGGACGCCAAGACCAGTCCGAAAGGCGGCATCGATTTCCGCATGACCCTCAAGCTGGAAAAGAACGTCCGCTCGCGCGGAGAGAAGCCGTGAAGCTCGATCTGAGCCCGGTCCTCGCCACCTACCAGCGGTTGTCGAGCCGCGAGCGTCTGCTGGTCGGTCTCGCCGGCGGGGCAGCACTGATCATCGCCCTCTACACGCTGGTCTGGGAGCCCCTCAACGAAGGCCGCGCCCAGCTCGCACGCCGCATCCAGGTCAAACGGCAGGAGCTGACCGAGATGCAGAAAATGCGCGAGGACTACCTCGCCCTGCTCAATCAGTTTGAACTGCGCCAGAAGATCATCGAGCGGGCCGACCCCAAGTTCGCGCTCTTTCCGCATATCGAGGCGACTGTCGGGCAAGTGGTCGGGCGCGAGAAGATCGCCTCGATGAATCCGACCAACAAGGACATCGGCGACGCGTACCGAGAGGAATCGGTCGAGATCAAGCTCACCGGCATCTTGCTACAGCAGCTCACCGATCTGATGTACCGCATCGAAAAGTCGCCGCAGCCGCTGCGCTTCACCCGCATGCAGGTGAAGAAACGCGTGCGCGACCCGCAGAGCTTCGACGTCACCGCGACGGTGTCGATGCTCAAGGCGTTGGCGCCGGCGCCCGCCGCCGCGCCGGGAGGCGCGTGATGCGCATGCCTGCCCTGCGGCTGCCCGCCTGGCGGCCGTCCTTCGACTGGTTCGACGGCGTCAACCGCCGCGCGGTCGTGCTCTATGGCCTGTACACGGTCATCCTCTTCCTCGTTTTCCTGCTCGGCAACCTGCCGGCGAAGGTGCTGGTGCAACAGGTGATGCACAGCGCCACGCTGCCGGGGATGCGCTTGGATTTCGACGACGCCCGTTTCGCCTGGCTGCGGGGCATCGAACTACAAGGCCCGCGCCTGGTGCCGGACGATCCGGGCCGGCCTCCCTTCCTCGAGGCGACCAGCCTGTTCGTGCGACCGGGGTTGAGCGGGCTGCTGCGCGGCGAGGTGCGCTCGCTGCATGCGAGCGGTCAATTGTACGGCGGCACGCTCGACGGCAGCTTCGCCAGTGACGACCTGCAGCGCGGCACGGTCACCATCGAGGGCCTGCAACTGCAGCGCTACCCTCTTCTCGCAGAACTCATCAGCGGCGGGCAGATCGCTGGCATCCTCTCCGGCGCCGCCACGCTCGAAGGCCACGTCGGCGACCTCGCAGCGCTGCGCGCGGCCGGCGAGTTGACGTTGGCCAAGGTCAGCATCGTCGACGCGAAGTGGAACGGCTTCGCCATCGCGCCGCTGCATTTCGATTCGATCACCGCCAAGTTCAGCCAACAGGGCAACCGACTGGAGGTCCAGGAGTTCGAGGCCGACGGCAAAGAGCTGCAGATCAGTGCCAGCGGCCAGATCGCGGTGCGGACGCCGCTCGCTGACAGCGTGCTCAATCTGAAGCTCTCGCTGGCGCCGGGACCCGAGTGTCCGGACGACATGAAGGCCCTACTCGCCGCGATCGTCCCGCCGCCCGCTAAGGGGGCGAAGCCCGACGCGCCGCGCATGCTGAGTGGGACGCTCGCCAAGCCGCGCCTGCGCTGAGGCGCGCCGCGCGCCACTGTGACGCCCCAGTCAGGGAGACGACCATGATCGAGATCCTCGATCCCACCGCGCGCGGTCATGCCGACCGGCTGCCCCTGCCCGGACGCCTCCCCGGCGCCAACGGCCGCGTGCTCGGCCTGCGCGTCGACCGCGCCTGGCCCTCGTTCGGCCGCGTCGCGCAGCGCTTTGCCGCCCTGGCGTGCGAGCAGTTCGGTGTACGCGACGTCGTGTTCTTCGACCCCGACACCCGTATAGGCACGACGGACGAGGAGCGCCGCAAAATCGCCGGCTTCGTGCGCGAGGTCGACATGGCGATCGTCGGCCTCGGTACGTGAGGGTCGTACACGTCGTGGAGTGTCCACGACACGATCGAGGTCCTGCGCGCCGGCAAGCCGGCTGCGGTGGTGGTCACGGAGGTGTTCGTCAACCTGGCGCAGACGGCGGCGCGCGCGCGCGGCGTCGACCCCATCCCGATGCTCGTCCTGCCGCACCCGATGGAGGGGCGCGGCGACGCCGCGATCGATCACATCGCCGCGCAGCGCTTCCGCGACGCGATGGCCCTGCTCGTCACGCCCTGAACCGCCGATGCGCGGCACGCTGACCTCCGAATCCGTGCCGGCGCCGGCGGATGCCGCGGCGTTCACCGACCTCGCCGAGGCGCGCGGTTGGGGCGACGGACTGCCGCTGATTCCGCCCACGCCGGAGCGGGTGCAGGACATGCTCGAGACGATCGACGAGCCGCCCGAAACGGTGATCGGCGTCGTCGAGCCGGGCCGCGGCGAGGCGACGGCCGAGAAGATCGCCGTCAACGCCGTCATGGCCGGCTGCCCGCCCGCCTGCTTTCCGGTCGTCGTGGCGGCCGTGCGCGCCGTGTGTGAACCGCGCTTCAATCTGTACGCGCTCAATACCACCACCTGTTGCGCCGCGCCGGCCCTGATGGTCAATGGCCCGGCGCGCGCCGCCCTCGGCATCGCGGGCGGCTACAGCTGCCTCGGCAACAACGGCCGCGCCAACGCGACCATCGGGCGCGCCCTGCGCCTGGTGATGCGCAACGTCGGCGGCTCGCTCCCGGGTGCGGTGAGCAAGTCGACCTTCGGGCAGCCGGGGCGTCTCTCGCTGTGTTTCGGTGAGTGGGAGGAGCGCAGCCCGTGGCCGCCGTTTCACGTCCGCCGCGGTTTTCAGGCGGAGGACAACGTCGTCACCGCCCACTGCGCGACCGGCACCCAGGACATCGCCGATATCTGGGCCGACAGCGGCGAGGAGTTGCTGATCCTGCTCGCCCACTCGATGGACTGGATCGGCAACAACAAGGTGCTGGTGCCGCAGGCCGATGGCGAGGTGATGCTCCTGCTCTGTCCCGACTTCGCCGAAAAGATCGCCCGCGACGGGCTGGCCATGCCCGATGTGCAACGCCTGCTCTACGAGCACACGCGCACCCCGCTGGAGCGCTGGCCGCGCGGCTATTGGGCGAAGCTCGAGCAGCGCGGCTACGTCGAGCACGGAGTGGTGCCGCTGTGCGCCACACCGGAGCAGTTTCTCGTCGCCGTCGCCGGCGGCCCTGGCGGCCACCACGCCCTCTACTTCTGCGGCTTCGGGCTCACCTGGTCGGTGTCGGTGCCGTTCGCGCTGGCGCCGAGCCGCACGCAGGGTGACGTGTGCGAGCTTCCGGCGCGCCCGACCGTGCCCGGCGCGGTCTGAGGCGATGGCGACGCCAGCCACCCTCGACGCAGCCCTGCGCGGCTGGGCGGCGCGTTGGGGCGATCGCCCGGCCGTCCTCGGCGGCGCGGCGCCGCGCACGTTTGCCGCGCTCGACGCGGGTGCCGATGCCTGGGCGGCCCATCTCGCCGCCCGCGGCATCGGGCCGGGCGGCCACGTGGCGCTGCTCGGGGCCAACCACCCGGATTGGCTGGCAGCCGCCTTCGGCGTCTGGCGCTCCGGCGCCACGCTGGTGCCGATCTCGACCTTCGTGACCGCGCGCGAACTCGGCGAGATCCTCGCCCATGCCGAGGCAGGCGCCCTCATCATTCAACCGCGCATGGCAGGCCGTGACCTCACCGCCCTGGTCGCCGCGCTGCCAGCCGGGACCGCCCCGGGGCACCTCCTGCCGCTCGTCGCGCCAGCGCCCGCAGCCCCGGTTGCGAGCGCTGCGGCGCCGGAGGCCACGGCGTGCATCCTCTACACGTCGGGCACCACCGGCACGCCCAAAGGCGTGATGCTCTCGCACGCGGCCATCCTCGCCACCATGGGGCCGACCGCGATGCGCGGCGGTCTCACGCCGGAGGACGTCCTCCTCTCGACCCTGCCGCTCTTCTGGGTCGCCGGGTTGGTCATCCGCGCCCTGCCGACGCTGGCGTCCGGTAGTGCGCTGCTCCTTCTCGAGACCTTCTCGGCCGCGGCGGCGCTCGCCGCCCTGCGCACGCACCGCCCCACCGCCCTGCACCTGCGCCCGCCCCAGGTCGCGCAGCTGCTCGCCCATGCCGACTTCGATCCGGGGCTGCTCGCTCCGGTGCATCGCGGCGGCGGGCGGGTGGAATGGTTTTACCCGCACCTCGAGGCGCAACGGACGCGCTTCATCACCGGCTACGGAATGACCGAGACCGCCGGCTACGTGACGGCGCTCGATTGGCGCGACGATGCCGCGACGCGCGCCGTCCGTATCGGCACGACGCTGCCGGGCGTCGACCTGCGCATCGTCGACGGCGAGGTGCGCGTGCGCGGCCCGGGCTTGTTCAGCGGCTATCACCGCCAGCCGCCCGGCAGCGGCCTCGACGACGACGGGTTCTTCCGCACCGGCGACCGTGGCCGTCTCGCCGCAGGCGGTATCTTTCACTTCGACGGCCGCAGCAAGGACCTGCTGCGCGTCAAGGGGATCAACGTCTCACCGATCGAGGTCGAGAACGTGCTTGCCGGCCACCCTGCCGTCGAGGCGGCGCATGTCGTCGGCCTGCCGGCGGATGGTCTCGAGCAGGAGGTCGTGGCGCTCATCGTCAGCCGCAGCGGCGCGCCGCTTCCCGAGGCAGACCTACGCGCCCTCGCCGCCGCATCGCTGTCCCACTACAAGCGGCCAGGGCGGTATCTGAGCATCGGCCCAGAAGAGGTTCCGCTTGGCGGCACCGCGAAGCCGCAACGCGCCGCGCTGGCGGCCCTGGCGGCGTCGCGCCTGCCGCCGCGCTGACTGCGACCGCAGCCCCCTCATTGACGCCCCGCCGCCAATCGTCGATCTTCAAGGTCCACGATGCACGGAGGTGACCATGGCGTACGAACAGATCGAGACCCTGCGCGAGTGCGAGGGCGTGCAGATCCCGCAAGGCGTAGTGGTGCGCATTCCTGCCGGCACCACCGCCGTCATCACCCAGTCCCTCGGCGGCAGCTACACCCTGCAGATTGCTAGCATGGGCGGCCTGTTTCGCGTTGCCGGTCCTGACGCCGACGCGCTCGGACGACAGGTGGAAGCGCCCACCGCGGCGCTCCCCGCCGCCGATGGCCCGGTATCAGCCGACGCCATCTGGGCCCAGCTGCGCAACGTCTACGACCCCGAGATTCCCGTCAACATCGTCGATCTCGGCCTGGTGTATGACCTGCGCATCCTCCCCCTCGGGGACGGCCGCAACCGCGTCGAGGTGAAGATGACCCTGACCGCGCAGGGCTGCGGCATGGGGGGCCCGATCTCGACCGACGCCCGCCATCGCATAGAAAGCCTCACCGGCGTCGACGAGGCGGACGTTCAGGTCGTCTGGGATCCCCCCTGGAACCCTCACATGATCTCACCCGAGGGGCGCGCCAAACTCGGCATGGAGTGAGTCCGGGAACAAGGTACCTTCCGCATTTTTTTATTGTGGACGCGCGCCGTCCATGATAAGCGGTGGAGAACTGAACGTTGGTTCTGCGCAACGTTTCTAATCTCTAGCGGAGCGCGACTTATCGAGCGCGCATCGGCCAAGAGCCGAGAAAGCGGATGGATCCATGGTCCCCAAAATGTCCCCGGTGATAATTCCGGAGGAGTTGATCGCCTCCGAGCCGGCGCTGCCGACCCAGTTCCACGACATCTGGCACCGGACGAGATACGTCTCGCCGGAACGCTCGCTCGTCTTGTCGGTGGTCTGGCAGGCGGTCATCGACCTCCAGAAGTACCGCTTCGCGGTGCGTCGTCGCCAGCAGCGCCTCTACATGGAGGCGTACCGCTGGGTGTACTCGACCGATCGCCAGTGGGCGTATTCGTTCGAGAACATCGCCGAGATGCTCAACGTCGATTCGGACCGTCTGCGCGCCCAACTGATCGGCAACAACGATCCGGTGGTCGTGCCGGCGGCGCCCGAAACGCCGGCCGAGATCGAAGAGGCGGCCTGAACAATCACCGGCGGCGCTGCGGCGCCGCCGGGGTCCGGCTCACCGGTGCAGGAACACCGGGCAGTCGGCGTTGCGCAGGACGTACTCGGTGGTGCTGCCGAGGACCATCTCGATGATTCGGCCGTGCCCGTAGGCGCCGATGAAGAGCAGGTCGTGGCCGCGCTCGCGGATGAAGTTGGCGATCCGCTCCGGCGCATTGCCGGTTTGCTGCAGATCGGTGCTGACGCGCAGGCCGTAAGGCGCCAGGTAGGCCTCGGCCTCGCTGAGGACGCGGCGGCCCTGCGCCTCATCGCGATTGACCGTCAGCACGGCGAGTGGCAATCCGAGCGTGCTGCAGAACTCCGCCGCCTGCTGCATCACCGCCGCGGCGCGGGCGCTGCCATCGTAGGCGAGCAGCGGCGCGGTGCACTCGCTGAACGCCATCGGCGCGATAAAGACTGGCTTCGGGCACTTGCGCGTCACGCTTTCCGACGTGCTGCCGAGCAGTCCGCTGGAGAATCGTTCGTTGACGCCGCGGTGGCCGATGACGACCAGGTCGGCCGTGCGTGCCCGCTCGCTGATCTCGTTGGCGACGATGCCCATCCCGAGCACCGTGTCGGCGGCGACGTTGCGCGCTGCCGCCTGCTTCGCGAAGCCGTCCAGCAGGGCGCGGCCGCGTTCCTCGAGGACGCCGCGCATCTTCGACGAGAAGTCGAGGTAGGGCTCGAATCCGAGCGAGCCGGAGATGTCGTGGAAGAACGAACCCTCGATGGACACGATGTCGACGACGTGAAGTCCGATGACGCGGCCTCGCAAGCGCTCCGCCATCCACAGGGCGTAGCGCGCGGCGGTGTGGGCGTGCTCGGAGCCGTCGATGCCTACCAGGATCGTTTTGATCATATGCGCGCCGTAGCACGGGTCACCCAACCCGACCAGAGCGCCTTTACATCTCGCCGCCCCTCTTCTAGGTTCCGGACTGTATGGCGGCGAAGGTGGTAACGGCGTCAGCGGCGCACACGGCACTGCTCGACGAGTTGAAGGCGGCGGCGGAAAAGATGGGTCTGCGGGTGCGTGAAGAGCGGCTGCTGCGTGAGGTCGGCTATCGCGTGCGCAGCGGATGCTGCCGACTGGGCGCCGATCAGATCTTCTTCCTCGATAGGGCGCTGCCGCCGGCGGCGCAGATCGACGTGCTGGTCGACGAACTCGCCGGCCGCTCGCTCGACGACATCTACCTCTCGCCGGCCGCCCGTGCCCTCGTCGAGCGCGCCGTCAAGGAGCCGCGCGATGGCGGACTCGAAGCGCACGGCGGATGAGCGCTTCGCCCGCTTCAAGGAGCATCTGCGGGCGCAGCGGCTGAAGTCGACCGCCCAACGCGACACCATCGTCAAGGCGTTCATCGAGAGCCAGCGTCACATCTCGGTCGAGGAACTGTATACCGACGTGCGGCGGCGCAACCCGCGCATCGGCTACGCGACCGTCTACCGCACGATGAAGCTGCTGACCGAGTGCGGGGTCGCCGCGGAGCGCCACTTTCGCGACGGCGAGGCGCGCTACGAGAGCGCCGAGAAACAGCACCATGACCACCTGATCTGCGAAGGGTGCGGCAAGATCGTCGAGTTCGAGGAGCCGCGCATCGAGCAGCTGCAAGAGGATATCGCCAAGCGCCTCGGGTTTCACTTCACGGGCCACAAGATGGAGCTGTACGGACTCTGTCGCGATTGCCGTCGCAATCGCCATCACGTCGCCGGCTGACGCGCGGCGCCCGTCGGTCTTGACTTCGCGTCGTCACGGGACATAACTGAAATTGATTTTCAGAATCGTCCCATGCGCTGCCTGCCCGTCCCCTGCCGCGCCTCGCGCGCGCTCTGCTCGCTGCTGTGCCTGACGTGGCTGGCGATCGGCGCCGCGCCGACGCAGGCCAAGGTCTTCTACGCGCGCGACGAGGCGTTGCGGCTGGCCTTTCCAGACGCCGATCGCGTCGAAACGCGCGACGTCTTCCTCACGGTCGCGCAGCGTGCGGCGATCGAGGCGCGCGCCAAGTCGACGCTCGAGTCCGATCTACTGACGCTCTATGTCGGCCATCGCGGCGCGGCCGTGATCGGCTACGCGGTGATCGACACCCGCACCGTGCGGACGCTGCCGGAGACGTTCCTGGTCGTCCTCTCGCCGCAGGGCGCCGTCGCGGCGATGCATCTGCTCGCCTTCTATGAGCCGCTCGAGTACTCGCCGCCGAACCGCTGGTTGGCGCAGTTCCACGACGTGACGCTCTCCGACGAGTTGCGTGTCGGTCGCGGCGTCGTCGCCATCACCGGCTCGACGCTGACGTCGGAGGCGGTCGTCGGCGGGGTGCGCCGCGCGCTGGCGATCTACGACGTCGTGGTGGCGGGAGGCTGAGGCGTGCGTTTCGTCGTCACCGGAGAATGGACGCGCAACCGCATGCTGAAGGTGGTCGTGTCGTGCTTTCTCGCCTACACGCTCATCCTGTGGGTGACCAACGCCGGCCTCTACTTCTCCAAGATGGGCCTGACGCCGAGTTCGGTGGTCGAGTACTACCGCGGCAACGAGGAGAAATTCCTGCAGCCGCGCTCGTTGCAGGGGCTGCTCGAGACGCTGCACTTCCACGCCTTCGCCATGGGCATGCTGCTCATGACGCTGACCCATCTGGTGTTGTTCGTGCCGATCTCGATGCGCGCCAAGGGGCTTGGCATCGCCGTCGCCTTTTCCTCCGGCATCCTCGGTGAGCTGAGCAGCTGGGGCGTGCGCTTCGTGCACCCGGCCTTCGCCTACCTGAAAATCGCCTGCTTTCTGCTGCTCGAGGGTGCCATCCTGTGGCTGGTCGTCGTCGTCGCATATGCGCTGTTCGTCAATGCGCCGAGCGCCTACACGCAGGGCAACAGCGCGCCGGTCCGTCCGCTGACGTGAGCCGGGTGATGGGCGGCGGTGCCGCCGTGGTCATGTTGATGCTGGGGCTCGCCGCGACGGCGTCGGCGGCCACCGTACGCGATGGCCATCCGGTGATGGGCACGGTGCTGGCGGTGACGGTGGTTGCCGCCGACGCCGCCGCGGCACACGCCCTCACCGATGCGGCGTTCGCCGCGGCGCGGCACTGGGACGACGTCCTGACGACTTGGCGGCCGGAGGGGGAGCTGGCCCGGCTCAATGCCCGCGCCGGCAGCGGGCCGGTGCCGATCAGTCCTGATCTCGCGGCGGCGCTGCGGCAGATGGTGGCACTGGCCGCGGCGACCGACGGGGGCTTCGACCCCGCCGTCGGTCCGCTGGTGCAGTGCTGGCGGGGGCCCGCCGCGCCGTTGCCGCCGCCGCCCGCCAGCGCCGCGACGCGCGTCGCGACCGCGCTGACGCTCGACGGCGGCACGGCGGCGCTGGTTGCCGGGGCGGCGCTCGACGCGGGTGGCATCGGCAAGGGGATCGCCCTCGACGCCATGGCCGCGCTGCTGCGCCAGGGCGGCGCCCAGGCGGCCTTTCTCGACTTCGGCGGCTCGAGCCAACTCGCGTTCGGCGAGCCGGACGCCGCCGGCGGCGGCTGGCGCGTCGCGCTCGGCGGTCTCGCCGCCGGCACCATGCTTGGCGAGATGTCCTTGCACGACGCGGCCCTGTCGACCTCACGGGCGTCGTCCGGCCCGAATCAGGCCGGGCCGATCATCGACCCGCGTTCGGGCGCGCCGGTGTTCACGCCGCGCCTGGCGACCGTGCGCGCCGCCGATGCGACGACGGCGGAGGCTTGGACGAAAGCCCTCGTGGTGCTCGGCGGCGCCGCCGTCCCTGTCGCCGCGCGCGCCGGTGTCGCGGTGCTGTTCGAGGATGCCGAGGGCGTTCTCCGCGACGGGTTTCCGCTCGTCGCACTGCCCGCGCGCTGAGGGCCGGGCCTCGCTTTGTCAGGGCAGCGGGTGCAGGGCGAAGAAGTCGAGGGCGCGGGCGCTGGCGTCGAAGCTCTGGCTCTGGGCGCCGAACAGGCAGTCGCCGATGCCCGGGATGGCCGTTGGGAGGCCGCCCGGCCAGGTGTGACCGCCCGCGGCGATGGTACACAGGACGACCTCAGCTTCGTTGCGGCAGCGGCCGTGTGTTTCGCAGACGCCGTCGCCTGCCACCAGGCGCGGCTTGGCGCTGCCCGGACAGCCGTTGCGACCCTGCCACGCGGCGATCGTGTCGGGTGCCGAGGTAGTGTCGATGCCCGACAGTCCGCAGCCCATGCCGCCGGCGAACGGCGCGTTCTGGTCGGCGGTGCCGTGGATGTGCATCACCGGCATCGGCCGGGTGGGCGCGCAGGCGAGCGTGTTGTCCGTTCCCGCCACCGGCGCCACCGAGGCGATCCGCCAGGATCGGTCGCAGGCCAGACGGTGGCTCAATTGGGCGCCGTTCGACATGCCCGTGGCGTGGATGCGGCGACGGTCGATGCACAGATCGGTCTCGAGTTGATCGAGCAACGCGTCGATAAAACCGATGTCGTCGATCCCGGCGGTCAGCGCGTAGCCGCAGCAACCGCCGGCGTTCCAGGTGCGCACGCCGCCTGGGCTCGCGACGCCGTCCGGATACACGACCACGACGCCGCGCGCGTCGGCCAGCGCCGCCAGGCGCGCCGTCGCGAACGCCTGCCCGCCGCTGCCGAAGCCGCCGTGCAGGATCATCACCACGGGCGCAGGGGTAGCGCCGGCGAAGTCGTACCCGACGGGCACATATACGCCGAAGGTGCGCGTGCGGCCGCCGTGCGCCAGCGAGCGCGCGTTGGCGCCGCCGGCGTAGCCGGTGACGGCGGCGCCGCAGGCCGCGCTCGGGCGCGGGGTCGTCGGCGCCGGCAGAATCACGCCGCTCACGCCGCTCAGCCGCCCGCCGTCGTTCGCCGCCAGCTCCGCGGCCGCGAACCGAGTCGTCAGGCAGACCCCTGTCGCGTCGTTGGCGAGTTGCGCGACGACCGGCGCCTGCAGCGGCAGGGGCGGCACCGGCAGCGCCGCGCCGCGCCCCAGCAGGAGCGCCTTGGCGCGGTCGCCGGCGTTGGCGCGCAGGAGCAACTTCTCGACTCCGCTCGCCGCCGTGGCATCGGCGAAGCGGAAGCCGCTGCTGCTGGCTCTCCAACAGGGCGCGCCCGCGCACGTCCCGCCGCCGGCAATGTCGATCTGCGCCACCAGGCCGCTCGCATCGTACAGACACAGCGCCGTATCGCTGCCGGCGACCGGGTCGCCGAAGCCCGGCCGCAGGGTCGCCTGGCCGCGCGTCCCGCGCCACTTGAGCTGGTTGCGGCTCGGATCCGCGGCGTCGCGACGCAATTCCAGGCGCGACGCGGCGGCGACGCGGCAGTCGTCGCGCGGCGCTGCCGGGCAGGTCAGCGCCGCGGCGGGAGTTCCCAGCAGCACCAGCACCAGGAGCGGCGGCGCGACACGCATGAAAGTGAGTTAGGACGGCGGCCGGGCTCTGGCAAGTGCCGATTGGCGCGCCACCCGATGGCCGCTGTGCCGAGGCTGCCGTGGAGTCGTCCCCACAGGGGTAAAGTCCGCGTCTGCAGCTCATTTTGGGGACGCCGACCTTTCCGAGCAGCCACAGCACACGCACGCAGGGCGACCGCGGCGAATGGAACAGGCTCAGCGCGGGATGTCGGGCAGCCAAGTGGCCGGCTGCTGCCGGAACAGCGTCGGCGCGTCCCAATAGTCGCGCCACAGAGTCAGTAGGCCGTCGCGGAACTTGAACACCGCCGCGACGTGCAGGGTGGCGCGCTCGCCGCTCGGATGGTGCCACACCTCGGTGCGCTCGACCATGATCGTGTCACCCTGCTCGAGCAGTTCGTGGATCGTCGTCGGCAGGCGCTCCAGGGTGGCCAGCCCGAGGACGAGCTTGGCGCGAATGGCCTCGCGACCGACCGCCGTTGCCTCCCCATAGGGCATGTCGTCGTAGGCACAGTCCGGGGCGCAGTGCGCTACCACGGCATCGAAGTCGAGGCGTTCGAGATCGGCGAACAGCTGGCGCAAGCGGTCGGCGTTGGCAGACATGGGTGCCCCCCATAGCGGGTACGCCGACCCGTCTTCAATCCGGCACGGCCACTTGCCGGCACGGCCACTTGCCGGCACGGCCGTTTGCCGGCACGGCCGTTTGCCGGCACGGCTGGGTCGCGAGTGCCGCGAGGCGTTGGGGCTAGGCGGGGGGGCGTGCCAACGTCGCCGCCAGGCGGTCGAGGGCGCCGGGCGCGACCGCAAGCCCGGCCAAGGTGGTCGCCAGCGTCTCCCGCCACGCCGCCGCCGATGCGATGGGCAGCCGTTCCAACTCGGCGCACAGCACCTCGTCTATGCGTCCCAGCGCGGCGCGCAGTGCGTCCAGCGACGGGCCGGCAGCGGCCGTCGCCGGCGCCGCGCGCTGCAGCGCTTTCGCCATCTCGATCAACTCCGCGTACACGGCCGCGGCGCGCATCGGCGCCGACGGCACCGCCGCGCCAACGCGCTCGAGGACGCGCGCCTCTTGGGCACGGTCCTCGAGCGGCACGCCGGCAACGCGTTTCGCCGCGGCCACGTCCGGCATGAGATCGAGGCGCAGGCGCACCAGCGCCGCCACGGCTTCGCGCGCCGCCGTCGCGGCGTCCATCGCCGCTGCCGTTCCCAGGAAGCGCGCCCGCTGCGCCGGCAGCCAGCCGTCCGCCTCGCGCTCGCGCAGCCAGGCGTCAATACGGGCCGCCAGCGGGCCGCGCTCCACCGGCAGCAGGTAGGCCTTGTGGTCGTGCGTCAGCGGCGTCAGGGCGACGAGCGGCCGCGGCGAGTGATGGGCGTAGAGCTCGGCGGTGTCGGTGACCAGCGCGTCGACCTGCTCCGCCTCGAGGGCGGCGAAGATGCGGTTGTCGGCGATGGGTCGCAGCGCCGCGCGCGGGAAGCGCCGCTGCGCGACGCGTTGCAGGTGGCCGCCGGCATTGACGCCGAGGCGCACCGCGGGTCGGTCGAGCGCGCGCAGCGAAGGGTAGCGGGTCGCATGCGCGCGCGGCACGACCGGGATCGCCGCCGTCACCGCGTAGGGGCGCGTATAGCGGCCGACCAGGGCGCGTTCGCCGCGCATGGTCACGCCGCCGACGGCGACGTCGAAGCGCGCGGCGGCGGTCGCGTCCGTCAGTTCCGGCCACGCCAGGCGGGTCCAAGCCAGTTGCAGACCGAGATCGGCCGCCAGTCGCGTCATGACCACGACATCGAGGCCTTCGTACGCGCCGCTCTCCGTCGCGCGGCTGAACGGCGCATAGTCGAAGCTCGCCGCGACGCGCAGTCGCGGCGCCAGCGGCGGGCTCGGGGCCGGCGCCGGCCGCGCGCAGGCGGCGAGCATCAGCAGCAGCGCGACAGCGGCGACGGGAGCGAACGAGGGCGGCGATTTCGACACGATGCGGCCGGCGCGGGTGGGCCGCGCGCCGCGTCGCATTGACAGGCCCGAACCCGCTAGGCAAGACCGCGGGATATGGCAATGCTGATGCACGAAGAATTTGCGCAGCTCGTGCGCTGCCTCGCCGACGATCTCGGCGTCCAACGCCTGCGCGACAAGTTGGTCGCCATGCGCGGCCTGGTGACGCGCCGCGGCGCGCCGTCTACTGAGGCCCTCGCCGCCCAGCTCTACCAACTCACCGGCGGCCTGCGCCGCCAGGTCCCAGCCTCGATCGCGGTGCAGGGCCTGTGGGCCGAGCAGGTGGGCGGCAAGCTCGGCGAGGCGGGCGAGAAGGCCCTGGAAGCCCTGGCCGAACAGATCAACGGCTGTCTCGGCGAGCGTGAGGCGGTGGCCGAGGGCAAGGACGCCGAGCTGGCGGCGCTGTTGCAGCAGTACCAGGATCGCCTGGCCGAGGCGATCGGACCCGAGCGCGCCAAGCTCGACATGCTGCTCAAGGCCGTGCCGGCCGTGGCGGCGCGGCTGCGCGCCGCCGGCAAGCCGGCGGACTGACGCCGCGGCGCGCCATGCGCCCGCTGCACGCGCTGCTGCCGCCGGATCGCGTCGTCGCGGCGCGCGGTTCGCTCGACGTGCCGGTCGGGCGCGTCGTCACCGACTCGCGCCAGGTGCGGCCGGGCGACGTGTACGTCTGCCTCCCCGGCTACCGCAGCGAGGGGGGCGAGACGCGTGCCGATCGGCACGACTTCGTGGCCGCCGCGCTGGCGGCCGGCGCCGCCGCGCTGGTCGTTGAGCGCGACGTCGCGGCGCCGCCCGGGGTCACCGTCGCGCGGGTGGCCGACGCCTGGGCGAGCGTCGCCGCCATGGCCGCGGCGCTGTACGACCACCCCTCGCGCGCGCTCGCGGTAGTCGGCGTCACCGGCACCAGCGGCAAGACCTCGACGACGTACTTCGTCGATGCGATCCTTGCCGCCGCCGGCCGCCGCGTCGCCCGCCTCGGGACGATCGAGTATCGGCTCGGCGACCGGGTCGTCCCGGCCGAGCAGACCACGCCCGAGGCGCCGCTGCTGCAAAGCCTGCTGCGCGAGGCCGTCGACGCCGGCTGCACGGCGGCGGTGATGGAGGTGTCGTCGCATGCGCTGGCGCTGCAGCGCGTGGCCGCGATCGACTTCGACGTCGCGGTGTTCACCAATCTCAGCCGCGACCACCTCAACTTCCACGCCGACATGGACGACTATCGCCGCGCCAAGGGGCGGCTGTTCGAGGCGCTGGCGCGCGACGGGCGGCACGGTACGGCGGTGATCAACGCCGACGATCCGCAGGCCGACTATTTTCTCGGCATCTCGCGCGGCGCGCGGCTCACCTACGGCGTCGAGCGCGCGGCGCAGGTGCGGGCGCGTGAGGTGGTCATGACCCTGCGCGGCGTCACCTTCACCGCCGCGACGCCGCGCGGCGACCTGGCGGTACGCCTGCGCCACCTCGGCGCCTACTCGGTGTACAATGCGCTGGCGGCGCTGGCGGTCGGCGAGGCGCTGGCCCTGCCGCTCGATGCCATCGCCGCCGGACTGGCGGCGGCGCCGCCGGTGCCGGGGCGCTTCGAGCTGGTCGACGCCGGCCAGGACTTCGTCGTCGCCGTCGACTACGCGCACAAGCCCGACGCGCTGGAGCGCCTGATCGCCAGCGCCCGCCACCTGCGGCCGCGGCGTCTGATCACGGTGTTCGGCTGCGGCGGCGACCGCGACCGCGGCAAGCGGTCGGTGATGGGGCGCATCAGCGCCGCCGGCAGCGACCTGACCATCGTCACCTCGGACAACCCGCGCGGCGAGGATGCGGCGGCGATCGTCGACGAGATCGTCGCCGGCGTGCGCGAGGTCGACCACGACGCCTCCCGCCACCTCGTCGAGCTCGACCGCGCGCGCGCCATCGCCCTGGCCGTCGCGCACGCGCAGGCGGGGGACATCGTGCTCATCGCCGGCAAGGGGCACGAACCGTATCAGCTCGTCGCCGGCGTCAAGCACGACTTCGACGACCGTCTGGTCGCGCGCGCGGCGCTCCAACTGCGGCCGTGATCGCCGCTCCGGCCTGACCCGACTGAGGGCGCCGCCCCTCCCCCGGAGCGTCGCAGGGCGCAGTCGGAGGCGGCTCAGATCCGGCAGGCGTCGAAGGCGGCTGCCAACGTGTCCACCAGCCCGTCCGCCGCCAGGCCGCCGCGGCTGGTGAGCATGCGCACGCCGGCGGAGAGGAACGCCTCCTCGCGCGGCTGCGGCTCGGCGTCGAGCAGGAACAAGATCGGCACTTCGCGTGAGATGTCCGCGGCGCGCAATCCCGCGATGGCGCGGAACACATCGACGCAGCTCGGTGACAGGTGCAGCACCGCCGCCTCCGGCCGAATGGTCGGCACCAGGTCCAGCGCCTGGCGGCCGTCGAGCACGACGGCGGTGGAGACGCCGGCACCGGTGAGTTGCGAGCGCACGTCGGTCATCACGTCGATGTCGTTGCTCATCGCCAGCACGCGGCGCAGCTTCGGCACCAGACGACCGAGCACCTTGGCGATATCGAGTTGCGCGACGGGCAGGATGGCGAAGTCGACTGGGCCGAGCCAGAAGCCCTTCGGTTGTCCGCCGGTCAGCGCGTAGCCGACCAACGGCATGTACGGGATGCCGCTGCCGTTGCGCATGTGGCGGATGACGCCCCAGGCCGGCGGCGTCGCCAGGTTCACCGCGACCCCGGCGATGCGCCGCAGCTTGCACTGGTCGGCCGCCGCGATCGTCGGCGCCAGGGCGCTGACGCGGTGGCCGAACTCGAGCAGCCGGCGCGCGGCCTGTTCGGCACCGTCCTCCGCGTCGAGCAGGAGCAGCTCGCCGTCCTCCGCCGCGTCGGCGTCTGCGCAGGCCGCGGCATCGCCGGCCACCGTGTCGGTGGGCGCCGCGTCGCGCTCGATGGCGAAGATCGCGTCCGCGTCCTCGACGTCGTCGGCCGGCAGTTCCAGGACGCCGAGGTTCTCCTCGGCCGACTGCAGCAGCAGGTCGCGCTCGGCGAGCTGATGCGCCAGGCGCGTTTCCGCTTCGCCGCGGGCCGCGAGCTGGTCGCGCAGCTGGGCCAGCTCGTCGGCGTGGGCCGTCGCGCCGGCCTGCGCCGCGGCCTCGGCGGCGCCGCGTGCCTCGACCTCGCTCGCCAGCTGTGTCCGGGCGGCGACCAGTTCCTCGTCGCGCACGCTACGCAGCTCGGCTTCCAGCGCACTGAGGCGCGTCGTCGCAACGGCGTGGCTGTGGAGGACGGCGGCGTGTTCGGCGGCGGCGGCGCTGGCGCGAGCACTGAGTTCGCTGTGTTCGCCACTCAGGCGCTCGGAGGCCGCCTCGAGCCGCGCCCGCTCGGCCGCCATCTCGGCGAGGGTCCGCTGCTGGGTGGCGCATTCCTGCTGCGCCGCCGCCAGCCCTCGTTGCAGCTCGTCGCGGGCGCGCGCGGCCTCGGCGAGATCGACGCGCAGCCCGTCGAGGGTCGCCTCGGCCCCGTGGCGGGCGCGCACGATCTCGTCGGCGGCGCCGGTGCGGGTGTTGTCCAGCGTCGCTGTCAGCCGGGCGATCTCGGCCTCCAGGGCGGTCGTGCGCTGCTGGGCCGCCGCCACGGTGGTCTGGCGCTCCTGTTCGAGAGACTCGCCGCCGGCGGCCAGCGCCGCGACGCGTGTCTGCAGCGCCTCGCGCTCGCGTGTCAGGGTCGCGTGCGCCTCGACGCTGGCGGCGCGCTCCGCCGCCAGGTGCTCGCCGGCGGTCCTGGCCTCGGCCAGCGCGCCCTCGAGCTCCGCCAGGCGGGCGGCCTGCGCGGCCTGCGTCCCATCGCTCTGTGTCGCCAGATCGAGGACCTCGTCGAACTCGGCCTGCAACGCGGCGAGCGCCGCGCCGCGCTCGCTGAGGACCGCCTCGCGTTCGGCGAGGGCGTCGCGGATCGCGCGTCCGTCGCGCTCGAGCACCGCGCGCTCCGCTTCGAGTTCGGCGACACGCGCTCGGGCGGCCTCGGCGGCGGCGGCGCGCTGCTGGCCGTCGCTGGTCAGCGTCGTCCGGGTGGTCTCCAACTCGTGTGTCCGCGCCGCCAACGCCGCCTCGACGGCGGCGTGGGTGTCGCGCAGCCCGGCCAGCTCCTGCTGTGCCTGGGCCAGGGTGGCCAGCTCGGCGCGGGCCGCGTCGAGCGCCGTGCTCAGCGCCGCCTGCTCCTGTTCACCGGCGGCGAGCGCCGCCGACGTTTGCTCGAGGCCGGTCTCGGCGCGGGTGCGCTGATCGTGGCTGGCGAGAACCTCATGGCGCAGCCGGGCGATCACCGCCTCGGTCTCCGTGCGGGCCGTCTCGGCCGCGGCGAGCGCGGTCTGCAGCTCGCCGGCGCGCGCGGCGCGCGGCGTCAGGTCGGCGACGGCCGCCTGCAGTTGAGCCACCTGGGTCTGCGCCGCGTCGGCGGCTTCGGCCGCCAGGGCGAGACGACGGCTGAGGTCGTGCGCCTGCTCTTCGATCGCCGGCAGCGCCGCGTGCGCGGTGCGCAGTTGCGCCAGCTCCTCGTCGAGCAGGGCGGCGCGATCCTGCGCCGCCTTGAGGAAGGACTGCGCCGTGACACGCTCGGCGGTCTCGCCGGCGCGCAGGCGCTCGGATTCCTCCAGGGCCGCGGTGAGGCGCGCCAGCTCGCTCTTCAGCGCCGCCAGGCCGCGCAGCAGAGTCGGTTGCGACGGCGTCGCATCCTGCTCGGCGGCCCGGGCGGTCGCCGCGGCCGAGGGTGGCAGCTCGCTGAGCGCCACGGCGCAGACGCGCAGCGCCTGACTGAGCGTTTTCAGCACGCCGTCGGCAAAGCCGCGCGGGGTGGGCGAGAACAGTACGACGACGCCGACCGGGGCGTTGGCGTGGAAGAAGGGCAGGGCGGCGATGGTGAGCCGGCGTGGACTGATGGCGGCGAGGGGGCGCGGGACAAAGGGGTTCTCGTGCGCCGCTTCGATGACGTTGATGCGGCGGTTGCGAATGCTGCGCACGGGGATGTCCCAGGCGCTCATCATCGCGTCGCCGCTCAGGACATGCACCGCGTCGCTCTCCAGCCCGACGTGCGCCGCCAGCTGCATGCGGCCGCCGCGCGCTTCGTAGCTGAGCAGCGCCGCCGCCCGCAGGCTGGTGGCACGGGCGATGAGCTTGATCGCTTCCTCGGCGAACGCCTCGCGCGAGGGGCGGATGGCGTAGATCTGCTGCAGGCCCTCGCGCAGCGTGCTCAGCCCCGGGCCGCCGGCGCGCGGTGCGGCGGCGCCGGACAGCATGGCGACCGCCGCCGGCGCCTCCCCGAACTCGCTCGGATCGACCTCCGGAGGGTTGGTCGCCTCGGCCTCGATGGGTTCGGCCGCATCGACCTCGGGGGAGGCGGTGGAGTGCGCGGCGGGGGCGCGCCGGACGCGAGAGAACAGCCCCATCGCTCACTCCGGAGCGAGGGCGGACTGGACCTCCCACCACCCGGGCTGATCGCCGGTGTCGACGATGAGTTCGAGACGCTGCTCGGCGGTCCGGTCGTTCGACATCTCCATCCACACCAGGCTCGCCTGCAAGGTCATGTCGTGTCCGTCCTTCTCCAACACGAAGGTCAGCGGCGCGCCCTCCTGCGGATCGCCGAGGGTCTGCCGGTCGACCCGGGTGGGCATGCAGGCGGCGCTGAGCACGGCGAGGCCGGCCGGCGAGATGGATTGGATCTCGAGCGGCAGTCGCAGGCCCGGTTCTACGCGGCCGGCGTCGAGCGACAATCTGGCGCTTGTCCCCGGCGGTAGACCCGGCAGTCCGGGCGTCCGGTGGTCTGAATCCATCTGCACGCCACGCGTTGTCGCAATTCGCATACCACCAGCGCTGCGGCGGCGCCGGGTGGCGCTCGCAGGCTCGCTCCGCGTCGCCTCAGGCGCGCCAGCGGCGTAGCGGCGATTTTCCGACACTGACATGTGATGTGACGTGTCCGACCCGTCGCCCGCCTGGCGAGACGGCGGACGTCGCCGGTCCGGTGGGGGGGGAAGAGGCGCGCGGTTGGGTGGGGTCGGCGGCGCAGGGCCCTTGCGGCTGCCTGGCGAGTAGGGAAAAACATTAATCGTGCGCACGCCAGAGATCAGCCGATTCGACGGACTCGACCGGTCGGCTCGGCCTGCGCCTCAGCGGTGGACGCGTGCGCGCGGTTGAGCTGATAGCCGCCGGCGGCGTTGCCCTGCGGCCGTCGAGCGGCTCGTTCGAGGATGCCGTCGGCACCCTGGTCGACCTGTTGGTCGAGAACCGCTGTCTCGCCGCCGCCGTGCGCGACCGCGCCGTGCGGGCGGTCTGCGACCGCGAGGCGATCGCCAGCACCGCCATCGTCGAGATCGGCGTCAGCGTGCCGCACGCCCGCGTCGAAGGGGTCGACGGGGTCATCTCCGCCCTGGCCGCGGCGCCGACGCCGCTCTACCACGCGATGACCGGCGTACCGATTTCGATCATGATCATCGTCCTGTCCGCCCCGGAACTGGTCGGCGATCACCTCAACACCCTCGCCGGCGTCTCGCTGCTGCTGCAGTCCGACGCCACCCGCCTTGGCCTCAAGGAGGCCGCCGATGCCGCCGCGGCGCTGCGCGTCCTGCGCGGCGAGAACGGCGGCCCGAGCTGAGCCGCCCTGCACCCTCCGGAGAAGGATGGGGCCCGGTGGCCCTCCCGGTCTTCAAAACCGCGTGGTCTCGCGCAAGCGGGACGGAAGGTTCGACTCCTTCCCTTCTCCGCCACTTCGCATCGAGCTGGCGTCGATGACAGTGCTATGAGGCGGGTGCGATGACGAACTGGGTCAACGTGCGATTGCTCCTCAGTTTCTCGGTTGAGAACGAGGCCTTCGAAGAGATGATGGACGTCGCGGAGCAGCATGGGCAGGCGGCCCGACTGAAATGGCTGACGCGATCGCACGCCGCACCGCCGCCGACCAGACCGCGACGGGGTGGTCGATGAACACGCTGGAGCGCTACCGGGGCGCCCTGCTCGGGCTGGCGGCCGGCGACGCGCTCGGCACGACGCTGGAGTTCTGTCCGCCCGGGTCGTTCACTCCGATCGATGACATGGTCGGCGGCGGTCCCTTCGACCTCCGCCCCGGTGAGTGGACCGACGACACGTCGATGGCCCTCTGCTTGGCGGAGAGCCTGGTCGAGCGGCGCGGCCTCGACGCCGGCGACCAGATGCAGCGCTACGTGCGCTGGTGGCGCGACGGGTACCTGAGCAGCACCGGGCGCTGCTTCGACATCGGCAACACCGTCGCCGCAGCGCTACGGCGCTTCGAGCAGAGCGGAGACCCGTTCAGCGGCGCGACTGATCCGCACTCGGCCGGCAACGGGGCGCTGATGCGCCTGGCGCCGGCGGCGCTGGCCTTCGCCGCCGATCCGCGCGGTGCCGTGCAGTGGTGCGGCGAGAGCTCGCGTACCACGCACGGCGTGCGCGATTCCGTCGACGCGTGCCGCTACTTCGGCGCCCTGCTGGTGGGGGCGATCCAGGGGCGATCAAAGGCGGCGCTGCTCGACGGGTGCTTTGAACCCGCCGCCGGATGCTGGCTGGCCGCGCCGCTGTCGCCGCCGATCGCGGCGATCGCGCAGGGATCGTTCCTGACACGCGAGCCGCCGCAGATCCGCGGCACCGGTCACGTCGTCCGCTCGCTGGAGGCCGCCCTGTGGGCCTTCCATCGCACGCAGTCGTTCCGCGACGGGGCCCTGCTGGCGGTCAACCTCGGCGACGATGCCGATACCACCGGTGCGATCTATGGACAGCTCGCCGGCGCCTTTCATGGCGAGAGCGGCATTCCCGCGCTCTGGCGCCAGCGCCTGGCGCAGCGCGAGCGCATCGTCGAACTGGCCGACGCCCTGCTCGCGCTCGCCGGCTGACGCGATCGGGCCGGCGACCGATGCGTGTCGGCGACGAATATCGTTTGAGAAACCGGACCGGTCTACGTTAGACCCTGCCCCTATGGGCATGTCTCGCATCGCGTACCTCGCCGCCGCCGTTGTCTTCGTTGCCGCCGCCTCCGCGGCGTCGGCGCTGCCGCTCAGCCCCGGCGAGCGGCGCTGCGTGACGGCGGTGGACAAGAGCACCGCGGCGTTGGCGAAGACGCAGGGGACATCGATCCTCGACTGCCTCAAGCAGGCGGCGAAGGGCGACCTCGGCGCGCTGCCGACGGTCGAAGCCTGCGTCGCGGGCGATGCCAAGGGGCGCATGGCGAAGCGCCGGCTGAGCGTGCTGGCGAACGAGCCGCTGAAGTGCCAGGCGGGAAACCTGCCGAGTTTCGCGGTGCCGCGCCTCGGCGCCGCCTACCTGCCGGCGCCGAGCCCGGCGGCGTTCGATCCGCTGGTGCACGAGGTGTACGCCGAGACGACGCTGACCGCCGTACCCGCCGCGATGCTGTTGGCCATGCGCGACGCCTTCGGCGATCCGCTCGATGCCGGGGCGCTGCTGTCGTCGGTCAATCCCGCCGGCGCTGCTTGCCAGTCGCGCGTCGCCAAGGCGATCGCCGGCTGCGCGCGGGCGCAGCGCAAGGCGGTGCTGACGTGCAAGAAGAAGAGCCTGGCGGCGGGGACCGGCGCCGCCGCCGCCCTCGAGAGCGAGTGCCTGGCGACCAACGGCAACCTGGCGAGCGGCTTTCCCGACGCCAAGGGGTTGCTGGCCGCCAAGTGCGACACGGCGCTCGACGCGGTGCTGAGCCAGTACTGCGCCGCGCAGGTGGCGACGGCGCTGCCCGGCGCCTGCGCCGCGGCGGTCGACACCGGCGCCTGCCTGGTCGACCGCATCGCCTGCCGCGTCTGCCAGGAGACCAACACTGCCGGCGGGCTGGCGCGCGACTGCGACCTGCTCGACGACGGTCTCGACAACGCCAGCTGCGCGACCACCGTGCCGCAGTGCGGCAACGACGTGCTCGATCCGCCCGGCGAACAGTGCGACGACGGCAACCTGGTCGGCGGGGACTGCTGCAGCGCCACCTGCCAGCTCGAAACGACGCCCTGTCCGGATCCGACGGTGGTCCTCGACTCGCCGGCGCACGGCAGCTTCACGCAGGCCGCCCAGGTCACCGTCAGCGGCCATGTCACCAACGTCAACGCCAACGACGCCGACCTCACCGTCAACGGCGTCGCCATCGTCGTGCAGCCAGACAAGACCTTCTCGCTCAGCCTGACCGCCGACACGGCCGGCGTGTTCACGCCCGCCTTCGCCCGCCTGGTGCGCCAGCGCGACGGCGCTCGCGCCGTCGACCGCATCGTCGTCATCGCCGGCGCGGCGCGCGCCGCCGCGGCCGGGGCGCCGAGCGGCCTGGCGCTGCGGTTGAACGACAGCGGCTTCGACCTGATCGAGCCGCTGCTCTCGGCGTTGGTGCCGCCCGTCGATCTGTCGGGCCTGCTGCAGCCGGGCACCGTGCTGCTCAACGACGTCTGCTACCTGAACCTGTTCGGCTCCTGCCTCGGCACGGCCGACGTCGCCATCGGCAGCATGCCGCCGCCGGGCATCGGCGGCATCGGCTTCGACATCGACGCGCAGACCGGCAAGTTGGTGGTCTCCCTCATCATCCAGAATCTCACGCTGCCGCTCACGGTGACTGGCGTGACCGGTGCGCCGCTGAGCTGCGAGATCCAGGTGAACGCGCCGGCGATCGTCCTCGCCGGCGACTACGGGCTGTCGCCGCTCGCCACCGACCCGACCCGCATCGACGTGGCGCAACTCGCCAACGTCGTTGTCACCACGCCGGGCCTCGCCACGACGACCACCTGCTCTGGCTCGCTCGGCGGCGCGACGCAGGGGCTGATCACGCTGCTGGTCAACCAGCTCGTTACCCAGCTCGCCAACAGCCTCGGCACGACCCTCAACCAGGCCGACGCGAACGGCAACACGCCGGTCGCCGCGGCGCTGGAGACGATCTTCGCCGCCCTCGATCTCGGCACCCTGCTCGGCACTGGGCTGGGCCTCGACGTCGACGCGCCCTACACGGTGATCACCGAGGACCCGACCGGCATCTCCTTTGCCGCCGATCTCGGGGCGGCGGCCCTGACGCCGGCACCCGGCGCGCCGACGCTCGCCGCCTATCTGCACGTTCCGGAAACGTTCCCCGCCTTCACGGCCGCGACGCCGGTCGGCGCGCTGCCGTTCGACGTCGCCGTCGGCCTGTCGACGTCGGCGATGAACGCGCTGCTGCGCGCGCAGACCGAACAGGGCCTGTTGCAGCTCACGACGGCGGCGATCGACCTCGGCGGCGGCAGCGTCGCGCTGACAGCCGGTCTCCTGGCGCCCGCGCTGCCTGGGTTTGCGGTCCTGCCGCCGTCGACGCCGCTGGCCTTGCGCCTCGTGCCGACCCTGGCGCCGGTGCTGACCGGCAACGGCGCCGCCAGCGGCGAGATCGGCGAGCTGCGTCTCGGCCACCTGCGGCTCGAGGTGGTCGAGAACCCCGGCGTCGGCGAGACCGTCCACCTCGCCGTCGCCGTCGATGCGCGTTTCGATGTCGCCTTCGCCGTCGACGGGACCGGTCTGACCTTCTCTCTCGCCGCACCGACGCCCGCCGACGTGACGGTTGCCGTCCTCGTCAACCCGCTCGGCACCAGCGAAGCCGCGGTTGCCGCGCTCGTCCCCACCGTGCTCACCGGCGTCCTGCCGGACCTCGCCGGCGCCCTTGGCACCATTCCATTGCCCGGCGTCGTCGGCCAGAGCGTCGAGGTGTCGCGCAGCCCCTTCTACACGGTCTTCGCCGAGTTTGGCTCCCTGCTCTGACGCGGCGGCGGCGCCGCGTCAGGCGCGGCCGAGGCGGACCAGGGCGTCGAAGGATGGCAGCGTCCGCAACAGGGCGGGCAGGCGCTCGCAGATGACCCAGCGGTGCAGCTCGCCGATGTCGATGCGGGCGACATACTTGTCGCGCTGGTCCCCCCACAGCACGACGCGGGTGGTGCCTGACACGCCGCCCTCCGGGGGAAAAACCGCGACGATGCTCCAGCCGCGGTCGGCTGGGCGCAACTGGCCCGCCTCCTCGATCAGCTCGAGCCACCCGTCGTGGACGCCGCCGGTGGCGTCGTAGATCCAGACCTCTGACTTCATCTCGCCTGCGCGCCGCATACGGCGGGCGCGGGCGTCTGGTCAACCGATTCGCGCGCGGCGCGGGCGCGCAGTTGTGCCGAGGTCAGCGTCGATCCGTCCGGGCTCCAGCCCGGCGGGCCGAGGACGTAGCCGAGCCGAGCCCGCCACGTCCGCGCCCGTCGCACGTCGCGCCACAGCGCCGCCCATTCGTGGAAGGCGATGTGCAGCGGGGCGAAGGAGTCGAGATTGTGCGTCAGGCCGTAGCGCACCGCGGCGCGTTCGGGTTCGAAGGTGCCGAACAGCTTGTCCCAGATGATCAGGATGCCGGCGTGGTTGCGGTCGAGGTACTCGGGGTTGGCGCCATGGTGCACGCGATGGTGCGAGGCGGTGTTGAACACCCGCTCGAGCGGGCCGATGCGGCCGACGAGCTCGGTATGGACCCAGAACTGGTACAGCGTATTGAAGGCGATGGCGGTCAGGATCATCGCCGGCGAGAAGCCGAGCAGGGCGAGCGGCCACCAGAAGAACAGCACGGTGAACGGCGTCGTCCACGACTGCCGCAGGGCCGTGGACAGGTTGTAGCGTTGGCTCGAGTGGTGGTTCTCGTGCGCCGCCCACAGGACGCGCACCTCGTGCGAGAGGCGGTGGAACCAGTAGTAAGCGAGATCGGCGAGCAGCATCACCGCCAGCCAAGCGGCCCAGGAGGGCTCGAGGCGCCACGGCGCCCAGACCGCGACCGCGGCGAGAAGGGCGAAGTGCACGCCTTTCATGCCGAGGTTTATGACGACGTTGCCGATGCCCATGGTCAGGCTGGCGCGCGTGTCGCGCGCCTCGTAGCCGCGGTAGGGCCCGCGCGTGGCGAGCACGCCCTCGAGTCCCATGAGGACGATGAAGGCGGGGATGGCATAGACGGTCGGGTCGATGGTCATACGCGTGCCTCGTGCTGCCCCGCTGGGCCGAGCAGGTGGGCGGCGATGTCGTGCAGGGTCGCGACGCGCGTCGCCTCGTCCGGGCCGCCGCGGGCGATGACGCGTGCCGACGCCATGCCTTGCATGGCGTCGAGGATCATTGCCAGGGCGGCGTCGAAGCGCGCACCGCGCCGCGCCGCGGCGGGGAAATAGGTGCGCGCCAGGTGCGTGACATTGGCCGCATGGCGGGCGGCGATCGGCGTCAGGTGCGCGCGCAGATCGTCGTCGGTGCGGGCGGCGGTGAACAGCTCGACGGCGGCGGGATAGTGCGGCGCGCTCATCACCGACCACAAGAGGTCGATGCCGGCGCGCAGCCGGTCCGCGCGCGGCGGCAGGGCGGCGAAGCCGTCCTGGTAGTCGCGCGTCAGGCGCGCGAAGAGATGCTCCACCGCCGCGGCGACCAGGGCGGTGCGGGTCGGGTAGTGGTGCAGCTGCGCCCCGCGCGACACCCCGGCGCGCCGCGCCACCAGGGTCGTCGTCGTCCCCGCGTAGCCGCGCTCGACCAGGCAGTCGAGGGCCGCGTCGAGCAGCTTCGCCTGCGTGGTGGCACTGCGCTCGGCTTGGCTCCTTCGCGGCATGGAGCGGCTCTACTTCGGGAAAAAGAAACAGTCAAGCCTGTTTGTATATTTGCTGGCAGAGCAGGGTTGCTTACGAAGCGAGCACTCGGGTCGCCGCTGAATTAAGCAGCAACGGCGCTGGCATCCATGCCGCTGATGGCGCGCAGCGCCGGTCTGGTCGCGGCGGCGCTGGTATGGCCGTTGCTCCGCCGCCCCCCAGATCGCAACCACAACAACGGCGGCTGGCGCGTGCACTGCGTCCGGCACGCGACACCGGAGAAGGGGGTCACCTGATGAGACACAAGGGAACTGCGGCCGCGATCGGCTGCCTGGCGCTGGCGCTGAGCGCGGGAATGGTGCTGGCACAGGACGAACAGGAGCCGGGCGGCGAGGCGGAGCGGGTCGACACGGCCGAGCAGGTCAAGGCGACCGAGGAGGCGGCGGAGGAGAAGACGAGTTGGATGCCGGGTGGATTCTCCGGCAACATCGCTTACGTCACCGACTACTCGTTCCGCGGCGTGTCGCAGACGCAGCGGGACATGGCGGTGCAGGGCGGCATCGACTGGAACCACGACAGCGGCGTATTCTTGGGCGGCTGGGCCTCGCCGGTCGACTTCGGCGGCGCCTACCTGGAAAGCGACTTCTACGGCGGTTACCAGGGTGCGCTGGACGAGTTCAGCTACAAGGTGTCCAGCACCTACTTCTACTACCCGGGCGCCGACCAGTTCAGTTACTGGGAGTTCGGTCTGTTCACCGGCTACAACTTCGACGTCGCCTCGGTCAGCGCCGGCGTGATCGGATCGCCGGACTACTTCGGCCTCCTCGGCACCGGCTGGTACATCCCGGTCGGCTTCGCCGTGCCAATCGGCACCGTCAAGTGCCCGTTCGAGGGCGCCGAGAACTGCTTCGACCTGAGCTTCGACGCCAACGGCGGCTACACGCACACCGAAGAGAACATCTTTGCCGACCAGCACTACTTCGACTGGAACATGGGTCTGGTCGCCACCCTGCCGTTCAACCTCAAGCTGGACTTCCGCTACGTCGACACCGACGTGAAGAACGTCCACGACGCCGGCGCGCGCTTCGTCTTCGCGGCGAAGTACGCCTTCTGAACCGTTCCTGAGCGACAGGCGCGGGGCCGTCCGGCCAATGCGGAGCCGCCGGACGGCCCCCGCGCACCTCACCCTCCAGGGCCGACCACGGCCATGGGGGGTGCTTTGCAGTCAGGCGGGGAATCGGGTACCTCCAGCAGGTTTACGTCAACCTGCAACCACAAGGAGTACTCCCGATGCGGCACCTCACCACCGCCATCCTGGGCCTGCTGGCGACCCTCGGCGCGTCGTCGGCCTGGGCGGAAGAAGTCGCCCACAAGAGCGAGATCGCCCTCGTCCTCCCCGACCTGTCCCAGGTGACGATGATGGGCACCAGTGGGCGCTCGCTGCTCATGGGCGGCCTGTTGGTCTGCCTGGGCGGCCTGGCGTTCGGGTTGTGGATCTACACTCAGCTCCGCGCCCTGCCGGTGCACCGCTCGATGCTCGAGATCAGCGAACTGATCTACGAGACCTGCAAGACCTACCTGATCACGCAGGGGAAGTTCATCCTGGTGCTCGAGCTGTTCATCGGCGCCGTGATGGTCATCTACTTCGGCGTCCTGATGAAACTCGACCCCATCCGGGTGGCGATCATCATCATGTTCAGCCTGGTCGGCATCGCCGGCAGTTACACGGTCGCCTGGTTCGGCATCCGCATCAACACCTTCGCCAACTCGCGCACCGCCTTCGCCGCGCTCGAGGGACGGCCGTTCCCGTGCTACGCGATTCCGCTCAAGGCCGGCATGAGCATCGGCACCCTGCTCATCTCGATCGAGCTGATGCTGATGCTGATGGTGCTGCTCTTCGTGCCGGCCGACCTGGCCTTCGCGTGCTTCATCGGCTTCGCGATCGGTGAGTCGCTGGGCGCCTCGGCGCTGCGCATCGCCGGCGGCATCTTCACCAAGATCGCCGACATCGGCTCGGACCTGATGAAGATCGTCTTCAACATCAAGGAAGACGACGCGCGCAATCCGGGCGTCATCGCCGACTGCACCGGCGACAACGCCGGCGACTCGGTCGGTCCGACCGCCGACGGCTTCGAGACGTACGGCGTCACCGGCGTCGCGCTGATCTCGTTCATCCTGCTCGCCGTGCCCAGCGCCGAGGTGCAGGGCCAGCTCATCGTCTGGCTGTTCGCCATGCGCGTCATGATGATCATCGCCAGCATCCTCTCGTACGCCATCAACGAGGCGTACCAGTCGGCGAAGTACGCCAGTGCGACGCACATGAACTTCGAGCACCCGCTGACCGCCCTCGTCTGGCTGACCTCCATCGTCTCGGTGGTGATCACCTACATCGCCTCCTACCTGCTCATCCCCGAGCTCGGCGACGGCACGCTGTGGTGGAAGCTGTCGACGATCATCACCTGCGGCACCCTCGCCGGCGCGATCATCCCCGAGGTGATCAAGGTCTTCACCTCGACCAGTTCTGCCCACGTGCGCGAGGTCGTCGAGGCGTCGAAGGAGGGCGGCGCGTCGCTCAACGTGCTGGCCGGTCTCACCGCCGGCAACTTCTCGGCCTACTGGATGGGCGTCGTCATCACCGGCCTGATGGCCATCGCCTACTGGGTGAGCCTGTACGGCCTCGGCGACGCCATGCCCGACGGCCGGCCGCTGATGCTGGCGCCGGCGGTGTTCGCCTTCGGCCTCGTCGCCTTCGGCTTCCTCGGCATGGGCCCGGTGACGATCGCCGTCGACTCCTATGGCCCGGTGACCGACAACGCGCAGTCGGTCTACGAGCTGTCGCTGATCGAGACGATTCCGAACGTGAAGCAGGAGATCAAGAAGGACTTCGGCTTCGACCTCGACTTCCAGAAGGCCAAGGACTTCCTCGAGGAGAACGACGGCGCCGGCAACACCTTCAAGGCGACCGCCAAGCCGGTGCTGATTGGCACCGCGGTGGTGGGTGCCACGACGATGATCTTCTCGATCATCATGATGCTGACGCACGGGCTGACCGAGAACCTGGCGCAGCTCACCATCCTGCACCCGCCGTTCCTGCTCGGCCTGATCATGGGCGGCGCGGTGATCTACTGGTTCACCGGCGCGTCCACCCAGGCGGTGTCGACGGGCGCCTACCGCGCCGTCGAGTTCATCAAGGCGAACATCAAGCTCCACGACGGGGCCGAGCGGGCCTCGATCGCCGACTCGAAGAAGGTGGTCGAGATCTGCACGCTGTACGCCCAGCGCGGCATGTTCAACATCTTCCTGGTGGTCTTCTTCTCGACCCTCGCCTTCGCCTTCGTCGAACCCTACTTCTTCATCGGCTACCTGATCTCGATCGCGCTCTTCGGCCTCTTCCAGGCGGTGTTCATGGCCAATGCCGGCGGCGCCTGGGACAATGCTAAGAAGGTCGTCGAGACCGAGCTGCGCATGAAGAACACGCCGCTGCACGAGGCGACGATCGTCGGCGACACGGTCGGCGACCCGTTCAAGGACACCTCCTCGGTGGCCATGAATCCGATCATCAAGTTCACCACCCTGTTCGGCCTGCTCGCCGTCGAGCTGGCGGTCAGCCTCGGTCGCGAGGCACCGATGGCGAACATGCTGCTGGCCATCGTCTGCTTCCTGGTCAGCACGATCTTCGTCTACCGCTCCTTCTACAACATGCGGATCAAGTCCGACGCCTGAACGGACGCCGGCGTCCGGCCGCGAGAACACACCGTCAGGGGTGGTGCTCGCCGCCGGGCGCCGCCAGCGGCGCTCAGGCGACGATGGCGACGACGGTGGGCCGCAGATCGGCGGTGGAGAGCTGGCGCAGCGGCCCCGCGAACGTGCAGCGGCCGTGCAGGCGCAGGTCCGCGGACGAAGCGCCGACCATGATCTCGAACTCGCCGGGCTCAACGACGAAGCGCATGGCGGCGTCGAAGAAGGCGAGCTGGCTGACGTCGAGCGTGAACCGGATGCGCGTCGCGGCCCCCGCCGCCAGCGCTACGCGCGCGAAGCCGACGAGTTGCTTGACCGGCCGCGTGACGCTGGCGACGACGTCGCGCACATAGAGCTGCACCACCTCCTCGCCATCGCGGGGGCCGGCGTTGGTGACGCGGCAGGCGATGTCGATCGCGCTCGCGCCGGCCGCGATCGACAGATCGTCGTAGGCGAAGCGCGTGTACGACAGGCCGTGCCCGAAGGGGTACAGCGGCGTCGTCGGCCCGTCGCTGTAGTCGCCGAGCATCTGACTGCGGCCGCCGCCGGACTTGTGGTTGTAGTACACCGGCACCTGGCCGACCGTGCGCGGCATCGAGATCGGCAGCCGGCCCGAGGGATTGACGGCGCCGAAGACGATGTCGGCCAGCGCCGCGCCGCCCTCCTCGCCGGGCAGCCACGCCTCGACCAGCGCCGGGACGTGCGCGCTGATCCAGGGCAGGGCGAGGACGCGCCCGTTGATCAGCACCACCACGGTCGGCGTGCCGGTGGAGACGACGGCTTCGACGAGCCGCTGCTGGACGCCGGTCAGACCGAGGTCGCAGGCGTCGCGGAACTCGCCGCTGGTGCAGTCGGGCATCAGGCCGGACTTGCCGCCGACACAGACGATCGCGACGGCGGCGCCGCGCGCCGCCGCGACGGCGGCGGCGATGCCGCTCGTGTCGTCGCCGCTGACGTCGCAGCCGCGCGCGTGGCGCACCTCGGTGGCCGGCGCCACCGCGGCGCGGATGCCGGCCAGCGGCGTCACCATCGGCACGAAGAACGGTCCAGGGTGGAACGCCACTGCGTCGGCGCGCGGCAGGATGCCGCCGCCGGCGCCCTTGTAGATGATCTCGAGATGGGCCGGGTAGCTGTAGTCGCCCTGCAGCAGGCGCGGGTCGTCGGCGGTCGGGCCGATGACGGCGATACTCGCCAGGTCGGGCGCCAGCGGCAGCAGCCCGCCGTCGTTCTTGAGCAGGACGATCGACTGTTGCGCGACCGCGCGCGCCAGGGCGCGCTGCGCCGGCGTCTGGTAGACGCGCGGCGCCGCCGCGGCGTCGACCAGCGGCTGCTCGAACAAGCCGAGCTGGAACTTCTGTCGCAAGACGCGCCGCACGGCGCGGTCGACGAGGGCGATGGACACCCGGCCGGCCTCGATCTCGGCCTTGAGCGGGGCGCCGAAGCAGTCCAGCGCCGGCAGATCGACGTCGAGTCCGGCCGTCAGCGCCAGGCGTCCGGCCTCGCCCTGGTCGGCCGCGACCTGATGGAAGCGCACCAGCAGCCCGGTGGTGAAGTAGTCGGCGACGACGACGCCGTCGAAGCCCAGCTCGCCGCGCAACAGGTCGTCGAGGATTGCCGCCGAGCCGCCGCAGGGCAGGCCGTCGATCTCGTTGTAGGCGTTCATCACCGACGCCAATCCCGCCTCGCGGATCGCCGCTTCGAACGGGCGCGCGTATACCTCGCGCAATTCGCGCGGACCGATGTGCGCCGGCGCGTGGTTGAGACCGCCCTCGGAGGCGCCGTAGCCGAGGAAGTGCTTGCCGGTGGCGACGACACCGCGGCCAAGGTCGTCGCCCTGGATACCGCGCACGTAGGCGACGCCGAGGCGGCTGACCAGGTACGGGTCCTCGCCGTAGGTTTCCTCGGTGCGCCCCCAGCGCGGATCGCGAGCGATGTCGAGCACCGGGGCGAGGGTCTGCCGCGCCCCGACCGCCAGCATCTGCTCGCGGATCACCCGCGCCGCCTGCTCGACCAGGGCCGGGTTCCAGGTGCTGGCCAGGCCGATGGCCTGCGGAAACTGCGTCGCATCGCGCGCCGTGAAGCCCGCCGTCGACTCCTCGTGAATGATCGCCGGGATGCCGAGCCGCGTCTCCTCCAAGAGAAAGCGCTGGATGGCGTTGGCGAACGCCGCGCTCTGCGCCGGCCGCAGCCCGGTCGAGGCGCCGATACGCGTCACCTGCCCGGTGCCATGCGCCAGCAGCTCGCCCGCCCGCTCGACCGAGAACGCCTCGTCGCGCACCAGTTGCGTCGACCACACGCAGCCGAGCTGTGCCAGCTTTTCATCCACCGTCATGCGCCCGAGCAGATCCTCGACCCGCGCCTCGATCGTTTGCGCCATGCGCAGCTCCCTAGCAGAAGAGAACGGCAGGGCGGAGACGCGGACGCGTCGGCGCCGGCAGGGCGCCTCCGCGTCTCGGCGCCTCCGCGATGCGAATTCTTCTCATTGCAGCGCCGGTGTGGTTATCTGGCCCTTCCGCGACTGCAATAAATCAACGTTTCCTGAGGAGCCCCAGATGGCCAGTGCCGAGCTGCAGATGGTGTTGGATCTCCTGCGCGCCCAGCCGATCCCGCGCGATCGCGGTTGGGCGGAGCAGCGCGCCGGCCTCGAGCGGATGATGAGCATGATGCCGCCGCCGGCCGACGTGTCCTGCACGCCGGTGACCATCGCCGGCCGCGCCGCCGAATGGGTGGCGGCGCCGGAGGCGCGCCAGGACCAGACGCTGCTCTATCTGCACGGCGGCGGCTACTGCATCGGCTCCATCAACACGCACCGGCACTTGGCCGCCGACCTGTCGCGCGCCGCCGGGTTGCGCGTTCTGGTGCTCGACTACCGGCTCGGGCCCGAGCATCCCTTTCCGGCCGCCGTCGAGGACGCCAGCGCCGCCTACCGCGCCCTGCTCGCCGATGGCGCCGACCCGCGTAGCCTGGCCATCGTCGGCGATTCCGCCGGCGGCGGCCTGACCGCGGCGACACTGCTGGCGCTGCGCGACGCCGACACGCCGCTGCCGGCGGCGGCGGTGCTGCTGTCGCCGTGGCTCGATCTGACTCAGTCGGGCGAGTCGATGACCAGCAAGGCCGGGGTCGACCCGATGGTGCAGCGCGAGGCGCTGCAAACCATGGCCGACGCCTACCTCGCCGGCGCCGACGCGCGCGTGCCGCTCGCCTCGCCGCTGTTTGCCGACCTGCGTCGCCTGCCGCCGCTGCTGGTGCACGTCGGGACCGCCGAGACGCTGCTCGACGACGCCACCCGCTTCGCCGATCGCGCCCGCGCCGCCGGCGTCGACGTCACGCTCGAGACCTTCGCCGACATGGTGCACGTCTTCCACGCCTTCGCCTTCGTGCTGCCCGAGGCGCGCGACGCCAACGCCAAGGTCGGCGCCTTCCTGCGCGAGCGTCTGGCGTGAGCATGGTTCGCCTCGCTCCACTGCCGCTGGGGCTGTTCGCGGTGTTGGCCCTGGCGTCGCCGCTGCGGGCGCAAACGCCGGCGATCATCACCATCGGATCGGTGCCGGCCCTGGCGGGCACCACCGTGGCACTGCCCGTCTCGTTCGAACCCGGCGCCCAGGCGGTGTTCTTCGTCCGCAACGACCTCGAGGCCGAGTTGCTCTCGGCGGTGCTCATCGACCGCGTCCCCGGCGGCGCGCCGAACTGCATCGTCAACCCGGAGCTCGGCGCCGGCGTGACGGGGCTGTTCCAGTGTCTGCTGACCTCCGGCAACGACTGTCGCCGCGTGCGCGGCATCATCTCGCGCAGCAACGGCCCGGCGCTGCCGGGCGGCTTGCTGTACACCTGCGCCGCGGTCGTCGACGCCAACGCCAGCCTCGGCAGCTACCCGTTCGCCGCCCTCGCCCTGGAGGCGCGCAACGCGTTGAATCAGGAGGTGGCGGTGGACGGCGACGACGGCGCCGTCGATGTCGTCAGCGAGATCCCGCCGACGCCGACGCCGAGCGTCACCCGCACGCCGAGCACGACCGCGACGCCGAGCGAGACGCCGCCGCCGACCGACACGCCGACGGTCGGCCTCACCGCGACGCCCACCGAGACGCGCACGCCGACGCCGACGCGGCCGACGGACACCCCGACGCCGAGCCCGACCGCGACGGTTACCCCGACGCCGAGTGTCACCCGCACCGCGACGCGCACGCGCACGCCGCCGCTGTTCGCGTCGCCGACGCCGACCGACGCCGCCAGCAGCAACACCAATCCGCTGATCAGCATCGGCAACGTCGTCGGCGTGCCAGGCAGCCAGGTGACCATCGCCGTCTCGCTCGACCCCGGCGACCAGACGGTGATCGGCGCGCGCAACGACATCACGTTCGATCCGCTGGCGCCGGTGGCGCGCCTGGCCGGCGCCCCCGACTGCAGCGTCAACCCCGGCCTCGGCGGCCTCGTGCCGCCGTTGTTCGAATGCCTCGATCAGCTCGAGTGCCCGACCATCCGCGCCACCATCTTCCGCCAGTTCGGCGCCGACCCACTGCCGACGACGCTCCTCTACACCTGCCGCGTCAGCATCGCCGCGCAGGCGCCGATCGGCCTCGATCTGCTGCTGCTCAACACGCAGCCGACGGCCTTTGGCGCCGTCGGCGTTGCCCTCTCCACGTCGGGCAACAGCGGCGTGCTGCGCCTCGTCGACATGCTCTCGCCGACGCCGACGCGCACCGTCACGCCAACGCGGACGATCACCCTGACGCCGAGTCAGACGCCGAGCGAAACCCCAACCGGCCCGAGCGCCACGCCGACCATCACCGAGACCGGCACGCCGACCTTCACGCGCACCATCACGCCGACGCCCAGCATCACGGCGACGCAGACGATCACGCCGACGCCGGTCGATACGGCCACCAACTCGCCCACCCGCACCGTGACCGTGACGCGCACGCCGAGCGCCACCCGTACGGTCACCACCACCCGCACCAGCACGCCGACGATCACGGTGAGCGCGACCGCCACCGGCACCCGCACGGTGACCGCGACGCGCACCGCCAGCGCGACGCGCACGGCGACGCCGGTGATCACCGGCTCGCTGCCGCCGACGGAGACGCGCACGATCACCCCGACGCGGACGGCGACGCCGGTGGCCACCGCGACCTCCACCCGTGTCGCGACGCGCACGGCCACCAGCACGTCGACATCCACCGCGACGCCGACCGCGACCGAGACGCGTACGCCGACGCCGACGCGCACGCCGACGCCGACGCGCACGATGACGGCAACCGCTACGCCGTCGCCGCTGCGGCCGGCGACGAGCACCCCGGTGTCGACTGGCACGGCAACGCCGACCGCCACAGAGCCGGTCGAGTCTCCCACCAGCGCGACCGCGACGGCCACCGCGACCGGCACGCCGAAGGAGACGGTCACCGCCCCGCCGAGCCAGACCCCGGAGCCCACCGCGACCATCGGCGAGCCCACCTCCACCCCCCTCGGCACGGCCACCGCTACGGCGACGGCGCCCGAGCCGACTGCGACGACGGTCGACACCGAGACGCCCGCGCCGAGCGCGACGCCAGACGCGAGCCCGACCGCACCGCCGGCCACCGCAACCGTATCGCCCAGCCCAACGCCTATCGCCTGCCGCGGCGACTGCAACGGCGACGGTCAGGTGACCGTCGATGAGTTGGTGCGCGGCGTGTCCATGGCCCTCGGCAGCCTGCCGGTGTCGGCCTGCCCGGCCTTCGACCACAACGGTAGCGGCGAGATTACCATCGACGAGCTGATCGCCGCGCAGGTCGTGGCGCTGAACGGCTGTCCGGCGTCGCCCGGCGTTGCCCAGGGAGTCGCGGGTCTCTCCCGATCAGGCTCCCCTCACCCTGACCCTCTCCCGGCGGGAGAGGGAAGGCGCACAAACAGCGCGGTGCGGGTATAGGTCCCCTCTCCCGCCGGGAGAGGATCAGGGTGAGGGAATCGCAGTACTGGTCCCGCCGACCTCCCGGTGTGGGCAACGCCGCGGCGCCGCCCGCATCGTCGTCCGTGTTCTCGCAGGTCGGGGGTCCAGGCCGGCGCGACGAGGCCCAAGTGCCCATCACGTGATGGGGCATCGCCATCGGCCTGACACCGAGTGGAGCGCCTGCAACGGCCGTCACGTCCGTTGTCGCGCTGCTGCAAGCGCGGCGCCGGCCGGGGCGTCCCCCTGACGCGTCGTGCGTCTCGGCACAGGCCGTGCTCATCCAACGCGGCGATGACTCTCGGGGTGGGGGCCGGGACGGCCGGCGCGGAGAGCGGACCCGATGCGGCACTCCGCGCCGCCTACCGGGCCGAGATGGACCGCCTCGTCGCCGAGCGCTTGCCGCTCGGCTGGGCGGTGTTTCTCAGCATCAACGGCATCGCCAGCCTGTTCGAGTGGACCCTCTTCCCGGAGCGCGGCGCCGCTTTGGTGCGCGGGCTGGTCATCTACACCGTGTTCGCGGCGGCGACGCTCACCATCACCCGCTGGCAGCGACGCGCGGCAGTCACATGCGTAACCGCCATGCACACCCTGATCGCGGTGCTGCTGTGCCTGTACTACGTCGAGTTCCGCGCCAACGCGGACACGCTGCTCGTCAGTTTGATGCTGGTACTCACCGGCGCGGCGCTGCTGTACCCGTTGGGCGCCGGCCGCATGCTGTGGTCGAGCGCCGGGGCCGCGCTCGGCTACCCGCTGGCCATCGCCGCCGGCGCCCAGGCGGCGATGCCGGCGTTGTACGGGCTGTTCTTTCTCTACAGCGGTATCGCCGTGGTCGCGCTCGGCGCGCTGCTGGTCGATCGGCATCGCTGGACCGCGTATCAGCACGCACGGGCGGCGCAGCGCGCCAACCAGGCGAAGTCCGAGTTTCTCTCGACCGTCTCGCACGAACTGCGCACGCCGCTGACCGTCATCATCGGCTACACCAGCCTGCTGCTCGACGACGCCCTGCCGGCGGTCCAGGGGCGCGACGCGCTGCAGCGTGTTCATCACCAGTCGTTGCAACTCCTCGATCTGGTGCAGGCGCTGCTCGACCTCGACAAGGTCGAGGCCGGCGGCGTCGCGGTCAAGGTCGAGTCGTTCCGCCTCGGCGATCTCATCGACAGCTTGCGCGCCAGCCTGCCCTCGGCGTGGTGCAAGATCGGCGTCACGTTGGAATGGGTGGCCCCGGCGCCGCAGGCGCTGCTGCGCACCGATCGCGCCAAGCTGGAGATGGTGGTGCGCAACCTCGTCCACAACGCGCTCAAGTTCACCGAGGCGGGGCGGGTGACGGTAAGCGCCGACGCGATGGGCGTACCGGGCCGGCTGCTGTTCACCGTCACCGACACCGGCTCCGGTATCGACGGCGCCGAGTTGGCGACGATCTTCGACATGTTCCGCCAGGGCGCCGGCGGCGCCGCCCGGCCGGGCGGCGTCGGCCTCGGCCTGTACATCGTCAAGCGCTTCACCGACGCGCTCGGCGGCGAGGTGGGAGTCGAATCGCAGCCCGGCCGCGGCACACGTTTCACGGTCTCCGTTCCGCTCGATGCGGCCGCCGCTGCGGCCGCGCCCGCATGAGCGGATTGCCCCTGCCGGACGGCACGGGGGAGAGGACGGTCCGCCTCCGCTGGCGCCGCGCATCCGAAGTGATAGGAGCGCGCATGCGCGCACCCCTCGTCCTCGCCGCCCTCATCCTCGCCGTCCTCATCCTCGCCCTGGCCGGCTGCAGCGCCCTGCACGCGCCGCCGCCGGATCCCATCGCGCCGCTGCTCGGCACCGAATGGGTGGCCGACGATCTCGGCGGCCGCGGCGTCGTCGCCAACCTGCAGTCGACGCTGCGCTTCGACGCCGCCGACAAGGTCAGCGGTCGCGGCGGGTGCAACCGCTACGCCGGGCCTCTGACGCAGCAGGATGGGGAGGTTCACATCGGACCCCTCGCCGGGGCGCGCATCGCCTGCCCGCCGGCGGTGATGGACCAGGAGGTGCGCTTTCTGATCGCTCTCCAGAAGGTGCGGCGCATCGAGTTGCGCGAGGGCGACAAGTTGGTGCTGCTCGACGACACCGGCGCCGCGCTGATCACCATGTCGCGCTGATTTGGCCAGCGGCTGGGCGGCTCTGCCGCGCCCGCCGCAGCGGCAGAGCCACGGTGCGGCGCTGACACGCCCGGCGTCACTCCGGCGGCGTGTGCAGCTGATTCATGTACTCCGTCAACAGCACCTCGGTGAGACCCGCCGGGAGCGCGTTCAGCACCTCGTTGACCTCCGCCATGCGAGTCGGCAGGGCGTTGCCGCCGGCGCCGGCCATGGCCAGCATCTGGCCGAGCATCTCCGGCGTCACATCGGCCGGGGCGACGGTGGCGAAGGCCTCGCGGATGGTCGCGGCGATGGCGCCGGAGGGCATCGTCTTGGCGATCGCCGTGCAGGCCTTCAGATCCTCGAGGAAGGGCTCGACCCACTTGGCGCTGGCCGGATTCACCGACAGGTGGATGTTCTCCTTCGAGCCGTGGAAGCCCAGCTGCGGTTGCACGTACCAGCCGCGCGTCTTCATCTCGTCGATGATGTGGAACACGTTGACCGTGTCGGAGGTGAAGGCGACCATGTTCATCTGCGGCCGACCGAGCATGCGCAGGTCGTCCATCGCGTCGATGGCGGCGACGATCGCGGTGGTCGCATCGAGCGCCTGGCGGGCCAGCTTCAGGTAGCCGTCGTCGCCGATGAAGTTCAGCGCCGCCCAGGCGGCGGCCAGCGGGCCGCCGGACTTGGTGCTCTGCACGGTCGGGTTGACCACCGAGTACCCGGTCCACTGCGCGCAGGTGTAGATCTGATGCCGACGCAGGTCCTTGTTGCGCTGCAGAATCACCGAGGCGCCCTTGGCGGCGAAGGCGTACTTGTGGAAGTCCATCGAGATCGACGTGACGCCCGGCACCGAGAAGTCGAACGGCGGCACCGCGACGCCGAGGCGGCGGAAGTAGGGCAGCAGGAAGCCGCCCATGCAGCCATCGACGTGCAGCAGCAGGCCGCGCTCCTGCGCCAGGGCGCCGAGGGCGGGAATGTCGTCGACGACGCCGTGCGCGTAGGACACCGCCGAGCCGACCAGCAGGACCGTATTCGGGGTGATGGCGCGGCCGATGGCATCGACGTCGGCCTTGAAGGTCGTCGTGTCCACCGGCACGCGCACCGGGACGACGTCCAGATAGTGGCAGGCTTTCTGAAAGGCGGCGTGTGCCGTCACCGGCAGGATGACCTCCGGCCGGGTCACCGTCGGCCGTGTGGCGCGCGCGTGGTCGCGCGCCGTCTTCACCGCCAGGATGATGCTCTCGGTGCCGCCGCTGGTGAAGTTGCCGACCACCCCGGGCGTGCCGTTGAGGTGCGCGGCGGCCATCGCCACCAGCGCCAGCTCCAGCTTCAGCATGCTCGGGAAGGCGGTGGGATCGAGGGCGTTCTCGGAGAGGTACATCGAGAAGGCCTGTTTGATGACCTCCTCGGTCTCCTGGCCGGGGTCGTACACGTACGCCCAGGTGCGGCCGCTGCGCCAGTCGACGTCGCCGGCGCGGAAACTCTCGAGGGTACGGAAGACATCGTCCTTGGACAGGCCAGTGGCGGGAATGCGCATCGTCCTCGTCTGGCACGACCGGGAAGCCTCCTGCAAGGCGCGCCGCAGCGCATTGACTTCTCCCGGCCTCCTCACGCATGAGCCCCGCATGTCGCGCCGCCGTCTGGCCCTCGTCGCCGTCGCCGCCGTCGTCGTCTTTGCCGGCGGCTTTCTCCTGCGCCTGGCATGGATCGGTGGCGTCTTCACCCGCATCGCGCCGCATTTCGACGGCCAGTGCCGGTTGATCGAGGGGCCCGTCGGCAGCGAGGATCTCACCATCGACGCGGTCGGCCGTCGCGCTCTCATCTCCGCCACCGACCGTCGCGCCCTCGCCGCCGGTCGCCCGGTGCCGGGCGGCCTGTGGACCTATGCGCTCGACGCGCCCGACGCGCGCCCGGTCAACCTGACGCCCGACGCCGGCCTCTATCTGCAGCCGCACGGCATCAGTCTGTGGCGCGAAGCCGATGGCCGTGCCGCGCTGTTCGTCGTCAACCACCCGGCGCCCGGGCACGGCTGGCCGGCGCACACGATCGAGATCTACGACGTCGAGGCGGAGCGCCTGGTGCACCGCGCCACGCTCACCGATCCGCGCCTGGTGATGCCCAACGACCTGGTGGCGGTGGCGCTGGACCGCTTCTACGTCACCAGCACGCACGCGCATCCCCCCGGCCGCCTGCAGGCGCTCGAGACCTACCTGCAGCTGCGCGGCGCCGAGGTGGTGCGCTACGGACCGGGTGGGTTCTCGACGGCCATTGCCGACCTCGTCTTCCCGAACGGCATCAACGTCAGCGCCGACAGCCGCACGATCTACGTCGCCGCCGTGACCGCGCGCAGCGTGCTGGTCTACGATCGCGACCCAAGCAGCGACGCGCTGACACCGCGCGGCGAGATCGCCCTCGGCAGCGGCGGTGACAACATCGAGGTTGACGCCGACGGGCAGCTGTGGATCGGCAGCCACCCGAAGCTGCTCGCCGTGCCCGCCCACGCGGCGGACGCCGCCAACCCGGCGCCGGCGCAGGTACTGCGCGTCAGCGCCGACGGCACGACGGTCGACGAGATCTATCTCGACGACGGCACGCAGATCGCGGCCGCCAGCGTCGCGGCACGCCTGGGCGACCGGCTCCTGATCGGTCAGATATTCGGCGCCGGCTTCCTCGACTGCGCGATGCGCTGAGCGCGCCGTCGCCGCGCCGGCGTCAGAGCGCCGCTTCGATGGCGGCGACGAGCGCCGCGTCGTCGGGCTTGATGGTCGGCGCGAACCGCGCCGTCACCTGCCCCTGCTTGTCGATGACGAACTTGGCGAAGTTCCACTGCACGTCGCCGGCGCCGTCGGGGTGCGTCGGCGCGGCGGTCAGCCAGGCGAACAGCGGATGGCTGCCCGGGCCGTTGACGTCGACCTTGGCGAACATCGGGAAGGTGACGCCGTACTTCGTCTCGCAAAACGCCTTGATCTGTCCCTCGCTGCCCGGCTCCTGGCTGCCGAACTGATTGCAGGGGAAGCCGAGCACGGCGAAGCCGCGCGCCGCCAGGCGATCGTGCAATGCCTGCAAGCCGGCGTAGTGCGGCGTCAGCCCGCACTGCGAGGCGACGTTGACGACCAGCAGGACCTTGCCGGCATAGGCGGCGAGCGCCTGCGTGGCCCCGTCGATGGTGGTGGCGGTGAACTCGTGCGCGCTGGCCATGACTCTTTCCTATACGTGGCGGGGCGGGCTGCAACCCCTGCCGGGAAGTCCGCGGCGCGGTCGCTGCAGTCGGGCGGCCGCAATGGTGGGCGCGTTCAGCCGCGTTGAACGCCGTTCGGCGTTGACCGACCCACGCGCCCCGACTACACCCGTTCGATGGCCATGGTTGGAATTCGCTACGACCTTCGCGTGCCGCCGTTCGCCACGACGACACACGCCGAAATGTACGCCGCCTGCCTCGACCAGTGCGAGTGGGCGGACCGGCTGGGGCTCGACATCATCGTGCTCTCCGAGCACCACGGCGTCGAGGACGGTTTCATGTCCGCGCCCGTCACCCTCGCCGCCGCCGTGGCGGGGCGCACCAGGAACATCCAGATCAACATCGCCGCCGTGCTGCTGCCGTTGCACGACCCGGTCCGCCTGGCCGAGCAGTTCGCCGTCGCGTCGCTGGTCAGCGGCGGTCGCGTCGGCTTCGTCGCCGGCCTGGGCTACCGGCAGGAGGAATTCGACATGGCCGCCGTCGACCGCAAGCGGCGCGGCAGCTTGCTCGAGGAGTACGTCGGGGTGATGCGCCAGTGCTGGAGCGGTGAGGCGTTCGAATGGCGCGGCCGCACCATCCGCGCGACGCCGAAGCCGGCCTCGCCGCCGATGTTGCTGGTCGGCGGCTCGACCGAGAAAGCCGCCCGCCGCGCCGCCAAGCTGCATGCCGGTTTCTTCCCCGCCATCGGCGACCAACGCCTAGCCGACATCTACACCGAGGAGTGCGCCCGGGTCGGCTTCCACGGCGGCTTCGTCAGCATGCCGAACGGGCCGGGATTCGTGCACGTCTCCGAGGACCCCGAACGCGATTGGCAGCGCCTGGCGCCGCATGCGCTGTACGACGCGCAGACCTACGCCGCCTGGCAGACACCGGATCAGCGCTCGTCGATGCACGTGGAAGGCACGACGCTCGAGGCGGTGCGGGCGAGCGGCGCCTACGTCGTGCTGACCCCGGACGACTGCGTCACGCTGGCGCAGGAGACCGGCCGCGTCATCATGCACCCGCTGATGGGCGGCATGCCGCCGGCCCTCGGCTGGGAGAGCCTGCATCTGTTCGAGCAGAAGGTGTTGCCGAGGATTCGCTGAGGAGCCGCATGTCAGACCTCGCCAGCCGTGTCGCCGCCCTCGAGGATCTCGAGGCGATCAAGCAGCTCAAGTACCGCTACTGGCGCTACCTGGACCTGAAGAAGTGGGACGAACTGGCGCTGCTCTTCGCCGCCGACGCGACGGTCCGTTACAGTTCCGGCACCTACGAGTTCGCCGGCCGCGACGCCATCATGCGCTTCCTGCGCGAGTCGCTCGGCCGCGAGCGCGGCTCGGTGACCATCCATCACGGCCACCACCCGGAGATCGTCCTGACCGGGCCCGACAGCGCCACCGGCACATGGGCGCTGTATAATTACATGTTCAACGTCGCGGAGAATCGCGGCATCCGCATCGGCGCCTACTACGAGGACCGCCTGGCGCGCATCGCCGGCGCCTGGGTCTTCTCGCACATCGGCTACACGTCGCTCTTCCACGAGGAGTGGAAGCGCGACGACATTCCCAGCACCACGCTGCGCTGAAGGAGAGAGGGACGTTGGGGCGAAACGGACACTTCCGCGGCGGAAGTGTCCGTTTCGCCCCAACGTCCCTCTATTGGGTCCGCGGCGGGTTCGATCCCTGCTGGTTGAGCGCCTTGGGGAAGATCGCCACCGCCGACGGGGCGGTGGCCTCGACCGCCTGCGGCGCCTCGTCACGTTGCAGCGACATGGCCAGGGCCACGGCGCCGCCGCACAGGATCAGCGCGGCCAGCCACAGGTAGGTTTTCATCGCGTTCCCTCACCCTGACCCTCTCCCGAGGGGAGAGGGGACATCCGAGAAAAAAAGTCACCGATCATCTGGTCGTGCCACGGTCGCGCCGAACCGCGCGCGTGGAAGCCGACGTGGCCGCCGCCCGGGGCGAGCACGGCATGCACGTGCGGCAGGGAGGCCCACGCGACGCGGCGGTACGAGGCGGGCGGGATCCACGGGTCGTCGAGCGCGTGCAGCACCAGCGTTGGCACCGTGATGTGCGCCAGGAAGGCCTGCGCCGAGTTGCGGGCGTAATAGTCGGCGGCGCCGGCGAAGCCGTTGCGCGGTGCGACGAAGTGGTCGTCGAACTCGATGATGGTGCGCGCCGTCGCGATGGCGATGCGTTCCGACGGCGCCAGCGCGGCGCCCGGCGCCAGCGCCTCGGCCTTCATCGCCCGCAGCAGGTTCCAATGGTAGACGGCATTGCGGCGCACGACGATGCGGCGCGCGGCGGCGGCGAGATCGAGGGGGGCGGAGATCGCCACCGCGGCGCGCACCGGCACCACGTCGGCGTGCTCGGCGAGGAACTTCAGCAGCAGGTTGCCGCCGAGCGAGAAGCCGACCAGCAGGACGCCGTCCGCGCGCAGGGCCGGATCGAGGGCGAGCAGGGCCGCACGCAGATCGGCGGTGCGGCCGGCGTGGTACTGGAAGCGGCAGAGCGGCCGCGACGCCCCAGCGCCGCGCAGGTTGAGCCGTAACACCGGGTGGCCGCGTTCGAGCAGCGCCGCGGCACTGACCTGCATGTAGGCGCTGTCCTCGGTCCCCGAGAGGCCGTGCACCAACACCGCCAGCGGTGCGGGGCGGGGCGCGTCCGGACGTTGCAGGATCGCCGCCAGGCGGTCGCCCGAGCCGTCGCCCAGTGGCAACTCGAGCCGCGCGGCGGCGTAGCGTTCGAGCCCGGCGCGGGGCGGGCGCAGCGTGTTGCGCAGGGTCTGCAGGTCGGCCCCCAGCCAGGGCGGCCGCGCGGTGAAGGCTGGGACGTGAACGGGCATGATGGCGCGGCAGCTATAGCGCGCCGGTGGGTGCCGCCGCTACGCCCGTCGCGGCGGCGCCCGCCAAGATATGCTAGGTCCTGGCGCCGATGTCGCTGCGCGACGGCACACTCGGCCAAAAGGGGCTGTTCGGACTGCTGGTCGCCGTGGCGGCGCTGGGGATGCTGCTCGCCGCGGCCGACAAGCTGCTGCGCGTCGGGACGGCGAACGTTGGCTGGACGATGGACGGTCTCTACGTCTCGCCGACGCACGACGACGCCTCCGACGGCGGCCTGCGCGGCGGCGGCCGCGCCCTACGCATCAACGGCGTGGAGGTGCCGCCGTCGTATGGACGCGGGCACACGATCGGCCCGAACGTGCGCGAGGAGATCGGCGCCACCAACACCATCGTCGTCCGCAACCTGGACGGCGAGGAGCGCGAGGTGACCCTCGTCGCGCGCCCATGGGTGTGGCAGGACTTCGTCTTCACCCAGGGCGCCAGCGACGTCATCGGTCTGTTCTTCATCTTCGTCGGTCTCACCGTCTTCGTCCTGCGCCCCTACGAGGCGCCGAGCTGGGCGCTGCTTGCGCTGTGCAGCATCGTCGGCGGGACGTTGCTGGTGCTGTTCATCCCGATCGACGACACGCACCCCTGGAACACCGCCTATTTCCTCGCCCTGGTCAGCTTCACCCCCTATGTGCCGATCCACACGCTGCTCGCCTTTCCGGTCGTCCACCCGCTGCTGCTGCACCGGCCGCGGGTGCTCGGGCTGATCTACGGCGCCGGGGTGCTGCACGGCGGCGCCAACTTCGCCGCCTGGTACGGCCATTACCCGCGCCTGCTGCCGTATCCGCGCACCATCGGGTCGGCGATCCTCCTGATGGTGATGGCGGTATTCATCGCGCACTGCGCCTGGCTGGCGTTGCGCAGCAGCGACCGCCTGGTGGCGCAGCGGGCGCGGATTCTGTGCGCCGGCGTCGTCGTCGGCATCATCCCCTTCGCCCTGGTGCAGTTCGCCCGCGAGAGCTTCGGCGCCCTCGAGATCGACAGTCGCTTCCTCATCTGGCCGCTCGGTATCTTCGTGCTGGCGCTGGCGCGGGTGGCCCTGCGCCCGGCGCTGACCAACGCGCGCATCGCCGTGCGCAAGGCGATCCTCTACACGGCGGCCGTCGCCATCCTCAGTGTCGTCGCCTTGTTGTTGGTGTCGGTGCGCCCGTACGCCGTCGCGGCGCTGCTCTTTCCACTGCTCTACTTCTGGCCGCGCTTCGAGGCGCGCCTGGAGCGCCGCCTGTACCCGCAGCGCGCCCGTTTTCCGGAGCTGTTGCGCGAGGTCGGCGCCGAGCTCGGCACGGCGGCGAGCATCGACGCGGTGCTCGACGTCGTCGCCGCCGCCCCGGCGCGCCTGTGCGACGCGCGCGGGACGGTGGCCTTCCTGCTGCCCGACGCGGTCGGGCCGCGCGCGCATGTGCGCACGGCCGGCGCGACGCCGCCGCCGGTCGACGGCCTCGACGGCGAGTTGATCGTGCAGCTGCTGCGGGCGACGCGGCGCGAGATGCTGCGCGCCGAGCTCGCCGTCGAGCCGCAGTACGCGAACGTTCGCGCCGAGTGCGAGGCCGGGTTCGACCGCCTCGGCGCCGCGCTGCTGCTGCCCCTCGTGCACGAGCAGCGCGTCGTCGGCGGCCTGGCGGTCGGCGCGCGCGCCAGCGACGATCCCTACGAGACGGCGGAGATCGATGCCCTGTCGACGGTCGGCCAGCAGGCCGTGCAGGCGCTGATGCGCGTCGCCGCGACCGAACGCCTGCGCGCCCGCGAACGCGACTTCGCCGACCTCAAGCGCTACTTCCCGCCGCAGATCATCGATCAGGTGATGGCGCGCGGCGGCGCCGCCGAACTCGGCAGCCAGCGCAAGCTGGTGACGGTGCTGTTCGCCGATCTGCGCGGCTTCACCTCGTTCTCCGACAGCGTCGAGCCAGAGGAGGTCATCGCCACGCTCGACGAGTACCACACCGCCATGGGCGCGCGCATCGCGGAGTTCGCGGGGACGCTCGAACACTTCGCCGGCGACGGCTTCATGGTGTTCTTCAACGACCCGGTCGACCAGCCCGATCACGTCGAGCGCGCGGCGCGCCTGGCACTGGCGATGCGCGGCGACGTCGAGCGGCTGCGCGAGGGGTGGACGCGCAAGGGCTACGCCATCCACGCCGGCATGGGCATCCACAGCGGCTACGCCACCTGCGGCTTCATCGGCTACGAGGGGCGCCGCGACTACGCGGTGATCGGCAACGTCACCAACCTCGCCGCCCGGCTCTCCGACGCCGCCGGGCCCGGCGAGATCCTCATCTCGGCGCGCAGCTACGGGGACCTCGACGATCGCTTCGCCGCCGAGCCGGCCGGCGACCTGACGCTCAAGGGCTTCCACCAGCCGCAGGCGGCATTCCGTCTGCTCGGGTTGGCGCCGGGCCCGACGCGCTCCGCCTGACCCATGCGCCCCCGCCCGCAACCGCTGTTCACCGCCGGCGACGTCGACGGCTTCTTCGGCCTCGCCATCGACAACCTCATCCAGTTCCTCCTCATCCTGTCGCTGTGCAGCGGCGTGCTGGGCTTTCCGCTCGATCTCATCCTGCGCACGGTGCTGCCCGGCGCGGCGCTGTCGATCGTCGTCGGCAACTTGTTCTACGCCTGGCAGTCGCAGCGCCTCTCCGCCGCCACCGGTCGGCACGACGTCACGGCGCTGCCCTACGGCATCAATACCGTCTCGCTGTTCGCCTACGTCTTCCTGGTCATGCTGCCGGTGAAGCTCGCCGCCCAGGCCGACGGGTATGGCGCGGGCGAGGCCGCCCGCCTCGCCTGGCAACTCGGCCTCGCGGCCTGCTTCCTGGCGGCGCTGATCGAACTCGGCGGGGCGCTGGTCGCCGACCAGGTGCGGCGCTGGACGCCGCGCGCCGCGCTGCTCTCGACCCTCGCCGGCATCGCCGTGAGCTTCATCGCCATCGATTTCGCCATCAAGACCTTCGCCGCGCCGCTGGTCGCCATGCTGCCGCTCGGCATCATTCTGACCACCTACTTCTCCCACCTGGCGATGCCCTGGCGCATCCCGGGCGGCGCCTGGGCCCTGGCGCTCGGCAGCGCCGCTGCCTGGCTGCTGGCCGGCCTCGGCGCCCCGTCGCCGGTCAGCGGCGAGCGCCTGCACGCGGCGCTATCGACCGTCGGCTTCTTCCCCCCGCTGCTCGTCGTCGGCGATCTCATCGCCGGCCTGACGCATCCCCTGCTGCGCCAGTACCTGGTGCCGGTGGTTTTGCCGATGGGGCTGTTCAACGTCCTCGGCTCGCTCCAGAACATCGAGTCGGCGGAGGCCGCCGGCGACGCCTATCCGACGCGGTCGTCGCTGCTCGTCAACGGCATGGGTTCGGTCGTCGCCGCCGCCTTCGGCTCCTGCTTCCCGACCACCATCTACATCGGCCACCCCGGCTGGAAGGGGCTCGGCGCCCGCTCCGGCTACTCGGTGCTGAACGGCGTGTTCTTCGCCGTCATCGCGCTCGGCGGGCTGACCTCGCTGCTCAATGCGCTGGTGCCGATGGAAGCGGGCATGGCGATCGTGCTGTGGATCGGCATCATCATCACCGCCCAGGCCTTCCAGGCGACGCCGCCGGCGCACGCGCCGGCGGTGGCCATCGGCCTGTTCCCGGCCATCGCCGCCTGGGGGCTGCTGGTCGTCACCCAGACGCTCGGGGCCGCCGGCGTGGTGAGCGGCGACGGCGGCCTGGCGGCGCGTACGCTCGCCGATCCCGCCGCCTTCGCGCGCAGCGGCCTGCACCTCGACGGGCTGGTGGCGATCTCGCAGGGCTTCATGGTCACCTGCATGGTGTGGTCGGCGATGAGCGCGCATCTCATCGACCGCCAGTTCCACCGCGCCGCCGCCTGGGCCCTGGTCGGCGCGGTGGCGGCGTTCTTCGGCTTCGTCCATGCCGGCGTCCTCACCCCGGCCGGCGGCATCTACGACATCGGCGTCGCCACCGGCTGGCGCTGGGCGGTGGGCTACGTCGCCTGCGGCCTGTTCTACCTGGCGATGGGGCGCTGGGCCGGGCGCCGCGGCGCAGGCACCCGCGCGCGCGGGTAGCTCGGGCCGACGGCCCCCGCCCGAGGATTGACGAGGAGCCGCGCACCTGGCAGATTTCTGAGCATGCTCAGAACCGAGCCAGCTCAGGAGTCACGCCGGGAGCGCAACAAGCTCGAGAAGCTGGCGCGCATCGAGAAAGCGGCCCGAGCGCTGTTCGCCCGGCGCGGCTTCGAGGCGACGACGACGCGCGCCATCGCCGCACGCGCCGACATCGGCATCGGCACGCTGTTCCTCTACTTCGCGAAGAAAGAGGACCTGCTCGTCCATCTCTTCCAGCGCGATATCGCCCCGGTGGTGGAGGAGATCTTCGCCACCCTGCCGGCGGCGGCGCCGCTGGCGTCGCAGCTCCTGCACGCCTTCGACCGCCTCTACGCCTACTACGAGCGCGACCCGGCCCTGTCGCGCGTATTCGTCAAGGAGCTGCTGTTCCTCGACCCGGTGCGCCGCACGCGGGTGGCCGACTTCACGCGCGAGTTCCTGCGCCGCCTGGCCGACCTGGTGGTCGCGGCGCGTCGCCGCGGCGCGCTCGGGCCGGGCGCCGCGCCGCTCGACGTCGCTTACGCGGCCTTCGGCCTCTACTGCTTCACGCTCATCAACTGGCTCGGCGGCCTGCTGCCCGACCGCGCCGCGGCGCGCCAGCGTCTGCGCGCGAGCCTGGCGGCGTTGCTCACCGGCCTGACCCCTGGGAGGACGCGATGACCATCACCTACGAGGCGGCGATGAGCATGAGCGCGGCGCGGCAGCGCTACCTCGACGCCAACGGTTTCGACGGCAGCTACAACGAGCGGTGGGTGAAGCTGCAGGCGGGCCCGATTCCGATCTGGTTTCCCAATGCCGAGGGGCGCCGCCGCGCCGTGCGCTTCCACGACCTGCATCACATCGCCACCGGCTACCAGACGAACTGGACCGGCGAGGCCGAGATCGGCGCCTACGAGATCGCCGGCGGGTGCGGCCGCTTCGTCTGGGCGTGGATGCTCAATCTGCAGAGCCTGGCGCTCGGGCTGGTGATCGCGCCGCGCGCCGTCTGGCACGCCTTCGTGCGCGGCCGTCGGGCCGGCACGCTCTACCATCGGGGGGAGTTCCAGGAGGCGCTGCTGGTGCGTTCCGTCGGCGAGGTGCGCCACGAGCTCGGCCTCGATCGGCCGCCGGCGGCGGCGACGGCGCGCGACGGCGTCGCGTTCGCGTACTGGTCGGCTGCGGCGCTGGCGTGGACGTGTGGTCCGCTGCTGGCGCTGGCATGGTGGCTGGCGTAGGTCGCGCCGCCGCCGTGCCGCTCAGGGGCGCTCGCGCGAGGTGCCGCGATGGCGGGCGTACATGTCCTGCACCCAGGCGGTGCCTGGGTGGCCGCGCCAGCGGGCCAGCCACCCCTCGAACACCTCCGGGTAGGGCCGCGGCAGCGGATAGGGGAACGCCGCGGGCATCACCGTCGGTGCCAGGATCGCGGCCGCGGTGAGGTCGGCGACGCTGAAGCGGTCGCCGACCAGGTAGCCGTCCGGTCCCGCCTCGCGGCCGACCAGGTCCAGCGCCTGCGCGGTGCGCACCAGGCCGTCGGCCGCGGCCGCCGCGGTCAGGCCCATGTCGGCGCGCATGACCCGCCGTAGGAGAGGGAACGCGGCGCGGTACAGTCCGTGTACGACCGGTCCCTTCCAGCCGGCGAAGATCGCCGCCATGAAGGTCCCATCGCCGAGCCAGTCGTGGAACCCGGCGGCGCGGATCGGCGCGCCGATCTCGGCGTCGAACCAGCGCTGCAGTTCGAGCGCGCGGCGGCGCTGGCCAGGTTCCGCCGGGTAGAGAGGCGGATCGGGACAGAGCCGTTCGAGGTGATCGATGATCGCCGCCGACCCGACCACGGCGCTGCCGTCCTCGCACAGCACCGGCAGCTGCTTCTGCCCGGAGCGCCACAGCATCGGCATGACGTGCATGCCGGGCAGGTAGGAGCGTCGGCGGTGCGGGAGGCCCTTGTGATCGAGCGCCCAGCGCGCCTTCTCGTTGAAGTGCGAGAAGCGAAACTGATGCAGAACGCGATCGGAAACGCTCATGTGGGGACCGAGTATCGCGTCGGCGCGTGGCGCGGTGCAACCAGTGGTGGGCACCGTGCATCGCTAGCAGGCGCCCCCGAGCCCTCGGTGGCCGTGCGCGACGATTCCGGCTAAAGGAAAGGCGTCGTTCTCGGGGGGGCGCAGCCAGGATAGCGGGAGGAAGCGAACATGGGTGGCATCTCCGAGCAAGCGATTCGCGAGCGCGCGTATCACATCTGGGTGCGCGAGGGCTGTCCGCACGGCCGCGACCACGAGCACTGGGTGCGGGCCCAGGTCGAGATCGAGGCCGAGGCGCGGGGCGGGAACGGCGCGGGGCCGAAGGCGAAGCCAGCGGCGGCGGCCCGCAAGGCGCCGGCGGCGAAGACGCCGGCCAAGCCGAAGGCAAAGGCGCCGCCCAAGGCTGCCGCCCGGAAGCCGGCGAAGAAGTCGTAGAGCGCGTCTGCGCGCCGGCCGGCTGGCTGCTCCTACGAGGTGCGGCGCCGATCGGCCTCGGCCAGCACCTCGTCGGTGTGCTCGCCGAGGCGCGGCGCGGGCTCCATGCGCGCCGTCCAGCCGTCGATGCGGATCGGGCAGGCCGGTACCTGCAGGGCGCCCCAGTCCGGGTGCTGGTGCTCGACGATCATGCCGCTCTGCCGCAGTTGGGGGTTGGCGAGCAGTTCGGCGGTGTCGAGGACGGCCCCGCACGGAACGCCGAAACGCGACAGGTGCTCCATCGCCGCCATCTTGTCATGCTGCTCGGTCCAAGCGCGCACGACGGCGCGCGTCTCTTCCGGCCGTGCATTGCGGGCCGACTGCCGCGCGAAGCGCGGGTCGTTGAGCAGATCGGTGCGGTCGATGGCACGCAGCAACCCCTCCCAGTGCTGTTTGGCGGCGAGGAGGATGTAGATGAAGTCGTTCGGGCCGCCCGGTGTGCATGGATAGATGTCGCTCGGCACCGAGGATGGGTAGGCGCTGCCGGTGCGCGGCGCGGCCCTGCCGTCGAGATAGGTCGCAGCCATGGCGTTGCGCATCAGGTTGACGATGCAGTCCTGCAGGGCCACCTCGACGCGCCCGCCGCGGCCGCTGCGGGTGCGTCGGAAGAGGGCCGCGAGGATGCCGACGGCGAAGTGCAGGCCGGTGCCGCTGTCGGCGATGGTGACGCCGACGCGCGTCGGCGTGCCGTGGGGGTCGCCGTTGACGCTCATGGCGCCGCCGACCGCCTGGGCGACGAAGTCGAGCGACTTGTAGTCCGCCCACGGACCTCCCGGCGCGTAGCCGCGCACCGAGGCGACGATCAGCTCGGGTTGCTCGGCGAGCAGCGTCGCGACCGGCAGGCCGAGACGGTCGAGCGTCCCGGGGGCGAAGTTTTCCGCCAGCACGTCGGCGCCGCGCAACAGCGCGCGCAGCTGCGCGCGCCCGTCGGGCTGCCGCAGGTTGAGCACGGCGCTGCGCTTGCTCTGGTTGAACAGCACGAAGACGATGCTGTCGCGCCGCGCGTCGCCGCCGAGGAGATGGCGGCTCGGTTCGCCGCCTGGCGGCTCGACCTTGATCACGTCGGCGCCCAGCCAGGCGAGAATCTGCGTCGCCGACGGGCCTGCCTCGTACTGCGTCAGGTCGATGACGCGCACGCCCGCGAGGGGTCGGGGCTCGGACATGTCCTCCGTCATCGAGGGAAGCGGCGCGAATGTAAAGTCAGGTGGCGTCGTCGGCGCCGCGCTGTCCGGCCGCGGCGCGGAGGCGCGCCAGCGCCGCGACGAACTCGGCGTCGAGCGCGTCGAGATCCTCGCCGGGCGCGGCGGCGGCCGTGGCGCCGTTGAGCGCCGGGTTCTCGACGAGGCGCACCTGGCCGCGCGGCGTGAGCGTCACGGCGCCGCGGCGCAGCAGTTCGTCGAGCACGGCGCGCGGCGGGATGTCGCCGCCGAGCTCGGCGGCGAGGTCGACGAAGCCGACCCGCTCGGACGACTCGTAGGCGAGCAGGTGCGGTGCGCCGGCGTCGCTGGCGTAGGGCGGGCCGGCCCGCCAGCGCGCCACGGCGCGCGTCGCAAGGGTTTCGTCGAGTCCCGCGCGCGCCGCCGGCGGCGGCGCCTGACCGCGCCGCAACTGGCCGATCTCCTTGCGGGTGATGCCGGTGACCAGGGCGATGCGACTGTCGGTCTGCTGCTTGAACGACAGGCCGAAATGACGCCGTGCCACCTCGAGGTACACTTCCTTCAGCACACCGTTGCAGGCGGGGTAGGTGACGCCGCGCGCGATCAGCAGGCGGACCAGCGGGCGCAGGACGGCGCGCAGCGCGTCGAGCAGGGCCTCCTTCACGGCGAGAGGATCGCTCACGCCGGCGTCTATAGCACCATTCGCGCCCCCGCCGAGGCCGCGTCGCGGCCTCCGCAAAGTGCTCCACATGCACCGGGCACTGCGCTAGAGATGGAAGCTGTGGAATCCCACCTGCGCATCGTCCACGGCCGTCGAGAGCCGCGCCCGGCGTCGCCCGGCGAGCCGCCGCTGACCGAGTTGACGGGGTTCGGCATGTACCCGCGCGTGCAGGGGCGCGAGCGGCTGTCCGAGGATCTCGAGCGGATCACCGACGGCGCCGTGCTGACGCGCGGTCTCGGCCGCTCGTACGGCGACGCCTCGCTGCCGCCGCCTGGCGGCGCGCCGGTGGCGGGCTCGCCGCTCGCCGATCGCGTCCTCGCCTTCGACCTCGGCACCGGTCTGATTCGCGCCGAGGCCGGCGTGACACTGATGCGCCTCAACCGCCTGTCGCTGCCGCGCGGGTGGTTCACGCCGGTGACGCCGGGAACGCACTGGGTGACCCTCGGCGGCATGGTGGCGGCCGATGTGCACGGCAAGAACCACCACGTCGCCGGCTGCTTCGGCGAGCACGTGCGTACCCTGCGCATGCGTCTGGCCGACGGCCGCCTCGTCGAGTGCTCGGACGAGCGCGACCAGGACCTCTTCCGCGCCACCCTCGGCGGTATGGGGCTGACCGGCCACGTGCTCGAAGTGACGTTCCAATTGGAGCGCATCGCGACGCCTTGGATCTGGCAGGAGAGTGAGCAGGTGGCCGATCTCGAGCGCGCCCTGGAGCGCCTGCAGGACGCCGGGCGCGAATGGCCGTTCACCGTCTGCTGGAACGATCTCCTGGCGGACGGGGCGCGGCTCGGGCGCGGCCTGCTGGTGAAGGGTCGTTGGGCCACCGCCGCCGAGGCGCCGCCGGCGCCGCCGCGCTGGCGCGCCGCGCCGACGCTGCCCTTCGCGCTGCCCAGTTGGGCGGTGCAACCGTGGATGCTGAAAATCGGCAACGCGCTCAACTTCCACAAGCACGGCGCCGGGGTGCGGCGCAGGATCGTGCACCCGGAGACGTTCTTCTATCCCCTCGACGTGGTGCGCGAATGGAACCGCGTCTACGGACGGCGCGGCTTCACGCAGTATCAGGCGGTGCTCCCCGGGCCGCATGGACACCCGCGCCATCGCCGCTTCATCGAGACGCTGCGCGCGCACGGCGGGCACGTGTACTTGTGCGTCATCAAGGACTGCGGCGCCGCAGGGCGGGGCCTGCTGTCGTTCCCGAAACCGGGCGTGTCGTTCGCCCTCGACCTGCCGATCGGTCCCGAGACGCAGCGCGTCTCCGACGCGCTCGGGGAGTTCGTCGCCGCCGAGGGTGGTCGCATCTACCTCGCCAAGGACGCCTTCACGCGCCCCGAGCACCTGCGCGCCATGGACGGCGAGCGCCTCGCCGCTTTCGACGCGATGCGCCGGCGCTGGGATCCCGAGCGGCGGCTGCGCAGCGCGCTGTCTATCCGCCTGCTCGGGGACGCGCCGTGAAGGTCGCGCTGCTCGGCGCGACGCGCGGCATGGGGCGCGCCGTCGCGCGCCGGCTCGCCGAGCGCGGCGACACGCTCTTCCTGCTTGGCCGCGACGTCGCGGAGCTCGAGCGCAGCGCCGCCGACCTGCAGGTGCGCGGCGCTGGCGGCGCGGTGGCGCACGCCGTCTGCGACCTCCTCGAGCCGGGCAGCTTCGCGCCGGCCCTGGACGCCGCCGTGCATGCCCTCGGCGGCCTCGACGCCGTCGTCGTCAGCGCCGGCCTCTTCGCCAGCCAAGAGGCGCTCGAGCACGACGCGGCGCTGCGCGCCCGTCTGCTCGCGGCGAATTTCACCAACACCGTCCTGTTCTGCGAGCTCGCCCGCGCGCGGCTGCTCGCCGCCAACGGCGGCAAGCGCCTGTGCGTGTTCAGCTCCGTCGCCGGCGATCGGGCCCGCAAGCCGGTGATCCTCTACGGCGCCGCCAAGGCCGGCCTGTCGCACTATCTCACCGGCCTCGACCACAAGTTTTCCGCCGACGGCCTGCGCACGATCCTCGTCAAACCGGGCTTCGTGAAGACCGCCATGACCGCCGGCCTGCCAGTGCCCCCGTTCGCCGGCGAGCCCGAGCCGGTCGCCGCGGCGGTCGTGCGCGCCCTCGATCGCGGCACCCCGGTCGTCTACGTGCCGGGCATCTGGCGCTGGATCATGCTGGTGATCCGCAGCCTGCCGCGCGCGGTGATGCGCCGCATTCAGTTCTGACCCTGCGGGTGGCCGCGGTGCCGCGCGGCGCAACCGCACAGCGCCACCCGCGACGTGTTGGACAAGAAATTCGCCGTCCCCGGCGCGCCCTGGTTGTGTGACCGCACGAGTCCTGCATTTATGCGAGAGCCCCGTCGCCATGCCCCGTCCCGCCGGCCGCCTCCTCCGCCCCCTGACCGCGCTGCTGCTCATCGTGGTCGCGCTGCAGAGCGCCTACCTGGCCTGGCCGGTGGCGCGCGACCTGATCCTGCCGCCGGATGTGAGCGCGATCAACCAGGGGCGAGCGCTGGCGAGCGAGCTCGGCTGCTTCAACTGCCACGGACCGGGCGGGCGCGGCGGCGTGCCGAACCCGGGCAGCAAGAGCGGCGAGGTGCCGTCGTTCCACGAGGGCACGTTGATGATGTACGCGCACGGCGACGACGACCTGCGCGAGTACATCCTCGACGGCGCGCCGGCGAAGAAGCTGGCGCGGCCGGCCTATGTCGCCGAGATGGAGGCGCAGGCGATCCGCATGCCGGCGTACCGCTCGGTCGTCAGTGCCCGCCAGCTCGACATGCTGGTCGCCTACCTGCGCGCCGTCTCGGACATGCTGGTTCCCAGCGAGGAACCGGCGGCGCGCGGCGCCGAGCTGGCGCTCGCCAACGGCTGCTTCGCCTGCCATGGCGAACTCGGCGGCGGCGGCCTGCCCAACCCGGGCTCGCTGAAGGGCTACATTCCCGGCTTCGGCGGACCGGACTTCGCCGAGCTGGTGCAGAACGACGACGAACTGCGCGCCTGGATCGCCGACGGCGGCATCGCCCGCCTGCTCGAGGATCCGGCGGCGCGTTTCTTCATCGACCGCCAACGCATCCAGATGCCGGCCTTTAAGGCGCACCTGGCTCCGGCCGACATCGACGCCCTGGTCGCCTACGTCCGTTGGGTGGCCGCCGGCAGCTGGCGGACGATGCCGCTGAACCCGCCGTAGGAATTTCCCGTCCGCTCGCGGCGCTCGGCCACGGCGCCTGTTCCGTCCATCTGCGTCTCCCAAATTGACAGTGCCCGGCGCGGTCGAGATAGTGCGGAGGTGATGCCCATGCGAGATGTACAGGCCGTTGTCTTCGAGGTTACCCGCTGGCTGGCCCTGGCCAGCCTCATCAGCCTGCTGCCGGTGTTGTCGCCGCCGCGCGCCGGCGCCCAGGAGGCGGTAACGGTGTCGGGCGAGGTCGTCGACCTGGCGTGCTACCTGTCCAAGGGCAGCAAGGGGAAGCGCCACAAGCAGTGCGCGCAGCTCTGCGCCAAGAAGGGCCTGCCGATCGGCGTGCTCACCGACGCCGGCGACGTCTACCTGCTGATCGAGGACCACGACGATCCGGCGCCCTACGATGCCGCCAAGGAACTTGCCGGCGAGCGCGCCACGGTCAGCGGCAAGAAGTTCACCAAGGGCGGCGTGCAGTCCGTCCTTGTCACCGAGACCAAGGGCGAGTAGGCGCGTGCGGCGAGTGGCGCGGGGCGCGGCGCTGGCGGTCGCGCTGCTGCTGTACGGGTGCGCCGGCGACGGCTCGGCGCCGGTCGTCTCGGGCGGCGCCTTCGATGTCGTGCAGCAGGAGGTGTTCAACCCCAACTGCCTGTCGGCCGGCTGCCACAACTCGACCGCGCAGGCGGGCGGCCTGAACCTCAGCGAGGGCATGTCGTACGGCGAGCTGGTCGATGTCGACCCGACCAACGCGGTGGCCGAGGCTGACGGCCTGCTGCGCGTGACGCCGTTCGCCCCCGGCGACAGCTTCCTGCTCGTCAAACTCACCGCCCCCGGCGCCGGCGAGGGCGGTCGCATGCCGCTCGGTGCCAGTGCGTTGCCGCCCGATCAGATCGAGATGATCCGCGCCTGGATCGCCGATGGCGCGCCGCGCGGCGGCACGCCCGAACCGAGCCCGACGCCGAGCCCGACGCCGCTGCCGCCGAGCCCGACGGCAACGGCGACGATCACGCCGACGCCGGCCGACACGGCGACGCCGAGCGCGACGGTGACCGGCACCGCGCCGCCGACCAGTACCGCGACAGCGACCGCGTCCGCCAGTCCGACCCTGACGCAGGAGCCGTGGCTGACGCGCATCCAGAACACCATCTTCACGCCGTCGTGCGCGACCGCCTTCTGCCATGACGCGCAGACCATGTCGGCCGGCCTGAACCTGAGCAGCGGGGCCTCCTACGCGGCCCTGATCGATGTCGTCCCGACCAACGCGGCCGCCCGCGCCGCCGGCCTGCTGCGCGTCGATCCGTTCGTGCCGGCGAACAGCTTCCTGATCGTCAAGGTGACGCAACCCGGTGTCGGCCAGGGCAGCAAGATGCCGCTCGGCGGCGTCCCGCTCAGCGCCGAGCAGGTGGCCCTGCTGACCGGCTGGATCGAAGCCGGCGCGCCCGGCGATTGAGCGTCAGAAGAACGTGTGCAGTTCCAGGATCCACAGATCCTGGTTGTGGCTGGCGTTGGTCTCGACGCCGTTGCTGATGCGGTAGAAGAAGCGCATCTGCAGGAAGCGGGCGAGGAAGGGTTCGAGGCCGACGCTGACCCGGTTCTCGGCATCGGAGCCCTGCCGCGGCAGGGTGCCGTCCCAGTCGGCGTAATCGAAGGCGACCTTCAGATTGAGCCAGTCGAAGAGCAGGTAGTTGCCCTCGCTGTAGGCGATGAAGGCGCCCGGCTCGACCTTGCGTCCGGTCGTCGGGTCGGTGAAGTCGAAGAAGCCGAAGTCGACCTCGCCCAGATAGGTGAAGCGCCCCAGGTTGAAGCCGGTGAAGGCGCCGACCCAGCCGGTCGAGTTGTCCGACGACCCGGCGTAGGTGCCCGAGCCGCCGAGCAGGATGTTGCGCACGATCGGTACATCGGTCCACAGCGAGTACAGCGTGCCGGTCCCCTGCACGTCGCGATCGTCGACGACGCCCTGGGAGACCGCCGCGGCGAACGACACCGGCCCCGGCTCCCAGCCGATCTCGAAGGCCGGCTGACTGACGTCGAAGCTGAAGCCCGTCGTCGCCGACCCATTGCGGCCGCCGCGGATGAAGGCCGTGTCGTCCTGCAGTTGCAGGCCGTAGGGGAGGAACATCTTGCCGCCCTTCAGGTAAATGTCCCAGGGCAGGTAGGCCATCGCCCACACCTCGCGCGTGTCGAGGCTGGGGGCGAAGCGCTGGTCCAGGTAAAAGGTGAGCAGATCGGGGATGAGGTTGACGTTGAGGTAGCCGACCGCCTGGTCGACGTCGATGTCGAACTGCTCGAGGCGGCCGCGGAACGCAGTGTTGTTCTTCACCGTCCCGTCGGAGCCCTGGTCCTGCATGACGGCGGTCATGTCGACGCGCAGGTCGGCGCCGATGGCGACGTACTGGTTGAGCTCGCCGGTGAAGGCGTCGGTTGGCTTGGTGAGCGGCGCGAACCAGTTCGGGTAATTGAGGATTTCCTTGGCGTGCGCCGCGACGAAGCTGGTGCGCATGCCGCCGCCCGTCATGTTGATGTGGCAGGCGCTGCATTTCTGCCCTTCGCGTACGGCGAAGTACGGCTCCGCCGTCGCCGGCGCGGCGACCCACAGCGCCGCTGCCGCGGCCAGGATGCTCCAACCCCTCATCGCGTTATTCCCCCCCACTTGCCCCACATGTGCGGCGCACTTTGCGGGGCCGAACCGCGCAGGGTCAAGGGCCGCGGTGCGAATGTGTCGTGGTCCGAACGGTCGATCGCGGCGATGGTCCGGGCGGGTCCGCCCGCGTCCGTCCGGCTGCCGGCACGCGCTTCCCCCGGCGACCCCGGTGTGCGAGAGGCGCGGTCGCGAAAGGATCTCCCATGCGCCGACTGCTCCCCCTCGCCTGCCTCTGCGGCCTCGTCGCCTGCGCCGCCCCACCGCCGCCGCCGTCGGCGGTCGATCCCGCGGTCGACGCGCAGGGGCACAGCGCGCCGAGCGCCGTGACGCGCGCCGCCAACGCGGCCGTCGCGGCGGCGCTGCCGCTCGCCGAGCAGCAGGACTTCGAGGACGCGCGCCGCGGCCTGGTCGCATCCGACCCCGCCGTGGTCATCGTCGGCGCCGACGGCACGCCGATATGGGACACGCGCGCCTACGCCTTCGTCACCGGTGCGGCGCCGGACAGCGTCAACCCGAGCCTGTGGCGGCAGGCGCAACTGAACGGCATCCACGGCCTCTTCAAGGTCGTCGAGGGCGTCTACCAGGTGCGCGGCTACGACGTGTCGAATATGACCCTGATCCGCGGTGACAGCGGCTGGATCGTCGTCGACCCGCTGACGACAATTGAGACGGCGCGCGCCGCGCTCGATCTCGCCCGCCGCCATCTCGACCCGGCGCCGGTGAGCGCCGTCATCTTCACCCACAGCCATCTCGATCACTTCGGCGGCGTCGCCGCGGTGCTGCCCGACGGCTGGGCGGCGCGCGCCACGGACCCCGCCGCGCCCGCGGCGCTGCGCATCGTGGCGCCGCGCCACTTCGTCGAGGAGGCGACCAGCGAGAACATTCTCGCCGGCCCCGCCATGGGGCGCCGCGCCCTGTACATGTACGGCCTGCCGCTGGCCAAGAGCCCGCGCGGCCACGTCGACACCGGCCTCGGCAAGGCGCCGGCGCGCGGCTCACTCAGCTTCGCGGTGCCCACCGAGTTCGTCGATCACACGCCGCAGGCGATGGAGATCGACGGCGTGCCGTTCGTCTTCCAGTACGTTCCGGGCTCGGAGGCGCCGGCGGAGATGGCCTTCTACCTGCCCGAACACCGCGCCTATTGCGGCGCCGAGATCGTCTCGCACACGATGCACAATCTCTACACCCTGCGCGGCGCCAAGGTGCGTGACGCGCTGAAGTGGAGCGGCTACATCGACGAGGCGCTGACCGCCTTTCCCGACACCGAGGTGGTGTTCGCCAGCCATCATTGGCCGGTGTGGACGCGCGAGCGCGTGCGCGCCTATCTCGGCAAGCAGCGCGACGTGTATCGCTTCCTGCACGACCAGACCCTGCGCCTCGCCAACCACGGTGCGACACCGCGCGAGATCGCCGAGCAGCTGGAGCTGCCGGAATCGCTGCGCGGGGTCTTCGCCGTCCGCGGCTACTACGGCACGGTGCGTCACAACGCCAAGGCCGTGTACCAGAACTACTTCGGTTGGTACGACGGCAACCCGGCCAACCTCGACCCGCTGCCGCCGGTCGAGGCGGCGACGAAGTACGTCGCCGCCATGGGCGGTGCGGCCGCGGTGCGCGCCACCGCGCAGCAGGCCTTCGAGGCCGGCGACTATCGTTGGGCGGCGACGCTGCTCGACCACGCGGTGTTCGCCGATCCGAACGATGGCGAGGTCAAGGCGCTGTTGGCGCGCACCTACGACCAACTCGGCTATCAGGCGGAATCGGGCCCGTGGCGCGACGTCTACCTCTCGGGCGCCACCGAGCTGCGCCACGGCGTCGGCGGCAGCGCCCTGAACCTCGCCGCCGCCGCCGACCTGCTGCGCGAGGTGCCGCCCGAGCAGTTCCTCGTCTCCATGGCCGCGCGCCTCAACGGCCCCGCCGCCGACGGCCAGGCGACGACGGTCAACTTCGTCTTCACCGACATCGGCGAGAGTTTCGTGCTGACGCTCGAGAACGCCGTCCTGCACCATCGCCGCGCCGAACCCGACCCGACCGCGGTGGCGACCGTGCGCCTCACCCGCGCGTTGCTGGTACGACTCGTCACCGGACAGGCCGGCCTGCGCGATCTGGTCTTCTCCGACGAGCTCTCGGTCGACGGCAGCCGGCTCGCCCTGGTGTCGTTCCTGCGCCTGTTCGACACGCCGATGGGCGACTTCCCGATCGTCACGCCGTAGTGCGGCGCCGCCTGGCGGCTGGACGCTCCGGCGCCCAGCGCGTAGGAACGGGGCGCTGCACCCCGGCGGAGGGGTGGCCGAGTTGGTCTATGGCACCGGTCTTGAAAACCGGCAGCCCGCAAGGGCTCGGGGGTTCGAATCCCTCCCCCTCCGTTCTTCAACCCCAGGTCGATCAAGTGCGCACCGGCTGGCGGGTCTGGCGTTCGGCCATCTTCACGCGCCGCCCTGCCGCTCGCCTTTCATTCAGGAAGCAGGGCGGCTCTTGCGCACGCGCCGCCAGGTCTCTTGGTAGATCGTGCGCCGCGGGCCGACCGCGACGAGCTCGATCGCAGCGCCGTTGACGCGGTAGATGATCCGATACCGACTGACCCGGCAGCTACGCAGGCCCTCCAACTCGTCGCGGAGCCGCTTGCCGATTGCGGGATCGTCGACGATGTCGCCCAGCGCGGAACGAACCTTTCGCTTCAGGTCCGGGTGCAGGCCGCGGATCAACGCCGCGACGTCATCGGGGACTCTCAGCCGCCGCATGACGAATCGAGGTGGATCAATCGGCGAACAACTCGTCCAAGGTATACAGCTTGGCCTTGCCGCGCTTGAGGGCCGCGAGGCCGCGGCGGATCTCGGCAACGAGATCGGCGTCCGCGCGGACCGTCGCCGTCTCCTTCCAGCTCTCGAAATCCGCCGGGCTCACGAGCACCGCGGCGGCCCGGCCATTGCGAGTGATCACGACCTCCTCGTCGTGGCCCTCCACGGCGTCGAGCAGGCTGCTGAGCCGGGCCTTGGCCTCGGAGAGCGGGACGGTTTTCATTTCGGGGCTCCCTTGTTGGTCAGAATTATGACCAACCTTAGGTCGGAGGGGAATGCCCCGTCAACCGGCCGGCGGGTCTGGCTTGCGCTGAAAGAGCTCGAACGGCGGTAGCGGACGTGCTGGCGTCCGGGCTCCCGAAAGGAAGTGAGTGGGCGTCGGGGCTGGGCGGTAGTCAAGCGGGGCAGGGCAGCGTCCGAAGAGCGGCGTGTCGACCCGCAGCTGACGAAGGAATCGTTCGAGCTGGCCGAACGCGTGCGCAAGGCCCGCGAACGGCTCGGCGTGACGCAGGCTGAACTGGCCAGGCGCATCGGCATTGCGCAGCCGGCGATTGCTCGCTTCGAAGGTGGCGGCGCGACGCCGAGCCTCGTCACTCTGCGCCGGGTGGCCGCTGCCCTCGGCCTTGAACTCATCGTCGAATTGCGCGCCGACCGAGCCGCGTGAGGCGGGGGTGCGAGCACGCCCCAAGCTCTGGCGGTTTGCCAATATCCTGCAAATCAACGCCGCGACACTCGGCGTGGTGACGAGGGACTCTAGGGCACGATGCCAGGGAATCGGACCGATGTTCCCGGACGCCGAGGCGCGACGAGGGACGCGGCAATACCCGCCCCGGCGCACTTGAAAACCGGCAGCCCGCAAGGGCTCGGGGGTTCGAATCCCTCCCCTCCGTTGTTTCTTTTCTCGGTAGTTGGGAGCGCGAGCCGGGTCGCTTGGAGATGGCGAGCGTGGCGGTTGCTAACCGAACGAGGTCCCGCCGTCACGATTCCCTGGGCAATCGCGCCGGTCGTGTCATCAGTTCCGGTTGTGAGCGAGCGCCCGAGTCGCATCTGCCGTGGAGGCGAGCCAAACGCAGGAACATCGGACGATCGAGGTGCAATTGCGAGCACCGGGAAGAAAGCAGGCAGCGCTGGACGCGGCGACCGCACCGAAAAAGATATCGACGAGCTGCTCGCCCGGGCTCTCGCCGACACCTTTCCCGCCAGCGATCCGGTTGCGATCGACGCTGGCCAGTACGAGCCCACCGGCTTGCGAGAGGTTCTGACCGCCCCGCGCGCGATCCGCAACGGAGACGCGAATCCTTCGGCTCGGCGCCGCGAGCTGCGCAGATCGCGCTGGCCCCCGCAGCTAACGCCGTGTCACGACTCTCCCAGCCACCACCTCGGCTGCGCGCGTGGCCCATAGGGCAGCCCGAACTGCCGCATCGCGCGCTCCCGGATGAGCGCCACCGCCTCGCCCGGCGAGTCGGTGACGATCCAGCGTGCGACGTCGACTGCGTCGATCGTCCCCGTAGCGAGGAGACTCTGGCGGAGGTAGTCGAGAAGCGGTTGCCGAAAGCTCTTCCCCATGAGCACGAGGGGGAAATCCTTCATCTTGCCCGTCTGGACGAGTACCGCGGTCTCGAAGATCTCGTCGAGGGTGCCGATGCCGCCGGGTATGGCGACGAAGGCGTACGAGTACTTCTCAAAAAGCATCTCGCGCACGACGAAGTCCCGAAACTCGACCCAGCGATCGAGGTAGGGGTTCGGCCTCTGCTCGCCGGGGAGCGTGATGTTGCTCCCAACGGAGTACCCGCCGGCGTCCTGCGCGCCGCGGTTCGCCGCCTGCATGATCCCAGGACCGCCGCCGGTCATCACGGTGAAGCCCGCCTGCGCAAGTTTCGCGCCGAGCTCGCGCGCAAGCTCCTAGTAAGGATGGTCCTCCTTGGACCGCGCCGAGCCGAAGACGGTCACGCAGGGGCCGACGAAGTGCAGCCGCCGGAAACCCTTCACGCACTCGGCGAAAATGCGCGCCGCCTCTGCGAACTCGACGCCGCGCGGCCGCGGGCCCCTGAGGAAACGGCGCTCGCCGGGGTCGCTCGTTCCTTTTCCCCAGCGATCGTCCGACTCGGCGCGCGGGGGCTCCTCGACGTCGGTGATCATGTGGTGCGACGCCCGGGGAGCTCAGGTTCGTGCGAAATCGACGAAGCCGTTCTCGAAGTCGGTGCGTACGAGCTCGACGCGAACCCGATCGCCTATGTCGAGCCCCTGGAAGCCGCGCACCAACTTTCCCTCCGCCGCGGGCCGGGAGATCCTGACCCAGGTTCCCTTCGGCGAGGGCGTTCAGGTCCTCGGTCGAATACGGCGGCGCGCTCCCGGACAGCACCGCCTTCACCAGCCGCTGCGGTCTCGAGTGTGAGCGCTCCGTGCTCGAAGCGGCGCTTTCGCAGCTGTTGCGCGACGCGGTCCTGAACACGGAGCTGCGCATCGATTCCCGGAACGGCGCGCACGCGCGCGGGGGCGGGCGATGTCCCGTCGAGCCACGCGGCGACGCCGTTGTAGGCGAGCTTCGCGTGGTTGCGAACGGCCGCGCGGTACGCGTCGGAGCCGGCGATCGAGCCGTCGGGACGCACCACGATCTCGACGACGATCGCGTTGCGGTCCACCTCCTCGCCGAGCGACGTGAGGTCGGTCGAGAGCTTCTCCGGCGGCATCGGGAAAATCTGCGCGGCCGTGTACACCGAGGTCGTGTTCGTGCGCGCGTGACCGTCGATCGCGGAGCCCTTCTTCACCAGGGCGTTGACGTCAGCAATGGCGATGAAGATCTTCACCGCTCCATCGGCCAGCGGCTCCGCGACGGAGAGCTGGCCGAGGTCGAGCGAGTCGTCATTGTCGATCGACACCGACAATCGGGCGCGCATGTCCTGGACGGGTGGGGCCGAGGCGCCGAGCGGGGCGGTCGCCGCAGTGAGGGCCGCTGTTTCGGCGACCGCCGCGTCCGAGAAGTCCGCAAGCAGCGAGCCCTCGACCATCGCGCGACCGGCGATGGTTCGAAGATCGCCCGTGCCGGAATCGTGACGCCGGTGCGGTGCGGAGTGCTCGGCCATGCGCACGTGGAGAAGCACGGAGCGCTGGAGCCTGTCGCGCCGCGGCCAGGTTACCCGACCCCCGCGGAGATTGAATCTTCACACCGTCCCTGAGCGCGCGTATGATCTACTGGTCGCTGATCGAGACGGCACGGCAGTGACCAGGGAGGTACGTCATGAAGGCACTCGTCTATCAGGGCCCGGGGAAGAAGGCGTGGCAGGATGTCCCGCCGCCTCGCATCCAGCATCCGACCGACGTCATCGTGCGCATCGACACGACGACGATCTGCGGGACCGATCTGCACATCCTCAAGGGGGACGTTCCGGCGGTCACGCCGGGGCGCATCCTCGGTCACGAGGGGGTGGGCGTGATCACCGAGGTGGGCAGCTCGGTCACGACGCTGGCGGTCGGCGACAACGTCATCATCTCCTGCATCAAGTCCTGTGGCCGCTGTCAGTTCTGCAAGCAGGGAATTTTCGCGCACTGTCTCGGCGACGAGGGTGCGGTCGGTATCGGTTGGGTGTTCGGCCACCTCATCGACGGAACGCAAGCCGAGCTCGTGCGCGTGCCGTACGCCGAAACGTCCGTCTACAAGGTGCCGGCCGGGGTCACCAACCAGCAGGGCGTGCTGCTCAGCGACATCCTGCCCACCGGCTTCGAGATCGGCGTGCAGTACGGCCAGACCAAACCTGGCGACGTGGTCGCCGTCATCGGTGCCGGCCCGATCGGCCTCGCCGTGATCACGACCGCCGGACTGTATGGCGCCTCGAAGATCATCTCCATCGACCTGGATGCGAACCGCATCGAGCAGGCGAAGAAGTTTGGTGCCACCGACGGCGTGAACTCCGGTGATGCCGACTGGAAGAAGAAGGTCATGGCGCTGACTGACGGGTGGGGGGTCGACGTCGCCGTCGAAGCGGTCGGCGTTGCCGCGACGTTCGAAATGGCAACGCAGATCGTGCGCCCGGGCGGCCACGTGGCCAATGTCGGCGTGCACGGCAAGCCGGTGCAGTTACGCCTGCACGACCTGTGGATTCACAACATCACCATCAGCATGGGGCTGGTGAACACCAACACCACGCCGATGCTGCTCAAGTTGGTCACCGAGGGCAGGCTCAAGGTGGACCACTTCGCCAGCCATCACTTCAAGCTGAACGACATGCTGGCCGCCTACGACACGTTCAGTCGTGCCGCGGAGACCAAGGCGTTGAAGGTGATCATCGAGCGCTAGTGCAGCGCCGTCTGGAGACCGACCCGCGCTTTCTTGCGCGCATCGCTGCCGCGCGAGCGAGCCTGCGCGCTGGAACGGGCGTGCGCCTCGAGGATCTGGGTGACGCGGCCGGCCGGGGCACCACCGCGGCGCGCGGCAGGAAGCCCGTCCGGACCAAGCGCACGGCGCCCCGCGGTAGCCGCACTCGGTCAAGGGTCAGCGAATCCCAGCGGAATCCACCGTAACCTCAGCTCAAGGAGGACTGGTCCGTTTTGTTCGACGGGCAGTCCGTATGAGCTCCGGATATCACATAGCGCGGTAGCGGACGTGCCGGTGCCCAGGCTCCCGCCGTGCCGATGACACGTGTACTGGCCCAGCGCGGCGTCGGCCTCGGCCGCTACATCTTACAGCGGCTGCTCGACCGGCTCGGCGGCGGCAGTGCGGTCGACAGGGCGCCGGGCCGCGGCTCGACCTTCCGCGTCTGGCTGCCGCAGCAGCCGGAGACGGCCGCCGACCGTTCCGAGATGGCGCCGCGCAGATCGCCGGCGCCGCGCGTTGGGCGCATCGGCGAGAGTCTCGACATTCAAGGCAGAAAGACTGCATATGTCGGTCCTCCGCCCACGCGTATGGCACAGCCCAAGGCTCAGCAGTCTACAGTCTGGTTCGGTGGCCTCGTCGGCCTCCTGGCGCTTGCCCTGGCGACCCCGGCGGCGGCGCGGTTCTACCCGCGCGGCGACGCCACCTGCGGCGACGGCCTGACCGCCGCCGACCTGGTGGCGACGGCGCGCGGCATCGGCGGCGACAGCGGCTGCGGCAACGTCGACTGCGACCGCGACGGCGCGCTGACGGCGGCCGATGCGCGCTGTGCCGCCGGCTGCCTGTTCGGAGTCTGCCCGGTGCCCGGGCACGCGCCGCGCCTGACCGGCATCGCCGCCGACAGCGCGCCGGAGGCCGTACCGGGCTCGGTGGCGCGCATCTCCGTCGCCAACCTCGGCCCGATCGACGCCAACAAGCGCGTCACCGTCAACGGCTTGGAGGCGGAGGTCGTCGAGCAGACCGAGATCGAGCTGCTGGTGGCGCTGCCGGTCGATCTGCCCACCGGCCCGGCCGAGCTGGTGGTGATCGACGGCGACCTGGACGGTCCGCCGATCGCCATCGAGATCGCGCCGCCGGTGCCGCTCGGCGCGCCCGATAGCTTCGACGGCATGCTGGGGCTGGTGGACACGGTGCTGGCGAGGCTGCTCGACCTCGACGTCGAAGCGGCCTTCGGCGACAACGCGCCGATCATCCGCCAGGAGTACGCCCGCTATCGCGCCGAGCTCGCCGAACAGCGCGCCGCGCTGGCCGCCGATGCGACGCTCGGCGAGGCCGCGCGCATCGTCCTCGACGCCGCCGCCGACGCCTCCGGCGCGCCCGAGCAGTTGCGCGCTCAGATCGCCGAGCTCGAGGCCCTGACCGTCGGCGACGGCGGTGTGGCGGCGCCCCCCAACCCCTATCTGGCCTTCCAGAACGGCGCCCGCACCCTCCAGATCGCCGGTGCCGTGGTGCGCGCCGCCGGGACCGCCGCGGCGGCGGCGGGTACGACGATCAGCGCCGGCCCGATCCTTCTCGCCATCGGCACCGGCCTGGCGATCAACGCCGGCGCGGTGCTGGTCGGCGGCAACGCGCTGACGCCGCTGATCGCCGGCATCGACTACCTCGACGCCGACGGCAAGCCGCGCCGCTACCCGACCGCCGGCGGCATCGCCGTCGTCAGGGGATACAACTTCGATACCGTCACCACCGATCTGAAGATCCGGGTGCGGAGCGGCAGCTACGCCGGCGACACCCCGACGGCGGTCGGCGACACGATCAACTACCGCCTGCCGGACAACATCGGCTTTTGTGGCAAGGTGACGTTCGAGTTGTTTCGCGCCGGCGGATTCGTCTCCAACCCGGTCCAGCAGCGCGTCCAGCCGGAGCTGCTGACGCTGCCCGCCAATGCACTGAGCGGCGCAGAAATCCAGGGCACGTCGCGCGGCGCGAGCTGCGAGTTGTCGCAATCTGCCAGTGCATTCTTCGACAGCGGCGCGCCGGGTTCGTCGAAGGAGGCACTCATAAGCGCCCGCGACGGGCATCTGACGTACATGCGGGTGCCCGACGTGCTGCCCGGCGCCTACAAGGTCAGCCTGACGGTGGAAGGGGTGCGCAGCGATCCGGCCGGCGACGTGCCGATCGATATCCGCAACCGACTCACCGGCCTGCAGATCCTCTGCCCGCCCACGATCTACCTTGCCGGCAGCGGCGAGTCGTCCGTTCCCTCCTGTACCGTCGTCACGCAGCCGGACTTCACTGCGCAGCCGCAGCCCAGTGTCTTCCGCTGGCTGTCGAGCCGCGCGAACGTCGCGACAGTGCAAGTCCAGACGGACAAGCGGGAGAGCGTGCTGACGGCGCGCAACATCGGCGAGACCAACATTTCCGTCACGCTGGAGGCCAGCGCCGGTCCGGTCCGCATCCTGGCGTCCAGCCCTCCGGTGGCGGTGACGGTGGTGGACGACACCGATCCGCGCATCAGCATCAGCAGTACCGCCACCTCGCCGGTGCAGCCGGGCGCCTCGATCCCCGTCACGGTGACGGCCTCCGACAACTACCGGCTGCTGCTGGTGGAGCTGGCCGCGAGCGGCGACGCCGTCGCCTCGGGCGGCGCGCAGCAGATCCTCGACTGCACCGGCAAGAAGACCTGCTCGGCCATGGTGACCGTCGGCCTCAAGGAGAGCGACTTCAGCCAACCGACGGTGACCATCACCGCCACGGCGCGTGACGCCGGCGCCAACTCCGCCGGTTCCAACACGCTGACCTTCACCATCGCCCGCGATACGAGCTGCCCGGCGGTGACCATCCAGCAGCCGGCGTCGGGCGGCACGGTCAACGCGGGCGAAACGGTGATGGTGGTGGCGCTGGCGCGCGACGACCAGCCGGGCGACACCGGCGTCAAGTCGTTTGTGTACCGCGCCAGCGGCCCGGCGCTCACCGCGCCAGTCGCGCAGACCCTGCCGTTGCCGCTGCCGCAGGCGGCGCCGCCCCTGCGCTTCACCTTCAGCGTCAAGCAGCCGTCGGAGCTGACCGACGTCGAGGACAAGAACATCACCATCTCGGTCGAGGCGCTGGACGCCGCCAACCCGCCCAACACCTGTGGGCCGCAGACCGTCAGCGTCTCGGTCGTCGGCGTCCTCGACCTGTGCAGCGGCGGCATCACCACCGACAACCCGGCCGGATTCATCGGCGAGCCGTTCACGGTTACCGTGGCGCTGACCGGCGCGGGCGCCGACGAGATCACCCGTGTCACCAGCATCAACCCCGGCGGCGCATTCGATCTCGAGCCGCAGGGCGGCGGCGTTTACACGGTCACGCTCTTCTACCAGGGCGCGGGCGGCTTCACCCTGCGCTTCGTCGCCTTCGATGCCGCTGGCGAGGAGCGTTGCGCCGGATCGATCGGCCTGGAGTCGTTGGGACCCGAGCCCGGGGACGGCGTCGCCGCGCAGCGGCGTGGCAGCGAACCGGCCGGCGGGAGTCGGCGTTGAGGCTGCGGCGCGCTGCCGCGTGGGTCCTGGCCGGCAGCCTGGCGCTGGCGCCCCTGGCGGCCGACGCGGCGACGATCGTCGGCAGCGTCGTGGACGACCGCAACGGCGACGGCGCCGTGCGGGCCGGCGAGCCGGGCGCCGCCGACTGGGTGGTCTTCGTCGATGCCGACGACGACGGCGTCCTCGACAACGCCGTCGGCGCCGGCATCTGCTCGGCGACGGCGACCGAGCCGTGCGCCGGCAGCGACGCCGGCGACGGCGACCGAGCCGTGCGCCGGCAGCGACGCCGGCGGCGGCTTCACCATCGCCGCCCTGCCGGCCGGTGCGCACCGCCTGCGTCTCGTGTCGCGGTCCGGCTGGCGGCAGACCACGGCGGTGGCGGTCGACGTCGTACTGCGCAGCGACGATGCCGTCGACAGCACCGTGCGCTTCGGCGTCTTCCGCCTCGCCATCGTCGCAGGAGCCGTCTTCGCCGATGCCAACGGCAACGCCGGCCGCGACGGCGGCGAGCCGGCGCTGCCCGGCTGGACGGTGTTCGACGATGCCGACCTGAGCGGCGGGCTCGGTGCCGGCGAGGCAACCGCATCCAGCGCCGCCGCTGGCGCCTACCAACTCACCGGACTGGGACTCGGCGCCCACTCGGTGCGCCTGCGGCGCCGCTGCGGCTTCGCTGCCACGCTGCCGCCGCTGCCGGGACGCTACGCGCTGGCCATCTCGACCAGCGGGCAGGTGATCGGCGGCCGCGACTTCGGCGTCCAGCCGCCCGCGGTGCTGCCGGGCGACGGCAACGGCGACCGCACGGTGAGCGCCGCCGACCTGAGCGCCGCGGCGCGTGCCGTCGGGGCGCCGCCGGCCTTCGGCGCCGACGCCGACGGCGACGGCGCAATCACCGCCGCCGATCTGCCCGTCACCGCGTCCAACGTCTTCGACTGTGCGGGGCTCAGCGGCGCGCCGGCGCTGCCGACGCCGATCGCGACCGAGACCGGCGTCGGGCCGACGGCGACGGTCAGCGCCACGCCGCCGCCACCGACCGTCACCGCCACGGTGCCGGTCGGGTCAACGGCGACCGGCACCGCCACCCGCAGCGCCACGGCGCCGGCGAGCAGCAGCGAGACGGCGACGCGCACGCCGACGCCGATGCCGACGGCGGTGGCGACCGCGACCAGCTCGGCGACCAGCGGCCCGTCGGCGCCGCCAGCCGCGGCGCTGGCCGGCGTCGCGGTCCAGATGACCAACGGCATGAGCGCCATCCCGGCAGTGATCACGGCGCTGGTCGGCGGCATCCAGTTCGGCAACGCCCTGGTGTTCGGCCCCGACGCTCAGCTGTCGGGCGTCGGCGGGCCGGCGGGGGCCTGCCCGCTCGGCGGCAGCGCCTCGCGCAGCTGCAGCAGCGGCGTCGGCGGCGGGACGCTGGCCATCGACTTCGACGGCTGCAAGGTCGCCACCGCGTCCGGGTCGGTGACCATCGACGCGCTGCCGCCCACCGATCCGGCGTTGTCGCTGCGCGGCAGCGTGTGTATCGCCAACCTTCCCCTGCCGCCGTGGAACGCCACCATCGGCGTCTCGGCGGCCTTCCGTGATGCGCAGAGCACACCGCAACTGACCGCCACCGCCGCGTTGACCGGCACGATCGCGCCGACGCTTGGCGGGAGCTGCGGCGCGACGGCGGCGACCCTGGTGCTCACCGGCCCCATCCACAGCCAGTACGGCGACGGCTCGGCGGTCGGCATCACCTTCGCCAGCACCACGGTGGTGGTGACGGTGATGCAGTTCAACGCCAACTGCGTGCCGATCCGCTACCGCATGACCTTCAACGGTCCGGCGACGGTGACCGTCGAGGCAGCGGCGGCGGCGCTGACCAGCGGCACGGCCGCCGGCGCGGTGACGGCGGTGGTGTTCCACGACTTCGTCGTCGAGCAGAACGCCAGCGGCACGCCGACCCAGACGTTCCTCGACGGCGACATCGGCGTCGCCTGCGCCGCAACGACGCTCAGCTTCGACACCATCCAGTTGCTCGCCCAGGCGGTCGGCCAGCCCTGCCCGCAGTCCGGCATACTGAGCATCAGTGCCGGTGCCGCGGTCACCAGTCTCATCTACCTCCCCACCGGCCAGGTCGGGCTCGACGCCGACAACGACGGCTTCGCCGAGGGGACGCTCGACTCCTGCCAGGACGCGCCGCCGCTGTGCGGCGGCGGCGCCCCGACGCCGACCCTCACGGCGACCCGCACGCGCACCGCGACGCCGACGTTCACCGCCACGGCGACCGTCACGCCGTCGCCGACGACGACGCGCACCAACACCGCCGGTCCGTCGCCGACCGCCAGCGCCACCGGCGCGGCGACCCCGACCGCCGCGGCGACGGCGACGCGCACCCCGACCGCGACTCCGTCGTTCACCGCGACCGCGGCGCCGACGCCCAGCGCCAGCCCGACCAATCCGGCGCCGCAGGAAGTCTGCGCCAGCCTGCCGGGCCCGGCGCTGATCCCCGACGACACCGTCGCCGGCATCACCAGCGACATCGTCGTCGGCGCGGTGCAGTCCATCGCCGACCTGAACGTGTCGCTGGCGATCGCCCACACCTGGGTCGGCGACCTGCGCGTCATCCTGACGCACGTCGACAGCGGCTCCAGCGTCGTCCTGCTCGAGCACCCAGGCCGGATCGACATGGGCAACGGCTGCGGCCTCGACGACCTCGATGCGGTCTTCGACGACGCCGCGCGGCGCCCGGCCGAGGACCGCTGTGCCGAAGGGCCGCCGTTCGCGGCCATCGACGGCAGTGTCGCGCCGCTCGGTTCGCTGAGCGTCTTCAACGGCCAGAATCTGTCCGGCACATGGCGGCTCAACGTCTCCGATCGCGCCACCCAGGACACCGGCGCGTTGCTCGGCTGGTGCCTGCGGCCCAACGCGCTGTCGCCGGTGGTCACCGACTTCACCTGCGATAGCGGCGCGACCGAGTGCGTGCAGCTCATCGACGAGCCGTTCACGCTCGACTTCCGCTACGCCGACCCCGACGGCGACGCCGCCACCTGGCACCTCACCGGCCGGCGCGCCGACGGCGTCGAGTTCGACGCCGGCAGCGGCCCGGTCGATGGCGGCAGCGGCGGGCTGATGACGCTCAACTTCAATCCCTTCACCTGCCCGATGCTCGACTGCCCGGACAGCATCTTCGACTACCTGCTCACCGTCCGCGACGCCGCCGGTCGCGAGAGTCCGGTGCAGCGCCTGCGCCTGATCGTCCGTCACCCTGTTCGAGCTGTGAGAACCCTTCCTGACTAGATCCCCTCACCCTGACTCTCTCCCAGCCGGGCAGGCTGAACGGGGCCAACGCGATCCACCGCGCGGTGCGTCAGGACCGGCCGGCTGCCTGAGCGCGTCCGCGCCCGCTCAGGAAGCCGGCGGTGCCAGCGCCGCCGTGTCGACGCGGAAGGCCTGCAGCGCCGCCGCGAAGGACCGCGCTGCCATCTGGCACCGTATGTCCTCGCTGTCGGCACGCATCTTGTCGAGCGTCTCGCGCACCTCGCCGGTGTAGGTGCGCCTCGCGCTGGTGCCGTGGCGCGCGTCGACGCTGGTGGCCTGGACCTCGGTTCGCCCGAAGACCTCGGTGCCGGTGAGGCCGGCGGTGACGCCGCCGACGGCGCCGTCGCCGGCGACGACGGCGGTGGCGAACGCGGTGGTGGCGACCTGCTCGTGGTCCGGCTGAACCCAGCGCAATTCGTCGAGCGACGGCTGCACCAGCACGTCGATGCGCTGCGCTCGTCGCCACTCGAGCGGGGTGTCCGTATGAGCTGCGGATCTCCTAGTAGCGCACGGCCGGGCGTTGGCGCGCCCAAGCACCTTCAGTACCCGCCGCCCCCCGTCGTCCAGGTCCTGACCGAGCACGTACTTGTGGTAGCGGGAGACGCCGCGCACCACCGGCTCGACGTACAGGCAGAAGTCGTATGCCGCCTTGCAGATCGGGAGGTGCTCGCTCTGCGCCATCCGAGAACCCTGTCGATTCTGGGGGCTCCGCCCCTAGACCCCCAAAATCAAATGATCAAAGTCTCAAAGGACCCAATGATCGATCATGTGCCGCCGCGGACGGCACGTACGTAGCGGCTAAAGTTCTTACCGTCGTCGTTCACGAAACCGTCGTTGACGCTGACGCCCCACGCATCGTCGGAATTGAACTGGTAGATACTAGACGACCAGTGGAAGCTCGACTGCGTGCAACTGCACGTCGTCACGGTGCAGGTCGCCGCGCAACTCGTGTTGAAGGCCGAGTACGTTGATGGAAACACGTTCTGGTAGTTCACGATGCCCTGCAGCTCGTTCACGGTCGGAATCCGCCAGTCCGTGTGCCCTGCGAACCCGCCGCCACCATTCAGCGCCGCCAGGAACGTCGTCACCATCGTCCCGTTCAGTGTATACGGGGACGAGGTCATCCCCGACGTGTACGGGTTGTCCTTGTCGTGGATGCCGCCGTCGTCGCTCTTCTTCTCCCACATCAGCCGGTCAGGTTGTCGGTGATCGTGCCGTCGTCGTTGTCGGTGAAGGAGCGCGCCGCCCCGGCCTGGACGGCGCCGTCGGAGCCGGGTCCGTAGCTGGTCGTCTGGCCGGTGGCGGGCAACCTGCCGCCCGACGTTGCGCCGCACTCGCCCAAGGCGTTGTTCACCGCCGTGATGAGCTCGTTGTTGGCAACCGCGCCGTCGCCGTCGCCGTCGCAGTCTCCGCAGCACTGGCCGCGGGCGCCCTGTGCCGCGGAGACGATCAGGCCGACCGCTACGAGCGTCCACAGGTGTGTGCGCATGCCGTCCCTCCGTCCGGCGCCAAGCGACTGATGCCTCATGACTCGCCCTTGTTTTCTCGCGGCACGCCGACTGCGCCGGCGCGCCCTGTCCGCGTGCCGTCCGATCCCCAAAGTGCGTCTACCCGACCGCCTGCTGCCTCACTTTCACCACGACTCGTCTACCGCAGCCCAGGTCAAAGTCACAAGAAATGAACCAGCCGACAGGGGGCCGAAAACGTCGGGGACCCGGCTGCGGCTCGGCAGAAGCGGCAACCGCCGTGTGGAGGAATGCCCGCCGGGCGAACCGCCGCCCACAGCGCGTCGTCCCACTCACGGCAGCGCCTATCGGGGCGGGTAGTCCGTATGAGCTGCGGATGCCGTGTGCCCGGGCTCCCGAGGTGCCGATCACGCGTGTCCTGCGTGGCGGGCGGCGATGGGCAGGTGGGCTACGCACCGAGCGGATACGCGAGCGGTCAGCCGAAGAGATCCGCTCCCGAGACTCAGGAGGTCACATCGGTGGGCGACGACGTGGCGACCGTCCACTGGGTATCGTGCACGATCTCTCCGGCGAGTTGAGAGAACGGGGCGACCTGCGCGCCAACGGCCCGCGTCGTCTCGTGCCTCCGCACAGCGAGCGAGGATGAGCGAGCGCACGGTGGGAGACGGCGCCCCTTGAAACTCGGCCGTGTGGGTGCAGCAGGTGGGGTCGGGCCCTCCACCGACGGGCGGCGTGGCGAGCCGCGGCAGGACGAGCCGGGCGTCGCTCGCCACGACGACGGCTTCTGCATAAGTCGGGCGCAGCTTCGCGTGCTCGTTCGTAGAGGGTCTCTGCGGACGCACCATCCATTGCGTTCGGTAGCGGAAGTCGTCCCGCGCGGTCGCGTGCGTCATCCTGAATGCGGCGAGCCACGGCGTTCGCCTCCTGCGCCGCGCTGACGGTCAGCTCACGCTCGCGCGCAGCGCCCTGGTTCTTGATCGCTCGTTGTCCGAGGAGTCCGATGGCGGTCGACGGCACGCGCGCCATCGCGAAGACGAGCGGCGCGTCGCGTCGCGCGCTCATTGCTTGGGCGGCAGGCCGATGAGATAGGTCGCGTGAGCCGGCGCATTGCCGAGGCGTATGCGACCCATGTCCCAGGTCCATCCGGGCGGCGTCTCGATCCTGCTCGTGAGCTCGCAGAGCTCCGCTTCACTGTAGATGCGGAGCCACGAGACGAGCCCGTCCCAGAGGACGAACGCGGGCAGCACCGGAACGACATAGGTGAAGAGCAACCAGCTCCACTGAAATGGTCGCAGGAACGGGACCGAGAGCGCGAAGTTGAGGGGACTGAGGAACATCCCGACCAGGGAGAGCGCCTCGCGACTGACCACTTCGAAGATCGCGATGGGCTGCTTCTTCGCCGCTGCATCTTGAAGCACAGCCGTCGCGAGCTCGGGCTTGAAGTGATGGAACGCATTGAACATCACGCGCAACCCGTCGAGCGACGCGGGCACGTTCGTCGCGTCGACCGGCTCCGAGCGAAGCTCGATGAGCTCCCGATGGGCCGAGCTGACGCGCGCGAAAGCGGGGAGGTTGGGGTAGAGATCCGTCAGCACGGCCTTCACGGAGAGGCCCTTGTCGGCGAGTTCTCGCATGACGATAGGGAGGGGGCCGCCACCGCCGGCACAGAGATGATGCGCGTCGCGCCCGTCGTACGGACGGTGTCGGCGACCTTGGGCGCGAGGAGTTGTGCGTGACCGGAGAGCCGGACAGCCAACTCGAGAAAGCTCGTGCAGGCGTCGCGCCATGAGGCAGGAAACCAGGGATGGTCCTCCCACTCGAAGAGGTGTGTTCGCTTCACGCGAGCAACGTAGCAGAAGCGCCCGATCGCCGATCGCGCGGCGTCAGATCACCTAGTCGGTGTCCTCCGAGGGAGGTCCGGGCGGACGGGGAGGCGAGGGCTTCCTTCCAAGGAGCTTGCGCAAGAAGTAGATCCCCGAGAGACCGGCGGACGCGTGGATTCCCGGTAGGCCCGCGCCCGGCTTTCGGTTTGGATCGGCGCACACGAGCTGCGCTGCGACATAGAGGAGGAGCGTAGCGAAGGCGCGCGTGAGCCAGACCTGCGGAACGTGCTGAACGACCGATGCGCCACCGAGCGCTCCGAAGACGAACCCGAGTCCGACGAGGCCAGACACGCGGACGTCGAGGAGCCCGTGGCGGAAGTACGCAATCGCCGCGAAGAGCCCGACCGGCGGGAGCAGCGCGCCGATGTTCGTGCCCTGCGCTCGGGTTTGGCTGAGCGGGTAGTCCGTATGAGCTGCGGATTTCGCATAATGCGCGGTATCTGATGCGCCGGTGCCCGGGCTCCCGAGGTACCGATGACGCGTCGACCGCCCTTGGAAGCCCCCCAAGTGCGAACGAGCTGCCGCCATACGGCCGCCCCGCCCGCCCGGTCACAGGAGGATCGGGACTTGGTCGAGAGGGTAGGTCGAGGGGGCGAAGAACCACGATTCGATGGCCCAACGGGTGCGGGTCATGGACGCATCCACGGCCGTTCGGTGCAGGGTCATCTGGTCGAAGCACAGCGCGTCGCCGGCCGCGAACACCGGCCGCGCGACGTCCCCCGCCGCCAGTCGATCCGCCTCCTCCGATGCAACCGACCAGTCGAACAGCGCGCTGGCCGTGCCCATCGGCGCCAGCTCCGGCAGGCGGCGGGGGACGACGTCGAGGCCGGGCGCGTCCTCCCCACACGGCGTGCACGCAAGCCAGATGTTGACCGTGCGGGTGGCGGTACCGAGGAAGGCGCCATCCTGGTGCCACTCGGTCTTGGCGTCGGGAGGCGTGCGCCGCAGGGTGCACTTCTTGAACGACAGCGCCGGCCATTCGCCCAGGTAGTCTGCCAGGTGGCGACCAAGGCCGATCGCGGCCCAGGTCTCCGTGACGTCGTACAGCGAGCGCGGCGAATCGGCGAGCAGGATCCCGGCGTTGAGGCGGCCCCAGTGGCGTTGCAGCGGCGTGTAGGCCGAGCCGTCGCCGGGCGAGAACGGCGTCAGCCAGCGTGCGTCCTCGGCCGTGGCGCGGCCCTCGAACATCGCGTCGTAGGCGGCGAAGGCGCGGTCGATGTCGTCGCCGAGCAGCGCGGCGCGCGCCGGCGGAACCAGGCCGCGCACGAGCAGGCAGCCGTGGTGCTGGAGGGCGCCGCCGAGAGCGGCCGCCGACAGCGCCGCGGCGGCGATCTCGGGCACCCCCCGCGCGCCGGGGAACGGATCGGCCGGCGTCGGCGGCCAGGGCGTCGGGTTGGCCGCGGCGGCGAAGCCGGCGTGGCGCAGACCAACCAGGCGCGTCTCGATGGCGATGCTGGCGCCGCGCCGGTTGGCGGCGGTCAGCAGTTCGATCGCCGCGCGGTACTCATCGCGGTCGACCAACGCCTGCGCCGCGGCCAGCGCCGCGTCCTCACCGCTCATCGCGGCCCTCGACGACCGGGCATCCCCGCTTCCCCTGTTCGGTGCCGCACCCATGCGAGAAGCGATCATACTTGGATCTAATCATCGGATCTACTGGGCAGTTGGGCGCGGACCTGGCGCTGGCGCTGAGCCGCTTCCGCGTCACCGCGCTGTTGCACGCCGAACTCAGGCGTCGAAGGAGCATAAGGCCCTATGCGGTGGAGTGTGAGCGTGTTGCAAGTATAGGGCTCGCGTCGCCGCCGACGTGCCGGCGGCTCTCGAGGAGCCGCATCGAGATGGCCGAGTGACGTACGCACGCGCGCCTGCGCCGCGACCGCGCGCGAGGTGCCGGCGTGCAGCCGATGTTCGCGTCTTCGCTCGGCACGTTGAAAACAGGCGCACCACGACGCGCGCCAGGCGGAAATCGTCATCACACCGGGCGTGCGGCCGCGGCTCGACGAACTCGGAGACGAGTGCCCTGGCGCTCAGCCGCCGAGCTGGCTCGCGTAGCGACTGCGCGTCGCGCGCCGCGCCAGTTTGCCGCTCGTCGTCTTCTCAACCCCGCCGGCGGGGACGAGCAGCACGTGGCGCAGCGCCAGCCCGGTCGCCGCGGTGACGGCGGCACGAATGCGGGCGCGCAGATCGTCGAGCGCCCCCGCATCCGTGAGCTTCGTCTCGACCACCGCCGCCACGTCTTCGGTGCCGCGCTCCTCGCTGAGCACGCCGATCACCACGGCGCACCCCTCGCGCACGCCGTCGATGCGGTTGATGACCGTTTCGAGGTCGTGCGGCGCGTACTTCTCGCCGCCGATGACGATCAGGTCCTTGTCGCGGGCGATGAAGTAGAGGTTGCCGTCGACCAGATAGCCGCGGTCGCCGGTGTGCAGCCAACCGTCGACCAGCGTGCTCGCCGTCAGGCTCGGGTTGCCGTGGTAGCCGATGAACAGCGAGTTGCTGCGCAACCAGACCGCTCCCACCTGGCGATCGGGGAGCACGGCGCCGCCGTCCGCGCGGATCTGCACCTCGCAGTGCGGCAGACAGCGGCCGATCGCCACCGACGCGAGGCCGTCGCCCGGCGTCGGTGCCGCTCGCCCGTCGGTGGCCAGCGCCTGGCGGTCGATCGTCTCGACGCGCGCTGCGGTGCCGACGGGGTGCGCGGTCGCGATGGTGACGTTCTCCGCCAGACCCCACGCCGGCGTCATCGCCTCGGGCGCGAATCCATAGCGCGCGAAGCGGGCCACAAAACTGGCGATGGTCGACGCCAGCACCGGTTCGGCGGCGTTGATCGCGATGCGCCAGCTCGACAGGTCGAGGCCGACGAGTTCGGCCTCGGCGACGCGCTTGGCACAGATGGTGTACGCGAAGTTGGGCGCCCACGACAGCGCGCCGCGGTAGCGGTGGATGGCGCGCAGCCACAGCGCCGGGTCGCGCATGAAGTCCATGGTCGGGATCAGCACGCACGGGCAGCCGCTGAGCACCGGCAGCAGGAAGGCGTCAATGAGCCCCATGTCGTGGTACAGCGGAATCCAATTGACGCTCACATCGGCCGGCGTCACGCCCAACCCGTCGCGCACCGCGCGGATGTTGTTGAGCATCGCCTGGTGGGTCAGCAGAACGCCCTTCGGCGTGCCGGTGGAGCCCGACGAGTACTGCACGGTGGCGATGTCGTCGGCCGCGGCGCGATGCACCGGCAGCGGCGCCGCCGTCGTCGGAGTAACCTCACTCGCCGTCAGCAACGCGGCGCCGCCGAGCAGCGCCTGCCCGTCGTCGCGGAAGAGCGGTAGGAGATCATCCTCGCAGTACAGGACCTGCGCCGCGGCATCGCGCAGGATGGCACCGACGCGGGTCGCGTAGATGCGCCGATCGGCGACGCGGTTCGACGGCGTCGCCACCAGGCCTGGGATGCCGCCGGCGAGCATGACACCGAAGTATGCGGCGACCAGTTCGGGTCCGGTCGGCAACGCCAGCAAGGCGAATCCGCCCGGCCGGAGCTGGCGCGTCGCCAGCGTCGCGTGGATCTGCTGGGCGCGCGCCCACAGCGCCGCCAGCGTCAGCGACTGCTCGCCCCCGTGCCGATCGAGGAGCGTCAGGCAGCCGAAGTCGGGAAAACGCTCGACCAGCATCGCGAGGGCGCCGGTGAGGGTGTCGGCGCCGTCCGCCAGCCGCGCCGGGACCGGGCTGTCGGGCAGCGACGCGAGGTCGGTCGTCATGGCGCGGGACCGTAGACCGGCGTCGCGCGGCGGCGCAACTCGCGTCGCCGCCGGTCGGCGGGGTGGCCGGCGCGGCGTCGCCGGCGCGGCGTGGCAGCCGGGGTTGACAGTCGCGGCGGCAGCGGCGTTAGTCGGCCGATCGCCCGCTCGGGCGGCACCGGCCTGTCGCATGAGAGCCCCGCACCCCGCTTCCGCCTCGTTGGTCACCTGGGCCCTGGCCGGCTGCTTCCTGATCGCCGTCGATCTGGTGGTGCTGCAGACGCCGCTGGTGTGGGGAAAGACGACGCTGTGGGTCCACGACCCTGCCGAGCGCATTCACCGACTCGCCTTCTGGCAGACCTACGACGTCGCGCGCACCCTCTACCGCCCGCGCCGGGCGGCGGCGCACCGCGTCGCCGTGCTGGGCAACTCCCTGATGTGGTTCCCGGCACAGGAAGCGTACGTCGAGCGTGCGCTGGCGCGCGCGCAGCCGGACCTCGATGTGCGCGTCGACAGCCTCTCCTTCTTCGGCGCCCACATCGGCGACATGGAGATCGTCTCGCGCCAGGTGTACCGCCTCGATCCGACCGTCGTCGTCGTCGCGCTCGGCAACTCGGAGCTGGTGACCACCAAGGCGCTGCAGTTGGTGAACCCCCCCGGGCGCCTGCTCGACACGGGTTGGCGCGACGGCCCCGTGCCGCCGGCGAGCCAGAGCGAGCGCCTGGCGCGCTGGCTGCGCACCGCCTGGCCGCTGTACCGATTCCGCCAGTTCGCGCGCGCCGGCCTCGCCGACCGCCTCTGGCCAGCGGCCGCCGACGAACGCGTTCCCGAGCACTTCGCCTCGACCCGCGACGTGCTGAGCTTTCTGGACCCCGAGCGCGCCGCGGGCGCCGAGGCGGCGTTCGAGACCTTCCGCCGGCAACCCAGCCTCGACACCTACATCAAGTTCTTGCGCACGCGCTGGATCCCGCCCGAGCCCTTCGACCCGCTGCCGGACCCGGCGACGCTGACGCTCGACAGCCCCGGCGTCGCGGTGCTGGATCGCCTGCTCGCCCGCCTCGCCGCCGGCCCGTGGAGCACCTTCGTGCTGCTCATGCCGGAGAACCCCCTGCTCGAGGCCGACCGCGACGGGCGCTACCATCGGCTCGGTTTTTCTGAGCGCGCCGCCGCGGTGATCGGCACGGTGGCCGATCGACACGGCATCCGCGTCGTCGACGGCCGGCGCTGGATGCCAGCCGAGGCCTTTCTCGACTTCCTACACCTCTTTCCCGACGTCAGCGGCTTCCAGACGCCGTTCGCCGAGGAGATACTGCGTGACATCCACTCGTGAGGACCGTATGCCACTCGGCGCCATCGTGCTGCGCGCACTGCTCTACGCCGGAGCCGTGGCGCTGCTGGTTCTTTACGCGCCGGACGACGGCGCGCGGTTCATCTACGTCGGTTTCTGAGCGGCGCGCCGCGATTTCGGAGGAGACCCCGCCATGCAGAGTATGTCGCCGCAGGCGCTGCGCGAGCAGCTCATCGACTTCTTGCGCACCCAGATGGACATCGAGGACGACCTGACGATCGACACGCCGCTGGTGACCAACGGCCTGATCGATTCGGTCGGCCTGATGCGCCTCGCCGCCTTCCTCGAATCCGCCACAGGCACGACGATCCCCGACGCCGACATCAACGCCGGGCACTTCGACACCATTCGCCAGATCGAAGGGTATCTGGCCGGCCGCGGCGGCGCCTGATCCGTCCCGCCGCGACCGCCCGACCGCACCGGCATCGCCCCAACCCCCTGCGCACCGCCTGACCGATGCTGCCCGGCCTGTTCGCGGCGCTCGCGCTCGCGCCCCTCTACTGGCTCGTCGTCCCAGCCCGCTGGCGGCGCGACGTGCTGTCGGGCGCCAGCCTGTGCGCGCTGGGGCTCTACGACGCGCGCCTGGTGCCGCTCCTGGTGGCCGTGACGCTCGCCCTGGGCGGCGCCCTGCACGTCATCGTCGCCAGCGACGGGCGACGGCGCGGCGCCCTGGGTGCCGCGACCGTCGCCCTCCTGGTCGCCCTCTTCGTCTGGAACAAACAGGCGGGACAGGCGCTCGGCGTGCTGCCGTCGCAATCCGGCGTCGTCTTCCTCGGCATCTCGTTCCTGGTGCTCAAGGCGACCGGCGTGGTGCTCGACTGCGCGCGCGGCACGCTGCGCGATACGCCGCTGCGCGATCTGCTCGCCTGGCTGGTCTTCCTGCCGACGTATCCGAGCGGACCGATGGAAACCTTCGCGCACTTCCGCGGCCAGGCGTCGACCTGGGACCGGCGCCGCGCCCTCGGCGGGCTCGAACGTATCCTCCTCGGCCTGGTGAAGGCGCTGGTATTCGCGCACTACCTCGGCGCCTGGATCGATCCCATCGTCGCCGCGCCGGAGGCGGCGAGCCCGGCGCTGCTGCTGCTCGCCCTCTATGCGCTCGCGCTGCGCTTCTACTTCGACCTCGCCGGCTACAGCGACCTCGCCATCGGCCTCGCGGCGCTGTACGGATACGACATCGCGGAGAACTTCGACCGCCCCTTCGCCGCCCGCAACCTGGCGCAGCTTTGGCAGCGCTGGCACATGACCCTCACCGGCTGGCTGCGCACCTACGTGTTCACGCCGCTGACCCGCGCGCTGATGCGGCGCAGCGGCGCGGCCGGCGATCGCCTCGCGGTCGCCGCCGGTCTGCTCGCGACGCTGCTGCTGATCGGCCTGTGGCACGGCCTGCGCTGGAACTTCGTCGTCTACGGGCTGCTCCAGGCGGCGGCGGTCATCTGGGTCAGCGTCTTCGCCCGCGACGCCGGCCGGCGCCTGCTGGCGCCGGGCCTGGTTCGCTGGTGGCGCACCAGCCGCATCGGCTACGCGCTGAGCGTCTGGCTGACGGTCACCTTCTTCTCTCTGACCGGGATCTTCATCCTCGCCGACGTGATGCCGGCGCTGCGCTATCTGCGCGCCATGTGCGGTCTGTGAGCAACGCCGCCGCACCGCTCCCGCCGCTTCTCGCCGCGCGGCTCGGCGCCCACGCCAACCTGGCCCGGCTGGTCGCCGGCGTGCTGGCGGCGTGGCCCGAACACGCGGCCTTTCTCGACAAACGCTTCGCCGTCGGCGGTGCCGCCGACCGCGCGCACGAAGACGCCCTGGCAAGCCTGGTGCTGCAGCTGTGCGGCACGCACCTGGCGCGGGCCTGCGCCGACTATCGATCGCTGTGCACTCACTTGTTGGCAGAAGAACTCTATTTCCGCCGCCACGACCGCTACCGCGTCGCGTCGGCGGCGCAGGCCACTGCCGAGTTGTACGGCGCCGGGGCGTTCATGGCCGCCTACATGAACGGGCTGCTGCTGTCGCAGCCGCTGTGGGCGAATCATGCCGGCGCCTCGCGCTTCTTCGTCGCCGACTTCCTCCCCGCCAACCCGGTCGACTACCGGCACTTGGAGATCGGCCCGGGGCACGGACTCCTCCTCTCCTTCGCTGCGGGTGACCCGCTCTGCGCCGCCGCCGTCGGCTGGGACGTGAGCGCCACCAGCCTGACGATGACCGCCGATGCGCTGCACCGCCTCGGCCTCGCGCGCCGCGTGCGGCTCGAGGCGCGCAGCGTCCTCGACGCCGGCGCCGGCGACGGCGCGTTCGACAGCATCGCCATCAGCGAGGTCCTGGAGCATCTCGATACGCCGCTTGCCGCCCTCGAGCATGTACGAGAGCTGCTGCGTCCCGGCGGACGGGTCTTCATCAATATGCCCGTCAACAGTCCGGCGCCCGACCATGTCTACCTGTTGCGCACGCCCGAGGCGGTGCTCGACCTCGTGCGCGCCGCCGGCCTGACGGTGGACGGGAGCCGGCTGTTCCCGGCCAGCGGGTACGACGAAGCGCGGGCGCGCCGGCACCGCGTGACGATCTCGGTCGTGGCGATCGCCCGCCGCGCACCTTGACCGCACACGCGCCCAGTCGATAGCGTTCGCCCATCCTCCGCGTATGCGCATGCCTGCCGACTATACATTGTGGCGTGATCCCAGCGCGCCCGACTGGCGCCGGGCCATCGACGCGGCGCGCTACACATCGCCGGCGCGCCTCGCCGATGAACAGGCGCGGGTGTTCGCGCGCACCTGGCAATTGGCTGGCCGCGCCGACCAACTGCGCCAGCCCGGCGACTACTTCACCTGCGAAATCGGCGGCGAATCACTCCTCGTCACGCACGCCGGCGCGAGCGGACTGCACGCCTTCTACAACGTCTGCCGGCACCGCGGCCGTCAGCTCCTCGACGCGGATGCCTGCGGCCACCTGCGCAACGTGCAGTGCCCCTACCACGGCTGGACTTACGGACTCGACGGGCGGCTGCGCGCCGTGCCCGACGCCGCCTCGTTCCCCGGCCTCGACATCGACGCGATCAGCCTGCACCCGGTGGCGCTCGACGTCTGGCAGGGCCTCGTCTTCGTCAAGCTCGAGCCGGGCGGCGACTCGCTGCGCACGCATCTCGCCGAGCTGGCCGACTGCCTGGGCAGTGCCTTCGAGCCGGCGGTGCTGGTCGGCGTCAAGACGTTTCACCTCGACGCCAATTGGAAGACCGCGCTCGAGGCCTTCCTCGAGACGAATCACATCGCCACGCTGCATCCGCGCGTCGGCAAGGGCCTGGTCTTCGACCAGACCGCGCTCGCACACTTTCGTCGCCATTCGCTGACCGCGGTGCCGAGCGTCAAGACGGCGGACTGGGCGGCGCGGCGCACGCGACCCTGGCGCGAGTGGATCGTCGACCCCGGGACCACCGAGCTGCACTTCTCGATCTTTCCCAACGTCACCGTCCACCTCTTCGCCTGGGGCCTGACGTTTCTCTTCCGCTGCCTGCCGGACCGCAGCGATCCCGAGCGCATGCGACTCGACGTCTGGAGCTGGAAGCGCCTCGGCGCCGGCGAGACGCCGCCGCCGTCGCTGTCGATGCCGGACGCGATGGGCGAGGTGTTCCGGCAGGACTACGACAACATCCCGCTCGTGCAGCGTGGCGTCCGCTCGCGCGCCTTCGCTGGTCCGCGCCTGAGTCTCGTCGAGAGCCGTATCGGCCATTTCCACGCGGCGCTCGACGATCTGCTGGCGGGCGCGGCCGGCACGGCGCCTGAGTCCATGCGCGGCTCGCCGAGCGGACAGCTCTTCCAGCGCTCGTGAAACCAGATCCACGTGTCGGGGTGGCGGCGCCTGTGGCGTGCGGCGCGTGCGCGCCGCTCTGCCCCGGCGCGGCGTGAGCCGCGCTGAGGCGCGGCACCTGGACGGCGGCGCTCAGGCGCCGCACTGCAGACAAGACAGGGGCCGCGGAGTGCGGTCGCCGCCCCCGGCCTACTGGCGACCCCGTTTCGACCCCGCCAGCAGGTCGGCGAAGATCCCCAGGCCGCGGCGCTCGTCCATCTCGCCGAGCGTCGGCTCGGTCTCGCGCCGCGCCGACGACTGCTGCGTGTCGCGCTGGCGGCGCGACGACTCGACCATCGACCGGCTGATGCGGCGCTGCGCTGCGTCGATCGCCTACGCGGTGACCTCCACAACGCCACGTCCGATACCGCCGCTTTGTGAATTCGCCAGCTCACGCGGCCGGTTATGGCGCCCTGCCGGCCAAGGCGGCCTTCCTCAAGGCCGACCTCACCGCCGCCGACCTGGCGCGCGCCGAATCCAAGCCCAACCGCCGCACTAGTGCTCGGCCGCCGTGCCCTGTCCGCACGGGTGATGATAGAGGTCGCGCCATGAGCACCGCCGGTGGCTCCTCGGTCGAGGTCGCGCGGGAAGAGCCGCGGCCGGCGGTCGGCGGGTGGCGCGCCGGCCCTCGCGGCCGCACGGTTGGCATCCTCGCCGTCGAGGCGCTGTGCCCGCTGATCCTGCTGGCGATCCTGGTCGACTGCATGCGCCGGGTCGGATGGATATCCTTCGAGCGCGATCCGTCGATCTACGCGTCGATCGCCCGCTTCTGGGAGGACGGACTGATCCCGTACCGCGACGTCTGGGAGTTCAAGCCGCCGATGATCTTCGTCGCCCTGCGGACTGGCTTTGCCCTGTGGGGATATGAGCCCGAGAGCCTGCGGCGCGTGTTCATGATCCTCACCTGGCTCGGCGCGCTGGCGCTGTACCTCGGGTTGCGCCGGGCCCGATGCCTGATCGCGGCGCCCGTCGCCGCGCTCGGCCTGATGACGCTGGTCGTCGTCAATCCGTGGGGCCTGCCGCTGCAGAACACGGAATCCCTCGTCGTCGCCTTCGGCGCCTGCGCGATCGGCTGCGCCGCCGCGCATCAGGGCGGCCCGCGCTGGTGGTGGGCGCTGCTGGCGGGCGTGGGTCTCGGTCTCGCCACCGCGGGCAAGCAGCCCGCCGCGCTCTTCGCGATCCCGCTGGGGATGCAGCTCTCCCTGTCGGGGGCGCCAGAGGGCTGGCGCGCCCGTGGCGGGTACGTCGCCCAGCGCGCCCTGCTGGGGGCGAGCGGGTTCGCCATCGTGGCCGCGGTCTTCGCCCTGTATTTCGCACGCCACGACGCGCTCGCGGCCGCCTACGAGGCGGTGTTCGTCGATGGCGCGCGGTACTCGGGTGCCTTCACCCTGGCGTGGCTGCGTCCCTCCACGCTGCAGCCCACCCTCGGGCAGCGGATACCACCGGCGGTCAGAGAGCTGCTGACCCTGCGCCCGACGTGGCCGTTCGTCGATGTCGGCCTCATGTGGCCGTTCGTCGCCGGCGTCGGCATCCTGGCACTGCGCAGCGTGTGGCGGCCGTCGCGCTGGGTGGCGACCGGGTGGGCGTGGCTCTGCGCGGCCTCGATGGCCGTTCTCGTCGGGCCGTATGCCGAGAATCACTACGTGGTGATGTCGCTGCCGGCGCTCGCGCTGCTCGTGGGGATCGCCTGCGAGCTGTGCTGGCCCGCCGCCGCGCCGCTCGGCCGCGTCCGGGAGGCGGTGCGGTTGCTCTGCGGGCTGGTCGTCGCCGCGATCCTGTACGGCAGCGCGTGGCAGGTCCTCTATGTTCCACGCCGCTCGCAGGGCCCCGGCGTCGACGTGATCGAAGAGGAGGCGCGACGCCTGGGCGGCGAGATTCGCGCCGCCGCGCGGCCGGGGGACCGCATCTTCGTCGCCGACGAACCGCTGCAGATCTATCTCTATGCTGGCGTCCCGCCCGCCTCGCGTTTCCTCTACTGGAACGCCCCCCATCGCAGCGCGATCGCCGAGCGGGAAGCGGCGGTCGCGCGGGAGCCAACTTTCTACTTCATCCCCCGTATCGCCGAGGAGCAACGCCAGGCCCATCGGGCAGGAACGGGCGAGCCCGACCCGATGGAGCGCAACTACGAACGGTGGGCGACGTCGCCGGTAGGCGTCGTGTTCCGCCGGCGCTCCCCGGACTAGGCACTGAGCCCGGAAGGCCTCGCCGCAACGGCTCGAAGCCCCACCGTGTGAATCGGCGCGAGGTCTGCCCCCGATCGGCGTTCGAGATTGACCCCACTCAAGATCCGCCAAGCCACCTCCAGACATAGGACTCCGACGGCGCCTCCCCGGGTCGTGGTTGGGCGCCGCAGGGGGTCAACGCTCGACGCCGCGGGTAGTCCGTATGAGCTGCGGATCTCCCAGCCGCCTTTGGGATCCAAGGTCTCGCGCTTGAGGCGTTCGTTGAGGCGGCGTCACACGGGGCGCAGATCATGATTGCGGGTGGCGGCGTGCTGGCAGGCGGAGTAGTGACCGCGAATCCGCCCGCAGTGGGTGCAGGTTTTTTTGCGATTGGCGGCGGGGCGGTACTGACCGGGGCTTCCTTAGTACTTGGCAACAGAAATTGGCGCCAGCATGGTAGGAGGCGGCGCAACATCCGCTGCAGTGACCCCGTCCTCACCCGCTGACGGCCCATGAGATCGAACGAACCCGTCCGAGCTCTTCCGGAGGAAACATGTCCATAGTTCAGCGCATCACCATCGGCTGTTTTACCCTGGCGGCCCTTGCTGGGGGATTCCTGTTCGCCACCAATCTCTTCGGGTTTCCAGATACATCGCCTGGACGGTCGTAATTGCCGGCGGCGTTCCGAGCCTCCTGCTCGGCCAGGGATCAGACCGCGCGAGGAGCGCTTATCTCAAGCAGGCGCTGGGCAGGGAGGGACGGCGGTTCGTGTCGTGGTTCGGGCTCGTGACGATGGCCCTGTTCCTGATCGCGATCGCTCTAGGTTTCTCTAAAGAAACAGTGATCGTGGTGACGTGTGTGTCCCTTTTCCTCCCCTTCGTGGTGCTGGCGCTCAGAGCTCGCTCGGAGGGGCGGGGGGTAGACTTATCGGACGAGCGAAGCGCAGGATAATCAGAACGGTCCAGGCCGGGCACCTGAGTAGCGTTGGGATCCTCCTTTGGGCCGCGGTGCTCGACTGCGATGTGATGTGCCGCTACTTGGTGCGATCGCGTCCCGGAGTATGAGGGCGGGTGGCCTCGATGATCGACTCCTGTCCGGCGTGCTGCTCACAGTCGTTCTCGTTGTTCTGCAACCGTGCACCCTCATCGCAGTCGCGCTCTCGAAGAAGTCGTGATGCTGCAGCCCGGGGAGGCGCGACGCATTCGCGCGCACAATCAAGGAGGAGGGATTCGATGGGCCGCGGAGAAAGCAACACTGAAGTTCCGGTCCGGCGACTGGTTGTGTTCGTCGGCGGGTCGTCCGTATGAGCTGCGGATCTCGCAGATCGCGTGGTAGCAGACGTGCCGGTGCCCGGGCTCCCGAGGTGCCGATGACGCGTCGACCGCGTGGCCGGCGGCGCGCGGCCCCACAGACGCGCGATCCGGCGCCGCACCGTCGCCAGCAGGCGGCCCACCTCGACGGCGGTCGGCGGCCGCGCCGCCGGCACGAAGCGCACCGCCCCATCGGGCACCGTCGCGAAGACGCCCTCCGCCCCCACGGTGTGGAGGTGGACGTTGGTGTTCAGCGCCGCGCCGCCGCGCGGGATCGCCGGGACCGCGCCGCCGCGCCCTCCACCCCGCGCGCTCGCGCCCGGCGGCGCCCGAACGCGAGCACCGCACGCACGAACACGCCGGTCACGGCGCGGCACAGCGGCGGGTCGTAGGCGAGAGCGTCACGCAACCGGTGCGGCAGCGTCAGCACCCACTGGCGCACCGGCAGGCGCCCGGGATCTGGGCCGGGTGAGGTCCGCCGCGCGCCGCGAGGACTGCGCCGTCCTCCCCCGCCGGCGCTGACGGCGCCGGCCGCGCCCCGGTCATCCCGCCGGCAGCGGATCAATGGCCGCGAAGCGCGCCACCACCTGGTCGAGGTTCTCGAGCTCGTGGAACTCCAGGCGGGCGAGGCGGCCGGCGCGGTAGCGGAGGAGGAGGACGTAGAGGGTCTCGAACGGGCCGCCCTCGCGGTTGGTGCCGCTGGCGCGGGCGACCGAGACGCGCCCGTGCGGCGCGTCGACGACCTGATACAGGTCGCCGACCCGCACGTCGGGACTCAGCTCGATGAGCGCCGCCAGCGAGGCGACGTACGCCTCGGCCCCCTCGATCCGCCCCAGGCCGAGGGGGCGGTGGTCGTCGAGCACGAACTCGGCGTGCAGGGCGGCGCGCACGCCGGCGAGATCGTGCGCGGCGAGCGCGCGTCCGAACGCCACCACCGCCGGCGGCATGACGTGCGCGCCGCTGCGCAGGTAGCGCGCGGACAGCTCGGCCTCCGCCGCGGCGCGGTCGTCGGGGTCGAAGGTGACGATCGCGGCGAGGCGACCGTCGGCGTCGATCTCCGTGACCGCGAGGGCCTCGATCTCGAAGAGAACGACCTCCCGCGCCCGCCTGAACCGATTGCGCCGCAGCTCCAGGCGGTCGCCGGCGGTGGCGAGGACGGTGTGCGTCCGCTCGACGCCCGGTCCCGCCCAGCGCAGGCCGGCCAGGAAGCCGTCGCCGCCGACCGTGGTCCGCAGGCCTTTGCGCCGGTCGTCGAACACAAGGCCGGGCGCGTGCAGCGCCAGGACGGCATCCCAATCCCCTGCCGCGACGAGTGCCATATGGCGATCGATCATGCCCGTCGCCGCGTTCGGCGGGACGCGCAGCGGATCGGGGCGCAGGGCTTCGAAGCGCGCCAGCGCGGCGTCGACATCGTCGATCTCGAAAATTTCCACCCGCACCGTGCGCCCACCCTCCAGCACCGCGACACAGAGGAACTCGCTCTCGAACTCGCCGCCGCCGGGCACCGTGCCAGCGCGCCGAGCGGTGTACAGGCCGGCGTGCGGAGCGATGGCGAGCCAGTGCCAGCCGGCTTCGAGGCGCGATTCGGGCGCGAGCTCCCAGAGGGCGACCACACTGGACAGGTACGCCTCGCGGCCTTCGCTTCGCCCCGTCCCCGTGCGCCGGTGATCATCCACGACGAGGTCCTCGGCGAAGGCCGCGCGCAGACGGTCCGCGTCCCTGGCGTTCCAGCCGTCGATGGCCCTGCCGAGCGCCGCCGTCATCTCGGCCACCGTCGGATCGATCGCCTTCCAGCGCGCCCACGCCTCGCGCTGCGCGGCGCGCGCGTCGTCGGCGTCGAGGAACGTCATGGCGGTACACCGGCCGGCCTCGTCGACCTCGTGCACTATCAGGAACTCGACCTCGCAGCGTCCGTCGACCGGGCCGCCCGCCCAGAGCACACGGGCAATGGCGACCCGCTCGCCAGCCGTGCCAATGATCGCGCGTCGCCCGTGGCCTGCGCCGCTCGCCAGCCGCTCTGGCGCGGAGGCGATCATCAACTCCAGATCCCCGGAGAGCCCGACCAGCGGCCGCCGGTCCGCCCAGGTGAAGTCCGCCGCGCAGAGCGCGCGCAGCGCGTCGATGTCCCGCTTGTCGATGGCGTTCCAGGCGCGCTCCAGCGACGCCGTCGCCAGGGTCGGCGTGGCGATGGCGTCGCGTGCGTCGGTGACGTGGTGGTTCGCGACCCCATCGTCGGGACCCACGGCAAGCTCGTCGAAGCGCGCCAGCGCCTGGTCGAGCTGCTCGGGCTCGTACAGGTCGACGCGGCGGGCGCGGCCGAGCGCGTCGATCTCGAAGGCGCCGACCACCAGGTTCTCGAAGGCGCCACCGTCGCGGCTACCGCGCCACGTGCACGCGGCCAGCACACCCCCCGTGCACGTTCGCACGTGGTCGAGCCGCATCTGGGTGTCCGGCGCCCGCTCCATCTGCGCTTGCATCGTCGTCACCGGACCCGCCGGACCGTGCAGGGTTCCCGGGCTCACCAAACGGTGACTGTGCAAGACCAGGTCGGGGGCCATGATCGCGGCCATGCCGTTCCAGTCGCGCGCCGCGAAGCAGCGCGCGCAGTCGGCGAGCCACGTCGACGCGAGTCGGTGGGTTGCCGCCTCGCCGGCCTGCCAGCGTCGATCGAGCTCGCTGTCAGCGGCGTCGAGATCGTCCATGTCGAAGCGGTCGTATGCGGTGATCTCACCGCGCTCGTCGGTCTCGATCAGCATCAGCGAGTCGATCGCGCTCGGGCCGACGACGTCGTCGCTCATCTGGAGCGTGGAGCGCATCAGTGCGAGGCACTCGCCGCGCGTGGCGAGCAGGTCGATCGAGGCGCTTCCCGTGCGCATCTCGATCAGCGGGCGCGTGAAGGCGAGGAAGCCGTCGCGATCGAGGTCGAGCTGGAAGAGGCGCCGGTGATCGCGATAGTGGAGCGGGCGGGGGTGCAGCGCCGCGAAGCGCTCGACATCGCGCCGTCGCCAGACCTCGTTGACCGCTCGCCACGCCCGCGACGCGGCGTTGTCGAACGGCTCGGGCGCGTCCCCGGTGTCACCGCGATCGGTCAGCTCGGCGAAGCGCGCCAGCGCCTCGGTCTCCTGCTCCGCCTCGAAGACCTCGGTATCTGTGACGCGACCGTCGGCGCCGAACCTGAAGAGAACGCAGAGTCGATTCCCGAACGGCCCGCCGCTAGCGCGGGCGGTGCCGAGGAAGGTCATGCGGACGACCAGTGCATGCGCCTCGAGGGCGAGGACGTCGTCGTAGCGCGCCGCGAAATCCGCAGCGCGATCGAGCTGCAGGCGAAAGTGATCGAGGAGCTCTGCGGCGTCGCGCGCGGACCAGGTGCCGAAGACCCGGTGATCCATGTGTCGCGCCGATGGAGCATACGCGGTCGCGAGGCGGTCGAGATCGACGGGCCCGTTCCACGCTGCGAGTGATCGCGCGACCGCGGCCACGCGCGCGCGAGCCGGGCCTTCGGGCAACAGCTCGGCGTAACGCTCGTACAGGCGCGCGACGGCGCTGCCAAGCTGCTCAGGGGCGAAGATCTCCGCGGCTCGGCACCGCCCCTGTTCGTCGGCCTCCCAGATAATGATTTCCTCGATCTCGCTCACCCCGAAGGCGGCCAGGTGTGCCTCGGCCAACCCCTCGAGCGACACGCGGTGGCGGACCAGCCCCAGCGAGTCGCCCAGGGTGGCCATCGGCTCGCGCCGGTCGTCCATGTGCCCGGCCCTGAACATCGAGCGCCACGTGGCGAGGAGCGCCCGCCGTCCGTAGGTGGCTCCGGTCGGATGGTGCATGACCTCCAGGTCCGCGCTGAACTCGCGCGCGAGCGCATCCCCGTCGCGGGCGGCGATCGCGGCGCCGAAACGCTCGAGGTTCTTCGTCGCCGCATTGGCGCGCAGGCGCCGCCTACGGGCTGGTGCGGGTGCGGCCGCGCCGGCCAGCGCGTCGTAGCGCGCCAGCGCCTCGGCGGCGCGGTGGTCGTCGAAGGTCTCCCAGCCAACGATCAGGCCGTCGGCGTCGAAAATGACCAGCGAATGGATCGTGCGCTCGAAAGCGCCGCCGCCGCGGTCGGTGCCGAGGTTGGTCGCGCGCCCCAGATAGCCGCCGTCGGAGCAGGCGAGGACATCGTCGACTCGCCAGCGGCCGTCGCGCGTGAGCTCGAGAAACGCGCCGATGGCTGCCAGCACGGCGGCGTCGCCGCGCGGCGTCCCCACCCCGGCGAGGCGATGGTCGACCCACTCCACCGTGGGCGCGAAGGGACTCGCCAGCCGGTCGCGATCCACCAGTCCGTGGTACATGCGCTCGATCGAGCGCGCCGCCCCTGCGGCGCGCCGGCGTCGCGGCCCCTCGGGCAGCAGCGCGGCGTGGCGCGCATACAGGCGCGCCACCGCGTCGCCGAGGTGGTCGACGGCGAAGATCTCGATGCGCCGTCCGTGCTGGTGCTCGTCGATCTCGTAGAGCGCGATGTCCTCCCGCTCGTAGGCGCCGACGTCGAAGCGGCCGCCACCGGTTCCGTGTGCGGCGACGACGCGGCGGAACAGGCACACGGCGTCGCCGAGCGCCGCCAGTGGCTCCGAGCCGATGCGCGCATCGCGCCCGCGCCACAGCGCCTGCATGCCGGCGATCGCGCTCGCGCGGTCGTAAACGGCGCCCACCGGGTGGTCGATGAACTCCAGGGACTCGCTCAGCTCCGCCGCGCCGGCGTCGGCGTCCTGCGCGGCGAACGCGGCGAGCATGCGCACGCGCGACGCCGTGGCCGCGTTCTCCGAGACGCGGCGCTCGATCGGGCGTACCGGCGCCGGGGTGGCGACCAGCGCAGTGAAGCGCGCCAGCGCCTCGGCGTCGCGGTCGGCATCGAACCACTCGGCGCGGGCCAGCCGGCCGTCGTCGTCGTAGACGAAAAGCGAGAGGAAGAGCCGCTCGTAGGCGCCGCCGCCGCGGCGCTCGGTGCCGGAGTGCATGACGCGGGAGAGGATTGCCGCCGGCTCCAATGCCAGGACGTCCTGTTGAGTGAAGGCGATGCTGTCGCCGACCAGCCGCAGGGCGCGCAGGTGCTCGAGGAAGGCCTCGGCGCCGGGCAGGGACCAGGTGCTGAATTGGCGGTGATCGACGCCTTCGAGATCGGGCGCGAGGATCGCCGCCAAGGGGTCGGGGTCGGTCGCCGCCACCTGTCCCAGGATCAGGGTGGCCACCGACCGCGCCACCGCCGCGGCGCGCTGGCGCGCGGGGCCGTCGGGCAGGCGCGCGGCGTAGCGCTCGTAGAAGCGCGCGACGGCGTCGCCGAGGCGGTCGGCGGCGAAGGTCTCCAAGCAGCGGCAGCGACCGACGGCGTCGAGCTCGAGAATGCCGACGTGCTCCATCTCGTAGGCGCCGACGTCGAAGGCGCCGCCGCCGGTGCCGCTGGCGGCGACGCGCCGGCGCAGGAGACAGAGGTCGTCGCCGAGTGTCGCCAGGGCCTCGACGCGGAGCGCGAGACCGGGGGTGCGCATCATGCGCCGGCTCGACTCGATCTGCCCCTCGCGCCCGTAAGTGGCCGCGGTGGGGTGGTCGACGTTCTCCATCGACTCGCCGAGCAGGGCCGCGACCGCGTCGAGGTCGCGCGCCGCGAAGGCGGCCTCGATCCCCACCATCACGGCCGTGGCGGCGTTGGCGCGGACGCGGCGGCGGACGGGCGGCGCGGCATCGGTCGCGGCGTCGACCGGGCCCGCGCCGAGCGCGTCGAAGCGCGCCAGGGCCTCGTCCGCACGTTCGAGGTCGAAGCGTTCCCAACGGGCGATGCGGCCGTCGGCGCCGAAGGCGAACAGCTCGCAGAGGCTGCGTTCGAAGGCGCCGCCGCTGCGGCGGTCCATGCCGAAGCTGGTGTGGCAGACGACCATCGCGTCGGCGCGCAGCGCGAAGACGTCGTCCACCCGCCAGTCGAATCCGGCGGAGAGATCGAGCAGGGCTCGGACGGCGCGCAGCAACGCCTCCGCTCCCGACAGGTCGCCAAATCCGACGGTGCGATGGTCGGCTACCTGGATGTCCGGTGCGAATGTGGCGGCAAAGCGATCGAGGTTGAAGGTCGCCGCGAACACCGCAAGCGATCGCGCCGTCGCGGCGGCGCGATCGGCCGCGGCGCCCTCAGGCAGCGTCTCGGCATAGCGTGCGTAGAGGCGGGCGACGGCGTCGCCGAGGCGGTCGGCGGCGAAGATCTCGAAGCGCCGATAGAGGCCGTGCGCATCGACCTCCGCGATCTTGACCGTCTCGTTTTCGTACTCGCCGACGTCGAAGCGCCCCTGCCCCGTGGCACTGGCATGGATGCGCCGCCGGCCGATCATCAGGCGGTCGCCGAGTACTGCCAGCGGCTCGACCCGGTAGCTCGCGTTACGCGAACGCAGCAACCGCTCGACCGAGGCCAGTGCTTCCCGTTTTCCGTACGCCGATCCCGTCGGATGATCGACCTCTTCGTATGCCTCGGCGAACAACTGCGACACGGCCGCGAGGTCCGATCGCGCCAACACGGCGTCGCCGGCGGCCACGGCCGCGATCGCCGCATTCGGTGGCACGCGGCGCTGGGGAGTCGGACGACGGCCGCCGGGGACGCCGTAATCGCTGGGCAGCGCGGCGCAAGACGCGTCGGCGGTCTCGGCGCGGCGCGGTTCGAGGCGCCGCACGCGTTCGGCGAGCAGCGTCGCGCCCTTCGCCTCCCACAATTCGATGGCGCGCCGCTCCTCGCCGTCGGCCGCGGCGCCGCGGCCGGCGGCGCGCAGCGCCGCGGCGAGGGCGAGGCGCGCGTCGGCGTGGTCGAGCAGCGCGTCGGTGGCGGCGGCGATGGCGACGGCGGCCTGCGCCAGCTCGATGGCGGCGGCATGCTCGCCGCGCCGCGCCAGCGCCTCGGCGCGCGCGCCGCGCCAGGCGATGGCCGCCTGCAGGTCGTCGCCGGCCAGCGCCTCGCTCTCGTGCGACAGCGCCTCGGCCTCGGCGGCGCGGTCCTGCGCCAGCAGCACCCGCGCCAGCAGCGCCCCGGCGCGCGCCGCGTCGATGCCGAAGCCGAGCTCGCGCAGGCCGTCGTAGGCGCCGCGCAGCAGGCGTTCGGCTGCGGCGGCGTCGCCCTCCATCGCCGCGATGCGGCCGGCAAACGCGTCGGTCTCGTGCAGGCGATGGGCGATGCCGAGCTCCTCGACCATCTGGCGCGAGGAGGCGAGCATGCGGCGCGCCGCGTCGGTGCGGCCGCGCAATGCCTCCAGCACGCCCTGGCAGCTGAGCGCCACCGCTTCCACCGCCGGCGCACCCTGGGTGATGCGCAGCACGCGCACGACGTCGAGGCAGCGGCCGCTGGCGCGGGTCACCGGACTCGGTCCCCACAGCGCGGCGACCGGCGCCCCGGCGAGCACGGCGTTGGCGCGGCGGCGGTCGCCGGCGCGGCGCGCCGCGGCCAGCGCCTTGTCGAGCGCCGCCTCGCAGGCGCCGACCCGACCGAGGCGTGCCAGCGCCTGGGCGTGCACCGAGTGCGCCTTGGCCTCGCCGGCGGCGTCGGCGAGCGCGGTCAGCTCGGCGGCGGCGGCGGCCAGCGCCTCGGCGGTCGCCTGCAGCGCCGCCGGCGCGGTGAGCACGGTGAGTTGGCCGGCGAAGCAGGTATGCCAGGCGCGCAGGCGCTGGCAGCGCGCGGTGCCCGCTGGGAGCGCCGCGCAGCGCGCCAGCTCGGCGATGGCGGTGGCGGCGACGGCGACGTCGCCGGCGGCGAGCAGCGCCTCGCACCAGTCGAGCGCCAGCTCGGCGCGCGCGGGGTCGTCGGCGTCGAGGCGGGCGATGGCGCGGCCAAGCAGTCCGGCGGCGAGCGGCACGTCGTCGCCGGCGAGGGCACGCCGTCCCGCCGCCGCCAGGCGCGACGCGGCGCGGGCGCCGAGCGCGGCGCCCGCCGCGTCGGGCGGGCCGAGCTCGCCGAGCAGCTGGTGCGCCTGCTCGAGATGCCAGCCGATGGTCTCGTCGTGCTCGACGGCCTCGCCGACCTGCGCCTCGATCCAGTCCGCCAGCCGGCCGTGCAGCTCGGCGCGCGTGCTCTTGAGCAGGCGGCGGTAGGCGGCGTCGCGGATCAGCACGTGGTGGAAGCGCAGCGCCGGCTCGCCGAGCAGCCAGCCGCTGTCGCGCTCGACCAGCTCGCTGCGACGCAGCGATTCGAGCCGCGCGTCGAGGTCGGCGACCTCGCGCGGCAACAACGCCGCCACGGCGCTGCGCGAGAAGTGGCGCCCGACCACCGCGGCGCATTCGAGCACCTGACGTTCGTCGGATCGCAGCCGCTCGATGCGCGCGGCGAGCAGGGCGTGAATGGTCGGCGGCATCTCCAGTGCCGCCAGGCCGGCGCCGACGATCCAGCGATCGCCCGCGCGAGTGAGCGCGCCCTCCTGCACCAGCATGCGCACCAGCTCGCCGACGAACAGTGGGTTGCCCTCGCTGGTGGCGAGCACCTTGGCGGCCACCGCCGCGGGCAGGTCGGCGGCGCCGATGACGTTGGCCGCCAGGCGCATCGCCGCGCCGGCGTCGAGGCCGGCCAGGGTGACGACGTCGGCGACCAGCCCGCCCGGTGTCACCAGCGCCGAGCGCAGGTCGCGCAGCTCCGGGCGCGCGCCGACCAGCACCAAGAGCGGCACGCCGGCGCCCCACTGCACGAGGTGCTCGACCAGGTCGAGCAACAGCGGCTCGGCCCAGTGCAGGTCGTCGATCACCAGCACCAGCGGCCGCGCCTGGGCGAGGCCGGCGAGGCAGCGGCGGACGACGAAGAAGGTCTCCTCGGGCGAGGCCGGCGAGCCGGCGAGGAGGGCCGCGATGCCGCTGGCGATGCGCCCCCGCTCGGCGTCGTCGCCCGGCAGCCGTGCCGCGATCGCCGCGCGCAGCGCCTCACCGCCGGTGCCGTCCTCGACCCCGAGCAGCTCGCGCAGGGCGGGCGCCAGCGGCGCGAAGGTGGCGCCGCCGGCGGCGTCGCAGTACGCCGTGACGACCGTCGCCGCGTCGGCGTGGCGGCGGGTGAACTCGTCGATCAGTCGCGACTTGCCGAGGCCGGGCGAGCCGACGAGCACGGCGAGTGCGGCGGCCGGCGTCGCCACCGCCGCGTCATACACGGCGTCGAGACGGGCCAGTTCCTCGCCGCGTCCGACAAAGGCCGCGGTCGGCGCGCCGGCCGGGCGCGCGAGCGAGACCACCCGGTAGGCCTGCACCGCCTCGGTGCGCCCCTTGAGCGCGACGCTGCCGAGCCGCTCGAGCGTCACCAGCGAGGCGACCAGGCGTTGCGTCGCCGCACCGAGCACGACTTCGCCGTCGCCGGCCTCCTGCTGCAGGCGCGCCGCGATGTTGACCGGATCGCCGACGACGTCGCTGTGGTCGGCGTTGACCACCACCTCGCCGGTGTTGATCGCGACGCGCAGGCCGATGTCGCCGGTCGCCGCCAGCGCGGCGCCCGCCAGGGCGCGAAAGGCATCCTGCATAGCGACGCCGGCGCGCACGGCGCGCAGCGCGTCGTCCTCGGCGACGGCCGGCACGCCGAAGGCGGCCATGACGCCGTCGCCCAACAGTTTGACCACGGTGCCGCCGTGGCCCTCGACCGCGGCGCGCATCGCCGCGTAGTAGCGCGCCATGAAGGCGCTGGTGGACTCCGCGTCGAGGCGTTCCTGCAGCGCCGTCGAACCGGCGAGATCGGCGAAGACGATGCTCACCACCTTGCGCGCACTGCCGCCGCGCGTCGCCGGCGGCGGGCTTGGTGCCGGCGGCGCGGCCGCCGTGCGCGTGCCGCATTCGAGACAGAACTTCGCCGCCGGCGGCAGCTCCGTGCCGCAGCTGGCGCAGCGCGCCGCGACCGGCGCCCCGCATTCGAGGCAAAACTTCGCCCGCTCCGGGTTCGCCTGGCCGCAGGTCGCGCAGTTCATCTCAGTCCAGGGTGGCGGGGACGCCGATCGGCGTGATGGCGACGCCGCGGCCCGCCCGTGTCCGGCTTGTCATGCGCGCAGCGGGTTCACGACCTCGATATCGCGAAACTGCAGGAAGTCGGTGTCGGTGGTGTAGATGCGGCGGATGCCGTGTTCGCGCATGAGGACCACGGTGCGGATGTCGAAGAACAGATTGCCACTCGGATGGGTGAGGTCGGCCAGCACGTCGGCGAGCAGCGCCCAGTGACTGTCCCCGGCACGCAACACCCCGACCTGGTCGATCTCGAGGATGGGAACGAGGAAGTCCAGCCCCTCGCGCCAGGCGAGCGGTTGCGGGAACACCTTGGGGTGCGTCGCCACCCGCAGGAACTCATAGACCACCCCTTCGCTCAGGTACCAGGGGTCGGCGGTTCGGCCGATCGCCGACAGAAAGGCGCGCGCCGCTCGATGCTCTGGCGCATCGCCGTTGGCGCCGTACAGCAGCACGTTGGTGTCGATGAAGCCGGCCAGGCTAGGAATCCATCAGCGCTTCGAGCGCGTTGCGGTCGCCGAGATTGACCCGCGGACGGCCCATGGCGAAGACCGGCAGCGCCAGCTCGGCGCGCCGCTTCATGCGGCGGCGCTGCAGCCCCTCGGCGAGAATCTCGTTGACGACCTCCGACATCTGCCGGCCCTGGCGGCGCGCCAGCTCCCGCACGCCGTCGATGCAGGCGTCCTCCAATACCAGTGTCGTTCGCTTCACGTGTCGGCCCATACCGGCCTTACATCTGTATGTCAATCTACATCGTACAGATGCACGGGCGGTTCGGCTCCGCCGCCGGGCCCGCCGTTCAGCGGCTCCATCCGGAGGACAGCGTCGGCGGGCCCCCGGCGTGCCGGTGAGGCCGCTGTCGCGTGTCAACGCTGGCACATCCCGGGGGACGGAGCGCGGCCCGCCCGCGACGACCGGCACGCGGCGTGGGCGATTGCACCGCCCCACTTGCGATTCCGGGGGGGAGGGACGATGGTATGCGCGCTGCTGGCTGCCTGAGCCAAGCGCACTCACCGTCAACTGCTGCGGCGCAGGCGGCGCCGCTAGGCGCACCACCCGCCGTCCGCTCCGGGGTTTCGGCAGCCCCTGGAAACGCACCCATTTGGTCGCTGCCGCGGCCCACAGGAAACGAGATCGACCATGGGAAAGAAACTGTACGTAGGCAATCTCGGCTTCGACGTCACCGACAAGGACCTCGAGGCGCTGTTCGCGCAGGCCGGGACCTGTGAATCGGTCGCCGTCATCTCCGACAAGTTCAGCGGCCAGTCGCGCGGCTTCGGCTTCGTCGAGATGGGTTCGAACGCCGATGCCCTGAAGGCCATCGAGCAGTTCAACGGCCAGGAACTCAAGGGCCGCGCCCTCAAGGTCAACGAAGCGCGTGATCGCGAGGAGCGCGGGGGCGGAGACGGCGGCGGCGGGCACCGCCGCTGATCCATACACTGCTTCGCGCCGTCGGGCTTCGCCCGGCGTCGTTCTCCCAGCCCCTCGACGAGCCTATCCGCAGCGAGCTCTTCAGCATCGAGCGGCTTGAGCAGCATGCCGAGAGCCTGGCGGGGGCACAGCAGGTCTCGGCGCGCGCGCACGCCGGACGGCGCCTGACCGCCAGACTGCGGGACAACGGACGCGTCCTGCTCGCCGCGTACCGCGCCATCGCCGCGGCGGTGCGCGAGGAACGGGTCATCACCCCGGCCGCCGAATGGCTGGTCGACAACTTCCACATCGCCGAAGAGCAGATCCGCGAGATCCGCGACGATCTTCCCCCGGGCTACTACCGCCAGCTGCCCAAGCTGGCCGACGGCCCGTTGGCGGGCTACCCGCGCGTGTTCGGATTGGCCTGGGCGTTCGTCGCCCACACCGACAGCCTGTTCGATCCGCAGGCGCTGGTGCGCTTCGTCCGCGCCTACCAGCGCGTGCAACCGCTGACCATCGGCGAGCTGTGGGCGGTAGCCATCACCATGCGCATCGTGCTGGTCGAGAACCTCCGGCGCAGCGCCGAGCGCATCGTGCACGGCCGGGCCTCGCGCCAGGAGGCCGACGCGCTGGCCGACCGGCTGCTCGGCGTCGGCGGCGCCGCCGAGCCGGCGGCCGCCGTCCTGCAGCCCTTCGAGCACCAGCCCCTGCCGGCGACCTTCGTCGTCCAGCTGATCCAGCGGCTGCGCGACCAGGATCCGGCGGTGACGCCGGCGCTGCGCTGGCTGGACGAGCGCCTGGCGCGCGAAGGGACGACGGCCGACGAGCTCGTCCGCGAGCAGCATCAGCGGCAGGGCGCGATGAACGTCACGGTGCGCAACGTGATCACCAGCATGCGCTTCATGTCCGCCGTGGATTGGGCGGCGTTCTTCGAGAGCGTCAGCCTGGTCGATGCCGAGCTCGCCGCCGCCAGCAACTTCGCCGCGATGGATTTCCCGACTCGGGATCTGTACCGGCACGCGATCGAAGCGTTGGCGCGTGGCTCCGGCCACTCGGAGCGCGACATCGCCCGGCGCGCGGTGCTGGCCGCCGCGGCGGCCGGCGCGGGTGGAGTCGCCCCGGACGCCAGTGCCGCCCGGGAGCGGGATCCCGGGCACTACCTCATCGGCAGCGGGCGGCCGGCCTTCGAGGCCGCGGTCGGGTTCCGCGCACCGCTGCGCGGTTGGCTGCGGCGCGCCTACGCGGCGGTGGGAATCGTCGGCTACCTGGGCACCGTCGCCGTCGTCGCCGCGGCCATGCTGGCGCTGCCGCTGCTGGGCGTCGCCGCGCTCGGGGTCTCGCCCGTCGGGCTCGCCGTGCTCGCCCTGCTCGGCCTGATTCCCGCCTCGGATGCGGCGCTGGCGCTGGTGAACCGCCACGTCACGACGCAGTTCGGGCCGATGCTGTTGCCCGGCATGGAGCTGCCGAACGGCGTCACGGACAGCCTGCGCACGATGGTCGTGGTGCCGACGCTGCTGACGACGCGCGCGGCGATCGAGGAGCAGATCGAGCGCCTCGAGGTGCATTGCCTCGCCAGCCCCGACGACGCGCTGTGCTTCGCCCTGCTGTCGGATTGGACCGACGCCGACGGCGAGGGCGCGCCCGGCGACGCGGCGCTGCTCGCCGCCGCCGCCGAGGGCATCGGCCGTCTCAATCTGCGGCACGCGCCGACCGCGGACGGCGACCGCTTCCGGCTGCTCCATCGGCGCCGGGTCTGGAACGAGGGCGAGGGCAAGTGGATCGGGTGGGAGCGCAAGCGCGGCAAGTTGCACGAACTGAACCGCCTGCTGCGCGGCGCGACCGACACGACCTTCGTCGCCGTCGGCGGCCGACTGCCCGAAGTGCCGACCGGGGTTCGCTACGTGATCACCCTCGACGCCGATACGCGCCTGCCGCGTGGCGCCGCGCGCCGGCTGGTGGGCAAGATGGCGCATCCGTTGAACCGCCCACAACTCGACGCCCGTACCGGCCGGGTGGTCGCCGGCTACGCGGTGTTGCAGCCGCGCGTCACGCCGACCCTGCCGACCGGACGAGACGGGTCGCTTTTCCAGCGCGTCGTCTCCGGCCCCGGCGGCATGGACCCGTACGCCTCGGCGGTCTCCGATGTCTATCAGGATCTGCTCGGTGAAGGGTCCTACACCGGCAAGGGCATCTACGATGTCGACGTCTTCGAAGCCGCCATGGCGGGACGGATTCCCGAGAGCACGCTGCTCAGCCACGATCTGCTCGAAGGCACCTTCGCTCGGGCTGGGCTGATCTCCGACATCGAGGTCGTCGAGGAATTCCCCTCCCGCTATGACGTCGCGGCGGCGCGTCAGCACCGCTGGGCGCGCGGCGACTGGCAGCTCCTGCCGTGGATCTTCGGCCGCGGCCGCGACCTGAGTGGCGATCCGGCCCGCCGGGCCATTCCGCTGCTCGGCCGCTGGAAGATGCTGGACAATCTGCGCCGCTCGCTGACGGCGCCGGCCACCTTCCTCGCCCTGGTGGCGGGATGGACGCTCCCCGCCGCGGCCGCCGCGCTGTGGACCGCGGCGATGCTGGCGATCCTCGCGCTGCCCGCGCTGTTGCCCTTCTTCGCCGGGATCCTGCCGCACCGCATCGGCATCTCGAAGCGCAGCCACCTGGGCGCGGTGGGCGCCGACCTGACGCTGGCCCTGTCCCAGATCGGGTTCCTGATCGCGTTTCTGGCGCACCAAGCCTGGTTGATGACCGACGCCATCGTGCGCACGCTCTATCGTCTGTTCGTCCGACGCCGGGGCCTGCTCGAGTGGCTGACTGCCGCCCAGGCGAAGTTCGGTCTGCCGCTCGACGTGCCCGGGTTCTATCGCCGCATGGCCGGCGGCGTGGCGCTGGGCGTCGCCGCCGCGCTGATCGTCGCCGGCGCCGGCGCCGGCGGTCAGCCGCTGGCGATTCCCTTCGTGCTGCTATGGCTGCTGTCCCCGGCCGTGGCGCAGTGGGCGAGCCGACCGCCGCCGATCGTCGGCCCACGAGCCGTCTCCGCGGCCGATGCCCTCACTCTGCGCCTGATCGCCCGCCGCACGTGGCGCTTCTTCGAGACCTTCGTCACGCCCGGGGATCACATGCTGCCGCCGGACAACTTCCAGGAGGACCCGAAGCCGGTCGTGGCGCACCGCACGTCGCCGACCAATCTTGGGCTCTATCTACTGTCGGTCGTCGCCGCGCGCGATTTCGGCTGGCTGGGGGTCCACGGGGCCGTGCAGCGTCTGGAGGCGACGCTGGCGACGATGCACGGGCTCGAGCGCTTCCGCGGCCACTTGTACAATTGGTACGACACGGCCGATCTGCGCCCGCTCGAGCCGAGGTACGTCTCGTCGGTCGACAGCGGCAATCTCGCGGGACATTACATCGCCCTCGGCAGCGCCTGCCGCGACATGACAGCCGGGCCGGTCATCGGCGCGGCGTGGTTGGCTGGCGTCGAGGATGCGCTCGGGATCGCGCGCGAATCGCTGCAGGCACTCCCCGACGATCGACGCACGGAGACGGTGACCCGGCGGCAGCTGGACGAGGCTCTCGACGGCCTCGGCGCCATGTTGCGCGCCGATGAGGCGACACCGGCGGGCGTCGCCCGCCGGCTGGCGCGGCTGGCGGCGCAGGCCGACACGGTCACCGACATGGCGCGCACCCTGGGCGAGGAGCGCGGCGGCGACGACGCCCTCGAGGTGCTGGCCTGGTGCGAAGCCGTGCACGCGGCGGTGCGTGCCCATGGCCACGACCTCGAGGAACTCATGCCCTGGGCGGGGCTGATCGACGACGATGCGGGCGGCGCCGCGGAGGCCGGCTGGTCGATGTCGGAAAGCCTCAGGGCGCTGCTCGACTCGATGCCGACGCTGGCCGATCTGCCCGATCGCTGTGAGGCGGCGGTGCTCATCCTGCGGCGCGAGGCCCTGGCGCCCGCCGCGCCGGTCTCGGGGAGCGAGGCGGGGCGGGCGCGCGTCGAGCGTCTGGTCGACGCCCTCGACCGCTCCGCCGCCGCGGCGCGGCAGCTCGATCGCCGCCTCGCGGCGCTTGCCCAGCGCGTTCGCGCGATGTTCGATGCCATGCAGTTCGGCTTCCTGCTCGACCCCGCCCGGCAGTTGCTCTCGATCGGCTACCAGGTCGCCGAGGGCGCGCTCGACCCGAACTGCTACGACCTGCTCGCCTCCGAAGCGCGGCTGGCGAGCTTCGTCGCGATCGCCAAGGGCGATGTGCCGGCCCGTCATTGGTTGCGCCTGGGACGCGCGTTGACCCCGGTCGACCGTGGCTCGGCGCTGATCTCGTGGTCGGGCTCGATGTTCGAGTACCTGATGCCGTCGCTGGTGATGCGGGCGCCGGCGGGCAGTCTGTTGGAACAGACCAGCCGTCGCGTCGTCCGCCGCCAGATACAGTACGGCGCCGAGCTGGGCATTCCCTGGGGCGTCTCGGAATCGGCGTACAACGCCCGCGACCTGGAGCTCACCTACCAGTACCGAACCTTCGGCGTTCCCGGTCTGGGCCTCAAGCGCGGCCTCAGCGACGACGCCGTCGTCGCGCCCTATGCGACGGCGTTGGCGGCGATGGTGGAGCCGCAGGCGGCGACGCGCAATTTGGCGCGCCTGACGGCGGTGGGCGGCCGCGGCCGCTTTGGCTACTACGAGGCGCTCGACTACACGCCGACGCGCCTGCCGGACGACGAGCCGGTGGCCATCGTCCGTGCCTACATGGCGCATCACCAGGGGATGACCGTGGTGGCGATCGCCAACGCGCTGCACGATGGCGCCATGCGCGCCCGCTTTCACGCCGAGCCGATCATCCAGGCCACCGAACTGCTGCTGCAGGAGCGCACCCCGCGCGACGTCGCCGTGGCCCATCCCCGCGCCGAGGAGGTCCACGCGGCGGCCAACGTGCGCGAGATCCAGCCGTCGACGCGGCGCCGCTTCCTCTCGCCGCACGACCCGGTGCCACGCACGCAGCTGCTCTCGAACGGCCGCTATGCCGTGATGATCACCGCCGCGGGGTCCGGGTACAGTCGCTGGCGCGACCTCGCGGTCACGCGCTGGCGCGAGGACGCCACCTGCGATGCCTGGGGCACCTTCGTCTTCCTGCGCGACGTGCACAGCGGCGAGGTATGGTCCGCCGGCTACCAGCCGAGCGGCGTCGAGCCCGACAGCTACCGCGTCGAATTCTCCGAGGGGCGCGCCGAGATCACCCGGCGCGACGGCACCATCGCCACGACGCTGGAAGTGGCCGTCTCTGCCGAAGACGACGCCGAGGTCCGCCGCGTCTCGATCTCGAACCTCGGCAGCCGGCCGCGAGAGATCGAGCTCACGTCCTACGCCGAGGTCGTCCTGGCGGCGCCGGCGGCCGACACCGCGCATCCGGCGTTCTCGAAGCTGTTCGTGCACACCGAGTTCGTCGCCGACGTCGGCACCTTGCTGGCGACGCGTCGGCGGCGCGCGCCGAGCGAACCCGAGGTGTGGGTGGCGCATCTCGCGGTGGTCGAAGGCGAGAGCGTCGGCGCAGTACAGTTCGAGACCGACCGGGCGCGCTTCCTCGGCCGCGGACGGGAGGTCCGCTCGCCGCTCGCCGTCATCGACGGCCGGCCGCTCACCAATACCGCCGGCGCCGTGCTCGATCCGGTCTTCAGCGTCCGCCGCCGCCTCCGCGTGCCGCCGGGCGGCACCGCGCGCATCGCCTTCTGGACGCTGATCGCGCCCTCGCGCAGCGAAGCGCTCGACCTGGCCGACAAGCGCTACGACGCGACGGCCTTCGAACGCGCCGCCACCCTGGCGTGGACTCAGGCGCAGGTGCAACTGCACCATCTCGGCGTCGGCCCCGACGAAGCGAATCTTTTTCAGGGACTCGCCAACCATGTGTTGTACTCCGACCCGACGCTGCGCCCGTCGCCGGCGGTCCTCGCCCTCAATGAGCGCGGACCGTCGACGCTGTGGGCCTACGGCATCTCCGGCGACCTGCCGATCGTCCTGGTGCGCATCGACGACGCCGAAGACGTGGAGATCGTCCGCCAGCTGCTGCGCGCCCACGAGTACTGGCGGCTGAAGCAACTGGCGGTCGATCTGGTCATCCTCAACGAACGGTCGACGTCCTATACCCAGGATCTCCAGGGAGCCCTGGAGGCCCTGGTTCGCGCCAGCCAGTCGCGGCCGCAGCCGGAGGGCGAGGGCGCGCGCGGGCGGGTGTTCGTGCTGCGCGCCGACCTGGTGTCGCTGGAGGCGCGCACGCTGCTGCGCAGCGCGGCGCGCGCGGTGTTGCTCAGCCGCCGCGGCAGCCTCTCCGAACAGCTCAAGCGCCTGGAGGTGCTCGCCGGCGGCGCGCCGCCGGCAGCCGCGGCGCCGCCCGCGTTGGCCGTCGACATCGTCCGCGGCCGCTCGGCGAACCCGCCCCCCGAACCCACGCCGCTACCGCCGCAGCTCGAGTTCTTCAACGGTCTCGGCGGCTTTGCCGCCGACGGGCGGGAATACGTGACGATCGTCGGCGAGGGGCAGACGACGCCCGCTCCGTGGATCAATGTCGTCGCCAATCCGTCCTTCGGCTTCCAGGTATCGGTCGAGGGGGGCGGCTACACCTGGGCGGCCAACAGCCGCGAGAACCAGCTCACCGCCTGGTCGAACGACCCGGTCAGCGATCGGCCGGGCGAGGTGCTCTATCTGCGCGACGAGGATACCGGCGTGCTGTGGGGACCGACGGCGCTGCCGATCCGCGTGCCGGCCTCGTCGTACGTGTGCCGGCACGGCCAGGGGTACAGTCGCTTCGAGCATGCCGCGCATGGGATCGCGCTGGAGCTGCTGCAGTTCGTCCCGCTCGACGAGCCGATCAAAATCTCGCGCCTGACGATCCGCAATTACTCGGGCCGCCCGCGGCGTCTCTCGGTCACCGCGTATGTGGAGTGGGTGCTCGGCGCGTCGCGGGCCGCCGGCGCGCCGTTCATCGTCACCGAGGTGGACGCCGCGACCGGGGCGATGTTCGCCCGCAACCCGTGGAGCCATGAGTTTGGCAACCGCATCGCCTTTGCCGACCTCGCCGGACGGCAGCAGTCATGGAGCGGCGACCGCACGGAGTTCCTCGGCCGCCACGGCACCCTCGACCGCCCGGCGGGTCTGGCGCCCGGCGTCGCGCTCTCCGACCGTGTCGGCGCCGGACTCGACCCCTGCAGCGCCCTGCAGACGCGCGTCGAGCTCAAACGCAATGAGGAGACGGAGATCGTCTTCTTCGTCGGCGAGACCGCCACCCGGGCCGAGGCGCGCGCGCTGATCGGCCGCTACCGCGGCGCCGACCTCGACGGGGTGTTCGACGCCGTGACCCGGCACTGGGACGACGTCCTCGGCACGGTGCAGGTGAAGACGCCGGATCGCGCCATGGACCTCATGCTCAACCGCTGGCTGCTCTACCAGACGCTCGCCTGCCGCGTCTGGGCCCGCTCGGCCTTCTATCAGGCCAGCGGCGCGTACGGGTTCCGCGATCAGCTCCAGGACGTGATGGCGCTGGCGGTGTCGCGGCCGGCGCTGATGCGCGCGCATCTGCTGCGCGCCGCCGCGCGTCAGTTCGTCGAGGGCGACGTGCAGCACTGGTGGCTGCCGCCCGCGGGGCAGGGCGTGCGCACCCGCATCGCCGACGACCGCCTGTGGTTGCCGTATGCCCTGGCCCATTATGTCGAGGTCACCGGCGACCGCGGCGTGCTCGAGGAGCAGGTGCCCTTTCTCGACGGGCGCGGCCTCGGCGAGGGTGAGCACGACGCCTACTTTCAGCCGACGCAGTCCACGCAGCACGCGACCCTCTTCGAACACTGCGCGTTGGCGCTCGACCGCAGCCTCGCGGTCGGCGCGCACGGGGTGCCGCTGATCGGCGGCGGTGATTGGAACGACGGCATGAACCGGGTCGGCGACGCCGGCCGGGGCGAAAGCGTGTGGCTCGGCTGGTTCCTGCACGCGGCGATCTCGGCGTTCGCGCCGCTGGCCGACGAGCGCGGCGACGCGGCGCGATCGTCGACGTGGCGCCGGCACGCGGCGGCGGTGCGCGAGGCGCTCGAGCGCCATGCCTGGGACGGCGACTGGTACCGGCGCGGATTCTTCGACGACGGCACGCCGTTCGGGTCGGCGGCGAGCGACGAATGCCGCATCGATTCGATCGCCCAGTCGTGGGCGGTGATCTCGGCGGCCGCGGATCCCGCGCGCGCGACCAGAGCGATGCAGGCGGTGGACGAACACCTCGTCCGCCGCGGCGAGGGCATGGTCCTCCTCTTCACCCCGCCGTTCGATCGGACCGCGCTCGATCCCGGCTACATCAAGGGCTACCCGCCCGGCATCCGCGAGAACGGCGGCCAATACACCCACGCGGCGGTGTGGGTGGTGATCGCCGCGGCGCTGCAGGGCGACGGCGATCGGGCCGTGGACCTGTTCTCCTTCCTGAGCCCGATCACCCACGCCAGCACGCGCGCCGCGATCCAGCGCTACAAGGTGGAGCCCTACGTCGTCTGCGCCGACGTCTATGCCGAGCCATCCCACGTCGGCCGTGGCGGGTGGACGTGGTACACCGGCGCGGCCGGCTGGCTCTACCGGGCGGGGGTGGAGTGGATCCTCGGCCTGCGCCTGCGCGGCGACACGCTGCAGCTCGACCCCTGTATCCCGCGCGGCTGGCGCCACTTCGACATCAGCTATCGCCACCGCTCGGCGCGCTACGAGATCGCCGTCGAGAATCCGCGCGGTGTGACGCGCGGCGTTGCCAGCGTGGAGCTCGATGGCGCGCCCGTGCCGGGACCGGGTGCGTGCATCCCCTTGGCCGACGACGGCGTCACCCATCGGGTGCGGCTGATCCTCGGCTGACCGACGCGGCGGCGCCGCCAGCGGCCGGCACGTTGACGCACCGCGCACCGGCGTACGGTGCGCGCCGTGAACGAGACCTTGCGCGCCTGCCGGGACATGCCGCGGCGCGAGGTCCCCGCTGGGACCGAGATCCTGCGCCAGGGCGAGCGCCGCGGCGTGCTGTTCGTGCTCATGGAGGGCGCGGTGGAGGCGGCGCAGGAAGTCGGCGATGGTGGCGCCGTCGGTCGCGCCGCTCCAGCCATCGGCGGTGCGCTCGCTGTGCAGCGTCCGCTCGCGGCGCCGCAAGGGTGATGGCGCTGATCCCGGCCGGGTCGAAGGCCAGCAGGCGAGGGCTGGCCGACCACGGACTGGCGCCGCCGGCGGCGGAGATCGAGCTGATGCGGCGCGGCGCCGCACCACTGGTGTTGCTGGTCGGCGGCCGCAACCCACCCGCCACCGGCGCCTACGCCCAGGTCGGTCTCGGCGGCCCGGTGGCGCTGACCGGCACACCGCTGACCTGGGATCTCGAGAAGGCCGAGCGCGCCCTCGCCGCGCCGTCCTGACGCCCCCCTCCGCCCGGGTCGCTTGTATCGATCGCGTGCGAATATTAGTAGATTCGCATATGCGCAAGATCACCGGGCTGCAGCTGTTCAAGGCCGACTTCTTTCGCGCGCTCGGCAGCCCGGTGCGCATCCGCATCCTCGAGGAGCTGGGCGCCGAGGAGCGCAGCGTCAACGAGCTGCAGCGCACCCTCGGCGTGCCGCAGCCGGTGATCTCGCAGCACCTGGCCAACCTGCGCGGGCATCATCTGGTGGCGGCCGAGAAGCGCGGCGCCTCGGTCATCTATTCGGTGCGCGATCCGCTCATCCTCGAACTGCTCGCCCTGGCGCGGCGCATCTTCAAGAACCGGTTGGCCGACACCTCGACGATGTTGCGGCTGCTGGACCGCCAGCCGTGAGCGCGCGGCGCCGCGGCCCAGCGTGGCCGCGCGGTTGGCTGCCGTGGTTGCCGAAGTCGCTGCTCTGCCTGCCCGAGTACTCCGCCGCGACGCTGACCGCGGACGCCATCGCCGGCGTCACCGTCGGCTTGGTGGCGCTGCCGCTGGCGATGGCGTTCGCGATCTCGTCCGGACTGTCGCCGCAGGCGGGCATCTACTGCGCCATCGTCACCGGCTTCACCATTTCGGCGCTCGGCGGCTCGCGCTGCCAGGTCGGCGGACCGACCGGCGCCTTCGTCGTCGTCATCGCCGGCATCGTCGCGAAGTACGGCGTCGACGGCCTGTTCATGTGTACCATGATGGCGGGCGCGATCCTGATCGCCTTCGGCCTCGGCGGCCTGGGAGCCGCGGTACGCTTCATCCCGCGCCCGGTCGTGGTCGGCTTCACCAACGGCATCGCGGTGCTGATCGCCAGCACCCAGGTGGGCGACTTCCTCGGCCTGCGCATCGCCGAGGTGCCGGGCGATTTCGTCGGCCGGCTGCGGACGCTGGGCGCGCACCTGTCGACCTGGTCGCCGGCCACCGCCGCCCTGGGCGTCGGCGCGCTGGCGCTGATCGTCGCCTTCCAACGCCGCCGCGCGCGGGTTCCCGGCACCATCGTCGCCCTGTTGCTCGGCACGCTGGTCGCCGCCGTGCTCGGTCTGCCGGTCGATACCATCGGCAGCCGCTTCGGCGGCATCCCGATGGGGCTGCCCAGCGTGCACGTGCCCGCCTTCCGCAGCGACCTGGTGCTGTTGCTGATCCCATCGGCAATCACCGTCGCCCTGCTCGGCGCCATCGAATCGCTGCTCTCCGCCGTGGTCTCCGACCGCATGACCGGCGACCGGCACAACCCCAACGTCGAGTTGATGGCGCAGGGCGTCGCCAATCTGCTCTCGCCGCTGTTCGGCGGCCTGCCGGCCACCGGCGCCATCGCGCGCACGGCGACCAACGTGCGCTCCGGCGCGCGCACGCCGGTCGCGGGCATGATCCACGCCTTCACCCTGGTCGCCGTGCTGCTGGTCGCGGCGCCGCTGGCGCAGTTCATCCCGCTCTGCGTGCTCGCAGCGATCCTCTTCGTCGTCGCCTACAACATGAGCGAGTGGCACGAAGTGCCGGATCTGTTCCAGCTGACCAAGACCGACGTCAGCGTCTGGTTCGTCACCTTCGCGCTCACCGTGTTCGCCGACCTCACCCTCGCGATCGAGGTCGGCATAGTGCTGGCGGCGCTGCTCTACATCCGCCGCGTCGCCGACACCACCAGCATCGAGCGCGTGACCACCGAGTACGTCGAGGCCGGCCGGGCGCACATCCTGCAGGACAAGCAGATCCCGCCGTACGTCGGCATCCTCCGCATCCACGGTCCGTTCCTCTTCGGCTCGACCGACAAGCTGCAGCCGATCCTCGACGGGCTCGAGACGCTGCCGTCGATCGTCATCCTGCGGCTGCGCAACATGACGGCGCTCGACGGCACCGGGCTGCTCGCCATCGAGGAGTTCGGCGATTGCCTGCGCGCCTCCGGCCGGCAGATGCTGCTGTGCGGCGCGCGCCGCCAACCCGCCGAGTTGCTCGCGAAGGCCGGGCTGGTACGCGTCGGCGGCGCCGACAACGTGCTGCCCGACGTACACGCCGCGCTGGCCCGCGCGCGCACCCTGCACGAACGCGAGCCGGCCGCCGCCGCGGCGGTTGCCGGCTCGCTGTCGTTGCACTGAGGCGCCGCCGGCGCGCGCTCGGCGCGCCGCATCGAGGTCGGCGACCTCGATGACGATGTGCGGTCCGTGCGGATCCGGCCCCGCCCCGATCGGCTCGCATTCGATCAGGTGCAGCTGGCCGGCGCCGATGCCCTACCAGCGACCGGGAAAGCCGAAGTCGGGTCGCTCGACCGCCGGCAGGGCGAGCAGGTGCTCGGAGCAGGCGCGCGAGCGGTCGAGGTCGTCGACGCGTATCGACGTATGGTGCAGCTGCACGGGCTTCATCCTCAACACGCCTTGTGCCAAGGGCTCACATGAGCCGAATCCCTGCGACGCCGCTGCGGGTAGTTCGAATGCGCTGCGGATGTCCCCATAACGCGCCGTCGCGGACGTGCCGGTGCCCGGGCTCCCGCGGTGCCGATGACGTGTCGACTGCGTAGCGGGCGGCGATGGCCAGGGCGAATTGGCCTGGCAGCGGGGCGCCCGGTCGCGGCGGGCGCGGACGCATGGTCGGCGGGCGGGGCGGTGGCCTGGGCGACGCGCCAACAGCCGCGGGCGGCAAACGCGCCGTGATCGAGCAGCAAATTGGCGGCGGGATCGAAACGGGATCGCCGGTGGGTCGGACAAGGGATGTTCCGTCACCCACTCCAGCGCATCCGCGCTATCTGCACGCCAGCAGGTGAGATTCGACCCGCCGGTGCGCCGATCAGCAATGGCGTCACCCATATCCGTGCAAGGTCCATCGACACCTTCCCGCATTCATCGGCGCCGCCCCTGCGCGCCGCCCGCGGATCACCGAGCTTGTATGTGCAGTATAACTGTAATAACCCGCCCGCGATGGTGCAGGCCTTGCTCTCGACCGACGGTCGCTTGGCGCGCAGTGCGCGCACCGCGACCGCGGTGCTCGACGCACTCCTCGACCACCTCGTCCGCCGCGACGAGCCGCCCACCGCCGCCCGCATCGCGGCGGCCGCCGGCATCTCCGAGCGGGCGCTGTTCTGCCGCTTCCGCGATCTGGATGCGCTCTTCACCGCGGCGGCCGATCGCCAGATGGAGCGCCTCGCACCGCTGCTGACCCCCTGCCCGAGCACGGGGCCGCCGGCGGCGCGGCTGGCCGCGTTCGTGCGGCAGCGGGCGCGACTGCTCGAGGCCATCCGGCCGGTTCGCCGAGCCGCGGTGCGCCTGCAGCGCTCCTCGCCGGTCCTCGCCCGACGGCTTGCCGCGGGCAGGCGCCTCGCGGAAGCCGAGCTCGCCAGCGTGTTCGAGGTCGAGCTGGCCCGCTGGCCCGTCGCCGAGCGGCGCGACCGCCTGCACATGCTCGCCACCGTCGCCGAGTGGTCGACGTGGGAGGCGCTGCGCAGCGATCGCGGGCTGTCGGCCGAGGATGCCACGCGCGTCTTGGCCTGCACCCTCGCGGCGCTGCTCGATCTCAGGCCGCCGCCGGCGCGCAACCGACCGAGGGCGCCGCGATGAGCGGCCGCGGCCGGCGTCGGTGGGTCAAGCGGCTGGTGGCGTTCCTCGCCGTTGCGGCTGTTCTCGGCGCAGTGGCCTATGCGAATCGCAAGCATCTCATCTTCTTCGCGGTGACGACGGTCGCCACCTGGGGGAGCATCGCGCCCAACCGCCCCGTCGAGTGGGCGCCCGGACCCGACGTGCCGTCCGCCCCACCCGCCGCCCGTCCACCGAACATCATCATTGTTCTCGCCGACGACCTCGGCATCAACGACGTCTCCACGTTTGGCGGCGGCGTGGCGGGCGGCGCCGTCGCGACCCCGAACATCGATGCGCTGGCCGCCGCCGGCGCGATCTTCACGCAGGCCTACGCCGGCACGGCGAGCTGTGCGCCGTCGCGCGCGATGATCATGACGGGCCGCTACCCGACGCGCACCGGCTTCGAGTTCACGCCGATGCCGCGGGGCATGGCACGGGTGCTCAGCATGTTCGCCGAGGACGTGTCGACGGAGCTGCCCGTTCGCTACGACCGCGAGGCCGACCGCGCGCTGCCGGCGCTCGCCCTCCAGGGCCTGCCCGGTAGCGAGGTGACCATCGCCGAGGTGCTGCGCGGCGCCGGCTATCACACGGTGCAGATCGGCAAGTGGCACCTGGGGCATGGCCCCGAGTTCGGACCGAACGCGCAGGGCTTCGACGAGGCGCTGTCGTTGGCCGGGGGGCTGTATCTGCCGGAGAACGATCCCGGTGCGGTCAACGCGAAGCTCGACTTCGACCTCATCGACAAGTTCCTCTGGGGCACGCAGCGCTACTCGGCGATGTGGAACGGCGGCGAACGCTTCGCGCCCCGTGGCTATCTGACCGACTACTACACCGACGAGGCGATCGCGGCGATCCGCGCCAACAAAGACCGCCCGTTCTTCCTCTATCTGGAGCAGCGGGGCGTTCACTCGCCGCTGCAGGCGACGCGCG